>Ga0209233_1000136_pt1 | contig 200393 bp, 151 predicted proteins | sample AraplaCL_Cvi_mCL_FD_184269 | JGI IMG/M metagenome (GOLD analysis project Ga0209233, IMG submission 184269) | Arabidopsis root microbial communities from the University of North Carolina, USA - plate scrape CL_Cvi_mCL (SPAdes) (version 2) | ecosystem: Host-associated > Plants > Roots >...
ATCATCAAGAGTCGTTGACCCTCGCTTGTCCGGATGCTCGGCTGATTCGCAAGAGCAAAGGCAGGGAATCCCGGCCGAGTCATTCCTTGGCATGTCGTTGCGAGTCAGCCATGAACCGAGACGCGCCAGTTCAGCCCGAGTCAGCGCTAAAAATTCCGGCAGCCCAATCTTAGCTCAAGCCTCTCAGCTGCCCTTCTTTGCTGTCGGGTCGGTGACATGCTCGCCTCTGACCACTGAAATGTACGCCGATAGTGAGCCGAAAAATGACCGCTTTGGGTCGAAAGCGGACCTTCTCCCCGTTCTTGGTGAGGCAAAGAACTTCACTATTTGGTTGGCTCGATCGATCCAACTTCGATCCCAACGGGCTTGCACGAACCTAAGCTGACCTGGCCCGGAGGCGTTGGATCAATGATTCGGCCCTTGACTACAACGACCGAGCGATCAAGCGATTCAGCGATCTTTTGTCGAGCAATGTCCGTTCGCTTGATAAGTACTGGCAGGCAGTAGGTTTCAGATGGCTCATCGGGATCAGTACCCAATGGGAAGAGATTTCTATTCTCAAACGTCCAGCGCAAAACCCCTTTGACGGCGACTTCTTGGCCGAGCATGGCCCTCGCATCCCGGAAAACCTGAGGAGGCGCATCTGCCACTGGGGCTTCCATGGCACAGATCGACAGCGCTGCACTACACGCCAGTGCAATGACCGAAGAACCCAAGAGATATGCCTTTCTCAATCTCATAGCGCCGCCTCAGATTCCAGATTCTGCAATGTCCGCTTTGGGTCGAAAGCGGACGTCAAAAATCTACAGTCGCGCCTCGGCGGATTGGCCAAAGCGCGACTGTACGTTCCAGGCGGCGCCCCCTTACTGCTTGTTGGCCACCCATGACGTCGTGCGATTGCGCAGCTTGTCCTCGGTAACCACCTTGAGGGTCTTGCCATCAGCAGACACCGTCGCCGTCATCACCGAAACGACTTTGCCATTGCGAAGGTCACTCTCCTCAAGCGTGTTGCCGGCAACCTTGACCTTGACACTCGTCACGCCCGGGTCACCCTGGAAGGGCGCTTCGGTGCCGTCGATCTTCGCGCTGTAGGACTGACCGTTGGCCATGCTAAAACTCAGCATGCCGTCGGCCTCTTTCCACGTCCACGTCGTGCCGTTGTCGGACACGCGCAGTGCCTTCGAGATCTGCCATTTCCCCGACCAGGCATGGGAACCCGCAGGTCCGGGAGCCACCCGGACAAACTCGTAGGAACCCGTCACCGGAACGCCACTGCCAGTACTGTCGGTGTACTCGTTCCGGCCCGTCTTGCCGTCGGCTGCCACTACGGCCGACATGGTTTCGGTCACCTTGCCCGCCTTCTTATAGGTGGTCTTGATGGTGTGGGCATCCACCACTTCGACGGCTACGGTGTCGAAATAGGGGTTGCCTGAGACCGCTTGGTCCTTCCCGTCAGCCTTGATGGTGTACGGCGGGACACAGGTTTTGCAGTCGAACATGCCGTTCTGCAAGACGAACTCGTACGGTTTCTTTGACGCCTGGGTCTGGTTCAAATCGGTCTTCCAGGTGCCGTCGAACACACTACCTGCAAAGGCGCAAACCGGCGACGCAAGCGCCAGGACAGCAAAGACCTTCCGGAACGTACTCATCATTGGTACTCCCTTCAGTAGGTGACGGATGTGGCCATGAGCGGCCGTTGTTGCAGCGGAACGCACGTCACTAAAGGGTCTTTGCACGGAGCAGTGCTTACAACAGGCCTTGTCGTGTATTGATTTGCCCCGACAAGATGGGAAACACTTAACGTCTTTGCCGCGGATGTCGCACGCTGCGCCACCGGACCGCTCGAACTGCTACTGGTGAAGTGTTCGCTTTGGGTCGGAAGCGGACAGTTGCGTTTCAAGTATTACAGCACACTGAATCCGTACAGCAGCATGGTTGCTCCCTCGAAGCCGCGGCTATTGTTCGTCAGCTATTTGTAGGGCACGGAAAAGGGAGCGGAGTTTTCATCTGCTTGATTGCCCCTGGTAGCACTCCGCCCCTTTTTCTCTGTCATCCATAGATATCGATAGCGAAGGACCGTCGTCTATGGTCTGATCTGGCGCCCAACGTGTGGGTACGCATTCAGGTCAAGAGCATGAATCCAGTAGACAGAAGCCGAGCCGAATACTTCCAGCAACTGCATGCGGGCGCGGAGCCGTTGGTGTTGCCCAATGCCTGGGACGCTGCTAGCGCGCGAATCATCGAAAATGCTGGTGCCAAGGCCATCGCCACGACCAGCGACGGCATGGCGTGGGGACTGGGATATCCCGGCGGTCAACAGATGACGGTGCAAGAGCTGCTGTCGACCTGTCTACGCATTTGCCGCGTCGTGAACGTCCCCGTAAGTGCGGACATCGAGCAGGGCTATGGCAGCGATGCGCAGGAAACTGGCGAGCTTGTTGAAGCCCTGATCCGCGGTGGAGTCGTCGGCATCAACATGGAAGATGGCATGGCATCGGATGGCCAAACGCTCGCCTCGTCCGGTGTGCTCAGCGAACGCATCGCTGAAGCTCGGGCGGTGTCGCTGCGCCTTGACCTTCCGCTTTTCATCAATGCGCGCATTGATACCTACTTTGCCCCCGGCCTTGATGCACAGACGCGATTTGAAGAAACGTGTACGCGCGCCCGGTCTTATATCGACGCCGGTGCCAGCGGCATCTTCGTGCCCGGCCTTGCTGATCTGGAACAGATCGCCAGCCTGGCTAAGCTGCTTCCGGTGCCGCTGAACATTTACGCCGGCTATGCCGGTGCACCAATCTCCACCGTACTGGGGGAGTTGGGTGTGCGACGCATCAGCCTGGGTTGCGGCACCATGCAAGCGAGCCTGGCGCACCTGGATCGCATTGCCCGGGAGGCGCTGGCTCAAGGCTGCTCCGCAACCATGGGCGACCTGATGCTTTCGGTCTCGCAAGCCAGCAACTTATTCCAACCCCGCTCATAAAAGCGAGGTCAGGGCGGGCGTCAGCACTCATGTCGACGCAAGAAATTCGACCAGCGAACGCTGAGCGCTGCATCGCCCCTTCAGCTCGAAATAAGAAAGCCCTGGGAGAGAAACTGTCCGCTTCGGCTCGGAAGCGGACCTTCCGAGCTACTTTCCAAAGTGGCTGGGAATGAGCCTAACAACCATCTCTCGATCCTGTTCGATGCCTGGGGACCGATATTGATCTGGCTCCCGACTCACCCAGCCATCGATGACGCGGACACCGGCTGAGCAGCCATCCAATCCCAGGGCGAAGATGTGCGCTCCTGTCCAACTACGGTGGAAATGAAGCCACCCGCCCTCGTAATAGATAAACCACCTGTCATCCATATCGACGGGACCGTGCCCATCCATCATTCGATCGCTTGTGACGTCAAAGAAAATGTCAGGATGTCCAAGCGCTCACGCTTATCAGGCGCTGCTAGCGTCTTCCAAGAGGCTCGGGTTGCGCGATCCATTCCTTAGAGTCCCAAGTTCGAGTTTGGCTGGCCTGTTTAACGTCCGCTTCGGGTCGAAAGCGGACCCTTAGCCTGGAGCTCGCAACTATCCTTGATAAGCGGCCACGTGCTCGGGAAACAGAACTTCGTACGACGGATATCCGATACCGAGAACCACAACTTCTCTTCCGTCTTCACCAAGCTCATCTGAGTGATCTTCTATATGCACGCCCCCGCTAGCATCCAAAGCCGTACCGTCTGGCAATCGTGCCGTCAGACGTAGAGCGCTATCGTCTTTGCCGCGCAAAGAAACGACGACAGCCCGAATGTCGTCATAGTCCGGGGCGGGGATGAACTTCCCGAAGGCCACACCCATTGGTGGATCACCGGACTCGAGTTCCGACCATCCAATCAGTGACTCTCCGCTATAGATCCCGAATTTACGCAAGTTCCCTCCATTTAGGGCAGGTTCCAATGTCCGCTCTGGGTCGAAAGCGGACATGCTATTTGACTCGCTCAATGTACAGAACTTGGCCTGGATGATGCTCCTTGACGGTCTCGACGGCCTCGTCAACGGCAGACTCGTCCAGGGGGTCAATCCAATGCACGAAATCCGTTAGATCGAAGCCCTCGGCGCGGAGCCTCTGGATAGCCGACTCATCCATGAGGCCCCGATTTATCCAGATCGCGGCCTTACCTCCTCGAGCAAGATCAAGCATCTCGACAAAGCCATTCTTCGTAAGTGCAAAGAGAACCACGTGCGCCTCCGCGTTTTTTGTCTCCGCCACTTCCGGCCGGCTCAGCGCTTCCCGAGCATGCTGATACCCAGTAGCACGAAGCCAACGACCGCCATCACGACGTAAAGAATCGAGCGGATCTGAGCGAGACGGTGCAGATTCTTGGATTGCAATGGAAACAAGTTCCCTCTCCCCTTTAAGGCAACGTTCTCAATCTAGATGATGTCCGCTTTGGGTCGAAAGCGGACCTCAGTTCAGAGCCGTTTGTGGGCGCCGGGACACTTTATGCTTTATTTCAAGCATAAAGTGTCCAAAACGGACAACTTATACTTTAGAGAACAAATCAACATCCGCGTTTACTAGGTGGTGGCCCACCATCTTTCACATATTAACTATAAGTCATTGATATAACGTGATACTCATGTTGCTTCCCATGACTGTTACTCACTAACTTACTCACTTTTTAGGATCCGCTCCTTAGACCGCTCAAGGGCCAGTCCGTAGGCTCTGGCCAGGTTGAGAGCATCAATTCAGGCACGGCCTGTATACGGCACCGATTTGGAGCAGTGCTTAGGCTAAGTGAGCCTTCGAGTGACTAGGCATTTGGCCTGATCGCCCACCTGCGGCGATATTAATGCCAAGGTTCCACACGCGAACGTCGGGAATGAAATTTCAGCATGAAGAATAACGAGGAAGCATTCGCATTGGACGGCATCGACGTTAAACGCGATAGTTCTCCAAAGACTCACTTCTTCTACGAGTACGAGGGCGAACGTCCGGTCGACCCTTCGGTACTCGTAGAAAACGGAATTGTGCTTTGGCAAGAGCGCGCGCTTGCAAGCGAGGTAAGCGACATCAGTCACCTCTGGAAATTCGCCAGCACCTTGCTTGACGCAACCCAGGAAACAGCCACCCATTCCCGAGTCGAATGGCTTCGCTACAAGATCACAATGGATAGCATCGCTCCTAAGAAATGGGATCCCTCGCGACCCTACCCTTACAAAGGCATGCTGATATCCGCCATCTATCTGCAGGAAGCTAGAAGACTTTGCAGCGAGGGGGCCACGGACAGGGTTTGGCACATCATCGCCATTGCCTACTACAACCTTGGCATGAACACATTGCTGTCCAAGTCCGAGCTCAACGCCAAAGCTGCTGCTCTGCGACATGCAAGGGACTCCGAATTCACGAGAGCCATGGTCTTGGGTGCACTTAAGATCCTCGATGGCGATGCTTCGATCGATAGCATCAATAAAGCCAAAGATGCTGTCATCGGGCTATTCGAGAACAAGAAATACAGAAAGGCTCGGGAGGAGCTTAGGAAAATTTATTCGCTTGGCCCCGAAGGGACGAGGCACAACAAGGCCAATAACGAACTAACACGACTACGGAACACCCTTGACGACTGGGCACACCCAAAGGGGCCGTATCCGGAGATGGCTGAGGCGTTCGCCCGATTCAGTCAGAGGAAGCGTAAGAACCTTAACGAAACGGGTGTTAGCGGCAAATCCTCGGACGAGGTCATCGAGGTGGTGCTCTCAGACGTCCATACACGAATCATCAATCTCCTGGAGAGTGGCTATTCGCTCACAATAACAATTTCACCGAACGGAGAAGACTAAAGACGCTATCGATACAAGTCCTGGGGCGCCCGCTGATTAGTTTTTTTGAGGACGGCACATGCTGAATCAGTTCAAAAACTATCCCTTGCACCATGGTGCCGAGACCCGCTCCATTTTCCCTGAGTTCAATCAAAGCTATTTACTGCCACAGTAGACCCGTCTGCATGTAGACCCAAGTGACCAGGGATTCGGACCACAACAGACTCCTCTGCACCGCGATGCACTCCGCAACGCGGCCGACAATTGAGGATCTTATGATTCACGCCGACATCCCCCTTGCTCGCCACAAGCGTCGCAATGCCATCCTTCTGGCCGACGGGAAGGAAATCCACCCAACTCGCGGCCCCTTGCTTCAGTGTCCTGATCAGTCGATCGGCGAAACTACTCTGCGCCATCTACCCTCGGCCACCACCAGCCCTTTTGCTTTCTTGCCCAATAAGCACGCCCTCCGGGCGAAGGTAGCTATGCAGGTGATTGGCGTCGGACGTAGCAAGTTCTATCTGCTAGCGAAAACCGACCCGACGTTCCCCCGTTCGTTTCGACTCAGCGACTCTGCGAGCGCAGCCACTGTTTGGTGGGCACATGAACTCCAGGCCTGGCTCGAAGCCCGTGCCGCTAAGTCGCGCAAGAACTAACGGGGGATAGATCATGCAATCCAATACCGGTGCCGCGGTGATGGGCAAAACCAAGCCCACCCCTCTGAACAAGTTCAAGCGCGGGCTCGAAGCTGCCATTGCCAATATGAGCCATAAGGTCGAATCGATATTCGCCGAGGCCTACAAGGACGTCGAGTACGCCATCGTTCTCGATGTGCCTCAGAAAACCATCATCGAGCAGCTTAATGGAGCTTATGGCCTGAAGCTCCATCCCAAGCGCTTCCGCGAACTATTGCAATGTGAGCGCGACCGTCGCAGCAAGACGGGTGAAGTGATCACCTGCAAAACCTGTGGGCACTCGCTGAACGCCAAAACGTCGTTGAACCTGGTCGATACGTCGGGTGAGAACTCGCACGGCGACGAAAAGGGTGCCACCGAATGAACCTGTTCGCTCAGCCCTACCCCCTGGACGCCCTCCCATCCTTCGTCCGCGATGCCGCGTGGGAGGTGAAGCAATTCGTCCAATGCACCGAGGCGCAAGCAGGAATGGCCTTTGTGGCCGGCATGGCCATCCCGTGCCAGAGCCTGGCAGATCTCAAGGATCCCCTCAGTGGTAAACGTCGCGCGATCAGCGTAAACCAGATGCACATGTCTGAATCCGGTGACCGCACAACCACTACCGACTCGCTGGTCCTCTCATCGATTTTTCAGCACGACGCCGCAGCCACCTCGGCCTATGCGGATAAGCTCAAGGAGCATCGCGCGCGCCGTACCGTGTGGGCATCCATTGAAAAGGGCCTGAATCGACGTCTGGTCAAACTCAAAGCAGACGGCAAGGACACGGATGCCATTGAAGTCCAGCTTGCCGAACATGGCCGGCAGGAACCGTCGCCTCCGCGTCTGCGTCGCTTCATCCGCCAAGACATCACGGCGCGATCCATCATGGATGCATTATCCGGAAGCAATGAGTCGCTGGCCTTCGTCACGGACGAAGGCCAGACCCTCTTCGATGGCGATCTGATGCGCCACATTGGCAAGCTCAACAGCTTCTGGGACGGCCCGCCATCGTTAACGCTGGATCGTGCCGACGGTGAGAGCGTCATCGCCCACGACGCGCGCGTCTCCATGTACTTCAAGGCACACGAGGTGGCCTTCCGGAAGTACGCAAAGAAACATGGCAACATGGCACACGGGACAGGACTGTGGGCTAGGTTTCTAGTTGCCAAGCCCGAGTCTCTCAAAGGGCGACGCTGGGTATCCAACCTGGAATTCAAACCTGTGGCGCTCTCGCTCTTTCATGCCCGCATGACGGAGCTTATGTCGACCTATGACGAGAGGGTCTCGACTGGTCCGTTTGAGCGCGAAGTAATCGAATTTTCCGATGAAGCGAGGAGCGCATGGATCCTGATGGCACAGCAGGTCGAGAACGACCAACAGCCGGGGTGCTGGCTTCACCACGTTAGTGACCATGCTTCGAAGTTCATGGAGAACGTGGGCCGTATGGCCGCGATATTCCATTACTTCAGCAAGCAGGAGGGAAAGATTTCGTCCGAAACCTTGCACAACGCTCAACGGGTCGTCTATTGGCACCTCCTAGAGCACGTTCGCCTGTTCTCACCGCAAGGGGCGTTGAGCGAGATACATGCAGCCGCCAGGGATTTGATCGATTTTCTACGTCCAAGCTGGAAGGGGTGGGGAATTCCTTCCATGGTTTCACGCTCAGAAATTCTCCGACGCGGCCCGGCATCGGTTCGAAATGCAGCTCGGCTCAATGCCGTGCTCCAAATGCTCTGCGATGAACAGGCGATCGCTCCGTTTCGAGAGCCAACGGAGCGGCAGAAGGAATACGTCGTTCTGCAAGACATGTTTTTTGGGCGACTTGCTGCCTAATCCAACTGACCCATCCAGCTCCGCGAGGAGCTGGCTTTTTTGCTACCAAACTGGAACGCGCCCTAACCTTCGCCGCCTTATAAAAGCACGCGATAGTGCCGCATGTCCGCGTCAGTGGACTTAAGAATTCTATATTCCATACCGCTCGCCACCGCTATCTGCTGAGCAAACTCTTTCTTGGCCTGCACCACAGCATCCTCAATCTGGTTGTCGGCCTTCACTTCGACGATGACGTATTTGAGGCTTCCGTCCAGCTCTTCGCGCTGAAAGATGAAGTCAGGGTAGTAGCTGCGCACCATATGCGATTCGGGGTCTATGTACTGGATGAAGAAGTCGGACTGGCCGTGTGTCAGCATCCCGGTGAAGTAGATCTTCTTCACCCGCTGCTCGCGTAGAAGATCCCAGAACAGCCAGTTCTCCGAGCCGGAGTCGAAGCAGTAGGTGTCGAGGTGGAAGCTCTTGGCGCGCTCCTCGTCTTTGATCTGCCTGTCGTGCATGCGCACGATCTTGTCCTTCGCCGCCGATACCTCGTAGTAGCCGTTCGGTGGCATCTTGATCAGATCGACTTCGTACTCGTCCTTCTTCTCGTACTCGTCGAGGTCAAACAGCAAGCGAAACAGGCGCGGGATGATCTCGTCGTAGAGAAGCTCGTTGAACTCGTTGGTGATAGCCGCCAGCTCGTCGGTGCCTTCTTTCGTCGCGTCGAGCAGCGCCTCGATTTCCAGCGGGCTCCGATTGAGATAGCGGGACACCTCGGCCACCAGTGTCATGGGCGAAAAGGTGTGCTTTTCTCGGCGGGCGGTGAGGTCGAAGGTGCGGCTACCGGAGGCGCGCGCCGCGTCAGCGGCGGTCAGGCCGTCTTGCTGCGTTTCGATCAGGCGGTATTTTTCGACCAGCTCGTTCCATTTCTCCCGGACGGATCGTTCGGGCATCAGTTCCTGCCCTTGAGGCGGTTGTTTCTCGCGCATTTGATAGAGCTTGCGCACGCGCACCAGCTTGATCTTGACTGGCGGTTCCACCACCCGGACTTTCACGCGCTCCTTGTCCTTGCCGGTTTTCTGGAGCTCATCGGCACTGATGCGGAAGTTCTGCTGCAGCTCGTCGTTCAGCGTGTTGAGGTTGTCACCTGAAAGAAAGACGTGGCCAGTGTGCTGCGCCTCGCCGATGGCGCGCAGGCAGCGCATGGTGGCCTGCAGCACGAACACCTTGGACTTGGGTTCGCGGAACAGGCCCACGCCGAACAGCGAGCGGCAGTTCCAGCCTTCGCGCCCCTTGTTGACTAGCAGGATGAACTGCTTCTCCGAGCCTTCTGTGTCCAGCCGGTTGAACTCTCGAATATCGTCGTTGGTGGTGAGCTTGTCGTCACCCACATTGACAAGAATGCGCGAGATCGGGATGCCGAGCTTGAGCAGCGTGCGTTCGACAGCTGGTCGCAGTTCGCCGGTCAGCTCATCGATGGTGGCCGCAAAGAACGCCAGCTTCGGGGAAAGCCCTTCGGGTCGCAGTCCGTCCGTTTCTTTCAGGAAGTTCTCGATGGCGATGTCGACAAACTCGTCGGTTCGTGTGTTGGCGTAGCCGTGCAGCGTCACCTTCTTGAGGAAGCCTTTGTCGATGGCCTCCTTCAGGCCGTAGGCGTAGACCACCTCGGGCAACACCTCTCGCCCCACGTAGGGCGTGCCGGTGTAGTTGTAGCAGGCCACTACGCGCGTGCCCGCAGCGCTCAGGCTGGCTGCGAGGATGTCGATGGTGGTGCGCAGGCTGGTATCTGTTTCCTTCGCGCCCACGCCCATGTCCTTGGCCAACGCCTTGCCGAAGGCGTGGTGGGCCTCGTCCACGTAGATGCCGAGCTGTTCCAATCGGCGCAGCTTCTCGAAGCGCTGGTTGGTTGTGAGCTCGCCTTCGTCCTCGGGCTGGTCGAAGTTGTAGAGATCGGCGGCATCGGCATAGACGCCGTTGGCGGCTAGGGTTTGGCCGGTCGCGCCGAACAGCTTGGCGGCAGGTGTCTTGTCCTTGTGCTGGCGCTTGAGAATGATCTTTTGCGTGTTGGAGACGATGATGTTGAAGCGTGAACGATCCAGCGTATCCAGAGAGGTGCCAGCTTCTTCGAGGTAGTGAAAGCGAAGATGGGCTGTCAGGAAGTTGACATACTCCGGCGGCACTACGCGGGTCAGGTCGAAGGATTCGATCTCCTTGAGCGACTGCAGCACCGTTTTATCCGGCGCAAACACCAGGGCGTTGTGGCAGTAATGCGCGTCTTTCGGAAACTTGTTGGCCAGCAGGAACTCGTAGAAGATGCAGGTGGCCATCAGGATGGTTTTACCGGTACCCATCGTCAGCGCAAAGATGTAGTTCGGATAGATGCGCGAGTTCTTGCGCATCTTCTCGAACAGCACCTTGTACGAGTTCAGCTCCAGCTCGTCGGACTCTCCGAACTGGAACATCTCCTGCCCGGCGGTGCCTAGGAACGAGCCGAACTTGCGGCCCTCGAACTTGCCGCTGCGCTCGTACCATGCCTTGAAGATTTCCTCGACCTTGGCGTTGCCGAGGAACTCTTTCAGGAATACGTAGGTTTCCAGTGCCTCGAACTGCGGCTGACGCAGGAAGGCCTTGGGATTCTTGTCCGGGTTGTTGAAGTCGAGGTATTTGCGCGTCAGCTCGCGGTAGCTCTGACGCAGCTTGCCCCGGTTGTCCTGGTGGAACCGCCACAGAAAGCGGAAGAAGGCGAAGTCCAGCGACGCGCTAGCGCTGCTGGCCACCTCTCCGCTGGCCTTTGTGGCTGCGCGCTTAGTCGCCATGGCTCACGCTCCCTTCCCAGGATTCCGAGAGCAGATCGGTGATCTTCACGCGGATCGTGCCGGCATCTGCGGGCACCTCGTACGCGCCCTTGACCAGATCGTTCTTGCCAGGGATGTCTACCACCGCCGGTTGCAGCACCGCGCCGTCGTAGTTCCAATCGATCAGCACCGATTCGACCAGCTCCTTCCAATCCTCGACCGCTTCCTTCTGAAGCGAGAGCTTTTGCAGCAGGTTCATCGGGTAGAACTTCTCGATGCGCAGCTCCCCCTTCTTGAGGGCGAGCTTGGCCTGCGAGTCGCGCTTAAATTCCAGATCGGCTTTGTCGCGCAGGATGTCCACCACTTCCACATCGATCTTGAATTGCGGGTTCGCCATTTGCAGTCGCGCGGCCAAGTCCGGCTCGTGGCCCATGCAGACGAGGGTGATCTTCTCGACCGGGCGATTCGGGCTTTCGTTCTGCTTGCGCTCCCACGCCTTGTAGTCGAAGCCCGCGATCAGCTCGTTCAGATCGGCACGCGTGGCGATGCGGTTGACGGGCATGATCTTGACCATGCGACCGTCCTTCTCGCCGTCGAACACAGTGCTGAATTCCAGCCTCTGAACTTCCAGAGCCTCGATCAACAGCTCCTTAGCTTGGACAGGGTTCCGGAATACGTCGTAGTGATTGACGTTGTACACCTCGAATCCAGAGAACGCTTCGTTGCCACCTTCGAGGCACGCTTGCCGGAGCTCATCAAAGTCTTGTACTAGGCGCTTCGTGGTCGTTTGGACCGCACCCAAGTTTATGTCGGCACCAATAAACTTTCGACCGGACTTCATTGCAGCTGCTTGAGTGGTCCCAGAACCCATGAAGCAGTCGAACACAATGTCGCCGCGGTTCGATGAGACGTCAATGATCCTCCGTAGAAGCTCCTCAGGCTTCTGCGTCGGGTACCCTAGTCGCTCGTTGCCAACTGGGTTGATCCGGTTAATGTCGTCCCAGATATTCTGCAATGGAACACCCGGCATCTCATCAAGGTACCGCTTGAATTGAGGAACACGCCCAGGAGCGGTTTGAATTACACGCCCAGCTTCAATAAGCCTCGCCATCTTTTCCTTGCTGTAGCGCCAAAACCGCGACACACCCATTACTTCGTAATAGGGATTTCCTTTCGCTGCTCCGCCTGGAGCCTGGAGATTGTCTAACCAATATCGACGCCCACTCTCGTCCCTGTAACGATAATATTTGTCGATGTACTCCTGCGAGTACGGTACGTATTGCGTGTTGAACGTGTAATCGCCGGTCTTCGAGTACACATGAATGACGTCACTGATGTCGCCATAAGCCAGCCTGCCCTGCTTCGAATCGCTATGGGCAGTGGATCGCTTCCAGGTAATCGTGGTCAGGCAATTCTCGGCTCCGAAGATCTCATCCAACATGCACTTCAGGTGATGGCCCCGACGATGGTCGCAGTGTAGATAGATCGTTCCTTTGACCGTCAGAAGTTCGCGCAGAAGGACCAACCGCTCGTACATGAACTGCAAGTATTCATCGTTGTTCCAAATGTCGCCATATTGTTTTTCTTCAAAGCCAGCATAGCCCGCTGAAGCCGAGGCTCCCTTCAAAACCACTTTCCTTCGGTAATCTGCACCCGAATCAAATGGTGGATCGATGTAGATAAGATCGATCTTGCCTCTGAATTGCTTCAGCAAGTGGCTCATTACCTGAAGATTGTCACCCCAGAAAATCTTGTTGCGCCAGCCATCCACTTCCTCGCCGTGGACTTCCTTCAACTGCGCGGGGTAATACTGCGTCGAGGTGAACGGGCGCTTGCCGCGCCAGTTGAGCATCGGATAGCCCTTGATAGGCTCGAACTCGTACTTTTCGACATTGGTGGTACCTCCATCCGGCGTGGCCAGTTGGAGATTCTCCTGCGCAGGGGTGGTTTTGCTCATTTGTCGTTGTTCCTGAATTTCCAATTCTTGTTATCGCAGTAGGCGCGCATGTCGCAGCTTTGGCAAAGCTTGGCCGGACGCGAGGCGATGCCGTAGTCCTGCCGCTTGATGCGCGCCACAATGTCGTCGAAGCGCGCGATGGTCTTGCCGATGGCACGATCATCCTTGGTGAAGGAGACGTAGGGATTCCCGCCATCCTCTCCGGTGTAGTACAGGTGCATGCGGCTTACCTTCTGGCCGGTACGCTCCTCTACCAGATGGGCGTACACCTCCAACTGGTGCTGGTACTGGCGCAGGCGATCCCGATCCTTCTCCATATCGGGCTTCTTCTCCGATTTGAAGTCGATGATCTCGACCGTGTCGTGCTCGCCCCGGATCAGGTCGACGCTGCCCTTCAGGATGTACTGGTCCTTGATGAGCGAGATCTCGACCTCGGCCTCTTTGATGCGGTCCCAGTGGCCGTTCTCGCGTTCGTAGTAGCGCAGCACGTGCAGTAGCGCCGCCTGCTGGGAGGAAGGCGCGAGGTAGACGCGCTCCTTCTTCGAGAGCATGGCGTAGTTGGTTGAAAACCACCCCTCGATGGCCCCACGACTGAGAGTAGCCTCCTCTCCGCGCAGCACCGTCTTGTGGATGTCCTCAATGGTTTGATGAACCAACGTACCGAACAGCATCGGGCTCTCGCGGATGGCTGCGAACTCCAGCTCCTTGAAGAAGCGGTACTGTTCCGCGCAGTTTTCGTACACCGTGATGTCCGAGGTGAACGAGTACTCGCGCTTGAGGTTGATCTGCTTCACCGGCTCGAAGGTGAGCGCCGAAAGGTCGATGTCGCGCCAGTTCGGTAGCTCGTAGAACATCCTTTCGAAATACCTGGAAGGCGACTTGCCCAGGCCTCGCCCTTGCCGCTCCTGCGCGGCCAGCACCAGCAAATTCTGCGCACGCGAAAACGCGGTGTAGAACAGCCGCCAGAAGTCGAAGTTCTTGATGTGGTCGAGCGGTTCGAAGCGTTCCTTCGAGAGGTAGCCTCCGTCCTCCAGCAGCACATCAAGCGCGCTGTACTGCTTGCGTGGCACAGCCTCCAGCGAACCACATACCACGACCGGAAACTCCAGCCCCTTGGACTGGTGGATGGTCAGGAACGAGACGCAGCCCTTGGGTGCGTATTCGGCTTCGTCCTCGTATTCGCCGATGCCGCCATCCTGCAGGAAGCGCAGGAACTGGTTGAGCAGGTCACGCAGATTTTTTTCCAACCACTCGGGGTTGAGCACGCTGACAAAGTGTAGGTACTCGAACTTGGTGAGCAACTTGGAGAAGGTGCCTAAATTGCGGGCGGCACGCCCCTTGTCCACGCCTTGCACGGCATCCTCGGTGAGGAACCGCGAGAACAGTGGAAACTGCAGCAGCTGGTAGAACAGGCCCGAAAAGGCGTAGTCAGTGTTCTGCGTGAGCACGGCGTGGCGCTTGGCCAGGGGACGCGCCCAGTCAAGAAGTGGCTTGTTTTCCAGCTTGCGCAGCTCGTCCGTGAAGGGTTTGAAGCATAGCTGGTCGTAGTAGTCCCAGATGGGCAGCGAGACGCCTTCGGCCCACGCCCGCACCTTCGGAAACTGCGGGAACAGGAAGATCAGCGCACCGATCATCAGGCGGATTTCTTCACGCTCGAAGAACATGTTCGAGCGGGGCGAGAACACGGGTACGCTCTGCGCTTCGAGAAAGCGTGCCAGCGCCACCACCTTGTCGTTTTTTACCGAGCGGAACAGGAAGGCAACCTGATTCCAGTCTGCAAGCTGGCCGGAGCTCTTCAGGCCATTCAGGAAAGCCAGCACCTCCGCGTGCCAGTTGGTGGTGTCGCCGTTGTCGTCACTGGCGGCCAGCCGCACCGCCGTGGGCAGTTCGGGGAAGTCGTCCTCGCGCGGGACGATCTGTTTGGCGAAGCGAAAGACGCGTGTACCGTCGTCCCACGACTGTTCGCGCATCCAATCGTTGTAGAAGCGGATGATGTCCGGGTGGGAACGGTAGTTGACGGTCAGCTTGACCTGCTTGCACTGGCCGTCATCGAACAGCGCAGGGAACTCCAGAATGTTGCGGATAGTGGCCCCGCGAAAGCGGTACAAGCCCTGGTCGTCGTCGCCCACCACACACAGATTGCGGCGCTCGCCCGCCAGCAGCAGAAGGATGCGCTCCTGAATTGTGTTGGTGTCCTGGTACTCGTCCACCATCAGGTGGGTGAGCTTGTCGCGCAGTTGTGCCAGCACCTCGGGGCGTTTCTCTATCAGTTGCAGCGCCTCGTACTGGATGCCGGAGAAGTCCAGCGAGTTGTGCTCGTTGAGCAGCTCCTGGTACTTGGCAAAGCAGGTGGCGAGCGCGCGGATTTCTGGCTCGGGGGCGGCTGCCAGCGTGGTGGCATCGAGCGCTTCCTCGCCAACCTTGTTGAGCCACTTGAGCAGATTCTCCGACTGCGCCCAGCGGCCCATCTGGTCATCACCCATGACGAGCTGGGCGTCGGGCAGCTCGCGGAAGTCCTTGATGTGCTGGTAGAGGAAATACTGCTGATCGAACTGGTCGAACAGCGTGAAGCTGCGCTTGAGCCGGGTGAATTCTCGGTAATCCTCCAGCAGCCGCAGGCATATCGAGTGGAAGGTGCCGAGGTACATCTCGTTCAGGTTGAACTGGATATTCAGCTCGGCCAGCCGATTGGAAATGCGAGTGGTCAACTCGCGCGCGGCTTTGTCGGTGAAGGTGACGACCAGCAGCGACTCGGGCGCGACACCCTTGTGGGTGATGAGATAGACAATGCGCTCGACCAGGGTGAAGGTCTTGCCCGACCCCGGCCCGGCGATGATAAGCACCGGCCCATCTGTGGTCCGGATGGCTTCGAGCTGCTGTGGGTTGGCCTTGGACTGGAGCTGAGCGACACCATCCATCATTCGGCGAAACCCTGGCTAATAGCCTGAAATTTGTCCGTTTTCTCGTACATCTAGCCACCCCCAAATCTGCGGAAGCTTCACCGTCCCTAAGAGCCGTAATCTTCGCACGGGATAGCACGATTGAGGACTGTTGGGCTAAGTTGCCTCGCGGCCGCCCACCCTCCCTGAGACGGCCATTGACAGTCACTGGATGGCAGGGGGGAACGGCCTCAGGGGACAGTAGTGGCGTCAAATTACAAGGAAATCAGTGCCGAGCACTTGACTCGATATGGCACTGACGTTGGCCGATACGGCGAACCACTGCTAGTTGAGCGATACGATGACCGGACCCACTTCATTTACGAGCTTCTTCAGAACGCAGAAGACGCTCTGAAGCGCAGGGGAGAACAATGGAAGGGCTCCCGCCAGGTTAGATTCGAGCTAGCGAATGACAAGCTCGTTGTATCCCACAACGGCCACCCGTTCACCGAAGCTGATGTTAGGAGCATATGCTCGATCGCTATGAGCACCAAGGGCGACGAAGCAATTGGCAAGTTCGGGATTGGGTTCAAGTCGGTGTACACGTTTACCGACCAACCGGAGATCCACTCCGGCGGTGAGGACTTTTCAATCTCCGACTACGTCCACCCGCGAGCACTCCCGAACCTCGCACGAGCGCCAGACGAAACTAAGATCGTCCTTCCACTCAATGTTAAAGCGAGCACGGCCGAAGCAGAGATAACCAAGGGCCTTAAGACTCTGGGCCCAAGCGCACTGCTCTTTCTCCGACATGTTGAAGAAATATCTTGGAGCATCCAAGGAGGAGAGTCGGGCTTGTATCTACGCAACAAGCCGATATGCCTTGGGAAAAACGTCGGCCGAATCACGGTAATCGGCCAATCATCTAACGGCGAAGAGGTTGACCAAGACTGGCTGGTATTCCACAAGGACGTGGAGAAAGGCCGAGTGGAGATCGCCTTTTCCCTACTGAAAGACAAGGACATTCCGAATAAGTGGAATGTGCAACCATTGGCATCCTCACCACTGGTGGTCTTCTTTCCAACCATCTATCAAACCAATCTCGGCTTTCTCGTGCAGGGACCTTACCTGACAACGCCGAGTCGAGACAACATAACGCGCGGAGAACTGTGGAACCATCGCTTAGTGGACGTCACGGCAACCCTTTTGGTTGAAGCGATGCGATGGCTGCGAGACAACGCAATGCTGGACACATCTGCGTTACGCTGCCTGCCAATCGACCGGGAAAAATTTACGGAAGGATCGCTGTTTTCTCCACTCTTCGATGCTGTACGAGAAGCACTCGCTCACGAGGAAATGCTCCCGCGCTTCGACGGCGGCTATGTTGCCGCGCCGCATGCGAAGCTCGCTAGAACCCAAGAGCTCCGAGAGCTATTCAATTCAGAACAGATTGCCTCTCTATACGACTCCGAGCTCTCAGGCTGGCTTTCGGGAGACATTACCCAAGATCGCGCACCCGAGATTCGCCAGTACGTCATGCGGGAACTTGGCATTACAGAAGTCACTCCTGCGACACTAATACCCCGGCTCAACCAACAGTTCCTTGAGGAGCAATCAGATGGCTGGATTGTGCGCCTTTATGAGTTCCTGAGCGGACAGGAAGCGGCGCTGCGGCGCCGCCTCGACACGGTGGCACTCGTCCGGCTCGAAGATGGTTCTCACGTGGTCGCAAAAGAGAACGGCAGGCCCAACGCCTTTCTTCCGAGCTCGACAGAAACAGAATTCCCCAAGGTACGTCGCGAGGTTTGCTCGACAGATGACTCTCGACAGTTTCTCTTGTCTCTCGGTATTACCGAACCAGATCCGGTCGACGATGTCATATGGAATGTTTTGCCGAGATACCAAAAGAGCACAATCCAGGTGAGCGAAGCCACCTACGCAGCCGACATCGAGCGCATCCGAACGGCCTTTAGCACCGACTCAAAGACACAACGTGACAAGTTGCTATCTGCGCTGCGCGAGACACCCTTCGTGATGGTTGTCGATACCGGCGATGGGAAGCGCTACATTGCCAAGCCAGGCAGCATTTATATCGCCACGGATCGCTTGAAACAGTTGTTTGCCGGCGTTCCCCGCGTTCTCATTGTCAATGACGAATACGACTGCTTGCGCGGCGAAAATTTACGCGAGCTACTAGAGGCTTGTGGCTCTTTGCGATATCCGCGCCCCATAGAGGCTCCCAACGCGCTAACAAGCGATGAACGTCTTGAGCTTCGGCAAAGAACTGGCCATGCGGAGACATCCGGATATAGCGACAAAATTGTCGATTGGTTACTTCAGGGCTTCGATGCTCTCCTCGCGATTCTGCAGGATCTGACACCCGCACAGCGCATCGAGCGTGCTCGCCTAATATGGGAGAGCTTGGGCGATCTCGAAGATCGACGCGGACGCGGCATATTCGACGGATCGTACAGTTGGTCGCATTATGGAGAGCGGAAGACACCGCCCTTCCCTGCAGCCTTCTTGCGTCGCCTCAATGAAGTGTCTTGGGTGCCTGACGTAAATGGCGAACTCCTACCAGCTGGCCTGGTGGTGTTCGATGAGCTCGGATGGAAACAAAATCCCTTCCTACAATCTAAGATAGCGTTCAAACCGCCAATCATTGATCAACTGGCCCGAGAGGCTGGCATTGACCCTGCCGCACTCGACCTACTAAGGAAGCTCGGGATTACTAGCGTCGCAGATCTGACATCCCGACTAGGTATTGCAGATCAGCCATCCGAGCCAGAGCCCGAAACCGAAACCGAAACCGATACAGAGTCAAACGCCAGCGGATCAGTTGGCGGTAGTGTCTATGACGAGGCAGGAGACCTCTACGGGGACGATATGCCCGACATCCCGGCTGGCACACCAGATCCGGACGGTGGCGACACCACGTTGACTGGGTCGGATCGCGGAGGTCAAAGCCGTGCCGGCACGGGCGGCGCACCAGGCAACGGCGGTCAGGGAAACGGAGGCCCCCATAGCAGTACGGGCAGCCACTCCAAAAATAGCGGGAATGGCAATGGGCCAAGTAGCAACCATCACGGGAAACGGTCGCCCGGACAGGCCGGAGGGAGACCGTTCGTCTCCTATGTGGGCACGCACCCGAATGTAGAGGCATCCGACCCTGATGGGCTCGACCAAGCAGAGCGGATGCACATTGAAGCGAGCGCCATTGAATTGATCGTCAGCGACGAACCATCGCTACATCGCACGCCTGACGGCAACCCTGGCTTTGACCTTTACGAACCTGGAGAAGATGGTGAGCCGGTTCGCTGGGTGGAAGTCAAAGCCATGTCAGGGAGTTTGGACGATCGGCCCGTGGGAATATCTCACACCCAATTCGAATACGCACAGCGGTACGGCAATGCTTACTGGCTATACGTCGTGGAGAACGCCAATGACTCGAAGAACGCACGGATCCTCAGGATTCAGGATCCCGTCTCCCACGCCAAGACATTTACCTTTGATCATGGATGGCGAGAGATCGCGATCTGAGCCCGGCAGTCTAGGCTTTCATATTTGCGTCAGCGCACCATGCCAGTAATTCTTTACACATCGTGACCTAACTCTATGGAGCTGCACACAGTCGAGAGGATGACTTGGTAAGTACTCGATAGGTTGCGATAAATGGCTAGGTATATAGGGGGCGTAGCCGACGCGCACTTACCGTTTCTCTCCAGCCACACCTTACGTGAACTGCAACAGCTATTCCGAGCCAGCGAGGGCAACGTCGCTGGCTTTTTTATTGACCTAGAGAAAGGGTAGTAAGCATATGGCCAGCTTTCATTTTGAAATCAAGAGCGGCAGGCGCGGAACAGCCAATGATCACGGCGCGTACATTTGGCGAAGTGGCTTCCATGCCCGCCGTGGAGACCTAGTTGCCTCCGGTTACGGGAACATGCCCTTTTGGGCTACACATGACCCAAGCATCTATTGGAAGTGCGCAGACATGGAGGAGCGCGTGAATGGTGCAGCCTATCGGGAATATGTGATCGCACTGCCTAATGAGCTGAAACTCGAACAGAACATGGATGTCGTTAAATGCCTGATCGAATCACTCGTCGGCGAGAAGCCGTTCCAGTTCGCGATTCATGCACCTATCTCGTCACTGGAGGGCCAGAGGAACCTTCACATGCACTTGATGTACTCCGACCGGGTACCTGATGGTATCGACCGGCCCGCTGTACAGATGTTCAAGCGCTACAACCCCACCCATCCCGAGCGCGGCGGCTGCAAGAAGGACAGCGGAGGCAAGACGGCAGTTCAGCTCCGGGACGAGGTGATCACCAAACGCAAAGCCACCGCAGAGATCCTCAACGTCGCCCTGCAGAAGCACGGGCACGATGTCCGAGTGGATCATCGCAGCCTGAAAGACCAAGGGAAGGACAAGAAGCCCGAGCGCCATCTCGGACCGTCCCGCATCCGTGGCATGTCCTCGACCGATAAGGAGCTATACGTTGCCACGCGACATGCCGGCATTTGAAGACCTCCCGGCAAAGCGGCGCGTGCACGGCACAGATACGCCTACTGTATTCGTATCATCGACAGAGCTGAGAATCATCGCCCACAGTACCGATAGTCTATGGCCACCTTGCCCGCACAGGCACTCGGAATCTTTGCAATTTTGCGAATAATTCGCAGATTCGCATGGATTCACTGCCTGGTCGGGGCAAAAAAAGAGGACTGGCGAAGGGAGGAGCACCGAAGTGCCCCTCCCCAACGTCATCGGTGCTCGCTACTCGCATCAGGTTCCGTTGCCAACGAACCTTCTTGGCTCTGCTCTGCTTCGCCACCATCGACACTCCGCCCATCAACTTGGCTGACAGCTGACGTCTCCGAGACGTTCGGGGATTTGTCGGTAGTCGTCTCGCCCCTGTCCTTTCTGGAAGCGGGGACGCACACCACCTTTACCCTCTCACGTTCCAGGAACTTACCCAGTCCAAAGAACGCAAAGCCATAAACCACTGCACCACCGATGTACTTGAACATCTCTGTTTCCTCGTCGTTGAATTCAGCCACCACCCAAACGAGCGATCTTCTCGTCAAGCTCTTCGCTCAGGCTGACAGGTGCTCCCGGCCCGCGCGCGCGTCTATCGACCTCCACCGTTGCGCCCTAGCACTCTTCCACGGTCGACGCTGCCTCCCAAATACATATCCAGTTCCATGGCATGTCTCCGTCAAGCCACAAGTTTCATCGCTTCGTCCCACGCACGTTGCTTGATCTGCGCACCTTGGCCGAACCACGCCGCATCTCGTCGGTGATCGTCGCTACGTGCGCGACGATGGTGATCGACGTACTCGGTGACGCTGTTGAGCAGACCCCATGCTGTGCGACGGCTGGATGCCATCTGTGCACCCCGGCCGCCACCTTCATATAGGGCACGGACACTGGACAGCGCCTGCTCATTTACTACGGCGAGCCTGTTTGTCGGATCGGTGTACGTGAACACGCGCCGCAGCAGCACTTCGGCCGAATCCGCATCGACAGCGCGTTCCGCCAACGCCTTCATTCGCCCCACAAAGCCGTCCCACGAGGACACGGTGATACCAAGCTGGCGCTTCACGGCATCCTGGTCGAATTGGCTGCGATGCGGCACCTTGATGGCGCCACTTGCGTTGCCCAATGCGATGGACAGCGTGTTGTTGCAAACCACCCGTATCGACGTGAACTGTGCCGTGGTCGCCAATGTGCCGTCGCAGGCGGTAGCCAGCAGCAGGTAGCCATCAACGCGGTCACGCCCCTTGAGCGTGGTGCTCTGGCCGGTCCTGGCGAGCGCCCAGAACTTGCGGCCTTCGCGAAGCACACCAGCCGTTTCTAGCTCGAAGCCGTTGTGAGCCGTCAGGTCACGGTAGAACTCCAGGATTTCACCGGGCTGCACCACCTGGAAGCGTCTGGACACTACGGCTAGTGGGGCCTTGGTGTCCGATCGGTACAACACCCTCTGTGCCGGGAAGGCACTGATGACGCCGACATGATTGCTGCCAGTGATATAGCGAACTTCGGATGCCTCGATGGACCAGTCCATGCCGGCATTTTTCTTCCATTCTTCAATAGGCTGATGTGGACTTAATTTGTTACCAAGGCCATGCCACGGACGTTCCCCGGTGTAGGCCATGGTTTGTACGAGGTGCATAGCAATCTCCATTTTTTGACCGGCACAAAAGCAAAGAGCCCGGCGCATGCCGGGCTCTTTGCTCTGCTTTTGGGGAAGGAAAACGATCTAGGCTTTCGAGAAGGACGTAATCAAAAATCTGGACGAATACCTGGGCAGGTAAATTCTGGCTCTAGCGACTTAACCCCATGCCAGTTTGTGTGTCGGGGCGAGATTCCGCACCAGTATTCGTGGCGTCGCTCTCTTCACCCGGTGCGTCGATGGAGATCACATGACCTTCTCCATTGACGGCATTCAGTCTGACTGTTCTGTTATGTGCGAAGTCCATCGCGACAATTTGTCCATTAAATTTGTCGTTGGCGAACGCGCCCTCGAAGATGACGTGACCACCGGCATCCAAAACCTTGATCGGCCCATCCCGCTGATCATCGATATAGCTAACAGTGGCTTTAGCGGCAGCTTTTTTGACGATACCAAGGATTTCCATGGCCTTGAACGATTCGACACCTAGGTTTTCTGCGTCGAGTAGTTCGAAGCTGGCGGATGGCCCAAATTCATTCCATATGCCGACTTTCTTGCCGTCGGCATACTGCCCCTCTTCAAACACCTCTCCAAGATCCGACGTGTGCTTGTAGGGGCCATCCTTCCGGCCGTTCTTCCAGGTCATATCTTCAGTGCTGGTCCGTTGGTGGCCGTTGGCATTGCCATTGATCCAGTTCAGGTCTGCCAAAAGCACTTTGCCAGAAGTCTCCCAGATCTTTTCGGAGCCATTTCTGTTGCCTTTCTTCCAATGTGTCTCGTGGATGAGCGTATCACCTGCATCATTGAAGACCTTTTCGACACCGTCGATCTTTCCTGAGGACCAGCTAGCGTCATAGATCAACTTGCCAGTGTCCGGACTCCAGCGGCGTTCGGCGCCATCTTTCATTTCTTTCGAATAGTTCGCCTCAGCGATCTTCTTGCCATCATTCGTCGAGCAGATCGTTTTACCATCGAGCACGCCCTTTTTGACTTCAATGTCACAGGTCCCTACTCGGAAGATGTTGACGGACATCGGGCTCTTGAGAACACGTCCGGTGAACGGTTCCGCGTCGCCATTTTTGTAAACAAGCCCATTGACAGTGTTCGTTTGACGGTAGTCGATTTCTCCGCCGCCGCAGCCGGCAAGGCCGAGCGCAACGCATATCCAGACGCAACTATGAATTCGCTTCATTTGATCCTCTGTCCTTTTAGGTTTCACGAGTAAATCGACATCGATTCCTGGGACTGTCACCGTCCGAGTGCGCTCGTCCATCTCAGAGTTGCTGTTACGCGCTGAATATATACTGGTACAGTATAGACTATTGCGGGCGAAGGGCTTGGGCGATGCTTGTAGGGGTTCAGTTACCTCTGCTATCAATTGTCCGAGTCCATCACCGCCATCTTCGCCAAGCGCTTGAAGGCTGCTCGCACCCTGCGTGGCCTCTCTCAACGCGCGCTGGGAGGGCTCGTGTCGGATAGCAAAAGCAACGGCAGCGTCTTGATCAACCGCTACGAGCAAGAGGTAAACCGCGCGGACATGGACACGGCGGCGGCGCTGGCCAAGGCGCTGAATGTACCGCTGGCGTATCTCTTCGCCGAAGAGGACGATCAGGCCGAGCTGCTCCTCACGTTTGCGCAACTCTCGAAGGCAGAGCGATCCAAGCTGCTGGCACAAGCCAAACAGATGGCCGATGGGCACCTGAAGAAAGAGCCGTAGCTGTGCCGCTTCTGGAGCCGGCGCCCTTCGACCCTGCGCGCCAGCCGCTCCCTCTTAACAAGATAACGCCCAAGCCCCAGACATGCCGGGACTTGGGCATCCAACCATCAGGGCAAGGTGCCTAGGGAACCCTGGGGCTACCGCATCCTGAGCACTGCCGGATACCAGCTAGCACGGCCACGGTAACGACGAGGACGCAATAGATCACGTCGAGCTTATTTCTCATCACAACAGGTCACCAAGGTTTGGGCGCATCAGAACGGAGCACCCACGCGCGAAGTCGGTCTCCCCCGACTTCACTGGGGTGTTATAGGTCTGAAATTCGATGGGATCGCGCCCCTTCAACAAGAGCCGTTGAGAACAAGAGCGCACTGTCGCATTATCGAAGTACAGGACGGAACAGGGAAATCCGCAATGCAGGTAGATATCGCTGGTCGAATCAAAAATTTACAGCTACCTGTCTCTCAACCGCTCATTCCGCTGTTCGAATGCCTGGTCAACTCCATTGACGCAATTGAGGATCGGGGAAACACCGACGGTCGTATTGACGTGTACTTCGAGCGCGATACCTCTCAGGTGTCTGCGCCGGGTATGGACGAAGCGTTTTTGGCACCCATTCGCGATATCACCGTCGTGGACAATGGCGCCGGCTTTCACGACAGCAATGTACGTGCATTTTTTCTCTCTGACTCAACCAAGAAGGCGAACCGAGGCAACAAAGGCATCGGTCGCTTTACCTGGCTAAAGGTTTTCTCGCGCGCTGACATCGATAGCACTTTTGAGATCGGTGGGGATTGGTCGAAGAGGACCTTTTCGTTTGTCCTCACCACCGATGGCGTTGAAGGAGATAAGGTCGGGGAAGCGGAGCGTCACGAATTCTGCACCTCAGTCAAGTTGAATGGACTTCGCGCCGAGTACGAAAAACACTTTCCCAAATCGCTGGAGACCATTGCGCACAAGGTGATTGATCATCTTCTCATTCACTTCGTGGGTGGAGCGTGCCCTCAAATTGTCTTGCACGACGCGGACGGCGAGTCGTTGGGCCTCAACCAGCTGTTTGCCGATGAAGCAAAGGAGCGCGCCCAAGACGTGAAGTTCTCTGTTAACGGGCAGGACTTCAAGGCGACAGTCCTACGCTACCAGTCCAGTGCAGCGAAGCATCACTTAGTCTCCTACTGCGCTAATAGACGCGAAGTTTTGGATTGGAAGGCGAGCAGGGAGATTCCAGACCTCTCCAGTAGGCTCACTGATGCCAACGGACAGCAGTTCGTTTTCCGAACCTATGTTTCTGGATCGTACTTAGATAACAAGGTCAGTCCAGAGCGGACGAACATCATGTTCTTGCAGGAGGCTGATCTCGACTTCCCCGAAGAGCTGACGCGCGATCAGTTGGATACGGCCGTTGCCGATGCGATACGACAGGTCGCTGAGCCCTTCATGGTCGCCCTGCGAAGGGAGAAGTGGAATGCTATTGAGACCTACATCCAGCAGGACGCTCCGCAATATCGAATTCAACTTCAACCCCAATACCAAAATCGGCTTGAACGAATTCCTCCGAACTTGACGAAAGATCAGCTCGACATCGAACTGTATAAGGTTCAGAAGGACATTGAGTTGGAGCATCGCCAGCGAGCCGCGAACATAAAGAAGGTGCCGCTACAATCTACAGTGGGATCACCCGAGTATTCCGCCCTCTATGACCAGTTTTTGGATGAAGAGAATGAACTTGGTAAGGCCGCGCTCGCCAAGTACGTAGTGCACCGCCGCACCATCCTGGAGATGCTTGAGAACGCGCTCAAGATTCAAGAGTCCGGCGTGTACGCTCGGGAAGACTTGGTACATAGCCTCATCTATCCGATGCGAGCGACCTCAGATGAGGTTGAGTTTTCACAGCAAAACCTTTGGGTTGTTGACGAAAGGCTCGCCTATCATTCGCACTTGGCTTCAGACCTTCCGATGACACGACTTAAGGCCGTAAACGCGTCGGGTGGGGATGAGCCCGATTTGGTCGTATTCAATACACCACGAGCGTTTTCAGAAACGAAGAGTCCCTACCAATCCGTAGTCATTGTGGAGTTCAAGCGCCCCGAGCGGAATGAGTACCCCAAAACCGACGAAAACCCAATCGAACAAGTCCTTCGCTATGTCCGAAAGATCAAGGATGGTCATGCAAAGGACAAGGACCTGCGCACCATAAACGTGGGCCAAGTGCCGTTCTACGCGTACATTTTGTGTAGCCTAACGCCCAAGATTCGGGCCATCGCTGACAACCATGACTTTGTGAAGACGCCCGACAACGAGGGGTACTTCAAATACCACCAGAGCCAAGGTTGCTATATCGAGATTGTTTCGTACGACAAGGTCTTGAACGATGCGAAGAAACGGAACCGTGCGTTCTTTGAGCTGCTTCAGATACCGATCCATTGAATAGGCGTCCGAAGAGACCCTTCACAGCAAGACTCTGATCTAAGAAGGCTGACGCCACGTGATCAAGAGTTGCGGCAGTACGATATTGCACCGACAAGCGGGCATACGACTGACCAGCGCCAAGCAAAGAGACTCTATGTCGACTGCCGTGCTAGAGAAAAGATTTTGGCTCCGACTCGAAGGCTGTCCAGATAGTCCGCCCATGCCTGCATCATCTTTCTACGTGCGGGCAAATGGGTCGTTCGATTGTAAGCACGACCATTCGCATCCTTAACGGCGTGCGCAAGCTGATGCTCGATGTGGTCTACGGGAAAGCCAAGCTCCTCGTCCAGCACCGTTCTGGCCATCGCACGAAAGCCGTGACCCGTCATGGTGTCACTATCAAACCCCATATAGCGCAGCGCGGCATTCACGGTGTTCTCGCTCATGGGACGGCGCACGCTACGTACGCCAGGAAATACGTACTTCCCTGACCCAGTCAGAGAATACAGATCGCGAAGAATCAACACAGCCTGGCTAGACAACGGAACCATGTGCGGCTGCTTCATTTTCATCTTCTCGGCTGGAATGTCCCAAACAGCCTTTTCTAGGTCAATCTCTGACCATTCGGCACACCGCAGTTCGCCGGGGCGCACAAAAACCAGCGACGCAAGCTTAAGCGCAGCGATTGTCACGGGTGATCCTTGGTAATTGTTGATGGCCCGCAGCAGTTCCCTAATCTTCGAAGGAAGAATGATGCTCGCAAAATGCTTCGTCTTCGGACGCTCCAAGGCACCGATTAGGTCGGCGGCGGGATTGCGCTCTGCCCGTCCAGTGGCAATGGCATAGCGGAAGATTTGCCCAGCCAATCCGCGCGCACGGTGGGCCGATTCCACGACACCCCTCTGTTCCATCTTTCGTAGAGCCGCCAGCAGCACGCGGGCTGACATTTCAGCGATCGGCACGCTGCCGATACTCGCCAGGTCCTTTTCAATTAGGCGCCGGGAACGCTCCACGCTTGCAGCACCCATGCCTTCCTTTTCGCGCTTGGCGATAAATTCGAGAGCTACGAAAGAGAAGGTATTCCCGGCGCGCTCCAGTCGAGCTGCGCGCTGAACTCTCGCAGCATGCACTGGGTTGGCGCCCTCCTTCACAAGTGCGCGCGCCTTATCCCTCTCTACGCGCGCTTCGGCAAGAGACATCGCGGGATATTCACCGAGAGCAGCCATGCTCGGCTTGCCCGCGAATCGATATCGGTAACGCCACAACTTTGAACCTGTTGGACGGACTTCAATGCACAAGCCATTGGTGTCGGCTACGCGATAGACATTTTCGCGAGGCTTCATCGCGCGCAACTTGGTGTCAGTAAGCATGTGAGTAAGGTTAGAGTGAGTAAGTGGCGCTACAGGCGGCGCCGTTACTCACTACCTTACTCGCTTTATGGGCGGAGGCAACTGGACCCAGTCGGACGGATGTGGACCGCGAAATCCCTTACTTCAAGCTATTTCATGAGATCCACGGATTCTTATGGATACTCTTGGACGCGTATTTGGTGGGCCCACCAGGATTCGAACCTGGAACCAAGGGATTATGAGTCCCCTGCTCTAACCGTTGAGCTATAGGCCCATGCGTGCCGGCGTTGCGCCGGTGTGGGGCGGACATGGTAGCCGGGGCGGGCGGGGGCGTCGACGGGGTTGGGGGTGGGGTTTGGCTGGAAATTCGGCGGGATGGCGCGGGTAACGTAGACTTTGTGCCGTCGCGCCGGGTCTGGCGCCCTGATTTTTGAAGGATGCGCCATGCGCGAGCTGATCGAACGTTACCTGGCTGCCTATAACCGCATGGACGTCGACGGCATGGTGGCGACGATGCATCGCGAGGTGGTGTTCGAGAACTACACCGCAGGGGTGCTGAGCGTGCGGACGCTGGGGGCGGATGAGTTGCGGCACCTGGCACAGAGTTCGAGCTTTCTGTTTTCGGCCCGGCGGCAGGTGATTCTTGCCTATGAGGAGCGCGACGGGACGGCGACCGCGCACATTCTGTTTGACGGCACGTTTGCGGTAGACCTGCCCAATGGGGTGCGGGCGGGACAGTCGATTACGTTGAATGGGCGCAGTGAGTTCCGGCAGCGGGATGGGTTGTTGGTATATATCGGGGATTACAGTGAGTGAGGGCCCCTTCGGCCATCCATGGGGACCCTAAAGTCGCACATGCGCCTGGCGACAACCGGACAAAAGGCACTGGATTACTCGCTTCGCTCGCCCCTCTGGGGCCGCCCTTTGGGCGTTCGTCGCGCTACGCGCTCGTCCTACCTTCGTAGGAATGACGATCTCGAGAGACCGAGGTTCCTTACGAACTGAAGCCCGCGGCTTGGGCGTCGGCTTTCAGGCTGCCCGCATCGGCCCGGCGCAGCAGGGCATTGCGCCAGTGTTGTTGTTGGGCGGGGGTGGATTCCGTCAGCCATTGGGGTTTGTTGGCGACCCAGGCGGCGACGGGTATGCCGTCTTCGTAGAGCACGCGGGTGCCGGTGACGGCGGGAAGTTTGTTGCCAGCCAGCACGGTGCCGGCGAGGTTGAGGGGATCGGAGCCGCTGACCAGGACGAGTTCGCCGCTGGGCTCCTGCTGGCGGACGGCGCGCAGTTTGGCGATGGCTTCGGGCAGGGCGAATTGTTCGCCGACCAGGCCCTCCACGAAGCGACCGCCGCGGATTTCGCCGCGGGCTTCCAGGCGGTGGTAGACGCGTAGCAGTTCACGCCAGCTCGGTAGCCAGGGGGCTTCGCGTTCGAGGAGTTTCCAGAAGACGACGCCGTAGCGGCGGAGCAGGCTGCGGGCGATGTGTTCCAGCTGGTCTGGATCGAGTTTTGTGCTGGAGACCGGCGTGGGTTTGGCCAGCACCCGACCTTTATCCCCTTTGGGGGACTCATCAGCCCAGCCGGGCAGCTTCTCGTCGCTCCTCAAAGCCGGTGCCCCGGAGGGGAGAAGCGATGCGCGGCTTGACCTCACCAGTGACCACCGTCCCGCATCTTCGATGCCGGTGAGCATATGGCGACGCAGGCGGCGATGACGGTGGGCATCGCGTTTGGCGGCAGGAACGAGCAGTGCGCGCAGGCCGGCGAAGCTGTCGGCGGTAACGCGGCCGGCGGCGACGAGTTCGCCCAGCGCGTCTTCCAGTTCGGTGCGCAGCAGGTGGGCGTCGCTCATCAGTTCGTCGAAGAACAGCGCGCCGTGATCGCGCAGTGCGTCGAGCACGGCCTGCGCGCGGGAGGAGACGATGGTGTCCTGCGTGTTGGCGTCCACGGCAGCGGCACTGGTCCAGATGGGCAGGCTTCGGCGTGGCAGCAGCACGATGGGCGTGGCGCGCACGGGACCGCCGCCACCGCCGGAGCCGCTGCGCAGGCGGCTCCAGCTCACACGGCCCGCGCGGCACTGCTCGTCGAGCCAGGTGATGGCGTAGTCGTCGATGCGCGTGGGCAGCAGTTCGCTTTCCCATGCGCTGGCGGCGGCTTCGAAACCTTCCAGTTGGGTGAGCACGGCGGGCAGCGCGTCCGGGCCGGTGAGGCGCGCGCCAGGCGCGACGTGTTGCCAGTCGAAAAGGAAGCGCATCAGGTCGCGGCGACTGACGGGCTCGATTTCGCGACGCAGGCGGCCGATGGTGTAGCGGTGGATGCGCGCGAGGAGGTGACGCTCGCACCATTCCACGTCGTGCGTGCCGGGCGTGAAGTGACCCTGCATGACGTAGCCTTCGGATTGCAGGCGCAGCAGGGTGAGGTCGATGTCGCTCGCTTCGACCTGGAGCGATGTCGACAGTTGCGCCACCGTTGTCGGGCCGGCGCCGGTGAGGCGGCCGCGTACGAGTTCGAGCAGGGCATCCTCGCGGGGCCAGGCTTGGGAGGCGTATTCAGCGGGGGCGTCGATGGGTGGGTGAAGCGTCGCGGCTGGGTGGACGGACTGCCATTTGGGGAGGTTTTCGGCGGTGGTCCAGATGGCGCCGCATGCCTCGGTGTTGGACCGGGGCAAGAGTGACCCCTCACCCCGGCCCTCTCCCCCAAGGGGAGAGGGAGAAAGCTGGGTGGCTCGGTGGTTCTTCGCCAGGCTGTTGAGCCAAGCGTTCCAACCCTCATTCGCATCCGCTTCGCTTTGCGTGATGCCACCGAGGATGCCCAGGGCTTCGTGCATTTCATCCGCGCTGCGCACTTGCGGCCACGCTTCTTCGCGCACGGAGGCGATGGCGTCCGCGTCGAGGCGGCCGAGGTCGTCGGCGCTCTCGGGGGCGCTCCATCGCCGGGACTGCACGGCTTGCGTGCGGCGCTCTTCCAGCGGCGCGTCGTCGAGGTAGGCGTAGGGGGCGGCGCTGAGCACTTCGCCGGCAAGCGGGCTGGGAGCGGCAAGGTCGCGGGCGACCACGGTGATGCTGCCCTCTTCCAGTCCGCGCAGGATGTGCAGCAGGCCGTCGACGTCCATCGCTTCGCGCAGGCAGTCGTGCATGGTCTGGTTGACCAGCGGATGGTCGGGAACCTCGCGCTCGCCGACGATGTTCTCCAGGCACGCGACCTGATCGGGAAACACGGCGGCGAGCAGGTCTTCACTCTTCATGCGCTGCAGTTGCGGCGGCACTTTCTTGCCGCCCTGGAAGCGTGGCAACGCGAGCGAGGTGGTGGCGTTCCAGCGCCAACGTACGGGGAACAGCGGTGCATCGAGCAGCGCCTGCACCAGCACGTGTTCGGCGGTGTTGGAATGCAGGTAGCGCGCCACCTCTTCCAGCGGGAAGCTGTGGCTGGTGGAAAGCGACAACACGATGGCATCTTCCGTCGCCGCCGCCTGCAGTTCGAAGTTGAACTGGCGGCAGAAGCGCTTGCGCAGCGCAAGACCCCATGCGCGGTTGATGCGGCTTCCCCACGGCGTGTGGATGATGAGCTGGGTGCCGCCGGATTCGTCGAAGAAGCGTTCGAACACCAGCGTGCTCTGCGTGGGCAGTACGCCGAGGGCGGTGCGCGCGGCGGCCATGTAGTCGGTCAGTTGCTGCGCGGCGGACTCGCCCATACCCAACGTGTGTATCAGCCAGTGCATGACGCCGGCCACACCACCTTCGTCCAGATGCGCGGCGATGTCTTCGCGCAAACGCGACACGCCAAACGACAACTCAGCGGTGCGACCGGGCGCTTCGCCCAGCCAGAACGGGATATTGGGCGGTACGCCTTGCGCGTCTTCCACGCGCAGGCGATCACGCTCCACGCGCAAGATGCGGTAGCTGGTGTTGCCGAGCTGGAAGATGTCGCCGGCCAGGCTTTCCACCGCGAAGTCTTCGTTGACCGAACCAACGATGGTGGCCTGCGGTTCCAGCACGACCAGGTAGTCGGCGGTATCGGGAATGGCGCCGCCGGAGGTGACAGCGGTGAGGCGCGCGTTGCGGCGTGCGCGTAGCTGTTTGTGCACGGCGTCGCGGTGGATGTACGCGGCACGCGGGCCGTTCCGCGTGGTGAAGCCGTCGGCGAGCATGCGCACGGCGGCATCGAACTGCTCGCGCGTGAGGTCGCGATAGGGATAAGCGCGGCGCAACGTGTCGTAGAGCGCGTCTTCGCTCCATTCCTGGCATGCGACTTCGGCGACGATCTGTTGCGCCAGCACGTCGAGCGGTTGCGGGGGCTGGATCAGCGTGTCGAGTTCGCCCCGGCGCACGCAGTCGAGCAGCGCCGTGCATTCGACGAGGTCATCGCGCGAGGTGGGGAACAAGCGTGCCTTGGGCGTGCCGTTCACCGCGTGGCCGGAACGGCCGGCACGTTGCAGGAAGGCGGCGATGGAGCGCGGTGACGAAAGCTGGCAGACCAAGTCGACATCGCCGATGTCGATGCCTAGTTCCAGTGAGGCAGTCGCCACGAGCACGCGCAGGTCGCCGCGCTTGAGGCGTTGCTCGGCGTCAAGGCGCTGCTCCTTGGCCAGGCTGCCGTGATGGGCGGCGACGGCTTCCTTGCCCATGCGTTCGGACAGATGACGCGCCACGCGCTCGGCCATGCGACGCGTGTTGACGAAGACCAGCGTGGTGCGGTGCGACTCCACCAGTTGCGCGAGGCGGTTGTAGACCAGTTCCCAGCAGTCGTTGGACATAACGGCTTCAAGGGGAACGGGCGGGACTTCGATGGCGAGGTCGCGGTGTCGGGTGTGGCCGACGTTGATGATGTTGACGGCGTGGTCCTTCTCCTCAAAGGGCAGAAGGTGGCCCGAAGAGTCGGATGAGAGGGCTGGGCTTGCCGCGGACTTTTTTGAAACGCGCTTCTTTGTCTTTGGGAGCGTGTCGCTAGATTGGCCCCTCACCCCGGCCCTCTCCCCGGAGGGGAGAGGGGGAAGTGTGGCGTGGCTGCCAACCAAAAACTTCGCTACCTCTTCAATAGGCTTCTGCGTTGCCGACAAACCAATGCGCAGCAAACGCCGCTGACACAACGACTCCAACCGCTCCAGCGACAACGCCAGATGCGCGCCGCGCTTGCTCGAAGCCAGCGCGTGGATTTCATCGACGATCACCTCGCGCGTGGTCTTCAGCATCGCGCGGCCGGATTCGGAACCCAGCAGGATGTAGAGCGATTCCGGTGTGGTGACCAGGATGTGCGGCGGTTGCTTGCGCATCACGTTGCGCTCGGCCTGCGGCGTGTCGCCAGTGCGTACGGCCGTGCGGATGGCCACGTCGGGCAGGCCCATCTTCTTCAGTTCGGCGCGGATGCCTTCCAGCGGTGCCTCAAGATTGATGCGGATGTCGTTGGACAGCGCCTTCAGCGGCGAGACGTAGACCACGGTGGTGGCGTCGGGCAGCGCGCCATCATGGGCCACGCCTTCGCGCACCAGCGCGTCGATGGCGGAGAGGAAGGCGGTGAGTGTCTTGCCCGAACCTGTCGGGGCGGCGACCAGCGTGTGCCGGCCTGACCGTATGGACGGCCATGCGGCTTTTTGTGGTGCCGTCGGTTCAGGAAAGCTGGCCTGGAACCAGGCGGCAACCGCCGGATGAAAATCGCGCAGGGGCATGGACTTAAGTGTGGCGCAACGCGCTCTCAGCTACCGAGACATGGGGCCGTCAAGGGCTTCTGGCAACGGTTCGCAGAAAATTACGCTTCTGTCCCCGGCAGAATTACGTGACAATATCGTTAAGCCGCTCTTCCAATTACGTTTCTTCGCGGCGTTTTCTTACTCCACACCACTCTTTTTTGCCCTTCCATTCTCCGGGGAAACTCAATGACCGCCGCCAGCCCGACGCGTTTCGCGTTGCTCGCCCTTTCCATTGCCAGCGCCCTTGCTGTTGGAACCACTGCATTCGCACAGGACGCGAACCCGCCCGCCGCCACTCCGGCAAAGGGCCAGAACGGCAAGCCTGTCCAGCTCGAAACCATCAACGTCACCGCTGAAAAGCGCGTCGAGAACCTGCAGAAAGTGCCGGTCTCCATGACGGTGGTGACGCCGGAGCAGATCAGCAACTTCGGCCAGGCCGGTGACACCGTCCTGATGCTCGCGGGCCGCGCGCCGAGTGTGTACGCCGAGACGTCGTACGGCCGCGAGTTCCCGCGCTTCTATATCCGTGGCCTGGGCAACAGCGACTTCGACCTGAATGCGTCGCAGCCGGTGTCGATGGTGTACGACGACGTCGTGCAGGAGAACCCCATCCTCAAGGGCTTCCCGCTGTTCGACCTGCAGCAGGTGGAAGTGCTGCGTGGCCCGCAGGGCACGCTGTTCGGCCGCAACTCGCCGGCCGGCGTGATCAAGTTCGACTCGGTGAAGCCGAGCCAGGAAACCTCGGGCTACGCCAAGGCCTCGTACGGCACCAAGGGCACGGCGAACGCCGAAGCCGCGCTGGGCGGTTCGCTGGGCGGCAACTGGTCGGGCCGCGTGTCGGCGCTGGCGCAGCATCGCGACGGTTGGATCGACAACGACTACACCGGCAAGAAGGATGCACTCGGCGGTTACAACGACCGCGCCGTGCGCCTGCAGGCCATGTATGACGTGCAGGACTTCAACGCATTGATCAACGTGCACGCGCGCTGGCTGAACGGCACTGCCGAGGTCAACCGCGCCAACGCGATTCCGCTGGGCAGCGACAGCCTGGTGCCGGGCTTCAACCGTGACGTGGTGTACCAGGACGGCAAGAACCGCCAGCACCTATTCACCTGGGGCAGCAATGTGCACCTCACCTGGAACCTGGGTGACTACACGTTCACCTCGATCACGGGCTTCGAGAAGGCTGACACCTACAGCCTGGGCGACGTGGACGGCGGCATCGCCATCCCGCTGAACCCCAGCCAGGACAAGTACGTCACGCCGTTCCCGTCGGAAACGGCCGATGCGCTGCCGCACGACCGCCAGATCACGCAGGAATTCCGCCTCGCCAGCAATCCGCAGGATCGCCTGAACTGGCAGGTGGGTACGTACTACTTCAACGAAAACATCGCGATCGTCAATTACGACTACAACACGCTCAACAACCACGTGATGGACGGCTATGCGCAGCAGAGCCAGAAGACCACCGCCTGGGCGCTGTTTGGCTCGACCGACTACCACGTCACCGACGTTTTCGACGTGCGCGCCGGCGCCCGCTGGTCGCACGATTCGCGTGACTTCCACGTGGACCGCATCCTGTCGCCGATCGGCGGCGGCCCGTTGTCGCTCAGTGCCAACCCGCACGACTCGCGCTGGAGCGGCGACCTGACCGGCACGTGGGAAGTGAACAACAACGTCAACGTCTATGGCCGCATCGCCAACGGCTTCCGCGCGCCGAGCGTGCAGGGTCGCGTGCTGTTCGCCGACTTTATCTCGCAGGCCAAGCCGGAGACGGTCACTTCGTACGAGCTGGGCGTCAAGACCACGGGCATGGATAACCGCCTGCGCTTCAACGCGGATATCTATGACTACACCATGCACAATCAGCAGCTCACTGCGGTGGGCGGCGACACCAACGTGACGCGTCTGATCAATGCGAAGGAAACCCGCGGCCACGGTGCGGAGTTCGACCTGGAGGCGTTCGTCACGCCGAACTTCGTGCTTACCGCCAACGGCAGCTACAACTACACCGAGCTGCGGGACCCGACCCTGGCCGTGGCCCCCTGCGGTTCCGGCTGCACGGTGCTGAACCCGCTGGATGCCAACGGCAACGCACTGATCAACGGCAACCCGCTGCCGAACGCACCGAAGTGGATCGGCAACCTCACCGCGCGCTACGGCATCCCGTACGGCGAGAGCGGCGAGTTCTTCATCTACACCGACTGGAGCTACCGCAGCGAAGTGAACTTCTTCCTGTACGACTCGGAGGAATTCCGCGGCAAGCCGATGCTCGAGGGTGGCGTGCGCGTGGGCTACAACTGGGATTTCGGCAAGCGCGAAATTGCCCTGTACGGCCGCAACATCACCAACAAGCAGTACATCACCGGCGCGATCGACTTCAACAACCGCACCGCGTTCGTCAACGACCCGCGCATCATCGGCGTGGAGTTCCGCACGGACTTCTGATGACCCGGCCGGCGGCGACGCCGGTCGTGTAGTGCACCAGGGAGCGGCCATGCCGCTCCCTTTTTTTCGTCATTGTTCTGGGATCCTGGCCAGATCGGCAGTGACGTGGCGGCATGCATGGCCAAAGCCTCGGCCCCCGAAGCCAACACCGTCGTCGCCCCATTTTTACGCTCGCAACACCGAAACCAGGTGCCGGCATCGGGAGGCTTATCCGAATCTCTGCGTTGACATCCATCAAAGCTGCTTCTTTTGCACACAATGAAGGCATTTCCGAATGACAGTGCCGCCACGGAGCGCCTAAATTAAGGCCTTCTACTTGCCTCTCTACACTATGAACGTCCGTTCGATTGCAGTATTCAAGCTGGCAGCCAGGATTACTGCCAGCCTCACACTGATAGTGGCCGCCTCGGGTTGCGCCACATCCGCACAAACCGCAACTCAGCACCGCACAGGTGCCGACATGGCTGCCATTGATCATCGCGGCATAGAAACACCGGTTATCGCTGTCTCGACCGGCGTCCGCGTGGAGTCGCTTGTTCCTCAGGGCCCTGCCGCCAAGGCGGACCTCCGGCAAGGCGATGTGGTAATCGCCGCAAACGACCGCCCCATACGCAGCAATGAAGACTGGCAGCGTCTTGTCGCCACCACGCCGGCAGGCGACACCATCAACCTGGTGGTCGAACGTGCCGGCACAAAGGTCACACTCCCCCTGATTCTCTAGAGCGCCATTGATCGCCCCCTCCGGCGCCTGGTCATGGCCGCCAATCCGCCTCTTCGACAGCGCGGATCACGGCGACTGAGTTTCAGGGGCGAAATACCCGGTCGCCGCCGGGTGGGCAGAGCTCATCCTGCCACCGCACGGCATCATCCCTGCGAAGGGAGCCAAACCTGTATCGCTTGTAGCAAAATGCGTGGCTTCCCCCGTCGAGAGTACGAAGTGAACCACCCGGGCGACCACGGCAGCGAACGCAGCCAGCTCCTTACCATGGCCGATGGCCAGCCCCTGTTCGTGCGCGACTGGCCGAGCAGCCGCGCTCAGGACGCGGTGCTGATCGTGCATGGGCTGGGTGAGCACAGCGGCCGTTACCAACGCCTGGCTACGTGGTTCCACGCGCGCGGCTACGCGGTGCGCAGCTACGACCAGCGTGGCCACGGGCAGACGGCGGGCCGGCGCGGCGCGCTGTCCCATCCCGACGATCTGCTCGAAGACCTGGCCACGGTCTACAACGACTATGCGATGTCGCTGCCCACGCGCCCGTTGCTGCTGGGCCACAGCATGGGCGGACTGGTCGCCGCGCGCGCGGTGCTCGACCGCCGCGTCGAGCCGCCGGCCATGGTGCTGTCCTCCCCTGCCCTACGTACCTGGGAGCCGGCATGGCGGCGGAAGCTGGCAGCGACGTTGGCGAAGATGCTGCCGAACCTGCCTCTGCCGAATGGCTTGCCATTCGACAAGCTCTCGCACGATCCGCAGGTGGAGCCGGCGTATCGCGCCGACCCGCTGCGCCATGGCTGGATCACGCCGCGCCTGGCGGATTTCATCTTCCGCGCGGGCGATGCATCGGTGGCAGAGGCATCCCGGCTCACCGTTCCCACGCTGCTGCTGGTGGCTGGTGCGGACAAGCTGGTGAATCCGTCCGGCAGCAGGGACTTCTCCTCCGGCAACTGGGCCGGCAGCCGGCTCACCACGCGCTATTTCGATTCGCTGTACCACGAGCTGTTCAACGAGGCGGAGCCCGCGCGCAGCCAGGTGTTGAAGCAGTTGGGGGATTGGCTGCAGAAGCGGAGTTAAGGGGCGCGAGTCGCTCCTACCCATGGTGCGAAAGGGTCACATCCACTCCCGCTTGCCGGTGAAGACGATGGTGAGCCATTCGGCACGGATATCGCTGCCGATGCGTTTTGCTATCTCATCACGCACGTCGTCGACGTCGCCCATGTCGCCCAGCGGTCGCGACGATTCCACCAGGATGTGGATATCGATAAAGCGCATGCGACCGATCTTGGCAACGTAGCTGGCGAAGTCGAGGTAGCCGCGCTCCTGCACCAAGGCCTTCATGACGACGCGTACGCGCTGGTCCAACGAATCGGGCGCCAGTTGCAGCACTTCGCGCAACGCCTGCCACAGGCTGCCCAGCGGCAGCGGCAATAGGGCCAGGGTGAGCAATAGCAGGACGGCGGAATCGATGTAACGGGTCCCGTGGGCCAGAGGTCCGCCTTCGATGACGGCGGCCAACACGAAGCCCACCAGCACGGCGAGACTGATCGCACCACCAATGAACCAGCCTTTCGCATCCAGTTGCAGCAGCACAGAGCCGAGCACCTTGGATTCGTGGCGCATGTACAGCGCCATGGCGAAGCTTGCCACCCCCATCACCGCTGCCCACGCGGCACCGAAACCGAAGGCTAGTTCGTGCCCGCCCGTCATCAGGCCATGCAGGGCGGAGTAGCCGCCGTAACTGCAGATGAGGGTGAGTACCGACGCATTGAACAGCAGTACCAGCGGTTCCAGATGCCAGTAGCCGAATTGGAAACGACGGCTGCCCTCACTGGTGACCAGATGCGAGACCGCCAGCGAGCCGGCGGTGAGCACCACATCCACCAAGGAGTAGAAGCCGTCGAAGGCGATGGCCTGCGAGTGCATCAGCAGGCCCACGGTGACGCAGGCCACACCAACCAGCAACGTGATGCCGATGGAAAGGCGAAGTTGGCGTTGTTCGCGGGAGTTGTCCATGGGCTTGGGGCAAACGTAGCCGGAACGCGGGGTGGGTGACGTTGCCCTGCATGCTGTGGGCATCGCACATCATGGATGCGGTGCGTCCGCGAGCAACGGACGCGCCGCGAACCACCCCTACTTCTTCAGCACCTCCACCACATACCGCGGCCCTTCCTTGTCCTGCTCGATGATCAGCCCGTGCACGTCTGACTCAAAGCCGGGGAAGCGTTCGTTCTGCTCCCTGGCAATGCGCAGCGTTTCGATGATGGGCGAATCCTTCGCTCCGAACTTCTCGCCCGGCATGATTACTGGGATGCCCGGCGGATACGGCACCAGCATGGTGGCGGCCAGGCGGCCAGAGAGCTTGTCGATCTCCACACGCTCCACCTCGCCACGCACCAGTCGGTCGTACGCCTCCCACGGCGCGATGACCGGCTGCGGCAACTCCACGTACATCTCGCGCATCACCTGCGCCACCTTATTCTTGGTGTTGAACGCGTGTAACGCGTCGCACAGGTCGCGTAGGCCGGTATTGGCATAGGCGATGGGGTGTTCCGCCACCAGCGACGGCAGTGCCTTGCTCAGCGGTGCGTTGGCGTCGTACAGCTCCTTGAACGCCAGCAGCTCGGTGGTGAGCGTGCTCCATTTACCCTTGGTGACGCCCATGGAGAACAGGATCAGGAAGGAATAGAGGTTGGTCTTTTCCACCGTGATGCCGCGTCCCCACAGGAAGCGGCTCACCACCGCGGCGGGAATGCCCTGCTTCTCCATCTTGCCGTCCATGGTCAGGCCCGGCATCACCAGGGTGACCTTGATCGGGTCGATCATCACGTAGTCGCGTGCGAGCTCGCCGAAGCCGTGCCACGCGGCCTTGGGCACGAGCTTCCAGTCGGCCTGTTTGGTGGTGACCGGCTGGCCCGCGCGCTCGCCTTCGTCGAGCCGCTCCTTCAGGGCATCGGGCTGCCATACGGTGAACCACCAATCACCCTTCTTGATGCTGTCACCCACGTGCAGCACGGCGCGGCGGAAGGCGATGGCCTCCTTGTGCATCTGCTCGACCAGGCTGCGTCCGGCGCGGCCTTCCATCATCCGCGATGCCACGTCGCACGAGGCGATGATGCCGTAGTGCGGCGAGGTGGAGGTGTGCATCATGAAGGATTCGTTGAAACGCTCTGCGTCCAACGTGCGCGTTCGGCTGTTGCGTGCGTGGATCATCGACGCCTGCGAGAACGCCGCCAGCAGTTTGTGCGTGGATTGCGTGGCGAAGATGATCGGGTCCTGGTCGCGCGGCTTGCCCTTGGCCATCGCGTAATGGTTGTCGTACATCTCGTGGAAGGCCGCGTAGGCGTACCAGGCCTCGTCGAAGTGCAGGAAGTCGACACCGCCGCCGATGTCCTTGGCGATCTTCTCCACGTTGTAGCAAAGGCCGTCGTAGGTGGAGTTGGTGACCACGGCGATCTTGGGCTTGAAGCCCTTGCCCTTGGCCTTGGCGGCCTTGCTTGCCAGCGGATGGTCGGCGATGGCTTTGGCCATGGCCTTGGGCTGGAACTGATCCAGGCTGATGGGTCCGATGATGCCGTGCGCGTTGCGACTGGGCGTGAAGTACACGGGAACCGCGCCCGTCATCACCAGCGAATGCAGCAGCGATTTGTGGCAGTTGCGGTCGACGAACACTACGTCGCCGCGCGCCACCGTGCCGTGCCACACGATCTTGTTGGCGGTGGAGGTGCCGTTGGTGACGAAGAAGGTGTGGTCCGACCCGAAATTGCGTGCCGCTTCCGCTTCGGCTGCCTTGATGGGACCGGTGTGATCAAGCAGCGAGCCGAGCTCCGGCACCGAGATGGACAGGTCGCTGCGCAAGGTGTTCTCGCCGAAGAACTGGTGGAACGCGCGCCCCTCCGCCGACTTGGTGAACGCCACGCCGCCGCCGTGGCCTGGCGTGTGCCAGGAGTAGTTCGACTCCGCCGCATGATGGACCAGCGCCTTGAAGAACGGCGGCATCAGGTTTTCCATGTATTCGTCGGCGGCGCGCATCACCTGCTTGGCAATGAAGGCCTTGGTGTCCTCGTAGAGGAAAATGAAACCGTGCGTGATGCTCAGCAGTTTGGTGGGAATCTGCTCCACCGTACGCCGCTCGCCGTACAGGAAGATAGGCAGGTCCTCGCGGTAAGCAAGCTGCGTGTTGAGGAAGTCGTACAGCCGATCGAACTGGTGCGGGCCTTCTTCCGTGCCATCGATGGAAATCAGCACCGCCGACGCCGCGTTGTAGGTGCGCGCACCCGCTTCCGCATCGCTCATGGTGAGGCCGCTCAATACGCGATGACCGTAGCCACGGATCTCGTCCGCCAGGGCGCGGATGAGGATGCCGTTGATTCGCGGCGAGTCGTAGTCGGCATCAATGATGACGACGGGGTAATCGAGGGCGTTGAAATACATGGTTGAGCTCCATCAAACACGGGGGCGAGGGAAAACGTGGATCAGGCGCGCGGCGTACTGGGCAAGGGCGCGCGGTCGGCCTTGTCCTGCTGGCGCTGCTTGCTGAAGAACGGATAGAACACCGAGATGAACAACATGAAGAGAAAGGCGTAGGTCACCAACTGTCCATGGGTGCCGAAGATGGCCCACAGGCAGTACACGACCGTGATGCTGGTGAGCACCCAGTAGATGCCGGTATGTACCGTGGCGTGGCTCAGTTCCACCGCGAAATAGCAGGCCACACACGAGTAGATGTATGGCAACAGCGTCAATACCACCGCGGCCTGCGTGATCACCTCGAACTGCGCGGATGCCGAGGGCGACGCCGCGGTGATCAGCACGATCAGCGACATCAGTACGCCCACGATCAACAGACCCTGCACCGGCGTGTCGTCCTTGTTGGACTTGCTGAAGATCTTGGGAAACAGGCCATCATCACCGGCGGCCTTCGCGCTCAACGCGGTCAGCAGGATCCAGCCGCCCAGCGAACCGCCAGCTCCCAAGGCCGCGCACAGGCTCACCACGCCACCGCCGACATGGCCGATGGCCACCTGCGCGGCCAGCGCGAACGGTGCGTCGGCCACCTGCAACTGATCGTTGGGGATCATGCCCATGATCACGGCGGAGCTGGAGATGTACACCACTGCCGCCAACGCCACGCCGGCGATGGTGGCGATGGCGACGTTCTTCTCCGGATCCTTCACCACGGCGGCCGACACCGAAGCCGACTCCACGCCGATGAAGGCCCACAAGGTGAGCGACGCGGCACCGGAGATCGCCTGGAAATCGCCCTTGCCCGTGACGTTGTACGCAGCGGAGAACACGTCGCTCTTGAAGAAGAACCAGCCGAACAGGGCGATGCCGAACAAGGGAATCAGCGCGAACGTGGTGGTGATCGACTGGATGCGCGTGACCACCTGCGCGCCAAGGATGTTGGCGAACGTAAACAGCCAGATCAGCACCAGCACCACGACCGTCCGCACCAGGGGCTGCGCCAGCGCGGGGATGAAGTAGCTGAAGTAGCCCACGGCCGCGACGGGCAGCGCCACGTTGCCGATCCAGTTGGCGAACCAATAGATGGTGTTGGTCTGGAAGCCCATGTAGGGGCCGAACGCATCGCGTGCATAGGCGTAAGGACCACCCGCCTTCGGCGCAAGCCGACCGAGCTTGGCGAACACGAAGGCGAGCAGCAGCGAACCGATGGTGGTGACTACCCAGCCCCACATCGACACGCTGCCGATCTTGGCGAGGCTGCCTGGCAGCAGGAACACCCCTGAGCCCATCATGTTGCCGGCGACCAGGAACGTGGCCGCTACGACGCCGATCTTGCGTTTCTCATCTGCCATGACGTGGCTCCCGGGTTTCAGAACGGCGATGGGCCGAAAGGACGAACGCATGCCGTCGGCATCGCGCGCGGACGATGCGGGTGCATGAGCAAGTGTGGATACATCGGCCACAGGATGTGGGCCTGGGCAGACGTGCGTTGTTCCGGGCGCGTCGTGCGGGTGCGGCATGGAACGAATCGCGGGTTCATCGGGTGACACACTCCATGTCGCAACCGAGTTCACCATCGTCCGGACGCCCCGGGGCGCCGCCCCTGCGGTGGTCACTCGCCCGGACCGACGTCCATCGGCCCCTGCGTTCGTCCGGCGACACCCTAAGGTTCGATTGTCGCCATGCGCGCGGTCGACATACCGTGAAGAATGGTCGCTAAAACGCGGGAAAAACGTCGCACCCGGCTGCTTCTTCCCTGCAACAGGTTGTCAACGAACTTTCACGTTTTGCTTTCACCTGTCGCGTCAGCATGCGCGAGCGCATCGCACGTCCGATGGGGGATGTCATGTCGAGCAAGCCCAGTTCGCCTTCGCGTCGCGACTTTCTTCGGCAGTCGCTGGTGGCGGTTCCGGCGGTCAGCCTGTTAGGGACCTCCGCCATCGCGCAGACATCGAGCAGTACCACCGCCACACCAGCGGTTGCCACGACAGGCAAATACGCGCCGCGCTATTTCACCGCGCCGGAATGGGAATTCCTCGAAGCCGCCGTCGATCGGCTGATTCCCGCCGACGAGGACGGCCCCGGCGCCGTGGAAGCCGGCGTGCCGGAGTTCCTCGATCGCCAGATGGAAACGGCCTATGGGCATGGTGGCCTGTGGTACATGCAGGGACCGTTCGCACCCGATTCGCCGCCGACACTGGGCTATCAGTTGCGTTACACACCGCGCGAGTTCTATCGCAAAGGCATCGCCGCCATCGACGACTGGTGCCAGAAGCAGCATCAGAAGACATTCGCGATGCTACCGGCCGACCAGCGCGACGCCATCCTGCATCAGCTCGACAAGGGTGAGATCAAACTCGACGACCTGCCCACCGCCGCGTTTTTCGCGCAGTTACTCACCAATACCAAGGAAGGCTACTTCGCCGACCCGATGTACGGCGGCAACAAGCAGATGGCCGCGTGGAAGATGATCGGCTTTCCCGGTGCGCGCGCGGACTTCGCCGACTGGGTCGAGCAACCCGGCAAGGTCTATCCCTTTGGCCCCGTGTCGATCGAAGGCGCCAAGTCATGATCCGCATGAAACCGGTCGACGTGGTGATTGTGGGCTTCGGCTGGACCGGCGCCATCATGGGCATCGAACTGGCCGATACGGGGCTGAAGATCCTGGCGCTGGAACGTGGCGCGTATCGCGACACGTCCCCCGACTTCACCTATCCGCACAACGCCGACGAGCTGGCCTACGGCATACGCGGCGAACTGTTCCAGCCGTTGGCGCGCGAAACGGTGACGATCCGACACAGCGTCAGTGAGAGTGCCGTGCCGTATCGCCAGTACGGCTCGTTCCTGTTGGGCAACAACGTGGGCGGCGCAGGTATCCACTGGAACGGCCAGCACTATCGACCCTCGCCCGAAGACCTGGAGTTCCATAGCCACATCAGCCAACGTTACGGGCAGAAGTTCATGCCCGACGACATGCAGATCCAGGACTACGGCGTCAGCTACGACGAACTGGAACCGTTCCTGGAGCAGTTCGAATACCTGTGCGGCACGTCGGGCACGGCGGGCAACCTCAACGGCGAGATCAAGCCGGGCGGCAATCCGTTCGAAGGCTCGCGCAAGAAGCCGTATCCGAATCCCGCCGTGGCCGATACGTATGGCGCCAAGCTCTTTGCCGATGCGGCACGCACGGTGGGCTATCACCCGTTCCCGCAGCCCTCGGACAACGCCTCGCGGCCGTACACCAATCCGCATGGCGTACGGCTTGGGCCGTGCAATCTGTGCGGGTATTGCGAGCGCTTCGGTTGCTTCATGTATTCCAAGGCGTCGCCGCAGACGACCATCCTGCCGGTGCTGATGCGCAAGCCGAACTTCGAACTGCGTACGCACAGCCATGTCACGAAGATCAACCTCGACTCCACCGGAAAGCGCGCCACGGGCGTTACCTACATCGACGCGCAGGGCCAGCAGGTGGAACAACCCGCGGATCTGGTCATCGTCTCCGCCTTCCAGATGCACAACGTGCGGCTGATGTTGCTCTCCGGCATCGGCGCACCCTACGACCCGGCCACTGGCAAGGGCGTGATCGGCAAGAACTACGCGTATCAGATGATGAGCAGCATCGGCGTGTTCTTCGACAAGGACGTGGCGATCAATCCCTTCGTCGGCGCAGGCGCGGGCGGTGTGCAGATCGTCGACGACTTCAACTCCGACCACTTCGACCACGGTCCCCATGGTTTCGTCGGCGGCGCGTACATCTATGGTGGGCAGACGGGTGGACGGCCGATCCAACAACTGATCGTGCCGCCGGGCACGCCTTCATGGGGCGCGGGCTGGAAGAAGGCGGCGAAGGACAGCTACCTGCACGCCACCACGGTCGCCACCCATGGCTCGGTGATGGCGTATCGCGACCGCTTCCTAGATCTGGACCCCACGTACAAGGATGCGTTCGGCCTACCCCTGCTGCGCCTGACCTTCGACTGGCACGACAACGAATACAAGATGTCGCAGTTCGTGACGGAGCGTGCGCAGGACATCGTCAAGCAGATGAACCCCAAGGCGACGTCGCTGACGTTGCGCAAGCCAGGGGATCATTACGACATACGCCAATACCAGACCACGCACACTACAGGCGGCGTGATCCAGGGCGCCTCGCCCGACAGCAGTGCACTCAACCGCTTCCAGCAGAGCTGGGACGTGCACAACGTATTCGTCACCGGCGCATCGGCGTTCCCGCAGAACCTGGGCTACAACCCGACCGGCCTTATCGGCGGTCTCACCTACATGTCCGTGAAGGCCATCCGTGAGACCTACCTCAAGCATCCCGGCCCCCTGGTGCAGGCATGAACACTTTCGGCCCACCGCGTCGTGGCCATGGTGGGGGCTTGTCGCGCCTCATCGTCGTACTGATCGTGCTCGTGGTGATCGCATGGGCGCTCGCCATGCTGTTTCCTGGCGGTGGCGGCGATCCGTCAAGCAAGGCGGCGGATGCCACGCCCGACCAGATCAAGCAGGGCGAATACCTTGCGCGCGTCGGCGATTGCGCGGCCTGCCACACCGCGCCGGGTGGCCAGCCGTTCGCGGGCGGGCTGGCGATTGCCTCGCCCATCGGCACCATCTACAGCACCAACATCACACCGGACCCGGATACCGGTATCGGCAAGTACACCTACGGGCAGTTCGAGCGCGCGGTGCGTCGCGGCATCGATGCCAACGACCACACGCTTTATCCGGCCATGCCGTATCCCTCGTATGCGAAGGTCAACGACCAGGACATCCAGGCGCTGTACGCCTATTTCATGCACGGCGTACCGCCGGTGAAGCAGACGAACAAGGCTGAAGGTATCGCGTGGCCGCTTTCCGCGCGCTGGCCGCTGACCTATTGGCGCTGGTTGTTCGCGCCATCGGTGACGCCGGTGGAAACCGCTGCCACGGGCGACCCGACGCTGGCGCGCGGCCAGTATCTGGTGGAGGGCCTGGGCCATTGCGGCGCCTGCCACACCCCCCGCGCCTTCACGCTGCAGGAGAAGGCCCTGGGACCGAACCAGGGCACGGTCTATTTGAGCGGCGGCGAGAGCGATCACTGGATCGCGCCGAGTCTGCGCGGCGAACTCGCCAGCGGACTGGGCAACATGGGTGAGGAGGACATTGCCACCTTGCTCAAGAGCGGACGTTCGGAGCGCAGTGCCGTGTTCGGCGGCATGAGCGATGTGGTCGAACACAGCACGCAGTACATGAGCGATCCGGATCTGGCCGCCACCGCGCACTTCCTGAAATCCCTGCCACCGGCCCGGCAGGAAGATGCACTGACCTACAACGACGCCACGCATACGGCGCTGAGCAGCGGCAACGTCGGTGCGCCGGGCGCGCAGTTGTACGTGGACAACTGCGCCACGTGTCACCGCACGGACGGCCACGGTTATGGACAGGTGTTCCCCGCGCTCGCCGGCAACCCGGTGCTCAACGGCGATCAGGCCGGCTCGGCGATCCGCCTGGTGCTGCATGGCGGCACCATGCCTTCGGGTCGCGACGCGCCCACGCAGTTCAGCATGCCGGCCTTCCGCGAGCGGCTGAACAATCAGCAGATCGCTGACATTCTCAGTTTCGTGCGTTCCAGTTGGGGCAATCGGGGCGGCGCGGTATCGGCCCAAGATGTGGCGAGATGGCGCGACCTGCCACCGGCGGGACAACCGCTGATGACGGGCTACGACCCGCGCCAGCACGGTCCCGACACACCCGGCCCCAACGCGGAAGATCAGGCCGCGCCTGCGCCAGTCAAAAAGCCCTGATGCGCGCAGCCTCGCCTGCCGCAGCGCAGGCCGAAAATACTTGCCGATGAAACGATCTGGCCGGCCATCCGGCCATTCGGCACCGAATGGCCGAAAAAGGCGAGATTCGCTGCACTGCACTACTGGACGAAAAAGCCCGAGGGCGTCACCCTTACCGTCTCCCCAAGTGCAGGACCGTCCATGAGAACACCAGCCCGTGCCGCCCCGACTTTGCTTGCTGATCTCGGCGGCACCAACGTGCGATTCGCGCTGGCTGATACGGGCCGTGCCAACCCTCTGATGGACGACAGCGTGCGGCGCTACCGGGTCAAGGACCATGCCTCGCTGGCCGACGCCATCCGCCAGTACTTCACCGACACGGGATTTACCGCCTCGCGCGCCGTCATCGCCGCCGCAGGGCGCGTGAGCGAAGGCGAGACGGTCAAGGTCACCAACAATCCGTGGCAGGTCGCCGCGCATGCGCTGCAGGTCGAGCTGAACATGGAGGCGGTGCACCTGGTGAATGATTTCGCCGCACAGGCGATGGCCGTGCCGCTGCACACGCCGGATCAGCTCACCTCGGTGGGCCCGCAGGCGATGCCCTCGCCCGGCGCTCGCGACACGCAGACCTTCGTGGTGGTCGGCCCGGGCACCGGCCTGGGCGTGGCCGGCCTGATGCGTCGCGAAGGCCGCTGGATCGTGCTGGAAACCGAAGGCGGCCACGCCGGCTTCGCCGCCCACACCGCGGAAGACGTGGAGATCCTGCATCGCCTCAACGCGCGCTTCGGCCGCGTCTCCAGCGAACGCATGATCTGCGGCAACGGCCTGGTGAACCTGTACCTCGCCCTCGCCGACATCGCCGGCCAGCCGCCGGAGGAATACACGCCCGAAGACATCACCGCTCGCGCTGAAGCGGGCACGGACGCACTGTGCGTGCGCACGGTCGAAACGCTGGCCGGCATCTTCGGCAGCGTGGCCGGCGACCTGGTGCTGAGCCTGGGTGGCTGGGACGGCGTGTTCCTGACCGGCGGCATGCTGCCGATCCTGCTGCCGTGGCTGAAGCACGGCGGTTTCCGCGAACGCTTCGAAGCGAAGGGCCGGTTCCGCGAAACGCTGGAGCAGGTGCCGACCGTGGCGATGATGCACCCGGACCCGGGCCTGCTCGGCGCCGCCGCACTCGCCATGCTCGACAGTGGCAAGCCGCTGCTGGCGAACGGCTGACGTGGCCGCCAGCCGCTGGCCTTGGCGTCAGCGGTACTCGCGTGTCACCAGCACCTTGCGACCGCCGCCCGGGCGGTCCACGAAGTAATCAAGCATGGCGACGCCGCTGCCGGTGATCGCCCTGCCCGTCTGCTCCATGTAGACGGTGCGCGCCGAACCCGACGCGCCGCAACTACCGACGCCACCCTGCATGCCCAGCGGTGGCAATGACGAATCGCATCCTGCCCTGACCACGGCGCCCACGAACGTGATGCGACCGTAGGCGCTCGCCGCCTCGACGGTACCTGTGGCCGCCACGGTTGCGATGCCGACAAGAACAAACAGCAACTGACTTTTCATGGAACACCCCCGGAATGGCTGACAGTACGTCGCACGTACGTCCCGCCGGGGGGCGTGATGCTTCGCAGACAGCCAGGTGCGCGAACAGCACCCGAAACAGTCGCGACCGACGTTTCCCCGCCCCCCGGCGGAACGCGTCCGTTCGACACGACACACGCTAGGCGCGACGCGATGTGTTTTCTGTTATCCCGTAAGCCGCCCTACAACACCGCGTGCGTTGCATCACTCTTCTCGGGAAACACCCACGCCGGTGCTACGCTTTAACGCCCTGCCCCGATCAGGCGATACCGCCATGCCCCGCGCCGATACCGCGTTTCTGTTCGATCTCGACGGTACGCTCGTCGACAGCGTCTACCAGCACGTGCTGGCCTGGAAGGAAGCGCTCGACCGCGAAGGCGTCGAACTCTCCGTGTGGCGCATCCACCGCAAGATCGGCATGAGCGGCGGCCTGTTCACCAACATCCTGTTGCGCGAAACGGGCCTGGAGATCACCGAGGAGCGCCTCGCCCGCCTGCGCACTTGGCATGCGGAGGCGTACAACCGACAGGCGACGCAAGGCTCGGTGCGACCGTTGCCCGGCGCGCGCGAGTTGCTGGCTTTCCTCACCGACAACGACATCCCATGGGCCATCGCCACCAGCGGCCGCATGCAGACCGCTGCGCACAATCTGGAAGCGCTCGGCGTCGACCCCTCGAAAGTACCGGTGGTGACGCGCGACCAGGTGCGTCATGCCAAGCCCGATCCGGATCTCTTCATCACGGCAGCGCAACGGCTGGGCGTGGACATCCACTACAGCCTCGTGATCGGCGACAGCATCTGGGACATGCTCGCTGCGCAGCGTGCACGTGCGCTCGGCATCGGCCTGCTTTCCGGCGGCTACGGGCAGGAAGAACTCGAAGATGCGGGTGCGTTCCGCGTTTACGAAGATCCGGCAGATCTGCTCAAGCATATCGACGAAGTCGTCGCGCGAAGCTGAGAACAACACGCGAGCACGGCATCAGCCACTCCGTGTTCGCGTCGCTTAACTCGCTTCTCATACTTGTCGTCAGGCGCGATTCATCGCCATGCCGACGCAAGCGGTTAGTCTCGGAGACCGATCAGGAACTTCGGAGGCCGCCATGCGCCGTTTCCTCGCCATGCTTCCTCTCGCGCTGCTCGTCGCGTGCTCGCCCACCTCGCCGCCGCCCGAGCAGAAACCGCCGCAACCCAAGGCCAGCGCGCAGAGCACGCCCGACAACGCCGAACTCGGTTCGCCACAATGGTACGAGTGGGTGGACGAACGCCTGCACATCAGCGATGACGGCCACGGCCCGGATCGCGGTTCGCCGGAATGGAACAGTGCCGTGCAACACAAGCTGGGGCAGGAGGCGCCGCAGTCGCAACCGGGTTCGCCGCAATGGCAGCAGGCGGTGGATGCGTTGTTGAGGACGAGACCGGCGATGTAGCGTTGAGAATCTGGCGGTCTTGCTTCGAGGCTTCTTGAGCGACCGTCATCCCGGTGCAGGTTGGATCTTCGCGAAGCGCGTCCTACGGGGACTGGCTTTACGTCGCACAACGCCCGTGGGGCGTGTGCCTTACCGCTTCATAAATACCGTCCTCCTAGCGAAGGCTGGACAAGTGCGAAGCGCGCGGAATACCTCAGTACTACTCCCTCTCCCCTTCGGGGAGAGGGTTGGGGCATTGCCACCTTCATGGTGGTGAGGGGTCAACCTAGCCTCACCGTTTCATTCTTTAGCCGTCATCCCAGTGGAGGCTGGATAAGCGCGAAGCGCGTCCCACGGGGACTAGCTTTGCGTCGCAGAACGCCTCAGTTTGCCCCCTCTCCCCTTCGGGGCACGCGGGGAGCGGCCATGGATGGCCGCGGCATTGAGGAGCGAGGAGAGGGTTGGGGCATGGCCACCTTCATGGTGGTGAGGGGCCAATCTCGCCTCACCGCTCATACTCGTCACCCCAGCGAAGGCTGGGGTCCAGTGACTTGGCTCTTTGCCTTCGGTCTCGTGCGCTTCCGCGGTCGGGCCGCTTACGCAGCGGGCGTTTCGATCGTCTGCCGACGCTCGAGTCACTTTTCTTTTGCTGGCCCACGCACGCGCAGGAGCGCGTGCGAACGGCGAAGCCGGCCCGGAGGGCGGAGGGCAGGATGCTCGGAGTCAAAGAAAAGTAACCCAAAGAAAATGGCCTTTAGAGCTCCGGTAGCACCGTGTTGAATACAAGCTCTGGCGGCCTCGGTATTCGGCACCGGGGGATCCATCCGACACACGGTACGGCTACACCGCAACGCGCCATAGCGCAGAGGCGCTCTGCATAGCGTGGGATACAAGCGCTGACTGTTCCGGAGCCCTGATGGCGACAGGCGTAACGCCTACACACGGCGGCTACACCGCAACGCGTCGTGGCCAAGAGGGCTTAAAACAGTTATCGCTACGCTTCCTAACCCTCGTGGAGAACTCGCCGCGTTACGGCACGGCCCTCATGTATCAAGGCACCAGAAACGCCCCTACCGACGCGATGTGCCGCGCAGCGGCACGAGCCGTCGGCTCGGCGCTCTTGATCTTCCGGGTCCCCGTATGCGGCGGCGGGCGGGTGGAGGAACAGCCCGAAGGGTGGCCGGCAAGGATGCCGGCCAGTTTGGCGCCAGGGCAGGATGCCCTGTCGACAAACCCCGCAACCCGCACGCGTACCTTCCGGGCACAGCCCGGAAGGCGCCTCATCCGGGGGCCCTTCTCTTTGGCATTGCCACCATCTCGGTGGTTACTTTCTCTTGGGCAAGCAAGGGAAAGTGACCCGGCCTCCGGCAGGAGGTCGGAAGCCCGCCGCAGGCGAACCCAATCGCCGCCACGCTTGAGGCGACAACCGAGCGAAAAGTCACTGGATGACCAGCCCTTCGGCTGTTGAAAAGCGCCTCCGGCCTTCGCCGGGATGACGGCTAAAGAATGAAGCCGCGTGGCGAGGTCGACCCCTCACCCCAACCCTCTCCCCATCGGGGAGAGGGAGCAAAGGACATCAACCCGGCGCCAACAACGCGTCCAGATCCGCCTGATCGAAACTCAACTTCTCGCGCGTACCGCCACCCTCAAGCACCGCCTCGGCAAGCTCCGCCTTGCGCGCCTTCAATTCCTCGATACGCTCTTCCACCGTGCCCCCCGTAATCAGGCGGAACACGAACACCGGCTTGTCCTGGCCAATGCGATGCGCACGATCGGATGCCTGCGCTTCCGCCGCCGGATTCCACCACGGGTCGTAGTGGATCACGGTATCGGCCGCAGTCAGGTTCAGACCCACGCCACCCGCCTTCAGCGACAGCAGGAACAGCGGCACTTCGCCTTCCTGGAACTGGCGCACGGGCTCCGCGCGATCGCGCGTTTCGCCGGTGAGCGTGACGTACGGAATGCGCTGGCGATCGAGTTCGTGTGCGATCAGCTTGAGCATTTCGGTGAACTGCGAGAACAACAGCACCTTGCGACCTTCGGCAAGCAGTGCAGGCAGCATGTCCATCAGCAGTTCGAACTTGGCCGAATCACGCACGCCGCGCGCCGCTTCCAGTTTCACCAGGCGCGGATCGCAGCAGACCTGGCGCAACTTGAGCAGCGCGTCGAGCACGACGATGCCGCTGTGCGCGATGCCGCGCTGCGCGATGACCTCGCGCAGTTCCTCGGTCAGCGACAGGCGCAGGCTTTCGTAGAGTTCGCGCTGGCGGCCTTCCAGCACCACGCGACGCGTGATCTCGGTTTTCGGCGGCAGCTCGCTCGCCACCTGCGACTTCGTGCGACGCAGGATGAAGGGCGCGAGGCGGCGGTTGAGGCGATCCTGGCATTCGGTATCGCGATGACGCTCGATCGGCACGCGGTAATGGCGGCGGAACGCGCCCTCGTCACCGAGCAGGCCGGGCACCGCGAGATCCACCTGCGACCACAGTTCGCCCAGATGGTTTTCCAGCGGCGTGCCGGTGAGACAGATGCAACGCGGTGCGCGCAGGCTGAGCACGGCGCGGCGCGCCTGCGTGCGCGGGTTCTTCACCTGCTGCGCTTCGTCCAGCACGATCAGCGAGAACGGCTGCTTGCGCAGTTGCACCACGTCGCGCGGCAACAACGCGTAGCTGGTGAGTACGATATCCGTCGTACCCAGCTGCGAGAAATCACCGCCACGTTGCGGGCCGTGCAATGCAAGCACGCGCAGCGCCGGCGCGAAGCGCGCCACTTCCGCCTGCCAGTTCGGAATAAGGCTGGTTGGCACGACGATGAGCGCGGGGTGATCGAGCGCGCCGTGGTCTTTCAGGGCGAGCAGGTGCGTGATGAGCTGCAGCGTCTTGCCCAGACCCATGTCGTCGGCGAGCACGCCGCCGACGCCCGCTTCGGCGAGTGCGTTGAGCCAGCGCAGGCCTTCGCGCTGGTAAGGACGCAGTTCGACGGTGAGGCCATCCGGTACGGCGTCGCTGGCGCGCTCGGCGGCGTCGCGCAGGCGCGCGGTGAAGCCGCGCAGCGCGTCGGGTGCTTCCAGTTCGCTGCCGCTGGGCAGGGCTTCGACCAGTTCTTCAAGACGGCCCGCCTGCACGCGCGGCAGATGCAGCGTCTTGCGCGGGCGTTCCAGGTATTCGGCCAGCGGCGCGAGCAGGCCGCGCAGTTCCTTCAGACGCACGGGTACGCGGCGACGTTCGTCGACCGGTGCGTACCACACGGCGTCTTCCGGCTCGTTCGGTACCGGACTGAGGTTCAGTTGGTGATCGGCCAGCGCCTGCGCGACGGCGGGCAGCAGGTTGTGGCGCTTGCCTTCCAGCTCGATGCCGATTTCCAGGTCGAAGGCGTGGTCGTCGGTGTCTTCCACCGCATTGCCGTACCAGCGCACCGGGCCTTCGAGCACTTCGAACGGGAAGCTGGGCGCGTAATCGAGCAGGAAGCCTTCCACTTCCAGCTTGGGACGCAACGCCAGCCAGCGTGCCGGCGTATTCACTTCCAGCGCGCCTGCGTAACCCTTGCCAGGGAACAGCCAGGCATCGTCGGGCAGCGTGTCGGCCAGATCCCAGGGCAGGCCTTCGGTATCCACGCCTGGCGTGAGGCCGGCGCGCTCGAGCTGCTCCATGGCGGAGAGTTCTTCGGCGCGTCGGCGCTGGATCTCGACCAGATGGCCGTTACGCACGCGGCGCACCAGCGGCTCGCCGCCGCGTCCGGGCAGGCGCTCGCCGGCGTAGTCGAACGCGAGGCGCGCGTAGGCCAGCGGCGGCGTGCCGGCGGCGAGGCGCGCATGGCGCGTGAGCGCATGCAGCGTCAGTACCGGCTTGGGCGCGAGTTCGGCACGGCGCATCTCGCCCAGCACCTGCGGCAACGGCAGGCGATGGGAGAGACGGCTGTTGGGCAGCGCGTTGCGCAGGGTCTGGCTGTACTCGTGCTTCAGCGGTGGCAGGTCCAGCCACAACGTTTCTTCCAGCGGCGCGTCCAGGTGTCCCATCTCCGCTCGCTCGGCGTCGAGGTACCACAAGGCATCGATGCGCAGCACGCGGTGATTGGTCGGCAGGCAAGGCAGCAGACGCTGGCTGCCGTCGTTCTCCAGTTGCCACTGCCAGTTGAGCTGGTGACCCTTGCCGCGCGACAGGCGCAGCCCGGCCAGACCGCCGAGGAAGCACGGTGTGGTGTCGAGGATCTCCGCCAGCAGGGCATCGCCGACGTGGCCGGTGAGGCGCGCGTAGCTGCGGCTCTTGCGCAAGGTCTGCGGCAGGCCGAGCACGGTGGCGGCCAGACGTTGTTCGTGCGGTTGCAGCGGTTGTTGCGACAGGTGCTTGCTGTCCAGCGGCGAAGGACGCACGAAGCGCCCCTGCTCGGCCACGGCAAGCAGCACCGGCGCAACGTCTACGTGCGCGTAAGGCTGTCCTTCCTCGGGCACCACGTCGAGGAAGAAGCCCAGCACCGTCGGCTCCGGCGTCGCAACCGGCACCGAGGTCGCCAGCAACTTCCGCCAAACACCAGGCAGCGGCTCACTGACACCCGCGTCGTGCGACGAGGTCAGGCGGTCGTGGCGTTTATCGTCCGGTGACTGCATGCGCATTCGGTCCGATTCGGTCCGCTAGGGCGACCAAAAGATTCAGCTTAGCAAGGCTCTTGCATGTGTGCGCGTCTCAACCTCCGGTTTTTTCAAACCGGAGGTGAACGTTTCCGTGAAGCATTCAACGTGAACGGGCGATACGACGCCCGAAAGCGTTATGCGGCGGGCGAGAACAGGCCCTTGGGGTATTCCGGCTTCTGCTCGCGGCTCATCAGCCGCTTGAGCCCTTCGGCGGGGGTGACTTCGCCGTGGAGCACGGCACGCACGCCGCTGCTGATGGGCAGGTCCAGGCCATGCTTGGCGGCCAGTCGCGCCACTTCGTCGGCGGTGAGCACGCTTTCCACCACCTGGCCGATCTCGCGCACGGCCTCATCGATCGCCTGGCCACGACCCAGCGCCAGACCGAGACGGCGGTTGCGCGACAGGTCGCCGGTGCAGGTCAGCACCAGATCGCCCAGGCCGGCGAGGCCCATCAGGGTTTCCGGACGAGCACCCAGCGCCACGCCGAGACGAAGCATCTCGTTCATGCCGCGGGTGATCAGGCCGGCACGGGCGTTCAGGCCCAGGTTCATGCCGTCGGCGACGCCAGTGGCGACCGCCAGCACGTTCTTCATCGCACCACCCAGCTCCGCGCCCAGCACGTCGCTGCCGGAGTAAGCCCGGAAGTTCGGCGCGTGCAGCACCAGGGCCATGTCATGCGCGAAGGCGTCATCGTCCGAATGGACGGTGACGGCACTGGGCATGCCCGAGGCGACTTCCTTGGCGAACGAGGGGCCGGTGACCACGGCTGCCGCACGACCCGGGAACCGCTCGGCCACCAGCTCATGCAGGAAACGGCCGGTGCCCGGCTCGAAGCCCTTGGTGGCCCAGGAAATGCGGGCCTCGGGCTCCAGGTACGGCTGGATCTCCTCCAGGATGGAGGCGAACGCGTGACTGGGCACCACGATCAGCACCACCTGAGCGCCGCGCAGGGCGGCAGCCAGGTCAGGCTCGTAGACCAGTTCGGCCGGCAGCTCGACGTCGGGCAGGTAACGCTGGTTGCGATGGGTTTGCTCCATCGCCTTCAGCGCGGCCGCGTCGCGCCCCCAGAGCCGGGTGGGCACCTGGTTGCGCGCGGCCAGGGCCGCCAGGGCGGTACCCCAGGAGCCAGCACCGAGGACGGCAAGGGTCGGACGCTCAACCATGAGCAGACCCCTTGGATCAGCTGTTCAGCGTCGGAGCGGCGCTGCCGCCGAGGATGCGGCGCTGCTGCTCGGCATACAGCGCATCGAAGTTGATCGGCTGCAGCAGGAACGGCGGGAAGCCGCCTTCCAGCACCAGCGACGACAGCATCTGACGGGCGTACGGGAACAGCAGGTTCGGGCAGTAGCTGTTCAGGATGCCGGCCTGGTCCTCTTCCGAGAAACCGGCGATGCCGAACACGCCAGCCTGATGCACTTCGGCCAGGTAAGCCGTGCGCTCGCCCAGCTGGCAGGTCAGGGTGAGGCTCAGCACCACTTCGAACAGGTCGTTGCCCATGTCGGTGGACTTCTGGCCCAGGTTCAGCTGGACCTGCGGCTGCTGATCGGTTTCACCCACGTCCTGGAAGATCTGCGGGGCATTGGGCGCCTCGTAGGACACATCCTTGATGTAGATCTTCTGCAGCACCAGCTGGGGCTGGCCGGCCTGGCCGTTGGCGGAGACGTCTGCCATGGGGGTATTCCTCGTAAGTGTTCGGTGCGTGAAAACGCAAAGGACTTGATTGTTCCATACATCCCCGCGCCCTGCCATGCGCCCCCACTCTCAAACTGAGCAAATATTGCGCACCGTACTGTTTTCATGGGAGAATCGCCGGCTCGACCATGCCGACCCGGGCTTCCGGGCACGTCCGCTATGCGATGCGGGCCTCACGGCAGACGCGAACAGCTCCATCTCCAGCATCGCGTGGCGCTTGCGCCGCTGGGCCGATGCCGCCCTGGCTAACGGGTGGCAAACGCGCCCCAGGGCGCCTACACAGGAGGTCATCATGGCCCGTATTTGCCAAGTCACCGGAAAGGGTGTGCAGACTGGTAACAACGTCTCGCACGCTAACAACAAGACCCGTCGCCGCTGGTTGCCGAACCTGCATGAGCGTCGCTTCTGGGTCCCGAGCGAGAACCGCTGGGTGAAGCTGCGCGTTTCCAACCATGCCCTGCGCACGATCGACAAGAACGGCATCGAAGCCGTGCTCGCCGACCTGCGTGCCCGCGGCGAAAAGATCTGAGGATTGAGCCATGGCTAACAGCAAGCAAGACAAGATCCGCCTGATCTCTTCGGCCGGCACCGGCCACTTCTACACCACGCAGAAGAACAAGAAGAACACCCCGGAAAAGTTCGAGTTCAAGAAGTACGATCCGGTGGTTCGCAAGCACGTGATCTACAAGGAAGGCAAGATCAAGTAAGCCCTCTGGGTTTACCTTAGCTTCCACGAAGAACCCGCCGCGAGGCGGGTTTTTTGTTGCCTGCTTGCCCACGATGGCCCGGTCTCGGAAGATCGCGACCATGGCATCGCCGACCGCCCTGTTCCCCACCTTGCTGCACGCCACCGACTGGCCTCGGCTACACCCGGCCGTGCAGCGCATGCATGCCGAGGGCCGCGTGATCCAAGCCAGCGGCCAGGCCGACGTGGACGGTGCACGGCACGTATTCGCCCGCTGGGCGCGACGCCTGCTGACGCTGCCCGAGCCCGGTGCGGAACAGGCCATCGCGCTCACCATCGAACGCCACCTCACCCATGAACGATGGACGCGCCGCTTCGCACGTGGACGCATGGAGTCCACGCTTCGACGAGGCGGTGGTCTTTGCCTGCTCGAGCGACTGGGGCCAGTGACGCTGCATTTTTCCCTGCAACGCGACGGCGACGCCATCGACTGGCGATTGATGCGCGTCAGCGTGCTCGGCCTCCCCCTACCGCGGGCGCTGTTCGGCACGGTGTTGTCGCGCAGCGGAGCTCATGACGGACGCTACGCATTCGATATCGACGTCCATGTTCCGCTGCTTGGCCAATTGATCGCTTATCGCGGGTGGCTGGAGATCGACCATGTCAGTTGAGTTCGATCACCCCGTCATCGTCTTCGATGGCGTTTGCGTGCTGTGCAGTCGTTGGGTGGATTTCATCCTGCGGCACGATCGCGCGGGGCGTTTTCGGTTGGCCGCCATGCAGGGGCAACAGGGTCGTGCGCTGCTGATCGCGCACGGGTTGTCGCCGGATGATCCGGTCTCTTTTCTGCTGGTTGAAGGTGAGCAGGGGTATAGCGATACCGATGCCATTGCCCGCGTGCTTCAGCAGTTGGGTGGGCGGTGGCGGTGGGCTGCCGCTGTCCTGCGCACGGTACCGCGGGGGTTGCGTGATCCGTTGTATCGATGGGTCGCGCGGAACAGGTATCGGGTGTTTGGGCGGAGGGAGCAGTGTCGGTTGCCGGAGGCGGAGCAAGCTTGGCGGTTTATTGACTGACTGGGTAGTTGTTGGGGTGTTGTGGCTGGGGCGCAGCGTTGGGTTTGTAGAAGGACAGCAGGCGGCTTTGCAAGTTGGCCTAACGCTTCATCCCTGCGAACCTCGCAAAAGGGGGCAAACTCGCCTCACGACGTCCTCACGACTTCATAGATGCCGTCATCCCTGCGAAGGCAGGGATCCAGTGACTTTGCTCTCGGCCTTCGGTCTCGTGCGGCCCCGCGATCGGGCCGCTTACGCAGCGGGCGTTTCGACCTTCTGCCGAAGGCCGAGTCACTTTTCTTTGCTGGCCCAAAGAAAAGTAACCCAAAGAAATGGCCTTTAGAGCTGGCAGCATTCCGTGGGGATAAGCCCGAACGCGTGAGGCACGTTGTTGCTTGGCAACCTTCGCCTCTACACAGCGGGTACTTCCAAGCGCTTCGCAACGCGCCGTGGCGATGAGGACTTAAAGCAGGTATCGCTACGCTTCCCGACCGCTGAAGCGGGGTAAAGAAGTCGCTACGCTTCCCGACCGTCGTGGAGAACTCGCTGCGTCACGGCACTGCCCTCATCTGTTGAGGCACCAGCAACGCCCCAGCCCCACCCACGCGATGTGCCGCGCAGCGGCACGAGCCGTCGGCTCGGTGCTTTTGATCTACCGGGTCCCCGTATGCGGCGGCGGGCGGGTGGAGGAATAGCCCGAAGGGTGGCCGGCAAGGATGCCGGCCAGTTTGGCGTCAGGGCAGGATGCCCTGTCGACAAACCCCGCAACCCGACCGCGTACCTTCCGGGCTTCGCCCGGAAGGCGCCTCATCCGGGGTGCCCTTTCTTTGGGTTACTTTTCTTTGGGCAAGCAAAGAAAAGTGACCCGGCCTCCGGCAGGAGGTCGGAAGCCCGCCGCAGGCGAGCCAGGTCGCCGCCACGCAACAACCGAAGGCCAAGAGCAAAGTCACTGGACCCCAGCCTTCGCTGGGGTGACGGTTCTTTTGAGGTGGCGAGGCAAGTGAGGCGACAAGGCAAGGGTGCCCCCTATCTCACCCCAACCCCTTTCTCACCCCTCAAAGCCGCAGCCACCCATGCCCGCTCCCCGCGTGCCCCAAACAGGAAAGGGACCCAAGCCGGCGACCTCGTGCGCCGACCCACCGAGTTGACTGGCCCACAAAAAAGCCCGCCTTGCGGCGGGCCTTTTCATTCAACCGGTGAACACCGATCAAGCCGCGTTGGCCACCGAATAACTCTTCAGGCGACCCGCAAACTCCTGCAGCGCACGAATACCACTCTGCTCCGCCTCGGCGATCCACTGCTGCAGACCCTTCAGCGCCTGATCCGCACCACGCTGCTCCATCAGGGCCGCCAGACGGGTACGGAAATCGCACACCGTGCTCAGGGTCGGACGCTTGGCCAGCACCGCCTGCATGCGATCACGACCTTCGTTGTCCAGCCAGCGGCCACCATCAGCCAGCGCGCGACGCATGCGGCGCGGCACCGACTTGATGTTCTCGCCGGCGTGCTGCGCTTCGTCGCGCAGGGTCGGCATGATCACATTGCGGTAGTAGTCGGTCATCGCGGCGAAGCGATGGGTGAGCACGCCCTTGAGCGTCTCGGCGTCCGGCAGGTGCACGTTCGGGCGAACGTCCAGCGTCGGCGCCACGCGCAGCACCTTGGCAAGGCCCACCGCGCGCAGGGCGCAGATGGCGGCCCAACCAATATCGAATTCCCACTTGCGCAGGGCGAACTTGGCCGAGCTCGGGAAGGCGTGGTGGTTGTTGTGCAGCTCTTCGCCACCGATCCAGAAGCCCCACGGAATGAGGTTGGTCGCGGTGTCGGCGCTTTCGAAGTTGCGGTAGCCCCACCAGTGGCCGATACCGTTGACGAAGCCGGCGGCCCAGAACGGGATCCAGATCATCTGCACAGCCCACAGGGCAGCGCCGATCACGCCGAACAGGGCGAGGCTGATGATCAGCATCAGGGTCGGGCCCCAGTACGGATGCTTGCCATAGAGATGGCGCTCAATCCAGTCGTCCGGCGTGCCGCGACCGTACTTCTCCAGGTCTTCCTTCACTTCGCTGGCGTCGCGGTAGAGCGACACGCCGTCCCAGAAGACCTTCTTGATGCCATAGATCTGCGGGCTGTGCGGATCTTCCTCGGTCTCGACCTTGGCGTGGTGCTTGCGGTGCACCGCCACCCATTCCTTGGTGACCATGCCCGTGGTGAGCCAGCCCCAGAAACGGAAGAAGTGCGAGATGGACCAGTGCAGGTCCACGCCGCGATGCGTCTGGCAGCGGTGCAGATACAGCGTCACCGTGAAGATGGTGAGCTGGGTCATGACCAGCATGTAGATGAGCATGGTGCCCCAACCGGCATGCGTGAGGCCGTTGGAGAGGAAGTTGAGCACTGCGTCAAGCATGGGGAAATACCCAGGTGTATGAAAATTCAGTCTAAACGAGGGGTTTCCGTACCCGCCAGCATGGACCAGCTCATTATTGTCGCACCCCTTTGAGGTGACGAAGTTAATGTGCTGTACCGCCCAAGGGCACTCCCTCCCCGTTGTATGAACGTGGGGCCGCCGTGACAATCATGCAATGACCGCGCCTACCGCCGTATTGCAACTGGATCACATCACCCGACATCGAGCGGGACGCCCTGCCGTCGCCGATCTCAGCCTGACGCTGGACGCGGGACAGGTACTGGGTTTGCTGGGGGTCAACGGGGCCGGAAAGAGCACCACGCTGGCCATGATTGCCGGTGCCCTGCTGCCCGATAGCGGCGCCATCAAGCTGAACGGCAAGGACTTTCTGGAGCAGCCGGAGCTGGCACAGCGCGGTATCGGCTGGCTGCCGGAACGTGCCCCGCTGTGGCCGGAACTGACCGTGCTGGAACATCTGGACGCGCATGGTCGCCTGCGCGGCCTCGGCGGCGCAGTGCTGGCCAAGGCCCGCCAGCGCATCGTCGAGCGCCTGGAACTTGGCACCCTGTCGCGTCGGCTGGCCGGCGTACTGTCGCAGGGTCAGCGCCAACGGCTGGGACTGGCCTGCGCGCTGCTGCACCAGCCATCGCTGCTGGTGCTGGACGAACCGGCCAATGCGCTCGATCCGGTGCAAGTGGCCGCTTTGCGGGCAGTGATCCGCGAACAGGCCGCTGCCGGTACGGCCATCATTCTTTCCACGCACCTGCTCGCCGAGGTCACCGCGGCCTGCGATCGCGTGGCGATCCTGCATGAGGGGCGCCTGCGCTACGACGCCGCCATCACCGACAACGACCACAAGATGCTCGAACAGACGTTTTTCGATATCGCCATGCGCGGAGCACAGGCCGCATGAGCGTGCTTGCCGTGACGCGGCTGGAGCTGCGCCGACTGGTTGTCCGCCCGCTCGCCTGGGTACTCGCCGCGCTGACGCTGGCGCAGCTTGCCTGGCGTTTCACCTTGCTGCTCGGCGGCTTCCTAGCCGGACAGATCAAGCTCGCCGCCCTGCCCGGCGGCCCCGGCTATACCGATCTGGTCGGCGTACCGATGCTCAGCAGCATCCTCACGGGCGGCATCCTGCCGTTCGGCGTGGTGGAGCTGGCGCTGGTGATCGTGCCGCTGCTCACCATGTCCTCACTCGCGGGCGAGCGCAGCAACGGTACGCTGCCGTTGTGGTTCGCGGCCGGCCTGCCCGCTTCGCGCATCGTGCTCGGCAAGTACCTCGCGCTGATGCTGTGGCTGGTGCTTTGGCTGGCGCTCGCGCTGGCCATGCCGCTGAGCCTTGCGCATGGCGTCACGCTGGACTGGGGCAAGCTGGCCGCCGCATCGCTGGGCACACTGCTCACGCTGGCGGCGCTGGCGGCCATCGGCGTAGCGAGCTCGGCGTATGCATCGCACGCATCTATCGCCGCGACCATCGCGCTCACCATCGGCCTTGCACTGGCGGGTGTGAATATCGCCGTGCAGAAAGCGGGCGCCACCAGCGGCGTGTTCAACTGGCTGGCGTTGAGCAGCCATCTCGAAGACATGCTGCGCGGGCTCGTCTCGGTGTCGGATATCGCATGGTTCCTGCTGGTGATCGGTGTGGCGCTCGCACTCGCCACACGGCGCCTCGCGGCTGAAAAGGAGCGCGGCTGATGGCTCGCTTCTTCCGTCATGTGAATGGATGGCTGTTCGCATTCGGCTTGCTGCTTGCCGCAGGCGCTGTCGGTTACCTCACGACGCGCAACGACCATGTCAGCGACTGGACCTTCGGTGGACGCGCCAGCCTGTCACCGGAAAGCCGTGCGGTACTGGCGGCACTGCACGGTCCGGTGGAGATCGTCAGCTATGCCAATCCGCAGAGTGACCTGCGCCACACGGTGGCCGGCTTCATCGAGCGCTACGAGCGCGTGAAGCCCGACCTCTCGCTGCGCTTCGTCGATCCGCAACAGGATCCGGCGGCGATGCGCGAGCTGGGCATCACCGTGGATGGCGCGCTGATCCTGCATTACCAGGGACGCGAGCAGCGACTGGATGAGTTGTCCGAACGCAGCTTGACCAATGCATTGGAACGCCTTGCGCGCGGAGGTGAACGCATCGTGGCCTTCGTTTCCGGCGATGGCGAACGCCGCCCCGACGAGAAGGGCAATGCGGATCTGGGCATGTTCATGTCCCAGATGGAAACGCGCGGTATGCGCGCCGTACCGTTGAACTTCGCGCAAGTGACGGCGGTGCCGCTACACACCGATCTGGTGGTGCTCGCCAGTCCCGAACTCGCCCTGCCCGATGGCGCGGTGAAGGCGCTAACCGATTACGTGGCCAACGGCGGCAACCTGTTGTGGCTCAGTGAGCCGACCAACGACGACCTGCATCTGCAACCGCTTGCCGATGCGCTGGGCATCCGCATCCTGCCCGGCGTGCTGGTCGACGGCCAGGGCGCAGCACTGGGCCTGAAGGATCCACGCATGCTCGCGCTGGGCGACTACCCGCAGCAGGCGATCACGCGTGGCTTCCAGCTCACCACGCTGTTCCCGCAGGTGTCGGCGCTGGCGATGGCCGCACGGACCGACTGGAAGGTCGCGCCGTTCCTGCGCTCCAGTGCACAGAGCTGGACCGAGTTCAAGGCGATCGACAACGCGCAAAGCTCCACCATCGCGTACGACGCCAGCGCGGGCGAGCTGAAGGGTCCGCTGGATTTTGGATTTGCGCTGAGCCGTCTTTCGCCGAGTCCCGACAAGGCCGAACAACGCGTAGTGGTGATCGGCGACGGCGATTTCCTTTCCAACACCTTCCTTGGCAACGGCGGCAATCGCGCGCTGGGCGAACGCATCTTCGACTGGCTACTCGGCGACGATGCGTTGGTGAACCTACCACCGCGTGGCGCGCCGGACCGCGTGCTGCAAATCACGCAGGCGCAGCTGAGCACAGTGACGCTGGGCTTCCTGATCGTCCTGCCCCTGTTGCTGCTCGTGGCAGGCGGCTTCATCGTGTGGCGTCGACGCCGAGCATGAAGCGTGCGGCGAAACAGCGTCTGTGGCTCGCCGGTGGCGTTGCCATCCTTGTAGCCATGGCCGGCTGGCAATGGCGGCAGGACAGCGCGCAGGCGCCGGGCACGCTGCTGCCGAACGATCCCGCGACCATCCACGATGTGGCCCTCGCCATCGGCAACGGCCCCATGGAGCACTTCACCCGCCGCGACGGCCACTGGTGGCGCACGGATGGCACGCCTGCACGCGCGGACGACGGCCGCCTGGGCGAACTGGCTGACACGGCTGCCGCCGCGGTGTTGAGCTGGCGGCCGGCTACGGATTTCGATCCCGCCAAGATCGGACTGGCAACGCCGGTCGCCGTGCTGACGCTGGACGGCCAGCGCATCGAGTTTGGCGAAACCTCGGTCACGGGACCGCAACGCTATGTGCGTGTAGGTGATCGTATAGCGCTGATCTCCGTGCGTTACACGCCGCGATTGGCCGCTTCCGAAAGCCGTGCGCTCAAGACGGGCAAAGATCAGTAATCACCGAGGGATCTGACCGATGTCGGATTCCTCCCGCCCCTGCACTTCTTCACCCTATTCTTCGCCCGGGGGCGTACCTTGCAGCTTTTCCCTGACTCCCCATATGGGATTCATACCTCGACAGGAGCGTTCAGATGAGCAAGCAGGCGATCGGCGTAGTGGGCATGGCCGTGATGGGCAGCAATCTCGCCCTGAACATCGAGAGTCGCGGCCACGCCGTATCCATCTACAACCGGCATCGCGAGCGTACGGACGAAGTGGTCGCGGAAAATCCGGGCAAGCGCCTGGTACCGACGTACACGCTGGAAGAATTCGTCCAATCGCTGGAAAAACCCCGCAGGATCCTGCTGATGGTGAAGGCCGGTGAGCCCACCGATGCCACGCTGGCACAGCTCAAACCGCTGCTGGACAAAGGTGACATCGTCATCGACGGCGGCAATACCTTCTTTAAGGACACCATGCGCCGCGAAAGCGAGATGAGCGCGGCGGGACTGCATTTCATCGGCACCGGCGTGTCCGGCGGCGAGGAAGGCGCGCTGCATGGTCCGTCGATCATGCCGGGCGGCCCGCGCGAGGCGTATGACCTGGTCGCGCCCATCCTCACCGAGATCGCCGCACGCGCGCCCGATGGCGAGCCGTGCGTGGCCTACATGGGCCCGAACGGCGCCGGCCATTACGTGAAGATGGTGCATAACGGCATCGAGTACGGCGACATGCAGCTCATCTCCGAGAGCTATGCCGTACTGCGCCACGTGCTCGGTCTCTCCAACGAAGAACTGGCCGACGTCTACGCCGATTGGAACAAGGGCGAGCTGGACAGCTACCTCATCAGCATCACCGCCGATATCTTCACCAAGAAGGACAAGGAAACCGGCAAGGCGATGGTCGACATCATCCTCGACCGCGCCGCGCAGAAAGGCACCGGTAAGTGGACCAGCCAGAGCGCGCTGGACCTGGGCGTGCCACTACCGTTGATCACAGAGGCGGTATTCGCACGCCTGCTGTCCGCGCTGAAGGATGAACGCGTGGCCGCCAGCAAAGTGCTGAAGGGACCGGCGCCGCACAAGTTTGAAGGTGATCGCAAGGCCTTCATCGAAGCCGTTCGCCGCGCGCTGTACCTGAGCAAGATCGTTTCGTATGCACAAGGCTTCGCACAGTTGCGTGCCGCCTCCGACGAGTACCAGTGGAACCTGCCGTACGGCACCATCGCGAGCATCTTCCGCGCCGGCTGCATCATCCGTGCGCGCTTCCTGCAGAAGATCACCGACGCCTACGAGCGCGATCCGCAGGTGAAGAACCTGCTGCTCGATCCGTACTTCCGCGATATCGCCGATCAATACCAGGGCGCACTGCGCGAGGTGGTTGCCGCCGCGGTGAAGGCCGGCGTGGCCGTGCCCTGCTTCTCGTCGGCCATTGCGTACTACGACGGATATCGCTCCGAGCAGCTGCCGGCGAATCTGTTGCAGGCGCAACGCGACTACTTCGGCGCGCATACGTTCGAGCGCGTGGACAAGCCGGGTAGTTTCCACAACGACTGGAGCTGACGCACATCGCCAGATACACCACGGCCGCGCCGCAGTGCGTCCGTGGTGTCCCGGCCACATGGCGCATCACAGCAAGTACTTACCGAGATCCGCCGTGCCCGAGCTACCCGAAGTCGAAACCACCCGTCGCGGCATCGCCCCGCACCTGATCGGTCGCCGTGTCACCGCCGTGACTTTGCGCCGCCCGGATTTGCGCTGGCCGATTCCGCCGGAAATCAGCACGCAGTTGCCGGGGCAGCGCATCGAAGACGTCGAGCGCCGCGCGAAGTACCTCTTGCTGCACACGCGAGTGGGCAGCGCACTGCTGCACCTGGGCATGACTGGCGTGCTGCGTGTGCTTCCGCCCGATGCGCTGGTAGGCAAGCACGACCACGTGGACATCGCGCTGGAACCGACAGCGACGGAAGGACCACGCGTACTGCGCTTCACTGATGCGCGACGCTTCGGCTGCTTGCTGTGGCAGCCACTTGGCGAGACGCATGAGTTGCTCGCTGATCTTGGTCCTGAACCGCTCACCGATGATTTTGATGGCGACCTGCTATGGAAGCTGTCGCGAGGACGCACCGCGGCGGTGAAGTTGTTCTTGATGGACAACGCCATCGTGGTGGGGGTGGGCAACATCTATGCGAGCGAGGCGTTGTTCGCCGCGGGGATCGATCCGCGTAAGCCGGCCGGGTCGATTTCGCGGGTGCGTTATGCGCGGCTCGCGGCGGAAGTGAAGCGGATTCTTGCCTGGGCCATCGAGCGTGGTGGCACGACGTTGCGTGATTTCATCAATCCGGATGGGGCGCCGGGGTATTTCTTTCGCGAGTTGCAGGTGTATGGGCGCGAGGGAGAGGCGTGTCGGGTGTGTGGGACGCCGGTGAGGCAGGTGGTGTTGGGGCAGCGGTCGACGTTTTGGTGTCCGAGGTGTCAGAAGTAGTTGATGTTGCTGGCTGCCCCCCTCCCCTCTGGGGAGAGGGTTGGGGCATGGCCACCTTCATGGTGGTGAGGGGCCAATCTAGTCTCACCGTTACAAAAGAACCGTCACCCCTGCGAAAGAACCGTCACCCCTGCGAAGGCAGGGGTCCAGTGACTTTGCTCTCGGCCTTCGGCCTGGCGCGTTACTGCGACCGGGCCGCTTACGCAGCGGGCGTTTCGACCTTCTGCCGAAGGCCGAGTCACTTTTCTTTTGCTGGCCCACGCACGCGCAGGAGCGCGTGCGAACGGCGAAGCCGGCCCGAAGGGCGCAGGGCAGGATGCCCGGAGTCAAAGAAAAGTAACCCAAAGAAAATGGCCTTTAGAGCTCTCGTAGCACCGTGTTGAATACGAGCCTTGAAGGCCTCGGTATTCGGCACCGGGCGATCCATTCGACACACGGTACGGCTACCCCGCAACGCGCCATCGCGCAGAGGTGCTCTGCATAGCGAGGGATACAAGCGCTGACTGTTCCGGAGCCCGGATTGCGACAGGCGTAACGCCTACACACAGCGGCTACACCGCAACGCGCCGTCGCCAAGAGGGCTTAAAGCGAACCCCGCGAAATTTGGAACTACGAGGCGGCGTGTTCACGCATGCCGCGCCACAGCGCGGCGCGATGTGCAGCGCAGCTGCACGAGCCGTCAGCTTGCCCGCTTTTGATTTGCCGGGTCCCCGTATGAGGCGGCGGGCGGGTGGAGGAATAGCCCGCAGGGTGGCTCTCATGGATGCGAGCCAGTTTGGCGTCAGGGCAGGATGCCCTGTCGACAAACCCCGCAACCCGCACGCGCACCTGGAGGGCCAAAGGCCCGGAAGGCGCCTCATCCGGGGGGCCCTTTCTTTGGGCATTGCCACCATCTCGGTGGTTACTTTTCTTTGGGCAAGCAAAGAAAAGTGACCCGGCCTCCGGCAGGAGGTCGGAAGCCCGCGGCAGGCGAGCCAGATCGCGGTATCGCTACAATCAAGCGATAACCAAAGTCGCTGGACCCCTGCCTCTGCAGGGGTGACGGCTAAAGAATGAAGCCGTGAGGCAAGACCCACTCCCTCACCACCATGAAGGTGGCAATGCCCCAACCCACTCCCCTGAAGGGAGAGGGAGAAAAAACATGGCTTACTCCGGCCAGCGAAACTCAACAAACGTATTGTTGAAATCCGGATCCTCGACACCGCCACCCAACGTAGCGACAAACGACATCCCGTCCACCTCCAACTCCTGCCCCTCCTCGAACCGCGCCCCCAGCGCCTCCAGTTCCACCAGTCGCTCGCACAACATGCCCGCCCGATCACTATCGGCCTCAGGCACATTGCGAATGCTGATGTCCGGACGCCCGAACTTGCGCATGCCGCGGGTGTGAATCCAGTAACTCCCCTGCTTTTCTTCCGCGTCGCGAAGGATCAACAGGTGGTTGCGGATCGGCGCGCCATCGCGCACGACGAAATGGCGGCGCCACGTGTCCGCGTCGTAGAGGTTGAGCGTCTGCGGGTCGAGGATGGCCACGCCGCCCACGTCGAGCAATGCCGCGATCACGCCCAGGGTGTCGCGCATGTACCCGGTGTCGGCGCTGTCAGGCAGGCGTCCGCGGATCACCAGCACTTCCGGCGCGTCGATGGCCTGGCGATAGGCCTCCGGCGAGTCTTCCTTGAACATGCGCCCGACGCTGCCCTTGAGGGGATAGCCTTCCCACTGACGCAGCTGCGGGTGGTTATGACTGGTCAGCTCCACGCCTTCCGGCAGGCCTTCGCTGCCGTAATCCAGTGACGGGGCGCGCCCCGACTGGAATTTGCCGAACACGAAGAACTGCAACAGGATTTCTTCGTTGCTCGACTGCCAGTGCGGGCGTTGCCAGGCGGGAAAGGGGATCTTGGTCATACCGTTCCTTAGGTCAGTGGGAAGGGCTCAATGCCCCTCTCCCAGCGGCAGCACCGACTGCTGCAGTTCAATCCTGCCGTGCCCTTCCGTAATGTTCTTGAACTCGGCGCGGCTCACGGAGACATAGCGGTCGTTGCCGCCGATCTCAACCTGTGGACCTTCGGTGACGGCACGGCCCTGTTCATCCACACGCACCACCATGGTGGCCTTGCGGCCCGTATGGCAGATGGTCTTGATTTCCTCGAGGTTGTCGGCCCACGCCAGCAGGTAGCGGCTGCCCTCGAACAGTTCACCGCGGAAGTCGGTGCGCAGGCCGAAAGCCAGCACCGGAATGTTGAGCTTGTCGACCACGTCGCTGAGCTGCCAGACCTGCGTCTTGCTCAGGAACTGCGCCTCGTCCACGAACACGCAGTGCAAGGGCCCACGGGCCGCCACGTCTGCCTGCACGAGCGCCAGCAGGTCTTCTTCCCCGCCGAAGCGAAGCGCGTTGGCTTTCAGGCCGATGCGCGAGGCCACCACGCCTTCGCCATAGCGGTTGTCCAGCGCCGGCGTGAGGATGAGCGTGCGCATGCCGCGCTCGTGATAGTTGTAGGCGCTTTGCAGCAAGGTCGTGGTCTTGCCGGCATTCATCGCCGAATAGTAGAAGTACAGCTTGGCCATGGAATGCCCCGGTAACGATCGGACATATTATCGCGCACACCGCCTGTCTTCCGATGGCTATCCGTGCGCCTCGGTTCCGAAGGTGGTCACCTTCCGCAGGTCCCCATCGGCCTACCGGGATTTGGCGTTCACTCCTTGTCCAGCGGCGTGGTGCCTCCCGTGAACTGCGCGCGTGCCTGGGCGAGCCGATAGCGGCGCTCCGTGCTCCAGCGCCGCCAACCCCATACGGCCATGACGTTGTATACGGTGCGGAAGGCAAGGATGCGCGACCACACCTTGAACGAATCGAACACGTCGCCGGCAAGCATGGAGATCACGCCTTGCTCGATCTGGAATACGTTGTTCGGCGACCAGAACAGCTGGCGCATGACCGGGCCGTTGAACCGGTAGATGAAGAACGCGAAGCGACGCATTCCTCGACGCTGACGCCGTTCCAGCCGTCGTTGCAGCGACGCTTCGCGGTGAGGTTCGCGCAAAGCCGTGTCGACCACCTCCACCGCCTGTTCCGCACCGCTCATCGCCAGGTAGACGCCGGAGGAAAATACCGGATCGAGAAAGGCGAAGGCATCGCCCACCAGGATCCAGCCGGTGCCGGCCATGCGGGCGGCATCGTAGGAATAGTTGCCCGTCACGCGCACTTCGTTGTCGATCAACTCGGCGTGTTCAATGCGCTTCCACAGTCCGGAATTTTTCTGCAGCGTCTCCTGCAGAAATTCCACGGTGCGGCCGCGTCGCTGCTTGAGATACTCCGGGCGACATACCGCACCGACGCTCATCACACCGTTGGGCAAGGGGATCATCCACATCCAGCCGTGCTCGAAGCGGTAAATGCTGATGTTTCCCGCGTCCGCGCCAGGGCGCAGCGCGGCGCCGCGAAAATGCCCAAAGATGGCGGCACTCTGGTGTTCGGGGTTCTTTCGCTTGAGTTTGCGCTTGCCAGCAAGAAACGCATCGCGGCCGGACGCATCGACGACATAGCGTGCGCGGACGGTGTATTGCCCGCCGTCGTCTGTGGCGACCTGTACACGCCAGTCGTGATGACCCAGTTCCTCCACGCTGCGCACTTCCTGCCCTTCCCGGGTATCGGCACCATGCTCGCGGGCATGTTCGTAGAGCATGCGGTCGAAATCCTGGCGCCACACCTGGAAGGCGTGCGGCGGACTGCGGCCCAGCGCACGCGAAAAATCGAAGGTGTTGTAGCCGCGCTCGTTGCCCGCCTCGAAATCCGCGCCCGGCTTGTGCACTCCCAGCGCCCGGACCTTCTCCATGACACCCAGCCGCTCGAAGATCGGCAGGTTCATCGGCAACAGTGATTCACCGATGTGGAAACGCGGGTGGCGATCCTTCTCCAGCGCGATCACGCGATGGCCGCGCCGCGCCAGTAGCGTGGCCGCCGTGCTGCCGGCCGGCCCGCCGCCGATCACGACAACGTCGCACGATGCCGTGGCGACGTCCGTTGTGTCTGCCATGCCCTATCCCTTCGCGATGATCCGATGCCGGATTATCGCTGCGCGCGGCCAGCCGTGGCAGACCGCGCGCCGTCGTATTCAGGCCGGAGGCTGCGTGTCAGTCTCTTTCGAGACGGGTAGCGGATCGCCCACGTCGACGTTGCCTTGCAATGGACCCTTCAGGCGCCACTGCAGATCCTTGATCCGCAGGTAGTCGTCGGTGCTCCATATCGCGTTGCTGTAGTAGTCGCTGAGCTTGTAGGGGTCGGCGTCGATGTCGACGAATACCCCGGCGCGCCCGGCGAAGGGGAACAGGCCGGCCAGCGACTTGATGACGATGCCCGTGCCCACGTAGCCGACGTGGCTGCCGAGAGGCTGTGACTTCTGGCTGGCGAGCTGCAGGTTCAGGCGCTTGCGCGCTAGTTCATCCGAGTACTCGGCGTAGACATCCTGCCCGATGCGCAGGGCCTGCTCGCGCTCCGCTTCGTTGAGCCGGGCCCAGTACGCTTCGCGCTGAAGGATCAGGTCCTGATAGCCACGATCGGCGGCGAGATCCATCCAGGCGTAGGCGCGTGGACGGTCGACCTCCGTGCCCTCGCCGTTCCAGTACATGGCGGCGACCATGGCCTGAGAGGGCTTGTCCCCATAGCGCGATGCCTGGATGAACATCGACAGGGCGCGCGGCTTGTCGCCGGTCTTGTAGGCGTCGGCACCGAGCTCTCGGTAACGCAGATCGAGGTGGCGCCAGGACACGGTGGGATCGGCCAGCACGTGCTGCACCACCTCCAGCCGTTTCTGCTCCGCTGCCGACAGCGTGGCCGGTGGGTCCGATGCCATGGACAGGGCCGGCCATCCGGCCAGCAGGCCGACGAACGCGGCCCATACAGTCTTCTTCGTCATATCACGCTCTCCCTGGTGATGCGACGCCGCCAGTGGCTTGCATGGGGTCGGCGGCAAGACCCCTTCGCCGAGCTTACATCGATCCGAGCCTGCCGCCCGCCTCTGCTACCATCGTGCGCCGCTCCTGCCGATGCCCGACCTATGCTCAACCCCCAACAATTGGCCGCCGTCGAACACTGCGACGGCCCGCTGCTGGTGCTGGCGGGCGCGGGTTCGGGCAAGACCTCGGTGATCACGCAGAAGATCGCGTATCTCATCGCACGTAAGAAACTCGCGCCGTCGCGCATCGCTGCCATCACCTTCACCAACAAGGCGGCGAAGGAAATGCGCGAGCGTGTGGCCAAGCTGATCAGCAGCGAGGATGCCGCGGCGCTCACGGTGTGTACCTTCCACGCGCTGGGCCTGAAGTTCCTGCAGATGGAGCACGCGCGCGCCGGTCTGCGCAAAGGCTTTTCGGTGCTGGATGCGGACGACAGCGAAGGCATCATCAAGGAACTGGCGCCCAAGGGCATCAAGCCCGATGTGCTGTTCGGCATCCGCAACCTGGTGAGCCGCGCGAAGAACGCCGGCCTTTCGCCGGAGGAGGCGCTGGCCGCCGCGCGCAGCCCACGCGAACTCGACGCCGCCACCATCTACCAGCTTTACCAGCAGCGCCTGAATGCGTTCAACGCGGTGGATTTCGACGACCTGATCCGCCTGCCGCTGCGCATCCTGGAAACCGACGAGGAATGCCGCACCGTCTGGCGCGAACGCCTGCGTTACCTGCTGGTGGACGAATACCAGGACACCAATGACGCCCAGTACCGCCTGCTGAAAGCGCTGGCCGGTGAACGCGGCAGCTTTACCTGCGTGGGTGACGACGACCAGTCGATCTACGCGTGGCGCGGCGCGAACCCGGAGAACATCGACCAGCTCGGCAAGGACTGGCCGAGCCTGCGCGTGATCAAGCTGGAGCAGAACTACCGCTGCGGCAAGCGCATCCTGCGCGCGGCCAATACGCTGATCGCCAACAACCCTCACCTTCACGAAAAGAAGTTGTGGAGCGAGCATCCGGAAGGCGCCCAGATCCGCGTACTGGAGTGCAAGGAAAACGAGCACGAAGCCGAGCGGGTGGCCGCCATTGCCGCCACGCTGGTGGAGAAGCACAAGGCGCGCTGGCACGATATCGCCATTCTCTATCGCGGCAATTTCCAGGCGCGCCCGCTGGAAAAGGCGCTGCGCCTGGCGCGTGTGCCGTATCACCTTTCCGGCGCGCTGAGCTTTCTCGATCGCGCGGAAGTGAAAGATCTGCTGTGCTATCTGCGCCTGCTGACCAACCCCAGCGATGATGCCGCCTTCCTGCGCGTGGTGAACGTGCCCAAGCGTGAGATCGGCGCGACGACGCTGGAAAAGCTCGGCGAGATCGCCCAGACGCGCCACGCGCCTTTGCTGGAAGCGGCGCAGAGCGACGCCGTGCTGCGCCAGCTTTCGCCACGCCCGGCCTCGGCATTGGCCTCGTTCACGCAATTGATGGACGAGCTGCGCAGCGCATCGCTGCATCAGAGCGCCTCGGACTTCGTGACCACCGTGCTGGAACGCACCGGCTACGCTGCCCACGTGGCCGCCGGCACCACCGATGCCACGCTGCGCGAACGCCGCCTGGGCAATCTGCGCGAATTGGCCGACTGGTTCCGTGCCATGCAACGCAACGACAACACCACCGGCGACCTCGCCGCACAGCTCGCCCTGCTCACCCACGCGGATCGTGACGAGCCGGGCAACGCCGTACGCATGATGACCTTGCACGCGGCCAAGGGCCTGGAGTTCCGCTTCGTCTTCATCGTGGGCTGCGAGGAAGGCACGCTGCCGCACGACGGCGCCATCGACGAGGGGCGCATCGACGAAGAGCGCCGCCTGATGTACGTGGGCATCACCCGCGCCAAGGAAATGCTCACCCTGTCCTGGTCGGCCAAGACCAAGCGCTACGGCGAAGTGCACAGCAACCAGCCCAGCCGCTTCCTGCACGAACTGCCGCAGGGAGACCTGCACTGGCAGGGCAAGGACCCGGAAGCGGACAAGGAAGTCGTACGCGAAACAGCGCAGTCGCACATGGCCAAGATCGCGGCCATGCTGGCGGGCAACTGAGCCGGCATGCTTCCCGCCCCCACCTTCTGACAGGACATCCATGGCCGATCCCGAGCAGCTCTACGCGCAATTGGTCGCGGCCTTCCGGGAAGGGCGCTGGAGCGACGCTGACCACCTTGCACGGCAACTGCTGCCACTGGCGCCACGGCATGCCGGCGTATATGGCATCGCCGGCATTGTCAGGCTCGAGCTGCGCGACCCTGCGGGCGCTGCCGAACTGCTCGGCCACGCCACGACGCTGGACCCGACACGCGCTGATTTCGCGACCTTGCACGCCAAGGCACTGATGGAGGATCGCCGGACCGGTGAGGCTCTACGCGCGGCTGATCGTGCGCTACTACTAGCCCCGGGCGATGCGGGAGCGCTCGATACGCTGGGTGTGCTGTATGCACGGGGCGAACAACCGGCCCGTGCCGTAGAAACGTTTCGTGCCGCCGTCGCCGCTGCGCCGGGGCACGCACCCTTTCGCCTCAACCTTGCCACTGCGTTGACGACCATCGGCGATTTCGACGGCGCGGAGCGCGAACTTGACGCCTGCCTTGAACGCGATGTCCGTCAGTGGCCGGCGCACCTTGCGCTGGCTCAACTGCGCACGCAGACCAGCGCGTCCAACCACGTGGCTCGCCTGCTCTCGCTGCTCGCGCACCATGGTGACGACGAGAGCGCCACGGTTCCATTGAACATGGCGCTTGCCAAGGAATACGACGATCTTGGCGAATACCCTCGGGCGTTCGAGCATCTGAGTCGCGGCAAGGCAGCCAGGCGTCGCCAGCGGCCGTATCGCATGGAGCGCGACCGCGCCATGTTCGACGCGCTGCGACAGGCCTTCCCAGAGCCCGTGTCATCCGTGCACGGCGACATGAGCGAGGAACCCATCTTCATCGTCGGCATGCCGCGTACGGGTACCACACTGGTGGAGCGCGTGCTGTCCCGCCATCCCGACGTCCATGCCGCCGGCGAGCTGCAGAACTTCGCCGTGGCGCTGCAACAGGCTTCGCGCAACCCGACGCCAATGCTGCTCAGCCCGGACCTGCCGGCGCGCGCGCAGCGGATCGAATGGGCCGCACTCGGCGCGGCCTACCTCGCCAGCACGCGGCCGGGCACGGGACACACGGCGCGCTTCATCGACAAGTTGCCACACAACTTCCTATACGCCGGCTTTATTGCCCGGGCGTTGCCGCGCGCGAAGATCATCTGCCTGCGGCGCGACCCGCTGGATACGTGCCTGAGCAACTTCCGCCAGTTGTTTGACAACGGCTCGATCCATTTCGACTATTCCTGCGACCTGCTCGATACAGGCCGGTACTACTTGTTGTTCGACCAGTTGATGCGCCACTGGGAACGAGTGCTCCCCGGCCGCGTTCTGACCATGAACTACGAAACCTTGATCGACACGCCGGAGGTCGCCACGCGCATTTTGCTGGGCTTCTGCGGATTGCCCTGGCACGAGGGCTGCCTGCGCGTCGAGGACAACCCCGCGCCGATCGCGACCTTCAGTGCGACGCAGGCGCGTGCGCCGCTTCATCGCGCATCCCTGCAGCGGTGGCGGCACTATGAGGACCATCTGCGCAGTCTTCGCGCCCTGCTCGCGGAAGGCGGCGTGGCGTTGTCCTGAGCGGACCCTCGCGAACGATGCAGGCGACCGGTCGCGGGTGATTCACGAAACCCTGATTCACTGGAAATCTGCGGTATCTTTGGCCTTCCGATACCACCGCAATCGCCGCTCCTGATGGACGTCCATGGCAGATCCCGCTGAAATCTTCGCCCTCGCCGCGCAGGCCTTCGATCAGCGGCAATGGCCGGCAGCGTTGCACTACGCCTCGCAACTGCTGAAGCAGGCACCCCAGCATCCCGTGCTGTGCTACATCGGCGGCATCGCCAGCATGGAGCTGGATCAGATGCCGCAGGCGCTGGATCTGCTCTACAAGGCCACGAAACTCGATCCCCGCCGGGCCGACTTCGCGACCCAATATGCCAGGGCGCTGACGCTGGTGAAGCTGATGCGCGAGGCACGGCTGGCGGCCGACCGCGCACTGGCGCTGCAACCCAACGATCCGATGACGCTCGATACGCTGGGCGTGGTCTATACGCAGACCCACGAGCACCAGCTGGCGGCACAGGCGTTCGGCAAGGCAGTGGAGCTGGCGCCCAGGCATGCTCCGTTTCGCTTCAACCTGGCCACGGCGCTGGTCGCCGGCGGCGACATCGACGGTGCCGAGCAACACCTGGAAGCGTGTATCGCCATCGATCCCCGCTACTGGAAGGCGCACCTGACCTTGTCGCAATTGCGGCGCCAGACCAAAGAGAGCAATCACATTCCCCGCCTGGAATCCCTGCTGGCGCAGCATGGCGACGTGACGGACGCGCAGACCTTCCTCAACATGGCGCTCGCCAAGGAATACGAGGACACGGCGGATTACTCGCAGGCGTTCGGGCATTTCGTGCGCGGCAAGTCTGCAGGCAAGGAGGAACGCGGGTATTCCATCCACACCGACGAAGCCATCTTCGAAGCCTTGCAGGCGGCGGTTCCCGGCGAGCCGGGCCACGGCGGCGGCATCGATACGGTCGAGCCGATCTTCGTGATCGGCATGCCCCGCAGCGGCACCACGCTCATCGAGCGCATCATCTCGAGCCACCCGGATGTGTTTTCCGCTGGCGAGCTACAGAACTTCGCGATGGCCTACAAGTTCGCCACACGCGGCGAGACCGACGAACTGCTGGACGTCCCCACCATCGGCCTGACCCCGCGCGTGGATTGGCGCGAGCTTGGCGAAACCTATCTGGCGAGCACGCGACCGGCGACCGGTCACAAGCCGCACTTCATCGACAAGCTGCCGCACAACTTTCTCTACGCCGGCTTCATCGCGCAGGCGCTGCCCAGGGCGAAGATCATCTGCCTGCGCCGCGATCCCATCGACACGTGCCTCAGCAATTTCCGCCAGCTTTTTTCCGCGGAAGCGCCGTACTACGGCTATTCGTTCAACCTGCTCGATACGGGCCGCTATTACGTGCTGTTCGACCGACTCCTGGCCCATTGGCGCAACGTTCTGCCTGGCCGCATCCTGGAAGTGCAGTATGAGGCACTGGTCGACTCGCAAGAAGAACATACCCGACGCCTGATCGAGTTCTGCGGCCTGCCCTGGAACGACGCTTGCCTGAGTTTCGAGAACAACCCCGCCCCGGTGAACACCGCCAGCGCGGTGCAGGTGCGTGCGCCGGTTTACCGCAGCGCTCTCAAGCGCTGGAAGAAGTACGAGCCGGACCTGGGCGAACTTATCGCACTGCTGGAAAGCAGCGGCATCGCCATCGACCGCTGAACGCGTCGAAGGCAGGGCCATCGCTCCGCCTTGAATGTTCCCTAAGAAAACGGCCCCGCAAGCGGGGCCGTTTCCATACTGCCTGTCAGGCGACTATCAGTTGCCGAACTTGTAGTTCGCCTCGAGATAGATCGCGCGACCGTACGGGTTGTAGTTGTCCTGGTTGTACGGCAGGTACGTCGTACCCGGCATGGTGTGGTCAACCGGCGGCATCTTGTTGAACACGTTGTTGACCAGCAGCGACAGACCCAGGTTCTTCATCGGGTTGTAGGTGACGCTGGCGTTCCACAGGATCCACGGCGCAACCGTACCCGCATTCTTGGCGCTGTAACTGTCTGCGAACTGCGCCGCGTAGTTCGGCGTCTTGCCGTAGCGGTTCACGAACAGCGTGGCACTCCAGTCATCCGACGAGTTGCCCCAGGTCACCGAAGCGTTGGCCTTGCTCTTGAAATCCGTGCTGATGCCCGGATGGCGGAACAGGTCCATATGCGCGTCGCCCACGTAAGCCTGCGTGGTGTGCTTGAGCAGATCCGAGTACGACGCACCCCAGGTCAGCTTGCCGAACGCACCGATGTCCCAACGGTAGGAGAACGACGCATTGAGCGCGTTGACCAGTTCGTTGGCCGTGTTGACCTTCGGCTCGATGATCTGCTGGATGTCGCCCAGCAGTTTGCCGGTGCCAGCACCGCGGATGATCTGGGCGTTGGCATTGAGACAGGTCGGCGAACGCGGATCGAGGATACCGACGTCGCAGAAGTACTCGTACTTCGACAACTGGTCCGCACTCTGCGGCGTCACTTCGTTGTTGATGTTCCAGTGCAGGTAGTCGACCGTGATCGACATCTGGCTGATCGGCGCAATGACGAAGCCATAGCTCCACACGTTGGCGGTAATCGGCTTGAGGCCAGGCGAGCCGTACGTCGTGCCCTTGTACGAAACCGATTCGTAACGCGACGGGCAGCTCGTCACGTTGGTGTCGGTATAGCCCAGGCGCGCGCAGTTCAGGTAGTCCGTAACGGAGCTGTAGAAGTTGCTCACGCCCTGACCGGTGTCAGACAGGGTCGGGGCCTTGAAGGCCGAACCGTAGCGGCCGCGCAGCAGCAACCAGTCCGCCGGGCGGTATTCGATGCCCACGTTGAACGTGCCGTGCTGCAGACTGCCCTGGCTCTCGTTGTAGTGGTCGAAGCGACCAGACACATCGAGGGTGAGCTGCTCCAGCAGCGGCATGCGGATTTCGGTGGTCGCCGCGTAGCGCGAGCGATGGCCATTGCCGGGTGTGGCGCTGGTGCCCCAGTAGTACGGAGCCACCACGCCATTGAAGAGCGTCGTGGTCTGCAGCAGGCGCGGGTCGGGCGTGGAATCCCAGCCTTCGTTGCCGCCTTCGAGCACCACGGCGAGACCGGCGTCGCCGCCCGGCAGTGTGAACAGCGAGGAGTTGGTCAACTGGCCGCGAAGCAAGTTGTCCCAGGTTTTCGCCTGGCTGGTGGAGTAGCCAGTGAAGCTACGGAAGTCCGCGTTCGAGATGGGGCTGTACAGCGCCGCGTAGTTCGGCGTGTAGACCGGGTAGCCGCTATACGTACCCTTCTGCTTGCCGAGGATCTTGTTGGCGAAGTACTGCTCCATCGGACCGGACAGGCGCTGGAAATCGCGATCAGTCAACTTGTCGTCGGAGTGCGTCGCACCGAGGTCATAGTCCCAGTTCGACTGACCGAGCGTACCCTTCACGCCAAGCGTCAACATGTAGGAGTTCTCGGTCTCCTTGTTCATGATGTTCTTGAAGCCACCCACTTCTTCCGGCGCGAACGCCTTCTGGATGAGAGCGAGCGAACCACCGTTGAGGTTCGGATCCCAGAAGTACGAGCTGCCCTGGCCGTCGTACGCGGTCGTGCCCCACCACATGGTGCTGGAGCCGTTGGTGTACTTGGTTTCCTGATAGTTGTAGAGCAGATCGCCGTACACCTGCACGTTGTCGTTCACGTCAAACGTGTTGTGCGTGTACAGGTTGGCCTGCTTGGTGTCGGGCGACAGGGTGCCCTGGCCCGGCGTGTAGAACGAACCGCAGTAGTTGCCCTGTGGCTTGCGGTACTGCAGGCCCTCGGTGCCGCCCCAGAGGCCGGATACGTTCGCGCACTTGTTCGGATCCAGCATCTGGTAGCCGACGTGTGCGGTGGGATCGTTCGAGAAGACCGTGCTGACCAGTTCGTCGCGCGAAGCAGCCGCCGGGCTGGAGCCCTGCGTATAGAACTGCTTGGTGATGTCGCGATCACGGCGCCAGATCGGATTGGTCGAATCGAACTGCACGCCGATCAGCGAGGTGAACTTGCCGACGGTGAAGCTGTCCGCGAGGCTGATGCGGCGATCAGCGCCGCCGCCGTCGCTGTGCCAGCCGTAGCGCACGTCAATGGTCGGTGCGTCGATCTTCTTCTTCAGCACGATGTTGATGACGCCCGCAACGGCGTCCGAACCGTACAGCGACGACTGGCCGCCCGGCAGGACGTCGATGTGATCGACCATGTCCATCGGGATGCCGCTGATGCTGTTGAACGCATCGCTGCCGTTGTACAGGCCGGGGAAGTTACCCATCGGACGACCGTCGATGAGGTACTTGGTGAAGCCCACCGGCAGGCCGAACATGCTCAGCGTCTGAGCGGTCGGCGTAAACGAGTTGGTGTCCTGCGGACCCTGTGCGGCACCCGTGGAGAACGAGGCCTGCTGCAGCGCCTGGGCGACGGTAGTGAAGCCCTTCGCCTTCATGTCTTCCGCCGTGAGAGTGATGACCGGCGTGGCGGTTTCAACCTGGGACTGCGGGATCAGCGAGCCGGTGACAGTGACCTGTTCCAGCTTCTTTGCCTTCTTGGTATCGGCATCCTGCTGGGACTGGCTCTGCGTACCGGAATTATCCTGAGGCGCCGGCGACGGCGCATCGGCCGCGTGAGCGTGCGAATAACCGAACGCCATGGCTGCCAGCACGGCAACCGTGAGCTTGGACTTCAACATATTGTCTCCCCTACTAAAGGCAATGATTTGCTGATCGTTGCTGCCGCGTTTCGAGTTCGCACCGGCTCCCACCCGATGCATTTCCTTGTGAGAAATCACTCTATGACGCTGGACCTATTAGCTGACGGCTACCTGAATAGCCGCAAAAACATGTTTAGCATGGCACAATTTTTTTACACAACCGTTTGTTTTTACGATCCTGCAAACACATGATTTTGTGGAGTTTTCCGGCTGAAAGCGTGACGAGGTCTTGTAGGAATATTCCTACAAATCAATGGTGAAGCCCTTGGGCACCGGATGCCGTGCACCGTCCCTCGCTGCGAATGTCGCAGTTGTCGCCCCCATACGGTCGCGCCGTGTCTCCTTGCGCATCCGGCTGCCGGGGCTCGCGCCCCACTTCACAGCGGATGTCGATAGGCAGGTATCGGTCGATCTCCAGCTGGCTGCTCGCCACTGAAACCAAGCCGCGGCACCGAGCGCACCGGCGCGATTCTTGATCTGATCAGGGAGCGACTCAGATGAGGCGCTCAGCCTCGAGCTCGCTCTTGAGATACGCGTAGTAGATCGGTGCGGCGATAAGCCCCGCGAGCCCGAACGCCGCCTCCATCAGCAGCATGGCCACCAGCAACTCCCAGGCGCGTGCGCGGATCTGGCTGCCGACGATGCGCGCATTGAGGAAGTACTCAAGCTTGTGGATGAGGATGAGGAAGCCCAGCGCCGCCACGCCGACGCCGAGCGAAATCGACAAGCCGGCAATGGTGATGGCGGTGTTGGAAATGAGGTTGCCGATCACCGGCAGCAGGCCGGCGATGAAAGTGACCACGACCAGCGTCTTCGCCAACGGCACGTGAATATCCATCAGCGGCAGCACGCCCAGCAGGAAGATCGCGGTGAACATGGTGTTGAGCAGCGAGATCTTGATCTGCGCAAACACGATGTTGTGGAACGCTTCCGACAACCGCTGCGCGCGCAAGCCGAGCGCCGAGGCCAGCGGACCCACCTGATGCGCCGGCCGCGTGCGGCTCAGCGCCACGATGGCGCCGAGCACCATGCCGATCAGGATGTGCACGAATACGCGCGCCGCTTCCTTGCCGATGGTCTGCAGGCTCACCGAATGCTTGCGGGTGAGTTCCAGCGCCATCACGCGCAAGTCGTCCACGCTGTCCGGCAACCAGCCGACGATGGCCGAGGGCAACTGTTCGCGCGCCTTCTCCACCAACGGCATCAATTGCTGCTGCCAGAGCAGCTCGGGGTTGCCGATCTCGTTGCGCAGGAAGCTCACGGCGCCGAGGATCAGCAGCACCAGCACGCCGACCACGATGGTGCCGAGCAAGGCCACCACCAACACGCGCGCACGGTCGCTCGGCACGCGCTTGCCCAGCAGCGGCGCGGTGGACTGCACCAGCTCGTACACCAGCAGGCCAGCGAACAGCGCCGGCAACAGGCGCAGCCCCAGCACCAGCACCAGCGCTGCGGCGGCGAGCACGTAACTGGTGATGCGGATGGCAGGCGACGACGGTAGGGAGGGCGTGATGGTTTCCATGCAAGATCATGCGGGGGCGGGAGCGCCACGAGTCTGTCAGCAGTGGGTGATAGCCGCCAGCCCTCCCGGTCATGCCCGCGTCAGGCGGCGGAGCGGCAGGCAGCGCCTGCCCTGCACTGTGCTGGAACCCGGCCGAGCCCGACACATCGATGTCGTAAACTTATTCGATCCTGCTCGTTCTGTTTACCCGGGAATCCTCCATGTCCGTTCGTTTGCCGGTGGCGCTCGCCGCCCTGATCCTGCTTGCCGGTTGCTCCAGCACCGCTCCCACCAAGACCACCGCGCCCGCGGCCGCGGCAGCACCGGTGGCCGCAGCGCCAGCACCCTCGACGGCGGCCGACGACAACCTCAATGCGGTGGCCTGGAGCCAGACGGCGATCGAGCACGACCTGATCTATCTGCAGACCTACCGTGACGCGCAGTCGCGCCTGCTCGGGGCACTTGCCGACAAGCAGTGGGACGCGCTGCCCAAAGACGATCGCCTCGCCCCGGCCAAGGGCCTCAAGCCCGCCGTGGTGCTCGATATCGATGAAACCGTGCTCGACAACTCGCCCTACCAGGCCCGCCTGATCAAGAGCGGCGGCGAGTACAACGAAGCCGACTGGGCCGCCTGGTGCAACGAGCAACGCGCCCGCGCCCTGCCCGGCGTGGTCGAGTTCACCCAGTTCGCCGCCAAGCACGGCATCGAAGTGATCTACATTTCCAACCGCGCCAAGGACCTGGACCAGGCCACCCTCGCCAACCTGCGCAAGGCCGGCCTGCCGGTGTCCGGCCCGGAAGCCTTCCTGGGCTTGGGCACCTTCGTCGAGGACTGCGAGCAGATCGGCACCGAGAAGGGCTGCCGCCGCCAGCTGATCAGCCACAAATATCGTGTCTTGATGCAGTTTGGCGACCAGATCGGCGATTTTGTGACCGTTCTTGCCAACAACCCCGCGGGCCGCCAGAAGGCCATGGCTTCCTATATGGACTGGATCGGCACCCGCTGGTTCGTGCTGCCCAACCCGACCTATGGCGCATGGGAGCCGGCATTGTTTAATAATGACTGGACGGCACCGCGCGACGAACGTCGCCGACAGAAGATCCAATCGCTGCGTTTCGATTGATATCGAACAAATAAAAACAACAACTTACGCAGCATAAGCTAAAGTATTGCTTTAAGTTTAACGGGGAAGTAAGATCTTCCCCGCCAACACCTGCTGACCTTGATAATTCCGCAGGCAAGGCCATTTCCCTTCCGGCTCTGCCGGATTACCCCGTGAGGCCAACCGCCCGCGGGGTTTTCTTTTGGTGCTCCTTAAAGAGCGCTTGAACGGGCTCTCAACCTGAAGCCCCGGCTCTTGTTCACGCAGAGCCCCCGCCCTTACGCTCCGCCGACCGCCCCGCGACGTCGCCGGGCGAAACCAGATATCGAGACCCCATGCGTCGCTCATCCGTCTTCTATGCCGTTGGTGCGTTCATTGCCCTGCTGGTGCTGGCCACGGCTGCCGCGTTGTTCATGACCACGCGCAAGCCCGGTCCGCCGCCGGTGGTCGTTGGCGGCGACACGCCGGAGCAATCGGTGCAGCAGTCGGTGGCGCTGATCAAGGCCGCGGACTTCGCCGGGTTCTGGAAGCACGCCCTGCCTCCGGCCGACTACGCGACCCTGAAGGCCGACTGGACCCACCCGCGTCCCGACGACCACCCGATGACGCCCGAAGACCGCGCGGACTTCATCAACAACATGAAGCAGCTCACCGAGCCGAATGCGGAGACCAAGCTCTACGCGGACATCAAGCCCAAACTGGCCAAGCTGCAGGCGCAGTACCAGGACCAGGTGCCGGTGATGATCGGCATCTTCCAGGCCATCGCGGCGACCGGCGTGGCGCAGAGCAAGGAGCTGACCAACGCCCAGAAGCAGCAGGCCACCGAGGTGATCAACGTGCTCGCGCCCTGGGCGCAGACCGTGCCGTGGTTCGACCAGAATCGCGCCAAGCAGCTCGTCGGTGTGGCCGTATCCACCGCGCGCAAGCTCGACCTGAAGACGCCCGAGCAGCTCAAGGCGATGGATTTCGATACGGCCATGCAGAAGTACAGCGCCGGCTTCCTCGGCGTGAAACAGGCACTGGCGATCTACGGCCTGTCCGTCGACGACCTGCTCGACTCGGTGAAGGTGACGACGCTGGACAACCGCAACGGCCACGCCCGTGTACGCATCGACTACACCCTGCTCGGCAAGCCGCTCTCCACCGAATCGGAGCTGGTCCAGCAGGAGGGTCGCTGGTACAGCGCAGACATGCTGCAGAACGTGCGCGAGGCTCACCAGCACCTGATCGCGCCGCCGGCACCGGCCGGCAGCGCGCCGGCGCCAGCCAGCACGGCCGCGCCGATCCAGGCGATGGCGCCGACACCTGCAGCCAAGCGCTGACCGGCCGACAGAACACCTTATTTACCCACGCTCCGGTAAAAGGCCGGGGCGACGCCGGGGAGCGTCGCCCGCCACCACTGCATGGGGCAGTGCCCGGGCCGCGTTCCACCACCCAAAACCCGGATAACCCGGGCTCACCCGTTACAATCAGGTCATGCTGAATATGTCGACCACGGACACGCCCGCCCGTAGCCGCGCCCCCTGGTGGTTCAACCTGGCCGGGCAGTTGCTCGAACCTTGGGTGCGCATCCGCCGCGATCCCGCCGAACCCGCCACCCTGCTGCAGGCCGGCGTGCCGGTTTGCTATGTGATCGAGCGCGATGGACTTACCGATGGCCTGATCCTGGAGCGCGCCTGCCGCGAAGCCGGCCTGCCGTCGCCCCTGCAGCCGCTGCCCGGGACGCGTCGCAAGCGCTCGGTAGTGGCGCTGGCCCGTCGCGATAACCTGTTGCTCGGGAGCAGCCGCAAGCGCTCTCCGACGGATGCACTGGGTCAACTGGTCCGCCTGATGGAAGGCGACCCGGAACGCGACGTACAGATCGTGCCTGTCTCCATCTACGTCGGTCGCGCACCAACCCGGGAGTCGGGATGGTTCAGCGTGCTGTTCTCGGAAAACTGGGTGGTGGTCGGCCGCTTCCGCCGCATGCTCGCCCTGTTGCTCAACGGCCGCGACACCGTGGTGCACTTCTCCGCGCCCGTGTCGCTGCGCACGGTGGTGAACGAGGCCGGCGACCTCCGCCCCGAACGCCTGGTCCGCAAGATCGCCCGCGTGCTGCGCACGCACTTCCGCCGCATCCGCGCGGCGGTGATCGGCCCCGACCTGTCGCATCGCCGTACGGTGGTCGACGCGGTGCTCAACGCCGAACCGGTGCGCGCAGCCATTGCCTCCACGGCCGCGAAGGAAAACATCAGCCCGGCCAAGGCCTGGCGCCGCGCGCACGACATGATGATGGAGATCGCCGCCGACTACTCGCACCCGGTCGTGCGTTCGGCCTCGTTCCTGCTGTCCAACTTCTGGAACAAGCTGTACGACGGCATCGCCATGCATCACTTCGAAAAGGCCCGCGCCGCCGCGCCGGGTCATGAAGTGGTGTACGTGCCCTGCCACCGCAGCCATGCGGACTATCTGCTGCTGTCGTACCAGTTGCACATGTCCGGCGTGGTGGTGCCGCACATCGCCGCGGGCGTGAACCTCAACCTGCCGGTGATCGGCCCGATCCTGCGCCGCGGTGGTGCGTTCTTCCTACGCCGCAGCTTCAAGGGCAATGCGCTGTATTCGGTGGTGTTCAACGAATACGTGGCGCAGCTGATCGACCGCGGCGTGCCGATGGAATACTTCATCGAAGGCGGCCGCTCACGCACAGGCCGCCTGCTCGCGCCGCGCGCCGGCATGCTGGCGATGACGGTGCGTGCGTTCCTGCGTGCGCCACGCCGTCCGGTGCTGTTCCAGCCGGTGTACATCGGCTACGAGAAGCTGATGGAAGGCAAGAGCTACATTGGCGAACTCTCCGGCAAGCCCAAGGAGAAGGAATCGCTGATCGGCCTGCTGCGCGGCCTCAAGGTGCTGCGCCAGCGCTACGGCCACGTGGCGCTCAACTTCGGTGAACCGATCCAGCTCAATCCGATGCTCGATGCCGCCAGCGCCGACTGGCGCTCGGACGATCCGGATGCCAAGCCCGAATGGCTGGGCCGCGTGGTGGACGACCTGGCGGAAAAGATCCAGATCAATATCAACCGCGCCGCGGACGTGAACCCCATCAACCTGCTCGCGCTGGCCCTGCTCGCCACGCCCAAGCACGCGATGGCGGAGAACGACCTGCTCTCGCAGCTGGAACTGATGAAGGCGCTGCTGGAAGAGCTGCCCTACTCGGACCGCATGACGCTCACCTCGATGGACCCGGCCGGCATCATCGCCTACGGCGAACAGATGGGCTGGATCCGCCGCGTGCGCCACCCGCTGGGCGACGTGCTGGTCACCGAAGACGAGCAGGCGGTGTTGCTGAGCTACTTCCGCAACAACGTGCTGCACCTCACCGCCACCGCGGCGTGGGTGGCCTCGTGCTTCCTCAACAACCGCCGCATGTCGCGCGCCTCGGTGCTGCGCCTGGGTCGCATCATCTATCCATTCATCCAGGGCGAGCTGTTCCTGCCGTGGGATGCGGACGGCTTCTGCCAGCAGCTTCAGGCCACCATCGACTTCTTCGTGCGCCGCGGCCTGCTCGAGGCCACCGGCGAAGGCCGCGTACTGGAGCGCGGCCCGGGCCAGGACGACGCGGCCTTCCAGCTCAAGATCATCGCGCGCAGCTTGATCCAGGCGTTCGAGCGCTACTACATCACCATCGCCGCGCTGGTGAAGAACGGTCCGCACACGCTCACCTCGGCGGAACTGGAAAACGCCTGCACGCTCACCGCCCAGCGCCTGAGCCTGCTCAACGAATTGTCAGCGCCGGAGTTCTTCGACAAGGCACTGTTCCGCGGCTTCATCCAGAAGCTGCGCGAGAGCCGCATCGTATGGACCGACGACGCCGGCAAGCTCGATTACGACAAAGGCCTGGAAGACATGGTGCGCGATGCCCGCGTCATCCTGGCCCGCGACGTGCGCCACTCCATCCTCAAGATCACCCCAGGCGGCGACGGCGAGAAGGAAACGGCCAGCGAAAAACCGCTGCCCGCCGACGCCACCAGCGAGGCGCTGCACGAACGCCACGTGGCGACCGAGCATCACGAGCATGCGCCGGTGGAGACCGTCGTCGTGGAGGAAAACGCCACCAGCGAGCCCGCATCCAAGGATTGAGGCATGGGGGCGCGGTAAACCTTCACGCCTGTCATCCCGGCGCAGGCCGGAAGCGCTTTTCAAAAACCGAAGGGCTGGTCATCCCGTAGCCGTGCGGCTGGGTTCTCGCGGCAACCGTCGGTGCTGTTGTTCGCGCGCTTTCGCGAAAACCCCATCATGAGTCCACTGGATCCCGGCCTGCGCCGGGATGACGGCTCTTTTGTGGCTCACTCGAAAAGGCGGCGCCTCTCCACCAGCCTGAGCCGTATAGGCAGATAGTCACGGCCCGCGGCTGATCTGATGATTCTATGATGCCTCCTTCACCCGGGGAGCTCATCATGACCAAGCGCGTTGCATTCGCCATCGCCGCAGCCCTTGCGCTGCCTGCCGCCATCGCCGCCGAGCCGGCCAAGGCGCCCGACGTCACCGTGCTGCAGTGCGCACGCATGGTCGATACCGCCGCAGGGAAGATGCTGGGCCAGACGACGCTGGTCATCGAAGGCAAGCGCATCAAGGAGATCAAGGCAGGCTGGGTCGACCCCGGCTCGTATGCCGATGCGGCCAAGGCGGCAGGCGCCGACTTCCACTTCATGAAGTTCCTTGACGACACCTGCCTGCCCGGCCTGATCGACTCGCACACGCACCTCACCGGCGAGACCAGTCCCACCGGCTACACCGACCAGTTCCGCTGGAACATCGCCGACTACGCGATCCGCTCCACCGTCTACGCGAAACGCACCTTGCTGGCCGGCTTCACCACCGTGCGCAACGTTGGCGACTCGGCCAACGAATCCATCGCCCTGCGCAATGCCATCAACGCCGGCATCGTGCCGGGCCCTCGCATCTTCACCGCCGGCAAAGCCATCGGCACCACCGGCGGCCACGCCGACCCCACGGACGGCTACCGCAGCGACCTCGCCGGTGACCCGGGCCCGAAGGACGGCATCATCAACAGCGTCGACGACGCGTACAAAGCCATCCGCCAGCACTACAAGGACGGCGTCGACGTCATCAAGATCATGCCGTCCGGCGGCGTGCTCGATGAAAGCGCCAGCGCCGACAACGCGCAGATGACCATCGAGGAGATCAAGGCCATCACCAGCGCGGCGCACGACTATGGCTTCACCGTCGCCGCGCATGCGCATGGCGCCGAGGCGATTCGCCGCGCCGTCATCGGCGGCGTCGATTCCATTGAGCACGGCACCTTCATGAACGACGAAGACATGAAGCTGATGAAGGAACACGGCACCTGGTACGTGCCCACCATCATCGCCGGCAAGTATGTGCAGGAGATGGCCGCCAAGCCTGGCTATTACCCACCGCAGGTTGCCGCCAAGGCGCTGCAGGTGGGACCGATCATCCAGGCTACCGCGGGCAAGGCGTACAAGGCCGGCGTGAAGATCGCCTTCGGCACCGATGCGGCCGTCTATCCGCATGGCCAGAACGCGAAGGAGTTCGAATACATGGTTCAGGCCGGCATGCCGCCGATGTTCGTGCTTCAGGCTGCCACGACGCATGCCGCCGAGTTGCTGCACAAGCAGAACGAGCTGGGGCAGATCGCGGTGGGACGCATGGCGGATGTGGTGGCGGTGCCGGGGAATCCGTTGGATGACATCACGGTGATGCAGCGGATGGATTTCGTGATGAAGGATGGAGTGATTTACAAGAGTGGTGGGAAGCCGGTGATGTAATCCGGTGCGGTTGCTCTTCGCCCTTGCTCTTCGCCCTTGCTCTTCGCCCTTGCTCTTCGCCCTTGCTCTTCGCCCTTGCTCTTCGCCCCTGCTCCCTCTCCCCTTAGGGGAGAGGGTTGGGGTGAGGGGTCAACCTCGCCTCAACGCCCCTATCCGTCATTCCCGCGAAGGCGGGAATCCAGGGCCTTTGCTCGTGGCCTTTGCTGGTGTGGCCTTTGGTTTCGAGCGCTTCCGCGATCGGGCCGCTTACGCAGCGGGCGTTTCGACCTCCTGCCGACGCTCGAGTCACTTTTCTTTTGCTGGCCCACGCACGCGCAGGAGCGCGTGCGAACGGCGAAGCCGGCCCGGAGGGCGGAGGGCAGGATGCCCGGAGTAAAAGAAAAGTAACCCAAAGAAAATGGCCTTTAGAGCTCTCGTAGCACCGTGTTGGATACAAGCTTTGGCGGCCTCGATATTCGGCACCGGGCGATCCATCCGACACACGGTACGGCTACACCGCAACGCGCCATCGCGCAGAGGTGCTCTGCATCGCGTGGGATACAAGCGCTGAAGGTTCGGAAGCCCGGATTGCGACAGGCGTAACGCTTACACACGGCGGCTACGCCGCAACGCGCCGTCGCCAAGAGGGCTTAAAGCAAACCCCGCGAAATTTGGAACTACGAGGCAGCGTGCCCTTCACGCGATGCCGCGCCACAGCGCGGCGTGGCGCAGCGCGATGCGCAGCTCTGCTGCACGAGCCGTGCGCTTTCGCTTTTGCCCTTCGGGCCCCCTTGCGCGGCGGTGAGGGGTGGACGAATAGGCCCCGCAGGGGGAATCGGCAAGGATGCCGATTCCTTTTCGCCGGGGCAGAAGCCCCGTCGAAAAGCCCGGCCGCCCCTCACGAACTGGCCGGTTTCACCGGCCAGCGCCAAGTGGGGGTGCCCTTTCTTTGGGTTACTTTTCTTTGGGCAAGCAAAGAAAAGTGACCCGGCCTCCGGCAGGAGGACGGAAGCCCGCCGCAGGCGAGCCGGGTCGCGGCATCACGGCAACCGAAGGTGCAGAGCTAAAGTCACTGGACCCCTGCCTCCGCAGGGGTGACGGCTAAAGAATGAAGCCCTGAGGCGAGACCCAACTCCTCTCCCAACCCTCTCCTCGTTCGTCAAAGCCACAGCCGCCCATAGCCACTCCCCACGTACCCCACAAGGGGAAAGGAAGCCAAGAGCTACCCTGGCACCCCCAAAGAAGAAGCCCAAGCCCCCGATCCGCTACCATTAGCGAATGAGCGACCAACCCCAAACCACCCATTTCGGCTTCCGCGACGTCCCCGTCGCCGACAAGCAAAAGCTCGTCGGCCAGGTGTTCACCTCCGTCGCCAGCAGCTACGACCTGATGAACGACCTCATGTCGTTCGGCATCCACCGCCTGTGGAAGCGCCATTTCGTGGCGATCAGCGGCGTGCGTCGGGGCGATCGAGTGCTGGACCTGGCAGGCGGTACCGGCGACATCGCCGCACTGCTGAAACCAGTGGTGGGCGAGACGGGCGAGATCATCGTGGGCGACATCAATGCCGCCATGCTCGGCGTGGGTCGCGACCGCCTGACCGATCGCGGACTGGTGTCCGGCCTGCGTTGGTCGCAAATGAACGCAGAATGCCTGCCGTTCCCGGACAACAGCTTCGACGCGGTGACCATGGCCTTCGGCCTGCGCAACGTCACCGACAAGGACAAGGCACTGGCCGACATCTGCCGCGTGCTCAAGCCGGGTGGCCGCGCGCTGGTGCTGGAGTTCTCGCGCGTGCAGAGCGACCTCTTCAGCAAGCTCTACGATTTCCACTCGTTCAAGGTGCTGCCCAAGCTCGGCCAGCTGTTCGCCGGCGATGCCGACAGCTACCAGTACCTCGCCGAGTCGATCCGCAAGCATCCGGATCAGCAAACGCTCAAGGGCATGATGGAACGTGCCGGTTTTGGTCGCGTGGACGTGCGCAACCTCAGCAACGGTATCGTCGCCATCCATCGCGCGTACAAGTTCTAAAACCGCATGCGGGTGCTGGTCACCGGTGCCTATGGTTTTATTGGTGCGCACATCGTCGCGGCGCTCATCGCTGCCGGCCATGAAGTGGTCTGCGCCGTTCGCGGCGCACGGGTCGAAGCGCGTTTTCCTGGGCTGAAGGCCATCGCCTGCGATATGTCGCGCGATACGTCATCCGATGTATGGCTGCCACGCCTCGCCGGTATCGACGCCGTGGTCAACTGCGCCGGCATCTTGCGTGAAACTCGAAACGATCGCTTCGAGACAGTCCATGTCGCCTCGCCTGTGGCGATGTACGAAGCCTGCGTACAGGCGGGCGTCCGCCGTGTCGTACAGATCTCCGCACTGGGCAGCAAGGACGACGGCGAGTTCATCGTGAGCAAACACCGTGGCGATGAACGACTGGCAGCCATGCCGCTGGATGCCACCGTCCTTCGCCCGTCGCTGGTCTACAGCACACGCGGTTCATACGGCGGCACCTCGTTGTTGCGCGCCATGGCAGCGCTTCCGGGCGTGATTGCCGTGCCGGACGCAGCGGTAAAGCCTTGTGTGCAGCCCATTGCCGCCGAGGACGTGGCGCTGGCGGTGGTGGCGGCGCTGTCGCGTGACGCCCACAGAACAAAAGTGCTCGAGCTGGTGGGCCCATGCACGATGGGACTGGCCGACTACCTGCAGGATTGGCGCCGCTGGCTGGGCCTGCGCACGGCGAAGGTGTGGCGCGTGCCGACATCATGGGTGCGGGTCGCCTGCCGCATCGGCGAGCGCATCGGCCATGGCCCGCTCGGCGACACCATGCGAACCATGCTGGATCACGGCAACCTCGGACGACCCGACGCTATCGAGCAAATGCACGCGCACCTTGGACTGCAGCCTCGCACACTGGAGCAGGCGCTCACCGGAGCACCCAGCGATGTGCAGGACCGCTGGCACGCGCGTCTTTACTTCGCCCTACCCGCCTTGCGCGTCACGCTGGCGTTGTTGTGGCTGGCTTCGGGTGTGGTCGGCTGGTGGCTGCCGGCCGGCGCAGTGGCTACCGCCGCCGATGGCGGCCCGCTTTCCGTGGACGCTTCGCTTGTGCTCGCGCGCGCCACGGCATCGCTCGATCTCTTGCTCGGCGCGTTGTGTCTGATTCGCTGGCGACCGCGCTGGGTGTTGACCTGCATGCTTTTGATGCTGCTCGGCTACACCGTGGGCATCGGCACGATGTGGCCGACGCATTGGCTGGATCCACTCGGCGGCCTGATGAAGAACCTGCCGCTGATGGCAGCTATCGCCATGCTGCTCGGCACCGAGGAGAAACGATGACTGCCTATGCGCTGCTCAAGCTGGTGCACATCCTATCGTCCACGCTGCTGTTCGGCACCGGGCTCGGCACGGCCTTCTTCATGTGGTTCACCTGGCGCACCGGCAACGTGCAAGCCATCGCCGCCGCATCGCGGCTGACGGTGCTCGCGGACTGGTGCTTCACCACGCCAGCCGTCATCGTGCAGCCACTTACAGGTATCGCGCTGGTGCACCTGATGGGGTTTCCGTGGAACAGCCCATGGCTGGTGGCCGCGATCGCCTTGTACATGGTTACGGGCGCTTGCTGGCTTCCGATGGTCATGCTGCAAATGCGTGTGCGTGACGCGGCTCGGGTCGCCCTTGCCACGGACCAGCCGCTGCCTGCGTCGTGCGCGCGACTGATGCGCTGGTGGTTTGTACTGGGTTGGCCCGCTTTCATAGCGGTCATGGGTATCTTCTGGCTGATGGTGGCCAAGCCGCCGCTTTGGCTCTGAGCGATTTCTTGCGGTGCAGCGCCCACCACCGGCGGGTGGCATAGTGGTGTTCCCGCTACACCGACACCGTCACCCATGCCGTACCGCTACCGTCCACTCGCCTTGTTCTCCGCGCTGCTCGGCTGGTTCGGGCTGGCGTTGCAATTGTGGTTCTCGATCCGGCTGACACTGGATCACGGCGGCACCACGCTCGGCGGCGTGTGGCTCTATCTCGGTTACTACACCATCCTGACCAACCTGCTGGTGGCGGGCATCCTCACCGCCGCGTCGTTGGACACGCGCAGCGCACTGCCACGCTTCCTGCAGCGGCCAGGCGTGCAGACGGCAGCGGCGATGAGCATCGTCATCGTCAGCGCGGTCTACAACCTGATGCTGCGCCAGTTGTGGACGCCTTCGGGCTGGGTGCTGGTGGCCGACGTGATCGTGCACGACCTGATGCCACCGCTCTATGTTCTCTACTGGTGGCTGGCCGTGCCCAAGGGGGCTCTTCGCTGGTCGCAGGTGATCGTATGGCAGAGCTATCCCGCCGGATACTTTACGTACGTGCTGCTGCGCGGCGCGGTCAACGGCTGGTACCCGTACCCTTTCCTGGACGTGAAATCACTTGGCTACGTGCAAGTGGTCATCGACGCCCTCGGCGTGCTGGTGGCCTTCATCGCCGTGGCGCTGCTGCTCGTCGCGCTTGGCCGATGGCAGGCGCGACGACAACACAGCGTGGTGGCCGAGGCGGCCTGATCAGGCCAGACGAAGATCCTCGGTCACTTCGCCGTAGGCGCGGGTTTCCGCTTCATGGCCGTGGTCGCGCCATGGTTCGGCGAGCGCGGCGGTATACCACTCGCGCATCGCGGGCAGCGCAAGCATGTGTTTGACGTATGCCGCCGCAGCTCCCTGCATGGGCAGGCCGTAGGTCTGGATGCGGAACACCACGGGTGCGTAGAACGCGTCGACCGCGGTAAAACTGTCGCCAGCAAGGAACGGACCGCCGAAGCGCGACAACCCTTCGTTCCACAGTTCGTTGATGCGGGCGATATCGGCCGCCAGCGCAGGGCCGATCACGTGCAGCCGCACGCGGATACCGCAGCTCATGCCACATTCGTTGCGCAACGTGCCGAAGCCCGAGTGCATCTCGGCGGCGGCACAACGTGCCCAGGTGCGCGCATCACGATCGGATGGCCAAACGGCGGGGTGGCCTTCAGCGAGATACTCGGTGATGGCCAGCGAATCCCACACGATCGTGTCGCCATCGCGCAGGCAGGGCACGCGGCCGCTGGGCGAGAACGCGCGGAACGCCTCCCAGTTGGAGCCTTCGCCGAACACCATCAGCTCTTCGCCGAACGGCAGGCCAAGGTGCTTCATCAACACCCACGGCCGCAGCGACCACGACGAATAGTTCTTGTTGGCGATGTAAAGCGTGGGCACGGCAGACTCCTTGGGAAGGCGCGTCAGGTGTCGAGGATCAACAGCGTACCGTGGCTGCCCTTCTCCACGCTGTGCGGCGTGCCTGCAGGGATGACACACAGCTCGCCTGCACCCACGTGCACGGTGTCACCGTGGATGCTCAGCACCATCACGCCATCGAGCACGAGCAGGCCCTCGTCCTCGTCGTGCACTTCTACCGGATAGGCGCTGTCGTCCATGCGCACCAGCTTCAGGCGCGTGCCGCCGAACTGGGCGAACACACGCGATGACCAGGCCTCCGGCAACTGCAAGGCCGCGTCGACCAGTCGGATCGGCGTCATGCGCTCAGCTCTGTTTGGCAGGCGTGGCGACCACGGGCGCGGCGGCTGGGGCGCGGCGGCGCGCATTGGCTAGCACCACGCCACCCACCGTGATCACGCCACCGACCAGCGTCAGCAAGGTCGGCCGTTCGCCCAGCCACACCCAGCCAATCAGCACGGCGATTGGCGGCGAGAAGTAGATGAAGCTGCTCACCTGCGAGGCCGGGGCACGATGCAGGGCCGCGTTCCACGCGATGTAGCCGATGAAGGTCGGCGCAATGCCCAGCCACACCAGCGCGCCGATGTGCGAAGCCGGCGCTTCCACCAGTGCCTGCGGCAGACCCAGGCCGAACGGCAGCGCACCCAGCGTGCCGGCAAAGAACGTGAAGCCGGTGACGCCCAACATGGTGTTGCGCGCGAACAAGGGCTTCTGGCCCACGAAAAAGATGGAGCAGGCCACCACGCTGACCAGCACCAGCGCCGCCATCGGCTCTACCTTCACGTCCTTGCCGCTGGTCAGCACCACCAGCACCACGCCAAGCAAGGCCACGGTGAGACCCGTCAGGGTGCGCGGCGACAGGCGTTCACGCAGCCAGATGGCCGACAGCGCCGCCGTGGTCGCGGGCACCAACGAGATGAGGATGGCCGCGGTGCCACTGGCTACGCGGGTTTCCGCCGTATTGAGGCACAAGTGGTACACGGTGAGGCCAATCACGCCGAGCAGCGTCAGCACCGGCCAATCGCGGCGCGCAGGCATGGGCACGCGCTTGACCAGCATCAGCACCGCAAAGCAGAGCGAGCCGATGGCGAGGCGGGCCAGCGCCACTTCACCGGGGGTGAAGGAGGCCAGCGCATAGGCGATCGCCGCATAAGCCGACGACCAGGTAAGCAGGGCGATGCCGATGTAAGCGAGGGCACGCCCGTCGAGGCGTTCCGGGGTTTGCATGGGACGATTTTCCGGGTGGGGAATGCTGCGCATCGTAAATTCAGTAGCGGTGCGCTTGAATGATGAATCAGCGTAGGATGCGGTTGTTTCGCCAACGAACGAAATGTCCATGAACGCAGTCACCTTTGAATCGAAACCGATCTGGGACGCCACGGATTGGCTGCTGTTGGAGGCCCTGCAACAGGATGCCCGACTGGGCTACGCCGAGCTGGGACGCAAGGTGAAACTCTCCGCCCCGGCCGTGGCCGAGCGCGTGAAGCGGCTGGAAGAAGCCGGTGTCATCGCCGGTTACCGGGCCGTGGTGAACCCGCGCAAGCTCGGCTACGAGATCGACGCCATGATCCGCCTGCGCTGCGATGGCGGCATCTGCGCCCGCGTGGGCTCGCTGGTGGCGGACATCCCCGAAGTGCTGGACTGCCGCCGTCTGGCCGGTGAGGACTCGGCCCTGCTGCGCGTGGTGGCCATGTCCATCCAGCATCTGGAAACCGTGCTGGACCGTCTGCTGAAGATCCACGCCAGCATCAGCACGACCACCCTGGTGGTGCTGCAGACGCCGCACGAAAACCGCCCGCTGACGCGCGCCATGTGGAATTCGGCGCGCAGCCTGCTCGACGAATAGCGGCACGCCCATCCGCGACGCTCGCCATGACCACGCGACGGCATCCAGGGAACGATCGAGCGGACGGCACGCATCTTGCTCCGGTGCAGGGAACTTCCGGCACCGAGCCCGCCATCGCCCCGCCGTTTCTCATGGAACCCGTCCAGCTCAACAAGATCATGGATCTCCTGTGGGATGCCATCTGCGTGGTCGACACGCAGGGGCGATACGTCTTTGTCAGCGCGTCCTACGAGCGCATCTTCGGCTACAAGCCAGAGGAGGTCATTGGCCGGCGGATGATCGAGCTGGTGCATCCGGACGACCGGGAGGCCACGCTGGAGGTAGCTGCCGCGATCATGGCCGGCCATCCGCAATCGCACTTCCAGAACCGCTACATCCGCAAGGACGGCACCATCGTCCACATCATGTGGTCGGCCCGCTGGTCGGATGCGGACCAGGTGCGCATCGCGGTGGCCCGCGATATCACGGCACTCAAGCGCGCGGAGTCGATGACGGCCGCGCTGCACGCGATCTCCGAGGCTGCGCACACGGCGGATAACCTGCCCGCCCTCTACGAAGAGATCCACCGCATCATCGGCACGCTGATTCCTGCGCCCAATTTCTTCGTGGCGCTATATGACCCGCTGCACGCCGAACTGAGCTTTCCTTATTTCGTCGACGAGCGGGACGATGTGCCGCCGGCCCAGAGCCTCCATGCCGGCACACTGACGGCACAGCTGATCCGCAGCGGGCAGGCCCTGCTGATCACGCCCGGTGCGCCGACCGACCCCAGCTTGCCCGTTATCGGCACCGACGCCATGCACTGGCTCGGCGTGCCGCTGTGCTCGCAGGGGGCAACGGTCGGTGCGCTGGTGGTGCAAAGCTATTCGGACGCCACGCGCTACACCGAGGCCGACAAGGAACTGCTGCAATTCGTGTCCACGCAGGTGGCGGCCGCCATCGAGCGCAAGCAGGCCGAAGCGCGACTGCACCACATCGCACGGCATGACCCGCTCACCGACCTCGCCAACCGCGACCTGTTCCACCAGCAGTTCGATGCCGCACTGGAAAATGTGTCGCGCTTCGGCGGCAACCTTGCCCTGCTCTACATCGACATGGACAAGTTCAAGCAGGTGAACGACCGCTTCGGCCACCACACCGGTGACCTGCTGCTGTGCGAAGTAGCACAGCGCATCCGCAGCCACCTGCGCGAGGGCGACGTAGTGGGCCGCATGGGCGGCGACGAGTTCGTCGTGCTGCTATGCCGCCTGCAATCGATGGCCGACAGCATCACCATCGCCGAAAAGCTGCGCGCAGCCATCCATGCCCCACTCCAGTTGTCCGAACGCACCTTGCGCGCATCGACCAGCATCGGCGTAGCCACGTATCCACTCCACGGACAGACCGCGCGCGACCTGATGCGCGCAGCCGACGCCGCGATGTACCGCGTGAAGGAAGAGGGCGGCAACCGCGTGCGTGTTGCCATGCCGTCGGACATGTCGGATGAAACCGGCTCCCCTGGCCCCAGCTCGATCCTCTGAGGCCCCGGTCGCCGGAATGGTTCACCAACAGCGCGAGCTGCAACCGTGAGGCGCGGCACGCATGGCCATACCTACTCAGCCGGCAACAGCGTCACCGCACCCACGCCCCAGATCGGCCCAGTGATTGGCGAGGTGAACACCAGGCACAGGTCATGCGTGCCCACCTGCTTCGCCAACGCACCCTGCAAGGTGAATGTGGCGGGTGCATCGGTGGGCAAGGGCAGCGAGGCGAGTTCCTTGCCCTTGCAGTTGTCCAGGTGCACGACCAACTCGCCCTGCGGTGTGCTCGCCTTGTGGCTGACCACCAGCTTGGCCTCGTGCGCCAGCGCGTAGTTACGCGGCAGCGTGGCCGTCTCTACGCGGATACCGGCGATGCCATCGAGCTTCGCCGCGCGATACACGCGGCAGTTGTCGAAGACGTTGATGAGGTAGGTCGGTGCCATGCTGGTGGCATCGGGCGTGGGCTGCACGCGCAAGCGGAAATCGCTGCCCGCGCAATTCTCCAGTTCACCCGTGCTGCGCGTGCGCAGCGACGGAAGGTCGAGCACGCGTGTACGCGCGGTGGCCAGCGGCGTGCCGTCGTCCGCCAGCGCTATCGCCTTCACCGTCGTGGGCAGGTTCACGTTGAACGGGCGCACGTACAGCGGTGAGGAAGCGCCCGGTTCGCTGCCGTCGGTGGTGTAGTGCACGTTGCCGGACTTCGCCTGGTTGGACAGCTTTACGCTGGCGTGGCCGCTGGTGATGGCGGCATTGCGGTCCACGTCGATGGTGGACGCGAAGGCGCTGTCGGCATAGGCGATGTCCTGCATGCGATAGCGCGCCAGCTGGGCCGGCATGCGCTCGAGGAAGCCGTGCCAGTCGCGCGCCTTCGCCGGCGTCCACGCCGCTTCAGACAAGGCGTCCATGCGCGGGAAGGCCGCGTGCTCCACATGACGCAGCGTGGGCATGTGTTCGGTGAATGCGGTCGCCTGCAGGCCAAGCACGTGCCGGGCCTGCGCGGCGCTGAGCTCCTTGGGCACGGCCTCGAATGCGTAGTAGCTCTGCAGCGACATGGACGGCAGGCGGCCGGTGGTTTCGTCCGGAAGATCGCTCTGCATCGAGTCGAGATACAGCTGCGGCGCGGGCGCCAGCACCACGTCATGGCCCAGCCTGGCGGCGTCGATGGCACCCTTGGTACCGCGCCATGACATCACCGTGGCACTGGGGGGCACGCCGCCTTCGAGGATCTCGTCCCAACCGATCAGTCGACGGCCATGCGCGGCGAGGTACTTGCCCATCTGTTCGATGAACCAGCTTTGCATGGCGTCTTCGGTCTTGATGCCCAGCGCCTTCATGCGCGCCTGCACGGCGGGCGAGGCTTTCCACTGGTCCTTGACCGCCTCGTCGCCACCCACATGGATATAGGTGGACGGGAACAGCGCCATCACTTCGTCCAGCACGTTCTTCAGGAAGTGCAGCGTGTTGTCGTCGACGCTGTAGAGATACGGGTTGACGCCCCAGTCCCCCGATACCGCCGGCCGCGTGCCCGTCACGCCCAGCTCGGGGTACGAGGCCACGGCGGCCTGTGCGTGGCCGGGCATGTCGAGCTCGGGCAGCACGGTGATGTGGCGCTCGGCGGCGTAGGCAACGATGGCGCGGATCTCGTCCTGCGTGTAGAAGCCGCCATACGGCTTCGATGCTGCAGCCTGCGTGCCGATGGTGGGTGGCGTGCGCCACGCGCCGATGCGGGTGAGTTCGGGATAGCGCTTGATCTCGATGCGCCAGCCCTGGTCGTCGGTGAGGTGCCAGTGCAGCACGTTGAGCTTGTGCTGCGCCATCTGGTCGATGAGGGTGCGCACTTCGTCGGGTGTCTGGAAATGTCGCGCGGAGTCGAGCATGAAGCCACGCCAGGCGAAGCGCGGTTCATCGCGGATGTGTACCGGTTCAACGCGCACGTCGCCGCTACCCGGCGCCGGCGTAAGCAGCTGCCATGCGGTGACGGCGCCGTAGAACAGGCCGGCCTCGTCGCGGGCGACGATGCGGATGCCTTGCGGGGTGACATCCAGCGTATAGCCTTCCGCATTGGCGACGGGTGCCTGCGGATCGCGCTTGAACACGATGGCCCCGCTCTCTGGCGCATCGGTCTTCACCTGCATCTGCAGATGGCGCGTGTGCGCGGTGAGCGAGGCGAGGTATTCGGCGGTGTGGCGCGCCTGCGCGTCGCTGCCATCGACCACGATGGGCGTCTGCGCGGTCACCGTGAAACCCTCCCCCGATTGGCTCAGCTGCGCCGGCAGCGGGACCAGGTTCGGCACGGCGCCGTGAGCGAAAGTGGCTAGGCCACACAGGGCAAGGGCCAGCATGTAAGGTGTCTTCTTCATGAGGGTTCTCACGGTGCAACGTCAGTCATGGGGAAGGCTGATGGCGAACAGGTACCACGCGTCATGCGGTAGCCACTGTTCGGTCCAGCGCCAGTCGTCGTCCTTGCCCGTCTGGGCATAGCCCAGGTCGAAGGCGATGCCCTCGTCGTCGGTCAGGCCGGAGGTGATGCCATTGATGATCGCTCCCGGCGCGTTGGTGTACGCGTAGGAGTCGAAGAACATGTACGGCGCGTTGTGGTGGCCGCTGCCCATCAGCATGCTGCTATCGAACGGATTGCGGCCGAGGATCCAATGCAGCTGGTTCCATGCGTAAGCCTGCAACTGCAGCTGGAACGCATCGTCGCCGGCATAGAGCGGCGCGGCCAGTCGCGCGGCCGCGGCGAGCGAGGCGAGGCGCGCGTTCTCGCCCTGCCACCAGGGCGCGGCCTCGGTGTCGTGAGGGAAGAAGAACGCCGTACGCACGCGCCCATCGCCACCGCGCACGAGCTGGCGCGCATAGCCGAACGGATTGTTGACCTCGCCGGTGACTGCCAGCTCGGCCTGCAGCGAGCGCTTCACCGTGTCGCGCACTTTCGCCTGCCGCTTGGCGTCGGCTATGTCTAGGTACTCCACCAGCGCGACCACAGGCAATCCCGCGTCCGCGGGATGGAAGAAGGGCCGCGTGCCATCGTCGGCACGCCAGTAATCGCGGTGTCCGCCATGCGTCACCAGACGCGCCATCAGGCTATCGGCGCGCGCATCCGCCGCCTTGTGCCAGCTTTCGTCGTGCGTGGCGCGGTACAGCTCCACCGCGGCGAGTAACGCGCAGTAGTCGTCGACGATGTTTTCCTTGCCGTCGTTGATCAGCTCGCGGTTGTGCGCATCAAGGAAGCGATAGGCATCTTCGGCAGCCTTGAGGTAATCGCTGGTATGGAAGTCGCCCTCCACGCCCGTGCTCGCCGCCCGAGCCAGCGCGGCGATGGCCATGCCCGCGCCACCGCGGAAGCTCGCTTCATAGGCGTGCGGTCCATGCGCGGGTTCATCGACTTTTTCGGTATGGTCGCCCGGCTTCAGCTTGATCTGCGTGCGCCAATTCGGATCGCCGATGAGCCTATCCTGCGGCAGCTTGCCGGGGCCGGGGCCATCGATGGATTGGTAGAACGAACCGTCCGGCCGCTTGTCGCGTACAAGGAAATCGGCACCGAACAGGCCCTCGTCGAGCAGGCGGCGTTCGTACTCGCGGAAGTTCTTGTCCTTGCGCGCTTCCAGCACCTGCCAGGTACGCAACAGGCTCCATGCCGCCAGCGGCACCTGCTGCGGGTTGAAGTAGCTGGTGAGGTTCTGGTGGGACAGGTGGATACCGTAGTCGCCGGTGGCGTCGTACCAGCCGCCATGGATATCGAGCGTTCCGGGCGTGCCATCCGGATGCGCCAGGTGCGTGTCGGCCTTGTCCAGCAGGCCACTGGAACGCTGGCCCTTGAAGTAATAGATGACGTTGGAGAGCGTGTGTCGCTCGAGCACGTTGTCTTGCACGTCGAATGTCGACGAACGCACGTCATGCCCGTCTTGCGACAGCGCCACGTAGTAGTGCCCAGGCGTGCGCACGCTGCTGAAGTCGGCAATCGCGTAGGCATCGCCCCAATGAGCCACCTTGCCGACGCCGGACAGCGTGCCCTGCAGAACCACCTTGCCGGTATCGGTGTTCACCACGCGGAAGTCCCGCGCTGGCGATGCCACCTCGCCCGCCACGATGGCCTGCTTGACCGCGCCGGTGTCGTAGCCGACCTGGTCGACCAGCACTTTTCCTTCCCATGCCATCGCCGCTTGCGAGGCAAACAACGACAGGACAACAGCAAGACGACTACATCGTTTCATGGCATCAGCTCCCGCTGGTGTTTCGGTCCCTCATTGCATGGATTGCAACGAGGGTGCCGCATCGCCTTACAGATGGGCGCGAGCCCCTTGTTTCAGCAGTTCCACCGTTTCAGGGGTAAGCGGACCGAGCACCCCACGACGGTGTTCGGGAATATGCGCTACGGCATCCCCATCACCGAAGACATAGTGGTCAAGCAGGTTTTTCCAGTTGGCTCGCTCGGCGGCCGGCAAAGCATGAAAGGCAAGCAGGCAGTGATACAGGGCCGCTCTCGCGTGGCCGGGGTTACTGCCTTCGACATCGAGCGTGGCCCACCAGTAGTTCACCAGCGCATTGAGCTGTTCCAGCGATTCCACGTTGTGCCACCACAGGGGCGGCATGTAGATCGCGTCACCGGGATGCAGCTCAGCCACTTGTGCGGCCGCCAGTGCGGTTTTCAGACGCGGAAAACGCGGATCGTCCGGCCGATCCAGACGGGCCATGCTGATGGCCGCACCGGTGGGCGCGTAGTCCAGCGGGCCGATGTAGAGATTGGGCAGCTGCTCGGGCGGGAACAGCGTGAAGCGACGCGCGCCGCATACCACACATGCCATGTTGTGCTGCGAATCAAAATGCGTCGGCGTGGTGACCTTGTTGCCCATCCACAGCCGCGGCTCCACGCTGGCATCCAGGAAGGGCAAAGCATGTCCTGCCAGGAAACCGGGAATGCAGTCGCGGATCACCGCGCTCTGGATCACCAGCCCCGGCGCATCGGGACGCCGGCTGTACTTCGCCAGGCGTTGCAGACCCAACGTCACCGGCACCTTGAAGTGCTGGTAACTGAAGCCATCCATGTCGGGCGTGTAACCGATGACGCCATCGGCCTCGGGCGCGACCATCAGCGTGCTGACATCGCTGCCGTTATCCCACTGGGCAAGGCCCTGTGCGAACGCGGTGTCCGACTCCAGCGCCCACTTCACTACGGGCCAGTCACGAACGAGGCCACGAATCACCAGAGGGCGATCGCGCCCCACGAGGTCCTCCAGGCTCAACGACTGACCGGGAACCGCATGGTATTCCTCGATAGCCGTGGGTTCCGGCCATGCCTCTGCATGTTCGCTCATGACCCATCCTCCGCCATGCATTCTTCGTGCATCGTTTCTACGCCATCGGACCAACCAGCGGTACTGATAAAAAAACTGCGATGCAGGTGACCCGCATCGCAGTGGATGACATCGCAACCCTTTCCCCGCGACCGCTTTCGCCGACAACCATCGGAAAAAAAGGCGGACCTGGCAAGATGCCAGGTCCTTGGGGAAGTTGCTTTAGAACTTGAAGTTTGCCGTCAGGTAGTACTGGCGACCGTTGGTGTAGAACGCTTCCGGCACCTTGCCGAAGTTCAGGCCGGCCTGGTGGCCATACACGTAGTAGCGCAGCGTCGGGTTGTTGAGGTTCATCGCATCGAACGAGAAGCTCACATGCTCGTTGAGCTTGTAGCCGATGGATGCCGACAGGTAACCCGCGCCCGCCTGGTAGTACGGCAGCAGCGGCATGGTATTGCCGAGCGTACCGGCCGTGACCGGCATCATGCCGTCGTAGAACGACGAACGGTACGTGTAGTTGAGGCGCGCGTTCCAGTGGTCGTTCTCGAAGAAGGCCGATGCATTGACCGTGTTCTTCGAGGTGCCGTACAGCGGACGGTTGCCGGCGGCCACGTTGTTACCGTAGGTGCCGTCACCGTTGTACAGGTACGTACCGCCCGAGGTATGGCCGTTGGCATACGTGTAGCTGAGCTGCGTGCCGAAGTTCTCGCCGATCGGCTGCACGTAGTTCAGTTCCACGCCCTTCAGCGTGCCGTTGACGTTCACCGGCTGGCTGATCAGGTACTGGCTGTACACCGGCGTGTGCGACGGGTTGCTGACGCCGTAGGTCAGGTAGTTGTTGAGGTAGGTCTGGGTGACGGTGCCGTAGTCGTAGTAGTTGTTCAGATCCATCGCGTAGATGCTGGCCGACAGCAGGCCACGCGGAGCGAAGTACCACTCCAGCGCTGCATCGAAGTTGGTGGAGATCATCGGCTTCAGGTACGGGTTCGGACCCAGGCCGCCACCCAGCTCGCCAGCCTTCTGCGGATCGCTCAGCGACAGGAAGCCAGCCAGCTGGCCGTAATCCTGGCGGGTCATGGTCTGCGACGCGGCGAAGCGAGCCAGCAGGTTGCCGTCTTCGGTGAGGTTGAACTTCAGGTTGAAGCTCGGCAGCAGCTTGCCGTAGTGGTGCTTGTAGTAGTTCCAGTACCAGCCGCCCGAACCGTCGGGATTGCACGGATACCAGGGCGAGTTACACATCTGGGCACCGTGCGTGGTTTCCTGGATGGAACCCGCGGTGTAGCCGATGTTTTCATCGGTGGAGACGTAGCGCACACCCGCGTTGCCGCTCCAGCGATCGCCGTTGAAGTTGGCCTGGAAGTAGTACGCGGTGTTGTCTTCCTTCATCGAATAGATGTCATTCGGATAGAAGCGCGAGCTCGGGCCGCTGCTGGCACGGTTCGCATACAGCGCGTTGAGCTCCTTGAGCTGCGCCGGCGTCCAGTACCAGATGTTGCCGGGCATCTGACCCACGCCGAGATCGCTGCCGAAGCTGCTCGGGTAGTTCTGGCTCGACGCGGGCCACAGCGAGGAGTTCGGGCTGAAGTTGACGGCCGAAGACCAGTTCGGGCCCTGACCCACCGCAAACGGGCTGTCGTGGTTGTGGCGCGAAATGCGACCGCCGAACTGCAGGCTGGACAGCGGACCGGCGTTGTCGAAGTCGTACTCGCCATCAGCCTGGAACCAGCGCTCCTTGTCGGTGACGTGGATGCCCTGGTCACCGAAGATCCAGTCGAGCCCGACCGTCGCTGCGTTGTAGGCGTTGTTGATCCCGCTCATACCCCAGTTGACCGGCTTGCCAAGGCCGTTCATCGCATAGTTGGCGCCCTGCCCGTAACCCGTGTCCATCTCCATGATGTCCTGGGTCGGGGTGTTGCCGGTGCCCTTGGTCCAGCCCGCCTGGAACTTGAAGTCCAGGTGGTCGGTAGCCTTCCAGTCCGCGTCCAGCGTGTAGTACTGGCTGGATTCGCTTTCATCCGGACGCGAGATCATGTCGTAGATGCCCTGCGACACACCCGCCTGCGGCGCCAGATTGGCCGAAGTCATGATGTTGTCGTTGATCGAGGTACCGGACAGCGTCGCGCCCGGCAGGCGATCACGCAGACGAAGCATGTAGTTGCGGTTGTAGTCCGTCGCGTTCAGGTGCGAGTAGAAGCCGTTGAGGTCCAACGTCAGGTTGTCGAGCGGCTTCCATTCGATGTCGACCAGGCCGCCCTTGCGCTTGCGCTCCTGGGTGAACAGCGCGGCGCCCGGCAGGTTGGGATAGAACACACCCGTGCTGCCGTGGCCCTTGTCGGTCAGGCCGAGCTGCGTGGCCGCGGCCGAGCCGGACGGAATGTAGGAGTAACCCAGCATTTCCTGACCGTTGCGCTGCAACTCACGATCTTCGTAGAAGGCCTGGGCCATCACGCCGAAGGTGTTGTCGTTGTTCTTCCAGTTGACCAGGCCGCTGAACTGCGGCTTGGTGCTGCCCGGCAGGTCGGAGTACACGCCGCCCACCTGGCCTTCCGCGGAGAACGGCTTGGCGAACTCCAGCGGCTTGCGCGTGATGATGTCGATGGAGCCGGCGGCACCACCTTCGAGCTGGCTGGCTTCGGAGGACTTGTGCACCACTACCTGGCTCACGACTTCCGAGGGCAGCATGGCGTAGCTGACGCTGCGCGAACCGCCGCCACCGGTGATGAACCAGTCGCCCGACGCGATCGAGTGACCGTTGACGGTGGTCAGGGTGAGCGACGGCGCGCTGCCGCGCAGGCTGGCGCGATCGGCTTCGTCGAAGCCGCCTTCGGCGCCGGCGGCGTCGGAGATGTTCACGCCCGGGATCTGCGCGATGGTGTCGGCCACGTTCTTGGCCGGCAGCTTGCCGATGTCTTCGGCGGAAATCACTTCAACGTGCGACTGCGCCGCCTGCTTGGTGTCCAGCGACAGCGCCTGGCTGTTGCGGATACCCGTCACGGTGACGGTGCTCAGGTCCTTCACTTCCTTGGCCTTGTCGGCAGCCGTTTTGTTCTGGCTGCTGTTCTGGTCGCTGGACGTCGGGCCTGACTGGGCGGCCTGGGCGTTGTCGGCGGCGAACACGGCGCCGGACAGACACAGGCCCGCGATGATGCTTGCTGCTAGCAGAGTCTTGCGATGTGACATGGTTTCCTCCCCTCGAAGGCATTTCATTTTCTGCAGCGGATGTTGTGGGTCGTCCGACTGCCGCGTGGTGTCTGGGCTCGCGCCCGGTTCAATGCAACGGTGCGGTGCTAACTCGGTACTGCGTTCTCCCCTGGGTCTTACGCTTGCCCGTCCAGGTACAGGCCGGCTGCACCGATCACACCGTGCTGGCCGTGCTCCATCAGTCGTACGGGAACCTGCTGCAAAAAGGCGCGCATGACGCCTTTGTTGAAAAAGCGCTGGCGGAAGCTGCTGGTCAGCAGCACATCGCGGATCTGCGGAAGAATGCCGCCGGCCAGGAACACGCCACCGCGTGCGCCGTACAGCAGGCACAGATCACCCACGAAGCTGCCCAGCAGGCCGCAGAACACGTCGAGCGCTTCGACGGCCGCGCCGTCGGTGCGCTCCAGCGCCGCTTGCGTCACTTGCGCCGGCTGCGTCAGCAGCGGCGCCTGATGGCGCAGTGCGCACAGCGCGCGATACAGGTTGAGCAGGCCCGGACCCGACAGGGCGTGTTCGAACGATACGTAGGCGCGGTCGCGCGCCAGGTAACGAAGGATCTCGATTTCGCGCTCGTTGCCGGGCGCCAGCGCGATCTGGCCCGCTTCGGTGGCCAGCACCGTGGCGTGCGGCTGACCCGGCAGCAGCACCGCCGAACCCAGCCCGGTGCCCGGGCCCATCACCAGCACCGGGCCGGGGGCCGGCGCCGCGTCGCTTTCGATCACGGCGGTGGTGTCGGTGTGACTGAGGAACTGCGTGGCATACGCCACCGCCTCGAAGTCGTTCACTACGGCGAGCTGTTCGATGCCCAGGCTGTCGCGGATGTCGCGGATGGAGACGGGCCACGGCAGGTTGTCGTTGACGATGGCGTCGCCCAGCACGTAACCGGCGCTGGCGACGGCGCAGCGATCCACATGCACGGTGTGGTCGAGCTGGCCCACGAAGTCTTGCAGCACCGCTGTCAGGCTCGGCCATTCCGCGCAGGCGTAGCGGTGGTACTGCAGCACCGTCACCGGCCGCGTGCCGTCCGGCTCGCGGCTTACCAGCCCGATGCGCGCATGCGTACCCCCGACATCCGCAGCGAGAAACATGGCTTCTTGCGCCAGGAACTCTCGTGCGCTGTGGCTGACCCCTTCGACCACTGCGATCCCCTCGTCATCCCCATGTCACGTTCTTGTGAACGCGATCCTTGTTTGGCCGGAGTCTGGTTAAAGCCTGACAACGTTGTCAACAACTCCTGGGCCACCTAGGAAAATGACCTATGTGGCGGAGCAGCAAGCGGCCGCGTTACGCCCCAATGATGTCCACAGGACAAATAATTTAATCTATTGTTTTTGCGAAAAATTAAGGCGCCATACGGAAGCTCGCACTGCCGTTTCGCATCGCGCCACGACAACGAAGTCTCCGCATGACCCAAGGCAGTCATTTCGAGGCCCGCATGGGGGGATTTCCGGCCTCGCTCTCGCCGCAGGCCGCAGACAGGTACGTCATGGATCCGCAACGTTGGCCGACGGCTCGTCGCAGGAGTTCACGACGCAACTTCACGTCTCGTGTACGCATCGGCATGTGAAGGCGAATGACACGCTTCGCGATTTACCGCGATGGCAGGCCCTGCGGATCGGCAAAAGTCCCCTCTTCTGCAACACTTCCCGGGTGACTTATCGCTGCCCACGAATCACCTGCATGCCGATGACGCCGACGTGCGCCGTGGACATCCACCTTGCCCGCCAACCATGGCTGCCACGGGCATGACCCACCCATGGGCGGACGTCCAGTGGGAAGCGCTCGCAGAGGACGCCTGGCTCCTGCGTTTCGGCGACACCATCGACATGGCGGTCAATGCCCGCGTGCACGAAGCGGCGGCGCTAGTACACGCGCATCTTCCCGAGGTCGAATGCGTACCGGCCTACGCCAGCCTCTTGCTGCGCTTCGATCCGATGCGCTGGCTAAATGATCAGGGCGCATTCGACGGCCACCGCCTGCGTGACGCCATCGACGCAGCAGCGCGCAGCGCGGCGACGATCCGCACCGCGCCGCGCGAAGTGACCCTGCCCGTCTGCTACGACGGTGCCGACCTGCAGGAGGTCGCCGCGCACGCGCAACTGACGGCCGAGGAGGTCATCACCCGCCACGCCGCCGCCACGTATCGCGTGGCGATGTTGGGATTCGCGCCGGGCTTTCCGTATCTGCTGGGGCTCGATCCGGCGCTGGCCATGCCGCGCCGCAGCCAGCCACGCCTCAGCGTGCCGGCGGGCAGCGTCGCCATCGGCGGAGGACAGACGGGCGTCTATCCGCAGCCGTTGCCCGGCGGATGGCATCTGATCGGCCGCACGCCGACGCGCCTGTTCGATCTGACGGCGGCGTCGCCATCGTTGCTCCAGCCCGGTGACCGCGTGCGCTTTCGTTCGATCGAACCGAGTGAGTACCGACGGCTCGCCGAGAGCATCGGGCAACCGGCATGAGCATCGAGGTGATCAAGCCCGGCCTGCTCAGCAGCCTGCAGGACGTCGGCCGTCGCGGCCATGCCAGCCTTGGACTAGGCCGGGCCGGCGTGATGGATGAACCTGCCTGGCGATTGGCGAATGCGCTGGTTGGCAACCGCGCGGGCGAAGCAGCGCTGGAGATCACGCTCGCCGGCCCGACGCTGCGCTTCGCGCGTGATGCAGTGATCGCGCTCACCGGCGGCATCATCGAAAGCCGCGCGGACGGCGAACCACTGCCGCCGTGGACCAGTTGCTTCCTGCCGGCTGGCACGCTGCTTCGCCTGGGCGGCATGCGCCATGGATGCCGCAGCTATCTCGCCGTACGTGGCGGCTTCGATGCTGCGCCGGTGCTCGGCAGCCGCAGCACCGACCTGCATGCGCGCGTCGGTCCACTGGATGGAAGAGCGTTACAGGCTGGCGATAAGCTGGACATCGGCAGGCATGCCGCCGCGCGCTGGTTTCCTACGCGACGCGGCGTGCAGGCGCTTCGCTGGGGCCTCGATCCGCAACCGTGGCTCGACTATGCCAACGCACCCTTCGGCTTGCTGCGCGGACACCACTACGACGCGCTGGACGCTGCATCACAGCGCGCGCTGTACGCGCAGCGCTTTATCGTCAGCAAGGACAGCAACCGCACGGGTAGCCGCATGGATGGCCAGCCATTGCGACTGGATCATCCGCTCGAGCTGGTGTCCGAAGCCACGCTGCCCGGCACCCTGCAATTACCCCCGTCCGGCCAGCCCATCCTGCTGCTGGCCGAAGCGCCGGTGACCGGCGGTTATCCGCGCATCGGCCAGTTGGCGGCGGCGGACCTGCCCCGGCTCGCACAGCGGCGACCCGGCGATGCCGTATGCTTCCGGGAGATCGCCATGGACGAGGCACTGGAGCGCCTTCGGGCGCGCGAGGAATCGCTGCAACGCCTGTTGCAACGCATCGAACAACGTCTGGGATCTGCATGAAACGTTCCGCCGCCAAGACCATCGACATCAACAGCGACCTGGGCGAGTCCTTCGGCGCGTGGCGCATGGGCGACGATGCCGCACTGCTGGCGATCGTGAGCTCGGCCAATATCGCCTGCGGCTTCCACGGTGGCGATCCGGACATCATGCGCGGCACGGTGGCACTGGCCGTGCAGCACGACGTCGCCATCGGCGCGCATGTATCGCTGCCGGACCTGCAAGGCTTCGGCCGACGCGAGATGGCGGTGACGCCGAACGAAGCCTATGCCATGACGCTCTACCAGATCGGTGCGCTGCATGCGTTTGCACAGGCCGCGGGCACGCGCCTGCGTCACGTGAAGCCGCATGGCGCGCTGTACAACATGGCCGCCCGCGACGCTGGGCTTGCCGCCGCCATCGCGCGGGCCGTGCGGGATTTCGACCCTTCGCTACGCCTGTTCGGCCTGGCCAACTCCGCGTTGATCGATGCCGGCATCGCCGCAGGCATTCCGGTGGCCGCCGAGGCCTTTGCCGATCGTCGCTACCGTTCCGATGGCTCGCTGCAACCCCGGCGCGAGCCCGATGCCGTCATCCAGGAAAACGACGAGGCGATTGCGCAGGCCATGGCGATGGCGCGTGAAGGACAGGTTTGCGCCGTCGACGGCAGTATCGTCACGCTGCAGGCCGATACCTTGTGCGTGCACGGCGACGGTGCTCATGCAGTCGCCTTTGCACGCCAACTGCGCGCGGCGCTGGAGGCCGCGGGCATCGGCATCGCACCACCGCACGCCACGGAGCGGCATGCATGAACTATTGGCCGCTGTTGGGCGTCGCGGTCATCGTCATTGGCTTCGCGCTTCGCTTCAACGCCGTTCCCGTCGTGGTGTGCGCGGCACTCGCCAGCGGCTTGCTGGCCGGCATGTCCATACCCGATCTGTTGGCCTTGCTGGGCAAGAGCTTCGTGTCCGCGCGCATGCTGTTGCTGTTCGCGCTCACCCTGCCTGCCATCGGCCTGCTCGAACACGCGGGCCTCCGCGAGCACGCGCAACAATGGATGGGGCGATTGCGCGGCATGACGCTGGCGCGCCTGCTGATCGGCTACCTGCTGGTGCGCGAACTGCTGGCGATGCTGGGACTGACCGGCGTGGCCGGCGCGGCACAGACGGTGCGCCCGCTGCTCGCGCCGATGAGCGAAGCCGCGGCGGAGAAGATCCATCCAGGCCTCGACGATGCGGAACGCGACGAAGTACGCGCCGTCGCCGCCGCCACCGACAACATCGGGCGCTTCTTCGGCGAGGACGTGTTCATTGCCTTGGGCGCGGTGCTGCTGATCCAGGGCTTCTATGCGCAGCACGGCATCGACCTCACGCCACTGTCGATCGCACTGTGGGCGTTGCCCACGGCCATTGCCGCCTTCGTGATCCAGGCCGTCCGCGTCGTGCTGTTCCAGCGGCGGCTCGAACGCCGTGCGCAGCGGCAGCAGGGAACCTGAGCATGCTGCGCATCGAATACGCCTACTGGCTGATCGCCGCCTTCCTGTTCTACACGTCCTGGTGCAAGGCCCGCGAGCGGCAGTTCTATTGCGCGGCGTTCTGGGGTTTGCTGGGCCTGCTGTTCGCCGGTGGCGACGCCGTGCTCGCCGCGGAGAAGGCGGGCAACGCCCTGCCCGCGCAGCTCGCCGGTGGCGTGGTCATCGTGCTGGCCTTGCTTGCGCCACGCATGCGTCGCAAGGCGCACCCGGAAACGGCGAGCGCCTCGGCACGATTGGCCTCCGCGCTTCGGCTTGGTCACAAGCTGTTCGTACCGGCCCTGCTGATACCCGTGGTCACGCTGATCGTCGCGCTGGTGGGCGAGCACCTGTCCATCGCTGGCTTTGCGCTGTTCGCCAAGCCACAGATGACGCTGACCGGCTTGATGCTGGCCTGCGTGATCGCCCTGGTGGCTGCCGCCCGTGTGGCGCAGGCCCCGTTGCTTCAGGGTTTGTCGGAAGGCCGCCGCCTGCTCGACGCCATCGGTTGGGCCGCGCTGCTGCCTTTGCTGCTGGCCGCACTGGGCCAGGTCTTCACGCAGAGCGGTGTCGGCACCGCTGTCGCCGCGCTGGCGCAGACCATCCTGCCCGAGGGAAACGCCTTCCTGTGCCTGCTGGTGTTCTCGCTGGGCATGGTGTTGTTCACCGTGATCATGGGTAATGCATTCGCCGCCTTCCCGGTGATGATGGCGGGCATCGGCCTGCCGTTGCTGGTGCAGCGCTACGGAGCGCACCCTGCCATCCTCGGTTCGATGGGCATGCTGTGCGGCTACTGCGGCACGCTGCTCACACCGATGGCCGCCGACTACAACCTGGTGCCCGCTGCGCTGCTGGAATTGCGCAACCCTTACGGGGTGATCCGCGCGCAGGCCTGGAGCGCCGCCGGCATCTTCCTCGCCACCTTCGTGGCGATGTGGCTGCTGGTGTTCCGCTGATCACTCCCTTCGTATCCCAAGCACCGACATGAGCAAGCATCCGCGCATCCTGCTGACTGGCTTCACTCCCTTCGGCGACGAAACCATCAACCCGTCATGGGAAGCCGTACGCGAACTGGACGGCCAGCTTATCGGCGGCCATCGCGTGGCGGCGCGCCTGCTACCCACCGTGTTCGCCGATTCACAGCGCGAATTGGCGCGGGCCGTTGACGAGATCGAACCGGTCATCCTGCTCGGCGTGGGCCAGGCCGGCGGACGCAGCCGTATCTCGCTCGAGCGCGTGGCGATCAACGTGCAGGATGCACGCATCGCCGATAACGCCGGTGGGCAACCCATTGACGAACCCGTCGTCAACGGTGGCCCCGCGGCGTACTTCAGCACGTTGCCGATCAAGGCCATGCTGAAAGCCCTGCTCGACGCGGGCCTGCCCGCCGAGGTATCCAACACGGCGGGCACTTTCGTGTGCAACCACGTGGCCTATCTGATGCTGCATCTCGCGGAGAAGCACGCGGGGCTACGCGCCGGCTTCATCCATATTCCCTATCTCCCGTCGCAGGCTGCCCGCTTTCCGAATACTCCCAGCATGAGCCAGGAGGATGTCGTGCGCGCGCTGTCCATCGCGCTTCGCGTGGCGACGACGCAGCAGGCCGATGTCCGCCTCGGTGCTGGCGCGCTCGACTGAGCATCGACGACGCGCGGCCCCGTCACGCATAAAAAGAGGGCCTGGCAAGCCGCCAGGCCCTGTCCGGGGAGTTGGAAATCGTCAGAGCTTGAAGTGCGCTTCGAGGATGAACTCGCGCCCCTGCTTGTACTCGTTGGCCAGTTCCTGCATCTGTGAGCCATAGAACTGCTTGTACGTTGAATCGAGCAGGTTCAGCGCGTCGAAAGTGAGCGAGAAGTGCTGGTTGAACTTGTAGCCCAGCGATGCATCGAGCTCTTTGTAGCTGTCGGTATAGGAGTCGGGCGCACCGGCCACGTAACCACCGGCGAGATACTTGCTGCGGTAGTTGTACGAAATGCTCGCGCTGTACGGGCCCTTCTCGAAGTACGGAGCAAGGGTGTACGAATCCTTTGAGTTGTACGGCAACGGGCCGCCCGCAACGGTGCTCGAATCGGAGTAGGTGAAGTTGGCGCGCACACCAAAGCCGCTATCACCGAACGCCTGCTGGTAGCTGATCGCTGCACCTTTCACCTTGGCGCGACCGCCGTTGACCGGCGAGGACACGCTGTACTGGCAATAGCCGGCCAGCGTGCAGAAGCCGTTGGCCACCAGCATCTGGCCGGTGGAGCCCTGGATCAACTGCGCCCATGAGCCGTTTTGGCGACCCTGGGTAGTGGCGGCATTGACGACGTAGTTGAGCACGTTCTTGTAGAAGCCCGACACCGCGATCATCGACTCGTTGTTGAAGTACCACTCGCCGGAGAGATCCACGTTCACGGAACGATACGGCTTGAGGTTCGGGTTGCCGGCCGTGGCGGTGAGCACGGTATCGTTGGCTTCGAAATACGGCGCGTACTGGTTGTACGGTGCGTAGGCTTCGGTTTCCGACGCGGCGCCGCGCAGGATGATGTCGGGCGTGACGTTCCACGCAATATTGAACGCCGGCAGCCACTGGTTGTTCGTACTGCTGGAGCCCACGTAGCCAAAGCCCGGCGGGAAGGCGCAGTTCCACGTGGTGCAGTTGCTGGGCACGTTGTAGCCCCATGAGTTGATCTTGGTCTGCACCCAGCGCACGCCGAGGTTGCCGTGCACGGTGTCGTTGCCATAGTTCAACTGCGCGTAGGCGGCGGTGTTCTCCTGCTTTACGTTGAAGGTGTTGTCCCAGTAATCCACCGGGTCGTTGGCGATCAGCGTGTTGCCATTGAGCACGGCGTTGTAGATGGACTGGAAGCCCAGCGTCTGCACATGCCGCACAGCGCTGCCGGACAGGCCGATGTTCGAGGATCCCTTGAGGTTGGTCAGGCCGCCGTAGCCGATCTGATTGAGCGTCACGTTCGGCACGCCTTCGTTGTAGATCAGCAGCGACTGGCTTTCCCAGTGCTGCGCCCAGCGCGCGCCCACCGTCACGTTGTTGAGGAAGCCGTCGAAGTCCTTGGTGAAATCGAATTGGCCGTACTCGTCGCGCGCCTTGTACGGCTTGTAGCCGATGTTGCCGCCGAAGTTGTTGTCGGCCCAGTACTGCGGGTTGTTCGCCGAAGCAAGGTCGGTGTAGTTGAAGCCCTTGTTGATGTTCCAGTCGAAGCCGCCGCCGTAGAACAGCTCCTTGAACGCCTGGCTGATGTCATTGTTGGACGTGCTCACGCCAAGTTGTCCGGACACGCGCCAGCCATCGCCCTTGTAGGTTCCCCGCCAGTCGGCGCCCTTGGTGCGGATGAACGACTTGCGCGCGTCGTTATCCATGAAGGTTTCCGCCGTGCTGGTGCACGAGGTGGTGTTGTAGCAAGGCGTGCCGACCTGCGTGCCGGCTACCACGATGCCGTTGTTGCCCGAAGTCAGGTGCGAGATGCCGGCGAAGTTGAAACCGGCGATGGGATACATCGACACGTTGAGGTTGTCGAGGCGATCGGTCATGTACAGCAGGCTGAGCGTGCTGTCGAAGTGGTCGTTCGGCTTGTATTGCAGGTTCACCAGCACGCTGTTGCGCTTTTCGGTCTGCTGGAAGTTCGCCGAATTGATCTCGGTCGGCATCAGGTCCGTCGGCTTGAGCTGGCCCGCCGCGACCTGCGCGGCGATGGCGGGATTGGCGGCGGCGATCGACGACACCGGCGTGTAGCTGAAGATCTCCTGGCCCTGACGATCGGTCCGCTGCTCGTAGTGCTGGATCGACACATCCGCGCCGAAGGTCTTGTCCGCGTTGTGCCAGCTGTAGAAGACCGACGCGTTCGGCCGGTTCTTGTCGACCATGTCGTTGTAGTTCACGCCGACCGAACCGCTGAGCGTGTTCGCCGGCACATCGAGCGGCTGGATGGTGTGCATGATCACCGTGCCGCCCAGGCTGCCTTCGGGCAGGCGCGCTTCCGGACTCTTGAAGACCTCCAGCGAGCCGAGGATTTCCGGCGGCAACAGCGAATAGTTGAAGCCGCGATTGGGGCTGTCGCCATACAGCCACATCGCCTGCGCCACCGGGTGGCCATCGAGGAAGGCCAGGTTGAGACTGGGATCGATGCCATCGATGCTCACGCGCTGCGTGGCGCCAAATGCACGGTCCAGCGTGACGCCCGGAATCTGCGCCAGCGCTTCGGCCACATTGGTGGCGGGGAACTTGCCGATGTCCTCGGCCGTGATGGCGTCGACGATGGCGTCCGCGTTGCGCTTGGTGTCCAGCGACGCCTGCAGGCTGGCGCGGATGCCGGTGACGGTCACCGTTTCCAGTTGCTTGGCCTGTTTCTGGTCGGGCGCCTGCTGGGGCGCCGCGGCGCTGGAGGATGACGACGCGGGCGCGCCGTTTTGCGGGGCATCCTGGGCCTGGAGCGACATGGAAATACACAGTCCGGCAACGATGCTCGCAGCTAGCAGAGTCTTGCGGTGTGACATGGTGTCCTCCCCTCGAAGGCATGGCGGCGGCCGATGTCTTGGACGTCGGCCCCGGCAGGGCTGTTGGGCGTAAGCCCGGTTCAGTAGCGGATTACCTCGTTACAACGTTCTCCCCGGCGCGAAGGCCCGACGCGGCACCCTCTCGTTCTTGCAAATCCAGGAACAGCCCGGCGGCGCCGATGACGCCGTGCTGCCCGTGTTCCATCAGTCGTACGGGAACCTGCTGCAAAAAGGCGCGCATGACGCCTTTGTTGAAAAAGCGCTGGCGGAAGCTGCTGGTCAGCAGCACATCGCGGATCTGCGGAAGAATGCCGCCGGCCAGGAACACGCCACCGCGTGCGCCGTACAGCAGGCACAGATCACCCACGAAGCTGCCCAGCAGGCCGCAGAACACGTCGAGCGCTTCGACGGCCGCGCCGTCGGTGCGCTCCAGCGCCGCTTGCGTCACTTGCGCCGGCTGCGTCAGCAGCGGCGCCTGATGGCGCAGTGCGCACAGCGCGCGATACAGGTTGAGCAGGCCCGGACCCGACAGGGCGTGTTCGAACGATACGTAGGCGCGGTCGCGCGCCAGGTAACGAAGGATCTCGATTTCGCGCTCGTTGCCGGGCGCCAGCGCGATCTGGCCCGCTTCGGTGGCCAGCACCGTGGCGTGCGGCTGACCCGGCAGCAGCACCGCCGAACCCAGCCCGGTGCCCGGGCCCATCACCAGCACCGGGCCGGGGGCCGGCGCCGCGTCGCTTTCGATCACGGCGGTGGTGTCGGTGTGACTGAGGAACTGCGTGGCATACGCCACCGCCTCGAAGTCGTTCACTACGGCGAGCTGTTCGATGCCCAGGCTGTCGCGGATGTCGCGGATGGAGACGGGCCACGGCAGGTTGTCGTTGACGATGGCGTCGCCCAGCACGTAACCGGCGCTGGCGACGGCGCAGCGATCCACATGCACGGTGTGGTCGAGCTGGCCCACGAAGTCTTGCAGCACCGCTGTCAGGCTCGGCCATTCCGCGCAGGCGTAGCGGTGGTACTGCAGCACCGTCACCGGCCGCGTGCCGTCCGGCTCGCGGCTTACCAGCCCGATGCGCGCATGCGTACCCCCGACATCCGCAGCGAGAAACGCCCGCTGCGAGACGGGTAATGAACGTGCCTCAAGGCTATGGTTGCTGCTCTGCGCCACCGGTGACCCCTCACCATGACTGAGCCGCGTCCCCCAACGCCGCCGGTTTCGGGGCGAGTCTCGTCCTCAAATGACAACGTTGTCAACCATACATTTTTTCATGCGAAACAACGATTTGGCGCGGGACAACAATCGCAGCAAATGACGATGTTTCCGCAAGAACATGATGCATCGCAACACGCTGTAATAAAAGATTTTTCCGCCTATGCCCAGCGGTTTTACTGCTGACAGAATGGGCGCGCTGCGACGCAGCACAGCGACGCACAATGGGGGTCTTCGCGGCCAACCATCCACAGGCCATGCGTTGGCTCGTTCGTGTCAAAATTTGACAACGTTGCGCATAGCACCGATAAAAGCTCATTCGGGGAGTTCGGACCGGCTGCGGTCCTTAATAGTCAGATAGTCAGCGGCAATCCGCGGGGAGTAAGGTCCATCCATGTCTGCCACTACGCTTGCCGCCGGCGAGTCACGCTCTTCCAGCGTGGTGCCGATGCTCATCATCGGCGTACTGTTCTTTATCTTCGGCTTCGTCACCTGGCTCAACGGCCCGTTGATCACTTTCGTGAAGCTGGCCTTCAACGTCGATGACGTGTCGGCCTTCCTCGTGCCGCTGGTGTTCTACTTCTCGTATTTCTTCCTCGCCATCCCTTCATCCAGCGTGCTTCGCCGCACCGGCATGAAGAAGGGCATGGGCCTGGGCCTGTTCGTGATGGCGATTGGCGCGGTGGTGTTCGGCCAGTTCGTCAGCATGCGCATCTTCTACCCGGCGCTTTTTGGCCTGTTCGTGATCGGCGCGGGGCTCGCGCTGCTGCAGACCGCGTCCAACCCGTACATCAGCATTCTCGGGCCCATCGACAGCGCGGCGCAGCGCATCGCCTTCATGGGAATCTGCAACAAGGTGGCCGGTGCGCTGGCGCCGTTCGTGTTCGGCGCGCTGGTGCTCAACGGCATCGACACCTTCGACACGCAGGTGAAGGCGGCCGCGACGCCCGAGGCGAAGGAAGCCTTGCTCAACGCCTTCGCCGCCAAGATCCATATGCCGTACATGATCATGGCCGGCCTGCTGGTACTGCTGGCGATCTGGGTGGTCCGCTCGCCGCTGCCGGAGATCAAGCCGGCCGGGGCCAATGCCGAATCCGATATCGGTCATGGCAAGGGCGGCATCTTCAGCTTCCCGCACCTGTGGCTGGGCGTGCTGTGCCTGTTCCTCTATGTCGGCGTTGAAGTGATGGCGGGTGACGCCATCGGCACCTACGGCCAGGGCTTCGGCCTGCCGCTGGACGAGACCAAGCATTTCACCTCGTACACGTTGATCGCGATGCTCGGCGGCTACCTCGCCGGCCTGGTGCTGATTCCGCGCTTCATCTCGCAGCAGAGCTATCTCGCCGTCTCCGCCGTACTGGGCGTGGTGTTCACGCTGGGTGCCTACTTCACCACGGGTCACACCTCGGTGGGCTTCGTTGCGGCGCTTGGCTTCGCCAACGCGATGATGTGGCCGGCCATCTTCCCGCTTGCCATCCATGGCCTCGGTCGCCTCACGGAACGTGGGTCGGCGCTGCTCATCATGGCGATCGTAGGTGGCGCGCTGGTGCCGCAACTGTTCGTGCACCTGAAACAGCATTTCAACTTCCAGCTGGTATTCATGGCACTCATGGTGCCCTGCTACCTGTACATCCTGTACTACGGCTTGAAGGGGCACCGCGTCGGCCAGCAACCGCACTGAGCCTGGGGGCGCGCAAAGCGCGCCATCCGCAGGCGAAGGCCCGCTGGGCTACGATGCCACCACCTGTTCTGCCGGAGTTTCTCGTGTTGCGCACCCCCACCATCAAGGACGTCGCCAAGCGTTCGGGCGTTTCGCTCAAGACCGTCTCGCGCGTGATCAACCACGAGGCATCGGTGCGCGCCGATACGCGCGAAAAGGTCGAGCGTGCGATCGAAGCGCTGGGTTACCAGCCCAACCCCTCTGCGCGCGGACTGCGCAGCACGCATGCGTACGCGATCGGGCTGGTGTACGACAACCCCAACGCGCACTACGTCATCAGCATGCAGGACGGGGTGCTCTCCGCCTGTCGCGAGCGCGGTTTCGGCTTGCTGATCCACCCCTGCGATTCGTCCTCGCCCGATCTGGCGGCGGAATTGTGCTCGCTGGTCGAGCGCAATCGCCTTGCGGGGCTGGTGCTGGCGCCGCCGATGTCCGAGCAGGCCGAGCTGATCAACACGCTGGCGGAAAATGACATCAGCTTCGTGCGCATCATTTCCTCGCGCGAAGATCCCCATGACGGCGCGCCGTGCGTATACATCGACGACCGCAGCGCAGCGTATGCGATCACCGAACACCTGATCCAGATGGGCCACCAGCGCATCGGTTTCCTGTGGGGCGAACCGCACCACCGTTCCAGCCCGGAGCGTTACCAGGGCTACGCCGACGCGCTGCGCGACTACGGCCTGCCGCTCGACAAAAAGCTGGTGCTGCCCGGCCGCTACGCGTTCGACGATGGCTTCCGTGGCGCACGCAAGCTGCTCGCATTGAAGGATCCGCCGACCGCCATCTTCGGCAGCAACGACGAGATCGCTGCCGGCGTGCTCGCCGCCGCGCGCTCCAGCGGGCTGGACGTGCCGTGGAATCTTTCCATCGCCGGCTTCGAGGACAGCCCGTTCTCCAAGCAGGCGTGGCCCGCGCTGACCACCGCACGGCAGTCCACCAGCGACATCGGCCGCCACGCGGCACTGCAACTGATGGCCGAGTTGCAGCGCAAGGCTGGCGCGGCGGTAGACATGCCGCACAGCGAATGTTTCGTACCTGAACTGGTCGTGCGCGGCTCCACCGCGCCACCGCAAACCTCCACGCCACGCAAGGGCTGAGGCCGCGCCTCGACCCAAGCGGTGTGCGCCCACACGCATGCCAAGAGATAGACGATGAAGCAAGCTAGCTCCACCCTGATGTACCGCGAGGCCCACGAGGCGGCCGCCGTGGTCGAGCGCCAGCTGCGCGAGAACGCGCAGATCCTGAAGACGCTCGGCGAACAACTTCGCGCCAAGCCGCCCCGCTTCATCGTCACCTGTGCACGCGGCAGTTCGGACCACGCCGCCGCCTATGCCAAGTACGTGTTCGAAACCCGCCTTGGCCTGATCACGGCCTCGGCGTCGCCGTCCATCTCGTCGATCTACGATGCCGACCTGCATCTGGACGGCGCGCTGTTCGTCGCCATTTCGCAGTCCGGCAAGAGCCCCGACCTGCTGCGCAGCGCGCAGGCCGCCAAGGACGCGGGCGCGCACGTGGTGGCGCTGGTCAACGTGGAAGACTCCCCGCTCGCCCAGATGGCCGACACGTTCGTGCCGCTGCGCGCCGGTCCGGAGCTGAGCGTCGCCGCCACCAAGAGCTACCTCGCCACGCTCGCCGCCGTGCTGCAGCTCACCGCGCACTGGAGCAACGACGCGACGCTGCATGCCGTCGTCGATCGCCTGCCCGATGATCTGCGCCGCGGCTGGGATTGCGACTGGAGCGCCATGGTCGAAGGCCTCACCGATGCCAGCAACCTGTTCGTGGTCGGTCGCGGTTACGGCTTTGGCGGCGCGCTGGAAGCGGCACTCAAGCTCAAGGAAACCTGCGGCCTGCACGCCGAGGCATTCAGCGCGGCCGAAGTGAAGCATGGCCCGATGGCGCTGGTTGGCGCAGGATTCCCCGTGCTGTTCTTTGCCCAGGACGACGGCACGCTGGACAACACCATGGCGGTCGCCAACGAGTTCCGCTCGCGCGGCGCCCGCGTGTTCATCGCGGCGCCGGGCAACCATGATCCGGACAAGCTGCCGCTGCCCGAGAACATCGCGCCCATCGTGTCGCCGCTGCTCGCGGTGCAGAGTTTCTATCGCGCCGCCAGCGCGCTGTCGCTGGCGCGTGGCTACGACCCCGATGTGCCGCCACACCTGCGCAAAGTGACGGAGACGATGTGATGAGCACGCCCACCACCGCACTCGTCAACGGTCGCGTCCTCACCGACCACGGTCCGCGCGACGGATGGGTGGTGCTGGTGCGCGGCGAGCGCATCGAAGCCATCACCCACGCCGACGACCCGCGCCTGGCCGGCGCGCAGCAGCACGACCTCAAGGGCCGGCTGCTGCTGCCCGGCTTCATCGACGTGCAGGTCAACGGCGGCGGCGGCGTACTGTTCAACGCCGAACCCACGGTGGAAGCGCTGGCCGCCATCGGCGCGGCGCACCGCAAGTACGGCACCACCGGCTTCCTGCCCACGCTGATCACTGACACCGCGGACGTGATGCGCAAGGCGCTCGACGCCGTGGACGCCGCCATCGAGCAAGGCGTGCCGGGCGTGCTCGGCATCCATCTGGAAGGCCCCTTCCTCGCCACCGCGCGCAAGGGCATCCACGACGCGAGCCTGTTTCGCCTGCCCAACGCGGAGGACATCGCCGCCATTACGCGCAACCGTCGCGGCGTGGTGATGCTCACGCTGGCGGTGGAAGAAGTGCCGCTCGACACCATCCGCCAGCTCAGCGAAGCCGGCGTGCTGGTGGTTGCCGGGCACACCGCCGCCACCTATGCCAACACGCGCGCTGCGCTCGATGCGGGCGTGTGCGGCTTCACTCATCTGTACAACGCCATGACTCCGCTCGGCAGCCGTGAACCCGGTGTGGTCGGCGCTGCGCTGGACGATCCACATAGCTGGTGTGGCCTGATCGTCGATGGCCATCATGTGCACCCGGTCGCGCTGCGCGTGGCCATCGCAGCGAAGGCCAAGGGCAAGAGCGTGCTGGTCACCGATGCGATGCCACCGGTGGGCTCGGACAGTCCGGAATACGTGCTCAACGGCCAGACCATCATCGCGCGCGACGGCATCTGCCAGAGCGATGCGGGCGTACTCGCCGGCTCGGCGCTGGACATGGCCACCGGCGTACGCAACCTGGTGGACATGGTCGGCCTGCCGCTGGCCGAGGCGTCGCGAATGGCCAGTGCGTATCCTGCTGCATGGCTTGGGCTGGACCGCACGCATGGCCGACTCGTTGCCGGCCAGCACGCGGACTTCGCCGTGCTGGACGACGGGCTGGTGGTGAAGGAAACCTGGATCTCGGGCGTTCGTTACGACGTTTGAGGGCCCAGTGCGTCATTTCGTCTTTGCCGAAATGGCTCACTGTTAGCGCTACTCCAAAGTTTTCGGGAACATCCATTTTCCTCACCGTCATTCCCGCGAAAGCGGGAATGACGGTGAGGGATAGGTGGCTTTGAGCACGCTCCTCTCAGGAGCCTTCGCTTACTCGCACACGTGCAGCCGATTGAAGATCCACGCGCAGACTGGATCTCTGACGGTGAGGGATGGGTGGCGTTGAGCGAGCTCCTCCTGGAGGTTTTCGCTCTCGCTCACTCGTACACGTGCAGCCGATTGAAGATCCACGCGTGGTACGACTTCACCAGGCCCGGCTGCGCGCAGTCGGTATAGAGGCCGTTGCAGCGCGTGCGCAGCGAGATGGCCGCCGAGAAGTACGGATCGGTCGGCAAGTCGGCGGCCTGCAACACCATGCTCGGCAGCAGCGCGATGTCGAGCATCGGATAGCTCGGCAGCGTCGCGCCCTGGAAGTTGCTCTTGATCATGAAGTACGTCAGGTAGTCCTTGTACGGGGACAACCCGTCCGGCCAGGTGCGCGGCATGGTCTTGATCAAGCCACTGAAGGACGGTTGGTGATCGCCGAAATGCACGATCACCGTGGGCTGTGCGCGATCAAGGAAGTCGTGCTCCAACCCATGCATAGCCGCATCGGAGTTGTGCAGGTTCGACAGGTAGGTGTTGAAGTTGATCGACTCACGCGTCGGCAGGCCCTTCAACACGCCCTTGTTGAACGGCGGCGGCAGCGAGGACAGCGGATCGGTGTCGTGCGGACCATGCTGCGCCAGCGTCAGGATCATCACGAACACCGGCTGGCCCGGCTTCTTCACCTTGTCGTAGATGCGCTTGGCCGCATCGAACATCTGCTTGTCCGTCTCCTCCCACTCTTCCAGACCCAGCTGACTGGCGTCGTAGAACTGGTCGAAACCATACGCCTTATAGGCGTTGCGACCATTGAGGAAGGCGCCATTGGTCGGATAGATCGCCACCGTGAGGTAGCCCAGTCGCTGCAGCTGGCGCGGCAGGCTGTCCTGCACGTGCGGCGCAAGCACATAGGGCGCGTACATGCCGCCGGGGCCGAAGATGTCCTGCGGCATGCCGGTAAGTGTGGCGAACTCGCTCACCCAGGTACCGCCGCCGAAGGTGTGTACGCGCATGGGGCCGGTTGCGCGCGTGCGCACGTCGGTCTTGAACATCGCCACGCGGCATTCGGGGATGTTGCACTGGGTGAAGTTGGACGGGTTGAAGGTGCTTTCTTCCAGCACCTGCACGATGTCCGGATACGACGCGGCAGAACGCGGGATGGCCGCCGGCTCGCCCGAGGCGGTGGAGCCCCAGTCTTCTTCGGCCTTCGCATCGTCGGCCATGTCAGGCAGGCGGATGTCCGAGTCGCTGAAGTTGACGAAGAAATTGGTGATCTGCGCGTCGTCGGAGAGCTTCTCCCACACGTTCTTCGCATGCACTTCGGCAAACGGACCGTTGGGCAGCAGGCACACCCAGAACGCGAACGCCCACAGCGCCAGGCCGCTCAGGCGCATCGTCCACGCACGACGCGGATTGAGGTTCGCCATCAGGCGACGGTCGAAGTGCCACACCGCCCAAAGCGCCAGCGGTGTCAGCACGCACACGCCCAGCGAAAGCAGCCACAGGTGCGGATAGTGGCGCAGGGTCTCGAGCAGGCTGCTGCGCGCGTAATAAATGAAGTCCGCCGGCATCAGCGGCGAATCCAGATAGCGCAGCTTCATCACGGACAGGAAGTTCAGCCCGAGGAACAGGCCCCCACTCACCACCAGCGCGGTGGCCGGGCGCGCGAATGCCGACAGCAGCATGCCGAACGCGCACACCATCAGCGCGATCACGAACGCCTGCTGCAGCAAGGCGGGCTCACGCAGCGCGGTCATGCTGACGCAGAACATGAAGAAGCCGACGGCCAGCAGCCATGGGCCGCTCTTCCGCAGGAAGCGAAGCGATTGTTGCGACATGGTCGGGAAGGCCCCCTGTTCGGCCTGGTGTCATTCGGTCGCAATTCTACGGACTTGTGACTGTCACATGCACAATGGCCGGCAACGGCCAAACGGCGGCCTGAAGCGGTTCAGCAGCCATTTCGCCGGCAACGGGACACCTCGATCTGCTAGGTTTGCCCCCTTTGCTCCCCATGGACCGGACCATGCGCCCTCACCTCCTCCCCCTCGCCGTCCTGGCTACCGCCGTGATGGCGGGCTGCGCCAGCCAGACGACCCACCCTTCCGCGACGGCGCTGCCCGACGGCAGCCGCGCCCAGGTGGCGATCCTGGAAACCACGGACGTCCACTCCAACGTGCTCAGCTACGACTATTACAAGCAGCGCGAGGACGATTCGGTGGGCTACGAGCGCGTGGCCACCCTGATCCGCCGCGCCCGCGCGCAGTACCCGAACAGCTTCCTGTTCGACAGCGGCGACACCATCCAGGGCAGCGTGCTGGCCGACTACCAGTCGCTGGTGAAGCCGATCGGCTGCGACCAGGAGCTGGGCATTTATCAGGCCATGGACGCCATGGGCTACGACGGCGGCACCGCCGGCAACCACGAGTTCAACTACGGCCTGGGTTTCCTTTCGCAGGTCACCGGCACACCGATGAACGTGGACGGCGGTCGCACCGACCGCTGCACCGGGCCGCATTTCCCGCTGGTGCTGTCCAACGTGTTCAGCACGCGCGACGGCGCGCCCATCTTCAAGCCGTGGACGGTGGTGCAGAAGGACATCACGGTCACCGCGCCGGACGGCAGCACCCGCAAGGTGCCGCTGAAGGTGGGCATCATTGGCTTCACGCCGCCGCCGATCCTGGACTGGGACAAGCAGAACCTCGCCGGCAAGGTCACCGTGACGGGCGTGGTCGAAGCGGCGCAGAAGTACCTCCCAGAACTGGAAGCACAGCACCCCGACGTGGTCGTCGCCGTACTGCACGGCGGCCTCAACACCGCGCCCTATACGCCTGACATGGAGAACGGCGGCTGGTATCTCGCCGGCGTGCCGGGTATCGACGTGGTGCTGATGGGCCATTCGCATACCGAATTTCCCGGCCCGCACTACAAGGGCATGAAGGACGTGGATGCCGAACGCGGCTTCGTGCGCGGCAAGCCCGCCGTGATGGGCGGCTTCTTCGGCAAGGACCTTGGCGTGGTCGACCTGGCCCTGCAGCGCAAGGACGGCCACTGGGTGATCGACGACAGCCAGACGCACAGCGAAGTGCGCCCCATCTGTCCAAAGAAGAACGAGTGCGTCCCGGCCGATGCCAGCATTGCGCCACTGGTGCAGCAGGCGCATGAAGCCGCCATCGCCTACGTGAACACGCCCATCGGCGAAACCCGCGTGCACCTGAGCAGCTACTTCGCCGATGAAGGCAACATGACCGCGCTCGCGCCGGTCAATGCCGCCATGCGCGACTACGTGCAGAGCGAGCTGCCGAAGACGCATCCGGAACTGGCGAAGCTCCCGGTGCTCTCGGCTGCCGCCGCGTTCCGCACCGGCTTCGGCGGTCCGGACGATTACACCGACGTAGCCGTTGGCCCGCTTACCCTGCGCAGCGCGGCGGACCTCTACTTCTATCCGAACACGCTGGCGGCAGTGAAGGTGGACGGCGCCGGCCTCAAGGCGTGGCTGGAGAAATCCGCCGAGCGCTTCAACCGCATCGACCCTACCAAGGAAGGCGAGCAGCAACTCGTCGGCGACCGTCTGCCTGGCTACAACTTCGACCAGATCCAGGGCGACCTGAGCTATCAGATCGACGTGACCAAGCCTGAGGGCCAGCGCATCGTCAAGCTCACCTACAAGGGCAAGCCGGTGAAGCCGGACCAGCTCTTCATCGTCGCCACCAACAACTACCGCGCCAGCGGCGGCGGCGTCTTCCCGGGCCTGGACGGCAGCAACGTGGTGCTGGCCGCGCCGGACGGTGCACGCGAGATCCTCGCCAAATGGCTGCAGAAAAAGCAGACGCTGACGGCGAGGGATCTGCCTGCCGCTTCGTGGCATTTCGCGCCGGTGAAGACGCGTGGCGAGGTGGTGTTCAAGGCCGCCACGGGCAAGCAGGATGTGGCGCGCGAGGCGGGCCTGAAGAACATCCGGCAGGTGAAGGACAACGGCGACGGCACGGCGCTCTACGCCATCGACCTGTCGCACTGAGGCACTGGCACGAGACGCGCGGCGGCGTAGACTCCGCCGCGCGTTTCCCCGTGGCATGCCTGGAGGCATCCGATGCAAGGCGAAAAGAAGTACTGGTTTGCCGCCAAGCGTTACGGCTGGGGCTGGGGTGCCCCCGTGACGTGGCAGGGATGGCTGGTAAATGGTGTCTATATCGTCCTGCTCATCGGCGGCACGAGCTGGCTGAAGCCCGCCGGTTCGCATGGCGCGTTCCTGCTTTACGCCTTCGGCCTCACGGCCTGCCTGCTGCTGGTTTGCTGGCTGAAAGGCGAGCCGCCGCGCTGGCGCTCGGGCAAGCAGGATTGACTGCCCGGCGTGCGGCAGCGGCGCCCGAAGGTTTCAAACGTACCTGTTGACTGCACTGCAGCAATCACCCTAAGGTCAGGGCCATGTCACCGCTTATCGCACCAGCACGCATGCTCCATAGCCCGGTTTCCGCCGGGTGCGCGTCGCTCTGCGCCGGTGCACTGACCATCGCCACCATGACCACCACCACGACCACTATTACCACCGGGTCGGGGTGGGTTTCCGTGCGCGAATAAGTTCCTGACGCAAACGGCCCCGCCCTCGATGAGGCGGGCCGGCGTACACACCGACTCCCCTCAGACGAGCACGGGCCATCCACCTGGAGGCCATCGTGAACGCTGTCGCATCATCTTCGCTCGAACAACCGTCACTACCGCCACATGCCATAGCGCTGCCGACGACCACCGCGCGCCAGCGCGTCCTCGCCGTGGGCCTGGTCGGCCCCGGTCGTGTCGGCAGCGCCCTGCTGGACCAGCTGCGGACCGCGCAACCGCGCCTGGCGCGCGCCGGCCTGGACCTGCGCCTATGTGGCGTGGCGGCCAGCCGCCGCATGTGGCTGGACGTGGACGATCCCGAATTGAACGGCCGCCACGACAGCGCGCAGACCTGGCGCCCGAGCGACCTCGGCGAATTCGCCGCTCACCTGCGCGGTGACGACGGCCGCCACGCCTTGCTGATCGACTGCAGCGCCAGCGACGCCGTCGCCTCGCGCTACGCCGAGTGGCTTGCCAGCGGCATCCATGTGGTGACACCAAACAAACTCGCCAACAGCGGGCCGTTGTGGCGCTTGCAAGCCATTCGCGCTGCGTGCGGCAGTGGTGCGCGGTTCCGCTACGAAGCCACGGTGTGCGCTGGACTTCCCGTGGTGCAGACGCTGCGCGACCTGCTCGATACCGGCGATGAATTGCTCGCTGTCGAAGGCATGTTCTCAGGCACGCTGGCGTGGCTTTGCAACCGCCACGACGGCAGTCGCCCGTTCTCTGCGTTGGTACGCGAGGCGCACGCGCTGGGCTATACGGAACCGGATCCGCGCGACGATCTCTCCGGCCTCGACGTGGCCCGCAAGCTTGTCATCCTAGCGCGCGAGGCTGGTTGGTCCTTGTCGCTGGACGATGTCGACGTCCAGAGCCTGGTGCCGCGCGAACTCGCCGGGCTTCCGGTCGAAGAGGCCATGGAAAAACTGCACCTTCTCGACGCGCCGATGGCACGCCAGGTCGCACACGCGCAGACGCATGGTGGCGTGCTGCGCCACGTCGCCAGTCTCGATGCCAAGGGCCACGCCAGCGTACGGCTTGCCGTGTTGCCGCAGTCGCATCCGTTCGCGCACACCCGCCTCACCGATAACGTCGTACAGTTCACCACCCACCGCTATCGCGAGAACCCGATGCTGGTGCAGGGACCCGGCGCCGGGCCGGAAGTCACGGCGGCGGGCATATTCGCCGACCTTCTTCGCATCGCTGAATCGCTGGAGGTGCGTTGATGAGCGCTCAACTGATGGAACCCCTGATGTCCCCGCAACGCGCGCTGAGCGCACAAGCCATGGCCTATGCCAGCGTCGGCAACGTCGCCGTGGGCTTCGATATCCTCGGCCATAGCGTGGCCGGCGCCGGTGACCGCGCCATCGTGCGCCGCATCGATGAACCCGTGGTGCGCATTGCCGCCATCCACGGACGCGTCACCAACCTTCCACTCGATGCCGCAAGCAACACCGCGGGAGCGGCGCTGATGTCGCTGCGCCGTGCCTTGGGGCTGCGCCACGGCTTTGAAGTGGAACTGCACAAGGGCATCGCGCTGGGTTCCGGCATGGGTGGCTCCGCCGCCTCGTGCGTGGCCGCGCTGGTGGCCGCCAATGCTCTGCTCGAGCGTTCGTTGCCGCGCGAGGCACTCTACGGTTTCGCCCTTGACGGCGAACAAGTGGCCAGCGGCAGTCGCCACGGCGACAACCTGGGACCGATGCTGCTCGGCGGTCTCGTGCTGTCCACTCGCGATCGCCTGTTGCGTCTGTCCGTGCCGGAGAACTGGCATTGCGCCCTGGTGCATCCGCATGTGGTGCTGGAAACGCGCGAGGCGCGCGCGGTGCTCGCCAAGGGGTTCGACCTGCACGACGTCGTCGCGCAGCATGCGAACCTTGCCCTCTTCCTCACCGGCTGCCAGCGTGGCGACGCGGAACTGGTGCGCGAGGGTCTGAAGGATGTGCTGGTGGAACCAAGACGCGCGCCGCTGGTCCCAGGATTCGCGCGGGTGAAACAGGCTGCACTGGATCACGCTGCGCTCGGCGCAAGTATTTCCGGCGCAGGTCCCAGCGTGTTCGGCTGGTACGAGCGACGCGACGATGCCGAACGCGCCGCCGTGGCCATGGCCGCGGCGTTCGCGGAAGAAGGCCTCGCCAGCGACGTGCTGGTTTCACCCATCAACGGACCTGCCGCAGCACTGGTCGACGAGGAAGACGCGGCATGAGCGAGCCGTTGCATTACCGCAGTACACGTGGCGCAAGGCATGCCGCACGCATCGAGGAAGTGATCGCCGCGGGCCTGGCGCCCGACGGCGGACTGTACGTGCCCGAAGCGTTGCCACAACGGGACGCACGCGACTTCGACCCACACGGTACGCTTGCCGATACCGCCGCCACGCTGCTCGACCCGTTCTTCCGCCATTCGTCACTGGCGAACGAACTGCCCGCGATCTGCCGGGAAGCGCTGGATTTCGACATACCGCTGCGACCGCTTTCCTATCGCGACGATGCCTCGGTGCTCGAGTTGTTCCATGGGCCCAGCGCGGCATTCAAGGATGTCGGCGCGCGTTTCCTTGCCGCCTGTTTCCGCCGTCTTCGCCAGGACGACGATGCGCCGCTGACCATCCTGGTCGCCACTTCGGGCGATACCGGCGCTGCCGTGGCCGCCGCGTTCCATCGCCAGCCCGGCGTACGCGTGGTGATCCTGTATCCGGATGGCCGCGTGTCGCCGCGGCAGGCTCATCAACTCGGCTGCTTCGGCGACAACGTGCAGGCCCTGCGCGTAGATGGCACCTTCGATGATTGCCAGCGCATGGTGAAAGCGGCGCTTGGCGACGCCGAACTTCAACAGCGCGTGCCGCTGTCATCCGCCAACAGCATCAGCCTGGGTCGCCTGCTGCCGCAGATGAGTTACTACGCCCACGCATCGCTGGCGTGGTGGCGCGACCATCGCGTGCCGCTCAACTTCATCGTGCCCACGGGCAACCTGGGCAACGCACTGGCCTGCGTTTGGGTGCGCGAGATGGGCTTGCCGGTGGGCGAGATCCACCTTGCCTGCAACGCCAACGCTGCGCTCAGCGACTACTTCGATGGCGCGCCTTACGCGCCCCGGCCCGCCATCGCCACGCTGGCTAACGCCATGGACGTCGGCGCGCCGAGCAACTTCGAGCGCCTGCGCTGGACCTTTCCGCGCGACCACGAGCTGCGTCTGCAATTGCACGCCGCCAGCGTGGATGACGATGCGATCCGCAACACCATCGTGCGCCACGCGCGCGACCACGGCGAAGTGTTCTGCCCGCATACCGCGACGGCGGTGCACCTGCTCGACGGCATGGGCGTCACCGGCCTGCCGTGGGCAGTGGTATCGACGGCGCATCCGGCGAAGTTCGACAGCGTAGTCGAGCCGTTGATCGGCCGGCAGGTGGACGTGCCACCGGCATTGGCTGCGATGCTGCAGCGCTCCGCACATGCGGAGCCAATGCCGGGGAGCGATGGCGCGCTCAAGGCGTGGCTGGAGGAGAGAATGAAGGTAGAGCGCGCGATGGCTGGCGAATGATTGCCATCGGCGCTGCGATGATCGGTTTTAGCCACACCGTCATCCCGGCGAAGGCCGGGATCCAGTGCCTTTCTGCGCCGACATACATAAAGACGTAAAGACGCTGGATCCCGGCCTTCGCCGGGATGACGGTCGGAGAACGGGCGGGTCAGGCGATAACCCGGCCCACAGATCACTCGTCGAGCACGGCGCCGTTGCTCTTGATCACCTCGGCATAGAACTTCGCCGTCGCCTTGGGCGTCCGCTTCTGCGTGGCGAAATCCACGTGGTACAGGCCAAAGCGCTTGGCAAAACCCAGCGACCACTCAAGGTTGTCCAGCAACGACCACGCATAGTAGCCCTTGAGGTTCACGCCCTTCCCGATGGCGTGGTGCATCGCCTTGAGGTGCTTGCGCAGATAGCTGGTGCGCAGCGGGTCTTCCACCACATCACCCTCGGCTACCGGCGCATCGTAGAAGGCCGAGCCGTTCTCGGTGACGTAGAGCGGAATGTCGCCGTAGCGGTCCTTGAACCAGGTAAGCGTGTCGGTGAAGCCCTGCTCATACACTTCCCAACCGGTTTCGGTATGGGTGACGTTGGGTTGACGCACCGGTACCGCCTTCAGCGGATAGGCATTGGGATCGTTCTTCACCACGGCCCGCGTGTAGTAGTTGAGGCCGACGAAATCGACCGGCTGCTTGGTCAGCTTTAAATCGTCTTCCGGGAAATCCGGCCAGGCCGGCCCGAAAATCTCCTTCAACTCAGGCGGATAGCTGCCCAGCAACGCGGGATCGGCGAACTGCTCGTTCATGTAGACATGCGCGCGGCGCGTGGCGGCGATGTCTTCCGGGCTGTTGCTGGCCGGGTACTTCGGCTCGATGTTGAACACCACGCCGATCTCGTGCTTGCCCAGCGCGCGATACGCCTGGATGCCAGCGCCGCTGGCGCGCATCAGGTTGTGCGTGGCGATGGGTGCCTCGTACTTGTTGCGATGACCCGGCGCGAGCTTGCCGTGCAGGTAGCCGCCATCGGTGACCACCCAGGGCTCGTTGAGCGTGGACCAGCGCGTCACACGATCGTCCAGCGCCTTGAACATCACGCCCGCGTACTCCGCGAACCAGTCCGCGCTGTCGCGGTTGAGCCAACCGCCGCGATCGTCCAGCGCGGCTGGGAGATCCCAGTGGAACAGCGTGGCGTTCGGCTGAATGCCGTTCTCCAGCAACGCATCGACCAGACGCGAGTAGAAGTCCAGACCTTTCTGGTTGATGCGGCCGGTGCCTTCCGGCAACACGCGCGCCCACGCGATACTGAAGCGATACCCCTGCAAGCCGAGTGCGCGCATGAGCTGCACATCGTCCTTGTAGCGACGGTAGTGGTCGCACGCGACGTCACCGTTATCGTCGTTGGCCATCATGCCCGGCGTATGCGCGAAGCGCTCCCATATGCTGGGACCGGCGCCGTCAGCGAGGGGCGAGCCTTCGATCTGGTAGGCCGAGGTCGCGGCGCCCCAATGGAAGTCGGGGGGAAAGCGATAGCTCTGCGTCATGCTGAAAGATCCCTATGCCGCAGTGCGGCTTGATGTAAACGATTACATGCCGAGAATAGCTGAGCGCGCCCCGGTTGTGCACCGGTAGCGCACCCAATTCGGCTACGGTGAGCCACGCAGCCGCCGGAATGACAGAGCGAGAGGCGTTGATGGCTACGGTGAGTCTGGATCGCATCAGCAAGATCTATCCCAACGGCCATGTCGGCGTGGCCGAAACGAGCTTCGAGATCGCCGATGGCGAACTGCTTGTACTGGTGGGTCCGTCGGGCTGTGGCAAGACTACCCTGCTGCGCATGATCGCGGGCCTGGAGTCGATCTCCTCCGGCACGCTCAGCATCGGTGGCCGCGTGGTGAACGAGGTGTCGCCCAAGGATCGCGACATCGCGATGGTGTTCCAGAATTACGCGCTCTATCCGCACATGACGGTCGCGGAGAACCTCGCCTTCGGCCTGCGCCTGCGCGGCAGGCCGAAGGCCGAGATCGACGAACGCATCCGGCAGGCGGCCAAACAGCTGGAACTGGAGCATCGCCTCGACGCGCTGCCGGCGGCGCTGTCCGGCGGGCAGCGGCAACGCGTGGCGCTGGGCCGCGCGCTGGTGCGCGAGCCCAAGGTGTTCCTGCTCGACGAACCGCTTTCTAACCTCGATGCCAAGCTGCGCCTGTCGATGCGCGTGGAGATCGCGCGCCTGCATCGCCAGCTCGGCACCACCATGATCTACGTGACGCACGATCAGGTCGAGGCGATGACGCTGGGCCAGCGCATCGTGGTGCTCAATGGCGGGCAAATCCAACAGATCGACACGCCGATGCGGCTGTACGAGAAACCCGCGAACCTGTTCGTGGCGGGGTTCCTCGGTTCGCCCGCGATGAATCTCCTGAGGGGCCACCTGCGGCACGGCCGTGGCTGGCACCTCGAAACGCCGCACGGTGAGGTACAACTCGGCGCCCTGGAAGCGCAGTCGCCGGAACTGCTGCCGTGGATCGATCGCGAAATGGTGCTTGGCGTGCGGCCGGAAGACCTGCGCCCCACGGGCGAAGCCGACGCGACGGTAAGCGCGACGCTCGAAGTGACCGAGCCCGTCGGCAACGAAATCTTCCTCAACTTGCGTCGTGGCGAGCAGACGCTGGTGTCGCGCGTGCCCCCCGGCACGCTGCCGGATACCGGCAGCGTGATGCATTTCATGCTGGCGCCTGATCGTCTGCATATGTTCGACCCGGCCTCTGGTGCACGCATCGCCTGATGCGATTCCTCAGCCTTTGACACTCCCGAGCAGCAACCCTTCGATGTAATACCGCTGCATGGCGAGGAACAGCACCAGCACGGGAATCACCGTCACCACTGAGCCGGCCATCATCAGTTCGCTGTCCTGCGCGTGCTCGCGCGCCAGCGAGGCGAGGCCTAGCGGCAGGGTGTAATGCTCCTGCCCGGTCAGCGCGATCAGCGGCCACATGAAGTCGTTCCACGCGGTGAGGAAGGTGAAGATGGCCAGCGTGACCATGACCGGCTTGAGTAGCGGCAGCACGATCTGGCCGAAGATGCGCCATTCGCTCGCACCGTCGATGCGCGCGGCTTCCAGCAGTTCATCCGGGATGCCGCGTGCATACTGGCGCACCAGGAAGATGCCAAAGGCCGTGGCCGCCGCCGGCAACACCACGGCGGCATAGCTGTTCACCAGCCCTGCGTACTTCAGCAGCAGGAACAGCGGCAGCATAGCCACCTGCGCGGGAATCACCAGCGTGCCGAGCAACAGGCGGAACAGGCGCTCGCGGCCAGCGAAGCGCAGCTTGGCGAACGCATAACCGGCCATCACGTTGAACGCCAGCGACAGCACGGTGATGGCGGTGGAAATGGCGAGGCTGTTGAACAGGTAGCGGCCGACGCCAGCGCGCAGGAACAGCGCTTCATAGTTCTGCAAGGTGGCATGCGCCGGCCACAGCGGTGGCGGCAGGCCGCTCGCCTCACCCGGTCGCATGAAGGACACGGCGAGCATCCACAGCAAGGGAAACACCGCGACCAGCGCACCGCCGATCAGCAGGCCATGCAGCAGTGCTCGGGTAACGCGCGGACTCATGCGGCCTCTCCCCGGCGTCCCACGCGCAGCATCAGCGCGGTGACGGCGAACATGATCACGAACAACAGGAACGCCACGGCCGAGGCGGTACCGAAGTTCCACCATTTGAAGCCTTCGTTGTACATCAGGTAGAGCACGCTGGTGGTGCTCTGCAAGGGACCGCCTTCGGTCATCACGTAGGGTTCGGCGAACAGCTGGAAATAGCCCGACACGGTGAGGATGGCGACCATCAACAGGGTTGGACGGAGCATCGGCAACGTGATGTGGCGGAACTGCTGCGTCAGCGAGGCGCCATCGATGCGCGCGGCTTCGTAAAGATCGACCGGGATGGCCTGCAGCCCCGCCATGAGGATGATCATGTTGTAGCCAAAGTTCTTCCACACGGCGAACAGGATGATGGCCGGCATGGCCCAGTGGGGATCGCCCAGCCAGTCCACGGGATGGATGCCCACCTGCCCAAGCAGGTAGTTCAGCCAGCCGTACTTGGTGTTGAAGATGTAGCGCCACACCACGGCGACCGCGACCACGGTGGTGACCACCGGTGCGAACAGCGCGGTGCGGAAGAAGGTCTTGCCGCGCACCTGTGGCGAATTGAGCATCAGCGCTGCGCCCAACGACACCATGATCGACAGCGGCACGCCGACGATGACGAAATACAGCGTGTGCCCCAGCGCGGACCAGAACCTGGGTTGGTGCAGTAGGTCCCAATAATTGTGGAGCGCCACGAAACGCAGGTGGCGGATATCCGCCAACGCGTAGAGGTCATAGTCCGTCAGGCTCAGGCCCAGCGCGCCGATCACCGGCAACAGGAAGAACACGCCCAGCACCAGCAGGGCCGGCGCAAGGAACCACCAGGCCGCACGCCGTGAATTCATGGCGCTGCCTCCGCGACGCCCGAGTGGCCCAGAACCCAGCGGCGCTTTTCGAGGATGCGATCCGCGCGCCTGTCCATCTCCTCCGCGGCTTCGTCGATGGTCAGCTCACCGGCCACGGCCTGTGCCGCCACGAGTTGCATCTCGTTAGCGATCTGCTCCCACTCCGGCACCGGCGGCGTGGCCTTGACGTTCTCAAGCTGCTTGCGGAAGGCCTGCACCTTCGGGTCCGTGCGCAGGCTACCGCCATCCCAGGCGCTGCGGCGCGCGGGCATGTCGCCAAGCAAGTCATAAAAGCGCTGCTGCACGTCTGGACGCGATAGATACTCGATCAATGCCCAGGCTTCGTCCTTGTGGGCAGACCGGCGGAACACCACCAGGCTGGCCCCACCCGCGGCCCCGGCAACCCCGCCATCAGGCCCGGGCAGCGGCGCCGTTGCCCATTCGTGCTCGCGATCGGCAGGCAAGCGCTGGCGAAACTCTCCGATGTTCCAGGGGCCGGAGAAATAGAACGCGTACACGCCGCGCCCAAACTCTTCCCACGGGTTGCCCGCCTCCACCGCGGTGATCGCAGGCGCTTGCTGCAGACGGAAGGTGTCGACGTAGAACGCCAGCGCACGCTTGAACCCGGTACTACGGAAATTGCCGTAGCGACCGCCATCGCGCAGCATCGCATCGGGCTGCTGCAGCGCCAACGACATCAGCTGCTCGTATTCGTTGGTGGGCAGAAGAATGCCGTAGGTGCCCCGGTCAGGATGGCTGAGCGCGGCAAGCATGCGGCGCCACTCGGCCCAGTCGCGCGGCGGCGCGTCGAAGCCCGCGGCTTTCAGCAGATCGCGGCGATAGAACAACAGGCGCGTGTCGACATACCAGGGCACGCCATAGAGCGTGCCATCGATCAGGTTGGTCGACCAGATATGGGCGAAATAGTCCTCCGGCTGTACTGCCGTGGATGCCGTGACGCGTTGCTGCAACGGCTCCAGCGCCTTGATCGCGACGAACTCCGGCAGCCAGGTGTTGCCGAGCTGGCAGAGATCCGGCGTGGAATTCCCAGCGAAAGCGGTAAGCAGTTTTTGATGCGCTGCGGACAGCGGAAGCTGCTGCACATCGACATGGATCTCCGGATGTTCGCGCTCGAAGGCAGGCAGCAGTTTCACCACGGCCTCCCCCTCGCGTCCAAAGGTCCAGAACGTGAGCGTTTGCCTATCCCGCGGCGACGAACAACCCGCCAACACCAGCGCAGCGATGAGGAGCAGGCCCCAGGCCAGCCGGCTCATCGTTGCACTGGTGTGGGGCGAAGGCTCAGGCATCGCTTACTTCTTCTGCTGCTCCAGCCAACCGCCCGTGAAGCCCGCGCGCTCCAAACCCTTGCGAATATAGGGGTTCTTGCGCATGACGTTCCATACGAGGCCGCTGCGCCAGTTCTCGATCATCAGCATGATGGGACCCTGGTCGATGCCGATCTGCTTGTCATCGGCCCAGCCAAGGCCAGGCACGACGCGCCCTTCCTTCGGTACGGTACCCGTGTCGTAGCTGGGATTGAATGCATCGACGAAACCGTACTTGCCATAGATCGCGTCACCGTAGCGCTTCTTCATCTCCAGCAACGCGGGCACCACGATCTCCGGCGCGAAGGCGATGGAGCCGCCAGCGGCGGTTGGAGCGATAGTACCGTCGTCGGAGACGTAGTCGAGGCCCGCGCCACGTGCGGTGTAACCGTAGAAGGCACGTGTGCTTCCGTCGGCGCGTTTCACGACCGCATCGCCCGGGCCATTGCAGGCCGTGAGGCCCCAGATGTTCTCGCCGTAGCCGTCCCAATGGTTGGGATTGGCGATGGCGTAGGAACGCTGCGCGTAGGTAGCCTCGCGGCTGTTGTTGAAGTAATCGGTATGGTGCTCGCGACTCCACGCATCCTGGATGCCGCGGAAATCGATCCACGTCTCGCTGTACTGGTGGCCGAACAACGGTGCGAAGTTGAGGAAGGTGCGGCCCTGGAATTCGCCCCACTGCTTCGGATACGTGCTGGCCCACGCCTGCCACGCGTCATCGCTCACCGGATGCGTCGGCGAGCCCATCGCGAGCACATAGACCAGCATGCCTTCGTCATAGCCAGCCCAGTTGGCGGGGATGAACTTGCCGCCCGGCGTCCAGCCCATGCTGATCAGGGGCGCCTTCGGCTGCATCCAGGTCCAGTCGACGCGGCGGTAGATGGCGTCGGCGAGTTCGCGAATCTGCTTTTCCTTCGCATTGTGGCGATCGAAGTAGCTCTGCGAGAACAGCACACCGCCCAACAGCAGCGTGGTGTCGACACTCGACAGCTCGATTCCTCGCGAGTGGCGCTTGCCGGTCTTCATGTCGAGGAAGTGGTAGAAGAATCCGCGGTAACCGGTGGCATCGTCTTCGCTGTCGCTCTGCGTGGCGTCATGGAAGAAGCGCAGCGTGGCAAGGGTGCGGTCCACCGCCTGCTCGCGCGTCACATAGCCACGTTCCGCGCCCACACCGTAAGCGGTGAGCGCGAAACCTACCGAGGCGATACTGGAGAACGACTCGCCAGGCCAGTGGTCCGGCACCAGGCCCGTGGCCGGATCGCCACTGTCCCAGAACCACTGGAACGTGCGCTGCTCCAGTTCATCGATGGCCGCGCGCTGGTCTTTGGGCAATGCGTCGTACTTGAGCTGTGGCGCGTTGGCCGGTGCCGGGCCCGGGCCCGGCGCAGCCGTGGTAACGCCAACCGCCAGCATGAGTGCACCGACAAGCGCGGCGCGAAGGATGTGTTTACACATGGTCCGGTGTCCTCAGAGCATCTGCCCACTATCTCAACGCAACCCACGTGGAGACATTGCACAGGCTCTCAAAGAGAGGCCCGCAACGCGCGGGCCTCGTGAAATGCCATCGTCCTGACGGCTTGGGGGGTGCCACTTAGAAGTTGATACCTGCGGTGACTTTGAGGGTACGCGGATAACCCGTGATGTCGCCCACCGGGTTGTAGATGACCGCGCGATTGTTCAACACGCCCTTGCTGCCCCAGTTCTCGACGTATTCCTTGTAATTGTTCCAGTTGAACGCGTTGAGCAGGTCGATGCGTACGTAGCCGTTGAAGTTGCCCCAGATCTTGAAGTTCTTGGTGGCCTGCAAATCCAGGTCGCGGTAACCGAACACCTTGCCGCCCACCAGGAAGCGGCCTTCACCCGGCGGACGGATCGACACCGACTGACAGCCCGCGCCATTGACGCTGCCGTTTTCCACACCCGTGGCAGGCAGCCCGTAGCAAGCCACGTTGAGGTCGGGGATCGGCGTGGCCAACGTCAGCTTGGCGCCGAACACGAAGCCCCAAGGGCCATCCAGCGACCCGGTGGCAACCAGGCGATGCTTGGCCACGCCCGCGTTGGTGAACGGATAGTTGCCGATCTTCGAGAAGTCGAACGCGTACTGGTCGGTCGGATCGTTGTTGTCGTTGTTCTGCACGGCGTTCGTGTAGGTGTACGCGAACGAAGCACTCCAGTGGGAATCCACCGTGTACGGCTTCTCGGCCGAGATCAGGAACTGGTTGGTCTTGGTCTTCAGGCCACTGTTGCCGATGATCAGGCTGCCATAGCCGGGAATGCCGTAACTCCACGGCTGGCTGCCATTCTTCCAGAAGCTGCCGTCCGGATAGCGGTTGCCCAGCGTGTAGACGATGCCGTCGTGGCTCTTGATGTTCACGAAGGCCACGCTGGTGTTCCACTCGCCGATCTTGTTGCGCATGCCGATGCTCAGCTGATCGGAATACGGCGCCTTCAGGTTGTTGTTGACCATGTCCACTTCCTTGCCCGCATTGCTGTTGGCGACCAGCGCCTGCAGGTTCGGAATGCTCAGGTAGGACGGATTCCAGGCCAGGCAGGTGGGGCTTGCCGCACACGGCACCAGCGGCGTGTTGAAGAGCAAGGTGGGCTGCGACAGCACCGACTTGGTCTGCTCCACCTGTAGGGATTCATACAGGTTGCGGTCATAGGAACGCCCCCAGCCGCCGAAGATCACGTGCTCTTCGTCACCGAACAGATCGTTGGAGAAGCCGATGCGCGGCTGGATTTCGTTCTTCTTCGCCTTGCGGTTGTTGCCGGTGCTGATGTAGTCGTTGATGTTCACGCCGCCCTTGGCGAGCGTCTGCGCATAGGTCTGGCCGGCGGGCGCATTCGGATCCTGCGTGTTGAACGCGGCGATGACGCCAGCAGGCGTCACGTAGTTGAGATACGAAGGCGTTTCTTCGTAATCCCAGCGCACGCCGAGGTTGAACGTCCAGTGGTCGTCCACCTGCCAGTCGTCCTGGATGTAGGTACCGAACTGCTTGTCGCGGCTGGTCGCCACCGGACTCTGGCCTGGCGTCGGGTTGCCGAACTGCACCTTGTACGGAATGGACTCCGTGCCAGCCGGACTCACGGCGTAGGTATAAAGCGCGTTTGTGTCGCCCGCATCCTGCGCGGTCAGCTTCACCGACTTGAACTTCACGCCCATCTTGATGACGTGGTCGCCGTGCCACTGCACATCGTTGAGGGTGAAGTCGTCGGAGATCGCCGGGCCCTTCTGGCCCTTATTCTGAAACGACAACGGCGAGGAACCGTCGTTGATGATCAACTGGTTCTGGTTGTTGTACTGCGCATAGGCCGCGCCATAACCCGTTTCGATGGGCGTCGGGTTGTAGACCGCATCCTCGTAGGTGGCCTGCAGACGGTTGAACCAACTGTCGGTGCTGTGATCCCAGCGAATGTCGAAACGCTTGTCGCTATTGTGCGTATTGAGCGCGGAGTTGGCCGTGCTGTTGCTGCCGATGCCGCTGATCGCGTTTTCGTTGCGGTATTTGCCGCTCACTTCGATGCGGTCGCGGTCGGTCGGCTCCCAGTCGACCTTGCCGAACCAGTTGTTCTCCTTGAACGGCAGGTTCGCCGGGCCCAGCTCGTTCTGCACGCTCTGCGGCAACTTCGGCCACAAGGTGGAATCGCCCTGTGGCGACACGGCGACGGGACTGTTGAATTCCTTACCTTCGTAGGCGATGTAAAAGTGCGCCTGGTCCTTCAGGATCGGGCCGCCGAAGTCGAAGCCGTAATCCTTCTCGTGCGAGGGTGCCTTCTTGGCGTCGGCCACTTCCGACGGTGTCTTCGCACGCATGGCGGTGTTGGTGAAACTGCCGAACACGTCACCGTGGAATTCGTTGGTGCCCGACTTGGTTTCGGCCGTCACCGCGGCGCTGGAGAGCTGGTCGTACTCCGCCTTGTAGTTGGAGGTGATGACCTTGTACTCGGCGATGGCCAGCTGCGGGAACGGGTTGCCCTGGCTGTTGTTCTGGCCGGTGACGCCACCGGGCAGCACGTAGTTCTTCTGGCCCACGCCGTCGATGTAGACGTTGATGTTGGAGCTGGCCTGCGCACCGGAGCGCAGGCTGGTGTTGCCGTTGGCGTCACGCGTGAACACCATGCCCGGCACGGTGTCGGCGAATTCCAGGAAGTTGCGCGAGGCGGCCGGCGTGGTTTCGATCTGGCGCATGGACACCAGCGTGCCCACTTCGGACGTCTTCACTTCCTGCAGCGTAGTGGCGGAGACGGAGACGGTGCCCAGTTCCTTCGCATTCGCCTCGGCAGCCGACGCGGCCGCCTGCTGCGGCGTCAGGTTCAGGGTGAACACCGAAGCCACCGTCACGGTGACCGTGCGCGCGGTGCCCGGACCGGCATCCACCTGGTACGTGCCCGGCGGCAGGCCGACCAGCGCGTAGCTACCACCCTTGTCGGTGTGCGTGCGGCGCGTGGCGCCGGTCGCCGTGTTCTTGGCGACGACATCGACATCGGCCGGACCCTGGCCGCGAATGGTCGCGTCGGAGCTCTGCGCCCACGACATGGCTGGCACCGAAGAAGCCATCGCAAGTCCGATGGCGACTGCTAGTAAACGTTTACTTTTCTGGTGTTGAGTAGTCATCTGGTTCTCCCCTCCCTCCCACAAAGGCCGCCGCTCAGACGAGCGCCGGAGGATGTTTCGTTGCAACGTTGGTGTGTTGGCCTCCACACGACTCGCGCGCGACCACGTCGCAACGGAGGGTGCGGGTGTGCGGGCCTTCGTAGTGGCCCTTGCCTTCCATGAGCTCGGTGAGCAGGAGCAAGGCGCTCTTGCCCAAGTCCGCAATGCTGACGCCCACGGTACTGAGCGAAGGCGTGACGTACCGCGCGATGAGAATGTCGTCGAAGCCCGCGAGGGCGATGTCTTCCGGCACGCGGATGCCGGCTTCCTTGAAGGCGTAGAGGCAACCGACCGCCATCATGTCGTTGGCGGCGAACACGGCGCGCGGGCGCTTGGCCTGCGCCAGCAGTTCACGACCGGCTCGGTAGCCCGACTCTTCGGTGAACTCGCCGGCCACGATGTTGAGCGGCACCTTGGGTGCATGCGCGCCCATGGCCGCGCGATAACCCTTCTCACGCTCTTGCGCGTCGTAGTTGCCGGCGGGGCCGTTGATGAAGGCCACCGATGCATGGCCGGCATCCAGCAGATGCTTCACCATCGCCTGCGCACCCGCGATGTTGTCGATGTTGATCGACGGGTAACGCGGATTGTCGACCGGGCTGTCCAACAACACGGTGGGAAGATCCGCGGGCAGGTTGTGATCGAGGAATGCGCCGTCGACGAATTGCGAAAGGATGATCAGGCCATCCACCCGCCCTCGCATGGTGCGCACCGCCGCCGCGGCGTCTTCCACGCCGTCGTGCGAGCTGGATACCAACAGGTGCAGGCCACGCGCACGGGCAGCGAGGTCGATGCCGCGGATCAGCTCCGAGAAGAACTCGCCGTAAAGATCCGGCAGCACGGCACCGATGGTGTGAGTGCGACCGGTAATGAGGCTGCGCGCGGCGTTGTCGGGCACGTAGTGCAAGCGGGCGGCCGCCTTGCGCACGGCATCCTGCGTTTCGGCGGTGACGCCACCGAGTCCGTTGAGCACGCGCGACACCGAGGCGATCGAGACCTTCGCCTCGCGCGCCACATCCTTGATGGTGGCCTTCTTGGTGGTCACATCGGCTCCTGGGACACGGCTGTAGAGGGATCCCTCCGCGTGTTGCGGCGGAACGTAAACGTTTTCATCGAAACTTGTAAAGTCACGATATCAGGCGTTTTCCGCTGCACCGCAAAAGTTCTGGCAGAGAAAGTCGGGAGATAGGGGCACGAAGCCGCGCCGCTATCGCGCGGGCGGCGATACGGCGTCGCAACATCGATCGCTAAATTTCCGGTAGGGAACCAGACATCCTTGTGAAGCAAGCGTCAGCCGGCGGTCCCTGTCCGGTGCGAAAACACCCAGGGCCACAGCTCAGATGTGTCGTACGCCGGCCCCCAGGAGCCATGGCCGACGCCGGGGAACTCGGTATAGCGGACCGGATCGCCCACCTTGAGCAGCGCCTTGTTCATGTCCCGCGACTCGTCGGGCGGCACCTGGTCGTCGATGGCGCCGTGGAAGATCCACGTCGGCATCGGCTTCACCCGATTGGCGACCCATGCAAACGGGTCGGTCCCGTTGGGAACGCCGTACACCTTCAGCTCCGGCATGTCGTCCAGCGAGCGGATGCCACCGCAGATCACCACGGCGGCGGCGAACATGCCCGGATGATCCACCGCCACCTGCCACGCACCGTACCCACCCATTGAAAGGCCGGTGACGTACAGCCGCGCGTGATCGCCGTGATAGGTCTTGATGCTTTGCTTCAGCGCGGCCATGGCGGCGCGTTCCACCTCGCCACTCCACACCGTGTTCTCGGGCGCCTGCGGGGCCACCACGACGGCGGGAAAATCGCCGCCATGGGCCTTCAACCACGGCGGCAGGCCTTGACGGAGCTGGGCCTGGTTGTCATCGCCGCGTTCGCCGCTCCCGTGCAGGAACAGCACCACCGGCCACGCGCGGTCCGCCGACCAGTCGCGCGGCACGAATACCTGGAAGGGATAGCGGTGGCCATCCACCGTCACCTCGCTGGCGACGAAGTGTGCCTCGCCCGCGTGTGCCGCCGACGCACTGCCCATCAACAAGGCCGCAGCCCACCCAAGGTATGTCGTCGCCATGCCACTCTCCCGCGTGTTGGTTGGCAGGAGAGTAGCGAGCCGGTACCGACTCAGGCCAGCGCCGCCAACACCTGCTCGGTGGAACGCACGCGACCGAGGCGGGGGAAGATGTTTTCCACGGCGAAGCGGTGGTGGTCGGCGTGGGTGGAGCTCATCGCGTCCTCCACCAATACCTGGTGGAAGCCCAGCTCGAACGCCTGGCGCGCGGTGGATTCCACGCCGATGTTGGTGGACACGCCGCCCAGCACGATCTGGGTGATGCCACGGCGGCGCAACTGGAGTTCCAGTTCGGTACCGTAGAACGCGCCCCATTGGCGCTTGGTGATGTGGATATCGCCATCGGCGGCGTTGAGTTCATCGGCGTATTCCCACCAATTGGCCGGGAGCGTCATGTTGCGCGGGGCTTCGTCGGTCTGCGGGCGCAACATGTCGGCGCCATTGGCCGACCAGCCCACGCGGACCAGCGCCACGGGTGCTCCCAGCTCGCGGAAACGGGCAGCGAGGCGGCCCGCACGGGCATTGACGTCGGCGCTGGAATGGGGGCCACCCGCGAACGCGGCGATGCCCTTTTGCAGGTCGATAAGGACCAGCGCGGTGGTACGGGGATCAAACTTTTCCATCGTAAACTCCAGGGATATGCCGTGATTGAGCAGGCAACGGCGTAGAATCGTGCGCATTCATGCAGTGCCGTCCGGCCTGCCGGGAAGACCTTTATGTGAGGGTATCCTCACATTGGAGTTTATGAGGATGTCCTCACAAAATACAAGCCAAGGGGCACGCGCGCCCAGCCGCCGCCGTGGTCATGAACGCGTGGCGACCCTGCTCTCGGCCGCGTCGGAGTGCTTCGTCGAAAAAGGGTTCGACGCCACCACAATGACCGAGATCGCCGCCCGCGCCGGCGCTTCCATCGGCTCGCTCTACCAGTTCTTCCCCACCAAGGAAGCCTTGGCCGAGGCACTGATCACCCATCATGCGAACGGCCTCAACGAACACATGGAGCAGCTCGTCGCCCAGACGTCCACCTGGACGACCGAGGAACTGGCGGCCCGCCTGCTGCGCACCTTCGCCGATTACCGCAAACAGCACCCCTCCTTCGTGGCGCTGGTCGAGGTGGCCGGCTCCCTGCCCTCCATGCTGGGTCGCACCATTCGCCAGCGCATGCGCGATTATCTGAGCCAGATTCTTGCGATCCACGCGCCCGGCATCCCCGCGGGTGAACTGCGCCCCGCCGCGATGGTCGTGCAGCAATTGATGAAGGCCGCCGTCGCACTGGACGGCGAGCAACCGGCCAGCTTGCGAAAAGCCGCGCAAAACCAGCTGCAGCAAGCCCTTTCGCTGTATCTGAAAGAACTCGCTTCGCACCGCTGATCGAAGCCTTCCTCGCGCGCGTGCCATGTACGCGCGAGGCGTTCGGCCATCTGGACGTCCGAATGTGCAGCCCGGCACGCGATCGCTAAGTTTTCAAAAGAAACTGTTGACAACCCCTCGGACCCGCCGTTAGGGTCGGTTGCATGTCGCAGCGCAACAGCCACAAACGCATAGCCGAACCGATTGGTCCACCGACCATCGACGGCGCGCTGCGCCTTCGCAACAACCTCCTTCTTGCCCTTGTACTCGTACTCCTTATTACCAACGGAGGTGCGGGCTGAGGGCGTGTGTCCAGGTGAAGCAGAACTAACCTAGATACCACCAACAAACCCCGCACCCGGTAACGGATGCGGGGTTTTTTGTTGCCCAGAAGCAGGCACCAGCGGAGCCAAGCATGACCCCCGAGACAAACAACAACGAGAGCAGCGACGTGGGCGATGTAGCCGCCGAACGCGTGCGCATCTTCGACACCACCCTGCGCGACGGCGAGCAGGCGCCCGGCTTTTCCATGGATCGCCGAGCGAAACTCCGCATGGCGCATGCGCTCGAAGCGTTGGGGGTGGACGTCCTCGAGGCGGGCTTCCCCAGCGCCTCGCCGGACGATTTCGCCTCCGTCGCCGAAATAGCCCGCGTGTTGCGCGGCCCCACCGTGTGCGGCCTGGCGCGCTGCCACGACAACGACATCGACGCCTGCGGCCGCGCCCTGGAAGCGGCCCGCCATTCGCGCATCCACCTGTTTCTCTCCACCAGCCCGCTGCACCGCGAGCACAAGCTCAACATGAGCAAGCAGCAGGTAATCGACACCGCCTGCGCCGCCATCGAGCGCGCGAAGAAGCTCTGCCACGAAGTCGAATTCTCCGCCGAGGACGCCATGCGCACCGAGCCGGAGTACCTGGTCGACGTGTTCAGCGCCGCCATCGCGGCCGGCGCCACCACCGTCAACGTGCCGGACACCGTGGGCTACACCACGCCGGTGGAAATGGCCGAACGCATCACCTACCTGCGCAAGCACGTGCGCGGCGCGGACCAGGTGGTGTTCTCCACCCACTGCCACGACGACCTCGGCATGGCGGTGGCCAACAGCCTCGCCGGCGTGTCCGCGGGTGCGCGGCAGGTGGAATGCACCATCAACGGCATCGGCGAACGCGCCGGCAATGCCTCGATGGAAGAGATCGTGATGGCATTGCGGGTGCGCGGCGCGTTCTTCGGCGTCGAAACCGGCATCGACACGCGCAAGCTCTACCCCACTTCGCGCCTGCTGACGCAGCTGACGGGTCAGGCCGTGGCGCGCAACAAGGCCGTGGTCGGTGACAACGCCTTCGCGCACGAGTCGGGCATCCACCAGCACGGCATGCTCAAGCATCGCGGCACCTACGAAATCATGCGTCCGCAAGATGTCGGCATGGGCGAAACGCGCCTGGTGCTGGGCAAGCATTCCGGCCGCCACGCGCTGCGCCAGCGCCTGCAGAGCATGGGTCACGACATCGACGAAGCGGCGATGGACAACGTCTTCGCGCGCTTCAAGGCGCTGGCCGACAAGAAGCGCGAAGTGCACGACGAGGACCTGGAAGCCATCGCGCTGGGCATGGACCCGGAAGCGACCGGCCCGTGGCGCATCGCGCAGCTCAACACCAACTCGCACCTGGGCGGCAGTGCCTCCGCGTCGGTGAAGCTCACGCACGACAACGGGCACGAAGTGGGTGAAGCCGCCATCGGCGATGGCCCCGTGGACGCCGTGCTGCGCGCCATCGAACGTGCCACCGGCACCACGCTCGACGTCACTCAGTTCCAGGTGCGTGCCGTCAGCGAAGGCGGCGACGCCCAGGGCCAGGCCAACCTCACCGCTCGCCACGCCGAGCGCGACTGGCGCGGCCTGGGCGTGAGCACCGACATCATCGAAGCGACCGCACATGCCGCGCTCGCCATCGTCAACCGCATCGAACGACAACAACCCGCATCGCAACGGGCTGCGGTCGCCAGCCTGTGATCGAAGGAGCCATGTAATGACTACGCCATTCCTCTGGCACAACGGCCAGATCAAACCCTGGACCGAGGCGACGGTCCACGTCAGCACCCACGCCCTGCACTACGGCTCTTCCGTTTTCGAAGGCGAACGCGTGTATGCCACGCCACAGGGGCCCGCCTATTTTCGTCTTGCCGACCACACCCGCCGCCTGTTCGAGTCGGCGAAGGTGTACGAGATCGAGATCGGTTACAGCGAAGACGAGATCAACGCGGCCTGCCACGAAGTGATCCGCGCCAACCGCATGAAGTCGGCCTATGTGCGCCCCATCGTGTTCCGCGGCGCGGGGAGCCTGGGCGTGCTGCCCAAGGGCGACGCGCCGGTGGACGTGGCGATCATGGCGCTGGAGTGGGGCGCGTACCTGGGTGATGCCATCGAACATGGCGCCGACGTGTGTGTCTCTTCGTGGAACCGCCCCGCGCCGAACACCTTCCCGAGCTGGGCGAAGGCCGGCGGCAATTACCTGAGCAGCCAGCTGATCGCGCTCGAAGCGCGTCGCGGCGGCTACGCCGAAGGCATCGCGCTGGGCCACAACGGCCTGCTGAGCGAGGGCGCGGGCGAGAACCTGTTCCTGGTGAAGAACGGCAAGCTGCTCACGCCGCCCACCAGCGCCGGCATCCTGGCCGGCATCACGCGCGAGTCGGTGATGACGTTGGCCGGCGAGCTGGGCATCACGGTGGAAGAGCGCGACCTGCCGCGCGAAGCGCTGTACACCGCCGACGAGATCTTCATGACCGGTACCGCCGCCGAGATCACGCCGGTGCGTTCGGTGGATCGCAAGCCGGTGGGTGCCGGTCGCCCTGGCGATGTCACGCGCGCGCTGCAGAAGGCGTTCTTCGGCCTGTTCGACGGTACGACCGAAGACAAGTGGGGCTGGTTGACGCCGGTCTCTGATGTGGTCGTCCCTGACCACGACGATCAGAAAGCCGCCGCCCATGGCCGCACTTCTCAACAACAGCCCGCTTCGATGGGGGCCGTGGCATGACCGCCAAGACCTTGTTCGAGAAAGTCTGGGACGCGCACGTCGTCGCCGCCGAATCCACCGACACGCCCGCGATCCTCTACATCGACCTGCACCTGGTGCACGAAGTCACCTCGCCGCAGGCCTTCAGCGAACTGCGCGAGCGCGGCCTGAAGCTGCGCCGCCCGGATCGCATGCTGGCCACGCTGGACCACTCCACGCCCACCCTGCCCGCGGGCGCGGATGGCGAACGCCCCTATGCGAACGCCGAGGCCAAGGCCCAGGTGTCGCAGTTGGAGAAGAACTGCCGCGAGTTCGGCGTGGAGCTGCACGGCTGGGACAGCCATGACCGCGGCATCGTCCACGTGTTCGGCCCCGAGCTGGGCGCGACGCAGCCGGGCATGACCATCGTCTGCGGCGACAGCCACACCTCCACGCATGGCGCGTTCGGCGCACTGGCCTTCGGCATCGGCACCACGGAAGTGGGCCATGTGATGGCGACGCAGTGCCTGCTCCAGCGCAAGGCCAAGACGCTGGCGATCCATGTCGATGGCGATCTGCCGGCCGGCGTCGGTGCGAAGGACCTCATCCTGCACATCATTGGCGAGATCGGCGTGGACGGTGGCACCGGCTACGTCATCGAGTATCGCGGCAAGGCCATCGAGAAGCTGTCGATGGAAGAGCGCATGACGGTGTGCAACATGTCGATCGAAGCAGGCGCACGCGCCGGCCTGATCGCACCGGATGAAACGACCTTCGCCTGGTTGAAGGGCCGTCCGCGCGCACCGCAGGGCGCCGCGTGGGATGCCGCCGTGGCACGCTGGAAAGCGCTTCGCACCGATGACGGCGCCCAGTACGACCGCGAAGTGCGCATCGACGCAGCGAAGATTCGCCCGACCGTCACCTACGGCACTCATCCGGGCATGGCCATCGCCATGGATACGCCGGTGCCGGCCGCGCGCAATCCACAGGAAAAGCGCGCGCTCGACTATATGAAGAGCGAAGCCGGCAAGCCCATGCAGGGCACGCCGGTGGACGTGGTCTTTGTCGGCAGTTGCACCAACTCGCGCCTGTCCGACCTGCGCGAAGCCGCGCATGTGCTGCGTGGCCGTCGCGTCGCCGATGGCGTGCGCATGCTGGTGGTGCCGGGCTCTGAAGCAGTGCGCCGCGATGCGGAGAGTGAAGGCCTGCATCACGTGTTCACCGCTGCCGGTGCCGAGTGGCGCGAGCCGGGTTGTTCGATGTGCATCGCGATGAACGGTGACTTCGCCCAACCGGGGCAGCTGGTGGTGAGCACCTCCAACCGCAATTTCGAAGGCCGCCAGGGCAAGGGTGCGCGCACCGTGCTGGCGAGCCCCGCTACCGCCGCGGCTTCCGCTGTGGCCGGACGTATCGCCGATCCGCGTGAGTACATGACGGAGGTGGCGGCATGAGCATGCACGCCTGTCTTCCTCTCCCCTCCGGGGAGAGGACTGGGGTGAGGGGCCAATCTTGCGAAAACCTCGCATTGATCACCTTTGCCGCAAGCACCCACCCCTCACCCCAACCCTCTCCCCGCAGGGGAGAGGGAGCCCATCGCTCCGCTTCGTGTTGCCCGGAGGTTTGTTAATGCGCCCCGTCACCCGCCTCCACTCCCGCACCGCCGTGCTGCCGGACGAGAACATCGACACCGACCGCATCATCCCGGCGCGCTTCCTCACCACCACCGAGCGCGCGGGCCTGGGCAAGCTGTGCTTCAACGACTGGCGCTACCAGGCCGATGGCAGCGACAACCCTGCCTTCCCCCTGAATCAGCCAAAGGCGAAGGGCTGCTCCATTCTCGTCGCTGGCCGCAACTTCGGCTGCGGTTCCTCACGTGAGCACGCGCCATGGGCGCTACTGGACTACGGCATCCATGCCGTGCTGTGCAGCGAGATCGCGGACATCTTCCGCAACAACGCACTGAAGAACGGCCTGCTCGCCATCGTGCTGGACGAAGCCGAGCATCGCTGGCTGCTCGCCAACCCGGGCATCGAACTGACCATCGACGTGCGCGAGCAGGTCATCGCCCTGCCGGACGGCGGCCACATCCGCTTTCAGCTCGAACCGTTTGCACGTCACTGCCTGCTCAACGGCGTGGACCAGCTGGGCTACCTGCGCCAGCACGACGACGCCATCACCGCCTACGAACAACGCGTGGAGCGCACGCCTTTGGAGAGCATCGCATGAGAGCGCACATCGTCACCCTGCCCGGCGACGGCGTCGGCCCCGAAGTCACTGCAGCGGCCGTGGCCGTGCTCGACGCGGTCGCCGCGCACTACGACCATCATTTCCATTTCGAGGAACACCAGATCGGCGGCTGCGCCATCGACGCCACCGGCGAACCACTGCCGGCCGCATCGTTGGAAGCCTGCAAGGCGGCCGACGCCGTGCTGCTCGGCGCGGTCGGCGGCCCGAAGTGGTCCGACCCGAACGCACCGGTACGCCCTGAGCAGGGCCTGCTCGCGCTGCGCGCCGCGCTGGGCGTGTACGCCAACCTGCGTCCGCTGCAGGTGCATCCGGCGCTGGCCGCGCTGTCGCCGCTGAAGAACGAGAAGCTGAAGAACGTCGACGTGCTGTTCGTGCGCGAACTCACCGGCGGTGCGTACTTCGGTGCCAAGACGCGCACCATCGATACCGCCACCGACGAGTGCAAGTACACCGTGGCCGAAGTGGAACGCGTGACGCGACGCGCCTTCCAGCTGGCGCGCGAGCGCCGCAAGCACGTTACCTCGGTGGACAAGGCCAACGTGCTGGAAACCTCGCGCCTGTGGCGCAGCACGGTGCAGCGCGTCGCCGCCGAGTTTCCGGACGTGAAGCTGGAGCACCAGTTGGTCGATTCCATGGCCATGCTGCTGCTGACGCAGCCGGGCAAGTACGACGTGGTGGTCACCGAGAATCTGTTCGGCGACATCCTTACCGACGAAGCCGCCGCGTTGGCTGGTTCGCTGGGCCTGCTGCCCTCCGCCTCGCTGGGCGAAGCCAAGGGCGGCCTGTACGAACCCATCCATGGTTCCGCGCCGGACATCGCCGGCCAGGGCGTGGCCAATCCCACCGGCGCGATCCTGTCCGCCGCCATGCTGCTGCGTCATTCGCTGGGCTTGGAAGAAGAAGCGAACACGGTCGAAGCCGCCGTGGCGGACGTACTGGAACGCGGCCCGCATACGCGTGACATCGGCGGCAGCGCCGGCACGCAGGACGTGCTGGATGCCGTGCTGGCCGCCATCGACGAACACGCCTGCAATGCAGCGGCTTTTCTGCGCTGGGGGCGGGCCTGCGGATGAGTCCCGCCACATCGCTAACCACTCCCTCACCGTCATCCCAGCGAAAGCTGGGATCCAGTGACTTTCGCGCGACCCAAAGGCGCTGGATTCCAGCTTTCGCTGGAATGACGGTGATTTTGATGGGGCCTGCGAGCCTCCACCAACCTTTTTCACCGGACCCCACGCATGCGCAGTGACCTGATCAAGACCGGCCCCGACCGCGCCCCGGCACGCGCCATGCTGCGCGCCACCGGCCTGGACGATGCGGCCATCGCCAAACCGCTGGTGGCCGTGGTGCACACGTGGTCGAACGTGAGCCCCTGCAATCTCAATTTGCGCGAACTCGCCGAGCACGTCGCCGAGGGCATCCGTGCCGCCGGTGGCACGCCCATCGAATTCAACACCATTGCGGTGACCGACGGCATCGCCATGGGCACGCCGGGCATGCGCGCCTCGCTGATCAGCCGCGAGGTGATCACCGACTCCATCGAGCTGGCCGTGGACGGCCATTGCCTGGATGCGATGGTGGTGCTGTGCGGTTGCGACAAGACCATCCCGGCCGCCGCCATGGCGATGGCGCGTCTCAACATCCCCAGCGTCGCGCTGTACGGCGGCACCATCGCGCACGGCACGCACGACAACCATCCCATCACCATCCAGCAGGTGTTCGAGGCAGTGGGCGCACATGGCGCGGGCAAGATCGACGATGCCGAGCTGACATCGGTGGAACGCGATGCGTGTCCTGGCGCGGGTGCCTGCGGCGGCCAGTTCACTGCCAACACCATGGCGATGGTGTTGACGACGCTGGGCCTGTCGCCGATGGGCTTCAACGATATTCCCGCCGCGCATCCGGCCAAGGCCGCCGCCGCGCGCCGCTGCGGCGAGCTGGTGATGGATTGCCTGAGGGAGAACCGCACACCGCGTGAGTTCCTCACCGAAGACGCGTTCCGCAATGCCACACGCATGGTCGCCGCCACGGCGGGCTCCACCAATGCTGTGCTGCACCTGCTCGCCATCGCGCGCGAGGCAGGCACACGCTGGACGTTGGAAGATTTCGAACCCGCGTCGAAGCACACGCCGGTGATCGCCGACCTGCTGCCGGGCGGCCGCTACACCGCCGTCGAGATGTTCGGCGCCGGCGGCGCCGCTCGCGTCGCGCAGGAACTGATCAGCGCCGGCATGCTGGTCGATGCACCCACCGTCACGGGCCGCAGCCTCTTTGCCGAAGCTGCCGCCGCACCGCGCGCCGAAACGCAAGACGTGGTGCATCCGGTCACGCAGCCGCTGAAGCCGCGCGGTGGCTACTCCATCCTCTACGGCAACCTCGCCCCTGAGGGCTGCATCCTCAAACTCGCCGGCAAGGGCGCCAATCACTTCGAAGGCCGCGCGCGCGTGTTCGAGAGCGAGGAACAGGCCTTCGCCGCCGTGCAGGGCGGCACCATCGAGAAGGGCGACGTCATCGTCATCCGCAACGAAGGCCCCGCCGGCGGCCCCGGCATGCGCGAAATGCTGGGTGTCACCGCGGCACTGATCGGACGCGGCCTGGGCGACGACGTCGCGCTGATCACCGACGGCCGCTTCTCCGGCGCCACGCACGGCTACATGGTCGGCCACATCGCGCCCGAAGCCGCGCGCGGTGGCCCCATCGCGCTGCTGCATGAAGGCGACCGCATCCGCATCGACGCCGACACGCGCGAGATCAGCACCACCGCCGATCTCGCCTCGCGTCGCGCCAGCTGGCAACCGCCGGCGCCGAAGGTCACGCGCGGCGCGCTGGCCAAGTACGTCTCGCTGGTGGGCTCCGCTTCCGACGGCGCCACCACGCAACCCATCGCACCACGCAGTCCATCCGCATTCTCCGCTTCCAAACACGTCAACGAAGACACGACCGCAGGAGTCACCGCATGAGCAGCAACCATTCCAACGACACGCTGGCCAAAGCCCGCATCGCCGTCCTCGGCTTCGGCAGCCAGGGCCGCGCCCACGCCCTCAACCTGCGCGACTCCGGTCTCGACGTCGTGGTCGGCCTGCGCAAGAGCGGCCCCTCGTGGGAGAAGGCACGCGCCGAAGGCTTCAACGTGGCCGAGCCCGGTGATGCAGTGAAGGACGCCGACCTGGTCGCCGTGCTCACGCCGGACATGGTGCAGCCCACGCTGTACAAGGAAAGCATCGAACCGAACATCAAGCCCGGTGCTGCGTTGCTGTTCGCACACGGCTTCAACGTGCACTTCAAGCAGATCGATCCGCGCAAGGACATCGACGTGATCCTGGTGGCCCCGAAGGGCCCAGGCGCGCTGGTGCGCCGCGAGTATGAAATCGGTCGTGGCGTGCCCAGCATCTGGGCCGTGCACCAGGACGTCAGCGGCCAGGCGGAAGCCAAGGCCAAGGCCTATGCCGACGGCATCGGCGGCGGTCGCGCGCTGCTGATCAAGACCGACTTCAAGGAAGAGACCGAAACGGATCTCTTCGGTGAGCAGGCCGTGCTGTGCGGCGGCGCCAGCTCGCTGGTGCAGGCTGGCTTCGAGACGCTGGTGGAAGCCGGCTATCAGCCGGAGATCGCCTACTACGAAGTACTGCACGAACTGAAGCTGATCGTGGACCTGTTCTACGAAGGCGGCATCTCGCGCATGCTGGAGTTCGTCTCCGAGACCGCGCAGTACGGTGACTACGTCAGCGGCCCGCGCGTGATCGACGCCGACACCAAGGCACGCATGAAGGACGTGCTCAAGGATATCCAGGACGGCACCTTCGCCAAGAACTGGATCGCCGAGCACAAGGCCGGCCTGCCGAACTACAAAAAGTTCAAGCAAGCGGACCTCGAGCATCCGATCGAGCAGGTGGGCGCGAAGCTGCGCGCACGCATGCCGTGGCTGCAGGCGAATGCGCCGAAGCCGGCCGCCGAGCAGCTCAAGAAGGTGGGTTAATTCGTTCTTTGCTCGTCATTCCTGCAAAAGCAGGAAGCGCTTTTCAACAGCCGCAGGGCTGGTCATCCAGTGTCTTTCAATCTTTCGCAAGAGTTCAGAGGCATTGGGTCCCTGCTTTCGCAGGGATGACGAGCTAAGGACTTCGTCGCTTTGATGAAGTTTTGTTCGACTTACGAGGGGGAGCATCTCCCGCACGCATTACCCCTCCCTGTCCCTCCCTTGGCATTCAAGGGAGGGAGTTTTTCCAACCGACATTCGAACCGCCGAACCCTCGGCGCACTGGGAACCACCACCATCGTGAACATGCCACTGCAACGCCCCTTCGCAGAGCACGAGATATCGGCACCGACAACGACCCACCCGCTTGCCGGCCAGAGCATGAGCGGCGCGGAAGTAGTGGTGCAGGTACTGGCCGATGAAGGCGTCGAGGTGCTGTTCGGCTACTCAGGTGGCGCCATCCTGCCTGTGTACGATGCCGTGTTCCGTTACAACGCCACCCACCTTTCGCCCATGGGCGGCGAACCGATGCCGCTGATCGTGCCGGCCAACGAACAGGGCGCGGGTTTCATGGCAGCCGGTTATGCGCGCGCCTCCGGCAAGGTGGGCGTGGCGATCGTCACGTCCGGACCCGGCGCCACCAACATGGTGACGCCGGTGCGCGATGCCATGTCCGATTCGGTGCCGATGGTGGTGATCTGCGGCCAGGTGCCTACCGGCGCGCTCGGCAGCGATGCCTTCCAGGAGGCACCGGTCAGCAACATCATGAGTCCGTGCGCCAAGCATGTGTTCCTGCTCACCGATGCCTCCCGCTTGGAGGAGACGTTGCGCACGGCCTTCGAGATCGCCCGCAGCGGCCGCCCCGGTCCCGTGGTCGTCGATATTCCGAAGGATGTGCAGAACACGCCCCTTACCTTTGCCGGCGAGGGCACGCTGCCCATTCCCGGCTATCGCGCGCGCCAGCATGCGATCCAGAACGCTCGGGTGGACGATGCGCAATGCGAAGCGTTCTTCGCTGCGCTGGCGAAGGCCAAGCGCCCGCTGATCTATGCGGGTGGTGGCATCATCGCTGGCGAGGCAGCGGCGACGTTGCGCGCCTTCGTCAAGCAATTTGGCCTGCCGGTGACCACCACGCTGATGGGTATCGGTGCGATGGACACCACCGACCCGCTCGCGCTGCACATGCTCGGCATGCACGGCACCGCTTACGCCAACTATGCGGTGGAGGATTGCGATTTTCTGCTGGCGCTGGGCGCGCGCTTCGACGATCGCGTCGCCAGCGTGCCGGATCGTTTTGCGCCGAACGCGCGTTTCATCGCGCAGATCGACATCGACCCGGCCGAGATCGGCAAGGTGAAGCCGGTGGATTGGCATCACCATGGCGACCTGGACACCACCCTGTCGCGGCTGCACCAGTACGGTGTGCGCCAGCAACTGGATTTCGCTGCCGATGGCCGTTACACGAACTGGCATGCACACATCGTTGCACTAAAGCAGACGCATGCGCTGAATTATGACCGCGACAGCGCGCTGATCCAGCCGCAAGCGGTGATCGAGGCGATCAACCAACACACGCGCGGCCGCGCGGTCATCAGCACCGGCGTGGGCCAGCATCAAATGTGGTCCGCGCAGTATTTCGACTTCCGTGAGCCGCGCCATTGGCTCACCTCCGGATCCATGGGCACGATGGGCTTCGGACTGCCGGCCGCCATCGGCGCGCAGTTCGCACGGCGCGACGCGATAGTGATCGATATCGACGGCGACGCCAGCATCCGCATGAACCTGGGCGAGTTGGAAACCGTCACCACCTACGGCCTGCCGGTGAAGGTGGTCGTGCTGAACAACATCGGCGACGGCATGGTGCGCCAGTGGCAGAAACTGTTCTTCCGCGGCCGCTTTGCCTCTTCGGACAAGAGCTTGCACAAGAAGGACTTCATCAAGGCGGCACAGGCCGATGGCTTCGAGTGGGCACGGCGGCTGGAGGACAAGGCAGAGCTGGCGGACACCATCGCCGACTTCCTTGCCTTCGATGGCCCTGCCTTCCTCGAGGTGATGATCGACCCCGATGCCGGCGTGTATCCCATGGTGGGGCCGGGTGCGACGTATGCCCAGATGATCACGGGTGATTTCATTCCGTCGCGTGTGGCGCCCGCATCGTCCCAGGACGCCAAAAGCGACATGTTCTAACGCTCGTCATTCCAGCGCAGGCCGGAATCCAGTCGCGACCACCCAACACCATCGCCACTGGATCCCGGCCTTCGCCGGGATGACGGATAGGGAAGGTTACGGAGTTCATCATGAAACACACGCTTTCCATCCTTCTGCAGAACGAATCCGGCGCATTGATGCGCGTCGCCGGGCTGTTCGCCGCGCGCCACTGCAATATCGACACACTCACCGTCGCCGCAACGCAGGACCCTGCCGTGTCGGAGCTCACGCTGGTACTGCACGGCGCAGACGATACGGTCGAGCAGATCATCAAGCAGACACGCAAACTGGTGGACGTGATCGACGTCAGCCATCCCGTCACCACGCCATGAATGCGCTTGCTGTTCCGGCCGCAACGGTCGACCGCCTGAGCGAACACGAGCTGTTGCGACAAACGGTGGGCGCGCGCGTCTACGATGTGGCGCGCGAAACCGCGCTGGAGCCGGCAACGCTGCTATCCGCGCGTCTTGGACAGCGCGTGATGCTCAAGCGCGAAGACCAGCAGCCGGTGTTCTCGTTCAAGCTGCGCGGTGCGTACAACCGCATGTCGCAACTGGATGCGGAACAGCGCGCGCGTGGCGTCATCGCCGCGTCGGCGGGCAACCACGCGCAGGGCGTGGCGCTTGCCGCGTCGCGGCTTGGCGTTCGCGCGGTGATCGTCATGCCCGTGACCGCACCGTTGGTGAAGGTGGATGCGGTTCGGCGCTTCGGCGGCCCGTACGTCGAGGTGGTTCTGGCCGGCGATTCGTATAGCGATGCGCAGGCCGCCGCCGCCCGACTTCAGGCCGAGCACGGCTATACCTTCGTGCATCCCTTCGACGATGCCGCCGTCATCGCCGGCCAGGCGACCGTGGGCATGGAAATCCTGCGCCAGCATCCCGGCCCGCTGCATGCGGTCTTCGTTCCCGTCGGCGGTGGCGGCCTGCTCGCCGGTGTGGCCGGTTACATCAAGGCGCTGCGCCCCGAGGTGAAGGTGATCGGCGTGCAGACCTGTGATTCCGACGCCATGGTGCAGTCGCTCGATGCGGGCTCGCCGGTCACCTTGCAGGAAGTAGGCCTGTTCGCCGACGGTACGGCGGTGAAGCGCGTGGGCGACCTGACGTTCGAACTGTGCCAGCGCTACGTGGACGACATGGTGCGCGTGGATACCGACGCCATCTGCGCTGCCATCCGCGATGTTTTCCAGGACACCCGCAGCGTGCCCGAGCCCGCCGGCGCGCTCGCGCTCGCGGGCCTGAAGCAGTACGTGGCCACGCATGGCGCATCGGAACACCCGATGGTCGCCATTGTCTCCGGCGCCAACCTCAACTTCGACCGCCTGCGTTTTGTCGCCGAACGCGCGGAAGTCGGCGAGCAGCGAGAGGCGGTGTTCGCCGTCACCATTCCCGAGGAACGCGGCAGCTTCCGCCGCTTCTGCACGGCGCTCGACCAGCGCAGCATCACCGAATTCAACTACCGCATCGGCAATGCCAGCGAGGCGCATATCTTCGTCGGCGTGCAGACGACGCACCGCGAGGAGCGCGAAACGCTGATCGGGGCCTTCCGCTCGCACGGCTTCGGCGTACTCGACCTGACCGACGACGAGTTGGCGAAGCTGCACCTGCGCCACATGATCGGTGGCAGCTCGCCGCTGGCGCATGACGAGTTGCTCTACCGCTTCGAATTTCCCGAGAGGCCGGGTGCGCTGACGCGCTTCCTTGGCCATATGCACCCGGACTGGAACATCAGCCTGTTCCATTATCGCAACCAGGGGGCCGACTACGGGCGCATCCTGGTCGGCATCCAGGTGCCGCAGGACGAACGCGCCTTGTTCCAGGCGTTCCTCGATACGCTGGGCTATCCGTTCCGCGACGAGAGCGAGAACCCCGCGTACCGGTTGTTGCTTCGAAAATGACACTCTCCCTCACCGTCATCCCTGCGAAAACAGGGATGACGGTGAAGAGGATGGACTACCTGGCCAACGCCGCATCATTCGGCCCAACAACCTCGAGCTCGAACACGTGGTTGTCGTAGTCGCTGAAGTACAGCGCCGTGTCGTCGCGAGCCATCTGGTAGTCCAGCGCCAGCGCGTCCATGCGGCGCGCGCATTCGAGCTGCTCCTGCTTGGTGACGGCGAACGCGATGTGGTCGCCGTTGCGGGAGGCCGGCCCGTTGCCCCGGATGAGCGCGAACTCCAGCCCAGCGAGTTCCAAGATGACTTCGGGATGAGCGTCCTGCGGATCTTCCTCGCGCACGATACGCGCATCGGGAAATACGTCGGTGAGCAGATGCGCCGTACGCGTGGGGTGACTGACAATCAAGGCGATGTGGCTCAGGGCTTTGGGCATGGGCGTGGGTCCGGTGCTTGAGGGGCGAGTGTAGGCCGCTTTGTGACGACGTTGCGACAGCGTGCGCCACCCAAACCGGCACCCCGTCACGCGACCCCGGAGGGTGGGGCACGCTAAACTCGGCGAATGGCTCCTACATCACGCAAGCGCCAGCGGCGCAATCTGCCGACCACCCATGCGCCGCGCCCGCGCCCTGGCGCAGCGGGCCATGCGGCGCACGCACAACCGGCGGACAGCTCCACCCGCGCCACGCGCGTGCTCGACTGGCTGTTGCAGAAGCTGCCGGCAGCCTATCGCGTCAAGGCGCGCGACTATCTGGTGCTGACGCGCATGGATCGCCCCATCGGCGCGCTGCTGCTGCTGTGGCCCACGTGGTGGGCGCTTTGGCTGGCCGCGTCGGATTTCCCGCCGGTGAAGCCGCTGGTGATTTTCACGTTGGGCGTGTTCGCCATGCGCGCGGCCGGCTGCGCGATCAACGATTTCGCGGACCGCAAACTCGATCCGCAGGTGGAACGCACCGCCGGCCGCCCGATCGCGGCGGGACGCGTGACCCCGCGCGAGGCGTTGATCGTGTTCGCCGGCCTGCTGGTGTTCTCGTTCATGCTGGTGCTGTTCACCAACAAGCTCACCATCGAGCTGTCGTTTGCCGGCGCCGCGCTGGCGGCGATCTACCCGTTCACCAAACGCTACACGCACCTGCCGCAGGTGGTGCTGGGCGCGGCGTTCGGCTGGTCGATCCCGATGGCGTTCGCGGCGGTGATGAACACGGTGCCGCCGATCGGCTGGCTGCTGTTCATCGCCAACATTCTGTGGTCGGTGATCTACGACACCGAGTACGCATTGGTGGACCGCGAGGACGACATCAAGGCCGGCGCCAAATCCACGGCCATCCTGTTCGGCGATGCGGACCTGCCGATCCTGGGCATCCTGATGGCGACCTTCCTGCTGGCCATGCTGTTCGTGGGCCAGCGCGCTTCGCTGGGCTGGCCGTACTGGCTGAGCCTGCTTGTCGCGGCCGGTCTGTTCGGCTGGCAGCTATGGCGCATCCGCAGCCACGACCGCGCCGCCTGCCTGTGGGCGTTCCGCAACAACAATTGGCTGGGCATGGCGCTGTGGATCGGCATCGTGCTGGCACTGGCATTCCGCTAAAGACTTAAGTCACCCCAGCGGCCTGCCGGCTGCACGCGGCGTGGAAGTTCTTTCGCGTACCCTGTCGATTCCCGCCGGGGTCGTTCGTCGTCAGCATGAGGGGCGCTTTCCGGCGCCCCACCGACGACAACCCAAGGAGTAGCGACAATGCGATTCGTAGCCATGGTCAGGGCCACCCGGGCCTCCGAGGCCGGCGAGATGCCCAGCGAGAAACTGCTGACCGACATGACCCGGTTCAACGAGGAACTGGTCAAGGCCGGCGTACTGCTGGCCGGCGAAGGCCTGCACCCCAGCAAGAACGGCGCGCGCGTGCGCTACGAGGGCGACAAGCGGACCGTCATCGATGGTCCGTTTGCCGAAACCAAGGAGCTGATCGCCGGCTTCTGGTTGTTGCAGCTCGGCTCGCTGGAAGAAGCCGTCGAATGGATGAAGCGCTGCCCCAATCCGTTCGAGGACGGCACTTCCGAGATCGAGATCCGCCGCGTGTTCGAAGCCGAAGACTTCGGCGAAGCCTTCACCCCGGAGCTGCGCGAGCAGGAAGAGCAGGTACGCGCGCAGATAGGCGATCACCCCTGATCCCACGGAGATACCGCCATGCAGGTCCAGCCTTATCTGTTCTTCGATGGCCGTTGTGAAGAAGCGCTCGCCTTCTACGGCAAGGCCGTGGGCGCGCAGGTGCAGAACCTGGTCCGCTTCAAGGACAACCCCGAGCAACCGGGCGACCAGGCGGCGGGGCCGCGTCCGCCTAACGGCGAGAAGATCATGCATGTGTCGTTCATGGTGGGTGAGACGCTGGTGAATGCGTCGGATGGCGAGTGCGGCGGCCAGCCGGAGTTCCGTGGTTTTTCGCTGGTGCTCACGACGAAGGACGACGCCGAGGCCAAGCAGCGCTTCGTGGCGCTGCTGGAAGATGGCGGTCAAACCACCATGCCGCTGTCCAAGACCTTCTTCTCGTCCAGCTTCGGCATGCTGATCGACCGTTTCGGCGTGCATTGGATGGTGATGTCGCCTCCTTGAGGGTCCGTCATGGATTTGCCGCGGCGGCCGGCCTCTTTCACCGTCATTCCCGCGAAGGCGGGAGGCGCTTTTCAACAGCCGACGGGCTGGTCATCCAGTGCCTTTACGGGCGCATGAAGTCGCTGGATTCCCGCTTTTGCCCCCTTTTGCGGGGTTCGCGGGAATGACGGTGAGGAAACAAACAGTGGCACCGGCATCGGCGGTGAGCCCTTTGACAACCAGTGGTCGAAGGCAGAAGAACTTGCGTCAGTGTGGGCATGGTGTTGTCATCGGCGGCTATGACGGCCACCGACATTCACCGCGCCATCGACGCCGTATGGCGCATCGAATCGCCACGGCTCATCGCCGGCCTTGCCCGCATCGTCCGCGACGTGGGTGTGGCCGAGGAGTTGGCGCAAGACGCGCTGGTGACGGCGCTGGAGCAATGGCCGAGCACCGGTGTGCCACGCAACCCCGGTGCCTGGCTGATGACCACGGCCAAGCACCGTGCCATCGACCAGATGCGACGCCATGCCCTGCACCGGCGCAAGGAAGACGAACTCACACGCGAGATCGAGGACCAGCTGGAACAATCCGCGGGGGATCCGGATGCCATGCTCGACAACCCGGTCGGTGACGACCTACTCAGCTTGATCTTCACGGCGTGCCATCCGGTGCTGTCCACCGACGCACGCGTGGCGCTGACCCTGCGCCTGCTCGGCGGCCTCACCACCACCGAGATCGCCCGTGCCTTTCTGGTGCCGGAGCCGACGGTGGCCCAGCGCATCGTGCGCGCCAAGCGCGCCTTAAGCGATGCGCAGGTTCCGTTCGAAGTGCCGCGCGGCGAGGAGCTGGGAGTACGCCTGGCCTCGGTGCTTGAGGTGGTCTATCTAATCTTCAACGAAGGCTACGCCGCCACCTCGGGCAGCGACTGGATGCGCCCGCAGTTGTGCGACGAAGCGCTGCGCCTGGGCCGCGTGCTGGCCGGCTTGGCACCGGCGGAGCCGGAGGTGCACGGACTGGTGGCGCTGATGGAAATCCAGGCCTCGCGCACCGCGGCGCGGCAAGGCCCCAACGGTGAGCCCATCCTGCTCAATGACCAGAATCGTGCGCGCTGGGACCCGTTACTGATACGCCGCGGTCTTGCGGCGCTGCAACGCGCCGAAGCCCTGGGCGGCGGCGAGCGACCGTATACCTTGCAGGCGGCGATCGCGGCTTGTCATGCCAGCGCTCGCTCGCCGGCCGAAACCGACTGGCTGCGCATCGCTGCGCTATACGACACGCTTGGCCGCTGCATGCCGTCGCCCGTGGTCGCACTCAATCGCGCCGTCGCGCATGCTCAGGCGTTCGGTCCAGAAGTGGGCCTGTCGCTGGTGGACGCCCTGCGTGATGAACCTCTGCTGCGCCAGTATCACCTGTTGCCCAGCGTACGCGGCGACCTGCTCGGTCGGCTAGGCCGCCACGGCGAAGCGCGCGAGGAGTTCGAACGCGCGGCTTCGCTTGCACGCAACCTGCGTGAACGCGAACTGCTGTTGCAACGTGCGGCCGCCAGCGGTGCCGCCTGAACACCGCTATTGGATGGCGTGAGGCGGAAATCGCATGATGAAACCGACGATGGCCACGTAGCCCAGGCCCGCCAGAAGCACGCTGAGCAACACCACGAAGACCAGTCGCGCGATGCCTTTGGCAAGCCACCACGATTTGATCCGGCTCATGTCTTGCAAAGCCGGTCGGCGCGATAAGCGTCGAGGCTGGGCACAGCACCGTACATGCCTTCGATGAAGGCGTTGCGTTCATGCCACATGACTTCCATGTCCCATAGGCAGAACGAGTAGCGCGACATGTCCTCCACCCAGCCCGAGGCGTCTTCCGCCGCTACGGCAACGAACATCTCGTTGTCGTTGCCCCACCAGCCCAGCACCAGATAGCGCGCCTTCGCCGCTTCGTGGCAGATGGCGAAGGCGGGGGTGTCGCGCCAGACGATGGGACGCGCCTGTTTCATCCCTTGCATGCGGGGCAGATAGCGCGCGATGTCGACGGCCTGGCCGTTCGCGGAAATGGTGTAGACCTTGATGCCGTCGGCATCCGTATCCGCCGGCAGGCTCTCGATAGGGCGAGGTCGGTACATGGGCGATCCTTCCTTTCCGGCGCGGTCATGAGACGGGCAGTGCGGCGGCGCGTCATGGGATTGGATTGCACCACAGGCGATCAGCCGTTTAAATGGCCCGGCCCGATCGCCCACCGGGGCCAGCTCACGCCATCCGGGCCGCCGCACGGATCACCGCTTTCGCATCGAACCACGGTTCCCCTGTCCGTCCATCGTGAAGGAGCAAGGTATGGAGCGTTCGTATCGTGCATCGACCAGCGTGCTGGCTGATGGCCTCGCCACCAGCGCCGCCGACGCCCGGCCATTGGTACAGAGCTATATATCGCAGCAGTTCTTGGCGCTCACCATGATCGCGCTGGGTGTGCTCGGCATCATCTACGGCGACGTCGCCCTGGTGTGGCAACACCTGCCCATCGAGCACATGCCGGGCGCGAAGGCGATTGCCTATGGGTTCGCACTGATCGAGCTGATCGCCGGCATCGGCCTGTTGCTGCGCCCTGCCGCGAAGGTGGCAGCCGCCTTGCTTACCGCGTTCCTGCTGGTCTGGGCCGTGCTGCTCAAGTTGCCAGCCGTGGTGGCCGTGCCATCCATGGAAGCCACCTGGCTGGGCTTCGCCGAGATCACCGTGATGCTGGCGGGCGCCTGGGTGTTGTTCGCCAACCAGATGGGCGAGCGCAGCGACGGGTTGCGTCATGTCACCGGACCACGCGGCGTCCGCGCGGCGCGCGTGCTGTTTGCGCTGTCGCTGCCGATGATCGGGCTTTCGCATTTCTTCTATACCAAACAGACCGTGGAACTGGTGCCGTCATGGCTACCGTATCCCAGCGCCTGGGCCTATCTGACCGGTGCGGGCAGCATCGCCACGTGCCTGGCGGTGCTGTTCGGTGTGGTACCGCGGCTGGCGGCTCGGTTGGAGGCGATGATGCTGTGGATCATCACGCTGCTGGTGTGGGCGCCCGCGGTTGTCTCGACGGGCGGAGATCGCCTGCCGTGGACGGCGCTGGCGATCTCCGCCGCCATCGCGTGCGGCGCGTGGGTGGTGGCCGATTCCTATCGGGAAACGCCTTATTTACCGCGCTCCTCGTAACCGTGCACGGCATCCAGCACGCGGGCGGAGTAGACCAGCGCCGCGCCGGCATTCAAGGCGACGGCCACGCCCAGCGCCTCGGCGATTTCGTCATGCGTGGCGCCGTGCTTGAGTGCTTCGGCGGTATGCACGGTGATGCAGCCATCGCAGCGGGTGGTGACGGCGACGGCCAGTGAAATGAGCTCGCGTGTCTTGGCGTCCAGGTGGCCGCTCTTGCTGTTGGCGTTGGACAGGGTCTGATAGCCCGCGACAGTGTCGGGACTGAGCTTGGCCATCTCGCCGATGCGGCCAAGCAGTTCTTTGCGGTAATCGGGCCAGTTCAACATGGGCTTCTCCTTGGGGGTGCGATCGCCCCTCCATAACGCAGGCGCGATATGACCGATGCTGCGCTTGATGGCCGCCCCGCGGGAATACCACGATGGTTTGATGCCAGGCGGCGCGCGTCTTGCAGGGAGGCCGCTCAGGCTTTCGTCGCGGGAGCGCGTGCCAGCGCCCAGACATCCACGCGCTGGACGCCGGCCCGCTTCAGCATCCGCGCGCATTCGGCGAGCGTGGCACCGGTGGTCATCACGTCATCCAGCAACGCGACATGAGCCGGCCACGCGATGTCGTCACGCACGGTGAACGAGCCACGCACGTTGCGTCGACGCTGGATGGCGCCCAGCTCGGTCTGGGCCGATGTGGCGCGCTGGCGAACCAGCCCATCGGAGCGCAGCGAAAGGCCGAACCGCTTCGCCAGCGGCCGGGCCAGCTCACGGGCCTGGTTGTAGCCGCGCTGGCGTAGGCGGGCGACGTGCAACGGCACCGGCAGGACCCACGCGGGCCATGCCGGCGGCGTTGGCTCACGCAGCCACAACGAAGCGAGTACGCGTCCTGCCGCCAGATTCCCACTGAACTTGAAGCGCGACTCCAGCCGATCCAGCGGCCAGGCGTAGCGGAACGGTACCCATGCTGCATCCCATGGCGGTGGACGCCGCTGGCATTGGCCGCACAGCGCGGCCGGCTCCGGCAGGGGCAACGCGCAACGGGCGCAACAAACGCGGTTGCGCGGCAGTTCGCGCGCGCACTCGCGGCACAGGTCCAGCCCATCCTCGCCGACGGCCCCGCAGAGCAGGCATTGATAAGGAAGGACGAAGCGTTGCAGCGCGCCGGTCAAGAACTGGAAGGGATGAGGCACTTCCATGCCTGTCTACGCAACTCAGCCGTGACGCTTGTAGATGGCAGCGTCCAGACACGCCCATAAATGGATGATCCAGCCCATCTTGATGACCCAGAGAACGGCCGCGAGGGCGATCATGACCAGCGCAATCCACGGGCGTCGCTGCAGAATCTGCCCAAGTCCGGGGATAAGCACGCTGCAGATGGCGGCCGGCACCGACCCAATGCCTGCCTGTCCTGCATTCATGCCGCGACTCCTCAAGAGTGAATGACTCGATGGTAGCGGCAGCCATACGTCCGCGCATCGTCAACTGCGTGAATTCATTCAAGGTTGACAAGAAAAGCCGCGCTGCCACACTGTCGCCCATTCCCCATCCCCAGAGCTGACGCCATGGCCCTTTCCATCCGCCACGACTGGACGCGCGCCGAAGTAGCCGCGCTGTTTGCGCTGCCGTTCAACGAATTGCTGCATCGCGCTCATTCGGTGCATCGCGAACACCACGATCCGAACGCGGTGCAGGTGTCCACCCTGCTCTCCATCAAGACCGGTGGCTGTCCGGAAGACTGCGCCTACTGCCCGCAGGCCGCGCGTTACGACACCGGCGTGCAGGCACAGAAGCTGATGAGCGTGGACGCCGTGGTGGCGCGCGCGCAGGCGGCCAAGAACGCCGGCGCCAGCCGCTTCTGCATGGGCGCCGCGTGGCGCAGCCCGAAGGATCGCGACGTGGAAAAGGTCGCCGAGATCGTGCGCGCGGTGAAGGGCCTGGGGCTCGAAACCTGCGCCACGCTGGGCATGCTCAACGGCGAGCAGGCGCAGACGCTGAAGAACGCGGGCCTGGATTACTACAACCACAACCTGGATACCGCGCCGGAGTTCTACGGCGAGATCATCCACACACGCCAGTACCAGGATCGCCTGGACACGTTGGCTCACGTGCGCGAGGTAGGCCTGAAGACCTGCTGCGGCGGCATCGTCGGCATGGGCGAGACACGCGACCAGCGCGCCGGCCTGCTGCAGACGCTGGCCAACTTGCCGGAGCATCCGGAGTCGGTACCGATCAACCAGCTGGTGCAGGTGGAAGGCACGCCGCTCAGTGGCACCGAAGCGATCGACCCGTTCGATTTCGTGCGCACCATTGCCGTGGCACGCATCCTGATGCCGGCCTCGATGGTGCGCCTCTCCGCCGGCCGCCAGCAGATGGACGACGCCGTGCAAGCGCTGTGCTTCTTCGCGGGCGCCAACTCGATCTTCTACGGCGAAAAACTGCTGACCACCGGCAACCCCGACGTGGAGCACGACCGCCTGCTGTTCAAGCGCCTGAACCTGCATGCGTTGGAAGTGGTGGAAGAGAGCGAGACGGTGCATGCGGACATCCTGGAAGCGGATGCCGCTAGTTGCGGCTCGGGTTGCGGCTGTGGTGTTGCTGCCTGATCAGTCGCACCATGCGAGAACCTCACCTTAGCCGTCATTCCCGCGAAAGCGGGAATCCAATGCCTTCCTCGCGTCATGCCAAAGACGCTGGATGACCAGCCCTTCGGCTGTTGAAAAGCACCTCCCGCTTTCGCGGGAATGACGCGATGTTGTGACGCCTACGCAACCGACATGACCCGGCCCGCACTCACCGAGCGACTTGCCCAGCACAACGCCGAACGCGCACAGGCCGGCTTGTGGCGCCGTCTGCGCACCATCGACCGTGCGGATGGCATGTGGGTGGAGCGCGATGGCCGGCGCCTGCTTTCCTTCTGCAGCAACGACTACCTCGGCCTCGCACAACACCCGGCGCTGGTCGACGCCCTCAAGCGTGCGGCGGATGTCGATGGCGTGGGCAGCGGCTCCGCGCACCTGATCTGCGGCCATCGTTCCGCGCATGCCGCGCTGGAAGAAGCGCTGGCCGAATGGACCGGCCGCGAGCGCGCATTGCTGTTCTCCACCGGCTACATGGCCAACCTCGGCGTGATGCAGGCACTGCTGCAACGCGACGATGTATGCGTGCAAGACAAGCTCAACCACGCGTGCCTGATCGACGGTACGCAACTGGCCGGCGCGGAACTGAAGCGTTATCCACACGCGGATGTGCACGGCGCCGCGCGCCAGCTCGCCGCGCGCCCCGACGCTGCTGCACTGCTCGCCACCGATGGGGTCTTCAGCATGGATGGCGACGTCGCGCCGCTGCGCGAACTGGCGACGCTGTGCCGCCGCGAAAGCGCCACCTTCATGGTGGACGATGCCCATGGCCTGGGCGTGCTCGGCCGGCGCGGCGAAGGCAGCGCGGTCGACGCCGGCCTTTCGCAGGACGACGTGCCCGTGCTGATGGCCACGCTGGGCAAGGCGCTGGGCTGCAGCGGTGCCTTCGTCGCCGGCTCCGCCGCGCTGATCGACGGGCTGGTGCAGTCCGCGCGCACCTACATCTATACGACGGCCATGCCGCCGGCCCTGGCTGCCGCGACGCTGGCCGCGGTACGGCTGGCGCAGGCGGACGACTGGCGACGCGAGAAACTCCACGCGCTGATCGGCCGCTTCCGCCACGGCGCCGGTCAGCTCGGCCTGCCGCTGATGCCCTCGCCCACCGCCATCCAGCCCTTGCTGCTGGGCGATGCCCGCGCGGCGCTGGAGGCCTCCGAGGCGCTGGAGCAGGCCGGTTTCCTGGTCACGGCGATCCGCCCTCCCACGGTGCCGCAAGGCAAGGCGCGCCTACGCATCACGCTGTCGGCTGCCCATGAGGAAGGCGACGTGGACCGGCTGCTGGACGCGCTGTCCCGGGCCGCCACGGGGCGCCCCGTATAATGGGCGCCTTGCCGTACCTCTCCCCCGCCATGCCGATCATCAATCTTTCCGCCTATCGCTTCGTCAGCCTGGACGATCTGCCCGAGCTGCGCGAACGCATTCTCGAACGCTGCGAGGCGCTGGCGCTCAAGGGCACCATCCTGCTGGCGCCCGAAGGCATCAACCTGTTCCTCGCCGGCACGCGCGAGCCCATCGACGCTTTCATGGACTGGCTGCGCACCGATCCTCGCTTCGCCGGGATGGAGCCGAAGGAGTCGATCTCCGATGGCGTGCCGTTCGGCCGCCTGCGCGTGCGCCTGAAGAAAGAGATCATCACCATGCGTATGCCGACCATTCGCCCCGAGGGTGGCCGCGCACCGTCGGTGGCGCCGGTGACATTGCAACGCTGGCTGGCGCAGGGACACGACGACGATGGCCGCGACGTGGTCCTGCTCGATACGCGCAACGACTACGAAACCGACGTCGGCCTGTTCCAGAACGCGGTGGACTACCGTATCGCCAGCTTCACCGAATTTCCCGCCGCCCTTGCCGCCGACCGCGCGCGCTTCGACAACAAGACGGTGGTGTCGTACTGCACCGGCGGCATCCGCTGCGAGAAGGCCGTGCTGCACATGCAGGACATCGGCATGGAGAACGTCTACCAGCTTGAAGGCGGCATCCTGAAGTACTTCGAGGAAACCGACGGCACGCATTGGAATGGCGACTGCTTCGTGTTCGACGAGCGCGGTGCGGTCGACAAGGGCCTGGCGCCCGCCGTCTCGCTCCCTCTCCCCTCTGGGGAGGGCGCCGGGGTGAGGGGCCAACCTGGCGACAAGCTCGCGCAGAACGACTCTTCCGCAAGCACCCACCCCTCACCCCAACCCTCTCCCTTGAGGGGAGAGGGAGCCCCCAGCAAATGAATCTCCACATCGAAACGCATGGCCACGGCGAGATCCCCGTGGTGATTCTCCACGGCTGGGCCATGCACGGCGGCATGATGGAACCACTGTGCGAAGTGCTGGCCGACCGCTGCACCATGCACGTGGTCGACCTTCCCGGCCACGGCTACTCGCGCGACAGCGCGCTGCCGCTGGAGCCGTCCGTGTGCGCCGAAGCCATTGCGCGCATGACGCCGGCAGCCATCTGGATCGGCTGGTCGCTGGGCGGGCTGATCGCCATGACCGCCGCGCTGGAACACCCGCATCATGTGCGCGGACTCGGCGTGATCGACGGCACGCCCAAGTTCTCGCGCGGCGAGGACTGGCCGCACGGCAGCGATCCCAAACTGGTACGTCAGCTCGCCACGGACCTGGAAACCGACTATCACGGCACGCTGGAGCGCTTCATTGCGCTGGAAGCGATGGGTAGCCGGGATCCCATGGCCGAGGTGCGCCATCTGCGTGCGCTGATCTTCCAGCGCGGCGAACCGAATCTGCGCGTGCTGCAGGAAGGCATCCGCATCCTCGAAACCGCCGATCGCCGCGCCGAGCTCGCCAAGCTCACCGTGCCCAGCGCATGGATCGTGGGCCATCGCGACCGCATCGTGCCGCCTGCCGCTATGGCATGGTCGGCGGAGCAGTCGCGCGGCAGCTACGCGGAAATCGCGCACGCAGGCCACGCGCCTTTCTTTGGTTATGCGGGCGACGTCGCGAATGCGCTGGTGCCCGTGCTGGACAGCTTCCGATGACCGACTCGCATTTCGACCGCCAGCAGGTGCGCCGCAACTTCGGCCGTGCGGCGAACACCTATGAGCAGCACGATGCCCTGCAACGCGAAGTGCAGACACTGCTGCTCGATCGCCTGGGCTTCTATCTGGAAACGCCCGAGCGCGTGATCGACGTCGGCGCGGGCACCGGTCGCGGCACAGCGTTGTTGCGCAAGCGCTATCCGAAAGCGCAGGTGGTCGCGATGGACATGGCGCTACCGATGCTGCGCACCGCGAAGAAGCACATCAGCTGGCTGAAGCCGTTCCAGCGCGTGTGCGCAGAAGCCACTTCGCTGCCGTTGCCCGACCACAGCGTCGACGTGCTGCATTCGAATCTCTGTTTCCAGTGGATCGACGACCTGCCCACGCTGTTCGGCGAATGCGTGCGCGTGCTGAAGCCTGGTGGCCTGCTGGTGTTCTCCACCTTCGGACCCGACACGCTGAAGGAGCTGCGCGCGGCCTGGGCCGAAGCGGACCAGCAACCACACGTGAGCCGCTTCCTCGACATGCACGACCTGGGCGACGCGATGATCAACGCCGGCCTGCGCGATCCTGTGCTCGGCGTGGACCGCTACACGCTCACCTACAGCGAGCCGCGCATGCTGCTCAAGGAACTGCAGGGACTGGGTGCGACCAACGCGGATCGCGAGCGCGAACGTCACCTGCTGGGCAAACAGCACTACCGCCGCATGCTGGCCGCATACGAAACGATGCGCGTGGATGGCCGCGTTCCCGCCACCTGGGAAGTAGTGACGGCGCACGCCTGGGGCCCGCCGCCGGGACAGTCGCGGCGCATGGCGGGCGGCGGCGAGATGGCGAGCTTCTCCATCGACAACCTGCGCGGCTCACGTCGGCGCTGAGTAGCAAGGCCGGTGGACCATGATGTCCACCGGCCTTGCTTCAAGACTCGATCAGCCAAACTTGACCGAATCGATGTGGCCTTCCGAGATGCCGCCCGAGCCTTCGCCCTTGACGAAGATCGCCGTACCGTACTTCTTCAGGTACACGTAGTGCGATTTGCCCGACATGACGCCATTGGCGTTGTAGTTGGTGCACTCGATGTCCTGAGCATCGCCCTCCAACGCTGCATTGGCGCGCGTAGCCGCGTAGCTGTCGCCCAACAGGCATGCGTTGCGGCCGTCATGGAAGTTCATCAGCTGAACGGTCGTGCCGATCGTATAGGCGAACTCGATCGACTTGGCCATGTCCGGGCGAAGCGGCTCGAACTGCTTGAAATCATGCGCCACGAAGGTCATGCCGGCCATGGTGTTGCCAACGTTCAACGCCTCGGCCTTCAACGTCAGGATGCCGCGATAGCTGGTGATGAAGCGTTGCACCGTCGGCACGCCATTGCGCGAAGACTCATGCAGCTCTTCCAGGAACGGACCACCCGCATTGATGTAGGTGACCTTGTCCTGATACTTGATCTCTTTTTCCTTGTCATCGGCGGTCGACGTCCAGCTCATGTCCAAGACCATCCGGCGATACGGAACGCTGCCGCTATCCTTGGAAGCGACTTCCCGTCGAATGCCTTCGGGTAGCGTGGCCGGATCGAAGTTCTTGCTCAGGTAGCCTTCCTTGTCGCCAAGGACCTCCTTGACCTGCGGCGGCGTCGCACAACCGGAAAGCAGCAATAGCGCGGCCACGGTCGTGCCCCGCACAAATACGGACGAAAAACGCATAACTCCCCCTCAAATCCATTGTCATGCGATGGCGCCCGGACGTCGCCCTTCCCGGCACGCCGCTCCATGGCACCACCCCCTTTTGCGGCACGCTGCGGGCGGCCTTCGCAGACATCCCCATGTCTGCCGCGTGCGGATCATGCGCCGAGTAGCTCGGCTCTTGCAACGACGGCTAACAGCAGCCGAGCCGGCACTCCGCGGGGCTGATCTTGTCAGCGTTTGGCCCCGGCCGTCCCATGGCGGAAGCAGCTCACTACGTGATCGTCGACCATGCCGGTCGCCTGCATGAAGGCGTAGCAGATGGTGGTGCCGACGAAACGGAAGCCGCGCTTCTTCAGATCCTTGCTCATGCGGTCGGACACCGGCGTGCTGGCCGGTACATCCCCTTGTCCTGTCCACTGGTTGCGGATGGGCTTGCCGTCGACGAACGACCACAGGTAACGATCGAGACTGCCGAACTCATCCATGACCTTGAGCGAGGCGATGCCGTTGTCGCGTGCGGCATAGACCTTCAGGCGATTGCGCACGATGCCGGGATCGAGCAAAGCCTTCTCCAGCTCGCGATCCTTCATGGCCGCGACACGCACGATGTCGAAGTCGTGGAATACGCGACGGTAGTGGTCACGCTTGAGCAGGATCGTGCGCCACGACAGGCCGGCCTGAGCACCCTCCAGGCACAGGAACTCGAACAACATCTGGTCGTCATGCAGCGGCGTGCCCCACTCGGTGTCGTGGTAGTCGTGCATGTCGGCGCTGTCGCCCCAGGGGCAGCGTTGCTTCACGGTTTTGGTCGCCATGCGTATCCTTAGTGAACCTCGGGTTCCCGTCGGGCCGACGTACGAAAGCCCGTGATCGCGCCAGCCCGCAATTCGTTCCATCCGTGCGCTGCTGGCAGGCTGCATCTTCTTGCAAGTTTTCCGGCAGGCCACGACGCTATCCCACCCATGGGTGCGGAACAAGGGCAGCACGACCGCATTCCATTCATCCACTAACCCGGGCTCCATGAACGCCACTCACTCATCACGCGGCGCCACCGCAGCGCTGCTCATCACCATCCTGATCTGGGCCTATAGCTGGATCGTGATGAAGCAGGTGCTCACGCATGCAGGCCCGTTCGACTTCGCGGCCATCCGCTACGTGTTGGGCGCGCTCGTACTGCTAGGCGCACTGGTAGTGTTCCGCCAGCCGCTACGCCCACCGCCGCTGTTGCCCACAATCGCCATCGGCCTGTGCCAGACCACGGCCTTCCAAGGCCTGGGGCAATGGGCACTGGTGAATGGTGGCGCCGGACACGTGGCGCTGCTCGCCTACACCATGCCGTTCTGGGCCGTGCTGCTGGCGTGGCTGATGCTGGATGAGCGTCTCACGCCACGGCGATGGCTTGGCCTTGGCCTCGCCGCCATCGGCCTTGTCTGCATCGTCGAACCGTGGCGTGGGCTGGGCAATATCGGCAGCACACTGCTGGCCATCGGCGCAGGCGCGGCCTGGGCCATGGGTACAGTGCTGAGCAAGCGGGTCTTTCTGCGTCACGCCCCCACACCACTCAACCTGACGGCGTGGCAGATGCTGTTCGGCGCCATCGCACTGGTTGCGATTGCGTTGTGCGTGCCGCAGCGCTCCATCGACTGGAGCTGGGGCTTCATCGGCGGCCTGGCCTACAGCGTGGTGATGGCATCGAGCATTGCCTGGGGCCTATGGCTGATCGTGCTGCATCGTCTGCCGACTGCGGTGGCGAGCATCGCCAGCCTGGGCGTGCCGGTGGTCAGCGTGCTGTTGGCTTGGCTGATTCTGCACGAGCGACCGGGTGTCATGGAGGTCGTGGGTATTGCCTTCATCCTGCTTGGGTTGGTTGCGGTGAGCGGCGTGGGCTTTCGCGGTAGGCGCGGCGCGCGCGGCTGAAGGGTCCGGCTTGCATCGCGTGGATGAGGGTGGTTTTTTCGTTTGGGGTGAAGTTGAAGGGTTATGGCGGCCGGGTTCGCTGGTATCCGAGGGTGGTTCCTGTGGGGCGATGGTCTTGCCGGAGGCCGGGGCACCTTCTGTTGCTTGCCTAACGGACTGTTGCTTGCGTAACGGAGCGAGGATGGTGTGGCGCCTCACCTTTTCATAGATGCCGTCCCCCCTGCGAAGGCAGGGGTTCAGTGACTTTGGCTCTCGCTCGGTTTGTCGCGTGGCGGCGACCTGGCTCGTTGCGACCCGAAGGTAGTCCCTGTGGGACGGCGGGCTTCCGCCCTCCTGCCGGAGGCCGGGTCACTTTTCTTTGCTTGCCCAAAGAAAAGTAACCACCGAGATGGTGGCAATGCCCAAAGAAAAGGCACCCCCACTTGGCGCTGGCCGGCTCTGCCGGCCAGTTCGTGAGGGGCGGCCGGGCTTTTCGACAGGGCTCCTGCCCCGGCGAAATGGAATCGGCATCCGCGCCGATTCCCCCTGCGGGCCTGATCGTCCACCCCTCACCGCCGCGCAAGGGGGCCCTGAAGTCAAAAGCCAAAACGTCGAGCCGACGGCTCGTGCAGCGAAGCTGCACATCGCGCCGCGCTGTGGCGCGGCATGCGTGAACACGCTGCCTCGTATTTCGAACTTCGCGGGGTTCGCTTTAAGTCCTCTCGACCACGGCGCGTTGCGGTGTAGCCGCAGTGTGTAGGCGTTGCGCCTGTCGCCATCCGGGCTCCGGAACAGTCAGTGCTTGTATTCCACGCGATGCAGAGCGCCTCTGCGCTTCGGCGCGTTGCGGGGTAGCCATACCGTGTGTCGAATGGATCGCCCGGTGCCGAATACCGAGGCCGCCAAGGCTTGTATTCAACACGGTGCTACCGGAGCTCTAAAGGCCATTTTCTTTGGGTTACTTTTCTTTTGGGCCAGCAAAAGAAAAGTGACTCGGCCTTCGGCAGAAGGTCGAAACGCCCGCTGCGTAAGCGGCCAGATCGCGGCGACGCGCGAGACCGAAGGCCCAGAGCAAAGGCCACGAGCAAAGTCACTGGATCCCTGCCTTCGCAGGGATGACGGTGCTTATGAAATGGCGAGGCTAGATTGCCAAAGCCGCACTACGGGCGTTCTGCGACGCAAAGCTAGTCCCGGTGGGACGCGCTTTGCACTTGTCCTACCTTCGCAGGGATGACGGTGCTTATGGAGTGGTGAGACTAGGTGGCCCCTCGCCCCAACCCTCTCCTCCCTCCTCGACGTCACCGCCACCCATAGCTGCTCCCCATACCCCGTAGGAGAAGGAGCGCAAAGCCCGCGAGTTACCAGGGCAACGCATCAATATCGACATTGCCACCACTGAGGATCAACCCCACCCGCCTCCCCTTGAAGCGCTCCGGCCGCTTCAACACCGCCGCCAGCACCGTCGCACTCGACGTCTCCACCACCACCTTCAACTCATTCCACAACAACTTCATCGCAGCGATCACTTCCTCATCGCTCACCGTCGTCACCTCGACGCGATGCATCCGCAACGCCTCGAAATTCGTCTCGCCGATAAGCGTACGCAACCCGTCGCAGATCGTGTTCGGAACAAACGGCCCCACGCGCGCACCCGCCGCCAGCGATCGCGCGGCATCGTCCGCACCCGTCGGCTCAGCGCCGTGAATCAGCACCTGAGGTGCTACGCCATGTGCCGCGATGCACGTACCGGCGATCAAGCCGCCGCCGCCAATCGGCGTCACCACGACATCGACGCCGCCGCTCTGCTCCAGCAGCTCCAGCACGGCCGTACCCTGCCCCGCCATCACACGGGTGTCGGAGAACGGATGCACCAGTTCCGCGCCAGTCGCGCGCTGCACTTCGTCCGCCTTCGCCTCACGCGCGGCCTGCGTCGCCTCGCAGCGATGCAGGATGGCACCCGCGCGTTCGATCGCTTGCAGCTTGGTGCGCACCGCACCCTCCGGCACGATGACGTGCGCGGGAATGCCGCGCGTGGCTGCCGCCATCGCCAGTGCATTGCCATGATTGCCGGAGGAGTGGGTGACCACGCCGCGCGCGGCCTGTTCGTCATCCATGGACCATACGGCGTTGCAGGCACCACGGAACTTGAAGGCGCCTCCGCGCTGAAGGTTTTCGCATTTGAAATGCAAGTCCGCGCCGGTCAGCGCGTTGAGCACGGCGCTGCGCAACACCGGCGTCACCACGGCATACGGCGCGATGCGCCCGGCGGCTTCCTGCACCTGCGCGAAGGTCGGCAGGGCAGCGCGATTCAGCGAATTACTCATGCGCTTTCGATCTCCACACCGCAGGCATAACGACGTTCTTCACCCGGCTCAAGGAGGATGGCGTCCGCGCAATCGGCACGATTGAAAGCATCCGACCAGCTTTCCATGGGCTCCAGCGCCACGGACCGGCGCACGTCGCGCGTCACGGTGTCGGCAGTGAAGGCGAGCATCACGCCGGAGGCTTGCCACACAGCCATGGCAAGGCCGCTTTCCGGGTCGCGCAAACGCGTGCGTGCCCGGCCGTCCGTGTCGTATTGGAGATCGACGTAGGCATGGTTAAGTTCACGCGCACCGATCACCTGCATTTCGCGGAAGTCCAGCTCGGGCCGCTCCGAGAGCGGTGCGCGCGCACCTTCGCCGGCAAGGGGAATGAACGCCTCGTCGGTGCGCACCACGGAGCGGGCGGGAATCTGCAGCTCGCAGCCATCGACAGTCGAATCCGCCAACCGAAAGTAGGGGTGCCAGCCAAAGAAGCAGGGCGCCGCGCGTTCGCCGACGTTGCGCATGACAGCTTCCAGCGTGAGGCCGTTGGCGTCGAGCGTGTATGTCACCGCGAGGTCGATGGCGAACGGGTAGCCGGGATGGACGCCGGGACGGATGGTCTGTGTGGTCAATGTAGCGCGCGCGGCATTCGCATCGGCGCTGAGTTCCGTGACATGAAAGTCCACACCGCGCACGAAGCCGTGCCGCGCCGCACGCGAGGCGCCTTCCACACCAGGCTGCAAGTCGTAGGGTTCGCCGTCGAACACATAGCGCGCATCGGCGATGCGGTTGGCAAACGGCACCATGATCGCGAAACGGGAGCTGGGGCGGGTATCGAGTTCAGCGGCATCCCGGTAGCCATCGGCGATGTCGCGGGTTCCCTGCGGGGACGGTACCTCGAAGCTGATCAGGGTAGCGCCGCGTCGAGCGATGCGTATGCGCCGGCCCCTGGCCACGTCGGTCAGCACTACGATGCCGTGCTCGCCCACCTGCCCGCGTTCCGCAAGATACTCCGTCATTGCCTTGTCCTGCCGGGAAAGGCCCGCATGTTAGCCTGACTCATCCGCTCCCGTAGTTCCGGCCGTTACCATGACCCTTCGCAACGACATCGCATCTCCTCTCATCCGGCTCAGCGACTACCGCGCGCCCGCCTGGCGCGTGACGACGATCGAGCTTGATTTCGACCTGGGGATCGACAGCGCCGAGGTCACTTCCCGGCTACAGCTCCACCGCGATCCGGCGCAGAACGAACCGTTGCGACTGGATGGCGAAGGCCTGGAACTCCTTTCCATCACGCTGGATGGCCAGCCGCTTTCCGAGCAGGCCTGGCGCTACGCGGGCAACGTGCTTGAAGTAGACGGCGCGCGCGATGGCAGCGTGCTGGAAACCCGCGTGCGCGTGCAGCCTGCTGCCAATACCGCGCTGGAAGGCCTGTACCTGTCGGGCTCGCGTGACGCCGGCTTTCTGCTGACGCAATGCGAGGCGGAAGGTTTCCGCCACATCACCTTCTTCCCTGACCGCCCCGACGTACTGGCCAGCTATACGGTGACGCTGCGCGCCGACCGCGCGCGTTTTCCGGTGCTGCTAGCCGGCGGCAATCCCGATGGCAGCGGCGAGCTGGACGGTGGCCGCCACTGGGCGCGCTTCGTCGATCCGCATCCCAAGCCCAGCTATCTGTTCGCACTGGTGGCCGGCCGCCTGCAGAAGATCGAACGGGACTACGTCACTGGCAGCGGTCGCGCCGTGAAGCTGGTGATCTGGGCCGAGGCGGACGCCATCGGGCGCTGCAGCTATGCCATGGATGCGCTGGAGCGCTCCATGCGCTGGGACGAGGAGGCCTACGGCCGCGAGTACGACCTTGACGTGTTCCACGTCGTCGCCACCCACGACTTCAACATGGGTGCGATGGAGAACAAGGGCCTCAACATCTTCAACGCGAAGTACCTGCTGGCCGATCCGGATTCCAGCACCGATGACGAATACCGCGCGGTGGAAGCCGTGGTGGCGCACGAGTATTTCCACAACTGGAGCGGCAATCGCGTGACCTGCCGCGACTGGTTCCAGCTCTCGTTGAAGGAAGGCCTAACGGTGTTCCGCGAGCAGCAGTTCTCGGCGGACATGAATTCCGCGCCGCTCAAGCGCATCGAAGACGTCGCGCTGCTGCGCCGCGCGCAGTTTCCGGAAGATGCCGGCCCGCTGGCCCATCCGGTGCGCCCCGCGCAGTACAGCGAGATCAACAATTTCTACACCGCCACCGTCTATGAAAAGGGCGCGGAACTGGTGCGCATGGTGGCAGGCCGGCTGGGCCGGGAAGGGTTCCGCCGCGGCATGGACCTGTATTTCTCGCGCAACGATGGGCATGCCGCCACGCTCGAGGATTTCCTCGGTGCACTGGGCGAAGCCAATGCCGTCGACCTCATGCCTTATCTTGCCTGGTATGCGCAGGCCGGCACGCCGCGGCTGACGGCGCGCGGGCAGTACAACGCCGCGCAACGCACGTACACGCTCACGCTGTCGCAGCACACGGCGGCGACGGCCAACCAGCCATCCAAACAGGCATTGCCGATTCCGGTGAAGCTCGCGCTGTTCAACCGCGAGGGTCAGCTGCAACCGCTGCACCTGGCCGGCGACGACGCCGAGGCCTCCGGCGCGAGTGAACGCGTTGTCGTACTCGATCGCGCGGAACAGACCTTCGTGTTCCAGCAGGTACCGTCCGCCCCCGTGCCGTCGCTGCTGCGTGGCTTCTCCGCACCGGTGATCCTGGAGTGTGATTACTCGCCCGATGATCTGGCCCTGCTGCTGCGACACGACATCGACGGTTTCAATCGCTGGGAAGCGGGCCAGCAACTGGCGGCCCGCGCCTTCGACAATCTGCGCGACGGCACTACCACTGACGCCCTCGATGCCTGGTGCGATGCGCTGGCCGCCTTGTTCGGGGCCAACGGTATCGACGACGCGCTGCTGGCCGACCTGCTCACGCCGCCGGGTGAGATCGAGCTGGCCGAGCGCGAACGCGTGGTGGATCCCTCGCACGTGCACGCGCTGCGCTTGAAGTTGCAGGAGCACCTGGCACTGCGCATCGGGCGCGAAGCATTGCAGCGTCGCTACGATGCGCTTGCCGCGCATACCAACCTGCAGCTCGACGCGCTGAGCCAGGCCCGTCGCCGCCTGAAGCGTCGCGTGCTGGACCTGATCGCGGCCATCGATCCCTGGGGCGCGCATACGCTGGCCACGCTGCAGTACGACAACGCGCCGAGCATGACCGACCGTCTCGCGGCGCTGTCGGTACTGGTGCGGGGGAATGCTCCGCAGGCACATGCTGCGTTGCTCCACTTCCGCGAACGCTACGCCGACAATCCGCTGGCGATGGACAAGTGGTTCTCCGTGCAGGCGCAGCTACCGGGCGAGATGGTGCTCGAGCGCGTGCAAACGCTGGAGCAGGACGCCGCGTTTACCCTGAAAAATCCCAACCGCGTCAACGCGCTGTTCGGCGCGTGGGCACGCGGCAACCCGGACGGCTTCCATCGCGTGGACGGCAGCGGTTACCAGTGGCTGGCCAGCCGCCTGCAGCAGCTCGATGCCATCAACCCGCAGGTCGCCGCGCGACTGGCCACCGCCTTCAATGGCTGGCAACGATTGGAACCGGGTCGCCACGCGGCGGCGCGGACCGTCATCGACGCCCTGGCGGCACGGCCGGACCTCTCGCGCAACCTGGGCGAAATCGTGCGCAGCATGCAGCACGGTTGACGCGCATCCGCCCAAAAAAAGCCCGAGTGCTGGCCGTCCTTGGACGGGGCACCCGGGCGTAGATGGTTGATCGAGAGGATGACACCTTGAAGCAGGACTTGCCCAACCACGGGGCCCGCTGTTCCGGACACCCGGTGACACCCGCCACTTCGTGAGCGGCGATTAGACCGCCAGGCGCGCCAGTTCGTCGCGCAACCGGTCCATTCGCGAGAGCAGGCGCGGGCGCAGGGCCTGGCGCTCGTTCTCGCTGCGTTCTTCCAGATGATCGATGGCCATCTCGACGCGACCAAGCTCGATCAGCAGATCGTGATGCGGATAAAGCGGCTGGAAATCGGTACTGAGTTCCATGACCGTCGACCTCCCAAATCCATCGCCTTTGTCTGGCTTGGAAGGCGATGCAACGGGCGTGCCACCGACGTGACTGCCATCACATTCATCTTGGTGGTGGATCACAGAATGACGCTGCGCGTCATGAGGTGCCAAGTCACGGCACAAAAGAGCGTTTTAGTCACTCCACGTTCACGGTCCAGGCGCAACTATCCATCCATCGCGCAGCCACAAAGCTGCGGCCAGACACGTATTTTCGGTTTCTGGCGCCCGGCAACACGGTCATCCTGGATTCCCCCTGTTCCTGAGACCGCCGGGCGCCAGATCTTATCTAGAGCGCTTGAAGGCTCTTCAAAGCTCAGAAAAGGCGAAGGCGCCCCGAGGGGCGCCTTCTTGCTTCCTCTCCCCGGCACGCGATCGAACCCCTGTCGTTCGATCTCGGCGCGCATCAAACGCAGCTTCTGCCCGTGGAAAGTGCATCGAAGCTAAAGCAGAAAGCGTGCCAACGACTGGAGCGCCGTAACGGCGGTACCATAGGCGTCCAGTTAGGTCCAAACCTGCACTTCCGGGGCAGTTTCGTATGTTTCACCCTGTTTCCTACGACGTCATCGTGGTCGGCGGCGGCCATGCGGGCACCGAGGCGGCGCTCGCCTCGGCGCGCACGGGCGCGCGCACGCTGCTGCTGAGCCACAACATCGAAACGATCGGCCAGATGAGCTGCAACCCGGCCATCGGCGGCATTGGCAAAGGGCACCTGGTCAAGGAGATCGATGCGCTCGGTGGCGCCATGGCGCACGCAGCGGACCTTGCCGGCATCCAGTGGCGCACGCTCAACGCCTCCAAGGGACCGGCCGTGCGCGCCACGCGCTGCCAGGCCGACCGCGCGCTCTACAAGGCCGCCATCCGCCGCATAGTGGAAACCCAGCCGAACCTGGAGCTGTTTCAGCAGGCGGTGGACGACCTGATGCTGGAAGGCGGGCGCGTCACCGGCGTCGTGACCCAGATGGGCCTGGCTTTCCGCGCCCGCGCGGTGGTGCTGACTGCCGGCACCTTCCTCGCCGGCAAGATCCACATCGGCCCGGCCCAGTACGCGGGCGGCCGTGCTGGCGACCCGCCCGCCAGCACGCTGGCGCAAAAGCTGCGCGAGCTGCCCGTGGCGGCGGATCGCCTGAAGACCGGCACGCCGCCGCGCATCGATCTGCGCAGCATTGACTTCACCGGGCTGGAAGAACAACCCGGCGACGACCCGGCACCGGTGTTTTCCTACCTCGGCTCGCGGGACGAACACCCGCGCCAGGTGAGCTGCTGGATCACGCACACCAGCGAGCACACGCACGAACTGATCCGCGGCTCGCTGGATCGCTCGCCGCTGTACAGCGGCCAGATCGAGGGCGTGGGCCCGCGTTACTGCCCGTCCATCGAGGACAAGGTGGTGCGCTTCGCCGAGAAGACCTCGCACCAGATCTTCATCGAGCCGGAAGGATTGGACACGTTCGAGGTCTATCCGAATGGCATCTCCACCTCGCTGCCCTACGACGTGCAGCTCGCGCTGGTGCATTCGATCAAGGGCTTCGAGAAGGCGCACATCACGCGCCCGGGTTACGCCATCGAGTACGACTACTTCGACCCGCGCGGACTGCATCCGTGGCTGGAAACGAAAACCATCCCGGGCCTGTATTTCGCCGGACAGATCAACGGCACCACCGGTTACGAAGAAGCCGGTGCGCAGGGCCTCATCGCCGGCCTCAACGCGGCGCTGGCCGTGAAGGGCGCGGCGCCGTGGTATCCGCGCCGCGACGAGGCCTACATCGGCGTGCTGATCGATGACCTCACCAGCAACGGCACCATCGAGCCGTATCGCATGTTCACCTCGCGCGCGGAGTATCGCCTGTACCTGCGCGAAGACAACGCAGACCTTCGCCTCACCGAAGCCGGCCATCACCTCGGCGTGGTGCCACAGGCGCGCTATGACGCGCTGCGTGCCAAGCGCGATGCCGTGGAACGCGAGACGCAGCGCCTGGGCGCGATCTGGGCGGCGCCAGCCAATGCGCTGGGCACCACGATCACGCAACAGCTTGGCATCACGCTGAGCCGTGAGACGAATGTGCTCGATCTGCTTCGCCGTCCCGAGCTCGACTACGCAACGCTGACGACGGTCGATGGCATCGGCCCCGCCGTGGGTGATGCCGACGTGGCCGCGCAGGTGGAAGTGCAGACCAAATACGCCGGCTACCTGGAGCGCCAGCGCGAGGAAATCGAGCGCCAGCGTCGTCATGAACAGACCGCCATTCCCACGGGCTTCGACTACGACAAAGTACGCGGTCTTTCGTCCGAGGTGCTGCTCAAGCTCAAGCGCGTGATGCCGGAAACCATCGGGCAGGCGGCGCGCATCAGCGGCGTCACCCCCGCAGCGATTTCGCTGCTGCTGGTGCATATCAAGCGTCGCGACGCCGCCTGATTTTCGGCTCACGTTGCACCAAGACGCCCTGTCCGCATGGCATCATGCGGACTTGACGGTTCTTCTCGGAGCACACCATGGAAGTCTGGATCGGTCGGGACGGCGAGCGGCACGGCCCTTACAAGGAAGTGGACGTACGCCAATGGCTGCGCAGCGGCCAGGTCAACCCCGACGATCTGGGTTGGCACGACGGCATGACCGACTGGGCGCCGCTGTCCACGCTGTTCCCCGACGAAGTGAATCGCCAGGAAGCCGCTCCCGCAGGTCCCGCCATTCCGCCCCTGCCACGGTCGATGCCGGAGAGCGCGCCGGAACCGGCGGCCATCACGTTCGACTACGCGAGCTTCTGGCAGCGCTTCGGTGCCTGGGTCATTGACCTGGTAGTGCTGATGGTCCCCTCGACCGTAGCGTTCTATGCTCTTGGCGGCCTCGCCGCTTACGAGCACCTGATGACGCAATTGCAGACTGCCACGGATATGAGCGTGACCATTCGCGAATACGTCGAAGCGACGCGCGGCTCCAGCATGGCCGTGATCGTGATCGGTTTCCTCTATTACACGCTGTTCGAGGCCTCTGGCTTGCAGGCCACGCCAGGCAAGCTGTCGCTGCGCCTGCGCGTCACCGATATCAACGGGCAGAAGCTTGGTTTCGGGCGCGCAGCGCTACGCAATGTCGTGCGCCTCACCAACGCCCTCACCGGCTTGATTCCCTTCGTCTGCTATATCGCAGTGGCGTGGACGCAGCGCAAGCAAGGCCTTCACGATTTGCTCGCGCAAACGCTGGTGCTCAATGGCCGCGCCAGCGACGTCGCTCCGCGGGCGCCTCACATCGAGCCGGGCAAGGGCCCGGGCAGCTCGAACAGTTCGTTCAACGCGTGACGCTTCGCATCGCGGGCATGTCTCCATGTCCGTGATGCGATGGCCGCAGCGAGAGTGCGGCGATACTGACGCTTCGCGCACGTGATGTTCACGCATCGATTGCATCGACACGGCCACAAGTCATGGTTGTGTCGACGCATCGCTACGCGACGTTACCTATGCACCCGCGCGTTATGACCTATGGCTGATGCGCGTGCATGACAACAAGCGCATGCTTGCCGTACAGGGGGCCGCGAATCAGGCAAGATCATGGCCCAGCCCCATCCCGACTGCGGCTGGATCTACCAGTGCGACGACATCGTCGTCGAACCGCGAGCCCATCGCCTGGAGCGGGCGGGTAAGGCGGTTTCCGTCGAACCCAAGGCTTATGCGGTACTGGTGGTCCTGCTGCAACAAGCCGGTGAGGTCGTCGGCAAGGATGCCTTGCTCGATGCTGCATGGGGGCATCGGCACGTTACTCCCGGCGTACTCACGCGTGCGATTTCGCAATTGCGCCACGCATTGGGCGATTGCGCGTCCGAGCCCCGCTATATCGCCACAGTGCACAGCCTGGGCTACCGCTTTGTCGGCGACGTGCGCCGGGCGCCTTCCGCGGCATCCCCCGCCAACGAACCGATGCCTGACGTTGCCAGCAATGACGAGTCCGCTCCCTCGCCGTCGTTGCCGTCGCCCGAGCGGGACCCACCACCCCGACGTTGGCTGGCGGCGGCGATCACGCTGGCCGTGATCGTGGCCATGATCGCTGCGGCGAGCCTGTGGCACACACCCGAGGGGCATCAGCGCGCACTGCGCGTGGCGCCGCAACCCGCGCTCGCCGTGATGCCGGTGGCCCATCAGCAGGACGTGCATCCCACGCATCTGCACCGCCATACCCGCAACAACCACATCGCCACGGAGTATCCCGGGGACCACGACGACGCGCCCGCCGAGCTGCACGCCGCCGGCTACCTGATGCTGCGTCCTGAACAGGCTCCTGCGGCGCGCCAGTAGCCGCGCGCATCGACTTGCTATGATCGACGGTCCGAAGGCCCTTCTCGCGGCCCTTCGTCTTGTCGACCGCTCAGGAATCGTTTCAGCCCCATGCTCAGCATCGAACAACGTATTGCCCAGGACATCGCCGCCAAGCCGGACCAGGTTCGTTCCGCGGTGGATTTGCTCGACGGCGGCGCCACCGTGCCGTTCATCGCGCGCTACCGCAAGGAAGCTACCGGCGGTCTCGACGACACCCAGTTGCGCCTGCTGGAAGAGCGTCTGCGCTACCTGCGCGAACTGGAAGAGCGCCGCAGCGCCATCCTCGCCAGCGTCGAGGAACAGGGCAAGCTCAGCGATGCGCTGAAGAACGACATCCTCTCGGCAGATACCAAGGCACGCCTGGAAGATCTGTACCTGCCGTACAAGCCCAAGCGCCGCACTAAGGCACAGATTGCACGCGAAGCCGGACTGGAGCCGCTGGCCACCGGCCTGCGCGAGGATCCCACGCAGTCGCCGGAAGCGTTCGCCGCATCGTTTGTCGATGCCGAAAAGGGCGTGGCCGACGTGCGCGCCGCGCTCGATGGCGCCCGCGCGATCCTGATGGAAAGCATTGCCGAAGATGCCGGCCTGCTCGGCGAGCTGCGCGATTGGCTATGGGACAAGGGCCAGATTCGCGCGAAAGTGGTCGAAGGCAAGGAGAACGAAGGCGCGAAATTCCGCGACTATTTCGACCACATGGAGCCGATCGGCAAGATTCCGTCGCATCGTTTGCTGGCGCTCATGCGTGCACGCAACGAAGGTGTGATCGAACTGGAACTCTCACCCGCGCTCGACCTGGAACAGGGCCACGTCGAAGGCGAAGGCCGCGTCGCTGCGCATGCGCGCATCATTGATCGCGGCCGTGCCGCCGACGCATGGCTGCGCGAGACGGTGCGTCTGACCTGGCGCGTGAAGCTACATCTGCATCTCACACTGGACCTGTTCGGTCGCGTGCGCGAAGGCGCGGAAGACGAAGCGATCCGCGTGTTCGGCGACAACCTCAAGGACCTCATGCTGGCCGCCCCTGCCGGCGCCAAGAGCGTGATGGGCCTGGACCCGGGCATCCGCACCGGCGTGAAGGTGGCCGTGGTCGATGCCACCGGCAAGCTGCTCGCCACCGACACCATCTATCCCCATGAGCCGCGCCGGCAGTGGAACGAATCGCTGGCGGCCCTGGCGCGACTGTGCCAGAAGCATGGCGTGGATCTGATTGCGATCGGCAACGGCACGGCCTCGCGCGAAACCGACAAGCTGGCTGGTGAACTGATCAAGGGTCTGGCCAAGACGCATCCAGAACACAAGCTGTCGAAGATCGTGGTGAGCGAAGCGGGCGCGTCGGTGTACTCGGCCTCGGAAACGGCGGCCAAGGAATTCCCCGACCTGGACGTGAGCCTGCGTGGTGCGGTGTCCATTGCGCGCCGCCTGCAGGATCCGCTCGCCGAGCTGGTGAAGATCGAGCCCAAGGCGATCGGCGTGGGCCAGTACCAGCACGACGTGAACCAGGTGAAGCTCGCTCGCGCGCTCGACGCGAAGGTCGAGGACTGCGTGAACGCCGTGGGCGTGGACGTGAACACCGCTTCTGCCGCGCTGCTCTCGCGCGTCGCCGGTCTTTCCTCCAGCGTGGCCGAGAACGTGGTGAAGCACCGCGACGCCAATGGCCCATTTGCCAACCGCAAGGCGCTGCTGAAGGTGCCACGACTGGGCGACAAGGCGTTCGAGCAGTGCGCGGGCTTCCTGCGCGTGCCCAACGGCGACAACCCGCTCGACACGAGCGCGGTGCACCCGGAAGCCTATCCCGTGATCGAGCGCATCATTGCGCAGTGCGGTCGCGAGGTGCGCTCCATCATCGGCGACATCACCTTCCTGCGCGGCCTCAAGGCCGAGCAGTTCACCGACGAGACGTTCGGCGTGCCGACGGTGCGCGACATCCTCAAGGAACTGGAGAAGCCCGGCCGCGACCCGCGCCCGGAGTTCGTCGCGCCGAGCTTCGCCGAAGGCGTGGAAGACCTGAAGGACCTGCGCCCCGGCATGGTGCTGGAAGGCCGCGTAACCAACGTGGCGGCGTTCGGTGCGTTCGTCGACATCGGCGTGCACCAGGACGGCCTGGTCCACGTGTCGGCCCTCTCGCACACCTTCGTGAAGGACCCGCGCGACGCCGTGAAGGCTGGCGATATCGTCAAAGTGAAGGTGATGGAGGTCGACCTGCCGCGCCAGCGCATCGGCCTGTCCATGCGTCTGGACGACGAACCGGGTCAGCAGGCCCGCAGCGCTCGCCCGACCGGTGGCAATGACGCGCCGCGTGGTGGTCAGCGCGACAACCGCGGCCCGCGTCCGGGCGGCGGCGCGCCGAAGCAAGCGCCGGCCCCGTCCAACAGTGCATTCGCCGATGCGTTCTCCAAGGCGTTGAAGCGCTGATCGGCCCCACTGCCTGACATCTGTCGCTTGCACGGCCGCAGCCACGCTGCGCTGCGGTCGTGCAAGCGGCTTCTCGACATCTGTCATGTAAGTTTTTTTGCGGTGCGGCGCAGCATGCGCTGACGTATGGGCATGCATTACCGTAACGCGGTGCTAACAAAACCCCGCCCGGTTCAAGGAGTGTTACCGACATGCCCCGTACCCGCACTATCGCAGGCGCCATTGCCGCCGCACTGTTGATCAGCTCCCCGGCGTTTGCCGCCAAGTCCCAGTTCGACAGCGTAGTCGTGTTCGGCGACAGCCTGAGCGACGCCGGCAACATCTCGCTGGCCACCAACCCGGCCCTCCAGCCGCCGTGGGAGTTCACCACCAATCCGGGCGCAGTGACCGTCCAGAACGTGGCCAGCCATTACGGCTACAACCTGTCCGCCTCGCTGGCGGGCGGAAGCGATTACGCCTGGGGTGGCGCTGGCGTGCTGACCAATTCGCCGGGCACGCCGGCCGCCGTGCCGACCATCACCACGCAGGTGAACGCCTACCTCGCTGGCGGGAAGTTCGACAGCAAGGCGCTGTACTCCATCTGGGGCGGCGCCAATGACATCTTCTACGCCGCTACCGCCGCTGGCGCCGGTGCGACCGCGCAGCAGCTGATCCAGCAGAACGTGGCCGCGCAGATTGCCCAGCTGCAGGCCGCCGGTGTGCCGCCCGCCGTGATTGCGGCCCAGACCCCCGCGATCACCCAGGCCGTGACGGCCGCGGTGACCCAGCAGGTGCTGGCTGCAGCGGGTGTTTCGAGCTTCATGACCGCCGACCAGGCGGCCGCATCTATCGTCGCCGCCGCCCAGCAGGAAGTGAAACTGATCGGCCAGATGCAGGCTGCCGGCGCCAAGAACATCCTGGTGTTCAACCTGCCCAACATCGGCCTGACCCCGGATGGCCGCGAGCAGGGAGCCAGCGCCGCTTCGGCACTGACCAGCCTGAGCCTGGCATTCAACGGCACCCTCAATGCCGGCCTGGGCCAGCTCGGCAAGGGCATCGTGCCGGTCGACACCTACAGCCTGCTCAACGAAGTGATCGCCAACCCTGGCGCCTACGGTTTCACCAATGTCACCAATGAAGCCTGCGGCGTGGGCTCCAGCTCGGTGCAGTGCGGCCCGGCTGGTTCGGGCGCGCCGTACACCTATCCGGCGGGCGCCAATCAGACCTATCTGTTCGCCGACGGGGTGCACCCGACCACCGCGGCCGACGTGATGCTCGGCCAATATATTGTCTCCATCCTCAGCGCGCCGGGCTATGCCTCGCTGCTGGCCGAAGCACCGCTGGCCTCGATCCAGGCGCAGAACCGCGCCATCAGCAAGCAGATGCTGGCTGACGGCCAGGGCAGCGACACCCGCGTGTTCGCCAACGTCGACTACGGCGACCAGCGTTTCGACTCCAGCGCCGGCTCGCCGCGCACCAAGAGCAACAACGTCAACCTGACCTTTGGCGCAGATGTGCGCTTCAGCGACAACTGGTCGGGCGGCGTAGCCATGAACGTTGGCCAGCACAACGCCGACTTCTCCGGCGGCGGCGGTTACAAGCTGCAGGACGTCTCCGGCCTCGGCTATCTGACCTGGCACCAGGGCGGTGGCTACGTCGGCGGCTACGTCGACTTTGGCCAGGACAACTTCTCGGACATCGAGCGCAAGATCCAGCTCGGCAGCATGCTGCGCACCGAGAACGCCAAGGCAGACGGCAACCACGTCGGTGCCGGCATCACCGGCGGCTACTGGTTCGACATCAACGCGCTGCGCACGGGTCCGTTCGCCACGATCGAGTGGCAGTCGGTCAAGGTCAACAGCTACAACGAAAGCAGCAGCGACAGCAGCGCCATGTGGTTCGGCAGCCAGCAGCGCGACTCGCAGGTCTCCACCCTGGGCTGGCGCCTGGAAGGCCACTGGCAGGCTGGCAACACCATGCTGGCGCCCTACGCCGAACTGGCCTGGAACCACGACAGCAAGGCAGATCCGCGTGAAGTCACCGCCGGCCTCAACGGCATGCAGGGCTCGTTCGCCCTGGTCGGCTTCACGCCGGACAAGAGCTGGGGCACCGGCGACCTGGGCGTGAGCGCGCAGTTCTCCCAGGCCCTGAGTGGCTGGGTGGGCTACAGCGGCCGCTTTGGCGACAACAGCCAGAAGTACAACAGCATCAACCTGGGCATGAAGTACGCTTTCTAAGGCAAACCTTCGTCCCGCGAAGAAGCCGTCCGCGCAAGCGGGCGGCTTTTTTGTTGGCCGCGTGTCACCTGCACCCGCGCCAGCATCGCGATGCGATGTGCAGCGAAGCTGCACGAGCCGTCGGCAGTGTGCTTTGGCTTTTGATCGTCGGGCCCCCTTGCGTGGCGGTGAGGGGTGGACGATCAGGCCCCGCAGGGGGAATCGGCAAGGAGGCCGATTCCTTTTCGCCGGGGCAGGAGCCCCGTCGAAAAGCCCGGCCGCCCCTCACGGACTGGCCGGCTTCACCGGCCAGCGCCAAGTGGGGGTGCCTTTCTCTTTGGCATTGCCACCATCTCGGTGGTTACTTTTCTTTACTCCGGGCATCCTGCCCTCCGCCCTTCGGGCCGGCTTCGCCGTTCGCATGCGCTCCTGCGCATGCGTGAGCAAGCAAAGAAAAGTAACCCGGCCTCCGGCAGGAGGGCGGAAGCCCGCCGTCCCACAGGGACTACCTTCGGGTCGCAACGAGCCTGGTCGCCACCACGCGACAACCAAAGGCCAAAAGCAAAGTCACTGGACCCCTGCCTCCGCAGGGGTGACGGCTAAAGAAGGAAGCGCTCCCGCGAGCGCCCGCCCCTCACCACCATGAAGGTGGCAATACCCCAACCCTCTCCCCGGAGGAGAGAGGGCGCAGCGCGCCGCCAGCTCCACCGTTTGGACGTCCATACCCCCAAACGCCAGCCAAGAAAAAAGCCGCCCACTTTCGTGGACGGCTTTCTCGACTCCGGAAACCCGGGCGCTTACTTGCCCTTGCCGCCCGTCGCCAGATTCAGGATAGCCTGCGCCTGCTTCTGCAGGCTGGCCGCTTCGTCGTCAGCCAGCGGCGCGGTCTTGCTGCCCTGCTGGTTGGTCTTCAGCACCAGGTTGCCGTCCGCCGTCCAGGCTGCACGCTCGGTCGAGGTCGGCTTGGCGTCCTTGCTGGACTTCTTCTGCTGCACGACCACCCACGGCTTGCCATCCTTGTAGGCGTAGTCGGTGCTGGTGAAACCCTTGTCGCCGTAATCGACTTCTTCGCGGATGAACTTCACTTCACCGGCTTCGCGGAACAGCTGCCAGCCGCGCGAGACCTTGTCTTCCAGCTTGGTGCCGTTGCTGATCTTCATGCCGCCGATCTGCTTCTGCACGGAGGTGAACGCAGCCAGTTCCTTTTCGCCCGCGGTCTGCTCCGGGAAGAGCTGCAGGCTCAGGCCGGTGGACGGCTTGCCGTTGAGCACCGGGGTCTGCAGATGCGGCTTGTAGGTACGCTCGCCGTCGGTCAGCACGGCCTGGAGCACGTACATGCCGGCGGGGTTCACGTCAGCCGCGTTGAACGGCAGTTCGAACGAGAGCGGCTGCGTGTTGGCCGGCTGGACCGTCTTGGTCGCCAGCGGCTTGCTGTCCTGCTGGCTCACGTCGACCAGGACCAGATCGAGCTTGGCGTCCGGCGACAGGCTGCTGCCCTCCGCCACGGACACCTGTCCGGTGACCTGATTCGCCTGGGCCGGCGTCTGGGCGGCATTGCCACCTTCAGCGCCACCTTCGGACGTCTGGGAAGAATTGCCACAACCGGCGAGAGCCAGTGCAGCGACCGACATCAGCGACCAAACAAGACGGCGCATGGGAAAACCTCTATCGATAGTCAGGGCTTAGCGCGAGAACCAACAGGCGCCCAACACGCCTCGACTCTACACGGGGGAAGCTATCACCATAGCCCAATTGGCAGGGCTTGTAAAAGGCTGAACCATGCGCTTGCGTACGCGAAAGTTCATGCCGGAACGGGCGCCCGGCTCACGGAACCGGTGCGGCCGCCCAAAGAAAACCGGGGGCCCCGCATGGGGCCCCCGGCATCGACCACCCTTGGGGTGGGTAAGGCTTAGAACTTCTGGGTGTACTGCAGGTACATGTAACGATCGATGTCGAGCACCGGGTCCAGCTTGGCCGTGCTGCTGCTGGTGACCGAGTAAGTGATCGTCGGCTGCTTGTCGAACACGTTGCGGACACCAAACGAGACGGTGCCCTTCCAGGGCAGCGCGTAACGGACCTGCAGGTCGTGGTACGTGCTGGCGCCCTTGCGGTTCGCACCGATGCCGCTCCAACCCGGAGCCTCGTAGTTGGGCTGATTGCACTCGATCTTCGCGTCCTGATCCCAGCACTGGTCACGGAAGGCACCGTAGTAGCGCATGGTCCAGGTCGCACCCCACTCGTTCATGCTCCAATCCACGCCCAGATTGGCGCGATTGCGCGGCAAGCTCCACTGACCGGCCGTACCGATGATGTCGGACGCGGACGTGCTGCGCTCGTCATAGGATTTGAGGTAGTTCGAATCCAGGCTGACGGCGAACTTGCCGTAGCCGAACTCCGGCAGGCGATAGTGCACGCCGAGGTCATAGCCCGACGTACGCAGCGAGCCCAGGTTGAGGTTGCCGCGATTGAGATTGATCACCGCATGGGTGACCGGATCGCGCTGGAAGTCATTGCAGAACTTCTGCACGTCGCTGACGTAGCACTGGTTCAGCACATAGTTCGCGCTGACGGCAGTGATCTGCTGGACGATGCGGATGTCGTAGTAGTCCAGCGAGACGTCCAGACCCGGCACCCACGACGGGCTGTAGACGAAGCCGGCGGTACGGCCAAGACTGGTTTCCGGAACCAGGTTGGCGTTGCCGACGCCCGCATTGAACGGCGAGGTGCCCTGCGTATTGGGAGCGGTGATCGCCAGGCCCGCCGAGTTCGTCTGGCGGAAATTGGCTGGCACGCCCGCAGCCTTACAAGCCGCCGCAACGGTGGGGTTGCTCGCTGCCGAGCCAAACTTGGCATCGCAGGGGTCGGTGTAGTAGTCGAACGTCTGCGAGCCGCCACCGAAGGTGTCACCCAGCGTCGGTGCACGGAAGCCCTTGGCGAAGGTGCCGCGGACCAGCAGGTCGTCGATCGGACGCCACGTGACGCTGTACTTGTTGTTGGTGGTGTTGCCGAAGTTGCTGAAGTCCGAGTAACGGCTGGCGATGTCGACCGACAGTTCCTTCGCACCCGGGAGATCGCGCAGGATCGGCACGTTGAGCTCGAGGTAGAACTCGTCGGTGTGATAGCGCGCGTTGGTGCCGCCACCGGACAGGTCCGTCGACCAACCGGACGAGGACAACTGGTCCGGACGGTCGTAACCCGAGATCTGGCGGTGCTCGTAACCCGCCGCGACGGCCACTTCACCCGCCGGCAGATCGAACACGCCACCGGTGATATTGGCCGTGTAGTCACGCGTCAGGCTCTGCTGGGTGCTCTGGCCACGGGCATTGATGTAAGCCAGGGCTTCCGGCGTGGAAGCGCTCGGGCCACCGAGGATGTTGAACGGCACGCAACGATCGAGCGAGATCGGATTGGCTGCCGTGCCGCACTGGACTACGCCATTGCCGTTGAGGAACGACGGGCCCAACGCCTGCGTGAGGTTCAGCAGGTTGAGGTTGCCGGTGTTCGTCTCGGTGTAGTCGTACTTGTTGTAGTCGAAGCCGACATCCCAGCTCCAGGTCCGCTTGCCGATCTCGAAGGCACCTTCAAAGCCGGCGTCCCAGTGGTACTGCTTCACGTTGGCTTCGGTGACGCGGGGGATTTCGATCGTACGACGATAGAAGAACAGGTTTTTGCCCGGCTCCGGGTTGTAGTAGCTCTGGCCGCTGATGTACACCGGATGCGTCGGCTGGCTCAGGCTGTTGAGCGGGTAGCCGGCCACCTGGCGGGTGTTGTCGCGTTCGGCGTACATCGCGTTCGTCTTGAACGTGACGTAGTCATTGAAGTGGTGGCTGCCCGAGGCGAAGATCGTCTTCAGCTCGTTCTTCGGCGACCACATCATCTGGTCCGGCGGGTTGTAGTAATCGTTCGGGACGTTGATGCCGTTGTGGTAGCTGGCAGGATTGCGCGAGTCCTGGCCCACGCCCACGCCGTCCCACGAACCCGTGTGGTTAATCGTGTGAGTGGCTCCCGACGGGCCACCCGTGGCGCTGACGTAGCGGTAACGACCCCACGGACCCGTGCCGCTCAGGCCATCTTCGGCGTGGTTCGGGCCGTAGGTATAGCGGGTGATCTCACGGTCCTTCGCCCAGATCTCGTTTTCCTTGCTATAGGAAGCGTTGAACATGAGCGAGGTTTTCTCGTTCGTGCTGCCCAGGGTGAACGAGTAGGCCTGCTTGGTGCCGTCGTTGCCCTCGTTCTCGCCCACGTAGGCGCTGGCTTCGGCGCCGGTGTAGTGGTCCCGCAAGATGATATTGACCACGCCGGCGATGGCGTCGGTACCGTACACGGCCGAGGCGCCGTCCTTCAGCACGTCGATGCGCTCGATCAGCGACGCCGGGATGGTGGACATGTCGGTGTAGCCGTCCAGGCTCGTGGCCCAGCGCTTGCCGTTGACCAGCACCAGCGTGCGGTTCTCACCGAGGTTGCGCATGTTGATGTACTGGCCGCCCTCTTCCGAGTTCGAGGTCAGCACGCTGGCCTTGCTGAAGGTGGGGCTGCCTGCGACCGTCAGGTTCTGCAGGATGTCGCCCACGTTCACCAGACCGGTCTTCTGGATGTCGGCCTGGGTCATGGTGAAGACCGGCTTGGAGGTCTCGACGTCCACGCTGCGGATGCGCGAACCGGTCACCGTGATGGTTTCCAGCTTCTTCGCGTCAGCCGGAGCGGCGTCCTGCGCAAAGACCGGCACCGCCATGGCGAGAGTACCTACGGATAGCGCCAGACGAACGGCAACCGTAAGTTTATTGTCAACTTTCTTGCGGAACTGCATATTTTCTCCCCGATAACGACGCCGGCCCCAACCGACGCCAAATGGCCGTCTTGCCTTGCAAGTGGCAGGCACCGATGGCGTTGCACCTCGGATTTACCTGTCTGCCAGCTGAACAAGCCAGCGGATTCGTGATTACCAATTCGCAACCATTGCGTTCTTGGTCTCGGTAGAAGTTGCTCTTTGAGCGCTCCGTCTACCAAGAAATTACGACCATATGAGAAAATTCTTGCGGGTGTCAACGCTTTTGTAACGCTTGCTTCACGATGACATCCGGTTTTTAGGGCCACGCTCCCACTCACAAGTCGCCATCCGCCAGGGAAATGCGATGAACATGCAGAAAATTTCGACCAACGAGCCCTCCTCCACCTTCGCCGATCGCATCAAAGTGCTGATCCAGCGGGTAGGTAGCGTTACCGAGATCGCACGTATGTGCGGCTTTTCAGAAGGCGTCGTGCGCAGCTGGCGCGATGGCAACACCGACCCGTCTCGCGCCCGTTGCGTGACGCTGGCCAAGACCCTGGGTATTTCCCTGGTCTGGCTGGTGGCCGGTGAAGGCACCATCCAGACCACCGATGCCATGGCTTCGGGCGAGGATCTGCCGAATGCCGAGGCGTCGACCAACCGCCATCGCTCCAAGCTGCGTACAGCGGCGGACACGCTGCATGCCAGCGGCATGGCAATGGACCCGAACCGCCTGAACACGGCGCTGCGCATCCTGCAGTCGGAGCTCGACCTGGCCGAGAGCCGCCTGACCCTGGCCGACAACGCCGATATGCTGGCCGATCTGTACGAAATCCTTGGCCCGGGCGGCACCGATGTCGACGCCGGGGCCATGGTGGCCTTCAATCAACGTCTGCACGAGCGCGTGAAGCGCGGTCGCCAGCTCGCCTGACGCCGCTCGGACACAGGCTTGGTCCAGGCAAAAAAAACGGCAGCCCGAAAGGCTGCCGTTTTTGTTGGGCGATGCCCCGCTGTTAGAGGCGGGCGATATCGGCAATGGCGCCAAATTGCGCCTTGAGCTGGCCCAACAGGGCCAGGCGATTGGCGCGCACGGAGGGGTTCTCCGCGTTGACCAGCACGCTGTCGAAGAAGGCATCGACCGGTGCCTGCAGTTGGGCCAGACGCGTAAGCACCGCGGCATAGTCGCCGGCCTGCAGCGGCGCGGCGGTATCGGAGCGTGCCGCGTCGAGCGCCGCATGCAGAGCCCGTTCCGCATCAGCCTCGAAATGCGACGGATCCACCGCCGTGCCAACGGGCGCTGCGCCGGACTCTTCAGCCTGCTTGCGCAGGATGTTGGCGACGCGCTTGTTGGCGGCGGCCAGGCTCAGCGCTTCCGGGCGACGTCCGAATTCACCCACCGCACGCAGGCGGCGGTCGAAATCGACCAGACTCGACGGCGACACGGCGAGCACGGCTTCGAACTGCTCGGAAGTGAAGCCCTGCTCGGCGTAGTAGCCACGCAGGCGGTCGAACACGAAGTCGACCAGCTCGTCGACCAGCGTGGCGCGGCGCTTGCCGGCATCGAGTACCGGAGCCTTGCCGTCCTTGCCCGGCTTGAGGCCGGCGGCGAGTGCGGCTTCCGGCAGCAGTTCCAGCGCCTCGACAAAGCTGCCGCGCAGGTCCAGTTCCAGACCGCCTTCGACCAGGGTACGTGCGAGGCCAAGCGCAGCACGGCGCAACGCGAACGGATCCTTGTTGCCGCTCGGCTTCATGCCGACGGCGAAGATGCCGGCCAACGTGTCGAAGCGGTCGGCCACGGCGAGCACCTGCCCAACCTTGCCGGCGGCAATGGCATCACCTGCGAAACGCGGCTGATAGTAGCTGTCTAGCGCATCGGCCACGTCGTTCGCTTCGCCATGGTGCGACGCGTAGTAACGACCCATCACGCCCTGCAGTTCCGGGAACTCGCCGACCATGCGCGTGAGCAGGTCGCACTTGCTGAGCGCGGCTGCGCGCGTGGCCGCGCCGGCGTCGACACCGACGCGACCAGCGACGACGCGGGCCAGTTCGGCCACGCGCACGCTCTTGTCCCACAGGCTGCCGAGCGCTTGCTGGTAGGTCACGTTCTTGAGCTGGTCCTGGTAGCCGGCCAGCGGCGTCTTGAGATCTTCGTCCCAGAAGAACTTGGCGTCGGCGAAGCGCGGACGGATCACGCGCTCATAGCCCTTGCGGATTTCCGACGGCTGCTTGCTCTCGATGTTGGCAATGCCGATGAAATGCTCGGTGAGCTTGCCGTCCGCATCGAACACCGGCACGAACTTCTGGTTGGTCTCCATGGTGGTGACCAACGCTTCCGGCGGCACGGCGAGGAATTCGCGATCGAATTTGCACGCGATCGCCACCGGCCATTCGGTGAGGTTGGCGATTTCACTGAGCAGCGCGTCGTCGAGCTGCGGCACGCCGCCGGTTTCCTTCGCGGCGCGGGCAACTTCATCACGCACCTTCTGTCGGCGCTCGGCCGGATCGGCCAGTACCTTGGCGGCGCGCATGGAATCGAGCCAGATGTCGGCGTCGGACACGTGTACGGGCTGCGTGTGCATGAAGCGATGGCCACGCGACTTGCGGCCGCTGGCGAGGCCCAGCACGGAACCATCGATGATGTCCGAGCCGTGCAGCATCACCAGCCAGTGGGCCGGACGCACGAAGGTGTAATCGTGATCGCCCCAACGCATCGGCTTGGGAATCGGCAGCCCCTTCAGGGCTTCGTCGACGATCTCCGGTAGCAACGAAGCGACCGGCTGACCCGGCTTCACCGCACGGAACACAAACCACGAACCCTTGTCGGTTTCGAGCTTTTCCAGCTGTTCCACCGTGACGCCGCAGGACTGCGCAAAGCCTTGCAGCGCCTTGCTCGGCTGGCCATTGGCATCCAACGCGGCATTCATGGCGGGGCCACGACGCTCGACGCTCTGCTCCGGCTGGTTCACCGCCACCGCGGGGATATGGACGGCCAAACGGCGCGGCGAGGCGTACACCTTCGCTTCGTCCAGACCGGCCTGGACGCCGCGCTTGGCGAGCCCATCGCAAACGCCGCGCGCAAAAGCGGCCGCGAGTTCGTCCAGTGCCTTGGGCGGCAGTTCCTCGGTGCCCAGCTCGATCAACAGCGGCTTGGTGGCGGCGCTCATGCGGCCTGCTCCTTGACGTTCTTCTTCAGGCCCGGGAAGCCGAGCTTTTCACGTTGTGCGACATAGGTCTCGGCCACGGCGCGGGCCAGCGTGCGCACGCGCAGGATGTAGCGCTGCCGCTCCGTGACGCTGATGGCACGACGCGCGTCGAGCAGGTTGAACGTGTGGCTGGCCTTCATGACCTGCTCGTAGGCAGGCAACGGCAGGCCGGCAGCGATCAGTTTGTTGGCCTCGCCTTCGCACACGTCGAACCAGCGCAGCAGTTCCGGCACGTTGGCGTGCTCGAAATTGTAGGTGCTCTGTTCCACCTCGTTCTGGTGGAACACGTCGCCGTAGGTCACGGTGCCGTGCGGGCCTTCGGTCCACACCAGGTCGTAGACGTTGTCCACGTTCTGCAGGTACATGGCCAGTCGCTCGAGACCATAGGTGATCTCACCGGTCACGGGACGGCACTCCAGGCCGCCGGCTTGCTGGAAGTAGGTGAACTGAGTCACCTCCATGCCGTTCAGCCAGACTTCCCAGCCGAGACCCCAGGCGCCCAGCGTCGGCGATTCCCAGTTGTCCTCGACGAAGCGCAGGTCGTGCACCAGCGGATCCAGACCCAGTTCCTTCAGCGAACCGATGTACAGGTCCAGGATGTTGTCCGGATTGGGCTTCATCACCACCTGATACTGGTAGTAATGCTGCAGGCGGTTGGGGTTTTCACCGTAGCGGCCGTCGGTGGGACGGCGCGAGGGCTGCACATAGGCCGCCGCCCACGGCTCGGGACCGAGCGAACGCAGGAACGTAGCGGGGTGAAAGGTGCCGGCGCCTACCTCGGTATCGAGGGGCTGCAGCAAGACACAACCCTGTGCCGCCCAATAGCGGTTAAGGGTCTGGATCACATCCTGGAAGGTGCGCGCGGACATGGCTTTCCGTGGGCTTCAATAAAGCGGGTTAGTATAGCCGGGACCGCATTCTTCGCTGGATTCCGGCGAAAAATGCCCACCAGGAGAATTCGTCGCATGGCCGCTTCGCCGCAATCCGTGTCCCTGCTCGGCCGCCACAACCGGCTGGTACTCGATGACATGCTGGCCACGTTGGTGGTCGACGGGTATCTATTGGCTGACGATGCCAAGCAGGTTCGCATGGGGTCGCGCAGCGGACGCAGCACGGTGGAGCTGCACCCCCTGGTTCTGGTGGCGAATGCCAAGCTGCCCAACCAGCGCGAACCCGGCCGTCCGCTGAGCTTGGAAGCGCTGACGGAGTGGCTGGCCCGCCAAGCCCAGCTGCCGTACCTGAAGATCGACCCGATGAAGATCAACGTGGCCGCGGTGACCCAGGTGGTCAGCCGTGCCTACGCGGAACGCCATCGCATCCTGCCCGTCGCAGCGACGGCGGGCGAAGTGACCTTCGCCACCTGCGAACCGTTCGACAACGGCTGGGCCGCCGACCTGGCGCACATGATCCGCCGTGACGTGAAGCGCGTGGTGTCCAACCCGATCGACATCAACCGCTACCTGGCCGAGTTCTATGGCGTACAGCGCTCCATCCAGTTGGCGCAGGACGCCAAGGGCCAGGGCACGCCCTCGGGACTCCTCAACTTCGAACAGCTGCTGGAACTGGGTAAGAGCGGCGAAGTAGGTGCGGACGACCGTCATGTCGTGCATATCGTCGACTGGCTGCTGCAATACGCGTTCGAGCAGCGCGCCTCGGACATCCACCTGGAGCCGCGCCGCGAAGCCGGCCTGATGCGTTTCCGCATCGACGGCGTGATGCACAAGGTGTTCGAACTTCCGCCGCCCGTGATGACCGCGGTGACGGCGCGCATCAAGATCCTTTCGCGCATGGACGTGGCCGAGAAACGCCGACCGCAGGACGGCCGCATCAAGACGCGCTCCGCCGCCGGCCGCGAAGTGGAACTGCGTATTTCCACCATGCCGACAGCATTCGGCGAGAAGGTGGTGATGCGTATCTTCGATCCGGACATCGTCGCCAAGGATTTCTCGCAACTGGGCTTCTCCGCCGACGAAGACGCCGCATGGCGCACGATGGTGGAACGCCCGCACGGCATCGTGCTGGTGACTGGCCCCACCGGCTCGGGCAAGACCACCACGCTGTATTCCACGCTCAAGCACCTCGCCACGCCCGAACTGAACGTGTGCACGGTGGAAGACCCCATCGAAATGGTGAGCCCCGAGTTCAACCAGATGCAGGTGCAGTCGTCGATCGACCTGGACTTTGCGATGGGCGTGCGCACCCTGCTGCGACAGGATCCGGACATCATCATGGTGGGCGAAATCCGCGATCTGGAAACGGCGCAGATGGCCGTGCAGGCGTCACTCACCGGCCACCTTGTGTTGTCGACACTGCATACCAACGACGCGCCCAGTGCCATCACGCGCTTGCTCGACCTTGGCGTGCCGCACTACCTGATCCAGTCCACGCTGACCGGCGTTGTGGCGCAACGACTGGTGCGTACGCTGTGCCCACACTGCAAGGAAGAGACGGGGCAGGACCCGCACGAGTGGACAGCACTCACGCACGGCTGGTCGGTGCCCTTGCCCGACAAGGTATTCAAGGCCGTGGGTTGTCTGGAATGCCGCAGCACCGGCTTCATGGGCCGCACGGGCATCTATGAAATGTTGCCGCTGTCGTCGCGGCTACGCGGCCTGATTTCCGCGCAACTGGACCTTGGCCATTTCGGTCACGCTGCCCTTGCCGAAGGCATGCGTCCGCTGCGCATTTCCGCTGCCGCGCAGGTGGCGCGTGGCGTCACCACGGTACAAGAGGTCATGACCGTGATTCCACCGATTGAACATGGCGCCGTCTGACGGTGTCAGATCGTCCTACCTACCTTGATTCGTCGTATCGCATGAAACCTGTTCTGATTATCCGCACCGGTCGCGCCCCTGATCCCATTCGCGCACGCCACGGTGATTTTCCCCATTGGTTTCGCCTTGGCGCGCAGCTTTCGCCCGGACGCATTCGCGTGGTCGACGTTGAAGCGGGTGAAGAACTGCCTGCGCCTGACGATGTGGCTGGCGCGCTGATTACCGGCTCCGCTGCCATGGTCACGGAGCGCGCGCCGTGGAGCGAACGCACGGCCGGCTGGATCCGCAACGCCATGGACGTGGAGCTGCCCATGTTTGGCGTGTGCTACGGACATCAGTTGATGTCGCACGCACTGGGTGGCCGCGTCGACTATCTACCCGGCGGCCGCGAGATCGGCACGATATCGTTGCGCGTGCTCGATGCAGCGAAGGGCGATCCGCTGGCGGGCGCGCTGCCCGCCCAGTTCCGCGCCCACGCCACGCATGAGCAGAGCGTGCTCGAGCTGCCCAAGGACACGACCGTGCTGGTGAGCTCGGATCGGGACCCCAACCATCTCGTTCGCTACGGCAAGAACGCGATGAGCGCGCAGTTCCACCCTGAGTTCAATGCAGACGTGATGCGCGCGTACATCCATCGCAAGCAGAACGACATGAAGCGTGAAGGGTTCGATCCGCACCACACCTTCAGGCAGGTCGCGCCCACGCCGCTCGCACGCCGGCTGTTCCGCCAGTTCTCCCGGCATCACGGTCTCGCCGCCGGCTGACACGGCTGTCACGCGCACTGTCTAGAATCTCCTCATGAACATGAGGGATGGACAGACGCCATGAGTCGACAACCGCATGTGCATCGGGCGTCGGTGATAGCGATGCGCTTGATCGACATCGCCGATACCATCGACCTTACCGCCGCCGAATCCCTGTGGGCGCGACAGGCGAGTACGGCGGCAGCTCGCAGTCGGCTGATGACGGCGCCGCCCAAGGCGATGACGTTCGGCGTGCCGCCCGTAGAGCTCACCTTGGGGGCCATCGAGGTTGAGATCAGCGGCCAGAAGCTACAGGCCACGGCACTGGCAAGACTTTATGAGTTTGGCGTGGCTGCCTTCTCGATCAGCGTGCCCGCCAACGATCTTGCGTGGACGGACTTCAGCGCGCGAGTGAATGCCGTGGACGCGGCGCTTGGCATCGCCTCGGGCACCGATGTGTGGAACCGGCTGGTGGTGCAGATCACCGGCATCATGCGTCCGGCATTGCTGAGGCCCAGCCAGGCCGCGCTGCATGAGGATTACCTGCTGGGACTGGTGCACTCGCTCGATGGCGTGACCAGCACGGCAACGCTGCATGACGACCTCGATCTGGTCCCCTTGCTCGCCGGCGAAACACGGCCGCTGTCGGAGCAGGCGCGCCAGGAACTGCTGCGACAGCGCTTCTCCTATTACGCCGACGATCTGGCGGTGCTCACGTGGGATCGCGCTTTCATCTACGAACCACGCGACGACTCGGACGTGGTCGACGTGCTTGAGGTGGCCAACGCCCAGTTGCTGGAACTGCGCTATTACGACGAGTTGCTCGATGCCGAGCTACCGCGCATGTACGACCTGGTGGAAGCTACCCACCATGTCGCCAACCCCTTGGCCGCACGGCGCTATGCGGACCTCGCGCGGCATCTCTACACGCTCGTGGCCGAGGTCACCGAGATTACCGAGAAGGTGGACAATGCCTTGCAGGTCACCGAGGACGTCTATCTTGCGCGTGTCTATGCGGCGGCGCTGGAACTGTTTCGCGTGCCACACGTGAGCAAGGCGGTGGATCGCAAGCTGTCGATCATCCGCGACAGCTACGCGGCGCTCTACGAAGAAGCATCAGGCAAGCGCGGTGAATTGCTTGAATTGGCGATCATCGTGCTGATCGTGCTGGAGATCGTGATCGCCGTCATCCGACACGTCTAGGCGACAGCTCAACGCCCTCGCGGGGGCATCGGGAAGGGCGTGATCTTCTGGCCATCGCTGGCATCGCGGATCACCAATGCGCCTTTGCTCTCCACTTCCTCGATGCGAACGACAGACTGCATAGGCAGGTGAAGCACACGCGTGTCCTTGAACTCGTCACGCAACTTCTCTTCCGTGGGATCAACCAGCAGCCCCTCGCCCACCGGCTCGAATACCAGCTCACCGACTTCGGTAAAGCCCCAGAGACCACTGGACACCACATGCCGGGCGTAGAGCTCGTAGCACTTGCCCAGGTGGAGAAAGGTCACCTTGTAGAGTTTCTTGTTGCGCATGGGCTCATTTTAGCCGCGCAGGCGCCGCGCGATCGCATCTCTGGAAAACAACGCAAATAGGATGCCAAACAGGAAACCAGCGATGTGGGTCCACCAGACCACTGCGCCGTAGCTCGGCCCTACGTAGCTGAAAAGCAGCTGCAGCAAGACCCAGATGCCAATCAACAGGAAGGCGGGAACGCGCACGAACTCCAGGTAGAAGCCGAGCGGCAGCACCAACCCCAAGCGGGCTCGCGGAAAGAGCGCGATATAGGTTCCCAGGACGGCCGACACCGCTCCGCTGCAACCGATGATCGGCGAGCGGACACCGGCCAGCGACAGAGCACCAATCAGGTTGGCTACCATGCCGCCAATCACGAAGAGCAGAAGAAAGCGCAGCGAACCCAGCGCCCGTTCCGCCGGCAAACCGAAGATCACCAGAAAGAGCAGGTTGCCAAGAAGATGCAGCCACGCCAGATGGATGAAGAGCGCGGTAAATAGCCTGAGCAACGACGGATCGTGCAGTTGCGGCAGCAGTGGCGCCTTCGGATCGAAAATGTTTGCCGGCACCGTGCCCCATTCCAGCCACATCGACATGCGCTGTGTAGGCGGCATCAACGCCAGTCCGACGAAGCTGATGACACACACGACCACCAGGAGCACGGTGGCCCATTGCACGTGTCGGCGACGACGGGTTTCGACATGGATAAACACGGAAGCGCTCCACGAGATGCAGGCCGGGTGGACTCTGCATCATAGGCGATAAGTCTCTCCTGCGTAGCGCGGAGTAGTCCTAATGCAACGAGCGCCTACGCGCTATGCACGTCAACGACGCCAGATATCTGACAAGCGCGATATTGGTACTTCGCCTTCAACTTTCCGTTGGCGCAAAGACAAACGCCTTCCCGGATGGGAAGGCGTTTGAGGGATAAAGCCCCTGGCGGTGACCTACTCTTGCATGAGGATTCACACTACCATCGGCGCAGCTGCGTTT
>Ga0209233_1000139_pt1 | contig 197070 bp, 190 predicted proteins | sample AraplaCL_Cvi_mCL_FD_184269 | JGI IMG/M metagenome (GOLD analysis project Ga0209233, IMG submission 184269) | Arabidopsis root microbial communities from the University of North Carolina, USA - plate scrape CL_Cvi_mCL (SPAdes) (version 2) | ecosystem: Host-associated > Plants > Roots >...
ACCGAACCGTGACGCCACCGACCGGCAGCTCTCGCCGGCCGCGATCGCATCAACAACACGCTTACGAAGATCATTTGAAAGAGGTCGAGTCATCAGATGCTGGCCTCCACTCCAGCCAACATCTTGAATCACAAATCAACCAAAAACGGAATCCCTTCCGATTCAGCTAAAAGCAGAAACGCTCTAAACCAGCAGCCCCTCGTCGCGAAAGGCGCAGTTTGCGATTCCAGTGGCTGCTGCAGAACATCATATTCTACAACATCGCAAAATCGGTAAAACAACTATCGCGTTAATCGGACAGTCTGTAAGATTTCCGCGACACTGCAATGGCGGTGGCTACGGTGGGTCATGTCAACGAAGGCTCGAATTGAGCACCGCCCCAATCTACGCGAATGCCAATCCAATGCCTCTCTGGACCGTACAACGCGGGAAGGAAGCTACGGCGCCACAAGGGTTTGTGGGCGTAATCTTGATAGGGTCAGCTTCAAGCGAATGCGCCTTCGCTGCAGATACATACATGTCAGCCTGCAGCCTCAACGCGGCTTCATGAAGGAAGTTGGCAAAGTCCGTGAGTGATATCCCGTCGGCCGTGAGCATCACGCGGATGAGCGGATCGGTCAGGATCTCGGACATTGTGAGCTCTTCGTCCATCGTCGTTTGCCTCCAAGGTCGTGTCGGGATGACTGTAGTGTATGACCTTCTAGCTGCAGGCGCGGCTCCGGGTTATCATACGAAGATATAGGCAAGCTGAAATTCGGCCCTCCCTTCCGTTGTTCGATCCCACTTGGATCTATCACGAAGAAGGCTCCGCACATGGCGACCATCGGGTCGCCATGTGTATGGGTGAAGAGGCAGAGCCTGGCCCAATCAGCCGGCCATACCGTTGCTCTCGATCAACCCTTGATGAACGCCAGGAGGTCCGGATTGATCACGTCCGCATGGGTCGTGAGCATGCCGTGCGGATAGCCCTTGTAGATCTTCAGCGTGCCGTTCTTCAGCAGCTTGATCTGCAGTTCGGAAGCATCCTGATACGGCACGATCTGATCATCATCGCCCTGCGTGACCAGCGTCGGAACGGTGATCTTTTTCAGGTCCTCGGTCTGGTCAGTCTCCGAGAAGGCCTTGATGCCGTCATAGTGAGCCTTGGCTGCGCCCATCATGCCCTGGCGCCACCAATTGTCGATAACACCCGGAGAGACCTTCGCGTCGGGACGGTTGAAACCGTAGAACGGGCCGGAGGCAACGTCGAGGAAGAACTGGGCACGGTTGGCGGCAAGCGCAGCGCGGAAACCGTTGAAGACTTCAATCGGCGTGCCGCCCGGATTGGAGGCCGTCTTGACCATCAGCGGCGGAACGGCAGAAACGAGGATCGCCTTCGCCACACGACCCTGCGGCTGGCCGTATTTCGCGACATAGCGGGCGACTTCACCGCCGCCGGTCGAATGACCGATATGGACTGCGTTCTTGAGGTTCAGGTGTTCGACGACGGCATTGGCATCGGCGGCATAGTGATCCATGTCGTGACCTTCCGAGACCTGGCTCGAACGGCCGTGGCCACGGCGGTCATGTGCTACGACGCGATAGCCCTTGGAGAGGAAGAACAGCATCTGGGTGTCCCAGTCGTCAGACGACAGCGGCCAGCCATGGTGGAAGTGGATCGGCTGTGCACCCTTCGGACCCCAGTCCTTGTAGAAGATCTCGACGCCATCCTTGGTGGTAACGTAGCTCATTGTCATATTTCCTTGTTTCAGGTGCTTCTTCGTGGCCGCCTGTGCTGCGGACGAAAAGGGAAGGGCCATTGCGGCGGCCGTCGCGGCGCCTGTAATCAGGACGTTGCGGCGATTGATCGGGAGAGAGTTGCTGATCATGGAGGGCGACCGCATCAGACGTTGCGGGAGATTTCGAACAGAAACCAGACTCGGCGTTCGGCTTCGTCGATCCAGCCCTCGATCAGGCTCGTCGTTGCGACATCGTTATGCTCGGAGGTCGTGCCGTGCAGCGCACGCAGGATGGAAACCAGCTGCGTGTTGTCTTCGCGAAGCTCTGCCAGCATGTCGTCAGGCGTGACGAAGTCGGCATCGTTGTCGGCGATCCGCTGAAGCCGTGTTGCATGACCGAGCGAGCGCAAGGTGGTGCCGCCGACCTTTCTGGCCCGCTCGGCGATCACGTCGGTGAGCGCGAAGAGCTCTGCGCCGTGCTCGTCGAGAAGGAGGTGATAGTCACGGAAGTTGCGACCGGACATATGCCAGTGGAAATTTTTCGTCTTCAGATAGAGCGCGAAGACATCCGCCAGCAGAGCGGTCAGAGATGCCGAGATTTCCTGGCGAGCGATCGCACCAAGGTCGGTGGGAGTGGTGAGCGGCGAAAGGCGCCGTGTGGCGAGTGACGGACTGGTCATGACAATCTCCAGGATGAATACTGGTTGCCGCTCTTGCGGAAAACCTGACTGAAGCTACGAAAACTGTCCGGCTCTTCATATCCGATTGAAGTATCGGACGGCCTGCACCTTCGTATAGGTGGCCTCGGGATTTTCGCGGCAATCCGGGCCCTCCGCGCGATGATCAATACCGTGTTTTCGCCGCCCCGGTGATCTTAGTGCGGCCAAGCACAGCCGGAAATCCCATGGATTTATCGCGGTCGTCCCAACCGTGACACGTATCAGGTCACGGCGAACTTGATTCGCAACGGCGCAATTCCGCGCCTGATCCAAGGCCTGCACAGCTCTCCCATGATTGTCGCGGCCGCGATCGGGATCACCATATCAAGAGGCGCATTGGTAAACTCCATCACCAGGCAGACAGCTGTTATCGGCATCAGCATTGATGCGGCAAGAAATGACGTTCCACCGATCAGCGCCAACGCTCCAGGCTCGACAGCTGGAAACCAGACCGCGAGTGATCCGCCCGCAAGAAGACCGATAAGTGCCCCGATAGCAAATCCTGGCGTTAGCAGCCCGCCCTTCGCACCGACCCTCAAGGCTAGCCCGATCGCCACGAGTTTCATGACGACTAGACATGCAACCGCTTGCAAGGAAATCTCCTGGGAAAACGCGAGTTCGGCCGGCCCTCTTCCGTTTCCCAGAAGTGCCGGCACCTTGGCCGCCAACAGCCCGATAAAGGCGAAGGCTGCAAGCGCGTAAAATATCCCGCGAAGGCTCGGCGATGCGTCTCGCGTGACGGAGGCTGTCAGGCGCCTGAAGGCCGCGCCAAGGCCGGAGAAGAACGGCCCCAGCAAAGCACTGACGACCACCAGCGTCAACGTCACGTGATGGTCGGGTATCAGATATTGAGGCGCGTCACCCAAAGCCGAGCGTGCGACGATCGCCGCTGTGAAACTCGCGACGGCGGCAGGCCATATGACGGCAATACGCGCCTGCTTCATCATCACTTCGAGGATGAATACCGTCCCCGCGACGGGGACATCGTAAACCGCGGCGAGACCGGCGCCTGCCCCGCACGACAACAGGAGGCGGCATTGCTCAGGGGCAAGGGCAGCGCCTGATAATAGCCGCTGGGCAAGGAGCGCGCCGACTTCTCTCGGAGCCACCTCACGCCCCAAGGGTGAGCCAAGGGCAACCGTGACGACCTGCAGTAATGCGTGGACTGCGGTTTCGAGCAGCGGCAACCTTGCCCCCTTCGCCACGGCATTGACCGAACGGAGCGGCCGACCATACCTGGCAAGACTGTACCACCCTAGACCGGCGACGAGCCCGCAAATGCAAAGGATCAGGATACGTCTCTCGGCCGTGGCAGCTGACACGCCCTGCAGGAAGCTCTCGGACCCGATGATTTCACCAGGACTGTAGGTGAAAGCTATATGCTGGATGGCATGAAGTAGAAGCGCCAGGGACAGGCCGCCAAGGCCCGATAGCAACCCGCAGAGCAGTGCATAGAAAAGCAAGCGCAGGTGAGGCATCAAGGTCCCCGGCATGTAGACTCGCAAAAGCTCAGCAATGCCTCGACCAGCCGGCCTACCCCCATCCCCCAAATCCCTGATGCAGTCCTGGGATGACATCGATCGCTCCTCTTTGCGCGTCGCTGGCATGCCGGACAGTCGTTCTCCGCCGCCCGGCGCCGTTGGGAGATCAGCTGGCCAAGTGCCGCAAGACGATACCGAACGCGAGAAATCCGAACCCTTGGAACAATAGGTCGATCGTCAACATGGCGCCGAGCAAGCCCAATCCGACCGCTGGCCATGTCAGAACGATCAGCAAACCGACAACGACTGTGGCGATCCCGCTCGAGAGCACCCAACCCCACCCCGTTCTGGAACGATCTCGGAGAGCCGTCGCGATCCGGAAGATGCCCGCCGCGATCAGCAGCGCTCCGATGACAAGCGCGATATCGACGGCTGACAAGATGGGATCGAAGATCAACATGGCACTGGCCGCCCCGTAGAAGAGGCCGCTGATCAGGTCAAACGTGCGTCGGCGCCAGTTCCTGGCAGCGAAGGCGTGAGCGATCTGGAAGACAGCCCCGACGAGCATCATGGCTGCGATATATATGACCGAGACGATGGTTGTGGCGAAGAAATTGATGCTGGCCAATAAGCCGACGGCGATGAGGGCAACTCCGAGGATCACATACCATACCCAACTGGTGCGGCCGGTCTTCAGCGCAGCGCTCAAATTGGAATTTGCGGTGATGGTGGTCATGTTCGGCTCCTAAACAGGGTGGTAAATCGGAAGGGCTCGTCACGTCGGTCTGGTCTCGACTGTGGTGCTGCTGGTCTTTGGGTTATTGGGTAAGTTCAGTTCGGCTTACGGTGATCGACCTTCGTAGCGACGGCGAGCGCGCCTTCGACGATGTCATTCGGGCCGGCTTGACCCGATGGACTTTGCCGGCGGCCCCGACGTTCGATCTGGTCTCTCGGCGCTCTGCCAGGTCTAGCGAGCGGCGCTGTTTCCGAATGAGATGATCGACCTTCTCGTGAAGCCGCCGGATTTCGAGTTCCGCCTTAAGGTTGACCTTGTAGTCGTTCGTGGAGCGAAGGCGATCCTTGGCCTCTTGCCGACGCTGGCTCATCATGATCACCGGCGCCTGGAAAGCGGCGATTGTCGATAGAACGAGATTGAGAAGAACGAATGGATAGGCATCGAAGATGTCGCGGGGGCCGGCCAGCGTGTTGAATATCATCCAAAGCGCAAGGAAGCTGCCAAAGCCGATGATGAACGGCCAGCTGCCGCCGAAGTCTGCGACGAGATCGGCAACCCGGCTGCCGAGGCTCTCGCGATCGTCAAACTCGGTTTCGGGGTTTTCCGTCAGAGTTTCGCGTGACGCAATGCTTTCGGCGACTTCGTTCTCGATCGACGTCAGTTCGCCGCGATCTTCTCGTAGCAAATCAAGGATGGACTGACGTCGCAACTCTTCGATGCTGGCCCGATCAATATAGTCATCGGGTCTCAGCGAGGGGTACCGGCGTCGCAGGTAGTCGGCAAGCCCGGGCCGTAGCTCATCGATGCGGTATTCGTGGCCTGGTCTCAACAGCACGCCACTTACGGCATCAATCGGCCGGTTGGCAATCAGGTTGCTTCCCTTCGGCGATCGCCCTGTGCTGGCTCTTGCGTTATGTGTTACGGGCGCGTTCACGCGGCTGATCCCCAATACTCATATGCCAGGAGCAAACATGCCCCTCATGTCTCGACGATCGGCATGTGCGCCACGCATGGTGGCGCACATGCCGGGGCTTTCCGCTTAGTTCTTGGCGTGAAGTGTCAAGGCGGTAATGCCGGCCGCGACGTTGACGCCTTCTTCGGCCTGAAGCGCGATCGGCTGCAAGGCGATGGTACCATGCAGGCCGCCACCGAGAACCTTGGCGCCGACACCGACGCCGAGCGCCGCATCAGCGGTGATGCCGGTATACGTGCCGGATAGTGCGGAGGTCTCGCGGGAGGCCGGCGCGAAGACCAGCCATGCCAGTTTGGCCTTGCTGACTTCACCGATATCGATCCCGAACTCAGTAATCTTGCCGGTATAGTCTTCCTTCGCACCACCGTCGCTGGGCGTGAAAACGCAACTCATGTCCTGCTGCGATCCGACAATCACGCCAAGACCGGCTGAGACGTCACAGTCGAGGCGGCCGGCTTCGACATGCTCGGCAGCTGAGGCGGACTGAGCCCCGATGAAAGACAGAGCGGCAATTGCTGCGGAGAAGAGAAGTTGTTTGCGCATAGTTTGGGTCCTTTCAAGCTAAGGATCATTCGAGGGAGGGCGATCCTTGGAAAGGAGCGCGTGGCGGCCGTCGTGCCAGCGGGTGGATAGGAGTGCTGGACAACCACGAACCGTAGAAGGGAATGGGTGGGCCGGAGACCGGCCCGGGCCGGTCGATTACTGCAACCAGAAAGTCACGCTGCCATCAGCGGCCCGGCTTCGTATCGTCATCGCCGCGATTGTAATCATCGGTGTAGTCGACGTTGAACGGCGCCTTGAACGTCGTGAGGGTCTTTTCGAGCTCGGGCTCCCAGTTCATCTTCAGGCTATCGGCGGCATAGCTTGCGCCGGCAAACGACATGGAGGCCAGGATTGCAGCGCTGGCAAGTTTCGAAACGCGGTTCATGAGATATTCCTTTCGGTAGACATTGGGGACGAGACGCCGATGCGAAAGCGCTCCCCTATCGCCGCTCTTTGGCGACGACCCGAAAGTTACGGACTTGATCGGCCTGGGAAAATCATACTCATGGAACCTGAACCCTACACGAAGGTATGGACGGGCTATGCTGAGGTCTCCGTTTTCGGTCGAGAGGGCAATCGGAAGTGGGAACAGGACCGAGGTCATTCGGGAACTAAAAATGCGCGGCTCCATTTCTGGAACCGCGCATTCATTCGGCACGCCGAGGTCAGGCCCAATCAAGCAGCCTTATGCAACGTTCTCTGGTGATGAGCCTATGTCGTTGCTGCCACCGCGCGTGTCAGAATACCGATTGATCACCAGCCGTAGCCTGCACCGAAGGGGCCATAGAATTCCGGAAAGTCAGGTCCCCAGCCGGACCAATCCCATTTCGCGTCGGCGTAGGTCTGAGCCGCCAGCAGTTGCCTATTGGCGATCCGATCCTGAGCCTGCGTCTGGCGGTACTGGCTGTAGGCCTTCTGCGTTCCGACATACAGGCAGTTGCAGTTGATCGGATCGGCATAGACGTAGCTCACCGTGTTGCCCCGGCTGCGCATGAGGAATTTGTTCGCAGGCAAGCGCTTCAGCATTGCAACGCGAGCCGGCGTGTTTGCGGGGCGGACAACGAAGCCGGCGGCAGAGAGATTATCTTCCTTGGACTGAACGGTCTGCGATACCGTTTCGCAGGATGCCAGCGCCAGTGAAAGGCCGGCCATGGTGATGATTGCAAAACCGAGACGCCGATTGCTTGGTACAAGTTTCTTGAAGGGCATTTTCCACTCTCCATTGGGGATTTGACGAGGGGAGTTTCGTCAGTTCTCGTCCGTTCGAAAATCATACGGGTAGACATCCGCCCTATGCGTTCGTATGGGGCGAGCTAAACTTCATGACTTGGTGAGTGTGAGAGCCTTTACGCCGACTGCGAAATTCAGGCCATAGCCTTCGAGCATTGCGGGTTGCAGCACGATCCCCGTTCCACCTTCACCGGACAAAACCATCGCATGTGGAGAGAGCTGAAGATTTGATGCGGCAGGTGATGCCCCGTAAGCACCCGCGATTGTGGCGATGGATGCAGGATTACGCACGAGCCAGGTCATATGCCCGCCATCTATTTCGGCAACGTCGATTCCCAAGTCCTTGATCGTCCCATAGTAGCGGGTCTGGCTTCCGTCACTTGCCGAAATGAAATCGCAAACGACATCCTGATCGGGGTCGCTCATTTCATCTTTTCGGGTATCGACCACACAGACGAGCATTCCGGCTGAAGGTCCTGACGCAGTTTGGGTATGGCCCAATTGCGGGACCACCATCGTGGACAAGGTCACCACTGCGATCTTCGAAATACGATTCATAGCTTTCTCCGCTGTCGCGCTGCTGGATTGCGGACCGATGCCGGCGCGCTTCCATGAAGTCGTAACGCCGCGAAGGTTCACCCGGCTATCATCCATGAATATAGGTCGGCCAAACGAGGGTCTTGGTCCGCCCTGCCTCACGAGCGAGGTGATTGGCGGGAAGCAGCACGCCTCATTCGGCGAAATGTCTCGATGTTATCCGGCGTCGATTTCCAGCATCTCGTTTTTAGGAGCCGACCTATGCTTCTGTATAGCTTCGGCCATCTCCTTTCGCTGCTAGGCTATCCGCATACGAACCGTGGAGACCCCGATGACAAAGAAGCGGCCCGATGGCATCAAGGCGTATAACGAACCAGCTGGCGGCTGGGGAGCCCTCAAGGCGGTTGCCGAAACACTCGCCCGGCAGCAGGTTGTCGCCCAAGGGACGGCGACGCTTCTGAAGGCGAACCAGCCGGAAGGCTTCGATTGTCCTGGCTGTGCCTGGCCCGATCCAAAGCACACATCGTCCTTCGAATTCTGCGAGAACGGCGCCAAGGCAATCACCTGGGAATCGACCGCCAAACGCGTCAGCCCGGAATTCTTCGCCACCCATACCGTTTCCGAACTGTGGACCTGGACGGATCACGAGCTGGAAAACGAGGGGCGCCTCACCCATCCGATGATCTATGACGCGGCAAGCGACCGCTATCAGCCAATCGAATGGGACGACGCCTTCGCCCTTATCGGCAAGGAGCTCAACGCGCTGGAAAGTCCGCATCAGGCGGAATTCTACACGTCCGGCCGCGCCTCCAATGAATCCGCCTTCCTTTATCAGGCATTCGTGCGCGCCTTCGGCACCAACAACTTTCCGGACTGCTCCAACATGTGCCACGAGGCGACGAGCGTCGGGCTGCCGGAATCCATCGGCGTGGGCAAGGGCACGGTCACGCTTGAAGATTTCGATCATTGCGATGCGATCTTCAGCTTTGGCCATAATCCCGGCACCAATCATCCGCGCATGATGACCACGCTGCATGAAGCGTCGCGTCGAGGTACGCCGATCGTTGTCTTCAATCCGTTCAAGGAGCGGGCGCTGGAAAAGTTCGCGGCGCCGCAGGACCCGATCGAGATGGCGACATTCTCCTCGACCGAGATTGCCTCGGCCTACCATCAGGTCCGCACCGGTGGCGATCTGGCTGCGATCAAGGGCATGATGAAGTTGATCTTCGAAAGGGATGCGCTGGATCTGGCCAATGGCGGCAGCGGTGTCCTCGACCGGGCCTTTATCGAGCAACACACGGTGGGCATTGAAGACCTGCGCCGCGACGTGGAAGCGACCAGCTGGGACAATATCCTCCACTATTCCGGCCTGTCGCGCGCATCGATTGAAAGCGCCGTCGACGTCTATCTCAAGGCCAAGAATGTCATTCTCTGCTACGGCATGGGTCTAACCCAGCATGCTAACGGCACCCACAATGTCCAGCAGGCCACAAATCTACTCCTGCTTCGCGGCAATATCGGACGCGAGGGCGCCGGCATCTGCCCGGTTCGCGGCCACTCCAACGTCCAGGGCGATCGCACGGTCGGCATCACCGAAATCCCCAATACCGCCCTTCTCGACGGCATGGAACGTGCCTTCGGCTTCCGCCCGACGGGCGACAAAGGTCACAATGCGATCGAAGCGATCGAGGCCATCGCCGAAGGGCGCTCCAAGGCGCTTATCTGCCTCGGCGGCAATCTGGCCGTGGCAATGTCTGACCCGACGATTACCTTCGCCGGCATGCGCAAGCTCGATCTCGCCGTCCACATTTCGACCAAGCTCAATCGCTCGCACCTTCTGACCGGCAAGACCTGCATCGTTTTGCCCTGTCTCGGTCGCACCGACCTCGATACGCAGGCATCCGGACCGCAATCGGTCACGGTCGAGGATTCCATGTCGATGGTTCACGCCTCGCGCGGATTCCTCAATCCGCCGAGCCCGTTCCTAAAGTCGGAGCCGGCCATCCTCGCCGGCATTGCCCATGCCACGGTCGGCAACAGGCATGGGATCGACTGGCTCGGCATGATCGAGAATTATGACCGCATTCGCGACAAGATCGAGATCGTCTTCCCCGATTTCGCCGACTTCAACAAGCGGGTCAGGGTGCGCGGCGGCTTCCGGCTGAATGTCCCGGCCTCCCATCGCGAATGGCGGACATCGACCGGAAAGGCGAATTTTCTGATTGCCTGCGGTCTCGACGAGGACCCGAGACTGAAAGATCCGGATACGCTCGTGCTGGCCACGATGCGCAGTCATGACCAGTACAACACCACCGTCTACGGTCTGGATGATCGATACCGCGGCGTTTTCGGGCGGCGCGATGTCATCTTCATCAGCGCCGCGGACCTTGCCTCCCGCGGCCTGAAGGAAGGCGACCGGATTGATGTGCATGCCGTGGCGGAAAACGGTCTCGAGCGCTCGGTCCGTGGCTATACTGCCGTCGCATATGATCTTCCGCAGGGTTCAGTCGGCGGCTATTATCCGGAGATGAATGCCATCGTGGCACTCAGCCATTACGACCGAAAGTCCGGCACGCCGGCCTATAAGGGCGTTCCGGTGAAGATTGTCCGCGCAGAGGCGGCATGACGGCGATCCCAGGCATTGACATGGCTTGAGCAGGAGTTGGAAAGACTGATCTCATGATCGCCTCTCGAAAGCCCCCTGCCCGTCCGCCCGGTCCGGTCGTCTATATCGTCGACGACGACCTCTCCATGCGAGAATCGCTCGTCGACCTCTTCCATTCCCTTTCAATCGACGCCGTTGCCTTTGAAAATACGGAAACGTTCCTGGCCGCCGCGAGGCCTGGAGCAGGCTGCATCCTGCTCGACGTCAGGTTACCCGATCTTGACGGTCTGGCACTGCAGGCGCATCTGAACGCCAAAGGCAACAAGATGCCGATCATCTTCATGACCGGCTATGGCGATATCCCCATGAGCGTGAAGGCGATCAAAGCCGGTGCATCCGACTTCCTCACCAAACCCTTCGATCAGGCGGCGCTGATCGAGGCTGTGAACGTCGCGCTGGCCCGTGACGATGAGATCCGTCAGGGCGACACGGTAATCGATGCGGCGGCGGCCCTCTACCAGACACTGACGCCACGTGAACAGGAGGTCATGCAGCTTGTGGTGCGCGGTTTGATGAACAAACAGATCGCCTTCGAACTCGGTATTACTGAGGTAACCGTCAAACTCCACCGGGGAAACGTAATGCGCAAAATGGATGTGCGCTCACTTGCCGATCTTGTGCGGGTCGGCGAGGCGCTCGGCTACGGAAAGCAGCCCTGAATTCGCAAGCGCTGGTTGGTAGGCTTGGTGACGAGGAAATAACCCCGTTATGGGCCAACACGATGGGGATTCGAGAAGATTTCGAAGTCTTCACCACGCGCAAGCGCAATCAGGGTGATGCCGGCCGCTTCAGCCGTTCGGATGGCGAGCGCAGTCGGAGCAGATACTGCAATCAGCATCGCACAGCCCAGCATGGCGGTCTTTTGCACCATCTCGACCGATATGCGGCTGGTAACGACGACAGCGCCCTTTTCCGCCGCAATGGATGACCTGAACACGAAGCCACAGAGTTTATCCAGAGCGTTGTGGCGACCGACATCCTCGCGTGCTCCTACGAGACCCCTCCCCTCAACATAGAGACCAGCCGCATGAACCGCCCTGGTTTGGCGATGAAGGTCCTGTGCCCTCGCCAGCTCCGCCGTCGCCGCCACAATAGAGGCATGCGACATCCGGAGTTCGACCGCAGACAGGTCAGGTAGGGTACGCATCGCCTGATCGATCGACTCAATACCGCAAAGCCCACAGCCTACGGGGCCGGCCATGCTGCGCTTTCTTGCGCGCAGCCGGTCTGACACATCGTCGGCGAGAAAGACCTGCACGTCGATCCCGAGTTCGCCTTCGACGACGTCAACCGAACGGATTTGCGAAGCACTCTGGACGATCCCTTCCGTCAGACTGAAGCCGATCGCAAAGTCGACGAGATCATCCGGCGTGGCCATCAAAACGGCATGCGAGGAGCCAGCATAAGAGATCGCGACCGGGACCTCCTCAGGTACGAGGCGGACGGTGTTTCGCTCGAAATGGGTATTTTTGACGGAGCGGCTTGGCGTCGATTGCAGTGTCGGTCGAAGAAGGGTCATCGGACCAGCGCCCGAAGAGATGGCGATTTTTCCAGCATCCGCTGAAGGGTGCGCCGATGCATCGACAATCGGTGAGCGGTGCGTGATACATTGGCCCCACAAGATATCAGAACCTGCCGGATATGCTCCTCGCGGACCACGTTTGGGCCTTGCAAGGTTTCCATACAGCCCGAATGTCTCAAGTCCCGGTCGAGCAAGACCGCCAGAAGGAAATCGGTTGTCATCGGCTTCGGCAAGACGTCAGCTGCGCCAGCGCGCGCGACCGCAACCGCGGTGGCGATATCGCAGTGGCCGCTGTGAACAATGGTTCTGCAGAATGGATGATGTCCAGCGATCATGCGCAAGATGTCGAAGCCCGTGCCGTCAGGAAACCTCAGCTCCGTCATGCAATGCGAAACTTGTGTTGAGGCCATCTGGCTTGCGGCGTCCGATACGCTTCTCGCCACCATGACGTCGAAGCCTTCGCGAACGAGGTGTTGAACGATTTCACTGTCGAGGGTCTGCCCTGGATCTGCGATCAACACCGATCGGCGACCCGGTCGGCCAGGGAAATCTTTCTCCAAACGTCCTTCTGCCATGTCCACCTTCCAGATCTCGAGCCAACTGCAGATTACGGCGATCGGCAACGCGTCTGAACTATACGTAGGGCTAGGTTAGCCCATACGAGCGGTAGCCCAGTTTGATGCCCAAGCGTGCATTTGAGACACCGCGCGCGATCCTCCCCTGGCATTCCACCCCGGAATGCAGGCCGTCTCGGCCACTGGATCTAGGAATAACCGTCCCTACACTCTCGTATAGTTACGGGCCCACACACCTTCGTCTAGCGTACCCACGGTCAACCGGCGGTAATCGGCTTAAACGGCTCGCCCGGACAATCTAGCTCGCGAATACTCACGCAGGCGTACTCTCTCAAAATGTCCCTGCCGGCATGCGAACCGACAGCATGAGAAGGGTAGCCACCCTTCATCAAAGGAACAGCGGTGAAAATCTCCATCCTCGAACAGTCGACCCTTTCGGAAAATAGCTCTCCGACAGATGCGATCCAGAACACGGTGTGGTTGGCGCGGGAGGCAGACTATCTCGGCTACGAGCGGCTGTGGCTTTCAGAACATCACAACATGAGCATTCTACAGGGCTCGTCCCCGGAGGTTTTGTTGGCCGCCGTCGGCTCCAAGACTGACCGTATTCGGCTTGGTTCGGGTGGGGTTATGCTGCCGAACCATTCCGCGTACAAGGTGGCTGAGAATTTCCGGGTTCTGGAAGCCCTGTTTCCCGGCCGTATCGATTGCGGTATCGGACGTGCGAGTGGCGGAGATCCCTATTCCACCGCTCTCCTCAACCCTCCCGAAGGGATCGACTTTCCCCAGCAAGTCGGTCAGCTCGAGCGCTTCTTCCACGACGAGCACCGGAAGGCGATTGCAATGCCCAAGGTGGACGGTGCCCCGTCGCTTTGGCTCCTCTCGGCCGGCTCTCATCCGGAGAGCGGGCGCATGGCGGCCGAAAAGGGAATGGGCCTTGCCATCGCGCTCTTCATCAATCCGGCGGCGACGCGAGAAGCCGTCAATCTGTATCGACGCAATTTCAGACCTTCGCCTGAATTCCCCGAGCCGCGCGTCCTGATCGCGCTTAACTTCGTCGGCGCTGATGCGCCGGCGAAACTGGCGGAACTGAAGAAGGCCTCCGACTATTTCAGGCTGATGCGCGATAGCGGCAACTATCCGAAGGCCGTCCCATCACCGGACACGCTCGATCGCATCGACTTCTCCGCAAGTCAGAAAGCCTATCTCGATCAGATCGCCAACCGCGAAGTCATCGGCCTGATCGATGATGCCGTGGCGGAAATCTCGGCGCGGGGCGCCGCCTATGATGCTGATGAAGTCATGCTGACCATGATGTGTTTCGACATCGAGGACAAGATCCGCGCCTTCCACCAGATCGCCGACAGAATTGTGAGCTGACCGACATGAGCGAGAAGCTGACCCTATCCATCCTCGACATCGGCCCGATCCGCTCGAACCAGACGGCGACGGATTGCTTCAATTCCATGATTGAACTGGCTAAGTTTGGAGAGAAGCTCGGCTATCACCGCTACTGGTTGGCGGAACATCACAACGTCGCGGCCGTCGCAGCCAGCCATACGGCCGCGTTTGCGCCAGTCATTGGAGCGCATACGGCGCGCATCCGGATCGGTGGATGCGTGCTTCTGGCGCATTACCCGCCGCTGCTCGTCGCAGAACAGATGGGCCTGCTGGAGGCCTGCTATCCCGGCCGCGTCGACCTTGGCATCGGCCGCTCGACCGGCGCCGACTGGGCGACGAGCTCGCTTCTGCGTGGCGGCACCGAGATGAAATCCGATGAAGTGATGATCGGCGACCTGCGCAATCTGCTTGCCCTCAATCGGCCAGAAGGTCTCACTGTCTCGCAGGATGACCGCGAATTCACCTTCAGGGCGGTCCCCAACGCTTCAAGTGCGCCGGCGCCTTGGATATTGGGGACATCCTGGTATTCGGCACAGCTCGCCGCGGAGCTCGGTTTGCCCTATGCCTTCGGCTATCACATCCGCGCTGAGGGCGCCAAGGAAGCGATCGCGCTCTACCGGGAGCGCTTCAAACCCAGCGCCTACCTGGCGGAGCCGAAGGTCCTCGTTTCGGCGATCGTGGTGATCGGAGAAACCGACGAAGAAGCAGAGCGGCTGGCTCGCCCGCAGTTGTTCTTCATGTCATCATTCCGATCGGGCGAGCCCGTGCAGTCGCAAATGCTGGTCGAGGAAGCCGATGGAAAGGAGTTTCCATCTCGCCACGAAAGTCTCGTGCAGATGTTTCTTCGATCCTGGATCATCGGATCGCCGGACCGTGCCGCCGAAGGAGTTGCAAATCTTGCTGCCGATCTCGGCGTGTCGGAGATGATGATCAATCCGGTGGTGTCGGCCTATTCTTCGCAGCCAGCGGACCGGGCGCCGAACCGCGAATTTACCCTTGCCGCGTTGGCTGAGCGCTTCCCTCAGTAGGCACTGAGATCGGGCGCGACTTTCCAGTGGCGCCTTCAAATTCAAGTTCGCAAAGATTCTGAGAGATCCCGCCCGAGTTGAGGTCGTCGAAGCGACCGATAACGACTTTGCGGCAATCGACTGAGACGGAGTGGTCCACAAGCTCCGCCACTATCCCAAACGAGTTACTCTTGCTTCTTGAAAGTTCATTTTGGGTGCATCCGCGACTCTACCGCGGTCGGGCCGCGTTCTTACACAAGTCAGGAATGAACGTCAGACGACGCGCTCGTCCCGTCGCTTAAGCGTGGCGAGTTCTTGCAAGTCCAGATCCTGCTCGATATTCCGCATGACCCGGTCAGTGACGCGACCGGTCCTATACAATTTCAGAACTTCAGCGCGTCCCGCTCGAATTGCCGCCAGGATTGCCTCGAAATGCTCGGCAGACAGCGACTTCTTTCTCTCGGGCGCCATGTTGAAATGCGGGGCTGATAAGACACTGAAGAGGTAGCGATCCGACATATGGGGCAGGCCCCGCGCCCGACTCGTATGGAGGTATTCGAGCATTGCCTGATACTGAATATCGGCAATCTTCTTGCGTATTCCAGTCTCATCCCTTGCCAGTTGAGCATTGCTTTTCGGCGTGATCGAAGGAAACAGCTTGATGACGAGCGGCAGTGTCGTGCCCTGCAACAGCACGGTGACCAGTATCACTCCGAAGGCGGATGCCAATATCAGGTCTCGTCCCGGGAATTCCATCGGCAGTGACAGCGCGGCTGCCAGTGTCACCGCACCCCTCATACCAGCCCAACTTAGGATAACGGTCGCGGGGAGCGATGGAAGATGCTTGGGGTGTATTCCGAACCGCGATAGCCCTGTCCAAATCATATCCGATCCGACAAGCCACACGAAACGCGTCACGATCACGGTGACGACGACGGCCGCAACAGGAATCCCCAATGTTTGAATGCCGTCACCGACGCTCTCAAAGTGATTGAGTGCCTGGCGCAGAGACAGACCTATCAGCACAAACAGTAGAGATTCCAACAGAAACACGAGGACACGCCAGAATGCCTGCGCCCTGATGCGTGTCGCAGCGGAAAAGATCTCGTGCTGTTGCCATCCCAACATCAGGCCGGTCGTCACCGTGGCAAGGACACCGGAAAAGCCCAGGCGATCGGAGATCATATAGGATACGGCTGCAAGCAGCAGCGTGGCTGTGACGATCAACTCGCTGCTTTGGAAATGTCGCAAAAGCCGCAGGGCCACCCAACCGAGCGTGGCACCGACCATCACGCCGCCAAGCGACACCACGAAGAAAGTCGCGGCTCCCACCGGCGCGTCGAAAGTGCCACTCACCGCTGCAGAGACGGCAAAATGGAAGAGGACAAGGCCGCTCGCATCGTTGACCAGGCTCTCGCCAGTCAGGACCGTCGTCACACGGGTGGGTAGTCGCAATTTATCGAGCACGGCGCGCGCGGCAACTGCGTCCGGGGGCGATACGATGGCACCCAATGCAAACGCAGCAGACCAGGGAATATCCGGGCGCAGCCAATGGACCATCGCCCCCACAGATAGTGTCGTGAACGCCACGGCGCCCACGGCCAGCGACGAGATCGCCGCGAAATACTGTTTGAAGTCGAGCCAGACGGTCTGATACGCGCTGCTGAGAAGAAGCGGCGGCAGAAACACGACCATCACGAGATTGGGATCCATCGCGACGACAGGAATTCCGGGGATGAAGGCAAGCGCGATTCCGCCGCCAATCAGGGCGGCAGCAGAGGGCAGGTGAAGGTGTTTGGCGGCGAACGCCAAAACGAGCACCGCCATCAGCAGACCGACAAGAAATTCGTAGTCGAGTTCGATAGACATGTCGGCAGGCTCGCAGATCAGGATGCGCCAGCGAGGCCGGCACCACGGGTCGTGTTCGTAGGACCTTTTGGACCTATTTCAGCTGCGTATGACCGGCGCGATCGACCCAGAAACCAACCGGTTTGACGCTTACGCCAGGGCAGAACTCTCTCGTCGCGAGAGCCGGCCTGCCGATCATATGGCTCGTCGCGAACCGGCACAAATGTTGCGTTCTGCTCGTGTCTGTGGCGCCGGCTGAGGAGGCGTTACCGCGTCCCCATATAGGCTACACGAAGGAATTCCATGTACCGATCTCGGCCGTGGAGCGCACTTCTTGTGCCCAGCCGGACGGCAACAGCCCCTGACCATCCGTGAGGAGCCATTCCCTGTTTGCCCTGGAATTCTGTCATGACGCGATCGTAGGCCATGATCTCCTGGCCTTCAGCAACGCGATAGACCTCGTCATGCACCACGACGTCCTGACTCAAGCGCGGCTTGATGTCGCTGTCGTGCCGGGGATGGGGCCGCCCGACGGCGAGACCGATGACCGGAACGCACCGTGCGGGAAGTTGCAGGAGCGCCGCCAGCGCCTCGGCGTTATTCCGTACGGCTCCGATAAAGCAGGTGCCGTAGCCAAGCGCTTCGAATGCCAATGCTGCATTTTGAGCGGCAATGCAGGTGTCGACCATGCCGAGCATCGTTGATTCGAGATAGTCGAAGGCCTCAAGCTGTGTGTCGTAAGCCTCACCGATCGCATAGTTGCGGCTCTGATCGGCTAGCCATACGAGCATCAGGGGCGCATCGTCGATCTGGCCCTGGTTGCCGCAAAGGCGATTGACCTCCTGCTTATGCGACGGGTCCGACACCTTGATCACACTCCAGCTCTGAAGGTTGGACGACGTCGCTGCCGACTGGGCGGCGGCAATCGCAGTCCTCACATCGCCTTCGGCCACCGGATCGGATGTAAACCGGCGAATGCTTCGATGCATCAACATATGATCGATGATGGGATTGCCGGATCGGACGAGGCTATCTGCGTCGCCATATCGATCCGCAACGGCATCAGCGACAGGGCGACCGTATTTCACGGCATAATTTTTATAGTAGTCCATCGCTACGCTCGCTTGTGAACGGCTTTCGCCGCGATTGCGGCCTCAAAAATCGGCGGTCACCGCCGAGCGGCGGTAACCATGGGGATCAGTCCTCGTTATCGATCGTGAGAACGATCTTCCCGAAGCCGCCACCTGTTTCCATTGCACTGTGGGCAGCAGAGGCGCGAGCAAGCGGGAAAGTCTGCCCGATCACTGGCCGCAATCGGCCATCTCGGAACATGGGAAGACCGTCTTCGGTAAACCGGCGGACCATTTCGCGCTTTTCTTCAGCGCTGCGCGATTTCATCACCGTGCCGATGATCTTCAGGTGGTTGTGGAGGACGAGGCCCAGAGAAATGTCTGTGTTATCCTGGCCACTGAGCAGGCCAACCTGGACCAGCCGGCCGCCGGGACGCAGACTGCGAAGGTTGCGCCCGAGATAAGGGCCACCTACGAAATCGACGATCACATCGACGCCCTGGCCATCAGTGGCATCACGGATGCCGCGCTCGAAGTCCTCGGAGTTGTAGTCGAAGACACGCTCCGCACCGAGTGCCTCGACTTCCGCCCATCGCGACGCAGACGCGGTCGCGAAGACGCGTGTTCCCAGAGCACTGCCGATCTGGACTGCCGCCGAGCCGATACCACCAGCTGCCGCATGAATGAGGATCGAACTGCCAGGCGCGATCTCGCCAAGATGAACGAGCGCCTCCCAGGCGGTGACGAAGGATTCCATGATTGCTGCGGCCTCGACGAAGCCGAAACCTTCAGGAATGGCCACTGCCATGCCTCGGTCGACACGCGCATACTCGGCATAGGCGCCACCGCCGACGATAGCCATGACGTGATCGCCAGGCTCCACGTCCGTCACGTCGGATCCGACGGCAACAACTCTGCCCGACAGCTCTAATCCCAGCAAGACACTTTCTCCATAGGTTTGGGTGCCGTAATAGCCTTGGCGCTGCAGCAGGTCGGCGCGGTTAACACCGAGTGCCTTGACCTCGACAAGGAGGTCGCCTGGGCGCGGCTCCGGTTTGGGAACCTCGTTAAGGCGGAGAACATCCGCCTTGCCAAAGTTGTCGTAGACGATCGCCTTCACTCTGCAGCGACCTTGGCGGCGGCGCGAGCGCGAGCCTTGCGAGCAATGCTTTCGGCGAAGAACGGCGTTTCGCGATGGTTGTGGTCACCACCGGCAGCCTGGCGGGCAGCTGCAGCATCTTCGAACGACTGGCCGTGCTGCTCGATGAAGGCCATGAAGGCGTCGGTCGGGTGGCAGGTAACCTTGTTGGTGTAACGGGTGCGGTTGCCATCGATCGCTTCCGCGATCAGCTCCCAGACGACATTGACCTGCGTGCGCTCGCCGGTGGGCGTGAAGACGTCGGAGATGGAATTCATGCGGCAATAGGACGGCGTGGCCTCGTCGGCGACATAGTGCTGGATGACCAGGCCCGTGCCGATCTTCTCGACGTTGATAGACATCTTGCGGCCATCATCGGTGAAGGTGGCGCCGCACGAGACGTGATCCGGCACGCAGCAACGCTGATATTCCGCTTCCGGCAGGTTGAAGAGCCAATCGGCGATATCGATCTGGTCGAGCGGGACGTCGATCTCGTGCGAGTAAGCGGAGAGCGAAAGCAGCTTGTCGGTGATGACTTTCATGGTTCTATCCTTTCGGTCTGTTTTTGCACCTGAACCCAAGGCCTTTCCGGCAAAGTTCCTGGCACTCTTGCGGTGATCTTTTCGAGCAACCCGTTGTCTGCTCTGGGGTGAAATTGGCATTCGACGGGCTTGGCCTCAATTATACTGATTAGTCTCGACCCTATCCTTTGGTCTTGGCTTCTCGCCTTCGCCACCGGCAAAGGTGTTGGAGGAAAGTCCGGTTTTTTGCGCAGAATGCGGGGAAATACAGCGAAAACGCTTGTTTCTGAGGTTTTCTGGCAAGCAGGAAATTGGACCCTACAGGCCGCAGGTATGAGCCCAAATCTCCTCGGAACGGTTTTGCCGGGAATGCAAAGATGAAAGCTGAGTTTCTTCCCACATTCGTGGATGTCGTCCAGGAAGGAAGCTTCTCCGGAGCAGCCCGCAAACGTGCCTTCACGCCGTCGGCTGTTGGAACGACGATCCGCCCGGTATTTACCTTCTACGGACCCTTCAGAGCCCAAGTGCCAAGGTTGTCGCCTTCACGAAAGCGCTTATGGCGTCGATTGGAACGCCCCCACACTGGGAATCGACGTCTTAATCAACTTTCCGAGCGACCTCGTCGCGGACGAGTGACGTCCACTGCGTGATGCACGCGCAGGACATTAGCCTATACATAAGTATGGTTGTCCTGGCGCTTCGTGTGCTGGATTTTCATGCGAAATCGGAAGGAACCGCGAGACAGATGACAGTTCTTCAGACTGCGCAGAGCTTTGAAACCCCAGCCGAAAACGGATTGATCGATCCGTTCGGCAGAGCTGTTACTTACCTGCGCGTCTCCGTGACGGACCGGTGTGACTTCCGTTGCACCTATTGCATGGCAGAAAACATGTCGTTCCTTCCAAAAAAGGATCTGTTGTCACTCGACGAGCTCGATCGGCTTTGCTCTGCCTTCATTGAGCGAGGTGTCCGCAAACTTCGGTTGACGGGCGGAGAGCCACTGGTTCGTAAGAACATAATGTATCTGGTCCGCCAGCTGGGCCGACATATCGGTCAGGGGCTCGACGAGCTGACATTGACAACCAACGGCTCCCAGCTGGCGCGGTACGCTTCAGAACTCGCCGACTGCGGCGTGCGGCGGATCAACGTCTCGCTTGACACGCTCGACCCGGAGAAATTCCGTAAGATCACTCGGTGGGGTGATTTCAACCGTGTCATGGAAGGGCTGGACGCTGCGCAGAAGGCCGGGATCGCGATCAAGCTCAATACCGTTGCCCTCAAGGACTTTAACGACAGCGAGATGCCAGCTCTCATCCAGTTCGCTCACGGTCGCGGAATGGACCTCACCGTTATCGAAACGATGCCGATGGGAGAGATCGACGAAGACCGCACTGAGCAATATTTGCCGCTTTCAAAGTTGCGCTCCGATCTCGAGCAACAATTCACGTTTCACGATTTGACGTATCGCACCGGTGGTCCGGCGCGCTACGTGAAGGTTGCGGAGACAGGTGGTCGTGTGGGCTTTATCACGCCCATGACCCATAATTTCTGCGAAAGCTGCAATCGCGTTCGGCTGACCTGCACAGGTACGCTTTACCTATGTCTCGGCCAGAACGACGCCGCGGACCTTCGGTCTGTACTGCGCACTGATGGAAGCGCCACGGCCCTCGATACAGCAATTTCGGAAGCGATCAGTCGCAAGCCGAAAGGCCATGATTTTATCATCGACCGCTCGAATAATCGTCCGAGCGTCGCCCGGCATATGAGCATGACCGGTGGTTGAGCCACGTTTGGTAAAAGGATCTATCAGTCGCGTTCAACAACGACGACCTCCTCCGGTGCTCCATCGCCTTAACTGACAGCTTCTGGGAAAGCCGCTGTGCGAGGCCTTCTCCGTCTCCCTGGCATTTGGATAATGACGGTCGTTGACCGACCGATCTTTGATCAGGCGCGCTTGGGTAAAGCCAGCGCCACATCGATAAATTCGATCAGTTTGGTCAGATCAACCGGCTTGCCGAGAAAGGCTAGCGCACCACCGTCAAGCGCTGCGCTTCGGGTATATTCGTCGTGATAAGACGTCATGAAGATCATAGGAGGACGGTCTCCGTCCTGATTCAGACGACTTTGAAGTTCGATACCGTTCAGACCGGGCATTTTCACATCAACGACCATGCAGTCCACGGTAGAGCGCTGCTTGAATGCGAGGAAGGCTTCAGCAGACTCGAACAGCTTGCTTTGATATCCGAGCGATTTGATCAGGTCATCGAGCGCTTCGCGGATTGCCAGATCGTCATCGACAACGGCGATTAGGGAAGATTGGGACACTTATTCCGACTCTCATTGTTTTCTTATTGGTCTTAGGCAACGCGGACGAGCGTGGGACTTGCCGATCGTGCCAGATGTTCAGTGGCATGCTCAGTCGCGCGAACCAATTCTGCGACCGACTTCACCTGCATCTTCTTCATGACGTTTCCTCGATGCAGTTTTACGGTGATCTCGCTTATACCGAGCCTGAAGGCGATTTGCTTGTTCATTAGACCTTCAACGACGGCCTCCATCACCTCACGCTCTCGAACTGTCAAGGTCTCGAAGCGGGTTGCGACGTCCTGGTGGCGGCGCATTTCGCGTCGGCGGGTTGCATCGCGTTCGACTGCAGCAAGGACGGCATCCAGAATATCCTGATCGCGAAATGGCTTGGCCAGGAAATCCACGGCGCCCGCTTTCATGGCACGGACGCTCATGGAGATATCGCCGTATCCGGTCATGAAGACGATGGGGAGAAGGCTACCGGCACGCTCGAGATGGGTCTGGAAGTCCAGGCCGTTGATGCCAGGCAAGCGAACGTCAAGAACGATGCAACCCGCGCGATTGAGATCGGCCATCCCCATAAACTCGTTCGGGTTTGCGTAGGCCTCAGCCTCGAACTGCATGGAGCGAAAGAGGTCGATCAGGGACTCCCTCATCGAAAGATCGTCATCGAGAATATAGATGACGGGGGAGTCCGGGTTCCGCTTGCTGGTCTTCATTTCAAGCATCGGCTTTCTCCTTCGGTAATTTGATCTCAAAAATCGCGCCGCCATCGGGATGATTGTGCCCATCAAGCGAGCCGCCTATGGCTTCAATGGTACTTCTGCAAATAGAAAGGCCGATCCCCATGCCGTTTTCCTTGGTCGTGAAGAAAGGCTTGAACAGGTTCTGCTGAGCATCGGCATCAAGTCCTCGCCCTGTATCCCGAACCGTGATTGAGACGTGAGTTGCGTCGGCTGGCGCATCCAGCGTGATGGTCACCAGTTTCTTGGAGGCATCCGATCCCGTCATGGCCTGCGCCGCGTTGGAAATCAGATTTATCAGGACCTGCTGCATCTCGACGCGAATGCCGGCAACCTCTGGAAGTTTCGTCTTTTGGACGACCTCCACATCCGTTTGTTCGCGCTGCAGATCGTGGTCCATCAGCGTGAGTGTGTCGTTGACCAAACTCGCCAGATCAACGGTCTCATTCTCCTTTGGTGTCGGCAGCATCATGACACGTGTGTTCTTGAAAATGTCACTCGCCCGATTACTGTCGCGTAGGATCCGTTCTGCAGATCGCTTTGCCGATTCAATGTCCGGCGGTGTCCGATCAAGCCAGCGAATAAGGGTCTGCGAAGCGACTGCGATTGCTCCAAGTGGCTGATTGAGCTCATGGGCGAGCGACGCCGACAACGCACCGACCGTCGCCGCTTTCGAAGCACGGCTCAGTTCAGCCTGTGCATCGGCAAGCGCCTTGCGTGCTTCCTCTCGCTGCGTCACATCAACCATGCTGACGATCACACGACTGAACGCCGATGGATCTTTCGGAAAGCTGATGTCGAGAAGAACGATTCTCGGTTCGCCATCTTCGTTGAACACCTCTGCATTGTCTTCGAAATAGGTTGCTTCATCCATGATAGCCTGCAGCAGGGCCGTGAACGTATCGCTATCCTTCGGGATGATCCGGTGCATGATGCCACCTGGAACATCGGCAGCAAATGCACCAAGGAGCTCAACCGCCGCCTCGTTGGCATCAACGATTTCAATCTTATAGACGCAATCCTTCAAAAAGCCGGGGTTCGACTGCGCATAGGCCTTCGCGTCGGTCACGCCGCGAGATTTTAGACTCATCAGGAATTCGCGCAATTTCGAATAATCCCACTCCCACAAGGCGACCCGAGTGCGATCAAAAATCGCACGATAGCGGGCTTCACTAGCGCGCAACGCGGAGTTTGTCTGAAGAAGCGCCGTTCTGGCTTGGTCTGTTCGCAACAGCAACGCTGCTGTCACTGCTAGAGCGGCAAGTGCTACACAAAGGCGCAGGAAAGTCGGAAAGTCAGGATCCGACGCGTGTGTCACGAAAAATGAAGTCAACGCGCCTACCATGAAGAGCGCCGTGACGATGATCAGACCAAGCCTGTTTACGGACTCAGCTGCCAGCAGAAGCGCAATCACATATAGAACGGCTATCGCACCCTCGATCTGGGAGAACATATCGACGGCAAAAACCGCCGCAGCCACGAGCAGGGCTGTACTACCAAAGATCAGATCGTATCGACCTGCTTCCAACCTTGCCAATCTCAATTCCAGCACCTGTGTCATGGGCGGTTCCATATCTTTGAGATGAAGGATAGCTTTTCGCGGCGTCCGCCGGACCTATACAATGGTCTAGTTGCTCATTACGGGAACCCTTCGAAACGAGGGAATTCGAGGCAGAGTCGCCAAATAAAAGAGGCCGCCTTCCCGGCAGTGGAAGGCGGCCTTTGCGGATCGCGGTGGTCCGCAGTCGGTCCGAGGGGAGGGTTGCTCGGACCTTGCAGCGCCTTGGCGCTGCCGGCCTCGTCGAAGGGCGGCGATCGAGGTAACGAGTGTCAGATTAGCGGGCTGTTCGAATGAACGTAACTATACTTAGGTGTCGCCGACCATATACGTTCGCGCACGCGCCCACGGCATTTGAGGACATTCCCACGATTGTGTCGCGGGCTTCGCGTCCTGGCGATTCTAGAATTGGCGCCAGAAAAGCGGCGCCTCAAAGCATCCGATCTCGCGAGCGTCATCCAGTGAAATTCTGTTCGATCCGGCTGACGGAAGCGGACATTTTTCCTATTAATGCGGGCCCAAAGGTGGCGTCAGAGATCTCGGCGGCGGAAAGCCGTATTGATTGCGATAGGTTTGCCAGCATCACCTCCAGGTCTGCCATTGCCCTCGCCTTTGCCACAAGCGACATTTCTTCGAGCTTGGCACAAAGGCCTATGACGATGCCATGGCGCGCATGAGCGGTCATGGATTTGAGATGCTTCATCTGGGCGCCGGCATCATCGGGCCGGACACTGGGGAACGCCAACTGGAGTGCGGCGCCATTGTTCTCGCCGGGTTCGGTTGGCGGAGACATCACTGGTCACCCCGCGTTGCCTTGATACGTGATTGATAGGGGACAGCTGATGGCACAAAGGAAACGTGGCCACTGCTATAGAACTGGGCCCAGTATCCAAGCGCCATGAAGACGGCGCCGCCAATCAGATTGCCGAGAGTCACCCAGACGAGGTTGTGGATGGCCCCAGCGAACGTCACGCTTGGTGGATGATCACCGATGAGCGCGACCGCAAAGGTAAACATGTTTGCCACCGAATGCTCAAAGCCGGCGGCGACAAAAATCGTGATTGGCCAGAAGATCAGCATGACCTTTGCCGCGGCGTTGTCGGTTCTGCCGGCCATCCAGATAGCCAGACATACAAGCCAGTTGCAGAGGATCCCTCGCGCCAGAAGTGCTGCAGAGCCAGCCGACATCTTTGCAGAGACGATACTGAAGAATGTCTGGCTGCCATCACCAAGGATGACGCCGCCACCTGCAAGATGGATGAGCGCCGCAAGAATAACTGCGCCGACCAGATTGCCGATCCACGCCGCACACCAAACCAGAATGACATCACCGATTGTCGCCCGCCGGGTCAGAACCGCGAGCGTCATGTACATGGCTGTTCCCGTAAACAATTCGGAGCCAGCAAAAACGACGATCGTCAAAGCAGACGAAAAGACGATGCCCATGACCAGATGGGCCCAAGCAGGATCGACGTGAGCACCGGCGGTGAACATTAGAACATCGCCGAAGCCGATATAGGCTCCGGCCATTGCTGCGCCGATCACGAAAGCAAAAAACTGGGTTTTGACGACTTGCGCCTTGTGGACGCCAGCTTCCGCGAAACTGTTGACGGAATCTTCGTACATCGTTCGACCTCTCGCGCCCATCCGGGCGTAACATTTGAGTTGTCGAACCGTAGCCCTCATCGCACCACGGCTGAACCATACGTACGTTTAGGGGACCAGCCCTATGGTATCGTTTTGTGCGTGCTCCGCAGGCTAGTCCGGCAAGGTGAACATCGTTATCGCATGGACGAACGGCCGAGTTGCTGCCCGTATGCGGCAATCTCGCGGCCGACCACGATCCTCTCCGCTTCAAAACCACGCAATGCCGCCACAAGGTTTGTTGCCCGCCGAAGATGCGCACGAAGCGACAGGACGTCGCCGGCCGCCTTGGCCACGCCCATTGCTGTAGGGGGGCGAACCACGAACGCCGCATCTCCGATCAGAGCGGTTGAAGTCCCGCTGATCCGGTCCGCCTCATAATCGAAAATGCCCTGGACGGACAGGGCCTCCTCCGCATCGATCGCCACGATGAACTGTGGCGGAAGAAGCCTTGCTGCATCCTCACGCAACAGCCTGCGTCGCAGGTCGGAAAGTTCGCCTCGTGCAAGTGAGAACCGAGAAGACCGTCCGGATTGCCCGGTAAATGTCTATTGCAGGTCTTGTTGCCCGGTGGAATGTGGCCGATGACGTGCGTGCGGGCCGCCTCGTCCAAATCAAGATCCAAGGGGTGGAACCCGAGCCACTCGCTGTCTGGGCTGTCTATCCCACGACACGCATGCTTCTGCCCAAAGTAAGAGCATTCATAGAAGCGCTTGACGAAAAGCTTACAGAAATGCTGGGCCCTCTTTCGCGGCCTGATGAATAGAAGACCCGACGAACGGTCAAGCCTTGCCGATATAAGCCGAAGCGATCCGGCGACTCCACGCCATGATGATCTACTGCGGCGTGCGGCAACTTCTCGCCAACCGGACCGTAAACGACATTACGCGCGTTGTCGGAATGGAGCTCCAAGTTTTCCTTACGTGGTCTCAGATCGTTTCTTCCGAAAGACTGACAGCAATCTAAACCGCTACGTGGAGGTCTATCCCATCCGTTGCCTTGGGCAGTACAGGATGCGCGCTAGTGCTTTGGAGGGGAACAGGGTTATATTATTTAAATTTATTGATTTTCAATGGCTTACGCCTGACAAGACCAATCCTCGATAGGCTAAAGTCTGGTCAAATCTATACCTAAGCGTGGTATCGCCGCCGATCGCCAGCAGCTTAGGCTGCACCTCACTGCAAACAGATCAGGCCCGAAAATGCAACGGGTGTCTGAGCCAAAGTGAGGTGAAAGACATGTTTCGATGCGTCCGAATCTGGACCGACAGCGAGGGCAATTCCAAGTTCGAGGAGGGGGTCATCGATCTCCCGAAGGGTGAACGCGGAGACACATTAAGTGCGGTGTTCAAGAGCACTTCCATCTCGTTTCGCGAGACCGGGCCTGGCGGAGAATATGCCTGGCATCCTGCCCCCATCCGCCAGTTCGCTCTCACCTTGAGCGGCACGCTCGAGTTCGAAACCAAAAGCGGCAAGCGCTTCACCATTCATCCGGGCGACATTCTACTTGCCGAGGACACAACGGGCACAGGCCATCGTTGGCGGCTGCTCGGGGAAGATCCGTGGCGTCGCGCATATGTGATCCTGGCAAACGCTGCCAGCGCCGGGTTCGTCGCAACCACGTCGTCGCAGAGCAAGGAGCAGGTGCATGGCTAACGTCAACGAGAAAGCCGACATCGTTCTCATCGGCGCCGGCATCATGAGCGCGACCGTGGCGACCATGCTCAAGGAGCTGGAACCAAGCCTTTCCATGGTTGCTTTCGAGGTGCTTGAGGACTGCGCGCTCGAAAGCTCGCATGGCTGGAACAACGCCGGTACGGGCCATGCGGCCAATTGCGAACTGAACTACACGCCCCAGCTCGCAGACGGCACCGTTGATATCCACAAGGCACTCGAAGTCAACGTCGAATTCGACGTCTCGCGGCAGCTTTGGTCACATCTCGTCCGCAAGGGCGCGATCCAGGATCCGGGCGCCTTCTTGCATGCCTGCCCCCATATGAGCTTCGTGACCGGAGACGCCAATGTCGCGTTTCTTCGCAAACGCTTCGATGCCATGACGAAAAGCCATTGCTACCATGGCATGGAGTTCTCGGTCGCTTCGGCCAAGATCGAGGAGTGGGCGCGCTCGTCATGGAAGGTCGCGCCAATGGCGAAGCGGTTGCAGCTACCCGCATCGTCAGCGGTGCGGATGTCGACTATGGTGCCCTCACCCATCTTCTGATAGCCCAGCTTTCGGCGCAGAGCGGCTTCTCGGTGTTCTTTAAGCACCGCGTCACGGACCTGTCGCGGACCGAGGACGGAAAATGGCGCGTCGAGGTGGAGGATGTCACAAGCGGTGACAGGTCATCGACCGTTGCTGGCTTCGTATTCATCGGCGCCGGCGGCGCGTCCATCGAGCTCCTCCAGAAATCCGGCATTCCCGAAGGTCACGGTTATAGCGGTTTCCCAGTTAGCGGGATCTGGCTTCGGTGTGACGACGATGCCGTTGCAAGCCGCCATCATGTCAAGGTCTACGGTAAGGCGGCACACGGCTCTCCGCCCATGTCGGTGCCTCACCTCGACACTCGCATCATCGGCGGCAAGCGCTCGGTCCTGTTCGGCCCCTATGCCGGCTTCTCGACCAAGTTTCTGAAGGAGGGATCATATCTTGATCTCTTCGGTTCGATCCGTCCGGCCAACATTCTGCCGATGCTGGATGTGGCATTCCACAGCTTGCAGCTCGAGGAATATCTCGTCGGCCAGGTCGTCGCGACTGACCGCGCAAAGTTCGAAACGCTGCAGCATTTCTTCCCGTTGGCAAAGGAAGAAGACTGGACCGAAGCCGTCGCCGGTCAGCGCGTCCAGATCATCAAGCCGAAGGGACATGTGGGTGGCGAACTGGAATTCGGCACGCAGCTGATTGCTGCCGCCGATAACTCCCTCGTCGCACTCCTCGGTGCCTCCCCTGGTGCTTCAACGGCGGCTTTCATCGCGATCGAAGTCCTCGAAAAGTGCTTTGCCGACAGGCTGACCGAAGACGCCTGGCTGCCACGCCTGAGTGAAGTCATCCCGACTTACGGCATCGACCTCAAGACGGACGCTGATGCCTGCCGCAAGATCAGATCAGAGACCGCCTCCGTGCTCGGTCTGGAATTCGTTTGATCTGATATGGATATGGCCCGGGACAAACAAGCCGTAGATCCTCGGGCCTCTGTCCCGGCGGCTCGCGCGGCCCACCTTGCCGCGCGTATCGGCCGCCTTCTCTACATGAATGGGGCCGATACGCGGCATGTCGCACATAACGTCACCGAGATTGCCCGGCACCTTGGGCATCCTGCCCACGCCCTGGTCACCCCGGAGGGCATCCTCGTTACCGTTGGAACCGAGGAGCAGTTCAGCACCAAACTCGGCCATGAAGTGGCCGCGACCGGTGTGAACATGGGCAAGTTGCTGGAGATCCAGCAAATCGCCGATGATATCCTCCTGCGCCGAGATGGCTCATTCGAGATCGAGCGTCGGATCGATGACGCAGAACGAAATAGTCATGACTATCCCGAGTATGTGGTCATCCTGGGTGTAGCGGTGACGACCGGCTCCCTGGCCATGTTGTTCGGTTCGTCCTGGACGGTGGCGCTGGCATCTTTTGTAACAGGCTTGGTCAGCACCCTTCTAAGGCGGCGCCTGCCGGAGCTTCTACCGAACCCCTTCGCGGTCACTTTCGCTGTGGCCATCATCAGCGGTCTTGTCGCAGTCTTTGCATTACGGCTGCGGCCGGAGGAATCGCCGATCCTTGCGCTGACGGCAGCGGGGATGATCCTCGTTCCGGGTGTCCCCCTCATCAACGGCATTCGAGAAATTGCCACGGGCCACGCCGGAAACGGCATTGCCCGGCTGACAACGGGGATAACCCTCGTTCTAACGATCGGCTTCGCGCTCTATGTGGTCGGTGTTGTCACGGGCGCCAAGTTGCAGGTCGACGTGGGGCCGGGCATGCTCCCGGTCCCCGAAGATCTCTTGTTCTCCGCACTCGCAGCCATCGGCTTTGCCTTGCTCTTCAACGTTCCTGTTCGGGGCATCGCCTTCTGCGTCATCGCAGGAATGGCAAGCCACGGACTGCGCATCGGCCTGGAGGAACTGGGCCTAAACCTGCCGATCGCCTCGCTGATTGGTGCCATAGTTGCCGCACTGATCGCGAGATTGGCGGCATCCATTCACCGGGTGCCCGCCGTGGTGTTTGCCTTTCCAGGCGTCGTCGCGATGATCCCCGGATCATTCGGCTTCCGCGCTGGTATCGGCGGCCTCGAGATTATGTCTCTGGGCGCCAAAGCTCCGCTTGACCTCGTCGCCAACACATTCTCGCTCGCCATCATCACGACAATCACCACCATCGCCATTGCCATCGGCCTGGCGTTGCCGCTCTCGGGCTTCCCGAACGAGCCTTCACCTGCGAACTCACGAAAGGACCAAGACCATGAATGACACCACAAGCAGCCATCCGGTGTTGCAGGACATTCCCATCGGCCTCAACGCGACTGGCGAACGCACCGAGTTCGACAGCATGGGCGAAGTAAAGGTTCCTGCTGACCGTTATTGGGGGACGCAGACGCAGCGATCACTGCTTCACTTCAATATCGGTGGCGATCTGATGCCGAAGGCTGTTTACCGTGCCTACGGTGTCGTCAAGAAGGCGGCGGCTCTCGTCAACGGCCAGTCCGGCAAGCTCCCCGGCTGGAAGATGTACGCCATCGTAAAGGCCGCCGACGAGGCAATCGCCGGCGATCTCGATGCGCACTTCCCCCTCTTCGTATGGCAGACCGGTTCCGGAACTCAGTCCAACATGAACGTCAACGAAGTCCTGTCGAACCGGGCGATCCAGCTGCTCGGCGGAACCCTCGGCTCGCAGCATCCGGTCGGTCCGAACGACGACGTCAATATGGGCCAGTCTTCCAATGACAGCTTTCCGACGGCTATGCATATCGCCGCGGTGACCGCGATCGACGATCGGCTCATTCCCGAACTCGAGAAGCTGGCATCGACGATCGAGAAGAAGGCAGCTGGTTGGATGGACGTGGTCAAGGTTGGCCGCACCCATCTCGAAGACGCGACACCGCTGTCGGTCGGGCAGGAATGGTCCGGCTGGGCCGCCCAGATCCGCGCAGTCATCGCCGAAATCCAGCATGCACGCGAGGGCCTGCTTGAGCTTGCATTCGGTGGTACGGCCGTCGGTACCGGCCTCAATGCGCCGGCGGGCTTTTCGGTCAATGTCGCGAACAAGATTGCAGAACTCACCGGAAAGCCGTTCGTAACTGCACCCAACAAGTTCATGGCGCAGGGTTCGCTCGATCCCATGGTTCGCGCCTCGGCCGCGCTGCGCGGTGTCGCTGTCTCCCTCATGAAGATCGCCAATGACATGCGCTGGCTCGCCTCCGGCCCGCGCTGCGGCTTTGGCGAACTGAAACTGCCGGCCAATGAACCGGGCTCTTCCATCATGCCCGGCAAGGTCAACCCGACACAATGCGAAGCGATGGTAATGATCTCGATCCAGGTGATCGGCGACGACACCGCGACCGCATTCGCCGGCAGTCAGGGCAATTTTGAGCTCAACGCCATGCGGCCGATCATCATCAATAATTTCCTGCACTCGGCGGCAATTCTGGCCGACGGCTGCGAGAAATTCCGCACCTATTCGGTCGAAGGCACGGAGATCGACCGGGATCGGATCCAGTCCTATGTCGATAATAATCTGATGTTGGTCACCGCGCTGTCTCCGGTTATCGGCTATCAGAAGGCCGCCCATATTGCCGAAAATGCCGTCGCGACCGGCTCGACCCTCAAGGCGGCCGCGCTTTCATCCGGTTTCGTGACCGAAGAGCAGTATGAGAAGGTTATCGTTCCCGGAAACATGATTGGCAGCGGCTTGGCCGGCGCCTGATCGATCACTTACAGCAAATGCAGCCGTCTCCAGGTGGAGAGACGGCCGCAAAGTAGCCAGGTTTGCAGCGCCGCAATTAGATCACGATACTCGTCCAGCGACTGGATGCACAACTTTTCCGGAAAGCCAGCAATTACGCGCACTTAGGTTGCAATCACAAGCGGATTGTCCCAAAGTTAACAACGTTTAACTGTTTGGAAAATTTGCGGTAATCAACCCAGAGCTTATGTCCCACCCACGGTTATGCATATCAGACATAGCAGCTGACCGTTCGAAAGGATCACGACCATGATGATGAGCACTCGTCAGTTTGTCACCGTAGGTCTCGTCGCCTTGACGATCGCCGGCACGGCTGTCGCCACCGCTTCCTAGGCCGAAGCACATAACAATTTCGGACGCGGCCTTGAAGCCGGTTGTTCCTCCTCCCGCCGGTCCTGCAGGATGCATTGATCCACGACAGGAAGATCCAACCGTATATCCCGAGCTTGACCTTGGCGGGACGACGCCAGACGGAACCGTGCTCGAAGGCACTTTCAATTTCCTGGCAGTTGACACTCTCGCTCCGGCAGATCTGGCCGGGGCAGAATTCACGATCGATGTCTTGACGTTGAACCGGGAGATCATGCGCGTAGCCCGCAAGAGCGCCTACACCGGGTTTCGGGCGCGCCTCCGCGAATATGTCGAAGAGAAAGAAAATGGCGCAGGCGCGAAGAAACTGACCGAATTGCGCGAGGGTGTCCTTGATGACCGCCACCTGACCGTCTTCTCCGAAATGCGACGCCAGCGCCAGTTCCCGCCAGATATTCTCGCGCTTTTCGAAAGGGCGCCCCAGGCCATCGACTGGCCGGTGATCCGCCGCTAACGCGTCCGGACACACCGCAGCCTTCCCGGACATCCATCAAGCTGCGATGCGCGCCGCAGCCAGACGCTTCTGCTTTTGACGCCAGGCTGTCGGCGTTGTCGCTGCCACCCTGCGAAATACGCGCGACAGGTGCGCCTGATCGGCAAGGCCGCATTCGAGTGCGATTTCGCAAAGCGGCATGCCGTCTGCGATCAGTTGCTTTGCCCGCTCAACACGACGAGCAGTGATATACACGTGTGGGGAGGTGCCAACGCTACGCCTGAAGGCTGCAGAGAAATAGCTGGTGCTTAACTTGGCCAGTTCCGCAAGCCCGTCGAGGCAAAGCTTTTCAGACAGACGCGTATCGATATGGGCGGTCACGCGCTTGACCTGCCAGGGCGCCAGCCCACCCGGCGTCGGCTTGGTGACCTGCTCCGGCCGTATCTCAGATACATACGGCACTGCATCCGGGAATGCGCCCTTCGCGGAAATTCCGCCGACGTTGGAAAAGTTTAAGACGCGCTCAGCGCTGATGGTCTGGAACGGCATATCGATCTCCGATGCAACTGATGAAGCACTTGATGGGAGCGATAGTGCCGGTCACGCAGATGCATCGAAACTCAACTGAGATACATGTCGGATGGCTCTCCGTGTGAGGCAGTGATACCTAAGTATGGTAGGATTCGCAGGGGCCATTACGGTAGCGCGCGACAATCAGCCGACCCGAATAACCGGCAATCGAGGGGTCACAACGTGCCAAGCAGAGACCGATAGCCTTCGGTCAGGAATTGCGACGCCACGTCCCAGGTGACACACCGACGGCAGTCGTGAAAGCGCGCGTGAAGTGGCTCTGATCGGCAAAACCACATGCTGTCGCGACGTCCAACAACGGCAGTTCGGTGGTACGAAGCAATTCGCACGCACGCGAAATCCGCTCGCTCTGCAGCCATTTGTAGGGCGTCATCCCGGTCGTCTCGCGAAACGCGTGGATGAAATATCCGCGCGAGAGATTGCAAGCCTCGGCAACGTCCAGGATCGAGATATCCCCCTTCAGATTTTCGAGCAGGATATTTTTCGCCAGGGCCTCATGGGCACGGGATAGCTTCCGGATGCTCTTCACGGACGACAGTTTCCCACCATACTCCTGCACTATGTGCGTGCCGATCGCGGAAGCCAATTGATCGACAAAGAGTTGGCTGGCCCGTTCCGGCCGCTCCAGCGCAGGGATCAAAGTCTTGACCAGATTGGCAAGGACTGGATCGCTGTATGCCGTCTTGACATCGAGAGAAAAGACACCGGAGAGGTCGCTCTCCTGGGCAATGCGTTGCAACGAGGCTGGCGAAATCTCGAGCAACAGGAAGTCGAAGGGTCCCCAGAGGTCGGCCTTGTAAGGGTCGGCAAGATTGCGGATATACATCGAATTTTCCGCAAATTCGTAAGTCGTGGCATGGTGCTCGTGGAAAATCCGACGGGAATGGCCACCAGTTGTCGAAATCCCGATGACGAAACCACGATCGCTGGCTGCGGTCGTGACCTGATCAAGGGTTAGCTCCTTCGTACCCTTGCGGAAGAATCTTATATCGGCGCCCTGAACGGTCTGGTTCTTGTAAAGCTTGTCGAAGGGGCAACCGAAGCTGTCCTTGACCTGATCGGCCTGCGCCTTTGGCCCAATGGCGGGATTATGGTCCAAATCGCTTAGCTCTCTTTGTTCTAGGACGGGGCCGATCAGATATCGTCCGATAGGAGGAACGGCCAACCGCTATATGTTGGCCGATTTCGCTCTTCGACGCCATAGCGACAAAGGGATAAGGCGAAAAACGCGGCAATAATATACAAATCGGCGCTGGACAGACTGTTGCGAATTGGAATGATGGCCACGGGATTTTAGTGAGAAGAACTTTGGCAACAGGTGAAGAAGTCGCCGATTGTTTCGGCGCAAACAATGCCCGCTCTCTTGTGACTAGGCCGTTGCAGGGCGCAGAACTTGCCATCACGCATCTATCGCGTGACTACGACGAAGATGATCCGCCGGTCGTCTTGCCTTCCGATGACGCATTTCTCGTCGTCCTTTACCTCATAGATGTTGAGCATCGCGATCTTTTTCCAGATCGTCCGGCCGCGCCTTTGAAACGGTATCGGAAGGGTTCAATATGCTTGATCAGTCTCAAACAGGGGGCCGCGATCGCGATCCGAGGACGGTTTGAAGCTATCGTGTTCCACATTCCCCGCCAGAACCTCATCGAACTGACTGAGCGAGCCGGCCAGCCCCCTGTCGACGACTTGGCGACTTGCAGGGGGATCGAAGACCAGACGATTGCAGACCTTGGAGCCGCGCTGATCCCCCTTTGTCACTCGAGCGGCGGGGCGGAAAGACATTCACTGCCCCATATCGCCTTGGCCTTTTGTGCCCATATTGCCCATCAATACGGGCGTTCGGCCCGTCCGAACTGAAGCCTCCTTACGCTCACCGCAAGCGCTTGGTCCTCCCCTCAAGTCAGCTCTGAATTCGTGTGATCCATGACGGCGATCCGAAAGCCTTGTTGACCGATCCGCCGAGCGAGCGGTTCAGAGACTTCCTCAGGCACGCGCATCGACCGGTCCGGCATTTGGGGCAGATTGGCGTGTTAAGACTTCCCTTTCGACGGGGCACGATGCACGGGCGACCGTTCGCCCTGAACACGGCCGCGTCAGATCGGCCTATACTAAGGTGCCATAGCGTTACACCATCGGGCGATTCCGCCGACACCATCCAAATCGTATCTTTCACGGCGAAGCGAACAGTTCTGAAGCAGTGATCCGTCGGAGGCCCAAACAAGGCCACCAATCGCCGGACCGCTTTCAGCTTCAGAGCATGTTTGAACCCAATCCGGTCTTCCCTGCTGCCGATGCGCGGCCTGATGCGGAACGACCGGCATGCCAGAAGGAATGCGATCATGATCATCAACGAACGCGCACCCAGCATACTCCTGCTCATCACGCCGCTTTGCGCATCGGCTATCTTCCTACTCGATATTCTCGGGCCGATGTCGCCGTTCTCGAGCGCCCTTTACGTGCCACTCATCCTGCTTTCCATCCTGGTGTTTTCTGCCGCCGGCGTCGCCTATACCGGGCTTGTCTGTTTCGCCTTGACAATTGCCGGCTTCGTTCTCTCCCGAAATGATGGCTTCGACCGGGTCAGCTTTCTTGACCTCCTCATGATTCTCGCCGTGGTAGTCATTACTACGGCTGTCTCCTGGGCTATCGCGCGTCGCAATCGTTGATCCTCTCATTTCCAGATCGGTGCCGAACCGCACACACTGTCCTGAGGTATTGCTGAGCAACACTTAGGTATAGTGCGGCTCGCACGCGCATGGTGGAACGTTGCGGTACGAGCAGCAAATTCTGCGCATCTCAAAAATGCGCCCATTGCCCAATTTATCCCGATATCAAAAGAGACCGCCATGACCGCGACAAAATCCAAACCTTTGCCGGCAGAAAGCACTGCACCGGATTTTACCCTCGCCGCCAACCATCGAAGCTGTCGGAGCCGAGACCCTTGGTCTTGCCTGTACCCCAGCCATAGCCGGTGTGGGCGCCGATATATGCGCCACTCCAGTCGAAGGGTGTGGCTGCATCGACAGCCACAGGAGCGGTAGGAATCTGGTCCACGGCATCGGCCGCGAAGGCCGAGGTCGATGCTGCGATCGCAGCAACGGAAGTTACCAGAAAGAAAAGTCGCTTCATGGGTATTGGTCTCCGTATCATTTCTCGAAGTGTCATTGAGAAGCGACTGCTGAAAGGTCACTGGCCAGAATGTCACTTGGCGAAGAACCACTGATCGTCGGCCAGTAGGCTTGAAGATTTCGATTGTCTCTAAAGGCTTTGCGAGAATTGAAGCAGCCTGACAAAAAAGCCCGCCGCATAATGAGCTGCCGCAGGCTTTTCGATGACGAAGGGCGCCGGAGAAATAAGTGAATTCCGGGACAGACCAGCGCTTTGCGGCCTATTGGTCAATTGCCGGATTTGGATTTGCGGTGGCCCGGACTAGATTGTAGTCTCTCGATTGATGCCAGAACGCCAACATCTGGGGAATCGTTCTGTCGAATATCTTCTTGGCTTCCGCGATATCCTGCAGGCAGATGTATTGGCGGGCCGTATGCAAATTTATGTAAAGCGCGGTAAAGCGATCTGTGAGTTCGCCGATATCTGTTCCTTGATTGTCCGCGAGTAGTTTGAAAATTTCGCTGTGCTGAAGTGTCGACCAGTTGCGAAGGATTTCGCCGTCCTGCTCGAATGTCACCCGCACCGCTGTAATCGCACCAGACGCATCATGCTCAAGCTGAATTTGCACGCGCTGGCGGCTTGCAGGAACGTTTCGTGCCCGCACCATTTGTTCAATCTCGCAGTCGGTTCCTAAGGAAGCCACCTCTCTAAGAGCTTGCCGGATTAACCGGTATCCTCGCACATCGATCGTTGCGCAACTTCCATCTTGATCTTGCAACTTCTGGATCAACTGATTGCAATCCGTCTCACTCATGGCAATCTCCGTCAGAGCTGGCTGGAGGAGAGAATAGCTCGGGTGCGTCGGACAAAGGTGCAAAAAACTGTAAATTTTTCACATCCCAGGGGCGATCGGCGGCCAATGCGCTCCCGCATAACATGCAATCACTCAGGCGATAGATCGCTTGCCCCTGCTTTTGAAAGGTTCGAAACCTCCAATTCCGACACCTCGGCGGTCGGCGCTGCGCCCCTTCAACGGCCTAGCTGCGGCCTCCATACATCCAGGAACCTATACTTACGTATAGTGCCGCCCCGATATCATATCTGACAAGGATAGAAAAAATCAGGATGCGACGCCCAAGTGCCCCCTTTCCCAGACGACAATGGCGATCGCTCGGTAGCGTCCTTTGGCCCTTTCCGTTTATCGCTAACGAACAGACAGCTTACGAAATCAGGGGCCCCAGTCACGATGGGTGGCCGCGCGCTCGAGATCCTGATCGCGCTGGTGGAGCGCGCTGGCGAGGTTGTTTCGAAACAGGATCTGATCGCGAGCGCATGGCCCAAGGTCTTCGTCGAGGAGGCTAACCTTCGGGTGCAGGTGACTGCTCTTCGGCGCATTCTGGGCGACGGCAACGACGGTCAGGCCTTTATCCAAAACGTTGCAAGGCAAGGCTATGTCTTTTCCGGCCGAATTCAGTTCTCCGGATCAGAGACTGGGGGAGATGCGCAGGAGCAGCCAGGACTTTCGACATTTCATAACCTCCCCAGCCCGCTGCAATCCGTAATCGGCCGTGAAACAGTCGTCGCTCAGTTGGTTATGCATTTGGCCGGAAGGCGCCTCGTGACGATTGCGGGGACTGGTGGTGTTGGGAAGACGACAGCAGCGATTGAAGTTGGACGGGCCCTGCTTCACGAGCACGACGCCGTCATCGTCGTAGACCTCGCCCGCGTCACCGACGCCTCACATGTCGCCAGCACTATCAAAGCCGCAATATCCTCAACTCTAATGATCCAGCAGCAGCCATTATCGGAGCCGCTGCCAATCCCCTCCTCTCTAATCATCCTCGACAATTGCGAGCATCTCCTGAAAGCAACAGCGGAGGCTGCGGAAGAGCTTCTGCGCAATTCACCGGAAGCAAAAATCCTGGCGACCAGTCGCGAGCCACTGCGCGCTGCCGGCGAACTGGTCTTTCGCCTTTCCGGTCTGAAGGTGCCGCCTGTCGACGATGGCAGCTCATTGGTGGACCCGCTTAGTTTTGCGGCGGTTCGTCTTTTCGTAGAGCGCGCTGCATCGGTCCTTGGAAACTATGTTCCCCAGCCGCCGGACATTCCGATCATTATTGAGCTGTGCAGGCGATTTGAAGGAATGCCACTGGCGATCGAACTTGCTGCCGGCCGTGTCGACGCCTATGGGATCAAAGGCCTTGGTCAGCGCCTCGATGACGCGTTTCAGTTGCTCACGACCGGTCGGCGCACAGCTCTTCCTCGCCATCAGACCCTGCAGGCGACGCTGAATTGGAGCTTTGATCAGCTTTCGGACAGCGAGAAGACGACCCTTGCGAGAATTTCGGTTTTCCCGGGCCTTTTCTCTCTTGATGCCGGCGCTGAGCTCGCATCGATCGCGGAACCTATTTGGAGCACGACCGACGACATCGCGAGCCTGGTCATGAAGTCGCTGGTGAACGCGGACTTCACGCAAGAAATGCCGCATTACCGTCTCCTGGAAACGACGCGAGTGTATGCCCGGGCCAAACTTCGAAAGCGTGGCGAGTTCGACCGTCTCAGCAAACGCCATGCAATATTGGTTCAGGCGAGGCTAGAGAAAATCGGTCGAGACAAGGGCCATACAGCAAGCCCTGATCGTATAAGTGCCTTCGCCACATTGGTCGATGATCTTCGTGTTTGCCTGGCTTGGTGCTTTGGCCCGAATGGCGACACAGAACTGGGTGTCGAGCTTGCGATCGCCTCCTCGACCGTCTGGTTTGAGCTATCGCTTGTCAGCGAGGCCCGCATTTATTTCGAGCAGGCGATCGCCGCACTCGAGCCAACCAGCCAGACCGACCCCGCCCGGGTGATATCGCTGTTAAGTTCATTGGGTACGGCCCTGATCTACACGATCGGCCCCGGACCCGAAGTGGACCGACTTTGGGCCAAGGCCGCGCGGATTGCTGAAGCGTCCGGTGACCCCTCACTCATGCTCGATGCATTTTACGGCACATGGCTTTCTGAGATAGCTGGGGGTGAGTATCGCAGATCGCTTGCAACGGCCGAAACGTTCCGGGTCTTGGCCCACGCCAAAGCCGAAAATATCCCGGGAGCAGCAGTTCGGATCGGGGATCGATTGCTGGGTGTTTCGCGACTCTACGTCGGGCAAGTTTCCGGTGCTTGTGAAAGCCTGGAAGCCTATATTGATAGCCAGTCCCCGCCGCTGAGCCCAATCGTAAGGATGCAATACGATCAAAGCGCAAGCGCACGGGCCTACCACGCCATGACGATGTGGCTACTTGGCCGACAAGACGCAGCCTTAGCATCAGCTGCCAGCTGCGTCGAGGATGCCCGGTTGCGCGGGCATACGACCTCCCTTTCTCTTGTCCTGGTCGAAGCCGGGTGTCCTGTGCCGTACTACAGCGGCGCCCTTGATATTATGGAAGAGCGAGTGGACCTGCTTCAATCGATTGCCGGAAGACAGACCTTTGGACCCTGGCGAGCATGGGGCGGTTGTTTCCGTGGCGCTCTCTCATTCGGGCGAGGCAGGTTGGAGGCGGCAATCGAGCAGCTTTCGATTGGGCTCGAGGAACTGACCCGCACCAGATGGCCGGTCCGACGGACATTTTTTTTGAGCATTCTTGCTCAGGCGCTCAATAGTCATGGTCGCTTTGATGAAGGGGGTCGATGCATTGAGGATGCCCTTGCGATGTGCGCTGCAAGCGGCGAGGCTTGGCACCTGCCCGAACTTTTGCGGGTGAAGGCCGAGCTATTGCACCGGGTGTCCCCTGAAGCGGCGTTCACATTACTGCAGCAAGCAAAATTGATCGCACAGCAAAACATGATGGTCGCGTGGCAAACGCGCTGTGAGGAGACGACATCGCTGATGTCGCTCACCCCTGAAGGCCGCCCTGCCGGACAAGTCCCATAGAGGAGATGCCGTGACCGAACAATCCTCTGCAACCGCTTCGCTGAACGCCGCGAGTACAACAGTCCGGCGCGGCACATTTTCGGTCGACATCATTCTGGCCCTGGTTGCAATGGCCGGCCCGCTCTATGTCGATATCATGCCGGCCATCATCGCGACCCTTCGTTCGGAATACTGCCTGCGCCCGGATCAGGCAGGCTTCGTGGCCGGTGCGAATGGCTATGGCTCGATGCTTGGCGCGTTGCTGGCCTTGTTTCTCGTATCACGCGTCCCATGGCGCGCGTTTCTGATCGGCCTTCTCGCGACGTTGATCGTTGCCGATCTGGCGACAATGGCAGTCTACGACTATTATTGGATGCTCAGCATTCGCTTCATCCACGGACTTGCCGGCGGCCTGCTTGCGAGCGTTGCCTACGCGCTGATGTCTCAGACCGCTGACACCCGGCGTAGCTTTGGCGTGCTGTTCGTCTTCCACTTTGGCTTTGGTGGTATTGGTATAGCCATGTCGTCGTTCTTCGCCGGCAAAATGCACAGTGGCATCGTCTTCGGTATTCTGGCGGCCTTCGGAATGATCGCCGCCGTAATAGTGCCCCTGCTCCCCCAATTTCGACAGCCGGGTCCTTCATCACGATCTCGCTCTGCCGCCTCGACGGAGTGGTTGACACTACCGCTCATATTGAAGGTTTGCGGGATTTTTCTTTTTCAAGCAGCCAACCTCGGGCTCGGCGCTTTTATGATCGGGATTGCTGCTGATCTTGGGCAATCTCGCGCCTTCGCAGGCCTTGTGGTGGGCTTGGGCTTGACTGCCGGAATTCCGGGATCGCTGCTAATGATCCTCTTGAGTCGAAAGTTGGGATGGCGGCCCGTAGCCCCCGCATTGCTCATCGCCGGCGTGGCTAAGACACTCGTGCTCGTTGGAACGGCTCCTGCCGCCTTCGCGCTTTCTGTATCTTCCATCTACTTTACCATGGCGGTGGCGCTACCCTATGTGCTTGCAGCCTGCGCGACGGACGACAAAGGCGGGCGTGGTACCGTCCTGGGCGGCTTAGCTTCAAAACTGGGGCTCGCTTGTGGTCCCGTTGCAGCTGGATTTCTCTATGCTCAAGGGTCGAGCCACTTGGTCGTTACGGCCGGACTTGCTTCTGCGATGGCGGCTGCTGTGTTCGCATTCTCGTTTAGATTGGCGGATACACGCGGGAATAACTGAGTGATCAACCAAACTAGCTGCTGCCGTAGCTAGCTCTAGAAACCCGACATTAATTCGTTGTAGATGCTTACCCAGCCTACCGGCGAACCAAGTCCTCGTAGGGCACTTCGCTGCTCGTGGCATTCCCCTCCCTGAGGCGATGGAGCAATCACGACATCGCTCCGTGCAGCAGGCATCGGCATATTACAATAGTGCCACGCGCCAAAGCGGCAGGGCTGCTCGCCTGCTCTAGGTGCGTTTCCAAAATTCCTAAAGTCGACAAGAAGGCCAAGTCTTCGCGCTGGTCGCCACAGCACCCGCATGTGTGATCGCTGTGCGTAAACTCATTGAGGCTTGAGCAAGGCGCAGTTTCGCCGGCGTGATATTGACCGAGAGAAATTCTTGTATTCGACACGTTGACAAGTTCGCCAAATCCGAAGTGTCGGAGAGATATGTGTCCGGAGCGCTATTGCACCTCATGTACATAGCGGTGGCTTCTCGTTGTGGCCCGATGGCGCGCGACAAGGACCGGGGCGGCGGACTGGTCGTAGGACACCTCATCGATCGTCAGCACGGCGTCCGGCAAAGTGAGTTTCAGCAGGCGGGCATCGTCTTCCGTCGCAAGCGTCGCCGCGATCTGTTCGCGAACCGCTGAAATGCGGATACCATAGCGATCGAGAAGAAACAGATAGAGCAGCGCTGGAATGTCCTCTTTCTTCTCGGGAAACTCCGGAAGCAAGTGCGCCGGAAGCGTGATGATCTCATGCATGACCGGTATCCCGCCAACGCTGCGCAGGCGATGAAAGCTGATCACCTCCGTCGGACTTTCCAGTTGCAGGCTCGTGCCCTCGTCCCGGCTCGCCTGGCGCTTCTCAAGAGACAGGATTTCCGAGGTGGAATTCTGCAGCGAGCCGTCGAGGCCATGAAGACGGAAATACTGAAAGAAGAAGCGCAAGCTGTGTTGCGGCGTACGCCCCGTCACCACCGTCCCCGTCTTGCGCCGGCGGCTCAACAATCCCTCATTGGTCAGATCCGCCAAGGCCCGTCGGACGGTGCCGACCGCCACTCCGAACATCTGCGATAGCGCGATCTCGCTCGGCAAAACGGTTCCAGCGGGCCATTTGCCCATCATGATCGCTTCCGTGATCTGTCGTTTGACCACCTCGTAGAGCGGCAGGGAAAACTCCGCCGCTCGCGATGTATCCGCTAAAAAATTGGGCATTTCGCGCAATTAATTGCCTCTTATTTGGAGTTGACTCGCGGAAGGCGAGGAAGCATCATTACTATATAGTTTATATGAATAAGACAGCAGAGCAAACCTCCATTTCGCACATCTTTTCGGAACTCAACGTGAGCAATCAAGCCTTATCACCCCAGGCGATATCATTTGCAAATGCCTTGGAAGCAGTCGAACGCGATGTCGAAAAAGCGGTCGAGGATCTGGCAAGGATGATCGCCATCGACACCTCCTTCCCCCCTGGCACTGGTTATCCTGCCTTCGCGGAGCTGATGGAAGAGCTGTTGAAGCCGTTGGGCTTTGATACCAGACGCGTCACGGTACCGGATGCGCTGTGGCGTGTCGCCAATGGCCCGGCTTGTGGAGAGCGCGTCAATCTCATCGCCGAGCGTCCGGCAAACAAGCCGGTCTGCGGCCTTTATTACCATGTGGATACCGTTCCTGTGTCTCCCGGCTGGCAGCGTCATCCGCTGCGCCTGACGCGCGAGGGAGACCGGCTTTTCGGGTTGGGCGCCGCCGACATGAAGGGGACGATTGCCGCAACATTGCTTGCGCTGCGCGCTGCGGAGGAGCACGGCGTCGAGCTTGCCTACGATCCAATGCTGCTGCTGTGCACAGACGAGGAAGGCGGGCTTTATCCCGGTATCCGCTATCTTGCCGAACAGGGCATGCTCAAGGGGCACATCGTCAATTTCAACGGTTCGGCCGCGCCGCGCATCTGGGCCGGCTGCTTCGGCGTCTTTCATCTGCAGATCACCATCAGGGGGCACGCCGTTCATGCGGGCGAAGGCAATCGTACCGGCTCGGGCGTCAACGCCATCGAGGGCGCCCTTCCCCTCCTCAACGCGCTTCATGCGCTGAAGCCGAAGATCGCTGCTTTCGAGTCCAAACTGCCGCCACCGCCCCATGCGAGCGGTCCACTACGGCCGCAGCTGTCCATATCCGCCGTCAATGGCGGCACCTCAGGCGGTCAGGTTGCAGCCGAGATCAAGATCCTTGTCAGCCGCCGCTATGCTCCGGAAGAGAGCTATGATGCCGCGCGCGCCACACTCGAGGACCTGGTGCTCGCATGCGTGGCGCAAACGCCCGGCCTCAGCTTCGAGATCGACCTCGTCGGCCACCTGATCCCGACAGCAGATCCTGATGGCCCCCATTGGCCGCGCTGGCAGAAGGCATTGAGCCTCGGCTTCGGCTACCAGCCTGATGATTTCAGCAAGTGGGGCGCCGCCAGCTGCTCGGATTTCGGTTACGTCCAGCAGGCAGGCGTGATGCGGGAGATATTGCTTGGCGGGCTCGGACGCCCCGAAAGCTGCATTCACAGCCCGGAAGAACACACGACAACGACGGATATCATCGCCCTGGCGAAAAGCATTCTCGCCTATCTCGCGCGCGATTTTTCCGCCGATCTCATTCCAGACTATTCCGCGTCAAAATAAGGGGAACACCAGATGCTGAAGTTGAACCGACGTCATTTTCTGGCCGGAACGGCGGCGCTCCTGACCGCGCCGTCTCTCGGCCTTGCCCAGACCGCCGCGCCCGCCAAGGGCGGGACATTGCGGATCTCCGTCGACCAGGCGGCAAGCGTGATCCATCCGCTTCTGACCCGCGTCAATCCCGAATACATGGTCACCGAGCTGCTCTACGGCAATCTGACGCGGCTGAAGGTTGACATGACCATCGAGCCGGACCTTGCCGAATCCTGGAGCGCAAACGATGCGCTGACCGAATGGACGTTCAAGCTTCGCGCAGGTGTGAAATTCCATGACGGCTCGCCCTTCACCGCGACCGACGTCGTCGAGACCTTCAAGGCGATCCTCAACCCGAACAATGCGTCTCCGGCCCGCAACAATGTCGGCCCGATCGCCGATGTCACGGCCGCCGACCCTCTGACCACCGTCTTCAAGCTCTCCGGTCCCTATGCCGACTTCCCGGTCGCCATGGCCTATACGGTGGCCCGCATCATTCCCGCCTCGATCGCGACCGGCGATTTCAAGAAGCTTTCGACGACAGCGAACGGCACCGGCCCCTTCAAGCTCGTGTCCTATGAGCCCGACCGCCTGATCGTCGTCGAGCGCAATCCGGACTATTACGACCCGAAGCGTCCCTATCTCGACCGCGTGGAAATCCAGATCTTCCCGGATATCTCGGCGCAAACCTCCGCACTTCTGGCCGGCGACATCGACGTCGTCTCCACCGTCCAGCCCACCGAATATCTGCGCATGAAGGACGCCCAGGGCGTCAATGTATTGCGCGTTCCCTCCGGCCAGTTCTGCAACATCAACTTCGGCTGCGACACGAAGCCCTTCAACGATCCCCGCGTCCGACGCGCCCTGGCGCTGACCGTCGACCGGCAGGCCATGGTCGACTTCGTGACCGAAGGCTTCGGAACACCGGGCAACGACACGCCGCTGAACTCCTCCTACCATTTCTACACGGACCTGCCGCTGCGCCAGGCCAATATCGAGGAAGCAAAGAAGCTGCTGAGCGAGGCAGGCTATCCCGACGGGTTCGAGGCCACTCTGATCGCTTCCGACAAGCCGAGCCAGCGGACGCAGCTTGCCGTGGCGCTTCGCGAAATGGCCAAGGAAGCCGGCATCAGGATCAACGTCCAAACGATGCCGCATGCCACCTATCTCGATCAGGTTTGGAAGAAGGGCAGCTTCTATGTCGGCTTCTACAATATGCAGCCGACGGCCGACGCCATCTTCAAGCTTCTCTACACCTCCGACGCGGCCTGGAACGAGACGCGCTGGAACAACGCGGCCTTCGACAAGGTCGTCAACGAAGCACGCGGGATCACCGACGAGGCCAAGCGCAAGGCACTGTATGCGGAGGCGCAAAAGCTGATGAACGAGGAAGTCCCCTCGATCATCCCCGCCTTCTTCGACGTGCTCGCGGCTAAACGCGACTGGGTCTCGGGCTATGAGGTCCATCCCCGCGCATCCGTCTTCCGCCTCGATTATACCGCCTTGACCGACAAGGCGCCGAAGCGGAGCTGACCTCGCGGTCAAGTCGACATAGGCGTTGCGCGTCGTCTTTGGACGCGCAACGCAGCCCAAAGGTCGGCCGCGCCATCCGCAGCCGGCCGCAGGAACGCCGGGGAACAAGTCCTTGTCACCGCACTATCTCATCAAGCGACTGCTGATGATCGTCTACACGCTCTTCGTCGTGTCGCTCGTCGTCTTCGCCATTACCCAGGTCCTGCCGGCCGATGCCGCGGTGATGATGCTGGGGGAAAACGCCACCGCGCAGGCCCTGGACGCTCTGCGCCAGCAGATGGGGCTGAACGACCCTGTGTGGATGCAATATCTGCACTGGCTTACCGGCATTCTGCACGGCGATTTCGGCCAGTCGCTGCGCACGGGCCAACCCGTCGGCCCGGTGATGTTCGAAGCGTTGGGACGGTCGCTACTGCTCGCCTGCCTGTCGATCGGCCTGATGCTGGTGCTCGCCATTCCGCTCGGCGTTATCGCTGCGATGCGGCGCGGCCGCCTGACCGATATGCTGGTAAGCCTCGTATCCTATGCGGGCGTTTCGCTACCTGAATTCGTGACGGCGACGGTGGCGGTGCTGGTCGTCTCCGATTGGCTCAAATGGCTTCCCGCGACCGGCTACGTGCCGCTCACCGAGAATTTCCTCGACGGCCTCGCACATCTGGCGCTGCCGGTCTGCGTCATCTCCATCATCCTCATCGCCCATGTCTCGCGCATGGTCCGCTCGGAACTCGTCGATGTGCTGCATACCGACTATATCCGCGCGGCGCGGCTGAAGGGCCTCTCCGGTTCACGCGTTCTGTTCGGCCATGCCCTTCGCAACGCGTTGCTGCCAACCATCACTGTCGTTGCGCTGGATGTCGGTTATCTGCTCGGCGGCATCATCGTCGTCGAAGAAATCTTCGCCATTCCCGGCATCGGGCGGCAGCTTATCGTCGCCATCCAGACGCGCGACCTACCCTCCATCCAGGCCGGCGTCCTCCTCATGGCGGCCACCTATTCCATAGTCAATTTCGCGGCCGACCTTCTCTATGCCTGGCTCGACAAGAGGATCCAATATGGTTGATCTTCTCAAGCGGCTGTTGCGTACGCCGCAGGGCGCCACCGGCCTGATCCTCATCACTCTGGTGTTCATTGTCGTCGCATTCGGCTCGTGGCTCGCCCCCCGCGATCCCGAAGCCATGTCGATCCTTGCTCGCTACAAGGGGCCGAGCATGACCTTCCTGCTCGGAACGGATCAATATGGCCGCGACATTCTCAGCCGGCTGCTGATCGGTGCCCGTGCGACCGTCATCACGGCGGTCGTCGCAACGCTCGCCGGAACCCTTGCCGGCGCCCTTATCGGTACGGTGTCGGCCTATCTCGGAGGTCGCGCCGATGAGATGATCATGCGAACGATCGATGCCATCATGTCGATCCCGAACCTTCTGTTCGCGCTTCTGATCGTCAATCTGCTCGGCTCCGGCAGCGTCAATGCGCTGGTGGCGGTCGCCGTCGCCTTCGCGCCCGGCATGGCGCGCATTACCCGCAGCGTCGCTCTTTCCATCCGCAAGCAGGACTATGTCAGTGCCGCCATAGCCCGCGGCGAAAGCTCGTCCTACATCATCCTGCGCGAAATGCTGCCCAACGTCATCGCCCCGATCATCGTCGAGACCACCATCCGCATTTCCTTCGCGGTGATGCTCTTCGCGACGCTCAGCTTCCTCGGGCTCGGCGCACAACCCCCTGCAACGGAATGGGGACTGATGATCTCCGAAGCGCGCCAATACATGCATATCAGCGCCGGTATCCTCATCTGGCCGAGCCTGGCGATCGCGATCGTCGCCGTCGGCTTCAACCTGCTCGGCGATGGCCTGCGCGATGCCCTCAACCCGCGCACGGGAGGATGAGATGAGCAAACCCGCCCAAAACAGTGTTCTACAGATCCGCAATTATTCGCTCGACTATCTGACAGTGAACGGCGTCTTCCACGCATTGAGAAATATCGACTTGGAGATCGCAGCCGGGGAAATCCTCGGTCTCGTCGGCGAATCCGGTTCTGGCAAGACCTCGCTTGCCTGGTCGATCATGCGCTACCTGCCCGACAATGCCCGCGAGGTCGGCGGCGCCATCCGGCTGCGAGGCGAAGATCTCGCGGCGAAATCGCCGGCCGAAGTCGGCCGCATGCGCGGCAAGCAGATCAGCATGGTGTTCCAGGACCCCGGCACCTCGCTCAATCCCACCCTTTCGCTCGGCACGCAGCTGACGGAGGCGCTGAGACGCCATCGCGGCCTGACGAAAAGGCAGGCATGGGGAGAAGGGGAAGCCATGCTTGCCCGCGTGGGCTTGAAGAACCCGACCCAGATGATGCAGCGCATGCCGCATGAGGCATCGGGCGGCGAGAAGCAGCGTGTCGTCATCGCGACCGCCTTTGCCTGCAATCCGCAATGCATCATCTTCGATGAACCGACCACGGCGCTGGACGTGATCACTTCACGGCAGATCCTCGATCTGTTTCTCGATCTTCAAGCCGAGACCGGCGTCGCCTCGCTCTATATCTCGCACGATCTGGCGCTGCTCTCCCGGACGGCCAAGCGCGTGGCGGTGATGCGGCGCGGCGAGATCGTCGAGCAAGGCACGATCGACGATATCTTCCGAGCGCCGCGCCAGGATTATACGAGGGAGCTACTTTCCGCCGTGCCGCAACCCGCCAACCGGCTGGTCGAGACGCGCCCCTCCTATCAGGCCAAGCCGCTGATGGAGGTCGAGAACGTCAGCGTGCATTACGGCCGCAAGCCGTTTCTCTCGGCGCTGACGGGCCGCGCCTTCAAGCGCTTCACCGGCAATCGCGCCATCAGCCTCACTGTGCAGCCGGGCGAAATCCTCGGCATCGTCGGGGAGTCCGGCTCGGGCAAGTCGACGCTGGCCAAGGCGATGACCGGGCTTAACCCGTTCGAGGGAAGGATGACCTTCGCCGGACGGACGATCGCCGGACTTGCCGATATGGATAGGTCCTATCGCAAGGATGTCCAGCTTATCTTCCAGCATCCCGACGCCTCGCTCAATCCGCGGCAGAAGATTCATGAAATCCTGGCGCGGCCGCTGAAACTCTACGGCGCGGGTGACGGCGGATCCCTGTCGCACCGGATCGGCGACCTGCTGGAACAGGTTCGCCTGCCGCGCACCCATGCAGACCGCTATCCGCACCAGCTGTCGGGCGGGGAGAAGCAGCGCGTCGCCATTGCCCGCGCCTTCGCCTCGAAACCGAAGCTCGTCATCTGCGACGAGATCACCTCGGCGCTGGATGTCTCCGTGCAGGCCTCGATCGTGCAGCTGCTGCTGGAACTGCACCGCAAGCACGGCACGGCCTTTCTCTTCATCACCCACGACCTCAATCTCGTTCGCCAGATCGCCCATCGTATCGCCGTGATGTACCGCGGCGACCTTGTCGAGGTCGTACCATCAGACGAAATCGCCAGCCCTGACCGCGCCGACTATACCCGCCAGCTGATCGCGGCGGTTCCGGCGCTCGCGGGCACATCCTTCTAGAATTGCAGAGCAAGGAGCATACAATGGACCCGAAATCGCTCGTCGGCACGATCGACGAGAAGAGCTGCCTCGACTTCCTGTCGAACATGGTACGCCAGAAGAGCCACTCCCAGACCGATGGCGAGCGTGAACTCGCCCGCATCATGGCCCGCGAGATGGCAGCGATCGGTCTCCAGTCCGAGCTACAGCCTTTCGAGGACGGTCAGCGCTTCAATGCCATCGGACGGTTGAAGGGATCGGGCGGCGGCAAGAGCCTGCTGTTCAACGGCCATCTCGACACCAATCCGGTAACAGAAGGCTGGACCGTCGATCCCTGGGGCGGCCTCGTCGATGACAAGTTCATCTACGGCATCGGCGTCTCCAACATGAAGGCGGGCGACGCGGCCTATTTCTGCGCCGTCAAAACGCTGCTGGATGCCGGTGTGAAACTCAAGGGCGATATCATCCTGACCTATGTCGTGGGTGAGCTGCAGGGCGGCGTCGGCACGCTCGCCGCGATCCGCGGCGGCATCAAGGCCGACTATTTCATCAATAGCGAGCCGAGCGACCTTGCAGCCGTGACGATGCATGCGGCAGCGCTGAGTTTTGTCATCGAGCTTACCGGCGACACCCGACATCTTTCCAAGCGCGAGCAATCCGTCGATGCCATCGCTGCCGCCTGCGACATCATTCCGCGCATCAACGCGATGACCTTCAGCGGCGCGAAAAGTGAGGTGCATCGCTCCATCAATCGCGGCCATGTCGGCGTCGTCCATGGCGCTCTCGGTCGCGATCTCCAGGAATGGCGGCCGCCACAAGTCTCCGATTTCGTCCGCATCCGGGGCTCGGCGCGCTACGCGCCCGGCCAGACGCAGGAAGGCGTTCTTGCCGATCTCGCCAGTGAACTCGTCGAACTTGAGAAGCGTTTTCCGGGGCTCAAGGCCAAGCTGGTTCCCGAGATGATCGAGGGGCGGCCGCTGATGCCTCCTTTCGAGGTGTCGCCGACCTCCCGCATCGTCACATCGATCAATGCGGCCTATGAGGCCGTGCGCGGCGAAAAGCAGCCGACCGGTGCGATCACCCCGACCCGCTTTTACGGGACGGATGCCGGTCACCTCTATCACGAGCTCGGTATGGAAGGCATCGTCTGCGGTCCCGGCGGGCGCTACAATACCATGCCGGACGAGCGGGTCGATATCGTCGACTATCTCGACATGATCCGCGTCTACATGCTCACCATTCTTGACATCTGCGAGATGACCTGAGGCCGCATGTTTCCTCGTGACGAATATGACTGGCGGATCGCCAAGGCACATGCCGCAATGGATGCCGCAGCCGTCGATCTCCTTCTGATCGACAGCGGCGAGCTGCTGGCTTGGCTGACGGGCTATACCGTTTCCGAAACCATGTACCGCGCCGCCTTGCTTCCACGCCAAGGACAGCCGTGGTTCGTACTTCGCGAACTCGACGAGGCGCCTTGCCGAAAAAAGACCTGGATCGCGGATGTGATCGGCTTTGCAGATATCGACGATCCTCATCAGGCCGTCGCGGACAGCATCCGCGCCCATGGGTTCGCTGACGCCCGCATCGGCGCCGATGTCAACGCCTACAGCTTCAGCGCCCATACGGCCGCCCGCCTCAAGGCATGCCTGCCGCGGGCGGAATTCATCGCCCTTCCCGGCATCAGCGACAGCTTGCGCTGGATCAAATCGCCGCGTGAAATCACGGTTCTGAAGGATGCATCTGCCATCGCCGACAAGGCAATGCGGGCAATTGCGCAGAGCGTCCGCGTCGGCTCTTCGACGCGCGCTGCCGCAGCGACTGCTGCGGCGACTTTCCTGCTCGAGGGCGCTGATAGTGGCGAGACCGGCCCGATCGTCAAAGCCAGCGGCAACCATGAATTTCTGCACGGCGCCTTCAAAGGCGAACTGCTCGGTGTCGGTGATATTCTGCATGTTGAGCTTATTCCACGGGTCGACGGCTATGGGGCCCGGCTGATGCGGCCCATCGCCATCGGCGACACGACCGTCAAGCTTCGGGATATCGCCGCGCGCATCATCGCCGTGCAGGACGAACAGATCGAGGCCATGAAACCCGGCGCCTTGGCTCGCGACGTCGATGCCATCACGCGCCAGGGTCTGATCGCGTCCGGCTTGAGGCCGCGCTATGACAATGTGACGGCCTACACACTCGGCCTTTACACTCGCACGCCGCGCACCAGCGATTTCTCCCGGGCTTTCCTGCCCGACGCTGATTGGCCGCTTGAAGAAGGCATGGTTTTCCACGTCTATGCAACAGCCGCCCGGCTGGGTTTCAGCGAGACGGTCGTGGTGACGCCAGAGGGCGGCAGACGGCTGACTGCAACCGCCCGTCAACTTCTCACCGCCCATCAATCCGGATTTCAACGAGGATGAGGTGCATTCGCTCGAATTTGTTCCGAGGAGTAAATTGCGCGGGCCGACAGCACTCGCTTTGAAGGACTTTGAATTGTAGACACGTAAATAGCTCGACTTCTTCAAGCTGCTGGCGGTGACTGATGGGTGCCTTGAGCAAGAATCGCTAGATATCGCCTACGGCCGAAAACTCGATCACGTTCGTGGCCTGCCACCTCATCGGCTATTCCCAAACGCTCAAGATCTGCTGGCGAACCTTCATCGAAGCGCGAGCACATTATCCTACTGGAGCAAGAAAGGATTAAACGAGCCACCAACAAGCTTCGCTGATTTCAACGTCGGAAACAGGCCGCCTAGGTCCACAAACAGGCCGCCCCGAAATTCCAACCCCTCCATGGCCAAGCCGTCTTAAATCGTTCGTTGTCGGATAACCCTTCGGGAAATTCCAGACCCTTTTGAACGAAAGGCGCGCCCTTTGCCTCATAGCTCCGTCTTGTAAAATCCAACTATGGTACGGCAGAAATCGCTGTGCTACCGTTCGATAAATTCGAAATTCTTAGCTTTTTTCAATGGAGTTTAGACGGATGCCTATGCTGACTGTCCGAGATGACACGCGTCTTTACTACAAGGATTGGGGCACCGGGCCGGTGGTGGTCTTCAGCCACGGATGGCCTCTTAGCAGCGATATGTGGGAAAATCAGATGATGTTCCTGGCATCCCAGGGCTATCGCGTTGTGGCGCACGATCGGCGGGGCTTTGGTCGATCGGATCAACCCTGGCATGGCTACGACCACGATACTTTCGCAGACGACTTGGACGAGCTTATTCGAGCGCTCAATCTAAGGGATGTCACGCTTGTCGGCTACGCTATGGGTGGTGGCGAAATCGCCCGTTATATCGGCCGGCACGGAACCGAAAGAGTTTCCCGCGTTGTCCTCATCGGCGCAACCACTCCGAAGCTTGCGCAAAGCGCGGACTATCCGTGTGGCGTTCCGGAGCCTGTCTTCGAAGGGGTCCGTGCTGGTTTGAGAGCCGACAGGGCGGAATTCATGCGCGGTTTCGCAAGATTGTTTTTTGGAGCGGACCGGGACGGCTCGTCGGTTTCCGAAGGAAGCATGATTCAGTTGCACCAGATCGCTATGCAAGGGTCGCTGAAGGCGGCACACGACGCGATTACCGCCTGCGCAGCGACGGATTATCGCGGCGACATCGAGAAGTTCGACGTTCCCGTGTTGATCATTCACGGAGAAGACGACGCATTCGTCCCATTCAAGGCAACCGCCGAACAAGCAATTCGGCTGATGCCCGATGCGGTGCTCAAGGTTTACGGAGGCGCTCCGCATGGGCTTTTGTTTACGCATAAGGACAGGCTGAACGAAGACTTGCTTGGCTTTCTGCAGCAATGAGCGACGGTGCGTCCTTGGGTTACACCGGCGATCAAAATCTGTTCCGCTCCTTGCCGATGGGAATTTTCCGTCTTTCCGCCAAAGGGGCATGGGAGCTCATTGCCGAACTTACTCCTTCGGAAAGCCATGGTGAGGCGATTGAGCTGAGCCAGAACGTCAGTTGTACGCTCGGCAACGCCTGCCTGATTACAGATGCAAACCCAAGTGCTTGTGCGCTGCTGCGCATCGAAAATCCAGCTACCATCGCAATGGCTCCCGTTGCATCTGTCTTCCCGGAAGACACGCTCAGGCTGTTTGCAGATGGTCTATATCGACTCTTTCAGGGGCAAAAGGCGATTGCTTATGACGGCAGCTTAACCATCGCCGGCGGAGGTGAGCACCAAGTTGCCTTTAACCTTTGGCAGGGCGAAAGCGATGTCTCGCCGGACGACGTCTATCTCAGCTTTTGGAGTATCAGCGAGAGAATATCCCTCGAGCAAACCAAGGATGGTCTCCAAAGCGACCTCGCCCGTTCTGCCCGTATCTCCTTGCTAGGAGAGATGACGGCCTCGATCGCTCATGAAGTCAATCAACCGCTTGGCACCATTGTTGCGAGTGCTGAGGCCGGATTGCGATGGCTCTCCAGAGATGAACCCGACATTGCTGAAGTTCAGCAGCTGCTTGAGCGCATTGCGAAAAATGGCAAGCGAGCAGCCGGCGTCATAACGACAATGCGGGCGTTGGCGAGCAACAAAAAGTCAGAGCGCCTGCCGGCAGACATCAATTCTGTTGTCGAGGAAGCGATCCTTCTGTTGCGAACCGATCTTGCCAAACGTCAGATCACGCTACGCCTTGATCTATCGTCGAACCTGCCGTCGGTAAAAGCCGACAAAACGCAGATATTGCAGGTTATCGTAAATCTCGCATTGAATGCTGCGCAAGCCATGTCGGACGGGCATGCGTGGAATAGGACCTTATGCATTCGCACCCGGCGCGGTATCGCAGATGTCGCCGTGGAGGTCGAGGATAGTGGACCTGGCATTGACGCCCATGTTCGCGAACGGCTTTTTGAAAGCTTCTTTTCTACGAAGGAAACCGGCATTGGCATGGGCCTTGCCATTTGCCGTTCGATTATAGAAGCACATGGTAGCCAAATCGAGCTCCAGTCGACCCCTCATTTGGGCGCGCGATTCAGCTTTGCCTTGCCGGCAGAACAGGTGCAGACCGATGGATAAGGTGATGAACCGCTCACAGGACGGTACTCGCGGTAAATCGACCTGCATCTCAATTCGGTTTTGATATGAATATGAATTCGACACCCATTGTGCATGTCATTGATGATGACCTGGACCTACGTCTTTCGCTTGATAGCTTACTTCGGTCCGTCGGCTTGAAAACCGTGCTTCACGAGACAGTTCCGGATTTCGCTGTTTTCACGACCTCGGATGGCCCGCGTTGTGCACTGGTCGACGTGCGCCTTCCCGGCTTCAGCGGGCTCGATTTCCAGGACCAACTCATAATGAGCGAAAAGTCCATCCCGCTGATCTTCATGACTGGCTTCGGCGATATTCCAATGACGGTTCGGGCGATGAAGGCTGGAGCCGTCGATTTCCTTCCCAAGCCGTTTCGAGACCAGGATTTGTTAGACGCCGTCTCTCGGGCCTTGGAAATCGATCGCCAAAAAAGGTCCAGGGAATTGGAAGTTTCCTCTCTGAGGGCCCGCTATGAGGAGCTCAGCGTGCGCGAAAAGGAAGTGATGACACTCGTTGCATCGGGGTTTATGAACAAGCAGATAGCCGGCCGGCTATCCCTCAGCGAAGTTACGGTAAAAATCCACCGCGGGTCCGCGATGCGCAAGATGAATGCCCGTACTCTGGCCGACCTCATCAAGATGTCGGAAGCACTCAAATTAAACGAGAAATGAGCCGGCATCATTGGGGCAAGACCCCAATTTGCTTTAGGCTCGTGGCCAACTCATCAAAGCCAAATGGTTTGGCAACAACAACGCAGGCACCGAAATTGTGAGCCTTCCCCTCCAATTCCGGCGCATCACGCCCGGTCATCAGAATGATCGGCAATTGGTGATCCGTGTGGGTGCGTCGGAGAATACTCGTCAGCTCAAGGCCATTCATCTCGGGCATGTTGATGTCGCTTATGACGCAGGCAAAGTCCAAGAGGTTCGCTCGGTTGATAAATCGTTCGGCGGAACTGAAGCTCTCAACCTTGCACCCAAACGAGCGAACCAGGCTGCTCAAAGCGGCCAAGAACTCTGCGTCATCATCGACAATTCCAATAAGTGCGGTTGGCGGCATCTCAGTTTGTTTCATGTGCGTCGATCTAGGATGCCTCTCGGCTAAGCATCGCGGGACATTCGTATCCTTAATTCATCTAGTCATAAGTTCCCGACTGCCCGGTAGCGAGGCAATCACAAGGTAAGAAAGCAAAGGTTCCATAGCTCGTCCATTCATTTCGCCCTTGATTCGCATCAAATTAGCCTCAGTCGACATAATTCGCTCTTCAGGCGGCAGCTGATCGGCTGCCGGGGGTCGCCATATATCGACGCCAGGCACTGGGGGTCGTCCCCGTAACGCGACGGAAAATTCGCGAGAGATGAGCTTGATCAGCCAATCCGCAATCGAGTGCGATTTCGCACAGAGGAGCGTCACTGTTCAGCATTCGATACTTGGCAAATTCCACCCTCCGTTCGACGACGTAATTATGGGGTGAAATACCGAAGGTGACCTTAAATGCCGCCGAGAAATAACTCGTGCTAAGCTTGGCAACCTGGGCAAGCTCATCGAGCGCAATGGAATAGGATATGCGATCTTCGATGTAACTCTTCACGCGATTGATCTGCCAGGGCGCAAGGCCTCCCGAACTGCTCCTCTGGCGCTCTATCGGCTCGGCATGAACGGAGAAAGGCTTCAGCAAATTGGAAGCCTGCTTCATGAGATCGATGGCGATTGTCTCGTCATTTTCGACACAGCGGATCGCGCAAAGAAGAAGCGAGGATACCTCTTCTGCAGTTTCCGTCGTGACATTCTTGAAAGCGATGGGGGACGTATCGCGGGCGGGAACAGCAGCGGTTGCAGGCATCGTCTATCTCCAAGTGACCCTGAATTCTTTCATGGGGTCCATTTTGAGACCGATGCTATCTTCGCGGAATCGTACACTGATCCGGTTCCGGTACACGTGCGTGCTAGCAGACCATACCAAAGTATTATTGCTGGGGAATTGGAACACGCGGAAGCGTCCGGAGAGGCCGCAAGGGTGCCCAGAAAAAGCAGACCCCCAGGCAAAAGGCAGGATGTTTTAGGCCTGCAACATCCTGCCTCGCTTGAAGAGCCGGCGCGCAGATTTTCTGAGCTTCATGCTGGACGAGATACGTTCAGTTTCCTGTTCCAGGCGCTGCGTCGTAGTTGGCGGGAACCCAAAAGAAATGCCCGTCCTTCGCGCTGACATGCCCAAGTCCAGGAAACGAGATATGCGCCGCGCCAATCCAGTAACCCTTTTGCGCCGCGTCCGCGAAGACGGCGAGCCGCACGCTTTCGGCCATGCCGGCGTCGCTGTCATAGGCAACCGTAATCGCCGGGTCGGGAAACTGCATCGGAGCGACGTGGACGACATCCCCCCACAGCAAGAGCTTCGCGCCGTTGCTTTCAACCTCAAAGAAACTGTGACCAGGGGTATGGCCGGGGCCGGCGATAGGCTTGATACCAGGTGCCAGCTCGTCGCCGTAGGAAAACGGCTTGAAACGCCCGGCGTCGATATAGGGCTTCAAGGACGCCTTGTCGCCTTCGAACATCGATTTCAACAGGCTCGGTGCCGCAGCCTCGTTGGCGTCCTTGAGCCAGTAGTCGGCATCGGCTTGGCTTACCCTTACCACGGCGTTTGGAAACGCCATTTTCCCATTGGGCGCAATGCCCCCGACATGATCGGCGTGCAAATGGGTCAAATAGATTTCATCGACCTGCTCCGGAGCGTAACCGGCTGCCCGCATATTCGCGATGAGATGGCCGCAACAGTCACCATAAAGGCTCCCTGCACCGCTATCGATCAGGATGAGTTTCGATCCGGTGTTGATCAGAAACGCGTTGATCGATCCCGCAACAGGAACGGAAAGTTTGCTTTCGGCAAGCAGTGCATCTGCTTCTCCCGGTGATGATTGATCGAGCGGCACACTCTGCCCATCGGCCAACGACGACTTCGTGAAAACCTTGTGGACCGGGAAAGGATGCGTGCCGTCGGACAGGGCCGTGATTTCGAAGTTGCCGAGCATCATGCGATAGAAGCCGGGCGCCTGGGTACCAACTTGGGGGGCTGCGGCAAGAGCGTGTCCGGCAAACAACATTGCCGTAAAAATCGAGCAGGCAACAAGAAAAACCACATTCAAGGCTCGGCGCGCGGCCCATCGCGATCGCCCATCGGGACCGCCGAGGAAAAGTCTACGTGTCATACGTTTCTCCTTGTGCAAGAGGACATGTCGGTTCGTTGCGCCGTGCAAACTTGCGCAGCGTCGCCGTTTGTTCAGAACTGGGATCTGAGCCGCCAATTGGCGGGGTCGTACTGCTAAGCCCGTCCGTTCGGGTGCATCCGGTGAGGGAACATATCGCTCACCCGCCGCATGCTACTCATCGGCCACACCGACTTCCGGACGATCCCCTGCTTCGACATGTTCCCGGTGCCAGGAGCCATCCTCGGATTGAAAGAGGATCTCGGCGTCCCGGCCCTCGAGTTGTTGCCTGCGGGCAGCACGATGGGCCGCGGCTCGCGCATCGGAGTGGCTGGCATATGGCTCGGACCAGACGTCGCCAAGTCGATAGGCCCAGCCGCCGTCATGCCGGCCAATGTGATAAGTCAGATGCATCGGTGCGCTTTCTTCTTTCATCGTCATTCCATGGGTTGATGCCAAGGCATGCGGCTATTGTAGGAGAGGCCAGCCGATGAGTATTGTCTGTTTCTATGCTCCATGGACGTTTCTCCTTTAGGCTCATGTCGGGGGAAGCTGCAGCATTCCAAGGGATTAAAACGGCAAACAACAGGCGGTCTCTTTCCGGGACGTGCTCAGAGTTGGCGCGTTTGAGTCAAAGGGCGGAGGCGCCTAGCTGGCGGCCATAATCCGCGATATATTTGCCCACAGGCAGGCGCTCTTGCTCGTATCGAGCCAGTGCTTCCGGCAGATCATCTGAGCCCATCAAGGCCTCTCGAAGTGCGAGGACATCGCCTGCGGCCTTCGAGACACCCATGGCCGTGTGCGGCCGAACGACAAAGGCCGCGTCGCCGACCAAGGCCATATGGGCAGATACCATCTTCGCAGCTTCGAAGTCGAAAATACCCTGGATGGAGGGCTGGGGTTCCGCTTCGACCGCCATGGCAAGCTGCGGCGGCAGCATCGAAAGAGCATCCTTTTGCAGGATTTGCAGGCGCTCGTCGGAGAGGGCACCGCGCGGGAGCGAATAATCAAATATCCTGCCATCCGCGGCGGTGAATTCCGTCCGCAGATCGTTCCCCGCCACTGGTCGATACCAGACCCAGTTGTACCTGCGCTCGCCGCGCCCGGTTTCGCCATGTGGGCCAGGCACCAGATAGCCAAGGACGTGGATCCCGCCGGTGATATAGAAGGCAAACCGGTCCAGCAGGATCGCGGCCTCCTGTGGCAATGCTGTCTCGGGAACGAGACCGCGCCAGGCGACGTAACCGGCGAAACGATTGCTAGCGTCCCGGTTTAGAAGAGGGCGAACGACCGAACCAAGTCCATCGGCGCCTATGACCAAATCAGCTTCCTCACGCCCGCCATCGGCGAAAATGATCTGCGCACCATCAGGGCTCTCGACCACGCTGTCTATGGGATGTCCGATCATATAGCTATCGGCGGTCATATGTGATGCGACGGTCGAATACAGAAAATCCCAGGAAATCTGCATTTGCGGCGTCGCGAGACGTTCGGCAATGCTTCCATCCCGGTTGAAGTAGATCCGCTCGTCGGCGACCACGCCGACGCGAGCTACATGTTCGCATCCAATCACACGCAGGATACGGAAAAGATCCCGTTGGCCGACGAGCCCTGCTCCCCGCCCGGCAAGACCGGACGAAGAGCGTTCGTAAATTCTGACGTCGTGGCCATCGCGCTGGAGGAGGATGCCGGCGAACAAGCCGGCAAGCGATCCTCCGACGATCCGAATACGCAACCGCTTCATGATATTCTCCTATCGAGCCTGAGCGGCGGTTGTCGAACGGGTACGATGTCCAGCGGCGCGAACCACCAAGGCGAGAAGAGCAAGCAGGGCGCCGAGAGCACTGACGCCGAACCAGCCGGCATAACTCCAGGCAGCGGTCGCCAGGGCAGCACCGACCGCCCCACCAAGGAACATCGCGGTCATGAAGATCGTGTTCAGACGGCTGCGAGCGTCGGCATCAAGCGCATAGACGATATGCTGGTTCGATACGAGCGCACTCTGGATGCCGAAATCAAGAATGACCACGCCAATCACGAGTGCCGTAAGCGAAGCCCAAAGACCGAAGATGACCCAAGCGACCAGAGTGAGCAAGGCGCCCATCCAGACGACGAAATCGGGTCCGCGACGGTCGGCGATCTTACCGGCAAGCGGCGCCGCAAAGATACCGGCCGCGCCAACGATGCCGAAGAGACCAGCCACGTCTGCGCCGAGATGGAAACGCGGTGTTGCCAGGTAGAGTGCAAGAATCGTCCAGAAGGCCGTAAAGGAGCCGAAGAGCGCGGCCTGCATCAGCGCCGCCGTGCGCAGCGCGCGTTCCCGCCTCCACAGATGGGCAAGGGACTTGATGGCATTATGATAGGCCATCCGGGATGTTGGCCGGTGGTGAGGCAGCGCAAAAAACATGAGAGCCGCCGCGGCAAGCGCCAACGGCACGCCGATCCAGAACATCTGACGCCAGCCCGCATGCTCGCCAACGAATCCGGACAGGGTCCTGCTGAACAGAATTCCGGACAGGACGCCGGCCATGACAGTGCCGATCGTGGATCCGCGCCTGTCGGGGGAGGCGAGCGAGGCGGCGAAGGGAACGATTTGCTGGGCGACCGTGGAGCTGGCGCCAACAACGAGTGACGCCGCGACGAGCGACCAAGCCGAAGGCGCGACGGCTGCAAGCGCGAGAGCCACGGCAAGAACGATGAACTGGCCGATGATCAATTTGCGCCGGTGCACGAGGTCGCCGAGCGGGAGCAGGAAGAATAGACCCAGCGCATAGCCCAGTTGAGTAGCTGTCGGGATGAAGCCCGTGATCGGCTGGTGCTGGAACTCGTTTTCGATGATCCCGAGCATTGGCTGGTTATAATAGATATTCGCCACGGCGATGCCACTGGCTGCTGCCATCGCGAATAGGGCCGGCTTCGAAAGCTGTTTTGAACCTGCGGGCCGGTGTTGACTTATCGTGTCCATGGTCCTTGCCTTTCTGGCTGAAGAAGTATGCAGATATCTAGCTTTTTATCGAAAACCGTTTTAGTCATCTTGAATGATTGGCCTGTGTAACGGTTTTCGATATAATGGACACGAATGACGTTCTGGTCTTCACCTCCGCGGTTTCCAGCGGCAGCCTCGCCGCCGCGGCCCGGCGCCTTGGCGTCACCCCCATGGTCGCGACCCGCAGACTGGCCGGGCTGGAAGCTGAGCTCGGCGTGAGGCTGTTACATCGCACCACGCGATCGCTCTCGCTGACGCCGGAGGGCGAAAGCTTCTTGCCGTTCGCCCAGGCTCTCGTCGACAACGAGGCGGCGGCGATGGCGCTCCTGCATTCCGGAACGGAAAGCGCCTCGGGGCTGCTGCGCATGTCCGTGCCAATTTCATTCGGCTTGAAGTTCATCATGCCGATCGTGCCACGGCTCCTGGAAGACAATCCTGATCTGAGAATCTCCGTCGATATGACCGACAGCCTGCCCGATCTCGTGACGACGGGAACGGACCTCGCAATCCGGATCGCCCGCCTCAGGGACAGCAGCCTTATCGCCCGCAAGCTCGCGGACAATCCTCGGGTCATCGTCGCCAGCCCCCGCTACCTTGCCCGTCGCGGCGTGCCATTGTCTCTCGACGACCTCGCCAATCACGATTGCCTGTCGCTTGCCGGCGCCACCCACTGGACGTTCCGGGAAGACGGCGATGAGCGGCATGCCAGACTGAATGGACGCTTTTCTTGCAGCAGCATCGCAGGCTGTTACACGGCATGCCTTGGCGGAGCCGGTATTGCCCTGTTGTCGACCTGGTATGCGGCCGACGACATCAAAGCCGGCCGCCTGGTGCCGATCGATTTTTCAGGCGCACAACCAGAGCCGATCAACATCTGGGCCGTCTATCCGACGACACGTTTGGTGCTGCCGAAGGTCCGTGTCTTCATTGCAGCTTTGCGTGCCGCGCTGGCGGAGGCCGGCATTGAAGGAACTACAGAGTAACGATTGCCGTCCTCACCCTTTCCGGCGTCATGGGCATGTCCCGGAAGCGTATGCCGGTCGCATCAACCAACGCATTAGCAAGTGCCGCCGAGGTCGGTCCCTGCCCGCATTCGGCCACGCCGAGAAACGGTTGACCCGGCTGTTCTTCGACGATCACGTCGATCTTTTCCGGGATATCGAGGAAACGCAGGATCGGATAGGCGCTCCAATCGAAGCTCGTACGGATCGTTTCGTTATTCGTCACCTCCTCGCGCGTGCACCAACTGAGGGATTGGATGATGGCACCCTCGATCTGGTTCTGAACACCGTTCGGACTGACGACCTCGCCGCAGTCGGCGGCTGCCTGCACTCGGTGGACGGTGATGCGGCCGGTATTCTGGTCGACGCTGATTTCCAGGCAGACCGCGCAGTAGGCGCCCAGATTCTTGTATCGTGCGAAGGCCATGCCGAAACCGTGGAAAGGTCCCCTCTTCTGCCGTTTGCGCCACCCGAAGGCATCGGTCGCGGTTTGCATGACCTGCCGTGCGCGAATATCGGCCATATGATTCATCCGCAGCTCAAGAGGATCGATATTGCCGGCAAGCGCCAGCTCATCGAACATGCTTTCGATCGAGAAGACGTTGAGATGCGCCCCCAGCGAACGCAACGCCGAGACCCTGATCGGCATGTCCTTGATGAAGTGATAAAGCACATTCATGTTCGGCAGATCGTAAAGCGGGTTGGAGTTGCGGCTTCCGTCTCCCTCCGGCATCGGGATCGGTTTGCCCTCCGGCTGCGGAAATCCGGGCACGACCTCGTTGCCGATGAGCACACCGCCGGCGCCGACCGGGCGGTTATTATGGGGATTGCTCCAGACATCGTATTTCCACGCCACGATGCGGTTGGAGGCATCCAGGCCGGCATCGACCTCCGTGACCATGCCTGGACCGAGCGGCTCCCATCCGAACTCCTGCTCCCGCATCCATTGCAGACGGACCGGCCGGCCGGGAACGGACATGGCGATATAGGCAGCCTCGGCGGCGACATCGTCCGCGCCGTTCTGACCATAGCAGCCTGCACCCTCCACGTGGATCGCGCGGATTTTGCCGATCGGCCGTCCGAGCAACTCCGAAGCGACGCGGCGCACGTCATAGGTACCCTGGCTATGGGTCCAAATTGTCAGGAGATCGTCCTTGAACAAGGCGATCGCACACGAGGGGCCGATGGAACCGTGACTGATCCATCTGCGCGTGTAGCGCGCCGATACCGTCTTGACGGGCGCGGCAACGGGATGGGCCACATCGAGGATGACGATGTCGCGGGCCGGAAGCGCCTTCAACGTGTCGGTCACATCGCCTGTCGGGAACGGCGCCCCGGCTGGCTCATAGTCGGACGCCTGGAGCTTTCGCATCAACTTGATCGCGTCCCATTCCCTCTCAGTGACGACAGCGGCGAAATCGCCGTTTTGGACGAACTTGAAGACCTTTGGCATTGCTTCGATTTCGGCGGCTGGCGGCAGCTTCAAACGCGTCCGTTCGCTCGGCCCGCGCAGCATGCGAGCATGCAGCATGCCCGGCAGCCGCATGTCGTGAATAAATGCCTGCCCACCGGTTGTCTTGGCGGGAATATCGAGCCGAGGAAGGTTCGTGCCCATCGTGCGGAACTGGGCCTTCTTCCGCAACGGCGCGTCGGCGATCGCCTCGACATGAAGTGAGAGCGTAGCCGCGACCTCGCCGTATGAGACGCTGCGACCATCGGGCGCGAGGATGCTGCCGTCGCCGCTCGTGGACAATTGTCCGGCTTCGACCTGCAATCGCTCCGCTGCCATTTGCAGAAGCAGCATACGGACATTGGCCGATGCGTTGCGGATCGCGGTGCCGCTATCTTGCATCGAATGGCTACCCGCGGTCAGCCCCTCATCGGGCGTTCTCGCCGTATCGACCGTTACGAGCGCTACCGACGCGGGTGGCAGATCGAGCTCTTCCGCAGCAACCTGCAACAGTGCGGTCCTGATGCCCTGGCCAAGTTCAGCCTTGCCGGTGAAGACAGTCGCATGTCCCTTACTATCGAGCTGGATCCAGGAGTCGAGATACGGCCACGACTTCAGGCTTCCTGGAAGTCCGGGAGCGACGACTTCCGGACCAGCACCTCCTTCGCCCCCGCCAGCAAGCTGCCCAAATGCCGGCCGAGTAAGCGCAAATGCAACTGCGATGCCGCTCGCACCGAGAAAGGAGCGCCGGGTCAACCCCGTGTTCTGCCTGGCGTTCATTGCGCACCTCCGTCCATAGTGGCAGAGGAGATCTCACGGCTCGCCCGATGTACCGCCCTCAATATTCGTGCATGCGTTCCACAACGGCAGAGATTGGGCTGCATGTGCACGCGAATTTGCTCCTCGCTCGGCGAAGGATTTCGGTCGAGAAGAGCCTGCGCACGCATGATCATGCCGGCGATGCAATAGCCGCACTGGGCAGCCTGTTCGTCCTGGAACGCCTTCTGGACAATGTTTGGCTTCTCGACCGAGCCCAGTCCCTCGATGGTCCGCACCTTCCTGCCGTCAAGGAGGCCAACGGGCGTCAGGCAGGAAAAAATGGGTTTGCCGTCAATATGCACCGTGCAGGCGCCGCATTGTCCGAGGCCACATCCGTATTTGGCGCCGTTCAGCTCCAGATCGTCGCGCAGCACGTAGAGAAGCGGCGTATCCGGCTCGGCTTCCACGACGTGGTCCTTGCCATTGACATTGATCGAGATGGTCATTCCGCGTTCTCCTTGCGAATGTCGGCAACGGTCGCTTCCAGGTCCCGCCATGCCGGCTTGTCGGTGAAGCGGGCGCGAGCATAGGCGAGCAGGTCCGCTAGCTGCCGATCGGTCACGGTGCCGGAAAAGGACGGCATGTACGCTCCCTTTTCCCCAGGCGCCGCGATACCCTGCAGCAATGCCTGCACGGAGTTTCTCGGATCGTCGGCCTTCAGGTCGGTCGTAAATGAAAGCAGCGGTCGCCCGTTGAGGTTCATCGGCGCACGCGGCGCATGACAGCCTGAGCATGCGCCATCAAAAAGAAGATCGGCATCAGGATGCGCCGCAGCAGCAGCGGAACGGTTATCCATGGCGGGTTCCGCATCAACCGCCCGCTCACCGGATATCGGAGCGGGATGCATCCGGGAATCGATATAGACGGCGATCGCCTCGACATCCGCGTCGTTGAGGCGGGAGAGCCCTTCGACTACCGGCCCCATCGGTCCGCCTGCCGCGCCATGGCCGCTATCGGACCCCCTCTTGAGATATGCGAAAAGGGAGGCAACGTTCCATCTGGCGGCGGAAGGGTTTGTCTCGTCCAACGCGGGCGCATTCCAGCCCTCCGCCACGCCGCCGGCGAATTCCCGTCCGCTCTCCTCGCCGCCGGCGAGATTGCGCGGCGTATGGCAGCCGCCACAATGGGCAAGGCCGTCCACCAGATACTTGCCGCGGTTCCAACTGGCGCTTTCGCTCGCCAGAGGCTGGAATTCCGTCTGCCTCAGGAAGAGCAGCTTCCAGCCGGCCAGCAACGGCCGAAACCCAAGGCCCGGAAGCAATTGGTTTTCCGGCGCCTGCCGCGCGACCGGCTGGCGGGTCATCAGAAACGCATAGATGGCTTCGAGGTCGTCGTCGCTCACATGGGTAAAATGCTCGTAGGGCAAGGCCGGATAGAGATGGCTTCCGTCCCGAGCGACGCCCTGCCTCATGGCGCGGCTGAAGGCAGCAAGCGACCAGGTGCCGATCCCCGTCTTCTCGTCAGGAGTGATATTGTTCGAAAAAAGCGTCCCAAAGGGCGTCGGCAGGGCGCGCGCGCCAGCGAAGGGAGCGCCGTTCGGCGCGGTGTGACAGACGATGCAATCACCGACGGTGGCAAGCTGCTCACCCCTGACCACAAGGTTGCGATCGAAGTCTGATGCCGACGGGCGGCGGATTTTGGCAATTGGCGGCTCGTAGACGAGCCATGCCGCCAGTCCGAGTCCGGTAACGATCGCAGCCGACACGAACGCGGCTCCGATTGCCAGATATCGCTTCGAAAATTTCATGAGGGCGGTTCGCTCTGGTAAACGTTGCTTTTATTTCATTCATCGGCCTCGGCCTCTGCCGCGTCTTGTCGCGACGCCCGGCGTTTTGGATAAATCGATTGATCCTCAAACCCTTCCCCTGTCCAAGAACAATGGCAGGGCGCGCCTTACGGTCCGCTCTGCATTGCACCTATGCGAGAGGGGTCAGTGTCCGCGGGCCTTACGGGTGCTGCGGCTAGCGACGGCACTTCTGACGGCGTCGAGAAGGAGCGTCACCAACGCCAGCACTGCGACGGTCGCCACCCCGATATCCACCGCGAACGAGAGGCTCGCCCAGGTCGCGATCTTACCCAGCAACAGAGCGACGACGGCCTGGGCCAGATAAGCAACGAGGAACAGCGCCGAGAGCGTTGCGCCTCTATGCGTCACGGGAGCTGCGGCGTTGACTAACGAAAGCCCCCCAAGAAGGAGCAGGCTGTAGGCCATCCCGCTGCCGATCTGGGCAATTGTATAGAAGACCAGCGAGTGCAGGACCCCGGCGAGCGCCAGCAATCCCGAGGAAACGATGGCGATAACACTACCCGCGAGCATGACCCTGCCAGGCTTGGCACCTCGCGCCGGAAGGGTGGCAATGGCGGAGGAAATCGCAAAGAGAGCGATCGTGCCGCCGTTGACGAGCGCGTTCTGCGACGCAATGATATCCCGCGCCACCTGCGCGCCAAGAGAAAGCGTCATGGCTCCGAGCACATAAGAGGCCGTCACGGCGGCCGTTGCCGTCACGAACGTCGCAAATACGCCGTTTGGGATGGAAGGCAACCTCGGCCGCCAGCGGCCGGCTGGCCGCGACGCCGTATGGTTCGGCAGCATCCAGGTTGCAACCATAACGACGACAAGAACCGCAGTCAGGACAACGAAATTCAATCGCGTCGGCAGAGGCGCATATTCGATCAATGCGCCGCCGGCCAGAGCTGCGCCGATCATGCCAAACGCCTGGGCGGCTGCCGTCGCACTACCGGCCTGGGCGGTCCGGCCGGGCGCGCTGAACTCGACCACCGCTGCAGCAGACGGCCCAGCGGACAGACCCACGCCGACGCCCATGAAGGCCCTGCCGATGAAGATCCAGTCCACATCCGGCGCAAGCGCAAACATGATCGTGCCCGTCAGGGACGCCGCAAGACCTAGCAGCATTGCCTCCCTGCGCCCGATATAGTCCGACACATTGCCGAAGACTACGAGCATGAGGACGACAAAGACCGGATAGACGGCGAAGATTGCCGTGGTCGTGAAGGTCGTCAGATGCCATTCCTGCGCATAGAGCGGATACGTCAGGGCAGGAGCGGCACTGGTCCAGATCGTATGAGCGACGACGGCCGCAGCCGTCAGGAAGCTCGCCTTTCTTCCGAGAACCTTACGCCTCATGATCGTGCCTCCGTCATAGGACTGAATTTGAAGGTCTCGCCCTCCTTGCTGACACTTCCGACACCGGGATAGGTCCAGTGGTAGCCAAGAAGAATGGCACTGTCTCGTGCGGCTCGTTCCAGCAATGCGCGGCGCGTGGTTCTCGCCGTTTCGGGATGCATGTCAAAGCCGAAGCTCCAGTCGGGATGTTCAACGGAAACGATCTGGCTGGCGGTCGCATCGACGGTGATGATCAACGGCACTTCGCCGTCCAGCACGAGCGAGATGTGTCCCGCCGTGTGGCCAGGCGTCGAGAGAACCCTGAGACCGGGTATGATCTCGTCGCCATCTTCGACGAATGTCACGCGATCCGCGATGGCTTGAAGGTCGCGGCGAGCGCCGGTGACAAAAGGCTGAATTGCCTCTGGCAAGGCGCTTGCCTCTTCTCCCATCCAGAATTCCCATTCCGAGCGCGTGATGTAATAGCGCGCGTTGGAGAAACGCAGCGTTCCGTCCTCACGTATCATGCCCCATATATGATCGGGATGGGCATGCGAGAGGATGATCTTTGTAACATCCCCTGCCTTTACACCAACGGAGTTCAGATTGCCTTCGAGTTGCCCCTCGCCCGGCTGGAAAAGCGACCCTGCACCGACATCGACAAGAATGACATCGTTTGCCGCGATGATCAGGGGAATGTTGGACTGCGCTTCCGCGACGTTGTCGGCTCCGGCAAGCCGGACGACGATTTCCTCTCGTTCACCATCGATCGCCTGGGGCGCAAAAATTTCACCGTCGAGCACGATCGGTCCGTCGGACAGCACCGTGACATCAAAGAGACCATGCTTGAAGCTGTGAAATGTCATTGGTTTGTTCATTTGCCAAACTCCTATGTTTCCATGAACCAGATGTCGGCGAATTCGATCGAGATTGAAATTGGCTACAGAGGCTATGCATTGTTCACTATCGCTGAACGATGGGGCGCCAAATTCAATTGGAATCGCCAAGACATCGCCTAGGCAATGGTCTACCGCTGGTGGGCTGCAGTCTGGAACGCGCCATGCAATATCTATCTGATCCCATTGTACAATTTGTGTTTCTCGTCGCCATGCTGACAGTGGCGCATTCTGCCCTGCCACGGCACAAGGCGGTACGCTTCGCCGTCGATGTCGCTTTCTTCGCAACCCTGACTGCTGTTCTTTTGGCGAATGGGGTTGCGCCCTATTCGGCGGTGGTCAACGCTTCCGATTTGTGGCACCGGCTGTTTTATGGTCTCGCAAAGACGATCTGGTGGCTCGGTGGCGCGATGATGCTCGTCAGTTGCATCAGATTATTTCTGATCTTCGAGCGTCGCCCCCGCGAAGCCCGATTCGTCCAGGACTTGATCGCCGGGATCATCTATGTGGGGGCAGTCCTTTCCGTGGTGGCCTATGTGTTCAGCGTGCCGGTTGGCACGCTGATCGCAACATCAGGGGCCTTTGCGATCGTCCTCGGCTTTGCGCTGCAAAGCTCGCTATCCGATGTCTTTTCCGGCATCGCACTCAACCTCGGACGCCCATATAGCGTCGGTCACTGGATCATTCTCGAAAACGGGGTCCAAGGTCGCGTGATCGAGACCAATTGGCGAGCCACCCATCTGTCCAACGCGGCAAACGACCTCGTGGTCATCCCGAACAGCGCGCTAGCAAAATCGCAACTGGTCAATCTCAACAGTCCCGACGAAACCCATGGGATTACGCTGTCGATCAGGCTTGCGCCGACACGACCGCCAGCAGCCATGGCGCAATTGCTCGATACGGTCATGTTGGCAAGCAACCATATTTTGCGCGCTCCGGCACCGACGGTTTCGATCGTCAACCTCAGCAAGGAGGCCATAGAATTTGAACTGGCGTTTCGTCTTGGCAGCATATCTGAGACACTCACTGCAAAGAATGAGATCTACGATCTGGTGTTCCGGCACGCACAGGCGGCGGGGATATCGCTTGCCAGTGACAACACGCTCGTTGCACCCTCCCTCTTGCAGCTCGCGACGGCATCAGAGGCACCGCCTGAGACGTCGTCGCAACTCATCAAGACGCTGCCATTGTTTTTGGCACTGACCGAAAAGGAGCGCGAAACCCTCTCGAACGCGGCCGTTCGGCGAACCTATGCAAAGAGTGCCGAGATCCTGTCTCAGGGGGAACGCTCGCCGGCATTGATGCTCGTCGAGAGCGGAGTGGTGATGGTGGTGCGGCAGGAGGATGGAGGGGACATCGAGCTCAATCGGCTTTCGCCTGGCGATTTCTTCGGCGAGCGCGGTCTATTGATCGGGGCGGAGGAGCCCGGCCGCATCGTCGCGCTCACACCGGTCGTCACCCGTCAGATAGGCCGAGATCAGCTTTGCGAAATCTTGCGGGACCGTCCGGCTCTTGCGGAAGATATCGGCTTGACGCTTGCCGATCGCCTTGAGCAGGAAAGGCGTCTTCAGGGCGTCGGCGACATGCATGCGCAGCATGCGCAAACATTGGCCAACCGCATCCGCCATCTCTTCCAGCTGCCGCATTCAGCGACGGCCTGATTGACGCCTTCAGGGCTGGCTAGGGGTCCATCGACATGGCTGCAACATCAGTCCAATCGGCCAGAGGCCGGCGCGTCGCCCTCGGGAAGCGCTCCGTCCAGACCGTTGTCTTCGGTCGATGTCTTCGTAACGGGAACCTCGAGCGAAAGGTCTTCCATTTCCGGCAGGCTCGCAATACCGTCGCGAACAGGGGCGTCGGCGACCTTCTTCTTTTCAACCATTCAGACGTCCTTTTTCAAAATTCGATCCTTTCGCCAATCATCCTTTCGCCCGATCCGAACGTCTTGAATATCTGCATTCAGACTTGAACATGCAGCCCGCATCAAAACGGCGAACTGCGGATAGCGAAATGGATCGAACATGATTGAACGCCCCATTGCCAGTGAGGTTCCATTATTGAAGAAATCGTCAGTGCTGCCGGATCGTGAAAGTTAAGTGAAAGACCGGTCCCTCCAGCGCTACCAACGCTGGAGGGGCTGCTGAGAGATAACCCGCGTAGTTCGGCGCAGGGAAATCCCTAGGCTGCGACATTATGCTTTTCCCTTGCACGCCTCGCAATGCTCTCCGCAAACAGCGGCGTCTCGCCTTTATTGTGCGCCGACGATGCTTCCTGGCGGGCTTTCGCGGCATCGGCGAAATTGATGTTGTTCTTCTCGCAGAATGCAAGAAATTCGTCCGTGGCGAATGCCCGTACATGGTTGGTGTATTCGCAACGACCGGCGTCGATCGCCTTGGCGCTCAATTCCCAAATGACCTGCACCTTGGTCCGACCGTAAGCGGTCATGACGTCCGAAAGGGAGACCATCTTGCAATAGTCCGGCCGGGCAACCTCGGCAATGTAGTGCTGGATCACCAGGCTACCGCCGATTGTTTCAACATTAATCGACATCCGACGGCCATCATCCGCCCAGGTGGCGCCGGCGGCAATATGGTCGGGGGAGCAACGCTGATATTCCGCATCGGGCAGGCTGAACAGCCACTCGGCTATATCGACATTCTCGATTCCGACGTCGATGACATGGGTGTAGCTGGAATCCGACATTTGACGATCAGACATTTCAATCTCCTTTGACGAGATGGGTGGAAGTCGCTTTGAAAGCGACTTCCCGGAATTGACGCGAGTCGGATTTTGCCGCCTCCGCATTTGCCGGAGCATCGCTCGATATGCTCAGGGCCGATCAGAGACGAGTTAATCGCCCTCCGGCGTTTCAATCTGGGCAAGGGGAGCACAGACGGCGAGAATGGCGGGGACGACAAAGCACCATATGGGGGCAAGGACGTATGCCAGTGCTCCCGTCCCACAGCCCAGCGCAAAAATGACGACTGCCAGAACCATCCGCTTGAGACGCGAATAAGCAACCGTCGTGTTCTCCGATTTGCCCCCTGCGGCGATGTCTGCAAGATCGAGCATGATCTGCGTCGTCGTTCCGGTCATGAGGGTCGAAGGCGGAGACTTTGGGAGGTGAGCCCGATGGATGCCGTTTTGCACAGCCATGGCGGCGACGAGGACCATGCCCATTGCGAAGGCTGCCGGGCTGTTTGGATCGTTGAACGGCCCATAGATTAGGGCGACGGCAAACGCGGCGAGAAGCAGAACCAGCTTGCCCAAAAGCAGGGACCGCAGCACTGGCCGCCCGCTTCGCCTCAACACAATTCCGATTATTCGAGATGCAAAGACGACGACACAAAAGACAGGAAGAGCGAGAAGCTTTGACAGCACGCCACCCGTGCCCAGCGCTATCGATGCGCCCAAGGTCACGAAATTGCCGGTTACGTGGGCGGTAAACAATCCGCCAAGCGCCAAAAAGCCGACAGTGTCGACATAGCCGCCATTGAAGCTGAGGAGAAGGGGAAGAGGGATATTTTTCATTAACTGAGCCCTGTTGGAAATCCAGCCTGTGATCTGGCGCTCTGAGCAGTGCTTCGATCGGGAGACCTGCGGCTGCGCAAAGGCGTAGCCGCAGGCCGGCTTCAGACCGTCAGGCCTTGATAAAGGCGAGCAAATCGGGGTTGATGACGTCTGCATGAGTGGTCAGCATGCCGTGCGGATAACCCTTGTAGACCTTGAGCGTACCGTTCTTGACGAGCTTGACGGAAAGCTCACCGGAGTCGGCGATCGGAACAACCTGGTCGTCATCGCCATGCATCACGAGCGTCGGCACGGTGATCTTCTTGAGGTCTTCGGTCTGATCGGTTTCGGAGAAGGCCTTGATGCCGTCATAGTGGGCCTTGACGCTGCCCATCATGCCCTGGCGCCACCAATTCTGGATAACGCCGGGATAGATCTTGGCGCCTTCACGGTTGAAACCGTAGAACGGACCTGTGGGGAAATCGACGAAGAGCTGTGCGCGGTTTTCTGCGACGCCTTTGCGGATGCCATCGAAGACTTCCATCGGCAGGCCGCCCGGATTGGATTCAGTCTTCAGCATCAGCGGCGGAACCGCGCTGACGAGAACAGCCTTGGCGACACGCCCCTGCGGCTGGCCGAACTTCGCGACGTAGCGGGCAACCTCGCCGCCGCCGGTGGAGTGGCCGATATGAACGGCATTCTTCAGGTTCAGGTGCTCGACGACGGCGGAGGCGTCGGCAGCGTAATGATCCATGTCATGGCCTTCTGCGACCTGCGACGAACGGCCATGGCCGCGGCGGTCGTGTGCAACGACACGGAAGCCGTGCTGCAGGAAGTAGATCATCTGCGCGTCCCAGTCGTCGGAGGAGAGCGGCCAGCCGTGGTGGAAATGGATCGGCTGCGCGTCCTTCGGACCCCAGTCCTTGTAGTAGATCTGCACGCCGTCTTTCGTTTCGATGAAGCTGGTGGTCATTGGCGGAAGTCCTTCTTTCTGTGCGGAGTTGGTTTTGGAAAGGGCGAGCGATGGCATCACCATTGCGGCGGAAAGCGTTGCGCCGGCAAGCAGTGTCTGCCGGCGGGAAAACATCATCACTTCCGGGTCGTGAGACATAGGCGTTCCTCTTCGATTACACACCCATGAAGTAGCCTGTGAAGAGCGCCCCACTCTTGTCTGATAGTCGCGTTGTTTGGACGAAGCTAAGGTGACGAGGGCTTGGCATTCACGACTTTTCTCAACCCCTCGACCCGGCGTCACCAGGCGAAACTCAGCTGCGCTCCGAGATAGTTGCCGTCGCGGCCGCCGGCATGGCGGATGGCATTGCCGATGTCATAGTGAACCGCTTCGATCGCACCGGTGAGGTTGGTCGTGAACGTGTAGTCCAGCCTGATCTGCCCGTAGGCTCCCGTCCAAGCGCCGCCTCGACCGGCGGTTCCGAGCAGCGGCTGGCTGGGCTGGACATAGATCGCGTCTGCCGTCGTTTGCCGCCATAGCAACCCGACCGCGCCGGTAAGCGTCAGCTTGTCGTTCGGCTTCACGGTGACCGAAGGCTTGAGGTGAATGAGGTTGGCATAACCTGTGTAACCGGCAAGCGAGAAGTAATAGCCGTTTGGAAACAGCGGATTGAATGTGCCGACGGTGTTATCGCCGGGATGACGGTCGCCGGAGGCGATATCGAATTGGAGGCCTATGCGGGGCGTCCAAGCAACATCTTCAAAGGTATAGCCGCCGCGGGCGCCGAATGCCCAAGCTCTTATGTCCTTGTCGCCGACGGTACCGAACTGCCCCATGCCTTCAATATCCCAGTCGACCGCGCTGTGGTTGCCGGCAAAGCGGGCATCGACTATGTGCCGATCCTCATCGCCTGAAGCGTCGAGATAATGCGCATTCCGGCGCTGGTAGAGCGAATAATAGGCGCTCAGCTCGTTGCCGTCGAACACCTGACGCTCGATGCGTAGGGTGCTGAAACGGAAATCGCCATTGGACGTGTCGTCGAACGGCCTCTCATTCCTGTATTGCACGGGCTGGCTGACGAAGCCGATGAAGCGCCAGGGGTCCGCCTCCCAATCGGCCCACACCGCATCGAAGGATTGGCGGACGTTTGGGCCGTCACGCGACGAGACGAAACGCTGCAGATCGAACGCGAAATCTTGCCGGCCGACCCGGGCCTTGAAGGTTCCTGCGTCGAATGTATGAGAGTAACTGACGAACGCGAGACGAAGATCTACCTTGTCGGCATCAGCCGGACCGATGTCCTTCTTGCCAAAGGCGCGATCGTCTTCGAACTGCGTGAAGACCTGCCAATCGTCAAAAAGATGCAGGTCGATGTGGAACTGTGCACGCTGAATGACATAATTGTCGCGCTCGACACCGCCTATTCCAAAGGCCGGCGAGCGATTGCTCTCGAAACGTTCGCGCAGGTTGGCCCCGAACGAAACATAGGTTCCAGACTGGCTTCCCGACAGCGGAACATATTTGAGTGCATCAAGCGGTGCCGTTCTGAGCGTCGGATCTACCAGCACCGACCAATTCTCCTGCCAGCGATTGGATTGGATCGAAGGGCGCTTCTGCTTTTCCGGCTTGTCGGCAGCGGACGCTGCCGACGACACGCACGAGGCAGCCGCCGCAATCAAGATCAAGACGCATTGCGCGCGCATATCAAACTCCGAAACCGAGATGCACCGGGATCGTGACGATCCCCTTTAAAGATTACTGCGATGAAAGCGAATGAATCTCGGCAACATAGCCGCCCGGGAATTCGACCATCGCGGCCTGGCGCTTGTCGGAGCTGTAGGCATTGACCAGGACCGTCGCTCCGTTCGCCTTGGCCTTGTCGAGCGTCGCTGCGAGATCCGATACTTGGTATCCCGTCGTCTCATGACCGTAGGGGAACGGCAGATGCCCGTCCGTGACAAGCACGGTCATCTTGCCGAAAACAGACTCGATGCGAATACGGCGGAACGTGTCGTCGGGGCGGCCGATTTCGATGCCCGAGGCTTTCTTGTCGTCCGAGACGACCTTGCCTTGAGAGAAAGCAAGGAATGCCTTGACGAAATTGCTGACGACATCCGGAGACACATAGACCCGGTTTTCCGGAATCGTCTCGAAGGCGGCATAAGCCGGTTTGCTCGTGTGCCAATACAGCTGCATGTTGACCCCGCCCGGCCATTGAACAACCACATCGCGGCCGATCGGATCGGGGAAGACGCCGACAACGACCGAAGCACCGGCGGCGCGGGCGGCAGCGATCGCCTGATCCATGTCTGTAACCAGATATCCGGTTCGCTCATAGCCGAACGGATAAGGGATCGGCGTCTTGAAGCCGAAGAGCGACACGGTTCCGACCGGCGTCTGCAGGAGCTGCGAGCTCGTGCTGCTCGGTGTCGGCGTCACCGTGGCGACGACCTGCTTGGTGCTGGTGCCACCAAAGGTACCAAGAAAGCTGCTGACGAAGCTGTCCACTTTGTCTGGATCGACGTAGACATGCGAGGTGTCATATTGCGAACCGACGCCAAGCTGCGGGTGTGTGGCCCGGGCAAGCACGGCACCAGTCGGCATCAAGACAAGGGCGGTCAGAAGTCCGATCGTGTAAGCATAACGGGTAAGCATGTCTTAAGCCTCCATAGTCATTGAGATATCCCGACCGAGATCGAGCCAGGCTACTAGCAGGAAGCCACCGACAAGACCAAGATGTTCGAAAAAAGAATTGGCCGCCATGAAGCGCTCCATTCCGGGAGGTAGCTCCCAGAAGCGAAGCGCCAGGAAAGTGGCCAGAAGCGTAAAGGCGGCGAGCGCAAGCGCACCCAGCCAGCGAAAGAACCCGGTGAGGATCATTGCCGAGGCGACAAGTTCAAGGATGATGACCAGAACCGCGAGAACGGGTGCAGGAGACAGGCCGAAATGGTTCATTTCGCCGATCGCGCTATTGAAGTCGGTGAGCTTGTCGAGACCCCCCTGCAGATAGGCGGCACAGAGGCCGAGATAGGCGACAAAGCGCATCCATGGCGCCCCGAAAACGGGGCGCGCTATCCCAGCAAATTTGCTTTCAAGAGCGTGCATCTCGTTCCTCCTCATACTGCCCAGCAGGCGCAACCGAGGGCTCCGAAGAAGCCCTTGAGATCAGAGATCGGCAACTTCGACGTCCAGGCATTGGCGTGGGCATGACCGTGGACGTTGCAGTCGTTGGCGCAGCCGCAGGAGGCGATCAGGCGGCGATGCAGCGAATTTCTTCCCGCACCCTCCGGCTCACCCCAGGCGGCATAGCCCTTGAAGCTGCGCACCGGCGACCAGTCGGGCATGGCGGGCGGAACGGGGTTTTCATCAAGCTCGGCGAAGGGGCCAGCGCCGTAGACGATCTTTCCGCCAACCATGGTGAGTTCGGAGGAGAGGAAGGAAATCTCGTCCTCGGCGCAGGCAAAGAAATCCTTGTCCGGCACGATGAGATCGGCGAACTGGCCTTTCTCGATGCGGCCTTTCTTGCCTTCCTCGTTGGAGAACCAGGTGACGTTCTCCGTCCACATTCGCAGCGCCGCCTCGCGATCGAGGCAGTTGGCACGAGGATAAAGTTGCATGCCGCCAATCGTCTTGCCGGTGATCATCCAGGAAAGCGACACCCAGGGGCTGTAGGAGGCGACGCGGGTGGCATCGGTGCCGGCAGAAACCTTCACGCCTTTATCCAGCATGCGGGCGATCGGTGGCGTTGCTTCTGCTGCGCCATGACCATAGCGTTCGACGAAATATTCGCCCTGATAGGCCATGCGGTGCTGGACGGCGATGCCACCGCCCAGAGCGGCAATGCGATCGATCGACTGATCGGAGATCGTCTCGGCATGGTCGAAGAACCAGTTCAGACCTTCGAGAGGGATGTCCTGGTTGACTTTCTCGAAGACGTCGAGGGCACGGCTGATGGTTTCGTCGTAAGTGGCATGCATGCGCCAAGGCCAGCGGTTCTCGGCAAGAACGCGGACGACCTCCTCCAGTTCGCCTTCCATCTCCGGCGGCATGTCGGGACGCGGCTCACGGAAATCCTCGAAGTCGGCCGCGGAAAAGACCAGCATCTCGCCGGCGCCGTTGTGGCGGAAATAGTCATCGCCCTGCTTGTACTTTACAGAGCTCGTCCAGTTGAGGAAATCTTCCTTCTCCTGCTTCGGCTTCTGGGTGAAGAGGTTGTAAGCCAGCCGCACCGTCATCTGATCTTCGTCGGCGAGTTTCTGGATGACGGCATAGTCGTCGGGATAGTTCTGGAAGCCACCGCCTGCATCGATGACACCGGTCACACCGAGACGGTTCAACTCGCGCATGAAATGACGGGTCGAGTTGACCTGATAGTCGAAGGGTAGCTTCGGCCCCTTGGCGAGCGTGGAATATAAGATGCCGGCATTGGGTTTGGCGAGCAGCAAGCCAGTCGGATTGCCATTGGTATCGCGCGTAATCTCGCCGCCAGGCGGGTTCGGCGTGTCCCTGGTGTAGCCGACAACACGCAGAGCCGCGGCATTCAGGATCGCGCGATCATAAAGATGCAGGATGAAGACCGGGGTATCGGGTGCGATCGCGTTGATCTCGTCGATGGTCGGCAGGCGCTTTTCGGCAAACTGGTGCTCGGTGAAGCCGCCGACAACGCGAACCCATTGCGGCGGCGGTGTGATCGCCACCTGCCGCTTCAGCATGTTCATCGCGTCGGCAAGCGAGCGCACGCCGTCCCAGCGCAGTTCCATGTTGAAATTCAGGCCGCCGCGAACGACGTGCGTGTGGTTGTCGATCAGGCCCGGCAAGACGCGCTTGCCCTTGAGGTCTATCACCCGCGTCCCCGGACCGGCCAGCGCCATGACCTCGGCGTCGTGGCCGACGGCGAGAAACTTGCCGTCCTTGATTGCAACGGCGCTAGCACTTGGATTTGTGCGATCAAGCGTCTTGATCAGGCCGTGATGCAGGATGAGGTCGGCGGTCGTATTTTCCATTGTCTTCGTCCTCGGTTGGAAAGGGCATCAGGCCTTATCGGAAGGCGTGGTATCGGCGGGCCGATCGCCTTTCGGCAGGTGGCCGAACACGTGCGGCTTGATCTGATGCATCCAGGAGACGGCGGCCGGCTCCTTGTTGATCAGGGTCTTGGCGAAGGGAATGATTTGCTCTCCGACGAGGATACCGAGGAGACCGACGAGGGCGATGACGGGCGGAGCCGGCGAACGGACGTTCAGCAGGCTATAAACGATACCGACGAGCAAGCCCGCCCCGAGTGAGAGAAGGTAAATTTTCACGAGTATCTGTCCTGTGGGGTTAGCGCGTTGGCGTCTAGCGTGCGGATGTCTCGGAAACCGCCTCGAGAATGACGGAGGCAACCGCGTCCGGTTGAGAGAGCAACGACATATGGCTGGCTTTGAGTTCTGTTGTGCGGGCTTTCAGCTTTTTGGCTAATGCCCTTTGAAGCTCGACGCTGACGGCGCGGTCTTCGGTCGAGACAACGTACCAGTTCCTGCGATCGGACCAGGCCACCTCGGTCACCTTGTCGGAAAACGTTCCAGCGCCAAGCGGCGGCTGGACAGCAGCCAGGACACGCGCCTCTTCTTCGGGCAAATCCTGGGCGACGTCATTGATCCAGCCATCCACGCTCATCATGTAGCTGCCGCCACGGTCGAGACTTATCTTCCCCAGGCCGGGAGGCGACGGATAGGCAGCGACCTCATCGCCCGTCGACTGGCCGACATCCGGCGCGAAAGCGGCGACATAGACCAAAGCCTTCACCTTGGGATCGTTGCCCGCTTCGGTAATGACCGTCCCTCCCCAGCTATGCCCGACGAGAACGACGGGTCCGTCGATCCCGTTCAAGGCATGGCGGACGACCTGGACATCGGCCGATAGAGACGTCGTCGGATTTTGGACGGCAACGACAGAGGCACCCTGCTTCTGCAGGCGGGAAATGACGGATCGCCAACTGGATGCGTCTGCCCATGCCCCATGCACGAGGACGACAGTGGCGCGATTCGACGATGAAGCGTTCATCGTTCGCTCCTTGCGTTTGAGTGACAACGGATTGGGCCTACCGTGGCGCAGAAAAATCGCACCACGGAGCAAGGCAGGGATTTGGCCGCGACGACGTTATTTTTCGGGAGTCGCGGCAGGTTGCTCCGCTCAATGAGCTTCGGAGGCGCCGAACATGGTCTTGGCGTAGATGATGCCGAGGCCGTAGGAACCGCCGAACTTCTTGGCAATACCCGTGGTCATGTCGTAGGTCTCGGTGCGTGCCCAGTCGCGCTGCAGCTCGAGCAGATACTGAAGCGACGTCATCGGCTGTGCGCCTGCCTGAACGATACGGTCCATGGCCCGATTGTGAGCTTCGTCGGATACGTCTCCGCAGGCATCCGCCAGTACGAAAACTTCGAAGCCCTGTTCGATAGCCGACAGTGCAGGTCCGACGATGCAGACGCCGGTCCACAGGCCGCAGAGGACGATGCGCTTCTTGCCGATACGGTTGACTTCTCTAATAACCTCAGCGTCTTCCCAGGTGTTCATCGACGTGCGGTCGAAGAGCTTCTGCTCGGGAAAAGCATCGGTGATCTCGGAGAACATTGGGCCAGAAAAGCTCTTTTCGGCGACCGTCGTCAGAATTGTGGGGACGCCAAAGCCCTTGGCGCCGTGGGCAACGAGAGCCGCGTTATTCCGCAGATTGATAGCATCGATGCTTTTCGTCGCAAAAGACATCTGCGACTGAAAATCGATCATGATCAGCGTGTGATCCTTCGGAGTGAGAAGCTTCGAGCCCGGCGTCGGTGTCGCATTTATAGTCATCGTATTTCCTCAAAAGCGTTGAGCTGAACTGCGTCGGCATTCAGCAAAATTGCGTTGACGGAGGGGATGATGCCCGCTGCCGCAACAATCTTCTTGTCGCTTAGAAGGACGATTTGGATGTTCGGACTGTTTCGGAATGCACGGATCCCGACACTAAAAAGCTGGCGGGGGGCCAGTAAAATCTCGAGCGCAAAAGCGTTCGCGCCTATTCGGAGGCGCCGCCTCGAACGTATTCAGAAATTTTTACGATGGCTTATCAACTGATTTCGGTCGGTGCTGCCGCCGCCACGTTGCAGGCGGATGGCCGGCAATATCGGAAAAAGCACGCGTCATATGGCTCTGGTCGGCAAAGCCGCATGCAACTGCCACCTCTGGAATTGACAGATCGGAGAGCAGGAGATCTTTTGCCTTCGAAATGCGGTACTCCATCACCCAGCGATACGGCGTTCTGCCGAATGTTTCCTTAAAAGCCCTGATGAAATAGCTGCGTGACAAGCCGCATATCTGAGCAAGATCGGTGACCGAGACTTGTGCAAAGGCGTTTGTGGTCAGGAATTCGAGTACTCTCTTCTCTTGCCACGGCGCGAGAACACCGTTCTTCTTCGTCGAAAAATACTGGCTGCCATAGGTCTGCGTCAGATGTGTCAACAACACTAAACTGATCTGCTCGAAAAATAGTTGATTGGCCTGATGGCGGCGCACCAGATAGGGCAAAACAGCCTGGGCAAGGCCAAGAATAACATCGTCCTTCGTGCCGGGCCTGCAATCGAACCCGCCGAATTGCGGACGGCCGATATCCTCCAGGAACGAGCGAACAAATGACAAGGGTATGTTGAATCGCAAGTTATCGAATGGCGAGAGATGATGGCATTGCCACTCGTCTCTGAGATCGGTGATCGCGATCGCGCCCTTCGGATGACCGCCTTCGAAAATAAGCACATTATTTTTCCAAAGCCGATGCATCTTGAAATCGGTCAATTGGATAATGACAGACACCGCTTCATCACGTTTGCTCGGTGGAGCAATCGGGAGATCGTCTCGGTCGTAACTCAAGCGCGTTACGGTGATGGCCGACGCTTTCATCGTCCATCGATTGGGAGCTGGTATTCGAGGCGAATCTACGCCTTCGGATTCTCTTTCCAATGTCCACTCCGGCAAACCCACCCTCACCGACCCCGACGCTACGGTATTTCTCTGGTAAAATCCAACGATTTTTTTACGAAAAAACGGTTCCGGTTGGTTAGCCCTAGTTGATGTAGCCGGCCCGCCAAACTGCCGGCGTTACGCCGGTTTCACGGGAAAAGACCTTGGTAAAATGACTTTGATCCACGAAGCCACACGCGTCAGCGATCATTTTCAGTGATGCCTCGCTTCCGCGCAGCAGCTCCTTTGCGGCCTCCACGCGCGCGTGCATCAGCCATTGATGGGGCGTGACGCCGGTCACTTTCTTAAATCCCTGAGAGAAATGATTAGCGGAGAGGCCAGCCGCGGCGGCGATTTCCGCGACGGACAATTCACGCGCAAGGTTTTTTCTCATGAACTCTTTTGCCGCGGTTTCGCGATTATAGGGAAGGATCGCGTCGTCCAGGCCAGCCTCCGTCTCCCCAATGAGGTCCTCGATCAGATGAGAGCATATCGCAATTGCCAGGTGTTTCAGGAGTGACTCCCACGACGCAGTCCGTCGATCAAAGAGGGAGAGAACGACGTCGGTGAGATTGCTTAAGACCGGATCCCTCTCGCCCCTTCGACACCGCAGCTGGATTGTCGGGCTCGCTCTGGATAATTCCCCGACCTCTTGGATAAGTGCCTTTGGCAGAAAAAAAGTAGTGGAATGAAGGTCTGCGTGTAAGACGATGGATGCTCCTTCGGAGAGGTCGACAAGGCAGACCGATCCTCGCTCAAATCTGCGGGGCAGCGTCCTGGTTCCATCCGGCAAGATATCGCAATGATGCGCCTCCTTGGTGTACACCATCAGGAAGTAGGCATCGCAAACGGGAAGGCAGACAATCGGCCTCTCGCCGTCGGTGACATCCTTGGCGATTCTCGTCACGCAAATAGACGAAGACCTGACAGGCACGGTCTTCAGCGAGGCGGCCTCGGGAAGGCCGAAATACGGACCTAGCGTGTTCAATTCAAGATAGGCCAGGCTCAATCCCGCTCCTCCAAGACGCTTTCACGTGTTCGCGAGACCCGCGAAAAAACAATTGCCCCCACAGACCATATAATTCTCTACCGCATAGGTACGCAACGGTCATCCCACCGAAACTCAGATTTCAACCCCGGTGAGAACCAGCCTCACCGCAACCAATGAAATTATCTTGTACAATCTTACGCCCACGGTCGCAAAGGTCTCGAATCCGCAAAAGTGGCTTTAGTAACTGTCCAACACCGAGGAATAGCGGCCCGCATCAATGCATGTCTCTCATCCCAGGGAAGGCAGCGGGGACCCCGATTTATAACCGACCGGCCGCGCTACGGATCACAATCGGTTCTCGGCGGCTATTTCCTGCAGATCCAGCTCATGTTCGAGATCGCGCATTACGCGGTCTTGGATTTCGCCTGCCCTATGCATATGCAGAATTTCGGCGCGGCCAGCTTGAAGCGCGACGAGAACCGCCTTGAAGTGGGCCACTTTGATGCTTTCGTGTGTGTCACGGTCAGCTTCGTACTGAGCGGCAACCTCAGCCCGATGCCGGTATTGTTCGAGTAGCCGAGGATGTTTTTCGCCACCATCCTCTTTCCGTGAGCACTCTTGGATGGCGTGATACTGAGATTCCGCCACGCGCCTCCATGCCGAAGCTTCGTTTTCGCGAAAATGCTGTTCTTCGTCGGGACTAGCCACTCGCAACAAGGCTGCAAGAGGGGCAAGGGTCGAGCCTTGCACGAGCACTGTCACGATGATGACCGCAAACGCCGCTATTAGGACGACGTCTCTCCCGGGCATATGTTCTGGAAGCGACAAAGCCCCGGTAAGCGTCACCACACCGCGCATCCCAGCCCAACTGATAATCGTGGCCGTTGCCAGCGAGGACGGTTTTTCGCGCGTGTGACCTCTAAGCAGCAAAAGGCGTTTCAGTGTCCCTGTTGCGAGCAACCATGCAAACCGCGCGAGTATCACTGTCAGAACAACGGCGGAAACCGGAAGGATTAGATCGCCGATCCCCTTCTCGGCGCCACCTATTCGGTCAAGCACGCCTCGCAACGACAGGCCTACCAGGATGAAAAGCAGGGACTCCAGCAGAAAGACCAGCGCCTTCCAGAACGCTTGAGCCCGCACGCGGGTCGAAGCCGAGAAGGTTTCATGCTGATGAAATCCCAGAATCAGCCCAGTCGTAACGGTCGACAGAACACCCGAACTATCAAGGCGTTCAGCCCCGATATAAGAGAGCGCGGCCAGGAGAAGCGTTGCCGTAATGATCAGCTCGCTGTCGCGTAGCCTGCGGATTACCCAAACCCCTACCAAACCAACAACAAGGCCGATGATCACCCCTCCGGCCGTTATCCACGTGAAGGCGCCGATGGCTTCGGGAATGCTGAAGCTCCCGGTCAGGGCCGCGGCGACGGCAAACCGCAACAGGACGAGGCCGCTGGCGTCGTTGACTAAGCTCTCGCCTTCGAGAAGTGCTGAAATCCGGCTAGGAAGGCGGAGCCTCTCGAGAACTGCTCCGGCGGCAACGGCGTCCGGTGGCGAGACGATTGCGCCCAATGAGAACCCCACGGCCCATGGCAATTGGGGCAAAAGGAGATGGAAGACGGTTCCGACGGTCAGTGTCGTGAATACAACGGCGCCCAGTGCCAGTGAGGCTATCTCCGCGAAATGCTTCTTGAACTCGTGCCAGACCGTGAAATAGGCGCCGCTCATCAAGAGAGGCGGCAAGAAGATCAGCATGATCATTTCTGGATCGATCTTGATCGTTGGAACGCCTGGCATTAGCGCAAGAACCACGCCGCCGACGATGAGCGCTGCCGCTGGCGGCAAACGCAAACGGCGAGCGATAAGCTCGAGCACGATCGTCGCCATCAGCAGAAGAACTAGAAATTCGTATGTTGATTCAACTGACATGTGGGCTCGAGTTTGACTTAGCCTTTAGCTACGGCACCGGAAATTCGTCCAAGCAACTTCAGCACGGGCCAAGTCGCATAGTGCAAGACGTAAAGAAAATGCTGGCAGCGAGATTGGACGATTGCGCTGGCGTTGGAGAAAAGCACTGCCGATTTCGCCCATCGAGCGCGAAACCCTATTCACTCTCCAGCCTCTCCAATCAGGCTGTCGCGAGCGTCCGGCAGCCATTCTGCGAGTGTTCATTCCTGGCACGCTCGCAATCACCATCTGATGCGATCCGATACGAGAGCGCTCCTTCCCACCTCCGGCCAAACCGACCGCGCAAGCAACCAGGTCGCAACCATGTTCGTGGCCGATCTGAGGGCATTCCGACAAGCTCGAGTGCAATCGACAAGATAATGCCGACGCTCTGATCTTATTCTCCGCTCGACATCATGCCTTACAATCCCACGGAGATCCGTCATGGCCAAAATTCCGCTTCTCACCCCCGCTGATTGCGCTCTGGTCCTGGTTGATGAACAGGCAGGCCTTGCCTTTGCAGCCGGTTCAGCGGACCGGCAGCTTTTGCGCAGCAACGCCGTGGCCCTGGCGCGAACGGCAACAGCCTTTTCGATACCCGTCGTCGTCAGCACGTCTGCATCCAAGGTCTACAGCGGGCCGCTCATGCCGCCTCTGCGGGCCGTATTAGCCGATATAACCCCAATTGAGCGACGCAATATGAATCTTTGGGAAGACGAAGCGGCCAAGGCGGCAATCGTCGCCACAGGCCGCGAGACGCTTGTCTTCGCAGGGCTGCTGACCGAGGCCTGTGTCAGCTTTCCCGTGCTGTCGGCGCTCGCCGATGGCTACAAGGTTTACGTCGTCGCCGACGCATGCGGCGGCCTGACGTCGGCCAGCCACGATGCAGCGCTTCGACGATTGGAGCAGGCAGGCGCGATCATAACTTCGTGGCTGCAGTTTCTGCTTGAGATGCAGCGGGACTGGACAAGGCACGACACGTACGAGGCCGCACGAAGCATCGTTGTTGACCACGGCGGCGGTTATGGCATTGGACTCGACTATGCCCGTGACATGGTGAAACCCGCCTGAGGAGCCCACGATGACTTTCGATTTCAATCCGACAGCATGGCAGATCGGTCCAGCTCGCAGCTTCGACCAGTCGGAGAGATCTTCAGAGCACCTAGCCATGCCTTGACCGACGCACATTGTGGAATTCAGCGCAAAATCCACTAAGTTTGCCATTTTGGTCGTGACCCTGCGACTGTCATGAAAGGTAAAGTCTTTCATTGCCTTGTCTCGAGCGCGGCCCAGTCAGCGCCAAGCAGAAGAACGAGTTGGTTCCATACGCTCGAAGCGGCTCACGCGTCGGCCACTGATCCTTCCGCATGAGGTTCTCCGCATGCGCGGCGACGAACAAATCGTGTTCACCGCCGGCGACCCGCCGCTCAGGTGCGGGCTATCTGGTTCCGACGCAAAGATATGAACGCATCTGTCGGCGAGAGCCGATTTTACAGGAACGTCGAACGCATGAAACGACGTGAGTGACGATGACTAGCGCCCCACCAGATACCGTCTTCGTCACCACCAGCGGCAAGTCAGCGTCGGCGGCAACCTGCGATCACGAAAATGAATCCGTGCGCATCGAACGATTCAAAACTCTGATTGGACGCCGGAATCCGAACGCGCGATTCTGCGTAGATGATCGTTCAACCCTATCACCTTTATATCGAGCGTATCGAGCCTGAGAAGAATATGGCACGGTTCTATGCGCTTGCCGTCCAGCCGACACTCTTTGGAGAAGTGTCGCTGGTGCGCAGTTGGGGGAGGATCGGGACACACGGCCAGCAGAAGGTGCACGTCTTTAATGAAGAGAAGCATGCTATTGAGCTGTTCCTCGAGCTTCTCCGCAAAAAAAGAAATCGAGGCTACAAACCAAAACCAGCTGTGGAAATCCGGACTATCCGGCATTCGTCCTCGCAGCGCGTCAATGATAAACTCATCGCAAGCTGACAAGGATTCCGTCTTCATAAATTATAAATTATGCGTGGGAATTCCATGACCACCACCAATGAAATTGCCGACAAGATCGCGGCCGACAGCAGCCTGACGAAGGTCCAGGCCAAAGGTATCGTCGAAGCCGTGTTCAAGGCAATTGCAGAAGCTGCCGGCTCCGACGCTGAGACCTCCATCCCGGGCTTCGAAGAAGCTGAGATTTGCGCCTGTGGAGGCGCTCAAGGATGCACTGAACAAATGATCCCCAAAAGGGAAGGCTCGCCTTTCGGCGGGGCCTTCGATGCAATCAGTCCCCGATCGGCCAGGACCAGATGAGCGAGAAGCCTTCCTCGCCTTCGCCCTCGATCAGGGTTGCATGGATCGGGGCGGCGAAGCTTGGCTCGAGTGAGCGAGCAGATGGAGTTGGCGGATGTGATTTTCGTTAAGCGGGATCGCGTCGAAGGAGGAGAGGATCGTTTCCATCACCTCGGCATAGCCTGCGACCTCCCGTTCGTCTCGGCTGGTGAACGAGCCGAGACGGAGGTTCGAGAGCAGTCGTTCGACGTCGCGGTCCCTTAATTTCGCGCCCTCAATACGGGTCGACGATCCAATGCTTTCGCTCGTCGCGACTCGAGACAGCCGTGTGGCAACTTGACGAGAGAACGTGCGAGCGTCGAGGCCGGCGCGGGAGTGTTCTCTAGTACTTCGTCGGTCATGGAGCGAGGCACTCGTCGCATATCCCGCAACCATCGTCATCCATGCTGGATAACGATCGGGCTTTATGACAGCAAAGGCACGTAACCCTATCCGGTCCGGGCGTGTCTTCGCGCACAGGCGGCAGTATCTCGACTGAGCTTTCGGACAGCATATTGGGCACCATTCGATCCATTGCAGAATTGCCTGTAGAACTAGTTAAAAGATAAGAAGCCTCAAATCCTGCACAAGGCCGCAAGCTGCAGGCACGTCCACGATGCCGGCAGCCAGGCGATCATCGACGTCGGCGGGTTTCTCAGAATTGGCGCCAATCCGGTTGCGGTTCCGTTGACGGACCTTGACTTCATGGGTGATGAGGATTGCGAGGTCCATGCGGTCACGACCTCGACCAAGGACCAGCTTAAGGACATGCCTGAGCATCGCTGTTAAAAAATGGACACGGGATGGAGCCGTGGCCAACTGGGCGTGGACTAAGTCCATTACCCACACATGGTTGGAATGGGTTGCTTCCGAGCCTTGACCCGACTTTCTGTGACGCCGACTGCGTGGCGCACTTAATCGCGCCCTTCGCTATCAAGCTGATCAAGCACCATGAGCAACGAAGCGACGCGATTGATCGAGGAAAGGCAGTCCGCCAAACTCGCATAGTTGTCGACCAGCCAATTGAGCGCCGCTTGGACAATGACGAATGCTGCGGTCACCTGGGCGACCTCACCCAGTGACATCGTCCCAACCAAATACTTCGGAGCGCATAGGACCCAGCCGATGACCGGGGCGAGCAATACGTTTCCCTGAGATACGAGGGTCGTACGCATCAGCTGGGCGCACAGCTCACGCCAACGATTTATTACGTCATTTAGCGCTAGACTGAGCGAGTGCTGCTGTTGAATCTCTCCTTGCGACCTCGCCGCCGCCGTGTCGCGTTCACGCAAATTCGAACCAATCGAACGAAACTGCGCCTCGGCAGCGTTCTTGCCGGCAATAATTTTCACCATACGACGACCGATGATGGTCATTGCGAGAGTCATAAGCGCCGAATAGGTCGCAACTGCGATGACCAAATATTTGGGCACCGTCAATTCATGTCCGACGACGCCGATGACGAGGTCGCCACCGACATTCCAAAGTATGCCGATAAAGATTCCCGCACTGAGTACCGCCTTCAGCAAGCCTACTGCCATGCTGACTGGGGCATCAGTTGCAACGCGGGCATCTTCCGCGATCCGATATTCAGCGTTCTGATCCTCGCCGACGGCAAATGGCAGTTTTCGGAACAGGTCATTGGCGAGCCAACGATCAATCAAATGCTGTGTCAGCCATGCACGCCATCGTCGCTGCGTCGTCATCTGCGACCAGACACCAAGAACCGCAACAAGAATGCTTGCACCGGCAAGCGGCAAGAAAAGCAGTGCCTGGGCTCTCAGGACGGCGCTGTCACGACGCCCAAAAGCGTCAAAAAAATCGCGCCCCCAATAGTTCAGGCGATATTGGATCAGCAATTGCAGCAACACGCTTGCTAAGAGAGCCGCAGTCGGCAACCATGCCGTTAAGGCCTTTGGGCCTCGCCAGAAGCCCGACGCACTCCGCCAGAAGCGGCTGACCAACGCGCGGCGGCGATCCACCGAAAAACCTGCTGTTGGGGCCGTCTCTCGGACCGACGCTTCGACATTTCTTGGTGGAGGCGGGTTGTGCTTTTGCAACGCAGAGGCTCCCTGGTGGTATGTAGCCGCTTCTGCAACAGTGGGGATGCATCCAGCCTGCTCTTCTCTTGCCCGTGAGCTGACACTCCGACAATTCGTGGCACGACTTGCAAACGGCGCGTAACCGAACAAATCGCTGCTTTAGAAGCGTCCCATGTGTCCACCAAACAACAAAATAACCAGGACGACGATAAGCAGGAGACCGACACCGCCCAATCCCCTTCCGCCATATCTACTATAGCCATAGTATCCGCCGCCGCCGAACAGCAAGAAGAGGATCAGGATTATCAATAGTAGAGACATGGGTCGCCTCGTGGGGCTCGCCTCGCGCTTCATTGGAATACGGCTTTTGTCGATCGCCCAGATATTGCAAATCTGCGATCGAGCAGAGCACGCCGATACAAACGCCTATTGAATTAGCGAACCAAACCTAACAGCATTGCAGAGAACTACATTGATCCGCGTCAAAATTGGCGGACGGAACCTCATCCGCAACGAGCAGCAATGGGCCGTTAAGATCGGTGGTAGACCAGGACGGCCGGGATCGGTGGCGCAGCTCGTATCTGGTGTCTGTGCAGGCCCGCGGACTTGAATCGAAGATTTGATGCGACACGTTTGACGTCGCACCAAATCCCTTTCTTCGTCGAATGAGATCACCCGACCGCGATTTGATCAATCACGTTCTTGATCCCCGGAACGGACCAGGCCGCACGGTCCGCCGCTGTCCGTTCCGACCAGGTATGAACCTTACCCTTGAGAGTGACGCTGCCGCCGGAAACTTCAACGCTGATGCGTTGGGATTCGAGTCCCGCGTCCCGTTTGAATGCGTCCTCGATCCGCTTCTTCACATCATTGGCACTGACGCGTGGGGTGATCTCGACCATGTTGGATAGACCAACCACCCCAGCAAGGTCGCGAACGGTATCAGCCGCAGCGTTCTTCTGATACTGCCATTCGACTTTACCTGTGAGCGTGACCCAGCCCTTTTGGACCTTGACCTGGACAGCGCCCTTCGGAATGGACACATTCCAGTCGAGCATTTTCACGGCCCGGCTGGCGATGTCTTCGTCTTCCGTTTCATAAGTGCCGAACACCCTGATTTCGATCTCCTCGGCAATGCCGCGAACGCCCTTCACTCGCTTCACGACCCGTTCGGCGGTTTCCTTTTGGGAATACGAGCTGACATGGCCAGTGAGGGTTGCGATGCCATTGTCGACAGCGACGCCGATACTCGCGGCGTCGATGCTCGGTTCGAATTCAAGTTCATCGAGAATGTTTTGTCTCAGGGTGATATCGTCCATGACTTGCTCCTTTCAGCTCTTCTGGACTTGTAAGCAATCGACGAAAGGCGCACCCGTTTAAACCGGAAGCACGACGCCGTCGTTTGCGGATTTTGCGCGCAGTCGGGCTTTCTGCTGGAGCAAAGCCCCACGCAAGGCATCTAGCCGTGCACGCGATTGCTGAATTCGGATTCGCTCTGCGGAGATAACGGCCAGGTGTGTAATTCGCGGGCCCTTGGTAACCGCATCGCTGCCATTATTGCCGGTCATCAGGCCGACGAGGCCCATAGAAGAGACCGCAATTGCCGTTAATATCTTCATCTTTACTCTCCATCAGAAATAAAGAAAGGGCGTTCGGAAAAACACCAAGCACCCCGCGGAAACCTGAGGGCTCTTCAGATTGATTTTTGCAAATAGTAAGCAAAATCATAATACTACGACGTTGATTTGAATCAAATTATTGCTCTTCCAATACGGATTTCCTGACTTGTTCTTGCCAGGAAACTGCATGAAGTGCAGGCTGGCTGCGGCGCCGGCGCCAACGGCTCGGTCGCCGGCCATCAGCGCAACAGAAGCAGTTGCCCGGTGGCTCACTCCTGGTACCAAATCAATCGCTATGCCCGTCGTTGACCGGTGAACCGCAAGAGCATCACGAACAGATTGATAAAATCGAGATAGAGCGTGAGGGCTCCCATTAGCGCCTTTTTTGATAACGCTTCATCCGGGTCGCTTTCTATACGCAGAACATGCTGAAACCGACATACCGATGGTGCGCCACAACGGATGGCGCACCGAAGGCGACTCGCGGGACATCAGGCCGTCTTGACTGTAATTTTCTTTTCCGCCTTCTTTGCTTCGGCGGTCTTTGGCAATTTGACCGTCAGCACGCCCTTGGCGAACTGGGCGTCGATCTTGTCGGCATCGACGCCCTCAGGAAGTTGGAAACTGCGCTGGAAGGAACCGTAGCGGCGTTCGGACAGATAGTAATCCTTCCGCTTGTCTTCCTTTTCCTCGCTCTTCTCTCCCGTGATCGTCAATGTGTGATTGGAAAGTTTGACCTCGACGTTTTTTTCATCAAGGCCGGGAAGCTCCGCCGTGATCTCGTAGCCGCCATCTTTCTCGACGAGATCGATGGCTGGAGCGATCTGCCATTCGGCGCGGGAGATACGGGGCACTTCGAAATCGAGCATTTTCGACGGCAGACGCCAATCGAACGGACGGAAGCCGTCGAACACGCGGTCGATTTCTCGACGCAGGGTCTCAAACGGTGCCCATTGTTCAGCTTTTGCGGGCACAGAGGATTTCTGGATAGGCAGTTTTGTAACGGCGTCAGCCATGGCTCATCTCCTGGAGTTGGACAAATCCCTACAGGCGCCGCCAATCCTTGCACTTCCGCCTTAAGTTCTCCCGAAGGCGCGAAAGCAAAAGGACGGCAGATCCTGCCTGCCGAATGTCACTGCCAATACAGGTTCATGACTCTGTCGATGCATCAGGGACGCTTCATCTTGCGTCGCGTCACCTAATCTGGCTCGATCCCGCAGGAATTTTAGAGAACGCTCTTCTAAGCAGTCCTTCATTGATGTGGATCAAAACGCGTGACCATGGTTTGTTTCTGGACGGAGGCCGAACAGTCTCATTGTTGCCGCGACCACATGAGGGATCGGGTTACTTTGAGGAAGACCAGGGAACCGGAGACGAATGATTGGAGCGATACCCATCAGGCCCGGGGGATCCACTCGTCCCGCTGTTTGACGTAAAGCCGTTTGACGGCTGCCCAAGCAACACGGTGTGCAATCTGTTCCCGCACCCTGCCGCGGTCGGCATATTCCTCCCATGCATTGTTGAACGCTGCCCGATAAATTTCCTGAGCATGGATCGGCAGATGATTGCCAACGGAAGGAGGCAATTCTCCTATCGAATTGTAAGGCATCGACGTCATTCTCCTTAAGAATCGGCAGGGCTGGAGAGGGCGAAGTCGCTGAGAATAAGCGCAAAATCGCCGCTGGTCGCCCGCCATAAAGCGCGGTTCAAATGACATTTCTTTCGAGATTGGCGGATTTCTCGCGCGAAATCGACCGCTCCACACTAAAGTATTCTGAACGAGCAGCCTTGGCAGCGCATTGCGCGCAATCAAACTGCGAAGACGGCGAATTTGGCGCCAGATCGACGGTGATTGATCAAGATCATCGTGTCGATTGCTCCAGCTGTTACAAATGAGGTGCGGCCTGGAGCCCCCCATGCCTTCGCGGATTTAAGCCTGAAGGCAAGAGTTGATGCCTCGGCGGCATCTACAACCGGGAATCGGATTGGGTCTCACATGCTTACCTCCGGCAACACCAGGGCTGAGTTCGACAGTGAAAAACACCAACGACATTGCTGCTGACGACCTCACCACCGCACAAGCCGCTGCTGAACTCGAACGGCTTGCAAAGGAAATCGCCGCTCACGATCAGCGCTATTATCAAGAGGATCGGCCAACAATCACCGACGCGGAATACGATGCGCTTCGCGCCCGCAACGCTGCGATCGAACAACGATTTCCACAATTGCTACGCGCCGACTCCCCGTCCTTGAGGGTTGGCGCGGCATCGGCGACCGAATTCCGCAAAGTCCACCATGTCGTGCCGGTTCTTTCCCTTGAAAATGCCATGTCCGATGAAGAAGTCAGCGATTTCTTCGACCGGATCTGCAGGTCGCTCAAAATTCGGGGAACGGAAGCCATCGCCTTCAGCGCGGAACCAAAGATCGATGGTCTTTCGATATCGTTGCGATACGAGAAGGGTGCCCTTGTCACTGGCGCCACACGTGGTGACGGCGCCGAAGGTGAAGATGTTACTGCCAACATCAAAACGGTGACAGAAATACCCCAGCGGCTGCGTGGCGGCAACGTGCCGGATATTTGTGAGGTGCGGGGAGAGGTTTATATGACCAAGACCGATTTCCTGAAACTCAACGCAGCTCAGGTGGCGGCCGGCAAGCAAACCTTCGCCAATCCGCGCAATTCGGCAGCCGGCTCCTTGCGCCAGAGGGATCCGCGGATTACCGCCTCTCGTCCCCTCGGTTTCTTCGCATATGCCTGGGGCGAAATGAGCCGGATGCCGGCGGCTACTCAATCCGACATGATGCGCTGGTTTGCTTCCTGCGGATTTAAAACGAACCCTCTGACCAGGACTTGTCATTCGGATCGAGAATTGCTCGCGTTTCATCAAGAAGTCGAGGAGATTCGGGCGAAACTCGACTACGATGTCGACGGCGTCGTCTACAAGGTGGACAGGATCGACTGGCAAAACAAGCTCGGTTCGATCGCACGTAGCCCACGCTGGGCGATCGCTCACAAATTTCCACCGGAACGCGCCGTAACCGTCCTGACGGATATAGAGATGCAGGTGGGGCGCACGGGCGTCCTGACGCCAGTTGCTAAACTTGAGCCAATCAATATTGGGGGCGTCGTCGTTAGAAGCGCCACGCTTCACAACAAGGATTACATCGCAGGCATCAGCGCAAACCGACAGGTTATTCGTGGGGGACGCGACATTCGCATCAATGATACAGTCGTCATCGAACGCGCCGGTGACGTGATCTCGCAAGTTGTTGACGTCTTGCCGGAAAAACGATCAAAAACCTCCCGACCCTATGATTTTCCAACGACATGCCCGTGCTTTCTGCGGACGGAGGTCGTGCGAGAGCTGACACATTCCGGGGAGCAAGGCGCCCATCTGCGCTGTTCCGGAGAATTGGCCTGCCCCTACCAAAAGATCGAACATCTCAAGCTGCTGGCATCCCGTCACGCCTTCAATATCGAAGGTCTCGGAGAACAGAAAATAGAATTTCTCTTCAAACATGGTTGGATTTGCGACCCCGCGGATATTTTCACGTTGGCAGGGCGCGCCAGCGACATCGGCCTCGCAGGCCAGCAGGGTTTCGGCAAAAAGTCCGCTCAAAATCTGTTTCGCGCGATTGAGATGCGCCGCCGTATTGCACTTGATCGCTTCATCTATGCGCTGGGCATTCGCCATGTGGGCGAGACGACAGCCTTGGTCCTGGCCAGAACCTATCGCTCATGGAGCCAATTTGAAGCCGCATGTTTGAAAATCGCGGCGGGCGATGCGGGAGCGAGACAGGAAATGAATGCGCTCGACAAAATCGGCGACACCGTCATCGACAGCATCGCGTCCTATTTTGGCGAGACTCACAATCTCGACATTGTCCGGCGCCTCATCGGGCAAGTAGTTATCCTTGACATGCCGCGATCCGACATTCTGTCGCCCGTGGCGGGACGGATCGTCGTCTTTACAGGATCGCTGACATCGATGACGCGCGAAGAGGCGGAAGAGCAGGCGGAACGGCTTGGCGCCAGAGCCGCAACTTCGGTCTCGGGGAAAACCGACTTTGTCGTTGCCGGCCCAGGCGCCGGGTCGAAGCTTGCCGAGGCAAAAAGGCTCGGGGTCACGGTTCTGTCTGAAGCGGAATGGCTGAGGATGGCGCGCGGATAGGCGTCAAGGCTCAACAACGCTGCTGGTCAGCACACATATGCTTCCAATCGGTCCGACAATCATGCAAATCGTGATGAGTGCGTGAACCACCTGGATGGCAATCCGCCCGCTTCGTACCTGTTTGACCATCTGCTGGCATCAATGCCCGCAAAGCATCGACCTGAATGTGATGCCGGTCTCACCATAAAGCGATGAGGAGTTCCCTACCCGCTAGCATTTACTCATCCCTATCTGATTTCAGGAATGCATGCTTAATGTCATCGAGACCGTCCGCTTGAGCTTGAGCGTCCCTCAATAAATCTTCGGCGTAGCTTTGCGCGTCGATTATATCTCGAAAATGAAGTCCACAATCGCGACCTTTAACTTCGATATCGTGCCGTATTTCTGCAATTAACTCTGCTTTTTCCTGTTCGTCGTGGAGACGAAGCAATCTTGTCATGGAACTCAAAGCGACAAGCTCAAGAACAAGAAAACGACCTTCAATTTCCCCAATCGTTGGCGCTATTGCATTGCCTTTGTCACTTGAATTTTTACCGTCGATTTTTGGCATGGCGAAAATCCTTATGAGGAGACGAAAGCGACTTTTTGCTCTCCTCGCACCTTGGAAGTTCCTGGTTTCCTAGCTCGCCGTGGCGCGCCCACTTACGTCAATCATATCGAGAGCAAAGAAAGTGTGTGTTTTGGGGGTTGCATCCGCCAATCTGGAGGATGGTTTCAAAGCACCAGGCTCCCACCAATCAAGGTGTTGCGCTAGCAGGGACCAGGCCCGATGCTTTTCTTCGCGACTTTCATCGCCATCAAGCTCGACGAATCTCGCATCGATAATTACACTTTTCCAAGAGTGCTTGCTTTTAAGCTGGTCAATTTGAACGCATACATTGGGGTTCGCTCTCATGATATCCAGCTTCTTACCTGGCAAAGTAAATGCGTATAACCTGTCACCGGCGCACGCATATTGAACAGGGACGACATACGGGATATTTGCGTTCGCGCAGGCCAATCTCGCAAGCCATTGTTTTTTGACGAGGGCAATACAATCCTCGTATGCCATCTCTTGGATGTTCATTGCTACTCCTCACTGGTATAGCGGATCTTCCATCAACAACACGATAACGTCGCCGCACCTTCCATTTCGGCAATCGAATGCGCGCATGGAGATCACGAAGGCATGCCGCTGCGAATGCAAATAGTTGCCACGGCGAAGGACCGTCGTTCTGGATCTCATTGCCCTATAACTGGAGTTTTCCCCGCCCGCTCCATTGCGTCTTTAAACAACTCTTGAGCATATTCCGACGCAGCCGCAATCTGAGCTTCGGGCAGGTTTGCCTCGCGACATTTCCTTTCGATTGCGCGCCGGAGTGCTTCTATGTGTTCGGTTTGACCATCTGCAGCACAGTGCCTCAAAAGCCTTGTTAGAGCGGTGGTCGCCACAGCTTCAAGAACGAAGACTCGCCCCCCAATTTCACCCAACGACGGCACAGCGTTACCAGCCGGGCCTCCGAAACTATCGCGCTTTACTCTCAGCATAGCATCGCTCCTGAATGAGCATACATTATCGAACAATCTTACGATAGTTCTGCTGTGGTGTTAGTGCATTGAGGCAAATCAATATGAGCGGCAAAAGGGCAAAAAAATTCCGCCCGACTGTGCGCCGGCAGGTGCTGTACGCGACGGCAAACAGCAACGCTGAATGCCCGCGCGTTTCATGGTGAAGAGCGGGTGGTCGGCTTTGCGGGAGGCCTTCAGTGCTTTCCAGTAGGGTCGTGTTGTCGAAGACCAAGCTGATGGAAAGATCGCCGGTGAACAATGACATCATGAACCTGCGCTCGCTTGTTGAGAACGGCGTGGATGCAGATTTGTTGCGCGAGATGATCGGCGTTGCCGCTGGGCAGCTATGGAGCCGTAAGTCCGCCACGGTAGCCGGATTCGGCGAGAAAATCAGCCATGCGGCCGATAAGGGTTCTCGCGCTGTGCTCATTCTCGATCAGGCGACCCGATCATCCTTCCGCCGAGATCGCCGGAATTGAACCCGGTCGAGAATGGCTGGCGGCTTATGAGGGCAACTGGCTGTCAAACCGCACCTTAAGGACTGCGACGACATTGCCGCCCATTGCTGTGTCGCCTGAAACTTGTCGATCAGTCCGAGAATGATGTCCATCGCACTGCGCGAACGGGTTTAGGTGATGATCAGCGCTCGTTGATGCAAGATGGCAATGACCGCTGACCTATTCTGACATGCGGAACAACTTGGACAACGGTTGCGTGCTTCTGGATCAGAGGCCGAATGGATAAGTCTCATCCTCACCGATAGCCACCTGCGTCGGCAAGGGGACCACGGCACTTGTTTTGTCGAACCAGACGAAAGCATCGTACTGATCGGCCAGCGATGCGTAGCTGTAATGGCTCCAGCGCTCTGTTTCCGGGCGATAGACGACGCCGATGTAGCGCTCGAGTCGCGGCTCAGCCATGCCGCGACGGAGATCCTCGTGCTGTCCGGCGCGAAGGTCCAACAGGAAACGTTCAGTACCGACGTCGTGGCATAAGGCCTCGTAACTATCGGGACGAGATGGCCGTACCGCCTTGATCTCCATTGGCGCGTCCCATTCCGAGGCCGCCGCAACGGTCCCGGTATGGGTGCCGAAGCCGACCAGGGCAGCGTCGTGTCCATAGGCCTGTCTGCACAACTGGCCAATGTTCAGTTCGCCGTGCTCCATGCCCATATCGGTGAATCGCGCGTCCCCGATATGGGAATTGTGAGCCCAGACGACAGCCTTTGTCTTTGGACCTGCCCATGCGAGGATATTCCGGAGGGTATCGAACATATGCTGGTCACGCTGATTCCACGATTCGTGAGCCCCGTAATACATGGCCCGATAGTAGCGTTCCGCATCGGCCACAAGACGAGCATTCTGCATGGCGTCGAAGAACTCAGCGCCATCCTTTTTGGCGTATTGGAACTCCTTTTGCAGGAGATCGACGAGAATGCGCGTCACCGGCCGCTCGCATAGCGCATAACCTTCAGTCAGTGATGCACGACCATAAGCCGCCGGCTCCCGCGACCACGGCGACAAACAGGCATAGCGCCCGCGCGCCACCGCCGCAGCCTCTGGATCGACGCGGTCAAGGTAGGCGAGCACCGCGGCGATCGATGCCGTCATGTTGTAGAGGTCGAGGCCGTAGAAGCCGACCTTGTCGTTGGGCAATTTTGTGGCGTTATGATTGCGCAGGAAGCTGACGAATGCATCGACGTCCTTATTGCGCCACATCCAGGTCGGGAATCGGGCGAACGGCGTTGAATTCATCGGCTGATGTGGGCTTTGTCGCACATAACGGTCAACTGCGGCGGCATCTGGCCAATCGGCCTCGACTGCCACGATCGTGAAACCATGTTTCTCAATCAGCCGACGCGTGATGGCGGCGCGGGCCTGGTAAAATTCCGAGGTGCCGTGAGAGGCCTCGCCAAGCAATACCACGCGTGCATCAGCAAACCGGTCGAAGGCAGCGGGGAAGGCAGGATCATCCAGCGAAGGCAACGGTTCAGCCGCGGCCCGCAGCAAGGCTGTCACCGACATCGGCGACATTGGCTGAACTCCTGCGGGCGCCGGCACGTGGCTTTGCACCGGCGGAGACAGATAATGCTGGAACCAGGCGCTTGCCATGTCGGTCACCGCCTCAAGTGCGCCAGGCTCCTCGAACAGATGGGTGGCGTTGGGGACGATCCTCAGCAGCTTGTCACATTTGAGGGCAGCCAGTGCCTTGCGGTTCAGTGCAAGAACCTGCTGGTCGTCGCCGCCGACAATGAACAGTGTCGGCGCTTCCACCTCGCCCAGCCGTGGGCTGGCCAGATCGGGGCGACCACCACGCGAGACCACCGCCGCCACGCGGCCCCGAAGCTCCGCTGCCGCCAGCATTGCTGCCCCGGCCCCGGTGCTCGCGCCAAACAGGCCAAGCGGCAGATCGGCGATGTCCGGCTCCGCCCCGATCCAGATCGCGGCCTCGAGCAAACGCTCCGCGAGCAATGGAATGTCGAAGACATTGCGGCGGTCTCTCGCCTCATCCACCGTCAGCAGATCCAGAAGAAGTGTCGCGAAGCCCTCGGCATTCAGCCGGTCGGCAACGGCAATGTTGCGCGGACTGAGCCGGCTCGACCCGCTGCCATGGGCGAAAAGGATGATGCCTCGTGGATCCGGCGGTACGCTTAGATCGCCGACCAGACCGAGCGGGGGAACTGCGATCCGGCGCCTGGAGTGATCGGGCGCAGCGTCAGCGCCTTCGGCCCACCCTTGTCTCAGCAGCCCGATCGTCTCTTCATCGGTGAGCTGGTGGAAATCGCGATAGAATCCGCCCACTCCTTGAAAATTCCTGGCGGGATTCAGACACACGACAACGTCGGCGTGCTGACGCATTTCGGCCAGCGTTTCTTCCGGTGCGACGGGGATGGCGAGGATGGTGTTGGCCGCACCTTGGCTCTTAATCGCGATGAGCGCGGCTTTGGCTGTAGCCCCTGTGGCAAGTCCATCATCGACGATGATAGCGGTATGTCCGGTCGGCTCCAGTCGCGCGCGGTTACCAAGGTAGAGTGCGCGGCGGCGCTCGAGTTCGGTGAGTTCCCGCTGCCGCGCGCGCTCGAGATAGGCGTCATCGACACCGGTCGCCAGTCGCACGTCCTCGTTGATGACTGTCTGAGGGCTTTCGCCTTCGACAACGGCACCGAGCGCCACTTCGGGAGCACCCGGCGCACCGATCTTGCGCACTAGAACGAGATCGAGCGGCGCACGAAGCGCGCGTGCGATCTCCAGCGCCACCGGCACGCCACCGCGCGGCAAGGCGTAAACGACCGGACGATCAGGGGCGAGGGTGACCAATCTGGCCGCCAACTGACGGCCTGCATCGGACCTGTCGCTAAACTGGTAATGTGATTTGACCATAAAAACACTATGTCTAGTCAGTGATCTGCCACATTGATGCAGATCAAATCCTCGCTATGGCCGCATTGGATAGGCTGTCGGAAGCTAAAAATGAGGACCGGTTATTTTCCCGATCTATTTTCGACGGGAAATACGACGGCACCGTCAGGCCCAGCTTCGGGCCGGCTCCGACGGTGCCGATCTTTTTTGGGAGCAGGCACGACGACGGCAGCCATGCAGCAATTTCGTGGTTCTGACCATTTCTGAAGAAATAAGGATATTCTTGATTCAGATCATATCATTCCAGCGATACCTGGTCTTAGTTTAATGCTTTCAAAAGGACGAAGACCATGATGAGCAAGACCATCGCTCCAGCAGAATGGCAAGCCTATTTCAAAAGCCTTGTAAAGACCCTCAGCGGTAAGCACGTTCGAGTTGAAGTGGTCGGGATTACCTTGGGCGATCAGGTCCTTACCTCGTCATCGCCACTGTTGGGAATGACCTACGAACCGAAGAAGAATACGCTTGAGATCTCCTTGGACGGCCTCGAACACATCATCAATCGCCCCAAGGCGATTTCCATCAGGGAAGATGATGGGACCTTGGTGGCGTTGGATATCGTCGATCAAGACGATCGGCATCAGATCGTGACGCTGCTGCCATCGCGGCAACCGTAATGGGATCGGTGACAGCGAAGCGGATTAAGAGGCGCAACGGATAAATCGGATTTGGCTGCGCGATTGATCGCCTGGTTGCCCCATTGGCTCGTTCGGAAACGTGTCGAGTCCGGAGAACTTGTAAGAGTAATGCGCCAGATGTCTTCTCACGTGTCGGAAGTGTGGGCCGTCTGGCCCGAGGGACCTCATCTGCCCACCTGCGTGCGGTCCGCTATCGACGCACTTGCAGGGGCATTGCCCAAGGTCGCGTCACCTCTTTGAGTTCTGGCGCCATCTGGCGTGTTGCTGGAACGCCTGAGTCTGCGAGGCTTCGAAAACTCTCGGTGGGTCAGATCATCGGCGGTCGGTCTCGATGCAGGTTCGTATCCAACACACGATAGACCTTATAAGTGGTCAAAGTCGCACTGCATCTTGGCCTATTCAACACGAAACCTGGCGTGGTTGACCCATCGTAGGCCGACCGCTCCACGTTGGAGACTCCACTTTTCCATCCCGTCATCAGAGCTTCTTGCTCTGAAGCCAGCTGCGGATGACCTGGATGAGTTCCGCCTTGCATTCAAGCGGGAGCCAATGTCCGGCGGGCAGGCTCGTCACGGTAAGGTCTGTGCAGGCCGCGCGCATCGGGTCGCCTTGGCGATTTCCAGCGATGGTGCAGATTTGATCAAAATCGCCGTTGACGAAAAGGATCGGCTGCGAGAGGCGCCCGCCATTGGCCGCTTCGCGGGCGTAGGCGATGTTGGCGTCATCGTTTGTATACAGCGCGCAGGGGCCGCGGAAGCCATGAGCCTTGAATGCCTGTACCAGCACCTCGAAGTCCGCTGGGAGCCACAGCGCGGGATTTGGTTTAGTCGGCGGCGCACGATGTGCAGCGCCGAAGCGTCCTCCGTTGCGCGTTACGATCGCCATCGGCGAAACCTTTCCAACGACGTCAGGACTGCCGGGTTGATAGGCCGAGGCAAGATATGCTACATGGTCTGCTTCAAGATCAGCGACTGCCCCATCAAAGTTCGTCATGTAGTAGCGGACGTAGTCCCACTGGCCATCCGGATACTGGTGAGCCGGATAGATCGTTCGATCAACCAGCGACACGAGCGTAGGCAGGCTGTTCGCCTCAGGAAAATACGCCCACGACGCCAGCACAACGCCACGGCTGCGCTCAGGCTCATGCGCGGCCAATGCCCCAGCCACGATACTGCCCCAATCGTGGCCGACCCAGATCGCAGGTTTGCCGCCAAGGTGGTCGTGAAGCTCCGTCATATCCGCCACGATTTCCTTTATGGAGTAAGCGTCTTTGGCCGCCGGGGCAGAAGAGCCGCCGAAGCCGCGCAGATCGGGAGCGATGCAGCGCCAGCCGCCGGCAGCGAACGCCTCCATCTGGGCCCGCCATATCAAACTGATGCTCGGGAACCCATGCAGGAAGAACATCAACGGTCCGTCGGCCGGTCCGCACTCGAGGTAGTGCGTTGTGTGACGCGGCGTATTGAAAATGCGCGACACCAGCGTTGGCGCGGAGCTAGGCGCACCCCATGCTGCGCTGGAGATCGCGTCCGCGGACATTCGCAGGAGAATGGAACGTCGGTCCGGCATTGGCCCGACAGCAACATCGATCGATTGAAGTACGGCTGTCATCGTCAAATACTCCGGTTGGTCCAATGGTCCTTTAGTGTGTGACCCGGAGCCGAAGATCGACCCCGCTGGAATCCGCGACAACGATCTGAAAACGTTGAAGATATTGGAAAAGTAGCGGGGGTCAAGACTTACGCCGGTCGTGGCCCACGCTACATCAATTTACGAATGAAAATCAATAAGTTGCGCCCTGTCGAAAAGGGGGCAAACTTCTCCTTCCACCTGTTATATCGATGCGCGCCGTCCCCTCGGCCTGAGCCGCGCATCGATACATCGGTCCCGTGCTCGGCAACGACGTCACGCACGACTGCGAGGGGGTGGCTGTAATTTTTTTGCGTCGGCTCTCATGAAGCACCTTGATAAATGGATCGGCGGTCCGTATATTTGGATCAGTGATCCGAATAATAAATGGATCGGCGATCCAATAGACGCAACGCTTGCGCGTGAACGGCAACAGACACCCCGCCCGACGCGTAACGAGATGTCATTAAGAAAACCGGCAAGGAACACGAACATGAGCACTGTCAGTATAATCGGCTCAGGCGGCATGGCTGCAGCGATCGCGAGCGTTGCCGTCAAAGCCGGACACACGGTTGAATTGATGGCTAGCGACACCGCCAAAGCGCGGACGTTGGCCGATGCGCTCGGCGCCGGTGCAACGACAGGAACGTTCGCCGCCACCCCGGCCGGGGACATCGTCATCCTCGCCGTTCCCTACACGGCAGTTCTGGACATCGTGAAGCACTATGGCGAGAAGCTTTCTGACAAAATCCTCATCGACATCACCAACCCCATCAAATCCGATTTCTCGGGCTTCTTGACCGCTGCCGACAGCTTTGGCGCGCAAGAGATCGCCAAAGCCGCGCCTGCCGATACGGAAATCGTAAAGGCGTTCAACACCCTGAATGCCCACGTCCTCGCCGCTGGCCCAGTCGAGGGCCACCCGGTGGACGCGTTCATTGCTGGAGACGGCGCGCAGGCGAAGGCCCGCGTCTCGGTCTTCGTCGAGAGCCTCGGACTGCGCTCGATGGATGCCGGGCCGCTATCCATGGCGCGGGCGGTGGAACACGCCTGCATGCTTGTGCTCGGGCTCGTTACCCATGCCGTCAAACACACCAACTTCTCGATCGGCGTCAAACTCCTCGACTGAGCGCCCTAATATCCCATTTTTCGCAAGGAGCATTGCCATGCACGTCTTCGTCACCGGCCCCTCCGGCCACGCCGGCTCGTACGTCATCCCGGAACTTATCGCGGCCGGCCACGAGGTCACCGGTCTGGCGCGATCGGACGAGTCGGCCGCCGCGGTGTCCGCGCTCGGCGCCAAGGTGCGTCGTGGCGACCTCGCCGATCTCGATGTGCTGAAGGTGGCAGCTGCGGAGTCCGATGGCGTCATCCACCTCGGCTACAGGGCCGACCTCCTCCGGTCCGGAGGGCTAACCGCCCTGCGCGATTCTGAGCTCGCGATCGTGCTGGCGTTGGGCGATGCGCTGGCCGGCACGAATAAGCCGCTGATCGTGGCGGGCAGCATCGGCGCGCCCTCGAACGCAGGCCGTGCTGGCCGCATCGGTGCGCCGATCAGCCTCGGCCGACCTGCGACGGAGGATGACCCTGCTTTGCCGAGCGGCCCCTTGGACGAAGGCACTCTGGTGTCTCGCAATATCGTGGAAACCACCGTGCTAAGCTTTGCCGAGAAGGGGGTGCGGTCTTCGGTCGTCCGGATTTCTCTCATCGTGCACAGCCCAACCGATCGTGCGGGCTTTCTCGTCGGGCTGACGGGGCTCGCGAAGCAGAAAGGCTTCGTCGCCTATCCTGGAGCCGGCGCGAACCGATGGCCTGCCGTACATGCACGCGATCTGGCATCCTTGTTCCGTCTTGCACTCGAAAAGGGCGCTGCGGGAAAGACCTGGCACGCGGTGGGCAACGAGGGCGTCCCGTTCCGGGAGATCGCCGAGGCCGTCGCCAAGCGCATCGGCCTGCCCGCCAAGAGCGTTCCCGCCGATGAGATGATGGTGCCGGGATATTTCGGCGGCCTGTCGGCGGTGGTCACCGGTGACTTCGTGGCATCGAGCGCCATCACGCGAAGGGCGCTCGGCTGGGCGCCTCTCCAGCCCGGTCTGATCGAGGACATGGACAACGGCCATTACTTCCCTGCCGCTTGAGTTGATCTGAGCCTCTCCTCATCAGGCACACCAACTTCGCAATCGGCATCAGCCTTCTCGGCTGAGTGCACTCGCACCAACGCCCTCACCTCAAATCGCTCACAAGGAGCAGTTACATGCACGTATTTGTTACTGGCGGCACCGGCCATTCCGGTCCGTACATCATTTCCGATCTCATCGCGGCCGGCCACGCGGTCACCGCCTTGGCACGCTCTGACGCGGCCGCAGCGGCAGTGTCCGCGCTCGGCGCCAAGGTGCGTTGCGGCAGCCTCGAGGATATCGACGGTCTCATGGAGGCGGCCGCTGCCTCGGACGGCGTCATCCATGTCGCGCACCGGCAAGACCTCATTCCAACAGGTGGGATCAACGCTGTAGCCGCCGCCGAACTCCAGATCATGCTCGCCTATGGCGAGGCACTGGCGGGAAGCGGAAAGCCGCTGATCGCGTCGGGAAGTATTGGCTCACCTGGGTGGGAAGGCTTGGGCCGACCAGCCACCGAGAAGGATCCGCCCCTTCCTGGCGGCGATCCCTACAAGGGCACCCTGCGGGTTCGTAACATCGTGGAAACCACGGTGATTGGCCTCGCCGAGAAGGGCGTGCGGTCTTCAATCGTGCGGATTCCTGAAATCATGCACAGTTCGACCGACAAGGCCGGCTTCCTTCCGCTGCTGATCGGGCTGGCGAAGGAAAAGGGTGTCGTCGGTTATCCCGGAGACGGTACGAACCGGTGGGGGGCCGTGCACGCCCACGACCTTGCCACCGTATTTCGCTTGGCGCTGGAGAAGGGGCCTGCCGGATGCAACTGGCACGCGGTTGCCGACGACGCCGTTCCGTACCGCCAGATCGCCGAGGCCATTGGCGAGCGTTTGAAGCTGCCGGCTGTGCCAATTCCTGCAGACGTGCTGATGCTGCCGGGATATTTTGGGTTCCTTGCGAATCTGGTCACGCTCGACACGCCGACCTCAAACGCCATCACCCGCCAGACCCTTGGCTGGGAACCAACTCAGCCCGGCCTGTTCGCCGACTTGGACAACGGCCATTACTTCCCCGCCGACCGATGAGGTGACGACAGGCCGGCTAGTCATGCCGCGCCTGGAGGACAGCAACGTCGTGATGGCGTGATCCGTCCAGGGAAGACGAGCAATACCCCACGATTCAAAAGGAGACTGCACATGAGCACTATCAGCATCATCGGCTCAGGAAAAATGGCCGCGGCAATCGCCGGCCGCACCGCAAAGGCTGGACACACCGTCGAGGTAATCAGCCGTACCGTGGCCAACGCGCAGGCGCTTGCCGACCAACTTGGAGCCGGAGCCACCACAGGAACTTACGGCGCAGCACCCGCGGGCGACATCGTCATCCTCGCCGTGCCGTATGCCGGTGCGGCGGCGGCGGTGGCCGACTTCGGGTCAACGCTGGACGGCAAGGTGATCATCGACATCGCCAACCCCGTCGCACCCGACCTCTCGGGCCTCGTAACGCCCCATGGCAGTTCAGGCGCACAGGAGACCGCCAAGGGCCTGCCCGCCGGCGCGCATGCCGTGAAGGCCTTCAACACGATCTTCGGTCACGTCCTTGCGAAGGGCGGACGCCTCGACGCGTTCATCGCAGCCGACGACGCGGAGGCAAAGAGGCGCGTCTCGGCCTTCCTCGAGAGCCTCGGGCTGCGTCCGTTCGATGTCGGCGGCCTGCACATGGCCCAGACGCTCGAGGCACTTGGCCTGATGATGATTGGCCTCGCCAAAAACGGCGCCGGCACCTGGGACTTCGCCATGACCGTCGATATCGGCTGAATCACCGACACCACGTCCTCACGAGCCCGCGATCTCTCCGATGCGTTGGACGAGGTCGCGGCCGGTGATGCCATCGGGGGAGTCCGGATAGTTCCTCGTTAGCGGGATCGATGCGGCCCACGCCGCGCCTCGGCCGACCACCTGAACGGTCACGCGGAACCGCGCCAGGTAGAGCGCGGCCGTCAATCCCCGCGGAACCGCCGCCGATGACGAGGCAGTCGATCCGCTGGTTGTGCTGCAATTGGCCTCGCGCTATCGCGAAGCCCAGGGTCTGAGGCTCGCGGTCATTTCGGAGGCCCGCGCCAGTGCTTGTATGTCGATATATTGCCGGATCTTCGTCACTTTGCCATCTCGAACGGTAATGGCGAAGACCCAATCGTCCTTGTAAGGTTTGTTCGTCGCGTCGATTTTTCCCTTAGCGACGCCTACCACCACTACCCGATACCCCTGCGCCACGAATTCGGGGGCTTCGGGTACGTCATTTCCACCTCTTCGACCGCCCTTTTAAGCACTGCTGCCAATTCCCCACGCCCGCGGTGGATGTCTGCCAGCGGCCAGTCCCCGCCCGGAATGATCCATTCAATATCGTCTGCAACCAAGACCAGCAGATCGTGCCCGATCTAGTCGGACACGTTGGGTCCCACGGAACGGGATCATATCGATATTTGCGATCCCGCTCGTCAATCGAACTTGACCAAGTCCTTGAAGATCAGCTGCCCCCAGTTTTTTCCGCGCGCCTGCACGAGCAGACCACCTTCCGAAAGCCCGCCAAGCTTGATCGGCGCGAAACCGAGATTTTCCGCGAGCGCTCCAATCTTGTCTGCGGCAGCGTCATCGTCGCTCGCCAGAAACACGATTCTCCTGCCGCCATGCACGGCTGGATCTTGGGCAAGGGAGGCAGCACCCAAATGGTTGAAGCCCTTGACCAATCTCGCGCCAGTGAAGGCTTGCGCGACGAACTTGGACGAAGGCTGTCCCCCCAGTTCCTCAGGGGGCACGCCGTAGGCATTGGTCACATCGATGATCGTCTTCCCCTTCCATGTGGGAAGCGCTTTCGCGACATCCGGAAGCGACTCGAAACGGACAGCCAAGAAAAGGATATCCGCCTTGACGGCCTCGGCGAGTGTCTTGGGAATGATTGTGGGGCCGATCGCTGCCGCGGCAGAGGCAAAGCTCTCCGGGTCGCGCGTGGTTGCGACGGATACTTCAACGCCCTTGCGGGCAAACGCCTTGGCCAGGGCCTGGCCGATATTGCCGAAGCCGATAATTGCGTAGCTCATATCTATTCTCCTTGTATCTATCCCGTCCCACGGCGCTCAGTACGATTAATAGAGCGCCGAAGGTCGTGGCGTGGTGCGTCAGAGCTGTGCCAAGCCGCCGTCGACGGCGACTTCGCTGGCGGTCATGAAGCTGCTGTCCGACGACGCGAGAAAGGCGGCCACGGCCCCGATCTCTGCCGGATCGGCCATGCGCTGGAGCGGAGTCATCGCACCGTAGGCCTTCTGACCCTCCTCGCCCAGCGCCTCCTTCGCGAGTTCGGTCGCCGTCGCCCCGGGCGACAGCACGTTTATCCGGATGCCGGTGCCCTTCAGGTCCTCGGCCCAGGTCCGCGCGAGGTTGCGCACCGCCGCCTTGCTTGCGCTGTAGGCAGTGAATCCCGGAGCGCCCGTGGTGCCGGCGCTCGATCCGGTCAGGATGATCGAACCACCCTTGCCCATCAGCGGCAGCGCCTTCTGGACCGTGAAGATCGTACCCTTCACGTTGGTGTCGAAAGTTTCGTCAATGTGCTTGGCGGTGATCTTGCCGAGCGGAAGCGGGCTTCCCGCGCCGGCATTGGCGAAGACGATGTCGAGCGTTCCGCGCTCTGCCTTTACCGCTGCGTAGAGGCGATCAAGGTCAGCCTCATCCGAGACCGAGCCCTTCACCGCGCGGGCATTGGGTCCGAGCTCGGCCACCGCGGCGTCGAGCGCTTCCTGCCGGCGGCCGTAGATGAAGACGAAGGCGCCCTCCTCGATGAAGCGTTTTGCAGCGGCGCGGCCGATACCGGTAGCACCACCGGTGATCACGGCGGTCTTTCCATTCAGTCTAGTCATGTCATGCATCCTTCGTTGGGGTTGCGCGGAATAAAGAAACGTTTAGGGTCAGCGCGCCGACCCGCTTTGTTTGCTCCATTGAGGTAGGAGGCCGCGCTCCGCGCTATCAGTGTGGAAAATTGCACAAGCGTGGTGCATAATCACACCGCCTGCGTCGCGGGGAATTGTGCTAAAGCACCGCTTCAAGACATCAGCATTGCGATTTGGCCAGGAACACAATGACGATCGACTGGGATGATGTTCGATATTTTCTCGCCGTGGCCCGACATGGTTCCGTCCGTGCGGCCGCGGCCCAGCTTGAAGTCAATCATACGACGGTCCTCAGGCGCATCGCGCAGCTAGAGGCCCAGCTCCATTCGCAGTTGTTCGAAAAGTTGCCCGCAGGCTATCGCCTCACCGAAGCTGGCGAACAGGTCCAGGAACTGGCAGAACAGATGGAGGCTTCGTCTAATTTGCTGGTGAGCCGCGTGTCCGGCCGTGATCAGGCCGTGCGTGGTCCCCTGCGAGTCACAATGGCGCCCACCCTGGCGACCCACCTGTTGATGCCTGACTTTGCCGCCTTTACACGACAGCACCCAGAGATCGAAATGGAGATCCACTCTTCTTTGGAAAATGCCAACCTGACAAATCGCGAAGCCGACGTGGCCTTGAGAGTCGTTTTTGATCGCAACTCTTTGCCGCAAAATCTTCACGGCGTGAAAGGTCCCGACCTTTCCGTGGGTGTCTATATGTCTCGCGACCTTCTTGCGGCTTGGAAAGACGACAAGTCTGGCAACATCAGATGGATATCGAAAAACATAGAGGGCGTGCCGGAGTGGGCCCAGGGCGATGTCGTCGAAATTACCGGAGCCCCGTTCCGGGTCCCGGAAGATGCAGCCCATCTCGAGGCGATGCGGCTGGGCCTGGGGATATCGGCGCTTCCAAGCTTCGTCGGAGATGCTGAGCCGTTGCTCGTCAGAGTTCCTGGCACACGTCTCGGCCCCCATGGAACGCTGTGGGTGCTGACACAGGGCGAAACGCGAAAGACCAAGCGTGTCCGCCTGTTCACGGAGTTCATATCAGAGAGACTGCGTGCTCACGCGGGCGTTCTTGCAGGCGACACATCTCGCCAGGATCAATCGTCCAAACTCGATAACCAACGACGAACCGCGATCAGCCTGCAGAATGCGTGAGGTAGAAGATTAATCTGCCGGCTAAATGGTGCATGCCCGTCGGTCACCAGGTTCGCAGCGGCACCCAGTGACGCGACGTAGAGGCGCGGCGGTACTGTCGGAAATTGTTCGGTGAAGGCCCGAAGCGCATCAAATATCTGAGGAATCGGATAAAGCGCGTCGAGCACGATTCTCAACTCGGCCTCCAGGCCGCTGGCTAGGCCGCGTGCTTGTTCGCGGAACGCTCCCGCTTCTTCAGCAATACGACGCGCTCGGGTCACTAGTGCGCAGGCGGCCGGTTGGTGCTTCCCGTGGCTTCCACTTCCACCCTTTCGAACAGCGCCTCTGTTGCCATTTGCAAACATCCACTATATCTATCGGATCACTGATCCAAATATAAGGATCACCGATCCTTTTATCAGGGCGAGATATGCGAGCCGACGCTAGAAAAAATTACGACCATATTCTCGCGGTCGCGCGTGACGTCGTCGCAGAGCACGGTGTCAACGCGTCCATGCGCGATATTGCCCGCCGTGCCGGCGTCGGGCTGGCCACGCTGCTTCGTCATTTCCCGACGCGGGAAGCCTTGTTTGAAGCGTTGGTGTGTACGAAGCTGGACGCACTGACGCAGAAGGCAGACGAGCTCGAAACGTCAGCCCGGCCTGACGAAGCACTCCTGTCTTGGTTTCGCGAATGGATAGCATTCGCCCAAGGCCAGAAGGGCGTTGTAGCAATGATGGCGGCCGCACATACGAACCCGGATTCCGCCCTTTATGCTTCATGCGCTGCGGTGCACTCAGCGAGCGCGCGATTACTGGCCCGTGCTCAGGGAGAAGGCAGGGCGCGCGCCGACATGAATGGGGACGATCTATTTGGCTTGATGTCGGCGCTCGGATGGCTCGTCGACTTACCTTCATTTGCGCCTCGGGCCGACCATCTCACTCACATTGTCGCGAGTGCCATCCTGGCAAATCCGTCGAGCAACGATGTTGAGAAGGCAGTGTATTGAACAACGTCCGCATCTAACGGTCGATGCTCGCCCTCAGCCAAACGGGAACAGGCCGCCCGCTGCGCAACCGTAGAAGATCTACCTTTGTTCCAGCCGTGGAGACTACTGAACGCATACTGAGGAGAATATGATGACCAAGAAGACCTACCACGGCTCCTGTCATTGCGGTGCCGTCGCATTTGAAGCCGCGATTGATTTCGAAAAAGGAACGACGCGCTGCAACTGCTCAATATGCAGCAAGGCACGATTCTGGTTCGCGATCCTGTAGGCCGATGACTTCAAAATAGAAAAGGGCGAGGATAACCTGTCCGACTACACGTGGATTCCGCCCGGCAAATCGAAGGCAAATCTCCACTATCGGTTCTGCGAGACCTGTGGTGTCCGCACATTTGGACAGGGAGACAAGGAATCACTCGGCAGATTCTACGCAGTGTCTATCGCCGCGTTGGACGATATCGGGCAGGACGCCGACCAAATTGCCAAGTCGATAAAATATGTCGATGGCCGCCACGATGACTATGAGCACGAGCCGGCCGACACGCGCCTCCTGTGAATGTTGTTGAGAGCAAAATAACTGCGACTGGAGATTGTGGAGATAGGCAACAGCGCGCTGCGCATCAGCGACCGCCGCCGTTAGTCCCGCGGGGCCGCCGCCGATAACGAGGCAGTCGACCCGCCGGTTGTGCTGCCTCGTCATCCTGAGGCTCAGGATCTGGGGCTCGCGGCCGTCTCGGAAGCCCGCGCCAGTGCCTGCGTATCGATATACTCACGGATGTTCATCAGCTTGCCATCTCGAACTGTGATGGCATACTGCTGCTGTCGATCCCAGCAGAATATCGGTGCATGGCTTTGCTGGAAGGTCGCGCTCCAACCTAGAACCTGGATGGGCCTCGACAAACGCTCGATCCGCAAAGACGGCCGGTAAGGACTGGGCGGAAGGCCTTCTCGAAACGCGAGAAAGTAATCTTATCGGCCCGAACAATCTCAAGCCCATCACTGGACACCCGTAGAGCATCGCTAAGTTCTGTTGCTTAGCTGCGCGAAACCTACCCACAGGCCAACTGGCAGCGCGGATTTTCGGCGCACCTCCCCCGGTTATCAGAAAATTGATAGTGTTGCCGGCCTTTGAAAGTGTTTGCCAAGTGCGGAGGGATTTTATCTTTCCTGCATTTGGAGACGAATTATGAGACCGCTGAGCGAGGCGATTGCTGCAGTAGGCAAACCAATGTTCTTACATTCCGTGGGAGAAGTGTCCTCACCGAAAGCGATGGTTGCTCGATTTTGTCACAACGGCGGTGATTTCGACATTGCTGCATCAGATATCGTGCGGGTTACGATCAATCTACAAGATGGCGTCCCCGTCCGCCATGAGACGGGGAATGTTCCGCCGCGTTCCTATATTGCGGCGGTCGGCAACGTCTCAGTAGTGCCAGCACACCAACGCACCCAGATTGCCGTGCGAGGCAAGGCAGACTTCTTGCAACTATTTCTTCGTGAATCATTTCTAGATGGGGCGGTGGAAGGGCAATTTTCCTGTCAGGCGTTGTTCAATTCTCATGATAGCGAACTACAGGCGACGGTGATGCAAATCTTCGTTGCAGCGACACGCGGCGAGCCGGACGATTCACTGCTGCTCGAATCGGGAATTCATCGTATCGCGGCCCGCTTGTTAGACCGTACCAGCCATGAGCTGATCCAGCCCACCCGAGGAGGCCTTGCTCGGGCGGCTCGCCGTCGAGTCAACGACATGATCACTGCAGCCACGGTGCAGTCATATGTCCGGCCTATTTGGCGCGGTCTATGCTCGAAGCCATCATTCTTGCCAGTCGCGTCCAATCTTCGGGCGCCTTGAGGCAAAGGCCAATCCACTTATTATGATGAGAACCATACCGGCCAGTACAAAGTTGTAGGTGAAAGTAATGTTGTCACTGAAATCAGCGACCCACGGAATTACAAGGAGAACCATGCCTAACAAGACCTTCACCCAATCGGTCCAGATCTCCGGATCAAAAATTCCGGACATTGAGACGATCGCAAGTGCCAGTCCGGCGATCGATCCGGCAACCTCTATCATCGTCGACGCCGAAGTCTGAGGTAGAAAAATGGGAACGACCCAAGGCGCTGCGGCTATATAGATTCCAAGGATAAGACTTAGCCAGTTCTGCCAACGTGGTTCATTCATTGTAGTCTCCATTGCTAGAACTATGCCATCCTAATGCATCGGCTATTGGCGTTATTTGAGCTGAGTCAAATATTCAGCCGTCATGCTTTAATTTATCGAAGATAGACTGGCATCGAACTTTCTCGCTAGCGAACGGCGCTCAATCGTTCTGTCCACATTGTGACAAGGGTGTCATGCGGATGTGCCGTCACGACGCGCTCGCCTGACAGCCGGACACAAGCACGCAGACGAAAGGGACACTATCGGCGACCCCTGGGTTTATATCTCCATCGGTGGCGGAGCCGGCTGTGGGAGTGGCTCGGGGATCTCCGTCATTGTCGCCTCGGTCAGCAGCAATATGCTGGCAACAGAGACTGCGTTCTCAAGTGCGACGCGTATAACTTTGGTTGGATCGATAATGCCTTCCTGCAGGAGGTCGACGTAGCGATTGCGGGCGGCATCGAAGCCCACGACTCCCTCGCTTTCGAGCATCCTGGCAACAACGACTCCGCCGTCCACGGCCGAGTTTTCGGCGATCTGCCGCGCCGGAACTTCGAGCGAACGCTTCAGGATCTGAACGCCTGTTCGCTCATCCCCTTCGCAGGCCTCCTCTTCCTGGCTTATAGCTTTTATGCATCGCAGCAGCGCGAGCCCGCCACCGGGAACGATGCCTTCCTCGACCGCGGCCTTGGTGGCATTGATCGCATCGTCGAAGGCATCTTTCTTGGCTTTCACCTCCGCTTCCGATGGAGCGCCGACACGAATGACGGCCACGCCGCCGGAAAGCTTGGCAAGCCGTTCCTGCAGTTTTTCCTTGTCGTAGTCGCTGGTCGTCGTTTCAATCTCGTTGCGGATCTGGTCGCTGCGTCCCTTGATGGCCTGTTGCGTGCCGCCGCCGCCGATAATCGTCGTCGTGTCCTTGTCGACGACGATGCGCGTTGCCGTGCCGAGTTGCTCGAGGGTGACCTTGTCGAGCTTGAAGCCGAGATCTTCGGAGATAAGTTGAGCCCCGGTCAGGATCGCCAGATCCTGAAGCATTGCCTTGCGGCGATCGCCGAAGCCGGGAGCCTTGACCGCACAGTTGCGGAACGTTCCGCGGATCTGATTGACAATGAGGGTAGCGAGCGCCTCTCCCTCAACATCCTCGGCTATGACGAGAAGCGGCCTGCCAGATTTGGCGATTTCCTCAAGCAAACCGACCAGATCGCCGAGTGCCGAGATCTTTCGGTCGAAAATAAGGATACGGGCATCTTCCAGGATGGTCTCCATCTTTTCAGAATCCGTCGCGAAATAAGGTGAGATGTAGCCACGATCGAACTGCATACCATCTACCAGGTCGAGGCGGGTTTCCATTGTCTTGGCTTCCTCGACGGTGATTACACCTTCCTTGCCGACCTTGGACATGGCCTCGGCGACGAGCTTGCCGATGGCTTCATCGTTGTGAGCCGAGATGGCCGCGACCTGCTGCATCTCCTTATCTGTCGTGACCGGCTTGGAGATATCGTGCAGCGCCTTGACGGTCCTGCTGACCGCGCGGTCAAGGCCGCGCTTGAGATCGATGGCGCTGGCGCCAGCCACCACATTTCGATGGCCGTCCGCCAGGATTGCATGGGCGAGTATAGTCGACGTACTCGTTCCATCTCCGACCATTTCCCCGGTTTTCTCGGCAGCGGCGCGCAGCATGCGCGCCCCGAGATTTTCCTCAGGCTCTTTCAGATCGAACTCTTTGGCGATTGTCACTCCATCGTTGCAGACGATTGGAGCGCCCCATTTCCTTTCGATCAGGACCGACTTGGAACGTGGACCGAGCGTGATGCGAACCGCATCCGCCAATCTGGTTGCACCTAGAAGAACCTTGCCCCTGGCTTCCGCATGGAAGAAAACTTGTTTGTGTGCCATTTCCCGTCTCCCGAAGTGGCCATGAGATCGCCTGACGGCTCATCAGTATTCGGTAACACACATTCGCCGGAATGAATTTGACCGACGTCAACGAGCACATGGGCAGGAAATGGGTAGGGCAGAGAAGATTGATCTTCCGCAATGCAGTCCAGTGCTTACGACTTTAGGCCTTTGGTTTATCGAAGATCGAGAAGGCCACAGTGAAGGCATTGTTCATGACTACAATTCTTTCTTCGGCAATGAGGAATTGCGCGGTATCGGGGCGATATGTTCATGTACCGGACCATCCGTTCCGGACAGGCCGCTATCGCGAACGCATGAAGCCGGTTGGAAAGTTCGACCCGTGGTGTGCAGACGCCAAACTCGGGTTTCGGGATTTCTCTCCGTCGCCGATGATCGACGGCGCCTAGGTCAGTTAGCCACGATATCGGCCGCCGGACTTTGGCTCTGCCTAACTCCGAGGCGTCATTGAGCTTCCGAATGCCGAGAAAACTTGGCGGCTCAATATAGACCGAATACCGTAAGCTGTGCCTTGACCAATCCCAAAATCATTGAGGGATAATGCAGGGCGATGCTGACTATTCCCGCCGCCATGGCACCGAGGGTGACGAGGAGCAGGCGTAATGAATAGAGCCTTGTGCCGGCAAGTGTTGCCAGGGTGATTTTTGTTAGAAGATTGGCTGCGGCGGCAAGAGCAATCCCGTATGCAGCTGAAATGTCGCCGATTTGCACCGGAACCAGCCTCGCCACAGTTAATGTGATTGCATCAAGATCACCAAGGCCGGAGACGAAGGCTACCGCGAGGAAGGACCTCGAACCCAGTGTTGCGAGCGCGGCATGCGTTGCTAAGCTGATGATCATCAGAATGCCGGCGAATCGAAGGACAACCCATATTTCCAGCGGGTTAGCCGGAATGAAGTCGGGCAGTCCGACGTTATTGCGCCAGGCGCTGCCGAGACTGCCCGCCGCAAGGACCGCTGCTGCAGGTAAAAGGACGGTAATTAATATCTGTGCGGTCTGTGGCGCAATTACAGCGCAAAGCAGTAGTGTGCGTGTCAGGGATACCGCACCTGCCGCCATAGCTCCCGAGGACAGAGTAGTCGACAGCTGCGGCGCTCGGCATGACTGCCGAGCAAAGGAGAGCGTAACTGCAGTAGAGGAAACAGCGCCTCCCGCGATGCCGGTCACAATGATACCAGCCCCGGAACTCATGAGCTTTATCAGGACGTAACCGACAAACGAGATGAGCGCGACCGATATCGTCATGACCCATAACTCGAAGGGATTGATCGCTCCCCAGGGATCGAGGGCTCTGTCGGGCAGAATGGGAAGGACGATAACGGTCATGGAGAGCAGGATCAGGGCGGCGCGAAGCTCGAGCCACGTCAGCCTTCGCAAGAATCCATGCAATGGCTCACGGGCAGCCAGTAAGACAGTAATGGCAACGGCCGCGGCCGCCGTTGCCGTCATGTCGGCGACAACCGCTCCCAGTCCAAGTGCGAATACGACGAGCGCGGCAATGACACCTGTGGCACTATAGTCGCCTTCCTCCGCTGCCTGCATGTAGCTGAAGATGATCATCGCAACGCTGAAGACGAGAAAGATCGCTATCGGCAAGAGGGGGCCAACAGCCGGATAGAGGAAGCCACAAAAACCGCCCAGGAAGCCGGCGAGTCCGTAGGTTCTGATCCCGGCCGTTCGTTTGCCCGCGGGGGTCTCACGCTCTTGCCAACCGCGTTCGATGCCAACGAGAATGCCTATGGCGAGAGCCAAACTTAGGCGTTGGAATGCTTCCATTGTAGTCATTGTAGCAATCATGGTCGCTGACCTCATTTGGCATGGCCCGCTGTTAGCTTCCGTGCCGTTTCGTGGGGTAAGCCGGGGCCTGGAAAGAAAGTGGATCAGCGTTCCGGCCGCATCCGATGCATGCCAGAGTTTCGGATCGTCATTTTACGATGAGAAAACGCCGATGGCCGTCCCGAAATATTCCAAGCAGCAGGAGAGTTTTCTGTTTCTGGGCCAGGTCGGCAACCATCTGTGGTGTCGGGCTGAGCTGTTGATTGACACTGACGATTACATCGCCGGTTGTCAGTCCGGCTGCCGCCGCTTTGCTACCATCAATCAAGGCCGACACCAGCGCTCCCTCCACCTTGCCGTAAGCATCGGAATCGGATCCGAGCTTGTCGAGCGTGACACTCTCCAGCAATCCTTTTCCTTCGACTTCGGCCGGAACAGGCAACTGGTCTTCCGGAAGCGTCGCGCTGAGCGTTGCATCTAGGTCGACCCTACCGGCTGGACGAAGCAGTGACAGCCTCACAGATGTTTTCGGGACGTAAGACGATATCCTCGCATGCAGTTCGCTGGCATTTTTAATCGGGGAATCGTTAACGGCAATGATGACGTCGCCGGGTTTTATTCCCGCCGCTGCACCCGCCGATCCCGAAATGACATCGTTGACCAATGCGCCAATGGATACATTGATCCCCAGAGCTTTCTCGAAGTCTGTATTGTTGTCCTGCACTAGAACGCCGAGGTGGCCGCGGCGAATTTCACCATGGTCAATCAGTTGTTGCATGGTCCCTCTCACCGTGTTGATCGGGATGGCAAAGCCGATGCCGATATTGCTGCCTGAGGGCCCGATGATGGCGCTGTTGATGCCGACAAGCTCTCCGTCGAGGTTGACAAGTGCGCCGCCGGAGTTGCCGGGATTGAGCGAAGCATCGGTTTGAATGATGTCCTGATCGCCTTCAACTCCAAGCTCGGCTCGGCCGAGCGCGCTGACGATTCCGAATGTGACGGTCTGGCCGAGGCCGAAGGGGCTGCCGATGGCGGCGACGTAGTCGCCGACCCGCAGCTTACTGGAATCGCCGAAATGCACGGCGATCAGCCCCGGCGCGCTGATCTTTATGACGGCGATATCGGTCTCGGGATCGGTGCCCACCACCCTGCTGTCATATGTGGAGCCGTTGGCAATCGTAACCTTGATATCGGCAGCGTTTTCAATCACGTGGTTGTTCGTCAGAATATATCCGTTGCCCGCGTCGACGATCACGCCAGCTCCCACGGTCTGGGAAATGTGCATCACCGCCGCTGCCTCCCGGGAAGCGCTCTTCGAGCGCTCTTCTTGAGGCACAATCAGCAAGCCTTCATCGCTCGACGTTTCTTTCGAGCGGACGGTTATGCTGACAACACTCGGCATGACCGTCTGTAGCATCGGTGCCAAGGAGGGCTGCAAGGGTGCAGCGCCGGCTTGATGAAAACCGACGAACAACAAAGCAGCTAGAATAGCTGTGGTGAGGCCGCGGCTTCGGAAGCTCTGATGAAGACCGCCGATAGAGACGAATACCGTCCACGCTTGTGTTGCCGAAAACCCGGACATCCTTGCCGTCCTTCTTCCTGTAAAAATTGCAAAATGACGTGAAGGAATGCGGCCTGCATTGATCAGGCGCAAATATCCTTGATTGCAAGCGAACGGGATAGTCGCCGCCTTTGATCTTCATCAATGCGTTTTGTGTTTTCCGATGCGCTACTCTCGGGATGGCTATGGTCCAATAAGCGTTGCCGCTAGATCACCAGGAGGAAGTGATATGTCGAGGAAGGTTTTGATCGCTACGGATGGTTCACCTCACGCGCAGAAGGCGGTTGAAATCGGATCGGAGCTCGCCAAGGGGCGGGATGCAGAAGTTCATTTGGTGCATGTCATGCTTTCTGGTGAGTTGGATGACGATCTCCAGCGCATGATCACAGTCGAACATCTCGATGGCCTGAGGATAGTTGATGACCCCACGATCCCACCCGTCGCTGCGCCCGGCTTTCCAATCGCTTTTCCAATCACAGATCCTGGTGCCTCGTATCGGGCCATAGAGGCGATTGGGACAGATATTCTCAAACGTGCCAAGTCTGCGGTCAATGCGCATGGTGTCGATCGCGTCTCAACCCATCTTTTGGATGGGAACCCGGTCGAGGAAATCATGAAAGTGATCGAACGAGAACATCCCGACCTTGTCGTCTGTGGTGCAAGGGGCCTTTCCAGCCTGTCGCAACTCGTTCTCGGCAGCGTGTCCACCAAAATCGCCCAGCATTGCTCTGCGACTTGCATCACCGTGCATTGATGCCGTGGTTATGGCACTAAACGACCTGCATGGTCCGGGTGACGGCGTATGCCAGGCTCTGGGAGACGTTTAGGGGAAAACAAGTTCAATGTTTGCCGAGCAGCTCATGCTCGTAAAGCTGGTCCATGCTGAGGGACGCGACCTGCGTAAACGAGGTCTGGTTGCGGACATGCCCGTCGCTAAGGATGACGATGTCGTCGCAGAACGAGATCGTGCTGCGATGATGGCTGATCACGATCGTCGTCCGGCGACCGGCACGCAATTTTAGCGTCTCGACGATGGCAGCTTCCGACAAACCATCCATGGCGTTGGTGGCCTCGTCCAGAATGAGGATATCAGGATCGCGCACAAGTGCCCTTGCCAGCGCGATCCGCTGCCGCTGTCCGGCCGACAGGCTGGCACCCCGATAGCCGACGAGGGTTTTGTATCCATGGGGCAGCGTTTCGATGAACTCATGCGCCTCCGCAAGCCTGGCGGCATGCTCGGCCTCCGCGGGTGAGGCATGCAGTCCATAGGTGATATTTTCGAGGATGGTGCCATCAACCAGTTCAAGGTCCTGGCTGGCGAGTGCGAGCCGGCTTCGCCATTGCGCGGGATCGATACGGCTGAGTGGAAATCCGTCGATCAGAATCTCGCCCTCGTCGGGTTCGACAAAGCGGCAAAGAAGGTTGACGATCGTCGTCTTTCCCGCACCGGAGCGGCCAATGAGCGCGGTGGAGCGACCGTGGCAGATCTGGAAGCTGGCGGAGTGCAGCACCACCGGACGCGCGGCTGAGCCCGGATATTTGAAGGTCACACGGTCGAATCTTATCTCCCGGTTAAGCCCATCAGCCGGCGCGTCTCCCGTCGGCGGACGCGGCTTGTCGGAGGAATCCAGCAGCCAGCGGACTTCCTCCAGCGATCCACTCCAGCCTTGCACCTGGCTCCATGCCTGCTGCAAGGCGCGCACATGCGGCTGCAGTCGGTAGAGCAGGACCACGAAGGCCACAATGATCGGAAAGCTGACGCCCCAGGCCCAGGCGCTGACGACGACCGCGAGGAAAAGTGCGGAATGCAGTACCTCGGTCAGTGGAGGCAGCGCGCCCTGACGGGTCTGTAGAATGAAGCCCGCCTTTCTGACGGCGTTCGATGCGCCGTCGAACACAGCTTTTTCGCGCGCCTCCTGGCCGAAGATGCGGATCAGCCGTCCGGCATGGACGAGGTGCAGCATTGTACTGGCGAGTTCGTTGTTGAAGGAGGTGACGTTGCGGCTAGGCGTCTTCAAGCTGGCGGAGAGGCCGGCATGCGCGACCTGGACAAGGATGAGGCCGACCGCGACGCAGAGTGTCATTTGCCACGACAACAGCAGCAGGAAGGTAAGCAGGATGATGCTCGCAGATGCGTTCACGATCGCAGCAAGCACCGTCTGTATCGCGTCCGATGCCCGCCAGGATTCATTGGAAATAATGTTCAGCAGCCGACCCGGACTTTCCTGCAGGAAGAAGGGGTATCCGATCTTCAGGAGCTGGTCGGCGAGCGCGCTGCGGATCGCATGGCCCGCCTTGCCGTAAACAAAGTTAGTAAGCGCGGTATTTGCAAAGGCGATAATGTTTTTCAAGGTGATCAGCGCCAGGATGCAGGCGGCAATCGCCATCATCCGCTGCCGATCGTCCATGCTTGATCCAATCTGCTGGAAGAGAGCGGAAAGTCCACCCAGTCCCGTCGGGTCCTTTTGACCGCCGATGATGCTGAGCATCGGAATGATGAGGCCGATACCGGTGCCCTCAAGCACGGCGCTCATCAGGCCGAACATGACGACGACGGGTAGAAGGCGCATCTGTCGGCCGAGTGCTTGTCGCAGGAGTTGCAGACCCGGCAGGAGGAGTTTCAGCATAAAATCTCACCTCAACGAGCGGGTTGCCTGTTTGATTTGGTCCGGTTCCGGCGACCGGGGCAGCTTCATCACGGCATGTCGCGCGAATTCGATGGCTCCCAGCAAATTCATGTACACAATCGGCCAGTGGGACAAGGAAACTTCCGGATCGAAGCGCGATCCGCCCCACAATTCCCACCAGGCCGAGCGACAAGTCCAGCAGAAATGGCGCAGCAGCCACGGCGCCGTGAACAGGTGCTTCAGGCAAAGGCCGCCGTTTCCGAGGCTATAGCTGCGATGAAGCCCTTCGATCGCTTCGCGTGTACTACGCCCATGATTATGCAGGACCGTCATATCGGGCACATATTCGATCGGGATGCCAAGCTGAAAGGCGCGGACAAGGTAGTCGGTATCTTCCGCCGATTGCAGGGCGCTGCCGGCACCGAAGCGCTCGTCGAAGCGGCCAACCTGCATGGCGACTTCCCGGTGCATCGTCATGTTGCAGCCCAGGACGAAGCCGCCTGGATGGACATCGGGCGTAAAACGGGCTCGGTGCGGCGATCGCTTGATCGTAAATGGCAGATCGAGTGCGTTGCCCAGTTCGACGCGGCCACCTCGGACGACACAGCGCTCTCCGTTCGCGTAATGTCGCTCCAGGTCCCGCAAGTAGTGCAGGTCTATTTCGCAATCGTCATCGATGAAGATCAGAATGTGCCCGCGAGACCGCTCGATACCCGCGTTGCGGGCCGCGGCCAAGCCGCGGCGGTGTTCCACCAGCGGCGTAATCGTCATGCTCGACGTCGCAGCGATGCGGGCCAACCGCTCGGCGGTGTCGTCGGTCGAGCCATTGTCGACCACCACCAACTCACTTGTCATGGAGGCATGCGCGCGACAGGCCGCTTCGATCGACCGGATGCAAGTCTGAAGCGCTTCGGCACGATTGTATGTGCAGACGATGAAGCTGGCCGTGGGATCTCGACCGGTGGACGGGTGATGAGGCTTTGCGGACGGCTGCGCGCGCTCCCGCGTGATTTCTGAACGCTTTCCCGCCATGTCAGGTAAGCCCCTGCAGCGGCAGCACGCTCCTTGCCGGCACTGATTGTCGGTATCTTGCCAGGGCGTCGAGACGCAGGCTTGCGTCGCTCCAGAGGCGGCTGCACCAGGGCGCATGGGTGGCGGCGCGAAGCCCGTATCGCTCGCGACGCCGTATCCTGTGCCATTTGTCCGTCTGCGTAAGGAACTGATGCGTCAACCCGGGCTGCTTCTCGTCGGCGATGAGCTGGTAAAGAAAATAGAAGAAGCACATCAATCCTTCCTCATGGCTCGCGGACGACCGCATGCCGCGCGCGGTGATCCTCCCTTCGATGGAGAGGAGACAGTCGGCGACACGCCGAACCGTGTCCGGCGTCACTGTCGTGCCGATAGCAAGAAACGCATCGGGATCGTCGATCAGGGATTCCCGTTGGAGATTCTCGGCGGCGATCTTCAGATGTGTCCGGCGCATCGGCCGCCTGTGCTTGTTGGTGACGCTCTCGTCGTGAACACGGTAGGCAACGAGGCTCTCATCAATCATGGCTGCAGGGAATTCGCGGGTAATACGCCGGAACAGATCGAAGTCTTCCGCATGCACATAAGTCGGATCGTAAGTCAGCATGTCCGCTGGAATGACGTTGCGATTGTACATCACGGTCGAATGCATGAAGACGGTGTAGAACATCGACAATACATGCCAGTCGGCCGATCGATGGATCGGATTGGGCGTGCCGCGCACGACGCGATCGCCGATGAGCCGGTCGACGCCCGTGCCGCTGATTCCGAGCCGAGGCTGTTCCTGGAACAGCGCAATTTGGCGCGAAAAGCGGGTTGGATAGGCGATATCGTCGGCATCCATCCTGGCGATCAGCTCGCCTTTGGCCATGGTCATGCCTTCGTTGAGGGTCGCAACAAGCCCGCGGTTCTCGCGCGAGACGACGCGGAGCCGGCCATCGGCCTCCTGATAGCGTCGCAGGATGTGCAGCGATCGATCGGTGGAACCATCATCGATGGCAATGACCTCGAGACGCTCGTAATCCTGCCGCAGGACGCTTTCCAGGGCGGCGGCGAGATAGGGTTCGCCGTTGTAGACGGGCAGTAGGACAGAAACCAGTGGAACGGACATTCTTTAGCTCGCGCACCTATTGGAGATCGGAAGTTTGGACGGCGTCGCCGCGATAAAGCGCCGTTTCGAACGCCTTCGCGCCGTGCCGTTGTTCCCGCGGCTCGCCGGCTGTGGCGGTCGACGGAGCAAGCGACGGATGGCTGCGCGCGACATAGGGAAAATAGCGCTTGAGGTTGTTCAGCGGCTTTTCGAAAACGAACCATGAGATCGAGGCCAACGCCAATGTGGCAACGCTTCCGACGATCAAGCGGCCGAAACCCTGCTCGGAGACACGAACCGGAATCCAGGATTGGGCCTTGACGATCAGCGAAAGGACGATCGGATGGAACAGGTAGATGCCGTAGCTTATCCGCCCGACGGCGGTGATTGGCGAGAGTTCGAGCAGCCGGCCAAAGGGAGATCGAAAGCCCGAAGAGCTGCAGCCGACCAGCATAACGAGCGGAACGAGCGGAAAGACCTCCGAGCCGATCCAGATCACCCAGTCGAGGATCGGTGTTATCGGATCGGGTCTCAGCCACAGCGCCACGGTGGCTGCGGCCGCCAGGGGTATCCAGCTCATCCGCATCCATTGCGGCCAGGCCTGTGTTCGCTGGCGGTAGGCCGCAAGCAAGGCACCTCCCGCCAGCGCGTCCATCGAGGCCGAAGGGAGCAAGTCGCGCATCAGGGAGGGTGTCCCCGTCAGCGGCCAACAGAGGCGATAGGCAAGCGAACAGGCAATGACGGTGATACAGATCTGTTCAATAAACCGGCGCGGCGCCAATAAGATCACCAGAGGCCAGACGATATAGAACTGTTCCTCGATGCTGAGGCTCCAGGTATGGCACAAAACCCAGGGCGTCCATTCGTTGTGCATGGCATACCAGTAGTTTGCCAAATAGAGCACGTGCCATTTCAGACTGCCGCGAGCACCTTCGAGATTGACGAACCACACCAGCGCCAGAACAGCGAAATAGGGAGGAAATATGCGCAGCGCGCGGCGGATGTAGAATGCTTTCAGCGCCGTCATAGGCTGGTAGCGGGCATCGGCTCGTGCTTCCAGCAGCAGGCGCGTGATCAGGAAACCGCTAAGCACGAAGAAGAGCCGGACGCCGAGATGACCCCAGATGGAGCCGTCTGCCGCAAAGAAATGTGCATATAGCACAGTGGCAACGGCAAGAGTTCTCAGGCCGTCCAATTGGCGGTCGCGTGCACTCGACATAGACACCCCCGGCTTTCAGCCTTTATCGGACCCTCTCCTCGACAGCGCTGACTCCCCGGTACTCTGCCGCTTGTGTGTACGGTTCTTTTTCCGCTGCGCATGGATCGATGAACTGCCAAGCAATCCGGCCAAACCTGGGCTGTTCTGAGCTGATAGGGCAGTGGTCGATCCTATGTTTGAAATAATGGCCAAGTTTTCTAAATTACGGAAATGTCCCCTCTCGTAGGGCCAAGACTTTGTCATTCACCATGCAGACCGGTCCGCCAGTGGTGGGGGCGGATCGGGGTGCCGCACTGTAATGTTGGGCGTGCCTTACTTCGGTCAACCCCGTGCCTGCATAATACAATTACTGAGGGTTTTCAGAGGTATCAAACATTCCTGAGACTGTAGCCGCCGGCATATTTCTCGGCCCGTTCCGCCTTTTTTCCATTTCTGGTGGATGACGTTCGATCTATTCGTTTTAAGAGTTGTTTTCCCGATTGCTTATGGATTGACAACTTGACATCGCGTTCGGGACTGCTGTGAACTGCCTTACCAACCATAGCTGAAGGTAGCACCACTGCCGTTATCCCCATCCTGTACCACGTCGGTTTCAGTATTCCGTCCATACTGGAAAATGCCATAAGCATTGTTGTTGCCGTTCTGCCGCAAGGTTGCGGAATGACCATTGCCCCGCTGCTGGATGAAGCCGAGATTGCCCCGCCCAGCTTGGGCGATGCCAGCCGCGTTACCCCTGCCCAGCTGCCGAATGTCGGCGTCTTTCAGGCCGCGGTAGAGCGAATAGACGCGCAGTCCGGTTGAAAAAAGGCCCGCATCCTCGGCATTGTCCGGCGCGAGGTTGAACGAGATCCGGCCGCCGGCGTAGGCTGGCACAGACAAGGCTGCTTGCCCCAGGCTCCCGGCCAGAAGAGTGATGGTAAGGATCCTAAACACGTTGCGGGTCATCCTGATCTCCATTTGCCGGCTGCCTTGGCCGATGATCAACTTTCGCATCTTTAAGCTGAACCCAGTCGAAATTGCCCGTTCAGTTGTCGTTCAGTCGTTTCGGCCTGATCGAAAGCAAAAGGGCGCCAGAAACCGGCGCCCTTTTGAGGGATTTGCAGAGTGTAGAGGCCGATTAGTCGCCGCCGATCTGCTTCGTGCAGCTGAAACTCTTATCCCCGATCACGACATCCAGCGTCGCCTTGTACTCGTTTCCCTTGGAGTCGAGCGAGACGGAACCAAGGATTGCCGCATGTCCGGCTGTGGCATCAAAATCGCCACTCTGGTTGATCGTGGAACTTCCACCGTCTCCTGATTTATCGACATGGAAGGTGTAAGTTCCGCCGACATGCTTGTCGGCGTGGACGAGCGCATCCAGTCTCACCATACCTGCTCCAGGCGTTACTTTGATTTCGCAAAGCTGCGCCTCGTCAGATTGGTTGGCAGTCGTCATTGCCGCAATGGCGCCGACGGGAAACAGGACCAGCGCGAGAATCGTCATCAGGCGGCGTGGATGTTTGACGCTATTTGGCATGGGTCGTCTCCCCTAATGGTTTGCTGCTGCGATCTTGACCTCTTTCACGTCATCGCGCAGCTGCTTACGGGCAAGCCTGGACGAAGGCCGCAACATTGCCGTTGCCGCCCTGACTGACATTGGCGTTGCAGCCACGGCCGACCTGGACGCCAGCCGCGATGTTGCCATTGCCGTCTTGGGTAAGGATGGTCGTGTGGTTGGAGCCAAACTGGCCGATACCGGCTATGTTGCGGTTGCCGTTCTGATAGGTGGCGCCGTAGTTGTCATTGCCTTCCTGACCGACGGCGGAAAGGTTGTGGCGACCATATTGATGGCCGACAATCCGGTTGTAGCCACCGTTCTGGTAGGTTCTGATGCGGTTTCCGTACCCTTCCTGCGCGCCACCGGCAGAGTTCGACCAGCCATATTGTTCGATACGCACATCGTTGGCCATGGCGGGGGCTGCGGCGGTGAGGCCAACAAGAGCGACGAGTGCGGATGCAATGAAAGACGTGCGGATCATGACTGTGTCTCCTCAGGCGGATAAGACCGCGGTTGAACGTCCCTCTTTTAGACGTTCCCTTTGGAACGGAAGCTGAAGGCACCATTCAGTCGGGGTTCATTCGCAGAGATGGGATAGACGCTCGGCCATCCGCGGCAGCACGCTTCGCTCTGATGGCTATTGCCGATCTGATCGAAGCTTCAGCCAACCAGATCGACAGGCTCGAGCGCGCAATTCTCGTGGAGGCCAAGCGGGACGAGAACATGCATCGGTTGACCACGATTCCCGGCCTAGGCGCCATTATGGCAGCGACCATCAAAGCGCTTGTGCCGGATCCCGGCGGGTTCAAGTCGGCGCGCCGCTTTGCCGCCTGGCTCGGATTGACACTACGGCCTCATTCAAGCGGAGGTAAGGAGAGGCTGGGACGAATATCGAAGATGGGAAATCCGGAACTCCGCACTCTTCGCGTCGTCGGGGGCAACCGCCGTCTTGCGGGTTGCCCGAACCGACAATCGGACGCGGTCGTGGTTGAGGGCGCTTCTGAACCAGGGCAGACCCTATCCGCGGGCCATTCCACATAGGGGGGCAAGGTCAATGCGGTGTCCAGCGTGGTTTTGATCCATGTCAGTTCACGCAGGCTGAATGGCTTGAAGCGGCACAGGTCATCGATTTACCTAAACGCGCACCGCGTCAGCGACCTTGACTCTTGATATATGCAACGAGATCGGAGATTTCGGAACGCGTGAGCGAAAGATTTATCATGCGTGAATGATGCGGGTCCATCAGGAAGGCTGAAAGCGACGCCCCGTCAAAACGTTTCGACTCGCCAATCTGGGCGAACGTCGGAACCCGGTCCGAGCCGTGCTGCTGTCCGGATGCCACGACGTGGCATTCAGCGCACCAGCGCTCGGCAATCCGCTGGCCATTAACGCGATCAGCCGCCGCGCACTCGCCAAAGAAGAATTCCATGTAGAGAATGGCTACAACGCCCCAACATGCCCGAAACGTAGGCTTTGATCGCATCTGCGCGCCCTTCCCGCTTGGTGCAACTGCAACTTGGTAGCAGTGCACGCCATTATGGCACCGGAGCCCGTATTAGAACAGTGAAAAGTGTTTGAGCCGACAGTCGCTCCTCAATCCGCGCGGAACGAATTTGACGATTGGGCCAGAAAAATCATCCAGAATATTCCCCATCTGCGGAACGTATGGGCCCCACCCAATCGCAGCAGGTTTGGCAAGACAAGATTCCCGGTCAAAACTACTGACGTATATCCAGCTTCCTGTCGCTTCGCGCACACCGTCGTTGCGAGCCTCGATGGGTTTTCATCGCTTCCACTTCAATGCCCCGAAGACATCGACGCGACGACACATCAGGCTTGAAAAGCGACGGGAGTGACCGTTTTGCATCTCCTGCCGTTCGCTGCAATATTCAGGTGTGTATTTCCATTTTTGATGTGCTCTCGTTAGGCAGCTTTTCCCACGGAACGCTGGATCTCATAACCCTCGTTCGCAGATGGCATAGCCCAGATCGACCGAGCCATCTTGTTGGCGCGGCCAATCGCCGTTTGCGCGCCAACACGCGTGCCAGCCATGAGGTCTGAGTTTTCGATTGCAGCGTTGAGCGGTCCTTGACCTTGATCAAAGCGTTTTGCCTTTCGACGCCGTAAGTTCGTGTGTGTTTAATGGAGAAAACGTGTCATGCAGAAACAGGTTCTACAGTCAGCGTTCGACCTTCCGATGGCGTCGTTCCTAGCATCGGGCGATAGTAAACAATTTGTCGGTTCCGCATTGAAGATGCCGACAACTGTCATCAAAGCAATGCTTCGCTATCAGGTTGAAGGCCTATCCTTTCTTCAGCATCGTTTCCAGTGTGATATCAAGCTGCTGGATGACATTGTAGCTGCGGAAAAGACTAATGAAACCGCGGATGTCATCGGCGATTATTGGCGCAATGCGGCTTCGGACTATGCGAAGGAAGTCAACAAAACCGTCGCCATTAATGCACGATTTGCATCCGACGCCATCGGCGTTATCAGAGAAGAAGCCGAAAATCCCCTTGGAGATGCGGCTGCGAAAACGGCCGTGCTTTAGCGGGAGCCTCAGGAGCGGCATCCGGCTTCTGTGACGACACGTGCCGTATTCCTGAAGATTGGAAAGCCGCGGCGCCAGTTCGCGAAAGATCCTGGGGGCCGGGCCGAGAAGCAAGACCGTCGGCATAGACGAGCACCGAGCCCGTCGCGCCACCCGCTGGTGGATGATGCGGCCAGGAGCTACACGCCATTTTGCGATGAGCCCAGAAACCACGTGATACAGCGATGATCCGGCCCATGACCGATTTCCTCCCACATAACCGTTACGAACACTTCATCGCCAGGGCCCGAGCCGCGCCTGCGCTGCGGACGGCCGTCGTGCATCCCTGTAGCCCGGAGGCGATCCTGGCGGCGGTGGAGGCGCGCGACGAGGGCCTGATCTCCCCGCTGCTGATAGGACCAGAGGCGAAGATTCGCGCCGCGGCGGCCACCGCCGGCATATCGCTCGACGGTATCGAGATCGAGGCGACGGAACACAGCCATGCGGCTGCCGCGCGAGGTGTCGAACTTGCAGCGCAAGGTAAGATCGACGCGCTGATGAAAGGTAGTTTACACAGCAATGAGCTCCTGGGAGCTGTTGTCGCCACTTCATCCGGGCTCAGAACCGAGCGGCGTGTCAGCCATGTCTATGTACTTGACGTACCCTCCTATCATAAGCCGCTCGTCATCACCGACGCTGCGATCAACATCGCACCGACCCTTACCGACAAGCGCGATATCACCCAAAACGCGATTGATTTTCTGCATCGTCTCGGCGTCGAGGAGCCGCTTGTGGCGGTGCTGGCCGCAGTGGAAACAGTGGAAGCTTGCATGCCGGCGACGCTTGATGCGGCCGCTCTTACCGTCATGGCCAGGCGTGGACAGATTACGGGCGCAAAGGTCGACGGTCCTCTTGCTTTCGACAACGCCATCAGCCTGGACTCGGCCCGCATCAAGGAGATCGTCTCGCCCGTTGCCGGTCGAGCGGATATCCTTGTCGTGCCCAACCTCGAAACGGGCAACATGCTAGCCAAGCAATTGATCTACCTGGCAGGAGCGGATGCAGCCGGCCTCGTGCTGGGCGCCCGCGTACCGATCATCCTGACCAGCCGCGCCGATTCCTTGAAGGTTCGGCTCGCCTCGGCCGCACTTGCCAAGCTCATCGGCCTCGAACGGCCCAAAGGCTTGGTTTGAGCCTATTCATTCTAACGAGCCAACCATTGCGGACGAATTCCGCGAGCCTGAATATTGCTGTGAAAAGCGGCCAGGCCGCGGGCTAAATTGTCGTTCAAGTTAGTGAAATAAGTATCACGTGCTCCCGTTCAGTAAGTGTCACGACCGGCACCGGCACGGGTCGTGACCCAATAGACGGCAGCCCATCGGCGACGCGAATTTCAAGCTATCAACACGGAATGTGGCGACAAAGTCGCCGGCCTATCCGTCGGATTGAACGGCACCGGTGCAGGCGCATTCGGCAAAAGAGCTCCTTCTCGTTTTCGGAGATGGCCGTTTGTTTGCGACCATCTTCAGATGCCTTCAGCTATGCCGACGAACTTTGCGCTTCCGATCGCAACTTGGCGCAGAATTTCATCCGCCAACTCGTCAGGCCGATGCGCCGCATCGAGCTTTGTCCAGTCGATCGCGCTTTTGCCCTTCGAAAGCTGATCTGCCAGCACTTCCACCGTCGCATCCGAAGATCCGCCTGTGCGTGCTTCGACACGCTGCCAAAGTAAGGCTGGATCCGCCTCCAGCCAGAAGCCGGAGAACGGGCACTTTTTCTCATCAGCGGCTCGCTCAATCAGCTCACGGTTACCGGCCTTGTCAAACACCGCATCGGCCACCACGGTACCGTCCCGCGCAAGAATGAGCCGCGTACGCCATGATATCTCCTGATAGACTCTGACGGAGACCTCGGGACGGTAGGCACTTTGAGGCAAGCGCGTTTCCGGAGGAACGCCATGCATGGACTTGCGGATGCGATCGCTCTCGATGATGCGCGCTCCCGGCGGCAGTCCAATGCGCGGTGCCAACGTCTCGGCTAGCGTAGACTTGCCTGACCCACTGAGACCTCCAAGAGCAATGAGATTCGCTTGAGGCGGCTGCAGCAGGGAGTGAGCAAGCGCGAAATACGATCGCGCCTGGGATACGAGCACCGGCGCCAGGGCGCCGGCCTCCTCCGCCTGCGTGGCAATGACATGGGCACGCACGGCGGCTCGCATCGCCATGAAAAACGGCAGCGCGGCAAAACCGTCATCCTCACCAGTTTCGTCCAGGTATCGATTCATGACGAGATTGGCAAAATCGGCATGTCCACGATGCCAGAGATCCATCAGTAGGAACGCCAAATCATATAGGATATCGATTGTCGCAATCTCATCGTTGAATTCAATACAATCGAAAAGACAAGGGTGGCCATTGAGCAGAAAGATATTGCGCAGGTGCAGATCACCGTGGCAGCGTCTGATCTTTCCAGCCAATTCTCGTTTATCCAGCAACGCAGCAAGAGTAGTGAGCCGGCGGCGGAAGAGCGCTGTCAGTTCCGCGACGTCCTTTTGTGGGAAGACGCGGCTTGTCGCGAAGCCCGCCTCGTTGATCTTAAGGACTGCCTCCACGTTTGCCGCTCCGCCGCGGTCGTGAATGACCGGCGCCTGATGATGGAACTGCACGATAGCACCAGCAAGTGCTGTCATTATTGCAGAGGTCAAACCACCCGACTGGGCAACCTGATCAAGCAGCTGCGACTGGTCAAAGCGTCGCATCTCGACCACCGCGTCGATGACCTGTCCCTCTCCGTCGAGAGCTAGGCTTCCGTCGGATGCCCGCGTGATTCTCAGAACGCCAAGATAGATTCCTGGGGCCGTCGGGCCGTTCAGTTCTACCTCCCTCAAGCACGCGGCCTGCCTCTTTTCTACGGTGGAGAAGTCCACGTAAGGCAAAAGGACCGCCCGTTTCATCTTGTAGGCGCGATCGCCTGACAGGAATATGCAGGAAATGTGCGTCTCCATCTTCTGCATCGGGCTGCCTTCCCGAGACAAGACACGCTCCAAAAAGGATGTGACCTCGGACTGGTCTTCGACAATCATTTGCCAGCCTCATTTGCTATTTCGCTACGGGCCAATGTGACCTCATTTGGCTCTTTGCATCATTGATATGCGTCAATGATGCAAAGACACGGCTCGCGCTAAAGGAGATGCTGCAGTCATGGCGCGCAAGGGCACGGTCAATGGATCTCACTTCACGACAACAGCTTGTCGAAGCCCTGATACCGGTCATTCGAAGGGCTGGCGCGTTGGTACGCTCTCTTCAAGAAACTGGCGTCGCACCGAACTTCAAGCCGGATGGTTCCCCCGTTACACGCGCCGACCTTGCCAGTCATGAGATTCTGTGTGCCGGCTGCAAAGCCTTGGCAGCAGCGATTCCAATTATCAGCGAGGAGGACGAGAACTCCGCAACGCAAGCGTTGAAACCTCTTTCCTTTGTCATCGATCCTCTCGACGGAACGAAGGAATTTGTCCGCGGGCGGGATGAGTTTACCATTAATATCGCATTGGTCGAGAATGGCCACGCCACCGCCGGTTTGATCTATGCGCCCGCACGCGAGAGGCTGTTCTTTTCCTATGGCAATGGATACGTGTTCGAAGAGGCTCCCGATGGGCAGTGCCGCGACCTTTTCAACCGCATCGTCACCCCACGACGACCAGTCGTGCTCGTAAGCCGTACGCACCTTGACCGTCAGACAGAGGGCCTGCTTAGCACGTTGCAACCCTGCACCATCCGCAAACTCGGCTCCTCTCTTAAGTTCGCCTTGATCGCGGCAGCGGAGGCTGACGCCTACGTCAGGCTCTCACCAACGATGCTATGGGATTGCGCTGCCGGGCTGGCGCTTGTCGAAGCCGCCGGAGGCACGGTGCTGCGGACCGACGGATCGCCACTACTCGACGAGAAGCGGCGCACGCTCAGGATTGACGGCTTCATTGCGGCTCGAACACCGCAGCTCGCGCAACGCATCAACACCGCACAAAAGCTATCCCTTTAAGAATGGACCCGGGAAACGTCCCTTGAGCTAGGTCAATGTCAAGGATTGCGCCGCCCCTTAGTCTTCCCTCGTTCGAGATATCAACAGAGGAGATCATCTCATGGACGACATCACACTTCGTCAACTCATTCTCGATGAACTGGAATTCGAACCGAGCATTGACGCAGCCAATATCGGCGTCGCCGCGGACAATGGCGTTATTACCCTCACGGGTCATGTCTCCACCTATGCCGAAAGGGAAGCCGCCGAGCGGGCAACACGCCGCATCAAGGGGGTGAAGGCCATCGCACAGGACATCGAAGTGCGGCCGGCGGGCACGCACAAGACTGCAGATGACGAAATTGCAAAACGCGCAGTCAATACGCTTGGCTGGCACGTCACCGTTCCGAAGGATGCGGTTCAGGTCAAGGTCCAGAACGGTTGGGTTACCCTGAACGGTCGAGTTGAGTGGCAATATCAAAAGACGGCGGCCGCCGACGCCATCCGCGATCTCTCCGGTGTCGTTGGCGTTTCCAACATGATCGAAGTGACTCCACGGGTCAGCTCGGCTGATGTCAAGAAGCGCATCGAAGAGGCGTTCCGACGCGACGCCGAGATTGAGGCGAAGGGTATCAATATCAACGTCGCCGACGGCAAGGTCACGCTGCAAGGCAAGGTCAAGACATGGTCGGAGCGACAGGCCGCGGAACATGCCGCGTGGTCGGCTCCTGGCGTCCACAACGTCGAGGACCGCCTCTTGGTCGGTTACTAGGCCGATCGCCGGGCCGCTTATCCATCAGCTGCCCGGCGACTGCCGCGATGCTATGATAAACACCCGGAGAACCGCGATGAAGAAGATCGATGAGGATCGGCCTGCCTGGCCGATGACAATAGCGCCTGAAAAAGTCTGCTACTTTATCCTCAAAGCTCGCCAGTTCGACGCCAAGGAAGCCCCGAGCGACGAGGATTCCTCCTCCAATCCCACGGACGACCGTATGATCGACATACTGGAAGACAGCAGCGACGATCCAGTTCAAGAGGAACTTCGTAGCGCCATATGGGCGCTCAGCGTCGACGAGCAAATCGATCTCGTGACTCTTGTTTGGCTCGGTCGCGGTGATGGCACCGTGTCCGAGTGGTCGAGCATACGCCGCGCAGCAGCAGACGCGCATAACAACCGCACGGCTGCATATCTTCTGGGCACTCCATTACTCGGTGACTATCTCGAGGAAGCCCTGTCGATGTTTGGCGAATCCTGTCAGGCCGTGGAAAACGAGCATCTCTAACGATCGCGCAGAATAGTCAAATCGCAACTATGCCGCGGGCTCGCGACAACTCTTCATCTCCGGAGTCATTGCCGAAGCCATGGTGGGCAAAAGCTATGCCGTGCCAGCATCGATTGCGTCACGCCGCCGAACAGGATCACAAAATGACCCACCTCGACTTTGACCCAGCGCAATGACGTCACACGCCGGAATGCCGAGATTTGGTTCGAGGTGCGAGCCTCGATCGATTGTCTTCAAGGAGGAAATCATGAGTGATCTGAAGATACGTCGGGACATCCTCGACGAACTGGAATTTGATCCAAGCATTGACGCAGCCACGATCGGCGTCTCTGTGGAGAATGGCGTCGTGACACTATCTGGCCATGTAAAGAGCTACGCCGAAAAAACGGCGGCGGAAGCTGTTGCCCGGCGCGTGAAGGGTGTCCGGGCGATTGCTGAGGAGATCGACGTGCGTTGGCCCGAGCAGAAAAGGCATGCCGATGATGAAATCGCGGCGCGTGCACTCGATATCATTTCCTGGGATACTGCGCTGCCCGACGGCGCCATTGATGTCAAGGTCCAGCACGGATGGGTAACACTCTCCGGCGAAGTGCGCTGGCACTTCCAGCGCATGGCGGCTGAAAATGCCGTCAAAAAGCTCGGCGGCGTTGTAGGTGTGACGAATGCTCTAACCATCCGGCAACTTGTGGGCACGTCCGACATCAAGGATCGGATAGAGCGAGCTCTTCAGCGGAATGCCGAGATCGAGGCGGATAGGATAAGAGTTCGCGTATCCGACACCAAGGTCGTCCTCGAAGGCGACGTACATGCCTGGAATGAGCGGCAGGCGGCAGAGCAGGCCGCGTGGTCGGTTCCGGGCGTCGCCATCGTTGAAAATCACCTTCATGTGGGTTGACGCCAAAGGGAGGGGTGAACCCCTCCCTTCCTGTGCCGCCAGCCCCCTTGATAACCTACAGCTGAGCCGCGACGGACACGGGATTGAGGCCAGATGGGTTAGCGGGTTAGCCTGCCTTGATCGCAATTTTCCGGTCATTCTTCTGCGCATTGGCTGTCTTCTGCAGAACGACCTTCAAAACACCATTTGCGAAGGAGGCATCGATCTTCTCGGCATCGACGCCGTCGGGAAGCTGGAGGCTGCGCTGGAACGAACCATAGCGCCGTTCGGAGAGGTAGTATTCCTTCTCCTTTTCCTCCTTGCTTTCATGCTTTTCGCCTTTGACCGTCAGGATGCCGTCCGCGAGCGTCAGTTCCACGTCCTTCGCATCGATACCTGGAAGCTCTGCCGTGAGCTCATAGGCCTTATCGGACTCGACGAAGTCGATGGCCGGCATGCCACGTGCGAAAGCATTCGGGAAACGTGCGAGTGTGCGATCGAAAAAGCCAGGGGTGAAGTCATTGAAGACGCGATCAATTTCCGATCGCAGGCTCTCGAATGGCGCCCAGCGCTCCATAGCGGGTGCCGCCTTCTTCTCCGTGCTCACGGGGAACTTCCTTGCCATATCGGCCATATCATTTCTCCTCTTCGTTGCGAGGACCATTGGAGGACGACCTTGCCCCGGCCCTTTTCCAAATCGTCTTTGCAGGACGCGATATCATCAAAGACGGTGTTGCGACGCTGTTCATTGATCAGCATCAAAATGGCGCGCTGTCGCGCGTCCCGAGGCGATCGCGATCGTCATCTTGCCGATCATGAAATCGATCGGCGCCCCCTTTGTTTTTGGTTAGGTGATCGGGGTCGTGGACCGATGCCTATCTTCAACTTGAAGGCTTGAACCTCTCCGCAGGCAAGCTCATACGTCAACGATTGCCGGCAAAAAATGAAGAAGTTCCGGGCGGTGTCAACCTTCACAAATTTTTCAACTATTCAAAGTATTGCCGCGGCGACATACATTAATTTGGTGCTTAATGATCAACCACTTGGATATGCCGACGGTCCTCTTCTTACAGAAGACATCTTATATCGCCGGAGCGTTGACCTTAGGGTATCTGCGGCTTACCTCGGCCGAAAGTCGCGGCGTAGGACTATTAGCAGCAAGCTTCATTATCCTAGCGACAGGTTCAACACTTGCAGGATATGCCGAAGTTCATCCCGCGCTTTATGGGCCTCTCAGCCTTATCAACATTGTTCTTGCCGTGCTGGGCTACTGCATGCTGGGATTGGCATTTATCGTGATCAGCAACCCCGATCGAAAGATAAACACCACACATATACTCATCCCCGCCGCACTAACGCTGGCAACGGGACTGATTACAGCGTTCCATCTGAACAACACGTATCGGGCGACGACCTTCACTTTTCTCGGTTGCTTGACGATGGCCGCCACGGCGGTTGTCGTGTTTCTCGATGCACATCGCGAGCCGCTTCCAATTCGGAAACTGATTGCAGCAATACTTGCAGCAGCCAGTCTTCTCTCATTGGTCATGGGTCTGGAGTTCTCGTTCAATGCCTTTCCTCTGCTCGATGTGGCGAGCGGCTTTTTTCTGATGATCCTTTCCAAGTTCGTGCTTGCGATTGCAATCGTGATTTTCATCAGCGAGCGCCAGCATATCAAGATTAAACACCTGGCCGACCACGACGCTCTCACGGGTCTTTATAACCGTCGCTTTTTCAACGCGAACACGCCCAGTCAGCCCGGCCATGGCGACGCCATTCTCTATCTAGATATCGATCACTTCAAACAGTTGAACGATCGCTGGGGGCATGCCGCAGGCGACGAAGTTCTCGCGACGATGGCTCGGGCGATGAAATCGATCTTGCCACAGTCGGCATTGCTTGCACGTCAGGGGGGAGAGGAGTTCATAGTTTTTCTCCCTGCAAAAGCCGGAGACGCGTTACTCCATGCCGATCGGATTCGCCAGGCCGTCGCTGAGCTTCGCTATCCCACACTTGGGGCCGAGATGACTGTGACGACGAGCATTGGTATCGCAAGAGCTGTGCAGGAACATGCGGAGCTCTCAGATCTTTGCCGGGAAGCCGACCGGGCCTTGTATTTGGCCAAAGCCGCAGGCCGAAACCGTGTTTGTGACGCCGAACTCAACTCCGTTCCGGAGCATTGTCGGCGCTTAGGATGATGCAGAACCACGACCAGCCGAGGCCGCTTACTAAGCGGCCGAAATGACGGCCTTTGAATATGGCAAGCGCTCCCCGACATATAGAAGGTTTGATGCCAGACATGGCTTGCAATTCTGCTTACGGCAGACCCCCTTCTTCACGGAACTGTTCTACCCCGGGACTGGAAGACCACAACTATTGAGCAGTTCATTCAGGTAGTGGATTCCTGTATCCGCCGGCACAAAGAAAAGCGGATAAAAATATTCCTCGGCTCTCTCAACCCCATCGCATGCCAAAAGAGGTTCGGACGAACGATATAAAACCAGTCCAAGTTTTTATCCGCATCCCCGAGGGGTCAAATCAAGCCGGAATTCAACAGCCAGACGGCACGCGCTACGATCTCGACCGAAAACAGATGGTTCTTGTAAATCAGGGCTGCCTCGCTCATGTTGCCAGCTATCGCAGCAATATGGATGAGAAATCAATGTGACAGCAACGTCAGCTGATCTCTACGACTACGCGACCACGGATGCGACCCGCAACGATATCTTCTGCTATTTTCGGCAACGCGGACATCGGCTCAATCCGCGTTAATGCCTGCAGGTGTAAAGGGTTTAGGTGCTGGCCAAGGATCTGCCAGGCACGTAGACGTTTCGCAACGGGCGCCATGACGGAATCGATGCCGAGCAGTGCCACATTGCGCAAGATATGCGGCAAGACCGTCGCCGGCAGATCTGCGCCGCCGGCAAGACCGCAAGCAGCCACCGCCCCTCCGTAGACCGTCTGGGACAGCACATTGGCAAGCGTCGTCGAGCCGACGGAATCGACTGCTCCCGCCCAGCGCTCTTTTTGCAGCGGGCCGCCCTTCTCGCTAAGCGCCGCGCGCTCGACGAATCCGGACGCTCCCAGCGAGGCGAGATAGTCGTGGGTTTCGGGCCGGCCGGTCGAAGCCGTAACCTTGTAGCCCTTGCTGGCAAGCAGGCTCACAGCCACCGAGCCGACGCCACCCGCCGCTCCGGTGACCAGCACTTCCCGATCGTCGACGCCGATCGTTCCCCAATCCTCCAGGGCATTGACGCAAAGGGCGGCGGTATAGCCAGCCGTTCCGATTGCCATCGCCTGCTCCAGGGAGAACTCCTGCGGCAGCGCAATCAACCATTCCGCCTTGACCCGCTGGTATCGGGAATAGCCGCCCCATTCGGTCTCGGAAAGACCCCAGCCGTTCAGCACAACCTTGTCGCCCGCAACCCATTTATCCGAGCGCGACTCGACGACAACGCCGGCAAGATCGATACCGCCAACCATCGGCGTGCGGCGCGCAATCCTTCCCTTGCCGGAAAGGGCGAGACCGTCCTTGTAGTTGACGGTGGAAAACGCAACTTCGACCAGAACGTCATGGTCGGGCAGATCGGCCAGGGTCAGTTGTCGGAAGCCGGCCTGCTGTTTGCCATCAACCGTATCGATCACCATTGCCGTAAAAGAATCTGACATGGAATTCCCTTGAACTTCAATGCTTCTGAGGATGTGAGCCGACTGGGTTCAGGACTGCGCCTGCTCGCTCGCCCGGCGGCCGCGCGCATCGAGCGCGGCGCTATAGCTGTCCCGCACATAGGCGAGGAGATTTGTGAGCGCTGCCGTTGCTTCACCGACATCGCGATTGCTGAGCGCCTCATGGATCCGCTGGTGGAAGGCAACGACCTGGCGGCGCTCGCGCACCCTGAAGACAATCATGTTCGTGATCGGAATGAAGGATTCGATCACGATGTACATCATCAGCTTCAAGGGGCCATTGCCGGTCGAGTCGACCAGGGCGCGATGGAACCGTACATCGGAAGCGCAGAAATCTTCGTCGCTGATATCCTGATCCCGCTGCAAGGCGATCTCAGTGGCCATAGCCTGCAATCCCTCTTCGCTGCGGTTTTCGCAGGCAAGCCGGCAGCAGATGGTTTCCGTCTCAAGCCTTGCGGCAATGATCTCGTCGATATCGAAAGCACCGATACCGACGAGAAGTGTCGCGGCACCGGTAATCGCCTTCGACAGCCCCTCGGGATCGGGTCGCATCACGAAATTGCCGCCCAGGGGGCCGCGGCGCGAATGAATGAGGTTCTGCGCCGCCAGACGCTTCAACGCCTCGCGCACCGTCGGGCGCGAAATTCCAAAACTCCGGGCAAGATCCTCCTCCGTCGGCAAGCGCTCGTCGATCTTCAGGCGCCCGTCCAGGATCGCGGACTTGATATTCTCGGCGACCTGCTTGGCGATACCAGATCTTACCACTTCGTCATATCTAAGATTCATAGAGCTCCATCCTTCGCTCGAAAGCATTGATGCCATGCCTTCGTCGAAAAGGCTATAGGTATTTAAATATAGGTTTGACAAATATCAGATAGGCGATAACCTGCCCTCGATCCAGATAACCAGGGGAACAGAATGGGCGGATCGATCGACCGGGCGCTCGTCGCACGTCCCTTATCTGCGACGTCTTTGCGGCTCTCAGAATTGTTGACCCGCCTCCACGGCAGGCTGGACAAGAACGCTGTTGTCACGGGTCCGGATGTCGGTGACGCCTATTGCGCGGACGCAACGGACGAGCGCGGCGTGCGGCCGGCCGTTCTGTTTCGCCCAAGGGATACCGCATCGGTGTCGGCCATTCTTTCCGTATGCGACGCCCTCGGCCAGCCTATCGTCGTGCAAGGCGGACGGACCGGCCTTGCGGGCGCCGCGCGGCCCATGGCCGGCGAGGTAGCGCTGTCGCTGGAACGAATGAATGCAATCGAACCTGTCAACGAGGATGCTGGCACTGTGATCGCCCATGCCGGCGCGACCCTGCAGGCCGTTCAGGAGGTCGCAGATATCAATGGCTTCATGTTCGGCGTGGATATCGGCGCTCGGGGCACCTCCACAATTGGCGGCAACATCGCCACCAATGCCGGCGGCATTCGTGTCCTGCGCTATGGCATGTATCGCGCCCAGGTTCTCGGCCTGGAGGCCGTGATGGCAGACGGCTCCGTGCTGACCAGCCTCAAAGGCCTTTCGAAGAACAATTCGGGTTTCGATCTCAACCAGATATTCATCGGCAGCGAGGGCACACTTGGCGTCGTAACCCGTGCCTGCCTGCGTCTTCATCCCAAGCCGCAGTCACTGGCAAACGCATTTTGCGCCCTCCCCTCGCTCGGTGCGGCAATCACGCTTCTGCGGCGTCTGCGCCAGAGGCTCGGACCGTCCCTCTCCGCTTTCGAAGTCATATTCCCGGCTGTTTATGCCGGCGTTCTCAAGCGTACCGCCGCGCCGCCGCCTGTGCCGGCGGGTGCCGGAATGTATGCGCTCATCGAGATGCAGGGACAGGACGAAGCAGGCGACGAGGATCGCTTTGCCGCTGCGCTGATGGAATGCTACGAGGAAGGCATTGTCAGCGATGTCGCGGTTTCCCGCTCGCTGCGCGACTACCATGCCATCTGGAATTTGCGCGATGCCGCGAGCGAATTCATTTTCAGCATGGACCATGTCGCGGGCTTCGACGTCAGCCTGCCCATTTCCGCAATGCAGCGGTTCCTGGACAGGGCCACAGCCAAAATCGCGCATGTCGATCCCGACGCTTCCATCTACATTTTCGGTCATCTCGGTGACGGCAATCTGCATTTCCTCGTTCGTACGCACCACTATGACCACGTCGCGGACGCGACCTTTTCCTGTGTCGCCAGCGAAGGCGGATCGATATCGGCGGAACACGGTATTGGCCTTGAAAAGAAGAAGTGGCTGCCGCTGGTTCGCAGCCCGGCCGAGATGGCTGCCATGCGCCGTCTCAAATCGGCGTTCGATCCCAATAACATCCTCAATCCCGGCCGCGTTTTCGACATGGAACCAACGGCACCGGGGGAGCGCGCATAAATGTCCACTCTGCCCGTCGCCGCACACTCCAAAGATCGGCCCACAGCCTCCGCCGTGAAGACGCCCAGCCTCGATGATCGCTACGTGCTCGATCGGGGCAACATCCTCGTTTCCGGCACGCAGGCGCTCGTACGCCTGCCGATGATCCAGCGTCAGCGTGACCTTGCGCGCGGATTGAACACCGCCGGCTATGTCTCCGGATATCGCGGCTCGCCGCTTGCCAGCTTCGACCGCGAAATGGCGCGCGCGAGGAAATATCTCGACGACCATCACATCCGCTTCCAGCCCGGCCTCAATGAAGACATGGCCGCCACCGCCGTCTGGGGCACGCAGCAGACGGCGATGTTTCCGGGCGCCCGGTATGATGGCGTCTTCGCCATGTGGTACGGCAAGGGACCTGGCGTCGATCGCAGCATGGACGTGATCCGTCACGCCAATGCCGTCGGCACAAATCCGAATGGCGGCGTTCTGCTGCTCGTCGGAGACGATCACGGTGCCGTTTCGTCGACCCTACCGCACCAGAGCGAACATAATCTGATCTCCGCGATGGTGCCGCTCCTGTCGCCGGCCGGCGTGGGGGAATATATCGACTACGGATTGTTTGGCTGGGCGCTCAGTCGCTATTCCGGCGCCTGGGTCGGCTTCAAATGCCAGACTGAAATCGTCGAATGCACGGCGACGGTCGAACTCGATCCCGATCGGCCCGCCATCATCTATCCCGATGGTCACAGAGACCTCTCATTGCGATGGCCGGATGGCCCGCATGCGATGGAACGGCGGCTGGAAAACAAGATGGAGGCGATACACGTCTTCGCCCGTCAAAACAGCATCGACAGAGCGATCTGGGGTAGCACTGCCGGCAAAGCGAGGCTCGGTATCGTTTCGACCGGGAAATCATGGCTCGACCTCATGGGCGCGCTGGCAAGCCTTGGCATCGACGAGCGTCGGGCCGGCGAACTCGGCATCCGGCTTTACAAGATCGGCATGGTCTGGCCGATCGAACCAGAGGGTCTGCAACGGTTCGCCTCCGAGGTCGGAACCTTGTTGGTGGTCGAGGAAAAGCGCGCGGTCATCGAAGACCAGATCAAGGCTCAGCTTTTCAACCTCGCTTCAGATCGGCGCCCAAGGGTCTACGGCAAATTCGGCGTGGATGGTCGACCGCTCTTGTCCGCGGCCGGCGAGATCAATGCGGTCGCGGTCGCGAGAGCGATCGTCTATCTTATCGGTGAGGCTCACACCGATCTGCTGGCCAGATCACGCGATATCGAGGCGCTCCTCGCGGCAAGTGCCACGGAAACGCCGGCGCTGAAACGCGACCCCTATTTCTGCTCAGGCTGTCCGCACAGCATTTCCACCCGCCTGCCCGAGGGAAGCCGGGCATCCACCGGCATCGGCTGTCATATGATGGTAATCGGGCTGGAAGAGCGCAACACCTCGACCTTTACCCAGATGGGCGGTGAAGGCGGGTCGTGGATTGGCCTTTCCCAATTCACCGACGAGAAGCATATCTTCGTCAACATGGGCGATGGCACCTATTTCCATTCCGGGCTGCTTGCGATCCGCGCCGCGATTGCTGCCAAGGTCAACGCCACCTACAAGATCCTCTATAACGATGCCGTCGCCATGACGGGCGGTCAGAAACATGACGGAGAAGTCTCCGTTCCCGGCATTGTCGGGCAGATGCTCGCCGAAGGAGCGGCCCGGGTCGCTGTCGTCGCCGAGCGGCCCGATGTCTGGCAAGGCAATCTGCCGCGCGGCGTTACGGTCAACCACCGCGACGAACTGGATGCGGTGCAGCGTGAACTGCGCGAGGTGCCGGGCGTTACCGTGCTCGTCTACGATCAGGTTTGTGCTGCCGAAAAGAGGCGCCGGCGCAAGCGGGGCGCTTTCGCCATCTCCGACAAACGCGCCTTCATCAACGAGCTCGTCTGCGAGGGTTGCGGCGACTGTTCTGCTGTTTCCAACTGCATCTCCATCGAGCCGCAGGAAACGGAGTTCGGGCGCAAGCGGCGGATCAACCAGTCGAGCTGCAACACCGATCTCTCCTGCATAAAAGGCTTCTGTCCAAGCTTCGTCACCATCGAGGGCGGGACCATCCGCAAGCCGGACGCCAAGGCAGGCAAGCCAAGCTTCGACGACCTCCCTCTTCCGGCCATCCGAAAGATCACCGACCGGCCCTACAACATGCTGCTCGCCGGCATCGGCGGGACGGGCGTCATTACCGTCAGCGCCATACTGTCGATGGCCGCGCACATTGACGGCCTTGCGGTCCAGACTCTCGACCAAACCGGCCTTGCCCAGAAAAATGGGGCCGTCATCTCGCACCTGCGGGTCGCAAGGGCGCGAGAGCAGATCACATCCGTACGGATCGGAGCGGGGGAAAGCGATCTGGTCCTCGGCTTCGATATCGTCGTGTCAGCGGCCCAGAACGCCCTGTCCACATTCGCTGCCGGCCGTACCAAGGCCGTTCTCGACGATCATTTCGCGCCGACCGCCTCGTTTGTGCAGAATACCGCAATCGATTTTCGCCAGGAAGCGACGGTGAAGGCATTGCGCAAAGCGGCTGGTGACAATGCCATCAGCCTTATCGCCGCGACGAAACTTGGGGCGGCCCTGATGGGCGACGCGATCGCGGCCAACATGTTCCTGCTCGGCCACGCCTGGCAGCGTGGACTGGTTCCAATCAGTCTTGAGGCAATCGATGCGGCGATCGAACTCAATGGCACAGGCATTGCGATGAATCGCGCAGCCTTTGGCTGGGGCCGTCGCTCGGTGGTGGATCCGGAGGCTGTCAAACAGGCCGCCGCAATCGATCTGGACGAGGCGCCCGCCAGGCAGACGCTGGACGAGATTGTCGCCAAGCGCATCGAGTTCCTGACGCACTATCAAAGCGCCACCTATGCCGACAAATACCGCGAGCTGGTGACGACCGCCCGCACTGCCGAGGCCCAACTGAAGCTCGGAGAGGATTTTTCCGAGGCCGTGGCGCGCAATGCCTTCAAGCTGATGGCCTATAAGGACGAATATGAAGTGGCCCGGCTGCACAACGACCGGAGCTTCAAGGACAAGATCGCGGCGCAGTTCGAAGGTGATTTCGAGATCAAGCATCATCTGGCGCCGCCGTTCTTTTCCCGAAGGATCGACAAGCGCACGGGCAACCCGGCAAAGATTGCCATCAGCCACAAGCTCACTTTGCCGGCGTTTTCCGTGCTGGAGAAAATGCGCTTCCTTCGCGGCACGCCGCTTGATCCGTTCGGCTACACGCATGAGCGTCGCATGGAGCGAAAACTGGCCGCCGATTATGCGGCGTTGATCAACGACCTCGCAGCAAATCTATCACCGGAAAACCAGCAGCGCGCCATCGCGCTTGCCCAGCTCCCCGATCAGATCAGGGGGTTTGGCCCTGTCAAATCAGCATCGATAGAGCGTTTCGAGAAGAATAAGGCGGCCCTGTTGATGCAGGCATCGGGCACGCCATCGCAACCGGGTGACACCAGCGTAAAAAGGAAAAGCATATGAGCATAGCCGAGCGCTTCGAGACCATCCTCTACGACAAGGATGAACAGGACAAGTTCGCGACGATCACGATCAATCGGCCGGACAAGCTCAATGCGATGAACAAGACGACCGTGCGCGAGATCGACCGCGCCGTTGCGCTGGCCGTCGCCGACAAGGACGTCAACGCACTGGTGATCACCGGCGCCGGCCGCGCGTTTTCATCTGGTTATGACCTGCAAGGCGCAGACTATGACGTCAGTATCGAGGACTGGCATGCCGACATGTCGGAAAATGCCCAGGCGCTTCTGAATATCTGGAAGGCGCCGATCCCCGTCATCGCCTCGGTGAACGGCTATGCGCTTGCCGGCGCGCTCGAACTCGTCATGTCGTGCGATCTGGCGATCGCTGGCGATAACGCCAAGTTCGGCGAGCCGGAAGTCCGTCACAATTCCGGTCCGCCTGCCCTCTTCATGCCATGGCTGCTGGCCACCCGCGACGTGCGCTGGCTGATGTACACGGGTGATCTGGTGGACGCGGAAGAAGCGCTGCGGATGCACCTGATCAACAAGATCGTGCCTGCCGATCAGCTCAAGCAAAAGACCGAGAACCTGGCGCGCAAGCTGGCACGCATGCCAGTTCCGGCCATCAAGTTCGCCAAGTCCTCCATCAACAACCAGCAGATCGCCGCCGGCCTGATGACATCCTTCGATTACAACGTGCATGCCATCGCCGCCCTCCATGTCAGCAAGGACGGGCAGGAATGGATGCGCAATCTTCAGAAGATGACACTGAAGGAATATCTCGAATTTCGCGACGCACCCTTCAAGGGGCTCGACTGACATCATCTTCCTCGCTGGTTTGGCGATGCACAGCCACAACAACATGGCTGTATTTAACTCCGGAAAGGATCAGACAATGCAGATGGCCCCGTCCTCAACGCAGGATATGGACAGCATTCCGGTCATAGATATCTCGCCTTTCATCCATCGGACCGCCGGCAGCGATGCCGTGGTCAAGGCGATCGAGGCCGCCTGCCGCGAAACCGGCTTCTTCCTGATCACCGGACATGGTGTGTCCACGGAGGCAACCGCGCAGCTTTACAATCTTGCCCGCGATTTCTTCGACGAACCGCAGGAGTGGAAAAAGCAACAAGGCCGGGGAACTTCGCTAAAGGGGGGCGTCGCCTTCTCCCCCATCGCGGATGAGGCACTGAGCGCCACGCTTGGGATCAAGACGCCGGGTGACTACAAGGAAAGCCTGAATTTCGGGCCGCGCCTTCCGGGTGACGTCTGGCCCACGGTTCCACAAGGATTACAGGCCGCATTCAGCGCCTATTTTGCCGAGATGGAGATGCTCGCTGGCCATCTGCGGCGCGCATTCTGCCAGGCGATCGGGCTTGCTCCCGATTACTTCGAGCCGGCCTTTGCCGACCACCTTTCAGCACTCCGCGTCATCAACTATCCGGAACAACAGGAAAGCCCACTGCCCGGCCAGTTACGTGCGGGCGTCCATACCGATTACGGCTTCATGACCATTCTGCGCTCGGAGGCATCGCCGGGAGGGCTTCAGGTCCGCAGGCGCGATGGCGAATGGCTGGATGCGCCTAACGTCGAAGGCGCCTATGTCGTGAATATCGCCGATGCCTTCATGCGCTGGACCAACGACGAATGGCTCTCGACGCCGCATCGGGTTGCCAATCCACCCGGCGACTTCAAGGGAACGACACGGCGTCAGTCCATTCCCTTCTTTGTCAATCCGTCGAAAGAGACGCTCATCGAATGCCTGCCGCCCTTTGCGGCAAAGGCGCCGGCAAAATACACGCCGATTACCTACGGAGACTATATCGCGCTGAAGACAAGCCAGGCCTTCAGCAAATCCTGAGCGCAAGAAGCGAAACATCGCCTAGCGCGCAGCAGCGACCGAAACATAGCCATGACAAGGGGAACCGAAATGATGAACATGAACAGGCGGCAGCTTCTTGCCGGAATGGGCAGCCTTGCCGCAGCAAGCATGATCAGCCTTCCTGCGCGCGCGCAAAGCAAGACCCTCGTGGTGCCGACGCTCGGGGGTGCCTGGGAACAATTCTGGCGCTCGACGCTGGCACCCGCATTCACGGCAAAGAGCGGTGCCGCGGTGACACTCGATGCCGGCAACGGCCGTGTCTGGAGCGCCAACCTTCGGGCGGCAGGCGCTCAAAACCCGCCCTATTCTATCCTGATGACCAACGAGGCCTTCGCCTCCAGTCTGCGCAAGGAAGGCTTCTTCGAGAAGCTCGATCTGACGAAACTGTCGAACTACAACGATCTCTACCCTCTTGCGAAGAAGACGGATGGCTGGGGTGCCGTGGCCATGGTCTCGCCGATCGGCATCGCCTACCGAACCGATATGGTCAAAACCCCGCCGAAGGGATGGAAGGATCTCTGGGAAAACCCGGAGTTCAAGGGTCGCATTGGCCTCTACAACTTCGCCAATACGGCCGGCAAGATGGAGCTGATGCTGGCATCGAAGATCTTCGGCAAGGATCAATACGACATCGATGCCGGCTTCAAGGCGCTGGAAAAGCTCGGCCCCGTCATACAGGCGGATTTCAATCTGTCGACGGGCCTTGCAGCCGGCGAATTCGTCGTTGCGCCCTTCGACTTCGGCGAGGTGGCGCGCTTGCGATCCCAGGGGCTGCCGATCGATGTCGTCGTTCCCGAAGAGGGCATGCTGATGTTCGACCAGACGCTGAATATCCTTGCCCATGCCCCGGAAAAGGAACTCGCCTACCAATATGCCGACTTCCTGCTTTCTCCGGAGGGGCAGATACCGCTCATGAAGCAGTTCTTCGTCTCCCCCACCAATTCCAAGGTGGTGGTCCCGGCCGACCTGCAAAAGGACGTGCCGATCTCGGGCGAGGCCATGGACAAGATCCTGACATGGGACTGGAACTTCATGAACCAAAAGCAGGCCGAGTTCTCGGAGACCTGGGCAAAGGTCATGCGCTAGGCGCGCCCTGACGATCCCCTCGCTATGTGCCGGCCCGCCTCTAGGCGGTCCGGCCCCTCTCCCGACATGGTGGCATGGACGCGGTCGCCGCCGACAGAATTTGGAAGATCGATCATGACAGAGGTGAGCATCGAAGCGCTGACCAAGCACTATGGAGCATCTCTTGCGGTCAACGGCATCTCCGTGAAAATCGCAAAGGGTGAGTTTATCTCCCTTCTTGGCCCTTCCGGCTGCGGCAAGACAACTACGCTGAAAATGATAGCCGGCTTCGAGGACGCCACATCGGGCGCGATCCGTTTCGATGGGCAGGACGTCGTGCATGTGCCTGCCGAAAAACGCGACATTGGCATGGTCTTCCAAAACTACGCCCTGTTTCCGCATATGACCGTAGCGCAGAACCTGGCGTTCGGACTGGAGATGCGCCGCAGACCGAAGCGCGAAATCGCCGAGCGCACGGCGCGTGTTCTCGACATGGTACAGCTCTCCGGATATGCCGACCGCTATCCGCGCCAGCTTTCCGGCGGACAGCAACAACGCGTCGCCCTTGCTCGAGCGCTGGTGATCGAGCCCCGAATTCTCCTTCTCGACGAGCCGCTAGCCAACCTCGACGCCAAGCTGCGCGAGGAGATGCGCATCTTTATCCGCGATCTTCAGAAGCGTGTTGGCATCACCACTGTTTACGTGACCCACGATCAGGCGGAGGCGATGACCATGTCGGATCGTGTCGTGATCATGTTTGGCGGGCAGATCGCCCAGTATGGCGCGCCGGCCGATATCTACGATCGGCCGGCCAGCCTCGAAGTCGCGCAATTCGTGGGGCAGGTCAACATCCTTTCCGGTCGGCTGCTCTCCACCGACGCCAACGATATCTCGGTCATCGATACAGCACTCGGTACGGTCAGGATCTTCAATGCTCCAAGGTCGCCCGGTGGGGCCGTGACGCTGGTGCTGCGGCCCGAGGCCGTCGAGCTGTTTCCCGAAAGTGCGGGGCAGGCAGGCGTCCCGGCCACCGTCACTGCGAGCTACTATTCGGGCAGCCTGATCGACTATCTGCTGACGCTCGACAGTGGCGACACCATCAATGTCCAGACCTTCCCTCGCAGCCGTTTCTCTCCGGGCGATCGTGTCACCGTCAAGGCCGATGGCGATCGCTTCTGGGCGCTCGGAGCTGCCGCATGAGCCTTCGAGCGAAATCTCTGAAGCCCTTTGCCCTGATCGCCCCAGCTGTTCTGCTGCTCGGTGTCTTCCTGGTATTGCCGTACATCAACATCGTGGTCATGAGCCTGCGCAATCCGGGGAGCGGCACGCCCTATGCGCCCGGCTTCACCCTCTCAAACTATCTCAGGCTCTTTGCCGACAGCTTTTATCTGGAGCAGACCGCAAACACGTTGGTGATCGGCTTCATCACCACCTTTGTCTGCCTTGTCCTCGGCTTCCCCGTCGCCTGGCAGCTTGCGAAGACCCAAATGCGTTTTCGCGGCCTGGCCTATGGCCTCGTGCTCTCACCGCTTCTCGTCGGCATCGTCATCCGCAGCTATGGCTGGACGATCCTACTCGGCAATAACGGCATGATAAACCGCACGCTGATCGGCTTCGGCCTGATCGATCGCCCGCTTGCCCTGATGTATAACTCCCTTGGGATCGTGATCGCGCTGGTGCACGTCTTCCTGCCCTTCATGATCCTGCCGCTCATGAGCGCGCTGCAGGGGATAGACCCTTCAATCGAAGCGGCCGCCCGGTCGCTTGGTGCCGGACGCATCACCGCCTTTCGAAGAATTGTTCTGCCGCTGGCGATGCCCGGCATACAGGCCGGCTGCATACTGGTCTTTGTCCTGTCGCTCAGCGCCTACGTCACTCCGTCCTTGATCGGCGGCCTGCGCGTAAAGACGATGGCCGTCAGCGTGGTCGACGCCCTTATCGATACGTTTCAATGGCCCTTCGGCTCGGCCATGGCACTGATGCTGTCTCTAACCGGGGCTATGGTGGTGATGCTGTTTGCCAGGCTCACCCGCATGAAATGGAAGGCGAACTGATGGCCAGGCACCTCCTCACCGGCTATTGCCTGCTGATCTATGCCTTTCTGTTGCTGCCGATCCTCGTGGTCGTCGGCGCCTCTTTCAATGCTGGCGCCTTCCTGACGTTCCCGCCACAGGGACTTTCATTTCGCTGGTATGTGGTGTTCTTTCACAACGAGGTCTTCCTCAACGCCATCAAGACATCGCTCTGGGTGGCCGCGGTCTCGACAGTGATCTCCTCGATCATCGGCACAATGGCGGCGATCTTCTATGTCCAGCACGCCGGACGCTGGAAGGAAAGCATCCGCCTCGCCATGCTCCTGCCGCTGCTGCTGCCGGAAGTGCTGACGGCCATCTCGCTGTTGTTCTTCGTCTATTCGATCGGCATGGGCACACGGACGATCGCAGCGATGATCATCGGCCATTGCCTCATTACCCTTCCCTTCGTCTTCATCAACGTTTCGGCGGCCATGGAGTCCTACGAACCGTCCTGGAGCCTGGCGGCCAAGAGCCTTGGCGCGGGACCACTGACGCGGTTTCGCCGCATCATGCTGCCGCTGATCAAGCCAGGCGTGATTGGCGGATGCCTGTTCGCCTTCATCATATCCTTCGACACGTTCACGATATCCTTCATGCTGAAGAATGTCGGCACCGCCACGCTTCCAATCCAGCTCTACGATTATCTGCGCACAAACTTCACACCGGAGGCAGCGGCAGTTTCAACGGTATCCATCGTGCTGACCTTGTTCATCGTCGTCCTGTCGGAGAAAGTACTGGGACTGCGCATCCACCGATTCTAGGGCATTTGCTGCTTTTTCACCCTCCGCTTGGCGACGAACGAATTCGCCGCTGACTCAGCGAGGGTCGTGGCAACCTGAAGGCCGGCGCGGTGGCGTTTTCCGTGGTCGATGATTGGTCTCATCTGACACTTTCAGCCTGCGGGATGACGACCATCGTTGACCGGTCACGAACGATCAGCGCCGATCATTCTCCGCTATCGACGAGCTTCCGAGAGGACGGGGACGTAGAGCGGACTGAGGGTTGCTGCAAACGTTGCCGTCAGGTGGTCGGCATCCTTATAGAGCGGCAGACCGTTTCGCACCGCATCGCAACGACCATGGCTACAGAGAGAGGGAAGAGGGTCGATGAGCGCAGCTCCATAACGTGCCGCCAGACGTGTCAGGATCGCGTGCGAAAGCGCCTGCCGCTTCTCGATATAGTCCAACGGCGGCGCGACGTCCGTCGATGTGCCTCGCGTTATCGCCTTGGCGACGGCCTCAGGCATGTACCGCCCCATCTCCGGAACATCCGAGACCAGCACGACCCTCGTTCCCTGCTTGGTCAGCTCCGCCACCAGGCGATCCAGCGTTTCGACGACGGATGCTGATCGGTCGTCCAACGGAGGCGGCACTGACGGGTCGAAGTAAGGCCCCTCGTTCGGCAACTCGGCATCGTGGACATATTTGGGCCAGTAGGCCACCAGGAAAACCAGCGGAATATGTTGTGCCGCAATCAGATCGTGCACTGCTCCATTGAAGTCGCCGCAGAGCCCGGTATCGCCCCGAGGTGTGAGCTGAACACCCGGCAAAGGAGGGCACGACGAATGTCCTGCAAAGAGGCCGGTGATGCCAACCAGTTTCGCAGCCGCATCGATGGCCGGCGCCATCGCGCCGGAATGGGAATCGCCCCAGACGACAAAAGATGGTTTGGCAGAGCCTTCGAAACCGAGCGGACAGAGCTTGCCTGCATAAATATCTGCCACAGAGGGCCCGGATTTATCGGAGTCGGCAAAACACGGCGGTAGGCTGAATCGGCTTTGATCGTACGTGGAAGCGTACACCGTCCGGGCATCCGCGGGTAGCCGATCCGGCACACCGCGATGATGAGCAACATAGTCTCCCAATCCGACTGAAGCGATCAGGACCCCCGCGGCGCTTGCGAACATGGGTATGCGCTTCACAAAGCTGGCGCGTCCACGGAACGGCTGCTCCACGAAACGCCAAGAGATGGTGGCGAGAACGAGCGATGCGATAACGATCAAACTGCCCTGCAGCAGGGAAAGCTGGCGTCCCGCGACCTCCCGGCTGAATACGATGATCGGCCAGTGCCAGAGATAAAGGGAGTAGGAGATCAGCCCCACAAAAACCAATGGTCGGGATTGCAGGAATCTGCCCGCAGGCCCCGTCTCGTCTCGGCCATGGATAATCAAGGCCGCGCCGAGGCAAGGCAGCAGCGCCGCCGGGCCGGGAAACAGCGTCTGGTCGCTGAAGCCGAATATGGCAATGGCTACCAGGAGGATGCCACCCAGGCCCAGCCCTGCCCGCAGCGCCGACTGCTGCGGCACCGGTATTGCATTGAGGGCCAGCAGCGCCCCAAGGAGGAGCTCCCAGGCGCGAAACTGAAGGAGATAGAATGCCTCGGCCTGCGACCGAAATAGCATCCAAGTGCAAGCGACCAACGATACGGCCAGCAAGCCTGTCACGATGAGCCTAGCACGCCGTCGCGCAAATCGGTTGATCAGCAGCAACAGCAAGGGAAACAGGATGTAGAACTGCTCTTCGACAGCAAGAGACCAAGTGTGCAGCAGCGGCTTCATCTGCGCGCCGATGTCGAAATATCCGCTTTCCTTTTCGAACTGGATATTCGAGGTGAACAGGGCGGCCGCCTTCAAACTGCGGGCGAAGTAGACAAATTCGGCTGGCATCAGCAGAAACCAAGCCGCGATCGAGGAAGTGGCCAGGACAGTAAACAATGCCGGGAAAATCCGGCGGATACGGCGCTCATAGAATCGAACGAGACTGAACTCGCCCTTTGCGATCTCGCTGGAAATCAGCGATGCCATCAGGAAACCAGAGATGACGAAAAATACGTCGACGCCGACGAAACCGCCGCCGAAGCCGGGTACGCCCGCGTGGTACAGAACCACCGGAATAATAGCCAGAGCCCGGAGACCATCGACATCCCGGCGATAGTCAAGACCGCTTGACCCATGTCCGTGCGTTGGTGCTAGAGGCAACGAGCGCCGAAGAACAAGATTCAATTTCAACTCTCCAAATGCACCGCGATGCGCACACAGCCGCAACGTGTCTCTTTTAGGCAAATAGTCCCATTGGCTGACGTAAAACTGAAGATTTGAGCTTCGCGGCCTCAAGCTCGGCGTTCTGATCGACCTCGACGTTCAACTGGGTTTAGCCAGGAAAGCAAGATTGCCTCCCTATGGCGCCGACAGGGGCAGGATACGTTCTGGCGCGGACCTTGAACCCTGGCGTCATCGGAGGCCCAAAGTCTAGCTATGGGTGCCGGTCTTTCATTCTGAACCTTAGCCCTGTTGTGTATCACACTCTTTTGGTGCCCGAGGGAGTCCGGAATGCGATAAAAGTTGTTGGCTTGGTGCTTCATTGAAATCCGTAATCACAAGCGACAGCGGATATGCCACTGTTATCCTGATTGTGGGGCAAAAGCGGGGCGGGCATATAACTTCGCTTGGCGGGACCCGTTGCCCTCTAGGCCAGGATCTCTACCCTTCAATATTCTTTGTATAGGTTGCTACTAGCACCCATTTGGAAATAGCTTCTCGCGCGTCTGGAGATTGCGATGAACCTTAACCAAGTCACTGTGACTATGCCCGATCTGGATGAAGGATGGCGTTTCTACTGCGCACTCGGTCTTGTTCCCATCGTGGATGCGAGACCCAACTATGTTCGATTTATTTGCCCTGACGGCGACAGCACTTTTTCGCTACATAAGGGCGAAGCGGCTGGCAATGGCACCACGATCTATTTCGAATGCGATGACGTTGATACTCAGTACGAAAACCTCGTTGCCGCGGGCATAACCTTTTCGTCGCCGCCCCAAGATCAAAGCTGGTTGTGGCGCGAAGCAGAGTTGTTTGACCCTGGCGGAAACCGCATACTTCTGTATTTTGCCGGACAAAATCGGATCAATCCGCCATGGCGAATTCGCGCCTCCAACCCGTAGCATCTGGGCGGGTTGAGTATGATGCGCCGTCATTGACGGAATAGGAGCCGATCCATGACGATTTCAATTTTGGGCATCGCTGGAATGCACAACGATAGTCCTGCGGTTTCCGATACCGATCGAACGCCGACCGTATCGCAGCACAAGCTCCCCCCTGCTCCCACTTTCAAGCAGGTAGCGGCAGGCGACAACGCCCGTTACGTTCGATCACATCTATCCAAGCGAGAGAGCCGAGCCTGTCTCTACGTCAAACAAGTGCATCTGGTTCATATTGAACGACAGTGGCATCGCCGTCTGAGGCTTAGGTCCGCTTTCCGGGTCGATGCGGGCGCACAGGTTGGCGTCGCCGATGGAAAAATAGACCATAGTCTCCGGACCAAGAGGCTCCACCAGATCGATCCTCGCCTCAACGTCTGCAAAGCCTGGGCGCTGTTGACGATGGCTAATCGATTCTGGCCGTATACCGAAAATGACTGATTTTCCAGCATGGCGGGCATACTCGTTGACGCGCGCATCGGGAACCAGAAGCTCGGCGCCGTCCGCCAGAGCGACGGCAACTCCCCCGCGGCTCGAAACCAAATGCGCCGGAAGGAAATTCATCGACGGCGAGCCGATGAAGCCGGCGACGAACTGGCTGACCGGGCGGTGATAGAGTTCCTGCGGCGGCCCCGCCTGTTCGATGGCGCCGCCATTCATCACCACAACGCGGTCGGCCATGGTCATGGCTTCGACCTGGTCGTGAGTGACATAGACCGTCGTGGTTGGGAGTACCTGGTGCAGCCGCTTGATCTCCGTACGCATCTGAACGCGGAGCTTCGCATCGAGGTTCGACAACGGCTCATCGAAGAGGAAGACCTTAGGATTGCGCACGATCGCCCGCCCCATCGCGACGCGCTGGCGCTGGCCACCGGAAAGCTGGCCTGGACGCCTGCTCAGGAGCTCGCCGATATGCAGCGTTTCGGCAGCGCGGGCGATACGCGCATCGATCTCGCCTTTCGTCAGCTTCTGCTGCTCCAGGCAGAAAGAGATATTTTCACGCACCGTCATGTGCGGATAAAGCGCATAGTTCTGGAACACCATGGCGATATCGCGCTTTCCAGGCCCCAGGCGATTCACGACTTGGTCGCCAATGACGATCTCGCCCGCCGTAATATGTTCGAGACCCGCGATCATGCGCAACGTGGTCGATTTTCCGCAGCCTGACGGCCCCACGAAAACCACGAATTCATTATCCTCGATTTCAAGGCTGATGCCCCGGACGGCCTCATAGATGCCGTAGGATTTGACGACGCTTTTCAGTTCCAGTCGTGCCATCGTTTTCTCCTATGATTCCTGCAGCCAGATCGCCATCGCTCCGGCCTCGCGATTGGCCCAGAGATGGTAGGGGATCGCCTTGAACGGCCTCTTCTTCAATGCGGGCGGTGCGGTGCGATAAAGCGCATTCTCCCAACCGGCATCTTCGGCCTCGAGCGCCGTGCCCTCGAGAACTGCAGCACCACCGAGAAGTCCTGCGTCGTAGCGAGCCGAAATCTCCGACGTTGCCGGTAGGCGAAGCCGCTGCGGCTCGCCGCCAAGATCGGTCTCCTCGACGCAATAGACGACCGGGCCGCGCCGCAAGGCGACGCGTCCGCCATCTTCCGAGACGGCCGGGTGGGCGTAGATGCGGTCGACCGGCATCGACAGGCTGATGCGGACTTCGTCGCCGTTCCGCCATTCCCTTGTGATCGCCGCATAACCGTTCGTCACGCATGCGCCGAGATCGACGGCCATGCCATTGACGAGGATCTCAGCGCTCCGGCACCATCCGGGGATGCGCAGATGCAAGGTGAAGTGGCTCGGCTGTTCGAGCGCGAGCTGCAGCCTGATGTCGCCGTCCCAGGGATATTGCGTCTCCTGCTTGAGACGAACGAAAGTGTCTCCGACCATCAGCTCAGCGGAATTGGTGCCATAGAGATGAACGGCGAGCTCACTATCCTTGGTGGAATAGAAATACTGCCCGAGTGACGTGATGAAGCGGGCGATGTTCGTCGGGCAGCAGGGGCAATAATGCCATTTCCAGCGGCGGTGCTGCCCGTGGCTTTCCAGGACATTTTCATAGAAATAGTGCTCGCCGTCGCGGGAGATGCCAGACAGGGCTCCGTTGAACAGCACGGTTTCCAACCTGTCGGTGAATTTGCTGTTGAGATCGATCTGGGCCATGCGGTGGCTCCAGAAGCCCAGTGCGACCGCGGCGCATGTCTCGGCATAGGCCGTTTCATTCGGCAGATCGAATTCGCGGGTAAAACCCTCGTTGGATGCGGACGGACCCAGGCCGCCGGTCACATAGAGCTGCCGGCCGACGAGATTGTCGTAGAGGCGCTCGCAAGCTTCTTTCAGCGTCGGATCGCCGTTCTCGACAGCCAGATCCACCATCGCCGAGAAAAGATACATGGCGCGGACCGCATGGCCGACCACCTGTTGCTGCTCGCGCACCGGCATGTGAGCCTGGCTATAGGCATATGTCTTGTAGACATAATCTTGCGGATCTTCGCCGCGGTTGCGCGCCTCCTCGTCGTAATAGGACGGCATCTGGCCGCGTTCGTCGACGAAATAGGTCGCAAGCTTCAGATGCCTGGGATCGCGCGTGACGCGGTAGAGCTTGACGAGCGCCAGTTCGATTTCTTCGTGGGCGTCATAACCTCTCAGCTTGCCGGGCTCCCGGCCGAAGGTGTCAATGATATGGTCGACGGCGCGGATCATGACATCGAGGAAGCGGCCCTTCCCTGTTGCTTCATAGTAAGCGACGGCTCCTTCGAGCAGATGGCCCATCGAATACATTTCATGCAGGTCACGCAGATTGGTCCAGCGCTTTTCCGGTTCGCGGCGAATGAACCAGCTGTTGAGATAGCCATCCGCCATCTGACCTTGTTCGAGCTTGGCAACGATATCGTCGATCTTCGCCTCAATCTCGGCGTTGGGATGGGCCTTCAGCGTGTAGCTAGCAGCCTCGATCCATTTGCCAAAGTCGGAATCGAAAAAGTGCTGCATCGACAGGCCACTCGGCTGGATCGGGCGGACGAGCGGTCCGGCGGGCCTGTCAAAATCGAGCACTTCCAGGAAGCCCTCTTCCTCCAGCCGCTTGTGCTGGGTGGGAATGGTGACGTTGCGCACCGTTTCGCTCCAGCTCTGCCAGAAGCCGCCATCGAAGACGACGCTGGAATGATCGGCAGGCAGATAACGCTTGAGGCCTGTGAGCGGTGCCGGTTGAACGCGAGGTGAACTGGACATGACAACTCCTTCAGCGGAACGACCGCTGTCATTTCACGGCGCCAGCCGTCAGGCCGCGCACGTAGTATCGTTGCAAGAGAAGAAAGAGCAGGATGCAGGGGACCATTGTCACGGCAATGCCGGCCTGCAGCGCGCCCCAATCGATGATGCCATAAATGCCCGAGGAAACATTGACCAGCATGATCGGCAGGGTGAACTTGTTCTGATCGGAAAGAAAAATCAGCGCCGCCAGGAACTCGTTCCATGAGTTCAGGAAGGCAAACATGGCGATCGTCGCAACCCCGGGCAATGCGATCGGCAACATGATCCGCCGCAAAATCGTCGCCTGCGAAGCGCCGTCGATCCGCGCCGCCTCGATCAACGCCTTTGGCACCGCATCGAAGGCATTGCGCATCATGAAGACGGAAAAGGGCAGCTGGAACGTCACATAGATCAGCACCAGTCCAAAGAGATTGTTCTGCAGCCGCAAGGCCTTCAGGATCAGGAAGAGCGGCGTGAGGATCGATTGGAACGGGATCATCATCGTCGCCATGATCAGGACGAAGAGCGCGGATTGCCCCGGAAAGCGGAATTTCGAAAAGCCGTACCCCGCCGGAACCGATATCAGCACCGTCAACAACACCGTTCCGGTGGCGATCAGCACCGAATTGCCGGCATAGACGTACCATCCGGCTCCGACATGCTCGAGGCGGTGGTAGTTCTCCAGCGAGAAGGTCTTCGAGAATAGCGCCGCCGGATTGGCAAGCGCCTCGGCCGCAGGCTTGAAGGAATTCGCGAAGGACCACACGATCGGCATCACAAAAAAGACGGCAAAGACAAGAGCCACGAGAATGAAGGCGAGATAGCCGAGCCGCTCGCTCGCAGGCTTGGGCGCAAGCTTGTAGTTTAGCCGGTGCATTAGCCTTCCTCCGGACGCTGGCGAAGAAAGACGAACTGTATCGTGCTGATCGCTACGAGGACGACGAGAAGCGCGAACGAGATCGCCGAACCGTAACCCAGGCGATATGACGAGAACGACGCGAGATAAATCGAGAACACCGCCGAGATCGTACTGTTCTCCGGCCCGCCCTGGGTGATGATGAAGAACTGGTCGAAGGCCAGCATCGACGAGGTCACGTTCAGCACGAGCGCCAGCACCACCGAATTTCGCATCAGCGGCAACGTGATCCGGCGGAACCGGCTCCAGACATTGGCACCATCAATCTTGGCAGCCTCGATCACATCATCCGATATGCTCTGCAGACCTGTCAGCAGGATGATCATGGTGAAGCCCGCCGTCTTCCAGACGACCATCAGAATGACGACACCAAGTGCCGGCCAGAAGCTTTGCAGCGGTCTCGGGGCGCTGTCGATAAGCCCCACTCCCCGCAGCAGCTGCGCGAAGACGCCGCTGTCTGGATTGAGCAGCCACATCCACAATGTCGATGCCGCCCCGAACCCGATGACGACGGGCATGAAGTAGATCGTGCGGAAGAAGCCGGCGATGCGAAGCGGCCGGTCGACAAGCAGCGCGAGCGGGAAAGCCACCAGGAAGATCGCAGCAGTCACCAGCACGGTATAGAGCAGCGTGAAACCCAGGGAATGCCAGAGTTGGACGTCGCCCATAAGCTCGGCATAATTGGCAAGGCCGATGAATTTGGTCCGGCCAAGAAGCGGCCAATTGTAGAAGCTCATCCAGATCGTCATCACCAGGGGGACGAGGAAAAGTACGACGATGAACAGAAGACCCGGCAGGATGAACGCGAGACCAAGCCATCCCTTCGGTTCGGGTTCTCCGCTGGAGATGGCTCGCGTCTCATTGTGACGCATCGACGATCTCACGGCTGTTTCCCCCTTGGTTGACTATCGACATGTTCGGTCAGAAAGGCAGGGCGTGTTCGAACGCCCTGCCGAAATCGCGGGCGACACCACTCAGTTCGGATTGGTCCGCTTGAGAATGCGGGTAAAATCGGCCTGTGTCTTGGCGATCGTTGCATCGACATCGTCGCCGAAGATCGTGCCTTGAATCAGGTTGAGGAAGGGACCGGTGCGGCTGACGAAAAGCTCATCCGAGGAGAAGGTGTAAGGCGTGCGTGCCTTGGCGAGAATGTCGTAGGCGACGAGATTGCGCTTGTCGAATTTCGCATAGGCTTCGGCGGCCAGATCGGTGCGCGACGGCATGCCCGATTCCTTGGTAATGTAGACCTGCTGCTCGGGTTGCATATAGAAATTGACGAAGTCGAGCGCGACCTTCTTCTTTTCCGGGCTGATGCCCTTGATGAGCGCAAGCGTGTCACCACCCGCGAAGCTCGATTCACCGCCCTTCGGCCCCGGGATCGGCGCGACGTTGAACTTTACATCCGGATATTTGCTGGTCAGCAGGTTGACGATGTAGGAGCCGGTCATCAGGATCCCGACCTTGCCCGAAGCGAACGCTTCGACGGCATTGTTGCCGTTGCCGGAACGGGATGTGGGATGGATCGCACCCGCCTTCCACATATCGCGGTAAGCCGCGATCGTCTCGCGCAGCGCCGGTGTATCGACGGTTGCTGCACGGCCGTCATCGCTCAGCACGTCGGCATTTGCGGCCCAGAGATGCGGCAGGAAGTCATAGATCAGCCAGCTTCCCGAATTGGCCACGAAATAAAAGCCATAGGTCTCGTTGCCGAGCGCCGTGATCTTCTTGGCGTCAGTGGCGATTTCCTCCAGCGATGCCGGCGCCTTGTTGGGGTCGAGACCGGCCTTTGTGAAGAGATCGGTGTTGTAGGCGATGATCGACGCATCCGGCAGTGCCGGCACGCCGTAGATCTTGCCGTCATAGGTGGCAAGCCGGATATGGGACGGGCTCATCGCCTGGGAATATGGCAGGCCTTTCACAAAGTCGGTGATATCCTCCAGACCATCAGCCGCGGCAAAGGTCGGAAGGTAGATCAGGTCGAGCACGGCGCTGTCAGGAGCCGCGCCGCCGGCAATAGCGGCGCCGAGCTTCGGAACCATCTGCTCAGCCGTGATTTGGGTCACGTTGATCTTGTCGGAATGCGATGCGTTGTACTTGTCAGCCAGCCCCTGAAGCACGGCGCCGGACGAGGTGCGTACCCAAAGGGTGATGTCGGTAGCATTGGCGAGCGTCGCGCTGGCCAGAAGCGAAAGCGCAGAAAGCGTCAACTTTAACTTGAACATAGATGTTCCCCTTTTTCTTGCCGCCAGCAGCCTCCCAGTGGCGTGTGCAAAACGTTAGTCGACATTTTTTGGTATGTCGACAGTATGTACGCAGCATTTAGAAAGGAATCTGATAAAACCTTTTATCATCACGATTATTTCTGCTAAAAGGTTTTATCATATTCGGTAAAGGAACCGGCCTTTGGTTGAAAAGGACACACGACGGCGGACGATCCATGACGTGGCCCAGGCAGCCGGGGTCAGCATTTCGACAGCTTCGAATGCCCTGAACGGAACCGGCCGCACCAACGCCGAAACGCGGGAACGCGTTATACGTGTAGCCAAGGAAATCGGTTTTCGGCCCAATGCGCTCGCCCGCGGGCTTCTGAGCAAGCGCAGTCATGCGATCGGCATGCTCACCAATGATACCTATGGAAGGCTGACGTTGCCCATGGCTGCCGGTGTGTCGGAAGTGCTCGTCGATCACGGCCTCTCCGTCTTCCTCTGCGCCACCAACAACGACCCGCGCCTCGCACGCCTGCATCTGGAGACCCTCCTCGATCGACAGGTGGATGGTATCATCTTCACCGCCACGCGCCTTGATCTCAAGCCGCCGGCTGAACTGGCCAAATTGGCAATTCCTGTCGTCTATGCCTTTGCCGAAGGACCACCCGAGAATATCAGCTTTTTCCCGGACGATGCTCAGGGCGCCCGGCTAGCCGTTGAGCATCTGAAAGGACTGGGCCGCTCACGGATCCTGCACATTACCGGGCCGGAAGATTATCTCTCAGTGCGCATCCGCGCGGAAGCCTACTGCGAGAGCTTCGGCAAGGGTGCGGAAGTGCACTATGGGGATTGGAGTGAGGAATGGGGTCACGAGGCAATCGACGCCGTCTTTTCCCGGCCCGGAGAAAAGCCCGATGCCATTTTCTGCGGCAATGACGAAATCGCCCGCGGGGTCATCGATGCCCTCCGCGACATCGGCATCACCGTTCCGAGGGACGTTGCCGTCGTCGGCTTCGACAACTGGGAGGTGATCTCCCGGCAGACAAGACCGCCTCTAACAACGGTGGATATGGAATTGAAAGAGATCGGTCGCCGCGCAGGCCTTGCCATCCTCCGTCTGACACAAGGTGAAACCGTTCCGACAGGCATCACTCGATTGTCATGCCGGCTGGTTGTACGCCAATCTTGCGGCGGCCAGGCTGGCTAAGCCTGCCACTTGTCAACAGTCAACAGCTCATCAGCTTGCGGTGACCAACGATCGAATGATGAACTGAGGGTCTTGATGGGTTCGCACTGATGGCCACTCTCGTTCCCAACGCGGACTTCGAACCGTGATTCTCACGTTAGGTCTAGGCCCTCAGATAACACTCGGCACAAAGATGCACACTAAAACGTCCCGCGAACGACCGGCAATCAACTGACGCCGTTGAACACAACCATCTTGTCGTCGGCCATCTCTTCCATAGTCCAGGGAATACCCCCGACGCCATATCCCGACTGCCTGCGCCCGGCAAAGGGCATCCAGTCGGTTCGGAAAGCGGTGTGATCGTTCACAAGCACAGCCGACGCGTCCAGATGCCTTGCGGCCTTGAGGGCGATTGTTATGTCGGAAGAAAAAACACTCGCCTGGAACGCGTATGGCAGCGAGTTCGATATGCGGATCGCCTCGTCAACGTCGCTATAGCCGTAAACGCAGGTGAGCGGTCCGAAGACTTCAAGTCGCGACACTTTGGCGTCCGCTGGCGGATTAAGCAGGACGGAAGGCAGAAGCGTGGTGTCGGACAGCCGTCCGCCTCCGAATTGCCTCGCGCCCGCATCGGTCGCTTCCTTGATCCAGTTTGAAACACGCTCGGTCTCGCGCGGCAGGATCAGCGGCCCGACCTCTGTCTCCTTTAGTGTGGGGTCACCGACACGGAGACTTGCTACCCTGGCGGCCAGTGCATCCGTGAAGGTCGCTAGGATGTCTTCATGCACGAAGAGGCGTTGCACCGACACGCAGACCTGGCCCGCGTGGTAGTATCCGCCTTTGACGATCGTCCCGACGATTGCGTCAATGCTTGCGCTGCGGTCGACAATAACCGGAGCCGCTCCGCCATGTTCCAGCGCGCATCGCGTGCCTGGAGGCAGCTTGCTCTTCAGATACCAGCCGACCTTCGCCGAGCCGATGAAGCTCATGAAGGCGACACGCTGATCCGTGGCAAAGCGCTCGGCAAGCGCATTGTCCTCAGTGATCAACGTTTGGCACCAGCGCTCGTCCAGTCCCGCTTCCCAGAACAGCTTGACGATCTCGATGCAGGAAATCGGAGTGGTTGCCGCCGGCTTGACGATGACCGGGCAACCCACGGCCACCGCAGGCGCAATCTGGTGGATGATGAGATTGAGGGGATGGTTGAACGCCGAGATTGCCGCCACGACCCCGATCGGTTCCTTGGTGGTGAAGGCCCATCGGTTCGTGCTGGCGGCAGTGAGGCCCATCGGGATCTCCCTGCCGCCAAAATTGCGAAGCTCGTCGGCCGCATTGACCAGACCATCGATCCCACGCGTCACCTCGATGATCGCATCCGTGAGCGGCTTGCCGCCTTCGCGGGCGATCATGACCGCAAACCGGTCTCGGTTCTCTGAGAGAAGCTCAGACACCCTTCTCAAGATCGCGATCCTGCGATGTGCCGGTAGCCAGCTGTTGCGATCGGCAAAGGCCCGCGCGGCAACGTCAAGCTTGCGCTCGAGAGCTGCGGCATCGTCCGCCGGAATTTCCGCGATCAGCTCCCGGTCGAATGCCTGATAAACTTTCAGCTTAAGCGTCATGTCAGTTCTCCAGAATGGCAGGAAGCCGTTCGCGCAGCTCCTTGACCAACACGCGCTCGTTTTCCGAGTAGTCGACAGGGATATTTACGAGGTGAACGCCACCGCCGGAAAAGGCATTTTCGAGAGTTTGCTTGAACTGGCTGATGTCGCTGACCCTTGTTCCCTTGGCACCATAGGACTCTGCGTATTTGACGAAATCCGGATTGCCGAACGTCATCCCGAAATCCGGGAATTCGTCCACCGCCTGTTTCCATCGGATCATGCCGTAGGCATTGTCCTCGATGACGAGAATGACGAGGTTCAGTTTCAGCCGCACGGCCGTTTCGATCTCCTGCGAGTTCATCATGAAGCCTCCGTCCCCGCAGACTGCCATGACACGCCGTTCGGGATAAAGCATCGAGGCGACCATGGCCGATGGCAGCCCTGCACCCATTGTTGCAAGAGCATTGTCGAGCAGCAGCGTGTTCGCCATGCGCGTCCGATAGTTCCGTGCAAACCAGATTTTGTACATCCCGTTGTCGAGTGCGAGGATGCCGTCATGCGGCATGACCTCCCGGATGTCGTGGACCAGCCGCTGCGGCGTAAAGCGATCCTCCGTCGCCCGGACCGCGATGCGCTCGAGGATGCGCTCCCGCAGATGAAGAAGGGCCTGAGCGTTCGGCAACTTGCCGTCGAGGCGGTCCGCCAGCGCCTTCAGCGATGGGCCGATGTCGCCGATGACCTCCGATTGCGGGAAGTAGACCTGCTCGACGGTCGCGGGCTGATAGCCAACGTGGACGACGCTCGGACCGCCCCTGCCCATGATGAAGGGTGGCTTCTCGATCGTATCATGGCCGATAGTGATGATGAGATCAGCCTGTTCGATCGCCTCGTGGACATAATCCCGTTCCGACAATGCGGCAGTGCCCATGTAGAGCTCGGTTCCGCCCGGAACCGTTCCCTTCCCCATCTGGGTCGTGAAGAACGGGATGCCGGTGCGAATGACGAACTGCGCGATGTCCGACGTCGAGCGAGGGCGCGAGGCTGCGGCCCCAAGCATGAGCAGCGGGCGTTTCGCCGCCGTGATGAGCGCTGCGGCGCGATCGAGGGCCGCATCACTTGCGATCGGAAGTTCCAGCTGATGCGGAGCGACCAGAGCGACCGGCTCGCATTCCTCTGCAGCGATGTCTTCCGGAAGCTCCAGATGAACCGGCCCCGGCCGTTCCTCCTGTGCGATCCGGAACGCTTCCCTGACCATTGTCGGGATCGTCTGCGGCGAGACGATCTGCCTAGTAAGCTTGGTGAGCGGCTTCATAGATGCCACGACGTCGACCACCTGGAACCGGGCCTGCCGGGACGAAAGTATCCCCTTCTGTCCGGTGATCATCACCATCGGCATGGCTCCGAGAAGCGCGTATGCCGCACCCGTTGAAAGGTTCAAGGCGCCCGGCCCGAGCGTCGTCAGGCAGACCCCCGGCTTGCCGGTCAACCGGCCATAGGTCGCGGCCATGAACGCGGCCGCCTGCTCGTGCCGAGTCAACACAAGCTGGATCGAGGATTTGCGGATTGACTCGACGACGTCGAGGTTCTCTTCGCCGGGTATACCGAAGATGCGGTCCACGCCCTCGTTTTCGAGGGCGGCGACGAGGAGATCAGAGCCTTTGGTCATGACGGATGCCTCTGTTGATTGCCGGGTCGATCAATGGGAACGATCGAGATCGAACTGCTCCATAGTCAAACATAGGCGTCTTCCCGATCCGATCCAACCGCACGTTGGTGCATATATTGCAGATGAGGTATGTTTGATTGACGGTAGCTTTCCATGCGGAGGATGGATTCGACCCGTCGAAGGTCTTCAGGATTGCCGAGATCCGCGCGGACCGGGGTTGTGGCCCGACCCGTCGCGGCGGCGATAGCATCCGCGACGCTCTTCAAGGATTCCCGGCCACGCGCGACGCGGATGAGGTCATATCCTCGTCGCGCAAGCCTGTCGGCGTAGATTGCGCCCATGCCGGAAGATGGCCAGTTATGAGCGCCGTGCCCATTGCGGATGTCATCGCAGTTGCTCCTTTCGACAGAACATTTCCGAAGGGCCCAAGACATCGGTCAGTGCCTAATGATTGCCCATGGGCGCGTGCTTGCAGATGAAGAAGGCGCACATCGACACGTCGACGGTCTTGATTTCTTGCAGGACAGCAATCTCGTCCGCATTGCAGGAGGCCGTGCCACCGACATAGCGGTCATAGACGGTGAGGCCGCTCACTCTGTCCGCTGGGCGACTGACGATGATCGCGCCGTCACGGCGGATGGCTTCCATCGCACCGTTGCAACGAAGCGAGTTGGCGGAGGTTCTCTCAAGCGCGAAGGCGCAGTCTGAAAACGCCGCGAGGGTTGTGAAGGCGATGACGGCAGCCGCAGCCCGGCGAGCACGAAGTTGGTCTGGACTGGCAATCGTAAACATCGAAATTCTCCATGTTAAGATCCAAGGGAGGGTGTCCCTGATTAAGGTTGAGTGACAACTACGGCGGTTCACACCAGCCGGATCGAAACGTCGATATTGCCGCGCGTCGCCTTCGAGTAAGGGCAGATCTGATGCGCTTCTTCGATCAGGGCCTGTGCGACATCGTGCTCCACGCCTGGTATGCTGACGTTGAGACGGGCTGTCAGCGAATAGCCGTCGGCGTCGGAGAGGTTGAGGTCGACTTCGGCGTCGATCGCAACATCGCCGTCGAGCTTGATGCGTTTCTTCTGGACGATCAATCCGATGGCGCTTTCGAAGCAGGCCGACCAGCCGGCGGCGAACAACTGCTCTGGGTTCGTGCCGATGCGCGCCGTGCCAGGCACTCCCAGCCTGACGTCGAGGCGGCCGTCGGAACTGCGCGCGACGCCATTCTCGCGGCCGCCGCTGACATGCGTCTTTGCTGTGTACAGGACTTTTGAACCTTCGCTCATGACATGCTCCTTGATCTTGTGTGTTGGACGATGACTGCTTCACTCCGGCCCCTACGGGCAGGTTCTTTTGTCTCTTCAGGTCTGGATGACATCGAGGACCGCCTGGGCAAATTCCTTCGGGGCTTCCTGCGGCAGGTTGTGTCCTACGCCGCCCCTGATGAGCCGATGCGAGTATTTCCCGGTGAACTTGTTTCGGTAGGACGGGGGTTCGGGATGGGGCGCTCCGTTTGCATCGCCTTCCATGGTGATGGTCGGAACCGTGACCACTGGAAACGCGGCGAGCTGCCTTTCGAACTCAGCGTATTGAGACTCGCCGTCCGCGATCCCGAGCCGCCACCGATAATTATGGATGACGACGGCAACATGGTCCGGATTGTCGAAGGAGGCAGCGCTGCGAGAAAACGTCGCGTCCTCGAACTTCCATTGCGGCGAGGCTAGCTGCCAGATCAGCTTGGCGAATTCCTTCCGGTACTTGTCGTATCCGAGCCGTCCGCGTTCCGTGGCGAAGTAGAATTGATACCACCAGGCGAGCTCGGTCTTCGGCGGCAGCGGCGTCTTGCCCGCCTCCTGGCTTCCGATCAGGTAGCCGCTGACGGAGACCATTGCCTGGACGCGTTGCGGCCACAGAACAGATATGATGTTGGCGGTTCTTGCGCCCCAATCGAAGCCCGCGAGGACTGCTTTTTCTATTTTCAGGGCGTCCATGAGGTCGATGACATCGAGGGCGAGCGCCGAAGGCTGGCCGTTACGCACCACTTCATCCGATACGAACCGCGTTCCACCGTATCCCCGGAGACTCGGGATAATCACCCGGTAGCCCTTGGAGGCGAGAAGCGGCGCGACTTCTTCGAAGGAATGGATATCGTAGGGCCAGCCGTGCAAAAGCAGGATCGGCAGACCGTCGGAAGGACCGGTTTCGATATAGGAAATATCCAGCAACCCGGCGCGGATCTGTTTCGGGTTCACGAATGACGGCTCCGATTGCGGTTTGCTTGTTGAGGTCACCGCATTCGATGCCTGGACCTTGGAAGCCAACAGAGCCGCAAGCGGTAAGGTGGCCGTCGCCATCGCGGCGGTACCGATGAGGCGACGGCGGAGAAGGTCGACGCTGCGGGTGCTAAAAGACATGTCCATGGCTGAGCTCCTTGCTACAGGGTTGCCGCGGCGGCAAAGACGCGCCGGCGGCGGATGCCGAGGGCGGCAGGCGTTTTGGGGAGGAAAGAAACGCCCGCTGCCCTTGATCTGTCGTTGGTACCGTCTACTGCGCGGCGGACGCAGCGCTTCGGACGGACGACAGCGCCACGAGGATCTCCTCGGTGCTCACGATCGCGCTGGCGTAGTTCGGCATGTTGATTTCGAGCGCGGCATGCATCATCTCGTCCGAGTAGTCGGCGACGGCGTCCTTGACGACGGTTACGTCGTAGCCGAGTTCGGCCGCGAAGCGGACCGTCGCCTCGATGCATGTATGAGCAATGAGGCCGATCACGATGAGCCTGTGAATACCTTGCCTCTTGAGCTGATTGTCGAGATCCGTGTTGGCGAAGCCGCTGGAGCACCAGTGTTCCGAGGCGACAGTCTCACCCGGCGCGGGAACGAACTCGGCCCTATACTCGCCGCCCCATGTTCCGAATTCGAAGGTCCGGCGGTTCCACGCCAGTTTCTGGATGGGAGCGATGTATTTCCAGGTCTCGTAGTCACCCTCGCGGTAGCGGTGATGCATAGCGAAAAAGACGCGAAGTTTGTTTTCCCGTGCCGCCTCAAGAATCTGCTTCATGTGCGGAACGCAATTGTTTGCCTCGGCCACATCCTTGATGCGCGGCCAGATCTTGCCTCCCTCGGAAATGAAGTCGTTGTACGGATCGACGACCAGGAGGGCGGTAACGTCAGGATCGTAAGACAGTTGGGCCATTGAACTCTCCGTTGCGGCGTGGGGATCGCTGTCGATGAATCAGTTGCTCCTGAGCGCGGCACGCTCGATGCTGGCGGCAAACAGGGGCGTTTCACCCTTGTTGTGCGCGATCGACATCGGTTGACGCTGCGTACGAAAGATTTCGAAAGGAATTCCCTGTCGGTCGAGGGATGCAAGCATCTCCTTGGTGGCGAACGACTGCACCCGATTGGTGAATTCGCATCTCCCCTTCTCGATCTCCCTGACGCTCAGTTCCCAGGTCACGTGGATGGTGACGCGGCCCGTAGGCGTGAACACGTCGGAGTCGGAATCGAGGATCAGATGATCTTTCTCGCCGAGTGTTTCGACATAGTGCTGGACCATCAGGCTACCGCCGATCGTCTCGACATTGATCGACATGCGCTTGCCGTCGGGTGCGGTCGTGAAGCCGGCGGCGATATGGGCGGGCGAGCAGCCCTGATATTCCTTCTCGGGAAGAGAAAAGCACCACTTCGGAATGTCGATCTTCTCGATCGGTGCGTTGATGATGGCGCTGAAGCTTGAATCGACGATCTGGTTCTCGCTCATGTCCGTTTCTCCTTGATGGAATGGGGTAATACGGGGGGACGATGGCGCGGGGCGCCGCGCCATTGAATTCGTCACGTCTCGTCGCGCAGCGACTTGAACGACGCCCGCAGTTCGGTCGTCATCAGCTCCGGCTGCTCCCAGGCGGCGAAATGTCCACCTTTCGGCGGCCGGTTGTAGTGAATGAGCTTCGGATAAGCCTTCTCGGCCCAGCTCTGCGGCGCCTGGTAGATTTCGTCCGGGAACGCGCTTACGGCGACCGGGATCTTGATGCCGCGAGGATCGAAGAATCCTCCCGACGGGAAATGGGCGTTGTCCCAATAGAGACGCGCCGACGAGATCGCAGTGTTGGTCAGCCAGTAGAGGGTGACGTTGTCAAGAACGTCGTCCGGTGTCAGCCCCTCCTTCGCGCCGTCGAAGGACCGTGCGATCATCTGGTAGCTGCGGATGTCGTGATCGAGCATCCAGGCGGCGAGCCCGACCGGCGAATCCACGATGCCGTAGAGCGTCTGCGGGCGATTGTTCATCTCGACCGCATAGCCGAGCCCGTTCTTGTAGAAATCGTCGAGCTGGCCGTAGGCGCGTTTCTCGTCGTCTGAAAGACCTGCAGGTGCCGGACTGCCGGCCGCGAGCGCCTTGGCTATGTCGGCGGGCACGGTTGCCGCCATGTTGGTATGGATGCCAAGCAGTCCCGGCGGCTCCTGTACCGCCATCAGTTCGGTTACGGCATTGCCCCAGTCGCCGCCCTGGGCGACGTATTTCGTGTAGCCGAGGCGTTGCATCAAAACGGCCCAAGCCTTGGCGATGCGGGGTGGGTTCCAGCCAACCTCCTTAGGCTTGGCGGAGAAGCCGTAGCCCGGTAGTGAGGGGATGACGACATGGAACGCGTCGTCTTCAGTGCCACCATAGGCCGTCGGATCGGTGAGCGGCTTGATGATTTTCATCTGCTCGATGATCGAACCCGGCCAACCATGCGTGATGATGATCGGTAGCGCGTTCTCATGCTTGGAGCGGACATGGATGAAATGGATGTCGAGGCCGTCGATCTCGGTGACGAACTGCGGGAAGCTGTTGAGCCGGGTTTCGACAGTGCGCCAGTTATAGCCCTGCCAGTGCTTGGCAAGCTTCTTGATGGTGTTCAATCGGACGCCCTGCGTGTCGTCCGAAACCGTTTCCTGGTCTGGCCAGCGGGTCGCCGCGACGCGGTGGCGAAGGTCAGCGAGCTGGTCGTCCTTGAATTTGACATGGAATGGCCGGATAGCGTCGGCCGCCGGGGCTGCGGCCAGACGCGACGGCAGCAGGCTCATTGCGCCCACGGCAGCGATCCCCAGCGTTGCCGCACCTAGAAGCATGCGGCGGTCCTGATCAATCTCTTCGAAAGCTTTCGTATGCATGTCGAATCTCCTCAAAATCGGAAAGGTCTGGCTGCACCTCCGTGCTGCGTCAGAACCTACGAGGAGAGAGCGGAAAACGCCCGTTATGGGGTATGAGGAAGCGTTAGCTTTTGCGAGTGGCGTTGCACTGTCAGCGCCATTTGGATCTAACAGCGTTCGCATCGTTGTGGGTACTCACCAGGTTTTGACCCTCAATTAGTTGTTTTATACAAAGGATATGCAATCAAAGAGAGCAGCCTTGGCGCAAATCTCTCCGAGTTTGCGATAGCGGATGAGATGGACTTCAACTAAGGTTTGGCCAGTTCATTGGGTCTCTCGGGAAGACACCATGGCGATTGAGGTGGTTGCAGACAATCAAGCATATCGCTTCGGTCCGTTTACGCTGGCCGTTAACGAGAGGCTGCTGTCCAGGAACGGCACCCCGACAGACCTGGGCGGACGCGCGCTCGACATCCTTATTGCGCTCGTCTCCGCCCCCAACGAAATCATCAGCAAAAAAGACTTGATGCTTCAGGTCTGGCCGGATGCTGTTGTCGAGGAAGGCAGCCTCCGTTTCCACATGACGGGCCTTCGCAAGGCACTCGGAGACGGCGAAGACGGGGCACGATATATCACGACGGTACCTGGACGGGGATATTGCTTCGTCGCTCCGATCTCGAGAACATTCGTCGACCGGGGAAGTGCGTCCGCTTCGACTGACGCGTTCCCACACGCCAACCTTCCCCCGCTTCTCGGGCGCATGGTCGGCCGTGATGTCGATGTTTTGAAGCTGGCCGCTCAGCTCACCGATTCCCGTTTGGTTACGATCGTCGGCCATGGCGGTGTCGGCAAGACTACCCTTGCAATCGCGGCCGCACATCACGTCGCGGATCAGTTCGACGGACATGTTCTATTTGTCGACTTTGGCGCGATCGGAGATGCTCGGCTCGCGGCAACCACAGTTGCCACTTTGCTTGGGTTGTCGATCCAGGCCGACGACGCTACACCTGAACTCGTCCGCTTCTTGAAGGACAAGCACATCCTGCTAGTCCTCGACACCTGCGAACATGTTGTCGAGGCAATCGCAACGACCGTGATGTCGATCCTGAATTCCGCACCGCAGGTGCATATCCTGGCGACAAGCCGGGAAACCCTGCGCATCGAGGGCGAGCGTGTCTACCGGTTGGATGCCCTGGCATGTCCGCCGGACGTTCCGGAGATTTCGGTGGCGGCGCTTCAAGACTTCCCCGCGACACAGTTGTTTGTCGAACGTGCGGTGGCCGGCGGAGCTCAACTGGATGTGAACGGCGCGCAGGCAGCCATCGTCTGCGAGATCTGCCGCAAGCTCGATGGTGTCGCACTTGCCATCGAACTTGCCGCCAGGCGTGTCGAGACCTACGGGCTGGAACAGACCGCGGCGCTGCTGGATCAGCAGCTCACGCTGTTGTGGCAGGGACTTCGAAGCGCGCCACCGCGTCAGCAAACCCTGCAGGCGACGCTGGATTGGAGCTATGGCCTCTTATCCGATCTCGAGCGAACGGTCTTGCGGCGCCTGGCCGTGTTCGTCGGTAACTTCCCGCTCGATGCCGCCTTGGAGGTGGTGGCGAGCGAGACGCTCGACCGTGCGTCAGTCTTCGCGGCGATCGACAGCCTTGTCGAGAAGTCGATGGTGGCAGCGCGTCCGCTCGGAGCGATGATGCGCTACCGCCTCCTGGACACGACCCGAGCGTACGTGTTGGACCGGGGCAAGGACGATGACGAGCGTACGGACCTGTCGAGCCGTCATGCGGCCTACTGCAGAGTGTGGTTCGAACAAAACGGCAGCGAGTGGTCATCGCTCTCGACCGCCACGGAACGCGCGCCGCACTTCAATGCAATCAACAATGTTCGTTCGGCCCTCGAATGGTGTTTTGGCGAGACAGGCGATGCGTCCATGGGCGTCGGACTGGTCGCGGCGGTCGCACCTGTGTTCCGGGCGATGGGTCTGCTGCCTGAGTGCCACCGTTGGACGGAGCGCGCGCTGCAGTCGATCGACGAGACGACACGCGGTGGCAACGAGGAGATGCAGCTTCAGGCGTCGTTCGGGGTGTCTTTGATGTTCACGCAAGGGCACAACGACATGTCGGCCGCGGCTCTCAACAGAAGCCTTGAGATCGCGCAGGCGCGGGGCGACTACCTCAATGCTGCCCGCCTCCTTGGGCCACTCTACTTCTTCCATCTCCGCAGCGGAGAGTTCCGACGATGTCTGCAGTATGCAGAGCGTTGTTTCGAGATCGCTGGCAGTCTCGGCGATCCCGCGGCGACTGCTCTGTCGCATACCCTCCTCGGTCTGTCGTACTGCTTGGTCGGTCGCCTCGGGGAGGCACGCACGACGCTGGCCCCGGTTCTCGAACCCGGAAGATCGCCTGCGAGCAAGCAGATCCATTATGGGTTCGACCACTACACCTGGGCTGGCATAGGATGGTCGACGACGCTCTGGCTTCAAGGGTATCGCGATCAGGCCCGTGCCGTTATTCGCCAGGCGTTCAAGGATGCTGAAACGATTCGCCATCCGGTGTCCTTCGCGATCTCGCTCAGTTCGATCGCAACACTCCTGTGGATCGGCGATCTTGACCTTGCGGAAGAGCATCTGGTGCCGTTTATAACGAGGGCGGAAACACTTTCTTTCGGGCCTTACCTGCCGATGGGACATGCGTTCCGAGCCGAAATCGCGATCCGACGAGGAGACGTAGAGGTCGGCGCAGCCGCCTTGCAAAGGCAACTCGAAAACCTCCACGTCGCACGCTTCGAACTGTTCACCATCCGGTTCCAGTTTGTCTTGATTGCGGGCTTTGTCTCGATCGGCCGCTACACCGACGCTTGGTCGTTGGCGGAAGAGACGGCACAATTGATCGAGGACAAGGGGTACTTTTCCTATCTTCCCGAGCTTTTGAGGCTAAGGGGAAGCATTCTTCTGGCTGCGCCCGAGTTGAGCAACATGGATGGGGAGACATACCTCACGCAATCCCTGCAGATGAGCCGAGACCAGGGCGCGGGATCCTGGGAGGTGCGAGCGGCGACAGATCTGGCGAGACTATGGGCTGGCCAGGGTCGTTCGACGGAAGCGACAGAGTTGTTGCGACCGATCTTCGAGCGTCTCACGGAGGGCCGAGATACGCCGGATCTCAAGGCGGCTGCAGAGGCGCTGGAGAAACTTGCACACCGCGGGAGATGATCAGTTCCTGTGAATTTGGGCATCGCAAGGGCATGATTGCAAATACGCATCCTGCGAAAACCTGCCGCCATGCCTGCAAAACAACCGATTATCGCAACTATCGGTATCGGATCCTCGTGCCGATCGCTGTAAATGCATGGCAGACCGGAAATTAGCCTTTCCCGCCGGGGTCGAGCTGAAGATCCTGGGGGCGCCGTCAATGCCGCACTTTATCTCATGCGGGACATGTCCTTACCCGGACTGCACACACTTCCCCCTCAACCGGCGGATCAGCTGAATGATTGGAAAGCCTAGTGTTTGATTATGATTTTCAACGATCGAACAAAAACCGCTCGAGCCCACCGTTTGGACTCTGGGAAAATAAGTCTTTGAACAATTTTGATACAATACGTGGGCGCAAACCAGCTCTCTCGTCGATCAACACCACCGAGAACTTTTTTATCTCGATGGTGATCGTGCCCACATCGTCGCTGCGACGATACTTCCACGAATCGAGCGAATTGAATCCGTTCTGTATTGCCCATGCAGCAATAGTCTGCGCCGTCATGACGTGTCCCATCGCGGAGATCAAGGCGCCCACGCGCGTCTTCAAATCACTCCGCTACTTGGTGAATAGCTTGGATGAATCACGGAGATCCAGCACCAAATTGATTGGACCGCAAATTGTCCGAGCGTTGTTGCAAGTCGGACTCACATCTTTGTCTTGGCTGGTTATCTTGCCCCGGCGGTGGCTTACACCATAGCGACAGTACCACAGTACCGACCAAAAGATAATCTCACCCCGAAAATGCCGCCACGTGAAATCGCTCGTCAAAAATCTCGCTAAAAATTACCAGCCCTCAATCGAGCGTCAGCGAGATTTTTGCAATCAAAGCCATATTGGCCGCCTTCCACTCCGACGAGGGGAAGGCTATAGCCATCGTCGCGATGTCCTAAAACTCCTCCCATTCCGTTTCTTTTGCAGATAGAGCTGCGGATCCGTATGTCGCGAGAATAGTTGGAGCATTGCGCAGCTTGCGCCCTTGGGCAGGAGGCGCTGCGGACTGGATTGCATGTCTTGTTGATACCGCAGTGCGAGCCATCACATCATCGAACTTGAATTGATCAAGAAGCTCAAAGAGCGCAGCGGCTTCACGTGCGAGGCTGTGGCTTGCGGCGGTCTGTTCTTCGACCATTGCTGCATTCTGCTGAGTGCCTTGATCGACCATGTTTACGGCTTGATTGATCTCCGCAAGCGCAGTCGACTGTTCGCGTGCGGCTTCTACGATTGCAACCACATTGGTGTCGATCGCATGAACCTGGGTAGCGATCTCTTGCAGAGCGGATCCCGCTTTGGTCACGAGCGAAACACCGCTCTGGACATGGCCGCCGGATGCCGTGATCAAAGCCTTTATCTCCTTGGCGGCTGTCGCAGACCGTTGTGCGAGCTCGCGGACCTCCTGGGCCACGACTGCAAAACCCTTGCCGGCCTCACCTGCGCGCGCTGCCTCAACTCCAGCATTAAGGGCGAGAAGGTTTGTTTGAAAGGCGATCTCATCGATAACCCCGATGATGTTTGAGATTTCGCGCGATGAAGCCTCGATCTGATCCATAGCGCCAATGGCATCACGCACCACCGCGCCGGAATGCTCAGCATGCTCGCGCGTCCGGGTGACCAACCGACCAGCCTCTTCGGCCCGATGGCTCGAATCTTTTACTGTTGTGGTAATCTCTTCCAGTGCGGCAGCCGTCTGCTCGATGGAGGCAGCCTGTTGCTCAGTACGCTTGGCGAGGTCGTCGGCGGCAGCTTGGACCTGATTTGAACCCGATGAGATGGCCTGTGCATTGTCTGCTACAGTTGACATGGCCCGCTTCAGTTTTTCGGAGGCTTCATTGAAATCCGTCCGCAACCGCTCTAGCGAAGCGATAAAGGGTTTCTCAATCCTTTGCGATAGATCACCGTCCGCCAGATTGGTCAGGCAATTCGCCAGTGCTTCGACATTCTCGACGCGGCCGGTGACATCCGTTGCAAATTTAACGACCTTGAAAACCTTCCCATTGAGATCGAAGATCGGATTATAGGATGCTTGAATAAAAACCTTGCGACCGCCTTTGCCAATCCGCATGAATTCGTCGGCAACGAACTCGCCGGCGCTGAGCCTGGCCCAAAATTGTCGATAATCGCTGGTTCCCGTGTAGGCCGGTTCACAGAACATTGAGTGGTGCCTGCCCTGTATCTCTGCAAGCGTATAACCGAGTGCTGACAAGAAATTGTCATTGGCAGTCAGCACATCACCGGTCGGCGTGAACTCGATGATGGCCTGCGCTCGCGACAAGGCCTCGATCTTTCCGGCATCTTCAGCCGTTTTCAGCTTCTGAGCTGTGATGTCGGTCGCGATCTTGATGACCTTGATAGGTTTGCCTCGGCGAAAGACTGGGTTATAAGACGCCTCGATCCAGACTTCTTTGCCTCCTTTGCCAACGCGCTTGTATTGTCGTTGATCAAAATTGCCGGCGGCCAACTTGGCCCAGAAAGTCTTGTAGTCTGGGGATTGCGCATAGCTCCGCTCTACGAACATGCTATGATGTTTGCCGACAATCTCTGTGAGATCATAGCCAAGTGCACGGCAGAAGTTTTCGTTCGCGGTCAGAATTCGGCCCGTCAGATCGAACTCGATCATGGCTTGCGACTTTGACAGAGCAGCAAGTGCTGCAAGAGCGTTAGCACCACGACTTAGAATATTCACGTCCAATCCTCCGTTGGATGAATGCGGTTAGAGCCGAGCCGCAGGTGAATATTCGCACTGTCCCATTAATTGATGTTTAATTGTAATTTCGGTGTTCATCGGATCGAGCAGAGCTTCGAAACGTTACGCACTCTGGCGGCCTAATAATTCAGTCGACGGCGCCATTGATTATCATCCGCGACACCAACGTTTTCAAAAGGTCTGATGATACAGACAAATATCGAGAACTGCCTCGGGCATGTCATCGATCTGCGCGGCTATCTCATAGCCTCGTTTGGGGTGGGTTCGGATGATAGCAAGTTCTTGCACCGTTAGTTGGCCTGGCTTTCGCAAAAGATCGACGGACAAGGCCGTCTTGCCAAGATCATGAACAAGGCCACCCAAGCCTAACAACCAACCGTATTGCATCCTCACCCATCGCAAGGCTGCGACCGAACGTGATCATCAACGCACTCACGGCGTCGGATTTGCCGAGCGTAAGGGTACCGCGTTCCAATTCGTCCCGGCGCATTAGCGCCGATGGTCCTCGTTGTCGGGGCTTTCCGATATCTTCCGCAGGAAGCTGCGGAGCTTCGATAGAAACATTTCCGGCTCGTCGAAGTGATCGCTTTGACGCGCTGTCACATCCCTTCGCTGCATCTCCTGCCCCCTGCGGGCCAGCAGCTCAAGGCTGTTGATGAGATCGGCCGTGACGCGATGGCATCGCTCACGCCCTTCCTTCAGGCAATAGGCTGTAACCGGAGTCAGAGCTGTCGCGGTCGCGGCATAGGGCGTCCCCGTGATCATGCGCCAGATATGGACCGGCAAGATCGGATCGGCGGCCGACACATGGGTTTGATCTCGCGCAAGGCCAGATGAGCGACCCGCGGTATATTTAGGTGTCATATGACTTGAAGAGGACACATCATGATCGGGTGGCTCGTTCGCATACTTATGTTGGGTGCCGGTATTGTTGCCGGTTGGTTCGTGCCGCGCGATCAGCTCGGTTACACGATCGTTCAGTTCGTCGTTCTGCTGTTGCTGGTTCTGGTGATATCGGTTGTGCTGCTGTATTTTCCAATTCACCGTGGACGCACCAAGCGTCCTCCGCCCAAGAACCTGAATGACGGCTAGCCGAGTTGGTTGGCGCAGGAATTCCCAGGACGGGGTAAATCAGGATTCGGTCCAGGGATGGCAAAGAAACGGACCTCCTCCCCCGAGCATGCCGAGTCCGAAACGCTATCATCTCCCCTTGGTCGAATAGGCAAACCGAAGGTCAGATAATCCGCCTGCAACTCATCAAGCGCCACATGTACAGACGTGCAAAGCTCGATCTTCGGCAGGCGCGATTAATCGGCGCAACATAGGGGCTCCGCATGAGCAATGGCCAACGCTCGGCTATACGGCTGCGCTCGAGCACCAAATGTGAAACACCGGCCTTGCTCAGATGTTCACTCATGGCAACACCGGCCTGGCCGGCACCGACAACGAGCGTGTCCACGACTTCAACTGGCATGGCACTGTCCTTTTCCCCATCAGGGCTAGTTTGCTTGCTCTCCTCGCAGCTGTAGTGCACGTGCCCGGGATAGAAAATTACGTTTTCGTTTTGCAGTGATTAGGCTGGCACTAATCACAGACGGAGGACCTGCTCATGGCACCAGCGGTGTGGCCGTGTGCTTATCAACGACGCGCCGCATGCCTCCCGGCACCCTTCGGCGGCTTCAAGCAATCGGGCTTCGGACGGGAATTCGGCGTCTTCGGGCTGGAGGCTTTTCTCGAACCCCGCGCCCCGCTTGCCTGGAGACAGAAGGCCGCGGAGCTACAGGGCTGCGCGGCCTGATATTCAGTCATCTCCGAGGACCTTGCGGTCGAGGAAGTCGTGGATCATCGGCGCCATCACATCCAGCTTGTCTTCCAGCGCAAAATGTCCGGTATCCAGAAGGTGCATCTCAGCGTCCGGAAGATCACGAAGATAGGGATGCGCGCCTTCTGCCGGAAAGATCTTGTCATTCTTGCCCCAGACAATAAGGGTCGGCGGCTTGCGTTCGCGGAAGAAAGCCTGGAACTGCGGGTAGAGCGGCACGTTGGTGCGATAGTCATAGAAAAGATCGAGTTGGATATCCTTGTTGCCGGGACGGTCGAGCAGTGCTTGATCGTGAACCCAGTTGTCGGGGCTAATGCGGCTCAGATCGCTCATGCCGTCCGTGTACTGGAACTTTGTTGTTTCCAGGGTGACAAGGCCAGAAAGCGCCTCGCGATTGTTCCTAGATCCATCGGCCCAATATTTCTTGATCGGGTCCCAAAATGCCGTGAGACCTTCCTCATAGGCATTTCCGTTCTGCACGACGAGGGCGCTGACGCGATCGGGATGTTTCAGGGCGAGGCGGTAGCCGACCGGGGCGCCGTAGTCCATGACATACATGGCGTATTTTTTCGCACCGAGCTTGTCGAGCAATCCATCGACGAGATCGGCATAGTGACCGAATGTGTAGGCAAATTTTGCGTGGTCGGGGGCATCGCTCTCGCCGAAGCCCGGATAGTCCGGCGCGATGACACGATAGCGGTCCGCAAGCAGCGGGATCAGATTGCGGAACATGTGTGAAGACGTCGGGAAACCATGCAGCAGCAGGAGCACCGGACCGTCCTTCGGACCCGCCTCACGATAAAAGATGTTCACACCGTCGACCGCAACGGTGCGGTAGTGGACGGTAACGGCAGCTTGTTGGATGGTTGTTGGCGTTTCAGCTGTTGCCGCTGCGGCCATGGACAGAGGAGCGAAGCTTGCGGTTGCGAGCAGCAGGGTCAAGATCAGACGTTTCATGGCAGGTCTCCTTCGGGTTTGTGCGCCAGCACCGACTGGCTTGGAGACCAACATATCCAGCCTCGCGAAAACGATAATCCGCTCACTGTGGAAGTGATAATTGCGGTGGATGTAACAATCACCGCAGTTCACGAAAACCTGGACCTAGTCGCCAGTTGCTGTATCCGAGCCAATTTTTCCCCTGAACTCCCGCCCCCAGTCCCGCATGGCCAACATGACGGGTGTTAGCGTTTTGCCGAACTCGGACAGGGCATACTCCACTCTAGGCGGGACCTCCGCGAAGACCGTGCGCTCGACAATCCCATCCGCTTCAAGTTGTCGAAGCTGGATTGTCAGAGAACGCTGGCTGGGATCTCCCACCAGGCGCCGCAGTTCGCCAAACCGGCGGGGGCCATCCAGGAGCCGGAAGATAATCATCGGCTTCCACTTTCCACCGAGCACTTCGACGGTGATTTCCACCGCACATCGATCGATGACATCCATAGCGAAGATCCAAGAGTGTACTTTTTATACCTATAGGCAAAAATATTGCCTACTTGCAACACGATGATCAGCCTCGGTAGGTGGACGGCATATCGAACGAGAGGAATCTGCCCATGAGAGCTGCATTTTACGACCGGCAGGGTTCAGCCCGGGACGTCCTGCAAATCGGCTTTCTGCCCGATCCCGAACCACAGTGTGGCGAAGTGCGGGTCAAGGTAGCAGTATCCGGTCTCAATCCGTCGGATGTAAAAAACCGCACCGGCTTTACCGGAGCGCCAATGCCCTTTCCCCGTATCGTCCCCCATCAGGATGCCGCGGGAACAATCAACAAGGTCGGGCCAGGCGTGCCGAACACCCTCATCGGTGAACGGGTGTGGGTGTACAAAGCACAGACCGGCAAGGCATTCGGATCTGCCGCCGAATACGTGGTTGTGCCCGCCGCTCATGTGGTAAGGCTTGCGGATTCTGTCTCATTCGACACCGGTGCGTGTCTTGGCGTCGCTGCCATGACCGCGCATCGCTGCCTGTTCGCGGATGGTGATCTTCGAGGCAAGCGCGTGTTGGTCCAGGGAGGTGCGGGCGCCGTCGGAAACGCAGCCATTCTTCTTGCCAAATGGGCAGGCGCCTGGGTGGCCGCGACGGTCGGGCGCGACGAGCAGGCCGAGGTCGCCGGCGCCGCAGGTGCCGACCTGGTCATCAACCGGCATGAGGAAAACATCGCCGAAAAAGTCAAAGCCGCAACCAACGGCCAGGGCGTCGAGCGCATCGTCGATGTCGATCTCGTGACCAATATCGACATTGCGGTCGCGTGCCTCGCTCGAGATGGCATTGCCTCGGCCTACGCGACCGAAGATGCGGGGGCGAGGCTGTCGATCCCGTTTATTCCGGCGTTGCGCGGCGGCTTCGCCTTTCGCTTCGTTTATTTCTACACCATGCCCGAGGTGAGCTTGCAAAAGGCGGCTGATGAAATCGCCGCCTGCGCAGCGTCCGGCGCTTACAGACCGACGATTGCCATGAAACTGCCGCTGGACCAGATTGTGGACGCGCATGAAGCCCAGGAAAACGGCAAAACCATCGGGAAAATCTTGATCGAGCTGTGATCGATCATTCCCAGCTCAGTTCAATAACCGGTTTTCCCGTAGGCGTTTGGCTGCCATATCGACGAAAGCCCGAACCTTGGCGGGCGCATGTCGTCCTTCCGGGTGGAGAATGTGGATGGGCATTGGCGGCTCTTCATAGTCGCTGAGCACGATCTGCAATTCCCCCGCCATGAGAGCCGGGCCGATCTGGTAGTGCAGGACTCGGGTTAGTCCCCAGCCTGAACGGGCGGCCGTGATGACGGCGTCGTTGGTGTTGCATTGTAGAAGCGGGTCGATGGTCACCCGCTGATCGTTTGCGAAACGCCATTCAGGCGAGGCCCAGGCGCTTGTGGAGGCGGCAACGCGATGATTCTTGAGGTCGGCCGGCGTGGTTGGAACGCCGTGGCTCTCGAAATAACTCGGGGAACCACAAATCACATGCCGTACCGCGCCGACCTTGATCGCGGAGAAACCAGAATCCCGTAGGTGGCCGATGCGAACCGCGACGTCCACCCCTTCTTCGACCATGTTGACGGGGCGATCGATGAACAGGGTCCTGGCGTGGATGGCCGGATAGGCATTAAGGAACTCGGTTACGATGGGCAGCACATACATCTGCCCGAACAATGCCGAAGCGGTGATGGCCAGCGTACCGGTTGGAGTGGCATAGGAGCCACCCGCAGCAGCCTCCGCTTCGGCGATATCCGCCAATATTCGGCGGCAATCCTCGAAATACCGTGTGCCTGCCTCGGTCATCTTGACGGAGCGTGTGGTGCGAACGAACAGGCGGGCGCCAATGAGATCTTCAAGCGCTGCGACCGCGCGGGTGACCGCCGGTGCACTCATGTGCATGTGGCGCGCGGTATCCGCAAAACTTCCGGTCTCCGCAACTTTGGCGAAAATCCGCATTGCCTGCCATCGATCCATTCGCCCCTCAAAGATTGCTCGTTGCTCTCACGTGACCGTCGGCCGGAAATGTATCAATCCCGAAACAGATCGAGCAAGACCATTTCGAGATTGATACCAATGACATGACTGGAAATGTCACGAAAGCTTGGCGGTTGCTATGCGGATCGCAACAGAGATCGGCCCCTATACGACACCACCAGTTTTTCGATGTCGGCGTAGGTTTGGGCGTCGATACCGGCTTTCGAGGCCCGCTCGCGGTGCTTGGCGGTTGGTTCGAGCGCCACGGCTATCGCTCTGGAGAGCTGAAAATCGAAGCTCGAGCCCTTGCGGGCCATATCGATTTCAGCCCCAGTCATGCCGAGCGCCTTGGCGTCTTTTTCCTGCTGTTGGACAAAAATGGGATCGCCGCGTCCGGCGGTAAGCGCGAGCTCGATCGACAGCCGTGCCCGCACATCAAGCTTGAACCCTGCCATGGTGGCGGCCTCCTTGATCTGGACCCGGCGTTAGAAGCCGAAGTCGCTGAGGCCCGGGTGATCGTCCGGCCGGCGGCCGAGCGGCCAGCGGAACTTGCGCTCGGCTTCCGCAATTGGATGCTCATTGATGCTTGCGTGGCGCGCGCGCATCAGCCCGTCCTCTGCGAATTCCCAGTTCTCGTTGCCGTAGGCCCGAAACCACTGGCCACTGTCGTCACGGTACTCGTAAGCATAGCGAACAGCGATACGGTTGCCTTGGAAGGCCCAAATCTCCTTGATCAGACGATAGTCGAGCTCCCGGTTCCACTTGCGCGTCAGGAAGGCTTCAGCCTCGGCGCGGCTGGTAACGAACTCGGCGCGATTGCGCCAGCGCGTATCGACGGTGTAGGCCTGCGCCACCTTGGCGGGATCGCGGCTGTTCCAGCCGTCTTCGGCAAGGCGAACCTTCTCGATGGCAGTCTGTTCATTGAATGGAGGAAGTGGTGGACGAGACATGGGTCGGTTCCTTAAAGGTTTGGAAGTGGATTGGGGGTGGCCGCCGTCGGCGACCACCGTCCGTTATTCATGCAGCGAGGCGGTCGATACGGGGGAAGTCGATTTCAGTTCCCAAGGCTTCGTTGACATAATTGGTGAAGGTGTTGAGCGCGACATGCGCAATGATCTCGAGGATATCAGCATCGCTGTAGCCGGCGGCGCGAACCTTTTCGATTTCGCCTGCTGCCACGGAGCCGCGGGCGTCGACAAGGGCGCGAGCGAATTCGACCGCGGCGGCGGCCTTCGGATCAGTCGAGGTGCCGCGGCGGTTCGCTTCGATCTCGCTCTCGTCCAGCCGGGCGAATTTTGTGGCGGTGTAGGTGTGTGCGGACAGGCAGTAATCGCAGCCATTGGCCTCGGCCATGGTGAGTGCAATCCGCTCGCGGGTGGCTGGGGCAAGCTTGCCCTTCGCCAATGCGCTCTGAAGGCCCGTCAGTCCGTTCAAAGCGGCCGGGCTGTTTGAGACCAGACGGAAGATATTCGGCACGGAGCCGATCTGCTTCTGGATGGTTTCAAGTATAGGACGGGACGCTTCCGGTGCATCATTGATCGTGGCGGGTGTGGGAATATGTGACATTTCTATCTCCTTGATTTGGTTGCGAAAGGCTGTCCCTTCGTCATAATGACGATGCTCTGGTATTGCCTTGTGGTGAACGTCGAAAAGGCGGAAGATACTCTTGCGTCAAGCGCATCAATGCGGCGTGTCAGAGTTCGAGCTGGATGCGGTTTTCCTCATCAGTCTCCTGCTGTGCCGGAACGGCGCAGCACAACAGCACTTCGCCTTCGCCAATCGCTGCCGTCGGTTCCTTGACGTAAGTCACCGCGCCCTTGGTGAGCCTTGTGCGGCATGTTCCGCATGTGCCCTCCCGGCAGCTGAATTCCGGGTTCAGGCCGCGGGATTCCGCCAGCTCCAGCAGCGTGCCGGCTTCAGGCGTCCAGCGCGCTTCCTTCATCGATCCCATGAAGGCGACGGGCACTGGCCTGGTAGATGGTGGCCGGCGCGCGGGAACGGTCACTCCGGCGTCGAGGGTTCGTTTCAAGGAGGACGGGCCGAACGCCTCTGCGTGAATCCGGCCATCGGCGATATTGTAGCCTCGCAGCCCGTCATAGAGCGCCTGGGTGAACTGTGGTGGCCCGCAGACGTAGAAATCATAATCGTTGAACGGCAAGTGGCGGGACAGGAGCACCATGTCGATGTGCCCGATCGCGTCGTAGTCAGCGAATTCTTCAGCACCGTTTGCGTCGCTCAAGACCCGGATCAGCTTGACGGCACCCTGCGCCGCATCGACAAGCTCGGCGAGTTCCCGGTCGAACGGGCGCTCCCGCCTAGACCGGGCCGCATGAAATAGAATGACAGGCCTGATGCGCTGCTTGCGCAACCCCTCGTAAACGACATGGCGCAGCATGGCGAGCATGGGTGTGATCCCGACGCCACCGGCGAGCAATACGGCCGGGCGGGTCGCGCGGGCATCGATGGTGAAATCGCCGGCCGGCGCCCGCGCTTCGATCGTATCGCCGACGCGGATGGCGTCGTGCAGATACTGGGACACCAGTCCCTCGCGTTTGACGCTGATGCGGTAGATGCCGTCGGACGGAGCCGCAGACAGGGTATAGGTTCGGATAACCGGCTTGTCGGCGCCTGGAATTCCAAGACGGATCGGCAGATGCTGGCCAGCCACGTGCGGCAATAGCCCCGCCCCGTCGCCCGGCTGCAGATGAAACGAGCGGATCGAGGCGCTTTCGTCGACGATCTTCGTTACGGTCAGGATACGCCACTGGGTGGCAAGCTCCGCCGCACGCAGCCGGTCGGCGGCCTGCGCCCAGTCGCCGGTCATCAGCGAATTGGCCGACCATCCATTTTCCCTGAAGGTCCAGCGCAGCGCGAGTGCGTTGCGCCGGCGAACGATCCGGCGAGCCTTGAAGGTCCATAGTCGTTCAGCGCCCTGGAAGGCGGCGATCTCCGGCGAGTCGAGGATTACTTCGGCGTCGCCCGACATCTGCAGCATGTCGCCATTTGCATAATCGACGAAGAGAAGCCCGGCCTTGCCATTTAGCAGGATGTTGCCGAGCGTAGAAAAAAAGAGATTGCCATCGAAATCCGGAATTGTCAGTGTCCCATCCGCGGCAATGCGAACGAAGCCAGCCTTGCCACCCCGGTGGGACACATCGACCTGACGGCGATCTTCGCGATCGACATAGGACGCCACGAAAAACGCATCTGCCGCTGTAACCATTGACCGCGCTTCAGCATCCAGTGCCGGCAGGTGCTCGACCGAGCCTGCGTATGGCTGGCCTGGCTCACGCACGAATTCGAAGTCACGCAGCTGGATATAGCGTGGGCAGTTTCCAAAACTCTGGTCGACATCGACACAGACGCCCTCCGGTGAGCGGGAGACGATCCCGTTCATGCGGTTGCGACGCCGTGTGTGCATTTCCATGCCGAGCAAGCCGATCGGCTGTCCGTCCGAAACGCCTTCGCTTGCAGGATCGCTGGCATCGCTTCGGGCCGCGATCTCCAGAATGGTTGATGAAGGAGATGACATAAAGCCGGGGCGCCCTTCGAGGAAAGTTGTCCACGCATCGCCGCTTCCATCGACGCTGCCCAATACGATAAAGGGCAGCTGAGCATAGAAGTCGCGGTGTTGTTCCGGCATGAAATCACGGATAACGCGCTGACCGACAGCGGCCATACGCTCAGCGACGCCAACCTTCTCCTGAATGAAGGTCTCACCTTCGTGCCAGACCGGCAGTGTCTTCAACATATCGCCCATGTTCCGTCTCCCAAAAAAGAAGCACCGGGCGCGCGCCGTTGCACGCCCGGATCTCGCCTTCAAGCAGCCGCAAGGCCAACCGGCGTTTGAACGAAGGGAACGAAGCCCGGCAGGGCTTCGACACGGCGCAGATAAGCGTCGACCGCCGGATAGGCTGAAAGATCGACATTGCCTTCAGGCGCCCTGGCCACATAGCTATAGATCGCCACATCCGCGATCGTCGGACCGGCACCAACCAGCCATTGGCGATCGGCCAGATGGCCCTCGAGCCTGCCGAGCAGCGTGTGGGCACGACCGATCACTTCTTCAGGATTGAACTTGGCGCCAAAGACGGTGATCAGCCGTGCGGCTGCCGGACCGTAAGCGACTTCGCCGGCGGAAACCGACAGCCAACGCTGGACGGCGGCAGAGCCCTGCGCGTCCTCTGGAAGCCAATCGGTGCGGGATGCCTTTTTGGCGAGATAGACCAGAATGGCATTGCTGTCCGAGATGACAACATCGCCGTCTACCAGCACCGGCACCTGGCCGAACGGGTTCAGCTTCAGGAATTCCGGCTTCTTGTGCGCGCCGGCCTTCAGATCGACCTCGACGAGTTCGTGCGGCAATCCAAGCAGCGAAACGAAGAGGCAAGCCCGGTGCGAATGTCCCGACAAAGGATGGTGATAAAGTTTCATGATGCGCTCCTGCGAAATTGTTGGACGGGTTCACTCCCAATCCGCATCTCGAAGGTGCCTCAACCGGTTGCCGATGAGAACGGCCGCGTTTCACAGTTCATAATTACGGCTGACGCAATAATCACCGGCGACTGCGCGGCTGTCATTCGCGCAGAGTCGACGGGAGCCGTCGGGTCGGTGGTAAGCAGCACCGGGTCCGCATCCAAAATGGGCGGCAACCGCCCTATCTCCACTGCCCATCCGAGCATCGTCATGCTGAAGCACGAAGACTGGCGCGGTCAGCAGAAGATCACGGATCTGCGCGACGACGAAACGAATGGATGCCGCCGCGTCTCCATTCCGTGCGGCTATGGCGGCGGGTTCCTGACGGAAGACCTGCGCCGGGTTGTCTCCCGCTCATGCCTGATCCGTCCCGGACTTACGCCTTGGTGGCGTTCTGTGCAGCCTCGAAGACTTGGCGCGCGGACGTCGTACCCGCTACATGCTCTGTCCCCTCGGCTCCGAGGTCCATCCATCCTGCATTCACGGCCTCAAACATTTCTTCGGCAGGTCCGGTGCGGCCCTTCGGGATACCGAATTGCTCGAACGCTTCCGCCCACCCAGCACGCGGAATTGCAAAGGCTTTCACGTCGAGTTTCAGGACTTCACCCAATTGCTCTGCGACTTCATCCGCGCTGACCATCGAACCAAGCTTGATGACGCGCTGTCCTGACCAGGCTGGCACGGTCAAAAGCGTTGCGACCTCCGCGCCGATGTCGGTCGTCGCGACCATGGTCGATTTCCGGTCTGTCGGATTGTAGTACACCGGTAGCGTTCCGCCCTGGGCGACGTGCAAGCCATAAAGGAAGTTTTCGAAGAATCCGCCAGCGCGCACAAAGGTGACCGGAGACGTCAAGTTGCGAAAGCCTTGCTCCAGAAGCGACAAGGCCGTGATCATCCCGAGTCCGCTGGTCCTGTCCGCACCCATCGACGAAAGCGCGACCACCCGCGACGGCGCTGCCCTGGTGAGCGCTGCGACATAGTTCGCGATCACGCCCTTTGCTTCTTTGTAATCAGGCGAAGGCGCCCATACAGACGGCAACATAACAAAAGCACCTTCGACGCCCTTGAGCGCCTGTTCGATGGTTGCCGAGTCATTCCAATCGCCGTCTACCACCTCCACGCCTTGGGCCGCCCAACTAACCGCCTTTTCGCGATTGCGGACGACCGCGCGCACCTTCTTGCCTTGTGCCAACAGATGTTGTGCTGTTGCACCACCCACTTTTCCGGTAATTCCCATTACTAAAAACATGCATATTCTCCTAATTTTAGGGACAGAGTGCTGCCCCTGTTTGTTCAACGGACGAGCGGCAAAATGGCCCGAATACGGGGATCCCGCAGATAGAGGCCGCCCCATGTCATGGCGCCCAGAAGCAGGGAAATAAGTTCCGGCGGTGACCCTAACTCACCGATGCGGACATGGGCGCAGATCGCGCCTCCCAGAAAGCCAGTCATCAGGATCGCGCCGAGGACGGCGGTGATCGGAATGGCATAAAGGATGGCGCAGGCGAGTATGATCGGACCAACGACACGTGTCAGGTCCATCGCGAACCCAGTTTCCTGCAACATGCTCGCGATCAGGGCCGGCGCGAAAAGCTGAATAGTGCCGTCTGCCATCAGGGCGATAACGACAAACGCGCTCATTATCCGACCAGCCCACAGGGCGCGCTGCAAGGTCATGGTTTCAGGCAACTGATGCTGAATCACAGTTTTGGACACTTGTCTTTCTCCAATGCGGTCATCCAGTTTCGAAGCTTACTGTGCCTCCTGGATATGATAAATACCTGGGAGCTGAACCCACTGTTCTCTCTAAAGGGAACAATACCGAGGCGCGAAAATGCAGAATCTCGAACCAATCCTCATTTTCATAACGGTCGCGGAAATGGGGAGCTTTACCCGTGCAGCTGATAGCCTGGGCATTCGAAAGGGAAGGGCCTCAACGGCGGTCCGGAAGCTGGAAGAAGATGTCGGTGTCAGGCTCCTGCACCGAACGACGCGCAGCGTGCAGTTGACGGAGGACGGACGCGCATTTCATGCCCGTGCCCGCGATCTGCTTGCTGAAGTCGATGACCTACACTCGATGTTCGCAGACGATCGCGTGGCACTTCGCGGGCGTTTACGGGTCGATCTTCCGACCGAGGTGGCGCGCACAACGATCGTGCCGGCCTTGCCGGATTTCATGGCGGCTCACCCCGACTTGGAGCTGGAGGTGTCGAGTACGGATCGGCAAGTCGATCTGGTTCAAGAGGGGTTCGACTGTGTATTGCGGCTTGGTCCCATCAGGGACGAGACTCTGATTGCGCGCCCGCTGGGCCTGCTGCGCATGGTCAACGCTGCCAGTCCGGCCTATCTGGCGCGCTATGGCGTCCCTCGATCGCTGGAAGATCTCCAGCGTCAGGAGCATCGCACAATCCATTTTTCGACGATGCTGGGCGCAAGGCCCCATGGATGGGAATATCCGGACGGCGACAGTTATGCGACGCTTCAGTTGCCGGGTGCGCTACACGTCAACAGCGCGCAGACTTACGACGCCGCTGCCCTCGCCGGCATCGGCCTGATTCAGGCGCCCCTCATAGGGATTGGCCAATACTTTGAGAGTGGAGCGCTTGTGGAGATCATGCCCGATTTTCGTCGCCGGGCGATCGCCGTTTCCCTCGTCGTAGCGCATCGGAGTAATCTGTCGCGCCGCGTCCGCGCGTTCATGAAATGGATCGAAAATGTGCTGACGCCGTATCTGGAATAGATGGCCGCTTTCGGGACGCCTCACCTTGCCCGCGAACGGCGAGGATGAGGGCGCGAAGCCGTCATTGAACACATTCAGCGCAAATCTCCGCGATAGGCTAGACAGCGGACGAGATTTCAAAAGTCTTGATGGGAACAAAAATCTGGGAGACGCTATTCGGCATCCAGCGCAGTTGGTGGGACTAGAACCTTCGGCACCGTCTGCGAGTGACTAATCTTTTGAATCGGCAGTCCTCTGCTAAGCCAATGCCGCTAGACAATCCAGCATGCAAGTCAACATCAAGTAATGACTCCAGACACTGCCGCGTAAACAATTGCTTGCTTTGCCTATCGGCGTCGTGGTCCCCATGCCGATTTACACGCTGCAGATGAAACGCACCCAGGACCATGGATCGAGATGAAGCGCTGGGATTCTGTCGCAAACCGGGCACCAAGCTCAAACAACGGTTCCGGATATTCGTTCGAAAACAGTTAACTCGTGAAAACAACTGTGCAAAGCAACAAATTTTACGGGATTTCTTAAGCCGATTTTTTTTGGCGCCTGTTTAGCTGACACAGCACTAAGAACGGGTATAACTCCGATATGATTCTACAACAGCGACATCCCTCCGCCACCATTTTCAAAGCCCTGCGGAGGGCCACGTTGGGCGCGCTGTTCGCCGTAGTCGGTTCTGTTGGTCTTTTACTTATATTAAACCTATTGATGCCGGATCGACCATTTTTGGTCGGATTTGTCGGTGCAGCACTTGTTTCCGCATTTGTGTCCTTTCCGTTGCTTTTTGCCTTGCAGCTCAACAACGGCGTCGTCCGCAAGATGCAGGAAAACGTCACCCAGGCGGCGCGCTACGACAGCGTGACGAGGACCCTGAACGGCACCGCCTTTGCCGCGGCTGTCGAGCACTTTATCGATCGGCGCAAGCATGCCGCCACCGATGCCGGCGGCATCGTCATCGCAGTCATCGTCGATACGCTCGACGATATCGGCCGCCGCTACGGGCCGCAATGGGCCGACACCGTGATGCAATCGCTTGCCTCGATCATCCAGTCCTCGGTTCGTCGTGGCGATCTCGTGGCGCGGCTTGCCACCAACGAACTCAACATCTTCCTACCTGGCGCCAAGGTCGAGGACGCCCGCGACATCGGCACCCGCATCCGCACGGGCGTCTCCGCCGCCACCTTCAGCGCCGACGGCGCGCCGCTATCCGTCACCATCCGCCTCGGCGGCACCTCCTTCGACGGCCCGGCCGACTTCAACCAACTCCGCCAGCTCGCCGACCAAATGGCCTTCGAGCGCGGCGACGAGAGCGACGACATCCCGATCAGCGCGCTGCCGGCCGCATGAGGCTGGCGGTCCCACCGACGCGGCTGCGGCGGCCTGGGCCCAAACGGCGAGACCCGTCTTTGATGCGGCGTCAAAGCCAGCTAGGATCTCGGTTGTCCCTCCGGATCCGCCGAGGCCGATCAGGCCTCGAGGGATAAGATGTCGGTGTGGGGTCTCGTTAAACGGCCTTTATTACGGAAACCTCGCTTTCAACGCCCGCCGTCACATATTTCTACATCGCGACGATGGCCGTTTCCTAAGGCGCCCCTGGTTGCGCCTTACGCCGATCGAGATTGTCGCGCGTGCGATTTGGCTCTACTTCCGCTTCAAGGTCAGCCTGCGCGAAGTCGAAGAATTATTGCTCGCTCCCGGGCACGGTCGAGCAGTGGTCAGAGATCTGAGTCGGATGCATTGGCATAGCGAAGAGCACGGGCGGCACCTCTACACCCGCGAGGAATAAAGTTGTGCCATGAATCTTTTGCACATCCAATTGGCGATGCCATCGCCTTTGGCTGTCATCTGTCTGACACTTTTAGGCGCAATACGCACGTCCAGCCGAACGTTCGGAAGTACCGCCGACTTCGTCATGCCTTGGTACGATACCTGACTGATGCTGGCATCGGGTGCTGAGAAGTCCACCAACCGGAGCAGCGCTTGTGCCGACGGCACAATCGTCCTGGACCCATGACACTCATTCGTCACCTAATCCTATGTCTCGAACGGAAAGAGCGCGGCCTTCATACGGTCGCTTCTCTGTCGCGACGCATATAAGCATAGACAACGCGGCGCTCGATCTCCGTCCTCGCGGCCGTTTCGCGGCAAGCGACGTCGTAAGCATAGGCCGCACTTTCCAAGACCGTGCCACCCTGGACGATCATGCCGGCGGCGGCGAGCGCGCTACTCGTCGCGTGTGCCAAGCCTTGGCAGCAGATAGGGTCGAACGCGCAAGCTGCATCGCCAATTGCAATCCATCGGTGGCCTGCCGTCGGCGTGAGCCACCGGGCGGACGCATCGACCATGTCCACTCTGACTTGGCCGCGCAGCGGCGCGGCAATGCGCCAAGCGTCGCGGCGGCCCTGTGGCCCTGTCATCGTGTAGCGCCAGCCCTCGGTGTCCCCCATGAAGTGCAGCCAAGGATCAGGGGCTTCATCATGGATGAATCGCTCGGCGAGTAGGCGCTCCAAAGTTGTGACCTTGGCGCCAAGCCGGCGGGCGGCGGATGCAGCTCGGCCGCTGGCATCGATTATCGTCTGCGCACCGACACGCGTGGACCTATCTGTCGCCGCAATCCGCAGCGTGAAGAGGTCGTCGCAATCATCCTCGATTGCCACAAGGCGGCCGCGCAGATGACATGCGCCCGATGCGATGGCAGCCGTTCTGATTGCAGCGTCGAAGCTGGGTCGGTGGACCGCAAAGCCGTGCCCGCCCGGCTGCGAAATGAAGTCGTGCCGGTCTTCAACCGCACCTTGGCGAATGATACCCAGGCACGGCACCGCGATGATCGGATCGTCGAGCACAGATCCGAGGCCGCAGGCGCGGAAGGCCATGGAAGCACGAGGCGGCAGCATCTCCACGCGGTCTGGCGAAGGCCGGTCGTCGTCGAGCATAAGGACAGCTTTGCCTTTGGCCGCGAGGAGGTAGGCGGCCATCGCCCCCGCAGGTCCGGCACCGATCACTGCGATGAGCCCTCGTTCGGCTTTCATCATCTCAGATTTCGCCCTGACGGTAGCGGCGGCGCGGCCGTCCGGGAGGCGGCGCCACCGCGCGAGCGCCACTCAGAGTCGCGCTGAGCAGCTCTTTGATCTGCGGCGGATCGCCTTCGAGCTTCGCCATAAGCGCTGGCTTCACGTCACCACGCACAAAATGCTCCGAACGACCCTGCTCAACCCGAACGGGATCGGGAAGGCCATCGATCGTTTCACCGAACGGGAGCACCATGCCGAGATCGTGCCACTCACGTACCATAAGCGCGATGCGCTGGTAATAGCCCGAACCGCGAACGTCGCGGAGCCAATCCGAGCGGCTGGCAAAATATTTCGCCGCCTGGGTTTGATGGCCGCGCGCGACATTGGCTGTGACGCGCACGGCGCTCTCGTGCGACAGCACCTGGTCAGGCACTCGAGCACCCCAGAAGGTCGGCATTGACAGAAAATAGCCCGGATTATAGTCGGCCGACGAATTACAGGACGCGCCGTCAGATTGCCATGGCACGCCCATGAAGCGCGTCAGCGCGCCGGCCGAGACGCCATCATATGGTCCGCCAATTGCCAAACAGGCGGCCGGCGAGAGCATGTCGCCCCAGTCCTGTCGCGCCGGCGCGTCCGACGGGTTGACATTGAGCCGATAAGGCATCTTCCAGACATACGGGATCCGCATCGTCCATGTGAGTTCGATGCCGGGATGGAACGGCCCTCCAAGGCAATCGTGAAGAGCGGCACGCTCGAGCTGCTCAAGCTGCTCGGCGGCGCTCAGCGACGCGAAGTCGGCAGGTGGGGTTGGACCTGTCCAGTCGTCCGCAAAATCGCCAGCAGCCCAGCGCTCGAGATGCTCGAACTGCGTGCGCGTGACCGCGAGGCACGCCGGATCGACAACCTCGCCTTCTGCGTCCCCATAAATCTGCGGTAAGAATCCCGGGTCTGGCGCCAGCAGGTCCTGCTCGCGTCGAAACAGCGCGAAGATGGCGGAGCGCCAATCCGAGCCCTGCGGCGAGGCATCGCGCAGCTTCTTAAGTACTTCGGTCGCGTCAACATCGAGCGGCCCGCTATGGCCGTGGATCATGTAGAGGCCCTGATTGACCCATTGAAGGTCACTGAGGCGTTTGAAAATCGGCCAGATGTCATTACTGAACGAGGTTGCGGCGGGCCGCGTCAGCCAGCCTTGCGCGATGTACGTCTCGCGCACCGCGTCGTCCATCGTAACAACACCGAACACGCCGGGCGCGAAGTTGGGCGGCGTTACGGCAACATAGCCCGGCTCCGCATCGATCGTCGTACCGTCGGCAAAGCGGACTGCGGCACGCACTGGGCCGTCCGCAATGTCGTCGTGCCAGTCGTCGTTGTTCGCGAAGGTGGTGAGCGCGGTGTTGGGTGGATAGCAAACCGAGACCCCGCGGCCACCAAGGACGAAAAGGCGCCCTTCGGCATCGGTGCGCAGCTCACCTAAATAGACAGGCTGGTTCCTGAAGGTGCCATCGGCGAACTGGAATTGCGGTCCCTTGAGCGATGCGCCCGAAATGGCTTTCGACCGCGGGCGAATGTCAAGGCTCGAGCGGTCGCCGCTCGCACCGGTCACGTTAGGATTGCGGCGCGGCGCGTCCTTGGCAATGCCGGCAGGCAGGTCCATCGCCTGCAGGAACTGATACCAGCCGGCCTTCAAATTGGCGAGCGTGACCCGCCATTCGATCTGGACGCCAGCAGCCAGCGTGACTTCGGTAACCGTGCCGTCGTCGAGCGTCGCATAAACCCGGAACCGTGCAGCGTGTCTCCGGATCGAGGAATCAGGCCCGCGAAAGTCGTCGACCGTTTCGGCGCGTGCGCCGTCCAGCCGTGTCGGCATTCCGCCGATCACTTCCGTTGAGATGAGATAGTCGTCGGCGAATACATCCTGCGCGGTGCAATTGCCGACGCGTGCGAGGCCGAGCGGCGGGTAGACGCGTAGCGCAGTGATACGCTTGGGATCGAAGGGGCTGATCGTGCCGGTCATGGGGCTCCTTGCGCGCGTGGGGTATGAGGCTCCGCCTCCGGCATGCCGTTGACGGCATGACGCAGCACGGCGGAAGTGGGGTAGATCACCCGACGAGATCGGTGGTCTGGGTAGCTTTCCAATTGCGACTTGCGTAGCTCATAATATGTCTTCCCTTTAGTCAAGTTTGAAGTAACTCTATAAAACGTCAAGTAGAATGTACGAGCTAGGAACGCGCGACAGACGTGCGCAACTTGCCTCAACCGTTGAGAACAACAGTCAGGTGCGGGACCTGATGTTGTTCTCAACAGCCGCGGCGGCGACCGCATTGCGGCAAAGGATGCAACGTTTGACAATCCGACGAAATATTTTGCCGGCTATCTTGGTAGATCCGGTCTGAGCGCAGGTTTCGCGCTCTGAAGCTTCCACGCACCAACTCGGCTCTCTCCCTCCGTCGTTAGGAATAGGCAAAAATAGACGCAGACAGTCGGTTCGATGCGAAGCAGCGCCTAGTCGTCTTAGAACAGCGATGAGTAATTGACGTTAGGCATGCGAGCAGGCTCTGATGGAATGGACGAAGCCAAGACCGCGCTCAGCGAGCGCGGTCAATTTCGTCAAGAATACGCCCTAGCCGCTTGGTTTGATCGGCCGGAAACATAGCGGAGCCTCGGATAGATCAGATCCGGGCACCACCTGTTGCATCGATCATCTGGCCGGTCGTCCAGCGCGCATCGTTCGACGCAAGGAAAGCGATGACGTCTGCGACGTCCTCCGCCCGGCCGACACGAGAGAAGACCGAGAGTGCTTCGGCGCCGGCGCGCGCGTCCGGCGATGCCAGCCACTCTGCGTTCATATCCGTCTCCGTCACACCCGGCAGCACGGCATTGACCGTAATCCCCCGAGCCGCAAACTCTGGTGCCAGCGCCAATGTCAGTGTCTCCAGCGCCCCCTTCGAGGCTGCATAGGCCGGATGCGTCGGGGCCGCGATCCGCGTGAACCCTGTCGAGACATTGATGATGCGGCCATTGTCGCGAATGTGGTCGGCGACTGCCTGGATCAGGAAGAACGGCGCCTTGTAGTTGATCGTCATCACCTCGTCGAACGCGGCTTCGCTCGTCTGCTTCAAGGGTATCGCGGGTGCAATGCCGGCATTGTTCACCAGAATGTCGAGAGCGGGCGAACCCGTCTCGGTGCGCACGGCTTCGCTGAATTGCGCCCAGAGGCTGTCGGCGGCGTCCTTGCCGTGTCTGAGATCGGCCTTCACGGCCACAGCCTTGACGCCGAGCCTTTCGATGTCGCGGACAGTGGCATTGGCCGCATCCGAATTGGCGGTGTAATGCACGCCGATCAGCGCGGCACCTTCTTTCGCGAAAGCAAGGGCTGCGGCTCGGCCGATACCGCGCGAGCTTCCGGTGATTAGGGCTATCTTGTCTGCGAGTCTTTTGGACATGGTTCACTCCGTTGCTAAATTAAATAGTGACCGCTATAATAAGGAGGAAAGAAAGTCTGTCAACAATTTAATAGGGATCACTATTTTAATGGATGAGCCAGTCCGCAAACGAGGCAGACCACGCGTGCTCGATCGCGACGTCGGGCTCGACATCGCGGCACGCCTGTTCTGGGAACGCGGCTATGAAGGAACCTCGACCGCCGACCTAACGAAGGCCATGGGGATCAATCCGCCGACGCTCTATTCGACTTTCGGCTCCAAGGAAGAATTGTACCGTCAGGCGCTCGACTTCAGTATAGCCCGTGAAAACAGTCGCCGGTCGGAAATACTGCAATCCAATCTTCCGGTTTACGAAGCCCTGAGCCTCTACCTCTACGATATTGCCGATGGCGATACCCAGCCGGACAAGCCGCGGGGATGCATGGTCTCGACGGCGGTCCTCCAGCATGCGGAAGAAAATGCATCGGTCGCCCGGACGACGGCGGCGCTGCGCGAGGCGTCGATGCAAGTTCTCAAGAGCCGCTTCGATCGCGCAATCACCGAAGGCGAATTGCCGGCGGAAACCGATACCGACACGCTCGCGCGCTTCTACGGCGCTATCATCCAAGGCATGTCCGCCCAAGCCTGCGACGGCGCCTGCAATGCTCTGCTGAAGCGCCTGATCGACATCGCACTCACGGCCTGGCCCGGAATGCGTCAGATCCCGACCGGAAATTCGGATTGAAGACAAGCCAACCACTCATTCTGACCGCAAGGATCGCAGAACTCGATATTGAGCAATTCGATCGCGTCCGGCGGGTATAGGACAAGGGAAACTTTTGCACGCCCTGCCCAAATGACTTTCTTGAAGGGTTGGTTCACTTCGTCTTCACTACCTCCGCGGCCTGCAGCCGGCAATCGCCAACTTCATCAGCGGTTCGGCCACCCGGGTCCCGAGCGATGCGCTGGGATAATGACTGTGAGGCTCTTGAAAGGGTCCACTAGGAGCGCCTCGTTCGCGAGGTCGGCCCCCCTCTTGCGCACCGGTCCGTTTCGCCTTGCGAGGGTGATGTCCTCAACAAGAGCTGCACGCGCGAGCGTTTTGATCTGACCGGTACTGAACAATCACATCGGGTTGACGCCATACGGAAAGAGATGCGCCTTTCCCTAGCGCCGCGTGACCCCAAACCGCCAACCCAGGTGTTTGGCCTCTTCGGAAAGAACTTGCACCCGACCAATCGTCCAAACTCCACCGAGTTTGGTCCAGAAGTACACCGTGCATCGATTGAGTTGCCAGGTTCGATGGATCAAGCCGAAGGCGCTCATTTCAACCATGACCACCTGCACAAGGGTTTCGGCGGCCTCGTCCAGATCAATTTTCAGACGCTCGCGGGTATAGTGCCATTTCGCATTCAGGCGACGACGAAATTGCGGGCCACATCTCGCATGATCTGACGACGGTCGATCACTCTACCGTTGATCTGATGATACGCCAATGCAGGCGAGAACGGCGCACGGCAAGCGAGTGGATCGTCAAGCTTGTGCGAGCGTTTGCTACTGTTTCATCAGTCGCCATCGCTCGCCTTTGCTAAGCCACAAGCGCTGGCTTGAGGACCTCTTCGCTCCATCGGCGAAAACTGGTCGGCGTGTCGGAGGAGGAAGACGGCGTGCGCTTCACCAGATGATCCATGCCCTCGTTCTTCGCCGTCATCATGTTTACCATGGCCCTCGCCATGCCTTCCGAAGCGCCCCTCTTGATCATCATCGCTTTCAGATCGTCCATCGCCATAAGGTGATACTGCACAGGCTTTCCGATCACATCCGAAATGATCGCCATCATTTCGTCAAAAGAAATGTCCTCCGGACCGAGCATCGGAATGCTCTCGACGCCGGTCCAAGACCGGCTAAGCAGCAGGCGTGCCGCCAAGGCGGCAACATCGCGGGTGGCGCATGCCGGCTCCTTGCGATCGGCGGTTGTCGGCCAGTAGAAGGCGCCGTGATCCCTGATTAGCGCAGCCTGCCGCAGAAAGTTCTCCATAAGGCTGGCGCAGGCCAGGGCTCGATAGCTCACGCCGGTGCTTGCTATCAGATCGTCCATCTTTAGAGTTGCCGTCACGTGGCCAGCGTCTTTAGGCCATCCGCGCCCAAGCGCGGAGATGCCGACCACCTGCTTCACACCACTTGTTTTGAGCGCCTCGCACGCGGGCCGAGAGAAGTCCAGATAGGCCGCATCGGCACTTGGCGCACGCGGGTCGGCCGGGACGAGCCAGAACACACGGTCGGCGCCAGCGAAAGCCTTTTTAACGACGGCGGCGTCGCTGTGCGAACCTTCAACCACCTCGACCCGGTTCAGCACCTGTGAAGACAGTTTGGAAGGATCTCGCGCAATCACGCGAATACGCTCTGCGCTATCGAGAATGTTTGCGAGGACCTGGCTGCCGATATTGCCCGTGGGCGCGGTAATGACAATCATCTGTATCTCCTGGTGCTTCCAAAACGCGTTCCTGCTTGGGTCTCTCCCCGCAAGGTGTCTGGAGATGCCCCATAGACGATGAACGATCCATGCTCTAAAGTCCGTGTTTTCGTCGCGATCGTTCAAAAGCCCGAATGGACCCGCTTTCCGATATTCTCGCCCTGCTGAAACCACTCAGTTACGTCTCTGCCGGCTTTGAGGCAGGTGGTGACTGGTCGGTCCAGTTTCCGAGCTACGAGGGCATCAAGTGCAACGCCGTGATTTCCGGCCAATGCTGGTTGGCGATGGAAGGCGTATCCGACCCCGTGCGTCTTGAGACGGGTGACTGTTTTCTTCTGACAAAGGGCCGGCCATTTCGGCTTGCAAGCGATCTGAGCGTGCCGCCGGTCGACGCCACTCTTGTCTTTCAGCCGGCAAAGCGTGGCGGCATTGCCCGGTGCAATGGCGGAGGTGAGTTCTTTCTTGCCGGCAGCCGCTTCACGTTGATCGGCCATCACGCGGATATTCTGCTTGGCCTGCTTCCGCCGATTGTCCATATTCGGAACGAGGGGGATCAGGCATCACTGCGCTGGCTTCTCGAGCGCATGCGCCAGGAGTTGCGGGATACGCAGCCCGGCAGCAGTCTGGTGGCGGAACATCTTGCGCACCTGATGCTGGTCCAGGCATTACGGCTGTACCTGGGTGAAGCCGTCGAAGGCCGTGTCGGATGGCTCTTCGCACTGGCCGACAAGCAGATGGGCAAAGCGATCAACCACATCCATGCCGATCCGGCGCGCCGATGGACATTGCAGGAACTGGCCCGGAATGTGGGCATGTCGAGAACGACGTTCGCTCTCAGGTTCAAGGAAACAGTCGGGCTTACGCCCATGGACTACCTGACGCGCTGGCGCATGCTGCTCGCCAGCGAGCGGCTGGCACGCTCATCAGAGAGTATCCCCGCCATTGCTTCTGCACTCGGATACGAATCCGAGAGCGCCTTCGGCGCGGCTTTTAAACGGGTGATGGGCCTCTCACCCCGGCACTTCAGCCGCCACCGCAGAGAAGAGGCCGCAGATCATTCCTTACCCTGACCTCGGATCTTGCCTATCTCGAAGCCTTGGGGGATGACGGCCGCCGGAAATTCACTCCCCCTGGCCTGCGGCCGAGGCATTGCTGCTCAAATTCGTGGCGCATCACCTTTGGGTTCCGGAGAAACATGCAGCCGATCTCGATCCACCGGGATTTGGGACGCCCGTCGCTGCCGTCGGACCAGCGACAGCCTCGCGCCTTCAGGTGGTCCTTCATGTCGAAGGGGTTGTTCTCGGCAAAGATCCCGACACGCGACCTCCGGCTTGCTTCATAGAGTTCGCGAAAGCGGTGGAAGCCGCTCCGTCCATTTCTCGAGCCAGGCCCCCAGATGTGAACCGGCTCTGAACAATAACCCCGTTGAGATTCCCTGCAACAGTTTGAAATTGGAAATCCGAACATCAACGGGGTCATGGGCGACGCCGCTGTGATCGCCACTTTCTCCAAAGATATGATATATTTCAACGACGTAAGCGTCATACCGACGAGGTCATCCTTGGATGCTATTTCACAGCGCTTGGCGAAGATCTCCGATGCGAATCGAGCCGGATTGCAAGGATGTGGTAGGCCAGGCGCCTTTTAGCTGTTTGTGATATTCGATTGCCAAAGCCGGCAAATCAGTTCACCTTTTAAGCATGCGCGATATCGTACGACCCTTCGTGACTGACGACGATCCTGACAGGCACATACGATGCCAGGATGCGCTGCAAGCAGCTTTTCAGGATCTGGTAAGCGCGGCGATCTCCGTCGGCTGGTCGGAACGCGAGGTCTTGCTGGCGATCGGTGACCTGGTGGATCATCAGGTCCTCTCGCTCGAAGCCAACGACCGCACCGACGTCCTGGTCGCGTTGTTGAAACGAATGACCTAGCCTGCCTTCCAACTCATGCGACAAGCACGTCTCCATATCGGCATCGCCTATGCCAAGCCACCAGCTTCTAGCGTGATCAACAGGCCCTTCAATTCTGGCTCATTGACCCGTCGCGCGGCCTCCAACGGGGACATCCATTCAAGAGTACGCTCTTTGTGTTCGGGGAATTTTTCGCAGACCTTGTCGACAGACAGCAGGTGAACTTCCACCATGGCGGGCGTCTTGCTGCCATCAGGCAAGGTCTTTAGATATGTATAGTAGCCGGCAGCCTTCTTCCTCGCCCTGCCCTTCACACCTGCTTCTTCCCACGCTTCACGCTCGGCCACTTCATGCGGCTTCAGTCCCTTGATCGGCCAACCCTTTGGGATAGTCCAACGGCGCGTCTCGCGGGTTGTCACGAGCAAGATTTCAAGAACACCTTGGTTGTCGGTGCGAAAGCAAAGGGCACCGAATTGATCGAACACTTCCCCGCGAAGCAGCGCCTCCGCATGTTCAGCTAGCTTTGATAGATGGGTTTCGACTTTGCCCATGAGAACATCCTATTAGAAAACCAGTATGTAGGTCATGCTGAGTCTCGACAAGAGCCTATTGATGCCGCTGGTATCTCAATCCAACGCGTATTCTCCTTGCGCTTGATCCCCAGCGCCCCGAAGGCGTAGCCTCCGAGCAACATCGATGTTGCCTGATCATGATCTACCTAGGATTGATTGGCTTTGGGCAAGGAGAGCGCAGGGTGGCGTCGCCCTAACCGATCGGGGCAGACCGGAGTGTAGTCGATCTCTGAATGAAAGCCGAACCGGGGCACTTCTCAAGCCGCGTTCCGTTAAGGTGATGTGGTGGATGGCGCCCTCCGACGGCATCGAATGTGCCAAAATGGTTTTTTGCAAAACCCAAGAGAGGAGCCACCCACCATGGACGATATTACGACAATCGGGCTTGATATCGCAAAGAATGTT